>Ga0180437_10000012_pt1 | contig 433092 bp, 348 predicted proteins | sample SS_ome_4_FD_132410 | JGI IMG/M metagenome (GOLD analysis project Ga0180437, IMG submission 132410) | Hypersaline lake sediment archaeal communities from the Salton Sea, California, USA - SS_3_D_1 metaG | ecosystem: Environmental > Aquatic > Non-marine Saline and Alkaline > Hypersaline >... | reverse complement strand
GCGGAGTTCCGCAGGGCCGAGAAGGGCGGCGAGGGAATGGCGTGAAAAATCCGACTGGAGCGAAAACGTCTCCAACCATTTTCATCCCGCATTCTATCAGCCCATACAAAATGGAAGAGAGCCCTTAAAGCAAACGTCAAGGATGAATCCCAATCATCGTGCTATTCGATATAGCCCAGCTCCTTGAGTTTTTCTCTGACTTTTTCGTGCCCTTCCTCCGCATTGAATATTCTGTAATCTTTAAAGGACACAAAAACCTTTTGGCCGGAATGCCATCCCTGCTCAACAAAATTGTTCTTGTTTTCGACAACCTCCAACGTCACATCCCCTGCTGCACAGTCGATCTCATAATGGCTTCCGCGGTAATGGATGGTCTTTATCGTGAAGGGCATGGAATCGGAGGCCGGAGCGGTCGCTAGCTCAATGTCCTCAGGCCTGACCAGCAAAACGACATCACCTGTGTTGAGTTTCTCTCTATCCCTCGGTTTTATGGTTGTGTCAGCTCCCTTGATGAATAAACTGTTCTCCCTTGCCACACCATCCAAAACATTGACCTGGCCGATGAAGCTGGCCACAAATTTGCTTTGGGGGTACTCATAAACCTCACGGGCGCTTCCATACTGCTCCACCCGGCCACGGTTTATCAGAACGATCTTATCCGAAATTTCGATCGCCTCATTCTGATCGTGGGTCACAAAAACGCTGGTGATGTTGTAGCTGTTGTGAAATTCCCTCAACCACTGGGCCAGATTGTTGCGGACCTTGGCATCGAGTGCGCCGAATGGTTCATCCAGCAGCAACACTCTGGGTTCGGTAGCCAAGGCCCGTGCCAGAGCAACACGTTGTCGCTGTCCGCCAGAAAGCTGGTCTGGATAGTGTTTCTCATAGCCGTTGAGCTTGACAAGGTTTATAAGCTCAGCAACTCTGGCCCGGATATGCTCTTTTTTCTGTTTCTGTATCTCCAGGCCGAAGCTGATATTCTTTTGCACGTTCATGTGTTTGAAGAGGGCGTAGTGTTGGAAGACAAACCCGACTCTTCTCTTCTGCGTGGTTAATGAGGTGACATCTTTTCCCGTCAGGTAGATTTCCCCGCTGTCCGGTGTTTCCAGACCGGCGATGATCCTGAGAATAGTGCTTTTCCCGGAGCCGCTAGGGCCCAAAAGGGCAACCAGCTCGCCTTGTTTAACTTCAAAGCTCACGCCGTCGACAGCTATAAAATTGCCGAATTTTTTAGAGATATGGCTGACCAAAATGCCCATTTCAATCGACTCCCTTTCTTCTGTAAAGACGCTGCATGGCTGTCAGTATAATGAACGATGTCATAGCCAGGATGATAGCCGCCGAAAAGGCCCCAATGTAGTTGTAATCGGTGAACTGCTGATGGATATGGAGTGTGGCCGTCTGGGTCTTATTGATAATGCTGCCGCTCACCACCAAGACGGCACCGAATTCCCCTATGGATCGGGCGATGGTGAGAGTGATTCCATAGGCCAGACCCCATTTTACGGAGGGCAGAGTGACTTTCCAGAATGTCTGCCAGGCAGAGGCACCCAACACATAGGCCGACTCTTCCTGCTGGAGTCCGAATTCCTTCAAGACGGGCATAATTTCCCTGGCTACAAAAGGGAGGGTGACAAAGAGGGTTGCCAGGAGCATTCCCGGAAAGGCATACACAATTTTAATGCCCCCGGCTTCGAACCAGCTTCCGATCCACCCCCTGGGACCAAAGAGGAGAATAAACATAAAACCGGCTACGACCGGAGAGACGGCAAAGGGGAGATCAACTACGCCTTCCATGAAGAGTTTGCCGCGGAAGCGTTGTTTGACCAGCGTGATGGCCAGGATGAGACCGAAAATGGTGTTGATGACCACGGTGGCCGCGGTGATCCAGAAAGTCAGGACAAAGGAGTGGATGGATTCCTGGGCGGTCAGCGTGGCCATAAAAACATCCAGGCCTTCTCCAAAAGCCTCGCGCACGATACCGAATATCGGTGTGAGGATCATGACAAAGAACCAAACTGCGACGGTTATGATAAGGATATATTTCCCCAGACGATGAGGCTTGTGTTCAATTTTGATCCGGTCATTGAACCTGTTCATGTTTTCGACTCCAAACTTGAAGACAATTCAGCAAAACCAGGATGATGAAGGAGCAGATAAGAAGGACCACGGAGAGCCCCAGGGCGCCCTGCGGATTGTAACTTTCCAGTTCTCCGTAAATGTAGACCGAGGCAACTTGTGTCTTGTAAGGAATGTTGCCGGAGATGATGGCGATGGAACCGAACTCCCCTATAGCCCGGCTAAAGGACAGAGCAGCACCGGTTAGGATGGCGGTAGTGATAGTGGGGAGCACAATACGCCTGAATATGGTCAGCGGGCGTGCTCCCAGCGTTTTGGCCGCTTCCTCCATGTCTTTATCCAGTTCTTGCAGCACGGGCTGGACTGCCCTGACGACGAAGGGAAAAGAGACATACATCAATGCGAGCACGATACCTGGCTTATCGAACACAATCTCTATCCCTTGTTTATTCAAAAAACCACCCAGGATGCTGCGCGGGCCGTAAAGGGCGACAAGCATAATCCCGGTGACGACAGTGGGAATGGCAAAGGGCAGATCGATAAGGGCATTCATCAAGTTCTTCAAAGGAAAGTCGTAGCGGACGAGTACCCAGGCCGTGGCGATTCCCGTAATCACGTTGAAGATAACCATGAAAAATGCTGTTATAAAGGTGAGCTTGATGGCATAGATGGCTTGAGCCGTGATGATATTCGACCAGAGAGGGCCCAGACCTCCCTTCAGCGCCTCGATGGTGATGGCAGCAATGGGAAGGATGATCAGCACGCCGACATAAAAGAAGGAGAGTGAGCGCAGGGTTGTCTCGCTTCCCCAGTGAAAGGAGCGCAAAAACGGGGTCCTAGTCATGCGCCAATTCTTCCAGTATCTTCGTCCAGATACCGTCGGCTCCGAATATCTCGGTCTGGACGCTGTCCCAGCCACCCAAATAGGAAATATCAAACTGAAGCCTGGGTGTGGGGTACTTTGCCTGAATCCCGGCGGCCACTTCACTGTCCACCGGTCTAAACCCGTAGCTGACGAAGGCTTTTTGAGAATCCGGAGAAAGCACAAAGTCCACGAAAGCTTCTACCACGCGGCGGTTTTGATGTTTGTCCACGTTTTTGTCTATGACGGCTACCGGATTTTCGATCAAGATGGTCGCTTCGGGAATGATGTAATCCATTTCGCGACCCTGTTTTACCCGCAGGAGTACTTCATTCTCATAGGTAACCAAGGCGTCCCCGGTGCCGTTTTCGAAGGTGGTCACCGATGCACGCCCTGATTTATCCATGACTTTGACATTGCGCTGTATTGCCTTCAGTAGCTGATAGGCAAAATTTTTGTCCTGAACGCCTTGTTCATCCTCGCTCATCTTTAGAGCGGCACCGTAAATGGCGGCGACATCCCACATAGCGCCGCCTGATGTTTTGGGATTGGGATAGAGCACCTGGACTCCTTCCACGGCCAGGTCTCCCCAGCTGCGGATGTTCCTGGGATTCCCTGCGCGGTAAGCGATCACGACGACAGATCGGGTGACAAATCCCCCGAATCTCTTGTTCTTCCAATCATGGGTGATGAGCCCGGCCTCTCTCAACCTCTCCACGTCTTTTTCCAAGGAGAGGGCGGCGATGTCGGCTTCGAATCCGGAGGAGATTGCTCTGGATTGAGCACCGGAGGCGATATAGGAGGCTACGAATCGCACGGATTGGCCTGTCTTTTCCAGCCACTGCTTTTGAAAGGCAGGAATGATGTCTTTTTCATAGGCTTCTTTGGGAACGGTGTAAGCACCCAAGGTTATTGTAACCTCAGAGGAGGCTCCGGAAGTATTCCTGCCTTTGCAGGATATCCAGACAAAAAGAAAAGTAAACCCGATAATCAACATTTTTTTCATGGACAACCTCTTTTTAACGTCTCACACTCTTTTTGGGGTGACACTCTTATAACACTCTTATAACACTCTCAATGTAATGTTTTATGGACTGAATGTCAAGTTAAATTTGACAGTTAAATTTGAGGCTAGAACGGATTTTTGCCTATAGTAGACAGAAGATGACAGTTTGCATAGAATGTGTTTCGAGGCAACGAAGAAAATAGGAATTTCAAAAGAACTTCAAGGGCAAAGATGCGGCCTTCCAAATTCATTTGATCTGTTGCAGTGAACAAAATACGTCAATTCAATTCGGCATCAAAATGGATAAAACAATTTTTGCTCTTTTGCGGCCTGTTAATCGGCCTCATCCTTATCATTATTCCGCCCCCCTCCGGTCTGAGCGAGGCGGGGGTCAAATGCTTGGGAGTGGCCACCATCTGCATCACCCTGTGGATTTTAACTCCCATTCCATTGGCTGTGACCAGCCTTACAGCCATCATTCTGCTTCCCGCGCTGGAAATACTGGATAAGCAACTCGTCTTTTCTTTCTTCGGGAACAGTGCTGTTTTTTTCCTGCTTGGAGTGTTCATACTCGCCGGAGCGGTCATGCACACCGGTCTGTCCAAAAGGATCGCCCTTTTTTTCCTGATCCGTTTCGACAGAAGCCCCAGGCATCTCGTCTTCGGTATTCTGTTCACGAGCTCGCTTTTATCTCTTTTCATGCCCGAACACGCCGTTGCCGCTATGATGTTTCCTGTTGTTATGGAAATCGCACAAATACTGAGGTTGAAGAAGGGAAAAAGTGCACTGGGTATCTCTCTTTTTCTCGCCATGGCCTGGGGGTCGGTCATCGGAGGGATAGGAACATTTTTGGGCGGAGCGAGAGCTCCCCTGGCTGTTGAGCTGCTGAAAGAAACATTCAACCGTGATATATCCTTTACCACCTGGGCAGTGGCCGCCGTTCCCATTGCGGTATGTCTGACAGTGGTCGCCTATGTCGTCCTGAATTTCTTTTTTGAATCCGAGGTGTCCGATATCACTCCAGCCCGTCAGCTTCTCCAGCAGGAACTGCGCAACATCGGTTCGATAAGCCGGGATGAGATAAAGATCGGGCTTTTGCTTTTAGTGACCATATTTTTCTGGATTTATGGAGGACATCACATCGGACTGGCTGTGATATCGCTGGCCGCGGCTGTCATGGTTTTTGTCCTTAACATCGCCAAATGGGGGGACGTCATCAATTATGTGAACTGGGGTGTGATCATTATGTATGGAGGTGCCATAGCGCTGGGAAGAGCGTTGGCCGAGACGAACGCCATCGATTGGATTGCTGCGGAAATCCTCGGCTCCTGGGTCATTTCTCCGTTCCTGCTGATTGTTTTTCTTTCCGCCATATCAAAGTTCATCACTGAACTCATAAGCAATGCCGCCGCCGTTGTCATTTTGGTTCCTCTTTCCTTCGGTTTTGTCAGTACACTCAACATGTCCCCAGAATTTCTTGTGCTTGCTGTTACCGTCCCTGCAGGACTGGCCTTCTGCCTTCCTGTCGGGACTCCTCCTAATGCGATTGCCTTTGCCTCAGGATATTTTTCGGTCAGAAAAATCTTCAAGCCGGCGCTTTTTATCAGTCTTATCTCGTGGATCATTTTTTTGCTGTTTGCGAAGTTCTACTGGCCGTTGATCATGAAGTGAGGAGGAGAATGCAATCAGCAGAGATGGAAAGGGATGTTCGATGGATCGCTACCGGGTAACTTGCGAAAAAAGAGTCAAGGTGGTAATTTTGAAGCGAGGGTTTTTGGAAAAATGAAGAATCACTGCCCGGCATTGTTCGGAGAGCGTCTTGTCTCACCTCTGGAATCTGTAGACAGGATAATCACTCATGGCTGAAGATAAAAAAAAGAAAAATCTCCCAGAAGGATTCACAGTCTGGCTCACGGGCCTTCCTTTCTCAGGGAAGAAGGAGACAGGCCGTCTACTATCCGAACGGTTGAAAATGCTTGGGTATAAAACAGCTGTTCTAGAGGGAGGGGATATTCGCCGGCGGTATGCCAAAGACCTCGGTTTCACCAAGGAAGAGGTCCGGAAGAATCTCAGACGGATTGCCTTCGAGTGCAAATTGCTGAGTGAAAACGGAGTTATAGCCGTTGCCATCACAATCTCTCCCTACAGTGATCTGCGGAGAGAAGCAAGGGAACTGATCGGGAGATTTGTCGAGGTCTACCATAAATGCCCGTTAGAGATTCTCAAACAGAGAGATAAAAAGAATCTCTACAGGATGGCCGAGGAAGGCCATCTCACGAATGTCGCCGGCATCTCGATACCTTATGAAGAGTCGGGTGATCCTGAAATCATAATAAAAGCGGAAGAAACAACTCCCTTCCAGGCTGCGAACATTATTTTAGCTCGATTGAAAGACTTGAATTTTCTTGAAGAGGCCGATCACAGTGTCCTGCTAAAGCAAGAAGAGAAGGAAATCCTGAAGATCCTTCGGGATACCTGGTTTAAATAATCCACTCAATTAAATGGCTCCTAATCCCTGCGTCCTGTTTGACGATGGGAACTGCTTCCTATTCATGATGAAGAAGATTATCAAGAGGGATGAAAACGCGCTAAAAATATCTTGTTCCCCGTTTGGTATGCGGAATGGGGAGATGGGCACTTTGGAGATTTGAGTATTGACTCTGCGGGTGATTCGAAAGATAATCGGACTCTTTAGATCCCGCCCCATGAGGTCTGAGGTTGTGACATGGTTGCCGGCAGGAAAGTTGAATCATGAAATCTTGGAGACCAGACGTTTTCTCTAAGCCCGATACGTCTCTCTCTCCCCCCTTTGAAGACTCACCGGCACGGCCGCTTGTTGTTCGTTTCCGCGAAAGCTTCCGGTTGAAGCAAGTGTTCACCGCGCTCCGATACCGCAATTACCGCCTCTGGTTCTGGGGGCAGATGACATCGCTCTTCGGGACCTGGATGCAGAGCACAGCCCAGGGATTTTTGATCTTCGAGCTGACCCGTTCCCCGGCTTATCTTGGTTATGCCGCTTTTGCTATGGGTATACCCACGTGGTTGTTCATGATTTATGGGGGTGTGCTGGCCGACCGCATGCCGCGCCGTACTCTCCTCATCATCACCCAGAGCATAATGATGGCCCTCGCGGCCATCCTTGCTGCCTTGACCTTTCTTGAACTCGTCCACGCCTGGCACATCATTGGCCTTGCTTTCGGTCTGGGCGTAGCCAACGCCTTCTATGCTCCGGCAAGACAAGCCTTCGTACTGGAGTTGGTCGATCGTGAGGACATGACGAATGCTATCGCCCTCAATTCAGCCATGTTCAACTCCGCTCTGGCCTTAGGACCGGCGGTTTCGGGCATAATCTATGCTCTGGTCGGTCCTGCCTGGTGTTTCGCAATCAACGCTGTTTCTTATCTGGCTGTTATCATGGCTCTTTTTTTGATGAGGATCCCACCTCAACCGAACTCACTCCGGAGGAATTCTGTTCGGGCAGACTTGAAGGAAGGGATGCATTACATCCTCAACCACAGGATGATCAGAGCCCTGATCGGCATAGTGGGTCTAACCTGCCTTTTCGGCATTTCCTATATCACTCTGATACCTGCCTGGGCAGTCAATATTTTGGGCGGTGATGCGACTACTAACGGGATATTGCATTCGGCTAGAGGCTTCGGAGCCCTTCTCAGTGCCTTGATGATCGCATCCTTGGGCCGATTCCAGTTTAAGGGAAGGCTTCTCACTCTCGGCAGTTTTATATTTCCTTGCCTGCTGCTGATTTTTAGTGTCATTCACTGGCTGCCTCTCTCTTTACTGACGATTTTCTTTGTGGGTATAGCCGCGATGCTCATCTTTAACTTGGCTAACGCTCTTGTTCAAACTCTGGTGACCGATGAACTCAGGGGAAGAGTGATGAGTATTTACAGTCTCGCTTTTTTCGGGCTCTACCCGGTGGGTTCTTTGTGGGTCGGGCTTTTAGCCGAACATATCAACGAGCCTTTTGCCGTCATCGTCAATTCTGTGATCCTTTTGGGATTTTTTATACTGATCCGAATTTTCGTTCCCAAGCTCTACGATCTTTCCTGATCCGCTGAAATTGGAAATGTCGTCTCACTATGCAGCATTCCTCCACATTTCTCTCGATGAAGAGGGCAGGATTTTTGTGAATACATTTGAAAACATAGAAAGTGAAAGGGCTCCGACTTATGAAGTGCTCGATCCTGACGGGCGCTACATTGCGAAAATCGAAATCCCTGCGACCCCTGTACTCTGGAGGGGAGGAAAGCTTTACACCATTGAAGAAGATGAGGAGGGATATCAAGTGATCAAAAGATACAAAGTGACCTGGAACTATTGATTCAGTCAATAGTATTTCGATAGAGGGATATGTTGAAAAAAGCTCTGGCCATGGTTTAGGTTTTTCTCGTCGTTGGGATTATCAATTATTCTATGGGCGGTCAAGAATCTAAAATCAAGAATGAAAACGGAGTGACTATCGTCCACAATCCCAGCAGACCTATCTCCCTTTCCGGAGGGCCAATCAAATTGACTTTTGTTGAAGATTTTGTGATCGGTGAACATCCGGATGATGAGGACTCTATGTTTTCCAAGCTCCGCACGATTCAGGTTGACGGACAGGAGAATATTATTGCCCTGGACTATAAAGATGTTTCTGTCAAAATTTTTTGACAAAAACGGTGAGTTCAAACGTAAATTCGGAACTAAAGGACAGGGACCTGGAGAACTCATGCTGCCCTTTGCGATGTTTCTGGTCGGCGGAAAGGACATTGTCATCAACGATGCCCAGAATACACATCTGTCATACTTTTCCATTGATGGAAAGTGCCTAAAGGAAGTCAAGTGTGGTAAAGTTCGGACTTATGCCGCCATTCCGGATTCCAGGGGTTATATCTACGGAGATGCCGTTGAATTCGGAGATGAAATCACTATGAATTTGATCAAGTTCAATCAACATTTCGAGCCGGTTGACACCTTGGCTTCCATGGAGATACCGGGTGAACCCCCACCCGTGCTCATAATGGCTCGATTTGTGTTCGCCGTTAATGACGATGATTCTCTGTTGTGGGGAAAGTCGAATGCGTATGAATTACATCTGATTGATCCGGAGGGGACCTTAATCCGAATAATCGTTAAAGATTCGAAACCCCGAAAAGCGAATTTAACGAATCTCAAGCTGGAATACATGAAGCTATTTCCGGATCGGAAGTTTCCAGATATCAAAAAGCCTCCTCCGCATTATCCCAAGCATTCCCCTCATTAAAAAATACACGTTGAAGTGGAACTGAATCCCATAGGCCTTCCCCTCCCGATTATTTTCTGCCACTTTTATTTTTTTTGTTTGCGACTGCGATGGAGAAATGCTGAAGGTTATGCTCTTCAGTTGATGAAAAAAAATTTCGAAGGTCGATCATAAAAGGATAATTTTTGATAATATATCTTGATAGCCTAAAACCTGCGCCTAAAAGAGGAGAATTATGAAACGTGTCTTTTCACTCTTGCTTGTAGGCTTTTGTCTGTTAGCATCTTCTCTTGCGGATGAAGTCCTAAGCATAGGAAGTCTCGGAGAAGAAGCGGAACTCATATTGCCCCAGCAGATGAAGGAAGGCCCAGATGGAAATATTGACGTTTACGATCAGCAGGATGGCTACATCAAGGTCTATTCATCGCGGGGAAAGTACCTCCGAAAAATAGGAGGACAATGTCAGGGTCCGGGTGAAATCCAGCGCATAGAGGATGTTTCCTTCGGGTTTCCTACCTCAGCGGGGGCGAGGATGTCGGAATTCCTTTCACCCCTCATTTTTCCTGGTGCGATTATAAAGATGGTTTGGTTCTTTTTGCCGATGGCTTGAGCAATAAATTCAGAGTTTGTGATGTTAAAGGGATTGTCATCAGAGAAATGAAGACGTCCTTGCCAAAACCTGATAAAGTCACACGGAAAGATCTAGATTCCTGGACGAGGGAGGCCAAGGAATCTTTGCAAGCTCGGGACAGCGGTGTCTGGCACAATCAATTCGGCAACGCCATTGAAAAATACAAAAAGTCGATTTATGATGTTAAGCCCATACTATCAGGCTTATCTCGTACTCCGAAAGGAAGTATTCTGGTCGCAGGGATCTGGGACCACCAAAAAAGTCTTAGAGCCTATTGGCTACTTGATGAGAGAGGCAATGAGCTTGCTGAAATGAGCCTCGCGGTCTTCGATATTCACATCACCAAATCCTTTGTTTTCTACAAGACAGTGGATGAGAATTTTTTCAGTCATGTGTATTCTTTAAGGAGAACAGGAAGCGAAAAAGAGGATTTAATGAGGCTGTCTGATAAAATATTGCCTTAAGCGTCAAGAAAGAAAGGAGAAAGGAATGAAACAGATTCGGCACATGATAACAATGGAGCTCGTCACAATTCTCATTGTAATACTTGGATTGAGCCCGCTCGCTTTTGCAGTCGAGAAATTGACTGTGAAGGACATATATTCACCCCTGTATATGAGCCAAATCATGACCCCCCGGTATAGATGGCTGGCTGATGATACGCTGATGTTGCTTGACATCCGGCAAAGAGTTGATCTGAGAACCTTGGAAATACTCGACCCAAAAACAACAACGCGTGTTCCTGCTGTTGATGCAGAGAAATTCACTGCCGGTTTGAAGGACTTGATGGGGGAAAAAGCGCCTCGTGCTGTGACCTGGCCGCTGGAAATTACTGATGGGGGAGAGCTGCTGCTCTATGAGTTTGAGGGTGATGTCTTCTGTTTTGAGCGCACAAAGCAGAAGTGGCACCGAGTGACGGATACAGAAATAACCGAATCCTCATCGGCTTTTTCACCCGATGGCAACTGGATTGGGTTCATCAGGGACAACGACATCTATGCCTCGGAATGGAGAACCGGGAAAGAGATTCGGCTGACCGACGATGGCACGGATACCCTTCTCAACGGCACTCTATCTTGGGTGTACTGGGAAGAGATTTTCTATCACCCGAGAGTTCCTTATCGATGGTCGCCGGATTCCGGAGCCATTGCCTACCTCCAGACTGATGATTCTGCAGTCTCCCTTTCCACATACGTGAATTTTGAACCTGCAACCCAAGGTGTTGTCAGACAGCGTTATCCCAAAGCAGGGCAGGAAAACCCTGAAGTCAAGCTGGGAGTGGTCGAGCTTACCACCCGAAAAACAACCTGGATGAATTGCGGCCAGTATGAGTACATAGGACGCTTCAAGTGGTTGCCAAACAGTCAGGAAATCTCTGTCCAGACTTTAAACCGGCAGCAAAATCATCTCCAGCTCTATTTTGTCGACCGGATCACAGGAGAGAATCAGTTGATTCTTGAAGAAAGACAGCCGGCCTGGATCAATCTGAATAACACGCCTTATTTCCTTCAGGATAACCAACGGTTTATCTGGCTTTCAGAAATGGATGGCTATCAGCATCTCTATCTCTATGACAAACAGGGTCAACTTATCGAACAACTGACCAAAGGCAGATACATGGTCATGTCTGCCAGAATGCCCCTGGTCATCAATCAAGATGTTATCCTGGGTGTCGACGAGGATTCAGGTTGGGTTTATTTCAATTCCAATCAAGAGTCTCTCCTTGAGCGGCATCTGTATAAAGTCAAACTGAACGGAAAAGGGCAGACAAAAATGAGTGAAGGGAAGGGTGTTCATGCCGCAGATTTTTCACCTTCTACAGAATACTATCTTTCCTCCTACTCGAGCATCTTGCATCCACCGGATTTGAACCTTTTTCAAAACAATGGCCAGAAAATCATGACGATAACTCCTTCGGCGCAGGATATATCCGAGAAATTTAATGTCGCTACCCGGAGTTTTCACACCTACACCGCCGACGATGACCTCGAAATTCAGCTTATGCAGATCAAGCCCGCTGATTTTGACCCGAACAAGAAATATCCGGCTCTCGTCTACATCTACGGCGGACCGGGAGCACAAGTGGTTGTGAATCGCTGGCCCTATTCCCTCTGGGAAGACCTCCTGACTCAGGAGGGATTCATCGTCTTTCATCTCGATGTGAGAGCGGGCATGGGCAAGAGCAAGGCACTCGAGACGTCTGTCTACAAAGAAGCCTACGGTATGCAGAATGTCCGGGATATTTTGGCCGGAGTCCGATGGATATCCAACCTGCCTTATGTCGATTCAAGTCGATTGGGAATCTGGGGCGGCAGTGGAGGCGGCTGCACCACTCTCTACACCATGACCCATTCCGATGTCTTCAGAGCGGGAATATCGCTCTATCCCGTCTCGGATTGGCATTACTACGATACGATCTACACCGAACGATACATGGACACACCCCAGAGTAATCCCGAAGGCTACAAAGAGACCTCTTCGGTTTTAGCGGCAAAAGAACTGAAAGGCCGACTGCTCATCGTGCACGGAACCTACGATGACAACGTCCATCCTCAGAATACCGAGGCCTTTATCAATGAGCTCATCAAGCACAATATCCAGTTCGAGATGATGATCTATCCCTGGCAAAAACACGGGATTAGCGGAATGGCTCAGAGAATCCATCTTTATACTCTTCAGTTGGATTTCTGGAAAAGACATCTCCAGCGATGATCTCAGCTGCACTGTGTATCCTGAGTGTGTTGTTATCGAGGCATGCTGATCAGAATATCAGTTCCTCAAGTAAATATTATGCTTATTTTAAACCTGACTTTTTTCTGGGGGTATTATACTATAGTGATGGGTGGATAAGATTATGAATAAGATTTTCGTTATACTTGCTGTTCTTTTGCTCGCATTTGCCTGTCGACCTGCGGTAAGTGACATGACTTCGATTGTTGACGATTATTTGGAAGAGTGGAAAGAGTTCTATCCGACTGATGCCTTCAATAACGGAGACCGGGAATCGGTTTTTCGATTTGAGGATTTTTCTGATAGGAGAGTCGAGAGGTGGGTCGATTTCAATCTCGAAATTCTTGGTAAAATTGATACTATAAAAGGCCCTCTCTCCTTTGATGAGAGGTATGATGCCGATCTTTTATCCCGGTATGTGAATCTTGAGCTTGAACGCTGGGTTCATGATGAGGTTTTGAAAAATTCTGCGTACTTCTATTATCAGCAGATCTCTGGGGCTCTAACATATCTCCTAGTGCGGCACTATCTCACACTGGAAGAAAAAAGAACTGCTGTCCTAAACCGCCTGGAAAGTATTCGCAAATTGTGTCATCTCGGTGTGAATAAATTAAATGACGGCCATCCCACGAGCACAAGACAGAGCATTCGATTATTCAGAGAATTGATCACTTTCTTTGAGCAGACCTTGCCAGATATCGGCCGGACATGGATGGATACGGCCAATTTTGAGGGGTTTCAGCAACAGTGCCTTGAAACAGCCGAATATCTTCAGTCTTTGATGAGTCATATACAAAGCCATGTCATTCCCAATATGACTCTAAGCGATGGAATGGGTCGGGAGGAATATGCCAGGAAACTGCGGATTTTTTCCATGATGGACCTTACTCCTGAAATACTTGCAGAGCTAACTATGGAGGCCATGGCGGAAACGAAGGCGGAATTTCAAAAGGTAGCTCTTGAGTACTGGGAAGTGGCGCAACCCGGCAAAGCCGTGCCCGACGATTTCGCGATGATGCTTCGGGATACTCAAGAGAAGATTGAAGAGCTTCGCGTCGACAATTTAGCTGATTTTCTGAAATTGTATGGAAATCTTGCCGAGCAAGCAGAGATTTTTGTCCAGGACAACAACATTGCCACCATTCCACCCAAAAGAACTTTTGCCATCCAGCCATCCCCGCAGCAGTTACCCAGGTGGGGCGGGGTTTTTTGGTCAGGTCCTTTTGACCCTGATGCCACAACCATATTTTATATACCACGAATTTCAGATGAGTCTCCTGAGACTGAAAAAGAGTCATTTTACAGAAGGTACAATATTCCTTTGAGCACTGTGCTCATTGCCCATGAACTGTTTCCAGGACATTATTTGCAGGGAAAATATGCTGCTAACAATCCTCGGATTGTAAGGTCCGTGTTTTATAACCAATTCCACGTCGAGGGTTACGCAACTCTGTGTCAAAAGGTGATGCTGGACTCGGGCTGGGGAGACAATAATAAACTGGTCTATCTCGCCCATCTGCTCAGTCAGATGCGGATTATATCCGGTGCGCTTTACAGCATTAAAGTGCATTGTGAGGGCTGGGATATCGACAAGGCCGCTGAATTTGCGGTGGAATATGGCTTAAGTAAACCTGAGGTGTCAGACCAATCGTGGGACAGGGTGATGAATGGGCCATTTAATATTTTGGCCTACTCTATCGGCTATAGAGAACTCAATAAACACTATATGGACGAAAAAGAGAGACTCGGCGACGCCTTTGTCCTTCAGAAATTCATGGATAAACTCCTTGCTGCCGGTGCAGTACCACTGTATGCTGTGCCGGAAATCTTGAAGAGATAGGCTTAGATATAAATTATTTCTCCCCCAGAAATTTGGCGATGTTGGTCATGTATTCTTTTAGGGGGAGTTTTTGTGTGCAGTGCTTCTCACATTCACCACACTGCGTGCAATCCGAGGCTCTCTTTCCCTTGAGCCAATGGGCATCGTTTCGGCAATAGATTTTATAGACCCGTCTCGTTTCTTCGGGGAGATGCATCCTTACCCTATCCCACATCTGAGCATAGAGGTGGATCTGAATCTTCTCCGGGCAATGTTCGAGACAGTAGCCGCAGGTGGTGCAGAAAGATTCGCCGAGGGATTCGAACTTCTCGATTAGGCGCTCTATAAGGATGGGATCCGGTTCTTTTACCGATTTGGCTGTCTTGACATTGGCTTCGACTTCAGCGGGGTTTTTCATCCCCGAAAGCACAATCGTAATCTCAGGGTGAGAGAAGTTGAAGCGGAGTGCGGCTGCAATGAACGAATCGGATTCGCTGGCTTTGAGCACATGAAGCATTTCCTCATGACGGGTTAACATCCCTCCACCCAGGGGGTTCATGGTGACAACCCCGATGCCCGCCGCTGCGGCCGCGTGCAGCCCTTCCTGTCGAAAAGAGTGATTCATGACGTTGTAGCCCAGAGTCATGCCTTCAAACACGCCGGCGTTCACGATTTCAGCGATATCCTTTCCGGATGCATGGGCAGTCGCACAGATATGGTCAATAAGCCCGTCTTTTTTGGCTCGAAGAGCCCCCTCGTAAGGCCCCCCTGGCTCAATGATTGCCCTGAACTGTGCCAGATCCAGAATGCACCACATGTTGTAGAATTCAATTCTATCGCGCTTAAATAGCTTGAGTTGCCTCTCGATATGCCGCCTGACATCATCGGCCGAGGGATCGGATTTGTAGTGCGATTTTGTCGATACAAAAATGTTTTTGCGCCTTTCTTCCGGCATTAAAGCCAGGGCATTACCGATGAATGTCTCGGATTTATCCTCACAATAGCCCGGGGCCGTGTCGAAATAGTTGATCCCGAGATCGACGGCCTTCTGGACCGTTTGGACGGCCAGCTCTTCGTCCTTCGGATCAAAGCGCATACCGCCAAAACCAAGGACGGAGACCCTTTTCCCAGTTTTGCCAAAATGAGTGTAACGCAATGTCTATCCTTTAACTTAGAATTCTATCCGTGAAGGTTGTTTCGAATTCAAAAGACATTATAGAATTTTAACGGATGAGAATAAAGAAAGGTAAAAAATGAGGGGAAATTGTTTGGGACGCTGACCTGACAGCCGAAGCATTGACAAGGCTTGTTTTCAATCCTTTTTGTTGATAGATTTGTCTTGTCTTACGGCTTGAGAGAGAAAGGAGTGATTCCATGCGTGTGTTGGTCGTTGGGGCCACAGGGTTTATCGGGGGACACCTGATCGAGTACCTGAAAAACGAAGGTCATCAAGTGGAGGGCTTGATACGCAATCCGGAAAAAGCTTCTCTCCTTGACGCACTGTCTGTTCCGTACCGGATAGCTGATGTTACCGATCCCCAAAGCCTTGAAAAGGCTGTAAGCGGGGAGTTCAATGCTGTCGTGAACACGGTTGCCGTTGTCGGTTCCCGCAAATCCTTGGACTTTTTTCGAAAGATCAATGTGGAGGGTACGAAAAATCTTGCCGAGGCTCTTTCTAAGGCTGGAATCAAGCGCCTCATTCACTTGAGCAGCATCGCCATTTATGGTCAATCCGTCGTTAACGGCACTGAAGATCTTGTTCCTAAAAGGCAGACATGGATGAGATACAGCGTCACCAAATTAGAGTCAGAGAAAGTTTTGAATCATTATCCCGATCTCGATATTGCCATACTGAGACCGGGTCATGTGACCGGACCCCGGGACAGAATGGGCGTTTTGCCGCTCCTCTTCCACACCTTGCGGACAAAAAAGTTTGTCATGATCGACGAAGGAAAGGCTGTTACTTCCTTCGTCTATGTCCGGGATGTCTGCCGCGCCGTTCAGTTGTGCTTGGAGAACCCGGAGGAGACCAAGGATCAAGCCTACAACGTGGTATCTCCGGAAAAGATCCGGATTAGAGATGTCGTCGACTATCTGCACGAAGAAATGAATGTGCCTCTTCCGGAAAAGAAGGCCAGCTTTGCCTCCGCCTACCGGAAGGCGCATATTGTGGAAATCATTTCGAAAACTCTGGGCAGAACGCCGCCTGTGACGCGGATGGATGTTGTTTTCATCGGAACGGATTCGCATTTCCTGTCCGATAAGCTCCAAAGCCTGGGGTGGTCATCGTCTCGCTCAGTAAGAGAAATGGTCCATGAATGGGCGGAATGGCGTAAGCAATACGAGCAAGAGAAAAAAAGGCAAAAGTCGGCGCAGGGGAAGATTCCAGGGTAAAATTCGGGAAATCAGCTTTTAGGAGGCCTTCACAATTCTTTCCCGATTCTATACAGGAACAACAACTCCTGTTTCCTAACATTTTTATCTGTGATATTGTATTGAACGACAAATTTCTGATTTTTTTAGGAGGGAAACATGAAACGGTCAGACTGGGTGTTCAGGTCAACGGCGCTTCTGGGTATCATGTTAGCAGTTTTGGTGGCTTTTCCGTTGTATGCCGAGAAGGACGAATCTAAAAAAGCAGAAGTTATCCAGTGCACAGATCCAGCTCTGCGGATGCAGTGGTTTGCCGATCATCAGAAGATGATGGAGGAGTCGCCACACAGAAAGCTGGCATGGTCCCACATCGGCCCCACCAATGTCAGTGGCCGGTGTACTGACATAGCCGTTGTTACCCCTAAGGGCAGAAATTACACCATTTATGTCGCCACTGCATCGGGAGGCGTATGGAAGACTGTGAATGAGGGAACGACCTGGGAGCCCATTTTTGAAAGCGAGGCGTCATCATCCATAGGAGACATCGCCATTGTCCCTTCGGATCAGAATATTATTTGGGTAGGTACAGGCGAGGCCAATATTTTCAGAAGCTCTCAGTGCGGAAGCGGTATCTACAAGTCGATGGATGGGGGACAGAGTTGGACCCACATGGGATTGGCCGACACGCTCACCATTGCTCGGATTGTCATACATCCCCAGAATGCGAATGTCGTCTATGTCGCGGCGTCCGGCCACGAGTGGACCGATAATGCGGAGCGTGGCGTGTTCAAGACTGTGGACGGCGGTCAGACCTGGGAGAAAATTTTCTACATCAGTGAAAGAACTGGCGCTATCGATTTAGTCATGGATCCTTCGGATAGCGAGACGCTCTATGCGGCCATGTGGCAGCGCATCCGTCTCAAGTGGAATGATCCGCGTGTTTTAAAAGGATATGATGAAAGCGGCATCTTCAAAACGACTGATGGAGGCAAGACGTGGCAACCCATCAATGAAGGCCTCCCCGCACCCCAGTACAGAGGTCGGATCGGTATTGACGTCTGCTTGAGCGAACCGAATGTTCTGTATGCGTTGATTGATAATTATGAAATTACCCGGGAAATCACCGACGAAGACAGGGCGAACACCTACGGTGTGCCGTCCAGCGGATTCATCAAAGGAGCGACCGTCTATCGCTCGGACGACCGCGGTGCGACCTGGAGTCAAACCAACAGCCTTGATGAGAAAATGAAATCCTATATGGAGCGCCATTCCGGAACATTCGGCTGGGTTTTCGGGCAGATCCGCGTCGATCCCAATGACGCCGACACGGTGTACATCCTTGGCGTTCCTCTCAGTGTTTCAGACGATGGAGGCAAAACGTTCAAGAAGCTTCACGGCATGCATGGTGACCATCACGGGCTGTGGATCGATCCCGAAAATTCTGATTATATAGTCAATGTCAACGACGGGGGGATAGTCATATCTTATGATAAAGGAAAAACCTGGAGACAGTTCACGCACAACCTGCCCGTCTGTCAATTTTTCAACGTCAATCACGATATGGGAGAACCTTTCCGTGTTTACGGGTCTATGCAGGATCATGGAAGCTTCCGCGGGGTTGTGACCAGAGATGATTCCGGTAAGGGCTTCCGCGCTGTCGAATTCGAGAGAGCGCCGGGTGGCGAGGGCAGTAACCATGCCATCGATCCGACAGATCCCAACATCGTTTACTGGGCGGGCTTCTACGGACATCTTTTCCGATCAAACCTGAGCAAATCCAGCGATGAAGGCCGCAAGTACATTATGCCTCGGGTCTTTGAAAACGAGCCTAGGTTGAGAGGCCAGTGGATGGCCCCTTTTATTCTTTCCCCGCACAACGCGGATACTCTCTATCATGGACTTCAGTATCTGTTTCGTTCCATAAATAGGGGAGACACCTGGGAGCGGATTAGTCCAGACCTTAGCTGCGGGAACCCTGAGGAATTGGGCGATATTCCTTACCAAACCATATTCACCATTTCAGAATCTCCTATCAAACCCGATTTGATCTATGCCGGAACAGATGACGGCCAAGTCCATATCACCAAAGACGGTGGAAAAGCCTGGAAGGAACTCATGCGGGGCCTCCCTTACCGTAAATGGGTAAGCCGTATACAGGCTTCAGCCTATGACATGGGGACGGTCTACATGACTCAGAACGGGAAGCGCAATGACGATTTCAAGCCCTATGTCTGGATGTCCACAAATTATGGTGAAAACTGGGAAGATATTTCCAAAGGCATCCCCATCGGCCCAGTGAATGTCATCAGAGAAGATCCCTACGACAGGAATATTCTCTATGTAGGGACAGACGCGGGTGTTTATGTATCAAAGGACAGAGGAGAAACCTGGAACGTGCTCGGTGGGAATCTTCCCACTGTCTACGTTCTCGACCTAATCATCCAGCCCCGGGATAACGTTATTGTCATCGCCACGCACGGCCGCGGCATGTGGGCCCTGGATGCCAAACCGATCAACAAAGGTCGCCGGCGACAGTCCATTTTCTGATTTGGAGGAGATGAAGAAAAGCTATTCTCATTTCTTAGCGTTTCAATTTTGAGGTCGATAATGCATTTCTAAGGGCAGAAATTCAGCGTGTTTTTAATGTAAATAATTTAATATCAATAAATTGCATAAGCCAAACTAGAATTATTTATTCATACCTCAGAGCTTCAACGGGATTTGAGGAAGCGGCTCTGAGTGTCTGATAGCTCACCGGGAAAGCAGCTATCGCTAATGAGAGAAGGCCAGATAAAATGAAGATGTCTGGGCTTATTCCTGTTCTATAGGCAAAACTCTGAAGCCATTTGTTCATTGCCAACCAGGTCATAGGCACGGCGATGATATTCGCCAGGACTATCCATTTGGAAAATTCCCGGGATAACAGTATGAAAATACTCGCGACAGAAGAGCCCAGAATTTTGCGTATTCCGATTTCTTTTGTGCGTTGTTCAGCCGTGAAGGCCGACAGACCAAAAATACCCAGACAGGATATAAAAATGGCTAACAGGGCGAAATAGCCGAGTATTCGTCCCAACCGCTGCTCAGATTCGTAGAGATCTCCTATCCCCTGATCGAGAAAACTGTATTCAAATGGAAAATTTGGAGCCAATCTTTCCGCCGTCCCTTTTATATGAGCAATTGTTTCTGGTATGTTGGCAGAGTTGATTTTGATAAAAATATATTTCAGCTCATTGAAGTGCCTGGGATTGATAGTGAACACTTGCGGCAATATCTCTCTGTGCAGTGACACCTGGTGGAAGTCTTTGACGACACCGATTATCTGGCCTTCCTGCTGCCAAAAAGTGAGTCTTTGTCCGACCGGATTGACCATATTCATGTATTTGGCAGCTTCCTCGTTGATCACATAATTGTGCCTGTCTGTGGCAAAATCCTTCGAAAAACTTCGACCATCGACAATGGCCATCCCGAATGTCTCAAAGTAATCCAGGTGAGCGAAGGTATACCTGAATAAGGGCGTTAAGGTTGGATCTTTCTGGTCCCACTCAAGTCCTTGTGTTTTGAAATCGCCATCATAGGGGATGGCTTGACTGGCCGTAACCGAGATTATATTAGGATTGTGCAGCAATTCGTTCCGATAGCTGATGTATCTTCCCAGCAGGGCGCTGTTCATCGGAATTTTGAGAACGTAATCCATCTTTAATCCGAGGGGCCTCTTCTGAACATACGCTAACTGTTTGAAAACGACGATCGTGCAAGCGATCAACAACACAGATATGGTGAACTGGCTAACAACAGTGATCAGCCTGAACGTGGAACGAGATGTTTTGACATTTTTAGATGACCGCAGGCTGTGTATCGCTTTGCTGGAAGATAAAAAAAAGGCAGGATAACTGCCAGCTAACAAACCCACAACGCACAGAAAGGCCAGGACAAAGAAATAAGAGCGTATGTTTTGGAGCGAAGCCAGCGACAGATCTTTAGAGGTGAGAGTGTTTAAAAGGGGAAGAGATCCCTTGATGAAAACGATAGAAAGGAGAAAGGCTGCGGCTGACATTAGAATGGATTCTCCCAAGAACTGGTTGATCAGCTGCGCTCTCTTGGCGCCCACGACCTTACGCAGCCCCACTTCTTTGAGTCGAGCACTCGACGCGGCTGTGGATAGATTCATATAGTTGATGCAGGCAATGAACAAAATGAAGATCGCGATCACAGAAAATATGTAGACATAAGTCATCCGGCCAAAGGCGAGATGAACTTTCTCTATGGGCAAAATATCGACCTTAAACCGTCCCTCGGGTAAAGATCCCGGATAATGCCTGTGCAAAGATCCGGCAATTTTCTCCCTGAAAACCTCGACATCTGTTTTTTTGCTGAGCTGTATATAGGTTGGATCCGCCCAATTCCAGTTGTCTGTCATTTCGTCTTTAAGGGGAGACATGAAATCAGCCTGGATATGGGAATTAGCAGGGATTCGGATAACTCCGTTCACGATCAAATCCTGACTGCTGTTGAAGGTGAGTTTTTTTCCCAGAGGATTACCCCGGCCAAAATATTTCTCTGCCGCCCTTTCTGAAATGACGATTGAATTTGGATTCATGAAGGCGGTCTCAGGCTTTCCTGAAGTAAACGGGAAGGAAAACATGGAAAAAAAGCAGGGATCGACGAGATAGACCTTTTCCTCGTAGAACTTCACGTGATGCCCATTCTCGGTGAGATACTGAAAAGAGCAAGTCATCATGTTACTCAACTCGACAATCCTGGCGTAGTTTACGATTTCAGGGGATTTCGAGGCCACATGGGGTGCCAGGGCGTAGGGGACATTCGGATCAAGGATATCGCTAAAGGGATGCCTGATTGTCATCAGATACAGATCATCTTTATTGTGATGGAAATTGTCATAACCCAATTCATCCCGAACCCAAAGAGCGATCAAAACAAAGCAGGCCATGCCCACGGATAACCCCACAAGGTTAATCATGGCAAACAGCTTGTTTCTGAGGAAATTCCTAAATGCGATTTTGGTATAGTTCTTGAACATGGCTATACTCCAGTAGATGGAATTTCTCACGAATGCGGGGAGGGAGCGCGTGACCTCTGACCAGAACCAGCCTCTGGCCGTGCCTCTGCCTTTCTCGGCAACAATGGATTCGTAGGCTTCAGCGAGATCTCCACTGGCATAATCATAGTCTTTTGAGTTGGTGGCTTTTTTTAGAATCCATAGGGCCAGTCGGGGGAGAGATCCGGATTTTGAATTTTTGCCCATTAGGGTTTCTCTATCGCCATTTGGGGTAAATCAGCCCATGTTTTTTCTTGGAGGTTTTTGACCTCTTCGAGTGCCTGAAAACCCTGCTTTGTGATCTGGTAATATCTCCGGCTCTTGCCACCCCGGGCTTTTATGGGCTCACTTGTTTGAGTTGAGACGAGCTTTTTTCGTGTCAGGCGATCGAGGACATCATAGATGGCTCCGATCGACCAATATTTGCCTGTCACCTTAGAAACATGCTTTCGAATGGTGACACCATAAGCCTTGTCCTGAAGTTTCCAGATAGCGAGGAGCAGCAGCTCTTCTTTTCTTGATAAGTACTTCATTCATCACTCCCTTCTGGATTAATTCCTCCGTTAACCCGGATGGTGATATCTTCTGTAAGATAGAAGATATGTCGTAGATTGTCAAGGAAATATTCAGTAAAACCGAAGAAATCTAGGCCCAAATGGTTCCCGCGATGCTTGACAAAGATCACTTCATTTTGATCAGCTGGATGTTGCGGAAGGTGGGAACTGTTCCGCGGAAGTCAAGCGTTTCGCCGTTGTACGTGAAAAATAATCCCGGGAGATATTCAAAACAGCGCATTCCGTTGAGAGTCAGATAGCCATTTTTTATCCTGACGGTCTGAATGCCGCCGCGTATCCGGGCCCAGGCTAGGATTATGTATCGACCCAGATACTTTTGCCAATCCGGCTTATCCGGGCCGGCGGTGTCATTTCTTTTTTCCGGCCTGTGAAAATCATAGGTGCTGCAAGAACCATACAGCCTGTTGAAGTGGAGGAGTGAGCCGTTTTGTCCGTGCAGCGGGGGTTTAAAGCGGAGTTCGGAATAATCCCCAAAAAGGCCTACCAATTTACCCTCGTCAAGGTAAAATTGCAGAGGATAGAAATCACGCCCGATAGAGATGCCTATTGTTCCATCTTTGTATCTGACCCGGATGCCGGAATCATAGTGCCCCACAAGCCTCTCGATGCGTTCATCCTTTTCATTTATAGGCTGCGCTGTGCTTATCGACGGTTTCGCGGGTACAGGTTCGGTTTTTCCCTGCTTTTCGACCAGAGCTTTATTGATGACTTCCATGATCCTTCCTCCGTGAAGGGGGCTCTGTCCGGAGTTGGTGAGGGTCACCACTCCCAGTTTGAGCTCCGGATACATGCACATCGAGGTGATGAATCCGTAGCCTCCGCCCCCATGCTGGAGGCAATAGGTCTTCCCCGCAAGGCTGCGAGCCAGGCAAAGTCCATACCCGGACCTCTGGTGCTTCTCGGGAAAAGCAGGCGTATGCATTTCTGCAACGAGCTTCCGGTCGAGAATGGCTTGACCGTTGACAACGCCCTTATTGATATGAAACTGGAGGTATTTCGCCATGTCGACGATGTTGGTGTAAACTCCTCCGGCCGGAATCATGGGGACGATGACCGGAATGCCGCACTGCACTTCGCTCTGAGCTGAGATATGCCCGATGGCTCGATTTCGGCTTTCCAAAATCATCTCCGGGTTCATGGTGCTCTGGATCATGCCGATGGGATTCAGGACTTTTTGTTCGATGTAATCCCAGAAGGGCATCCCGGTTTTTACCTGGAGAATGTATCCAGCCAGGTCGATTCCCAGGTTGGAATAGCTGTAGCAGTAGCCGACGGGATAGCGCAGCCAGGTGTCGGCAATGCTTATCACATGCTCGTCAAAGCTGTGCGGCCGGTCATCATAGTTACTGCCGAGGGGAGCCTCATGTGTAAAACCGGCTTTGTGGGAAAGCAGATGACGGAGGGTCATTTTTCGTTCAGGGTGCTCCTCATAAGGACTGTTGACCGAAAAATCGGGGAGGTACTCGGAGACAGGCACATCGAGGTCCAACAGGCTATCCTGGACTGCCATCAATACTCCTAAAGCTGTGAAGCTTTTGGACATGGACTGGATGCTGAACAGTGTTTCCTCATTGATCAGGTCATTTTCACCGCGGCATGTGTGGCCATAAACGGCCTTCCATAGGATTTTGGTGTCATCCACCACCGCGACTGCCGCGCCCGACACATCCGCTTCTGCCAGCCATTCTGGAACCTTAACTTTGAACTTTGCGATGATTCCGGAGATCAGGTCTGAATCGACCTCATGAGCGGGAAGAATCAACACAAACCAGGTTATGAAAAGTACACTGAATGCAATTCTTATAAAGCAATGAGATTCTCTCACTATTCCCTCCTTGATACGTATTGCATCTCTCTGGCTGGTTTCCTGTGGCGAAAATCATAAATTGGATAACATCTGAAGCAAAATTATCCCCTTGATGGGTTTTCCGGATGTCATTAGCACTCCCTACGCGTAGCTATTCCAATACCGCAGGCACCGGCCGCGAATGAATCCGATTCTATCCGGAAGGAAGAGTATCACATCCAAAATAACCAGGTCAACGAACACCAATTTCTATTGTTCTCTGCTGAGAATTTCAACAGCCCACAGTATTTCCGCGTTCGGATCGAAGTTGTAGGAAGCGAGTTTATCGTAAGTCAGCTCAAAATGAGGCCTGAGTACGTATCCTTTTTCTTCATCGTCAGGGAATGTGATGATCCTTTTGAAAGAGACAAAACATCGGAGACCAGTGTTATTCAGCTTGAAAAGCAGAGAATCACCGAAGTTATTCCCTGGTTGCGCCGAGGGTGTCCCCACTATGGTTGCGCCCAAATTGTAGAGTGAGGTCAGCATGTTGAATCCCGAGCTAAAGGTCCATGGAGAACACAATACGACAATCTTTTCTGGAGTGTAGGGAGGATTGTGATACTTTCCGGTTTTGTAGACCTTCCAGAAGGTCGACATTTGTTTGAGAAATTCCTTTCTGGCTTTGATTCGATCGCTTTCGTTTTCTTCTTGTTCATGATATTGACTTTCCTCCAGGAAATTATAATCGTTTGCAGTCAGAGGGATTTTTTGTTCGATGTTGATTTTTTCTAAACTATCAGACGCATAGGTTTTAAAATACAGATCTGAATATTTTTTGATCTGATATCCGTCATTCAGAGATTCAAAAGCCTTCTTTCCGAACAGAAAGTAGAGCAATATATCACGCATACCTGAGTTGCCGCCTGTGTTTTTTCTCAGGTCGACGATTAAGTTGTTAGTTCCAGCCTTTTGCATTTCCTGAACGAGAGCTGAAAATGTCTCCGTAGCGGATGGGAGTTCGGCAAGAAGTTCTTCCTTGGTTTCAGGGGGAGCCTTTTTGTGGAAGTGTTGATAGGCAGCTTGAGACATGGCCAGAGCCTCCGAGTGTCCAGAAGCAAACCAGGATTCACAACCTTCACGGTATCGCATCATATTATCGATAATGAGGAGAGCAGTCTTTTTGTCTGCATCCAAGAAATTAAAGACCATATCCGAGATGGATGTCGATGGCCTCAGTATTTTAGAATCAGGAAAAATCCAATTATCGGCTGGTTTGGCAGGAATTTCGGCGAGAATTTGTCTTGTCTCTCCGTTTCGCTTTTGCATCATGACAGAAAGAGGATCTGAAGGATTCCACTCCGGAAGAAGAGAGCCCAGGCCATTTTTCCGGCCTAAATTAATGCTCAGAAAGACCAATTTCCCGTAGAGATTCTCAATACCTCGCAGTCTGCTCTGTCTCTGCAACAACTCGTCACAGGGGATCCCTTCCACAGAAACAAGCGTAGCACCTATGAGCGAGTTGTGCTCTTTTTTTTGGACAGCAGCGACATAGAGTTTGTTCTCAACGACCTGAAATTTGAAGGGCAATCCGGGACCAAGGGATCCTTCTTGTTGGCTCGGCAATATCCCTGTATGACTGTCTTCAATTGCTGCAACAAAGGGGAGAAGGAGATTGTGAAATTGTTTCTTGGTCAATCCTTCTTGGTTGATTGAGGCCAGCATTTTTTGGAACCGCCGATGGAAGGCAATCTTTCCGCCGCCGTTGATGTAGGGATCGGGATGGACTGCTTCGAGTGTTGCTGCAAGCTGTCGAGCATCTTCATACAGCTTTTCTTGGCTGTATGTTTCTTGTTCCTGACAGGTGATCAGGATTGATTCAAAGAGAAGAAAAGAGAAAAGAATGATTATGATAAAACTGATTTTTTTTAACATTGACTCACCTCATAACTGTAATTTCCGGATAAAGTCGCTGACGGAAGGTAGTTGCTTTTGTGTCAGTACTTGATATCGTTTCCATCTGGCGGGTACCTTCGAGCCTTCCTCTTTCTGATGGAGGCCTTCGATGACAAGAGTCAGAAGAAATTCAGAGAGAAGGCCGTTGTAGGCCACCATAGATAGAAACGCATTTTTACACCAAATAGCTTGAAAAAGATGACTTCCTTGATTCCCGATAAGGGCCGTAAGATGCTCTTTCCCGTCAATGATGAGTTGAAGCCATTCAAAGGGCCATGATTCCAAGGGTGAACCGATGAACTCAGCCCGAACGACATCGCACCCCTTTGGGATTATGGCAGAATAGACTTTAGCGAGAACCGGTGCTTTTGTTTTTGCTGCATTTTCCAGGGTGCCTTGTAATTTGTCCAGCGGAGTAGGGCAGATGTCCACTGCCACAACGTCTTTAGCTTGGAGTATCATCTGTTTTGCCCGCTCATACATCGACTCTGTATTTTGAAGTCGGTAAAGCCCTTCTTCAAGAGGATTTGTTGATATTGATCTGAGTGCATCCACCAACTTCTTTCTTTTGTCAATGAGTTCATTTTCGCGCTGATCTAAGTATTCACTTATCGGTAAGGAAGAATAGCGCTTAACTTTGCTGCTCACATCGGAAACAACAAGACCCTTCTTTTGGAGCAATTCCAGGGCCTTGTAGGTGTTTGCTGCCGGTTTGCCGAGCTTTTGCGCGATTTTGTAACCTGTCTCATGGCTCTTCATCAAAAGAGTCGTCTAAATTTTTGCTTCCAGTTCGGAGAGGCCAATGTCTTTTAAGAGTTCTGCCGCATTCTCTCTCAAGTGAGCTTCCTTACATTAGTTGTCTACTGCGACTAACGTATCGGAAATAATAAAGTTCCTGGAAATTATGAAATTATCTAATTTTATATTCTATTTGAGCCGAAAAATAAGCGAAGGAATACACAGTTGAGTTGTCAATCCTGTTTTCTGAATGGTATTATGATTTTTTATGCGGACAGTTATTCCGTCTCTGTGCTGTAAACGTAATGGCCAAAGAAGATTCAGACCGAGCTCGAACGAATCGGTTCGGCCGCCGCAAAATAAGTTCAAGACTCGTTCTCGTTATACTGGGGATATCAGTTCCGCTTTTGGCCCTGGAATTGGGGTCTTACCTGATCGGCCATTTTTCCTTCGAAGCCGATCCGATGCTTACTGAACGGCGTTCCTCCTGGGCTGAACTCCGGACTTTCGATCCTCTGCTTTTTTGGATACTGAAGCCGGATATAGAAGTCCGCACGATCAAAACCAATAGCCTTGGATTGAGAGATGAGGATAATTCAGCGAATAAGGGCGATGAGTTCCGAATTCTCTCGCTCGGGGAATCCACGACATTCGGGCTCTGGGTGAAACAGGAAGAAACCTACTCGACGGTTCTCCAAGGATTGATGAAGGACATAGGAGGGAGGCCAGTTCGGGTCATCAATGCCGGCATACCAGGTTATTCACTGTTTCAAGGATATATCTATCTGAGGCACCGGGGAATCGATCTTAAACCAGATGCCGTGATGATCTATTTCGGACACAACGATTTTCTTCCGGTTGCCAATCTCCGGAAAAGGGACGGCCTGTCGACAGATGCCACCCGAGGGCTCAATGATTGGGAGTTGTTCGAACATAGGCAAGCTTTTTCCTGGAGATTAAACTACTGGCTTGCACGGAGAAGCAATCTCATGAGATCTGTTATGTTCGTCCGGCAGAAAAAGGCTGTGCCGGAAGTCATCAAGGCCAATCCGGACAAGGTGCGAGTGCCAAGAGAGCACAGAGAAACATTGCTGAGAATGTTTCATGATTTTTGCCTGGAGAGGGACGTTGAATTTATCATCATTATCCCCTGGTATCTGAAGTTCAAAAAGCACATTTCCTTGCTCCGGAAGTTTGCCGCACAACACAATATTTCGATCGTGGATCTCCCCAAAGCGCTAAAAATGCCTCCTAAGCAAAAACAGAGATATTTCAGGGACAGCACCCACCCCAACCCCAAGGGACATCGAGCGATTGCAGAGGCCATTGCTGATAACCTTTGGCAACTTTGGCCGGATAGCCGATGAAAATCTAAGTATCCCGCTGATTCTGAGATACAGGCTTATTAACAATGTCGATACCTTTCAGGTAAGGCAAAGCGAAATATTTTTATTAAATTTTGATAGCTTTAGAAAAACTCTATTCCAGCCGTTAGTACGGGTAACGTTTTACCGGTGTCGACGTTTTTGCCGGTGTCAAAGGCGCGACTGATCCCCGTGCCCACTATCAAGGACAGCTTTTCTGAAAGAGATATCTCCAAAGACAATCTGGCTTCCAGGATGTGCTGGTCGGGTTTTTCGGCTGATTTTTGAAACAAAGGGGCGTTGTCTCTATAGCGGTATCCTAAGTCTGCGTTTAAGTGCAAACGTTTTAAAGGAAACCACATCCCGTAATGAAAGCCGTAGGATACCGAACTGTTGATGTTGTCGTCCAGATTGAAAAAGCCCAGAGAGGCGATAGAGTACATACGCCCGATGATGAACTTCGCACCACCGGTTAGGGCCACACGGTTTGCACCCCAGAGGATGCCCCGCACTCTCCCGTTTTCAGCCAGGTTCACCGGGCCAAATGGCAATCCGGTGTTTTCTTCTTTTGTGTAGTTGACTAGGCCTATCTGGGTGCCCTTTGATGTGCCCGCGATGTTGACCAGGCCTATTTGTGCTCCCGCTGAATGGGCCGCTATGTTACAAGTGCCGAGTTGACATCCTTCGAATTCACCGCCGGTGATATTGAACAATCCTGCAGCTTGAGCACCTGATAAACTGTCCCCCACGATATTGAAAATCCCGACAGCCTGGATTCCTTGAAATCCATCTCCGACGATGTTGAATCCTCCGCTCAATTGAAGTCCGCGGCCTCTGTCCCCCATGATGTTCGCCAGCCCGGCCAGCTGGATTCCTGAGCCTTCATCCCCGGCGATGTTCAGTAAACCTGTTGCCTGGAGGCCTGCTACACTGTCTCCGGCAATGTTCATCAGCAATGATCCTTGTCCTCCAGTAAAACTCTCGCCAGATACAGTCATGAGACCGGCCAGCTGGATTCCTTTGCCTGAATTGCCGATGACCGCCGCCAAGCCACACAATTGAACTCCCTCCATATAATATGTTATCGCAGAGCCGATCAAACTCAGGTCCAAGCCGTAGACATAACCGACACGGCTGTAAATCAGACCCAGGTTCAGGTTGACCCGGTCGTACTTTGTCTTGTTTATGCTGACCGGATAATAGAGAGACAGGTTGAGGACGTATTTATCCCCTGTCTTGATTTCTTCCTCCTCCTCTGCACTTTCCTCCGCACTTTCTTCAGTGTTTTCCTGGACGGTTTCCTGAACTGTTTCTTCGGACTCATCTTGGGCAAAGACAGGAAAATTGACGGCGAGAATGAGAAATAGAGCCATGAGAACGCATAAAATTCGCTTCACTTTACACCATCCTAATCATTGTGAGTGATTCTTTTCTATGTAGTACGGTATTTGTTCGCTGATAGTTCATCCAATATAACATTTAAGGCTTTGCTAACGTATAATCTAATGAATATATATACATTATGCTAATCCTGTATGATTTTTTGAAGGAGGCCTTATTATGAAGGGAAAAAAATCTTGTTGTCTGATTTTTATGATTGGTTTTCTTCTGGTCTTTATTGTCCTGTTTCAACGAATTTCCTTAAGCCAGGAAAAATCTGGTGAGAGTAAGGCCGTTACCCTCAGCACGGCTGTGAGAACAGATGTGGTTGAAGGCATCAACAAACTCATGGAAGAAAAATACATCTTTCTCGAGACAGCCCAAAAAATGGCGGAGCTTTTGTCGACCAAACTCAAGAAGGGTGAATATGACGATATAGACACCGTTCATGAATTTGCACGGGTTTTGACCAAAGACCTCCGGAGTGTGAGTAAAGATCTGCACATTCGAGTCGTGCATGATCCCGAATTGGTTCAGAGTATTTTAGCTTATCAGAGTCAAAGTAAGAAAGATCGCAAGAAGGCTAAAATGGAGCGGCTCGAAAGGGAGCGCAAAAGGAATTTCGGCTTTCAAAAACTGGAGATTCTGGATGGGAACATAGGTTATCTCGATCTGCGGTATTTTACTGGCGTCAGAGAGTCCGGCCTCACGGCTACTGCCGCCATGAATTTTTTAGCCAATACGGAAGCTGTAATCATCGACCTCCGCCAAAACGGAGGTGGAGACCCGGCCACCATTCAATTTATCAGCAGTTATTTTCTGGATGAGTACACTCATCTGAACAGCTTCGAGAACCGGGGAGAGGATTCTCTTCAGCAGTTCTGGACTTTGCCCTATGTTCCCGGAAAATCAATGTATGAGACAGATTTATTCATCCTGACGAGCCGGCGGACATTTTCTGCGGCCGAGGAATTCACATACAACATGAAAAACCTGAAGAGAGCGACACTTGTTGGTGAGACAACTGGCGGAGGAGCACATCCGGGCGGGTATCAGATAGTCAGTCATGACTTTCTTGTCTGGGTTCCTACGGGTCGGGCTGTCAATCCCATCACGAAGACAAATTGGGAAGGAGAGGGGATAAAGCCCCACATCGAAGTGCCAGAAGATCAAGCCTTAAAAAGGGCTCACCGGGCAGCCCTGGAGAAGCTGGTGGATAAAACGAAAGATCCAGATAAAAAACGGGATATGGAATGGGAATTGGAGACACTCAAGGCCAAAGATAATCCGGTCAAAGTGGATGAGGCGATTTTACAGAAGTATGTGGGAGAGTACACACGGGGAGAGGTCATCCTTGAAAAGGGTGAGCTTTGGATGAAGGCTGGGCCTGGAAAGATGAGGATGATTCCTCTCACTGAATCCTATTTCGTACTGGAAGGGGAATCCGGCATCAGAGTTGAATTCACACTTGATAAGGCAGGAAAGGATTACGAAATTACCGCTCACTTTCAGGACGGCCGAAAAGATATTATCAATAGGGTTAAGGATAAATAGCGGAGTTCTGTATTCTGCCCCCAATTTATTGCCAATTTGGGACCGCTGAGCCGACCAAATTAAATGAGGCTGCAGATCTCAATTTCATGACGCTGCCCCTTCCCAATATTAAGCCAGAGTAGTGAAGTTGTAATGCGGAGGAGCTTTCGCTATCATCCTTATGTCAGAGCAAATGAAAACCAGCGAAGAGACAAAATCAGTTGATTTGGAGGAACTTATCCTCAGATTCTGGCCTCAGATCAACTATCGAGTCAGAAATTCTCTGGGGTTCGCCAATCCGGACTGGGAAGACATAGCCAGTGATGTCTTGATTGACATCATCGAGGCCATAAAAAAAGGTAAATTCCGAGGCGAAAGCTCCATCGGAACATTCATTTATGTGATCACAAGTCGGAGAATAATCGACTATATCCGCAAGAAGGGAAAGCTGCCCAAAAGTGTCGCCGTCGAGGATCAAATCCCCGATCCCTATGAGAGTATGGAAAGCAAGGAAAAGTCGATTTTCCTGGCAGAGTCCATTAAAAAATTGAAGCCAAGAAATGCTGATATTCTCTACCTCTACTATTATCTGGGATTGTCCCAGGTGGAAATTGCGAGAATCTTCGGCATCTCAAAGCGATGGGTGAATACATTGATAAAGAATTCTACAAAATCATTGAAAAAAATTTTAGAAGAATAGAATATTGTATACGAAAGGAGAATAGCTATGCCGTCCTCAACCTTAAAATTCCGATTGTTCTTTTTTGTCTTTTTTGCTTTTTGTTTTGGTTTCATTTTTTTGTCTGTACCAGAGGCTCTCAATGCAGCAGATTCGAAGAGAGCGTTGACTGTCGATGACCTTTTTAAACTGAAGAGAGTAGGCGATCCTCAGCTGAGTCCAGAAGGCAAGTGGCTGGCTTATACAGTCACCGAAATGGAACTGGACGAGGACAAATCAGAGACACGGATATGGATGACGCCTGTCTCAGGAGGAGACGCCATCCCCATGACAGCCAAAGGTTCCTCTGCCTCCATGCCCAGATGGAGTCCTGATGGGGGGTATCTCTCCTTCTTGTCCAGCCGGAATGATGGAAAGACCCAGGTCTGGACCCTGGACCGGCGTGGAGGTGAAGCCCAACAGTTGACTGAAATTGTTCAAGGTGTGAGAAGTTATGAATGGTCGCCGGATGGAACAAAACTCCTCCTTGTGCTTCAGGATCCGAAACCAGAAGATCTGGAAAAAGACAAAGACAAGAAGGAAAAGAAAAAAAAGCCCAAGCCATGGGTGGTCGACCGGCTCCAGTTCAAGATGGACTACATCGGCTACCTGGACAGACGCCGCACTCATCTCTTCGCGTTCAACCTGAACGACAAGAAAATGACGCAGATCACCTCCGGCGATTTCGATGACTCTCAACCGGTATGGAGTCCTGATGGAAGGTTTGTGGCCTTTGTCAGCAACCGCACTGAAGAACCCGATGCCAACAGCAATACGGATATCTGGATCGTATCTGCCGAAAACACGGATAAGGGCAAGACCCTGCGTCGGTTGACGATGAATTCCACTCCCGATCAATCCCCGGCTTGGAGCCCGGATGGAAAACACATTGCCTATGAGACGGTGATCGATGAGACTTACTATCCCTATTTCTGCACCACTTATCTTGCTATGATTCCCGTAGAAGGCGGTGAGCCTCAAATACTGACTGCAGAGCTTGACCGGAACGTCAGCTCTCCTCGATTTTCCCCTGATGGGAATGCTGTTTATGCCGTGCTCGAAGACAGCGGTGAACAACACCTGGCCAGGGTAAATCTATCTGACGGAGAACTGACAAGACCGGTCTCCGGTCAGAGAAGTGTCTATTCGTATTCCTTGGGAAAGGACGGCAGTGCAGCTCTTCTAGTCAGTGAACCCCATCTCCCCGGGGAGGTTTTTCTATCCAAAGCCGGAAAGCTGCAACAGCTCACGTTCACCAACCAAAAGCTTCTCTCCGAGCTGAGGTTGGCCGAAATGGAGAACATCCACTTCAAGAGCAAAGACGGGACTGATATCGAAGGATTTATTTACAAGCCTCTCGGATTCAGCCCTGATTTTCGCTATCCCGCAATTCTTAGGATTCATGGGGGGCCTGTGGGACAGTATGATGTGAGCTTCAGCTATGAAGCACAGCTTTTAGCTGCCAGCGGGTATCTTGTTGTCATGACCAATCCAAGAGGGTCTTCAGGATACGGTCAGGATTTTTCCGTGCCCATATATGCCGACTGGGGAAACAAGGATTTTGAGGATGTCATTGCCGGGGTTGACTATGCCATTGATAAGGGATACGCAGACCCGGAGAAGCTGGGTGTCGGGGGGTGGTCCTACGGGGGCATACTTACCAACTATGTCATCACTAAATCCAAACGGTTCAAAGGCGCCATCTCGGGTGCCAGTGCCTTCCATTACATTTCCAATTATGGCCATGATCAGTACCAGAACTGGTATGAAGCGGAATTGGGTTTGCCCTGGGAAAATAGAGAGACATGGGAGCGCATCTCTGCCTTCAAATGGGTGAAGAACGTGGTCACGCCCACTCTTATTATGGGAGGTGAGAAGGACTGGAATTGTCCCATCCTGAATTCGGAACAGCTCTACCAGTCCCTGCGCCGTCTCGGCGTGACAACTCAGCTTGTAGTCTATCCCAACGAACATCATGGCATCAGCCGCCCATCTTTCCGCAGGGATCTTTATCAGAGGTATCTTGCCTGGTATGACAGGTATGTTAAGGGGGTTAAGTAAGAGGAAGAAAAATAATCCGGCTTTTCGATTATTTGGAGGAGAGTATGTGCAACAACTATGACAAAAAGACCATAAAATACTGTATGCATCACCCCTCAGGTGAAGACTGCAATCCATTGCATTATGCTCTCTGACCGCTTAAAAAATCATGGCCGATGTCATTGAGAGATGCCCAGTCTGAGAAGAGCAAAATCGAAGACAGCACACCTGCAGATAAAGTGAAGAGTCCAATCCTCGAAATCTTCTTTGAAAACTTGAATATTCTGGTGAGGAAAATGAGAGCGACGAGATGAAAAAAGAAGGCCATGATGAGGCCCAAATAGATGAAGTCTCCGGCCGCTTCGGCATGGGGGATTCTCTGTTTTATTCGGATTAGAGCAGCAAGATTGAAGATAAGCCAGGCCCAGGATAGGGTTCCTCCGATCAGGGCTGCTTTGACAATTTTTTAAGGCTTGTGTTCATCTTTACTTCCATTCTTCTCATGGTGATGACGGTTAACGGATTAAGGTCCTTCCTCTATGAGGTAAAAGATCTCTTCCACGGATTTTCCGAAAAACTTGGCAATGGTTAAAACTAAGAGTGTCGAGGGAACGAATTTCCCCTTCTCAATGGAATAAATGGTCTGGCGAGTGACACCTATGACATCTGCCAGTTCTTGCTGTGACATATCATCACGGTCGAAGCGACACCTCTTTAAGTTGTTTCCCAGTTTCATGTGTTTGACATTCATGATCGTCCATAAATGTGAAGTTTACTTTAATAAAAGTAAATTAAAATATACATTATGTCAAGTATGAATTACATTTTAGAGTTGGATTTCTGCATTTTCTTGAATAGAATGCCTATATTCCTTAGTGTAGTGAAGACATTTAGAAGGAAGGAGGATCTGATGTATCCTAAAATCGTGCGGCATCGAAGAAGGAATCCGACAGCTATCGGACTTGTCTCTATAATCCTGGCTTTTTTCATGATCACAACATTCGGTTGTTCGAAGGGAAGGGATTCTCAAGATCAGAGCCTTTCGACTTTACAGCAGCTATTTCGGAAGAGAACGCAAGAAATCAGAGGTCAATATGACATCCCGAGGATAACTGCCGCCCAGTTCAACAGAGATCATGATATCGGAAACCTCCTTGATCATGCCCAATCTCTGGCGAGAGTTATCATTGGTCCAGTGCAGGAATCTGAAGACTAGACATAGACAAAGACAAATGGGGATGCCCATATCTTTGACAAAGCTATTGGGTGTTGTCGATTCAATACAAAAAAATCCGGTTTTGCTATTGAAGCCCTGTTCTTAAGCGCTGTGTTTGCTGACGAATTGGCCGATACGTTCTATGGCTTGCTTTCCCTCAGGAATATACCTGGCCAGATAGTGCCAGACGTGAATCATTCCCTCCCAGACCTCCAGCTCAACCGGATGCCCTGCCTCTCTGGCTCTTCTGGCGAACCGCCGGGAGTCATCCAGCAGCATTTCCTCTGTTCCTACCTGTATGAGAAGCGGAGGGAGTTTTTTGAAATTTCCGAAGAGGGGAGATAGGTAGGGGAATTTGAGATCCGTTTCCCCGGCATAGCAGCGAGCTCCAATCTGAAGCTTTTCTCTATTCAAAATGGGGTCCTCAGCGGCCATAACCTCAACGGACGGACTGGAGCAGGTCAGATCTGTCCAGGGAGAGATGACCGCTGCACACACTGGAAGCGGGAGATCACTTTCTTGCAGTTTAAGGAGCAAGGCGAGGGCAAGCCCCCCGCCAGCTGAATCCCCCATAACGGCGATTTTCGAGGCATCTCTGTTCTGCTCAATACACCATCTGTAAGAGTCGATGGCGTCGTTCAAGGCTGCCGGAAATGGGTTTTCCGGCGCCAGCCGATAGGCGATTACGAACGCGCGGGCTTTTGCTTGATTGGCTATCCTCCAAACCAGACTCCGGTGAGTCCTGGGAGACCCCATCACATACCCCCCGCCGTGCAGGTAAAGGATGGCTCTGTTGGGGTCATGTTCTGGCGGGATGATTAACTCGGCTTCGATTCCGTTTGAGGAGATCGGTTTATAAATGCACTTCTCCCGGATAATGCGGGATGCGGCAAATCGTTCGAACCTGAGCCTGTCAGCTCGGAGGTCCTTCTTTTTATGGCGATACTTGCCCAGATTGGCCAGGAACATAACGAGTTTTATATTCACAGTCGCTTTCACTAAGAATAATTCACTTTATTTTTTTCATCGATTTGGATGTTGTCTGGGAGAGGCATTTTCGATTCCTGTAGGGCAGAGTAAGATGTCATCTAAACTTTTAAAACTCCTCCTGTGCTGGCCGATGTGACAAGCTTTGCGTACCGGGCTAAGTACCCGTGTTTGACTTTCGGTTCGGGCGGGCTCCAGACTTCTCGTCTGCGTTCTATGTCTTCATCGCTAATTTTTAGGTTCAATTTTCTGCCTGGAATGTCGATGACTATGGTGTCTCCCTCTTCCACCAAAGCCAGCAAGCCTCCCTCTGCCGCTTCGGGAGAGATATGGCCGATGGCAGCGCCTCGGGTTACTCCGCTGAAACGACCATCTGTGATTAAAGCCACTGTCTCGCCTAGACCTCTGCCGATTATGGCCGATGTGGGAGACAACATCTCCCGCATTCCAGGTCCTCCTTTAGGGCCTTCATAACGGATGACAACAATATCCCCTTCCCGTATCTGGCCGCTCAGGATGGCCGTGACGGCATCCTCTTCCCGGTTGAAAACGCGGGCTGGCCCTGCGCGTTTGAACATGGCCGGGGAGACGGCAGCCTGCTTGACGACAGCCCCATCAGGGGCCAGGTTCCCCTTGAGGATAGCCAATCCGCCCTCGGTGTGAATGGGCTTATCGAAGGTCCGTATGATTTCGGGATTGTATATTCGGGCCAATTTCAAGTTATTTTTAAGCTTATGGCCCGTGATCGTCAAGACGTTCAGATCAAGTAGATTTTTCTCGGTCAGCCGTTTCATCACCCCCTGGATGCCGCCAGCTAAATCCAGGTCATCCAGATGGTGCGGTCCCGCCGGTGACATATTCACCAGATGAGGAACCCGGTCAGCCATTTCTTGGAACATATCTTGAGTTATTGAGATGCCTGCCTCCCCGGCGATAGCTGGAAGGTGCAGAACCGTGTTGGTCGAACACCCCAAAGCCATATCCACAGCCATGGCATTATTAAAGGCATCGATGGTAGCGATATCGCGAGGTAGGATCTTCTTTTCCAAGAGCTCCATCACCTTTTTCCCGGATTCCCCGGCCAGTCGTGTGCGGGCACCATGAACGGCAGGGATGGTGCCGTTCCCGGGATAGGCCATTCCCAGTGCTTCGGCCAGGCAGTTCATCGAATTGGCGGTGAACATCCCGGCACATGAGCCGCATCCGGGAAGGCAGCAATGCTCCAATTCGTCCAGATCTTCTTCAGTAATCCTTCCTGCACTCAATTGCCCCACGGCCTCATTGACTGTTGTCAGGTCGGTCTCCTCTCCGCGCCAGAGTCCGGCTTCCATGGGACCACCGCTTACAACCACTGTCGGAATATTCAGCCGCAGGGCCGCCATAAGCATGGCCGGTGTGATTTTATCGCAGTTGGTTAGGAGCACCAAAGCATCGAAGGAGTGGGCCATGGCCATGATCTCGACCGAGTCGGCGATAACCTCGCGGCTGGCTAAGCTATATTTCATGCCTTCATGACCCATGGCGATTCCATCGCAGACAGCAATACTCGGGAAGATTAGGGGAGTGCCTCCCGCCTCGGAGACACCACGCACCACCGCCTCGGCCAATGTGTTCAGATGAATGTGACCGGGGACAATCTGATTGTACGTGTTAGCCACTCCCACTATCGGTTTCGCCAGGTCCTGCTTGGTGAATCCAGATGCATAGAATAGAGCGCGGTTCATGGCCCTCTCTCTACCTTTTTTCATTAAATCGCTTCTCATGTTGTCCCTCCTTGTCAGGCCTTTTTAACTTCGTTAATCAGTTTCCACTGCCGCACGAAATAGATGTTCCGCTTTCTAAGTATCTCATCTCGAACCTCTGGAGTGTATTCAAAAAAGCCCTGACCGGTCTTGATGCCCAAATGGCCCCGTTCAATCAGGTCTCTGAACGACTGGGGAGGCATCTCAGCATTGCTCAGCTCTTTGAACAGATAGGATGATATGTTGTAGAAGAGGTCCAGCCCACCCAGATCGGCTGTTTCCAGAGGTCCGATCCAGGGATAGCGGAACCCCAGACCGTATTTCATTATCCGGTCCAAATCCTTAGCGCTGACAATTCCTTCGGTAATCATGTGGAAGGCCTCGCGCAAGACAGCGAACTGTAGCCTGTTGAGCCCTATACCCGGGGCTTCCTTGTTGATCTTTACGGGCATTTTACCAAGCTTCAGAGCCAGATCATAGATCAGGTTTACGGTGCTGTCAGATGTGTTCTTGCCTCGAATCACCTCCACTAGAGGAACTAATTCTGGCGGATTGACCCAGTGCATGCCCCCGATTCTTTCAGGGTGGGCACAGACAGAAGCAATTTCTGTGATGGAGAGACCGGATGTGTTGGTGGCCAGGATGACCTCAGGCTTGCAGCGTGCCTCCAGGTCTTTGAATAACTGTTGCTTAAGCTCAAGATCTTCGGGCACCGCCTCAAGAACGAACTGGACACCTTCCAGGGCTTCAGCCAGATCAGTCGTGGCGGAGATCCGCCCTTTAACGTGTTCAGCCTGTGAGGAATCAATAATGCTTTCGCGGAGAAGGACTTCCTGTGAATTGTCAATTCGTTTTAAGGCCTGGTTGAGATGTTCGGTGGATATATCGTGAAGGATCACATCGTAACCTGTTAGGGCAAAGCACAATCCCATCCCAGATCCCATGGTTCCCGCACCGATCATGGCCGTTTTTTCGATGTCGGCGATATTCATTTTCCTATCCTTTTAGAATAGCTGATCTTATATCTCAGTCAGAAGTAGATCTTATCAGCATGGACATTTATAAATAAGCTATTCAGTCTTTACGAATAATTCAGGTCATCACTAAGTGAGGGTGCTCCTCTATGGCATAAGGTTTTAACAGTCCCAGGGTTCCCTTAAACGCTTCCACGACCTGGTCGACGACCTTCTCTGTCATTGGCGTAGAGAGGACATACAGGGACCGGGGAGAGGAGAAAATGCCGCGGTTGAGCATTTCCAGATGGAATGATTTTTGAAAACCTCTGTCGTTTCTAAGTCGTTGAAGGGCACGACCACGACATCTTTGAGAAGGTTTCTCGGGATCCATGTCTGAGCCCAAGCGGAAGGCAGTCCGGTTGCTTTGGGTTCGGGAAAGATGTTAACCTGAGCATAGTCGTGTCCGCCGTGATACCCGCCATCCAGTTTCATGATACCTTCCCGGCCGGTGAAAGCTCTGGCCAGCCTCAGGGCGAACATGCTCGCTTCTGTCCCTGAATTGGCATTGCGGACCATCTCCACAGAGGGTATCCGGTTGCAGAGGTGCTCGGCATGCCGGTACTGGATCTCACCGGCCGAGCTGAGAACCAGCCCTTTCTCCATCTGTGTCTTGGCGATTTCCGCAATCTGGGGATGGGCATGGCCGTGCACGAGGGACGTGTAGTTATACTGCACATCGATGTATTGGTTTCCGTCGCTGTCGTAAATATGGTAACCTTGTCCTTCTTCCATGAAAACAGGATAAGGCAGGAAATAGGAAGCCATGCGCGTATCGCCTCCCGGAGGCCACTTCTTGGCTTCTTCACAGTGTTTGCGGGACTTCCCTGTTCTTTTGCGATACCTTGCGACTATATCTCGACCAATTTTGTGAGATTCGAAGTTTGTCATTGTCATTCTCCTGACCCCTATGGCTTAAGCCATGTGGATGATTGGATATGTACATCATGGGTGCCGAAAAATCAATGCTCCCTTAATCAAGGAAATCTCTTGCGAAAAATGTCAGAATACTGCATCTCCTAAGAGCACCGAGAGCAGAGGGGTTAATGAAACTCAAACAGTTTTTTTTCGGAGATGCAGAATATCACGGGTTTCATCGGGCGTCGCAACAGGACGCCCGGAGATGTGGGCGATCTGCTTGACCCAAGTGACCTGCTCCCAGCTTCCTTTGGCCAGTTGGCCGTCGGGCATTTTGATGTTGTCCTCCAATCCGACTCGGATGTGCCCTCCGGTTATGGCGGCCATAAAAGCACCCCAGTACTGATTGGGAGCAATACCGCAGACACTGTAAGTGGCATCCTTGGGCAATAGATTCAACAAAGCCAGATGGAGTTGAGGATCAAAGGGCATCCCGCCAGCCACACCGTAGACAAACTGGAAATGCATCGGATCTTCGAACATATCGCCCTGACGCCGGATGAGAAGGCAGTTGTACAGCCCTCCCGGATCAAAGATCTCGCACTCGGGCTTCACTTCCCATTCCTTCATTTTCCTGGCAAAGTCCGCCATCATAGCGAAGGTGTTGTCATAGACGAACTCCATCAGGATCTCGCCTGTTTTGTGCCTCGCAAGTGCAAAATTCATGCTGTTGGTGTTGTAGCTGGCCATTTCCGGCCTGACATCCTTAACAGGATTGATCCGATCTTCGGGTGGTGTATTCATGGCACCCGTGCTCAGGTTGATGATGAGCTCCGGGCTTCTTTCCCGCACGGCCTCCACTGTCTCCCGAATTCGGACCGGGTCCATCGTCGCATTACCCGTATCCGGATCTTTGGCATGGATGTGGACGATGGTTGCGCCCTCTTGAAGACATTTCTCACACTCGTCGGCGAACTCCTCTGGTGTGTAGGGAACATTCGGGTTGTTGTGTTTGAAGGTGGCTCCGCCGGCAACCGCGGCTGTGATGATCAATTTTTCTTTCATTTCTCCACCTTAAATAGGGGTCGTGTCTCGACGTTTGGCATTCCAGACTGCGATCAAATCTGATTCCCCGGATTGCGTCTGCGCCCGCCAAAATTTTGGGACTTTTCACGGAGTTGTGCTTTTGCCTACCCATATCTCAGATGTCGAGATCCGACCTCTTTTTGGGATTAAGGTTCGGACAGCTCGATTGGAATACCGTTCAAGGCGCTGGGGGCAGATAGCGCACACTTTTTTCCCCGGAGGCCTATCCTTGGTTTTTGATCTGCCCATTCGACTCCCGCTTTCTTGGTTCTCTCGAGATCTTCCTCAATGTTATCCGAAAGCAAGCAAAAATGATGGATCGTATTCCCCCGACTCTTCACCACTCGGGCCAGGGATCCCTCATTGGCCATATCCTGGATCAATTCTAAGCTCACATTGCCCAGGTCCACAACAGCCACTTTCTTTTTCGCTTCCTCTGACTCTCTGATCATCGGCTCTGGGAAATTGATTATTTTTGCCAGAGATTCCAGGCATTGTTCTATGTCGCTGACCAAAATGCCTATATGGCCGATTCCTTTGATCATGGCTTTCTCCTCTCATTCGGAATCGATTCGGATATAAACTCGCCGAGCTTCAGGTGAATAGGAGTCATTATATCCGTAAAATGGGCTCAATGAAACCTCATCTTTGACTCGGGAAAAATCTCTACTCGAGCTCTCGAATAGGGAAGAGAGATTTGTTTGACCGCACAGTTTCACGGATATCATCGACGTAGGGCCATCTCTGTCGCTGCTTGGATATCATGGCCATTTCGAGATTGGCGTACAGAGTTGCTGGTTCCTGGTTGCTCGATGTGACAATTTCACCAGAGGGATCGGAAACCAATGACTGCCCTTGCACAGCCCGGCCATCCATATAGTGTGTGTTCGTGTTGTTGACGTAAGCCGTGAAGACAGTGTTTTCGGCTGCCCGTGTTCTGACGAGCCTGTGCCACAGATCGTTTCTCTGTTCAGGTATATTGGCTGGATTGAAGATGATGTTGACGTCTGAGAGAGCCAATTCTCGCGACAGTTCCGGATAAAACAGATCCACGCAGACGAGAGTGCCGCATCTAATGCCTGCACAGGTAAATACGATAAGGCCTTCTCCACCCGAAAGAAGATAGCGTTCACCCACTGCCCCTGAAGGAAAAATTTTCCGTTGTTCTCCTATGAACCCCTTGTCCTTATCGATAATGTGGCAAATATCGAAGACACGATCGTTTTGCCTCACGAGCAAGCCGCCCGTAAGCACCATGAATCGGTTTCGCTTGGCGATAGCGGAAAATTCTTCGAGGAGCATTCCGATTTCTTTCTCCTCGAGAATAACGGCACCCATCCAGACTTCAGGGAAACAGACAATGTCAACGTCCTTAATCCGCTCGAGAGTTTGCAGGGCATAGGTTTGGCTTCCCGACACGTCCGTATGGCAACGGTCAAACTGGATGAGAGCGATGCGTAATGAACGTTCCTTCATGATTTGGTGAAGACCTGTTCCCGTAAAAATTGATAGATCTTTTCGGCCGCCAGACGGTGGGCTACCCTGTTGGGATGTGAATCCGATGGGCTGCTCCAAAGGAGAGTTGTTTTTTTCCCTTTAAACGCAGGGAGAAGATTAACTGTTTTTATCCGGCACAGTTTCAAAAATCGGTCCACTTCTTCCACTTCAGCCTGGAAGGGATATGTCTTCTCCAATTCGAACAGGAGGGGGAACACAGCCACAACCAGCTCGATTTCCTGCTCCTGACAGAACTTTTGGATCTCTCGAATATTGGCTTGCGCCCTTCCCCATTTCTGCTGTTTTTCAGGGCCGAAGTAACCCTCCTTGATATGCCTGACCGTGTAATCGTGGACACGCTTCCTGACGAGGGTTTTCTTGATGAAGCGATAGAGCATAGAGATGTTGCTTAAGGGATCCCTGTGTTCCCTCATCAGATCCCCGGTTCTTTTATCCACGACCATCGAGGCGTGGGGGAGATAGGAGTCATTTATATTGTAGAGGATGAGGAACATGTCCGGGTTGAACGCGTGGCCATATTCTTTAACGTAGGCTTCGTAATCGTAGGCAGATTTTCCAGGTTGAGCACAGTTGATGACCTCATAATTTTGCTCCTCGTCATAGGTATTCAGCCAGCATTCCAGGTACTTGAACGTGGTCCTCCGGTTGTCTGCCACCCCCCACCCCCAGGCAAAGGAATCGCCCAAGCCAATGATACGGTAGGTGTTTTCTGGCTTTGATTGGGCATAGTCATAATCACGGAGGGAGGTCCCCATGGATGGATAATTCCTGTGGCCCAGCCTGTCTCGCTCCAGAGTCAAGGAAAAGAGCTGATTTGAGGGAGGGTAGAGCACGCCGGCTTCTTGGATCATCGCTATCCGCTTTTCTTTCTTCGTCGGTTTTTGGCTCAAGTGGTCAACGGCTCTCAGCCCTATTTCCAATAACAGGAGGGTCACAGCAACGGCAAAGATTGGCGTCAGGATCTTGAACAGCAGTACACGCCGCGGATTAGTCATGGTCGTCACCCTCGAATGATAGTTAATTCAGGTTCGATTTTCAACACCGGAAGGAGCAGGTGTGACTTTCCGTTGTTTTGTTTTACCTGCCGACCTCCGGGCGGGAAATGGCGTTACTTCGGCCTGATCCCTATAATGAGTAATACGAGATGAGGGAGAAGAAGAGCTTCTTTGAATTTATCTTTGAGTTTTACCTCATGTTCATCAGGGCCCGCAGACAGGATATGTTTCACTCCGCAGGCGCGGGCTATCTGTTCAATATCTAAGGAAGGCGCATCCTGCCCCAAAGCATTTTTATCGACACCGGGATTTGTCTGAAAACCGGAGGTGGCCGTGGCCTTGTTGTCCAGGATAACCATCAGGATTTTGCTCCGGTTATGGACCGCATTGCATATAGCAGGGAGTGCGCTGTGAAAAAAAGCGGAGTCGCCGAATATGGCGACGGCCCGCTCTTCGATTCCAGCCTTGCTGAGGCCGTCGGCTACGGCCACTGCCGACCCGATAGCATACTTGGCATCCAAACGGTCTGCGACGGTCACCAGACAGCCGGGATCTCCCACGATCACGGGCTTTTGCCCCAAGCTGGCAGCGGCGGCCTCTAAAGCATCGAGAATTTTGTCGTACTGACAGTTGCCGCAGTAATCCTTCCGTTTCGGTCTCTCCTTCACTTCGTTTTCTGCACAATATATTTGGCTGGGAATGAATTCAGGCGCAAATTTAGCCAGGGCGTCCTGGATCTGCCAGCGAAACAACTCGCCTTCACGGCTGATATGTGAACTCTGTTTTCCAAAGATTCGCGCACGGCAAAAATTATCATGGGCAATGGCTTTGATTTGGATTTCGATATAGGGCTCATTCTCTTCCACAATCAAGACATCCTGGCACTCTTTTAAAAAATCGACTATGATTTTCTCGGGTAAAGGATAAAGGACACCCAGCTTGAGCAGACGGAATTGATCAAGATTTCTTTTACCCAGCACATCGCCAACTTTTTGATGAGCAAACCCTGCGCCCACGATACCTTTGGTCCCTTTGCCGGTGACTGTGTTGAACGCTGTGGTCTTGGCCCATTCTTTGAGGCTGTCGATGGTTTTATGAAGATTCCTGTGTTTGTCCACAACATTGAGAGGGACCGGAACAAACCTCCAGGGTTCTCTTTTGAGACCAAGATTATCCGCCTTAAGGGTTTTATCTGAAACCGAAAAACTCTCGACCTGTCGAGTGAAACTGCGCGTCTCCCTGATGATCACCGGAGTATTGAATTGTTCTGAAATTTGAAAGCCTTTTTGCATCATGGCATACGCATCGGACGGAGTTGAAGGCTCCATGAGCGGCATTTCCACCGAGGCGACCAGGGATCTGGAATCCTGGTCGTTTTGTGATCCGTATCCCCCCGGATCATCCCCTAGAAGGATGACAAGTCCCCCATGGACCGGTGTCAGATTCAAGGCCATGAGGGGGTCGATCATGACGTTGAAGCCCACGCTTTTTGTGCAGACCAGGGCCCGGCTGCCGGCTATGGATGCGCCGATGCCCATTTCCAGAGCAACTCTCTCGTTACTCGACCATTCCACATAGATATTGTGTGTTTTTGCTAGACCGATCAGCGTCTCAACCGTCCCCGAGCTCGGGGAGCCTGGATAGCCTGTTACGATCCGGACACCACAGGATAAAGCGCCATAGGCCAAAGCCTGGTCTCCGCTGAGTATCTTTTTTCTTTCAGTCATCCCTGTTGTTGTGAACAGCTATCGTCTGTTTTTGTCCCTTTGGCACGTTTTCGGCACCAATAAAAGGCAAAGGGGATACCGGTCGCAATAAATGCCATATCTTTGAGAGAATTCTGCCATTCGAATACGGCCCTGAAAATAATCAAGCCCACTATTGAAACCAGTAAAAGAAGGGGAAGGAACGGATAGAGAGGCACATTGAAAATGTCGCTTCCTCCGATTTCGTCTTTCCTCATTTTGAACAGAGCGACGACAGCCAGGCCATAGAAGATCAAGATGGCGAAGGCCAATCCGGAGGCAATGGTTTGAAAGGTGCCCCGGATAATGAGGATAGCGCTAGCCCAAACACAATGGGCAACAATGGCCCGGGAGGGTGTGTGGAATCGGGGGTGAACATGATCCAGCCACCTGAAGAAAAGACCGTCTTTGGCCATGGCATAATAGGCTCGGGGGGCGGTCATCATGGTTCCGTTTATGCTTCCGGCTGAAGAGATGATGGCCAGGATAGCGATATAAGCCGCCCCTATCGGACCGATGAGCATGGTCAAGACGTCTGAGGCCACGATGGTACTCGTCCGCATACCTTCCATTCCCATAGTCTTATGGTAAGTCATGTTTGTCAGGGCATACAGCAGGACGACGGCGCTGATGCCGATGATGAGGCTCAAAGGGATGACCCGCCGGGGATTTTTCATCTCTCCTGCGGCGTAGCCAATCCTCTCCCAACCGGTGTGAGAGAAGACAATCAGCATCAGGATCGCTGCCAGGTTTCCCACGGGACCCAATGTCTCTTGCGGTACGGCTTTGGTGGACAAGAGGTTTTCATGGCCTCCACTGAATAAGAACCCGATGATGGCTATGGACAATAAGCCGGCAACCTTCAGAATGGTGGACATTTTTTGGACGATACTGGCCTTCTGAATGCCGATGTAGTTGAGGAGACCGAAAAGAAAAATTATAGCCAGGGCAACGAACGTTCGAACAGTGCCTTGCAGCGGAACAAAATAGCCTCCATAATCCACGATGATCAAAGCCAGAGCCGCCGCTGCACTTGTCCTTATGATGAACAGCTGCGCCCAGCCGAACATGAATCCAACCCAGGGCCCGAAGCAGGTGGTGTAATAGACATATTCCCCGCCCGTGTTCGGCATCCGGGTTCCGAGCTCAGCATAGACCAATCCGCTGATGAACACGAAGAGGCCAACCAGGAGCCAGAGCACGATGATGGAGTTGAAGGACTCCATGTATCTGGCGATGATCTGCGGAGTTGAATAGATGCCGGCACCGATGGTGATCCCGATCAGGATGGCAATGCCATCAGGAACACCCAGAACTTTTTTAAGGGAGGGCTTACCCATATCGCGTATCATATAGCACGGACCTCTTACCGGTCAACCGGGCCTTATAAAGTCTTTATTACTTTTTACTATCTGTGCGCGTAGGAAATGTCCTTGATGTAAACGAGCGCATCCCAAGCCTTATAGATGTTGACGGGGATGTAATCTGTTTCTGCAATCATAGGCCTTTCTCGGTTCAGCCAGTCGTAGGCAGGTCCTTTGTCAGGTGCAGCTCGCAAATTGAGAACAAACATCGGCAATCCAATCCTGGAAAGAGCGCTTCCGATGCTGTTTTCGTCGGTTTGGGAAAGATCGAATCGTCCGTTGATCTCGTACGCCTTAAAGCTATCAACAGCACGCTCAAACGTGAATCCTATAGTCACATAGTTTCCTCCCAGTCGAGACTGAAGAAACAAACCCAGGGGCGGATAAGGATGAGGAGACCAATTTGGATTGGAAACGGTGTGCCGCTGAATATGGGAGTTATGGGCCGTAACAACGACTCGGCCCTCAGGCCCCTCACGTTCAAGAATCCAACAGATATTATCCGCTTGGTTGTAATCCCTCGATCTTTGCGCTTTTTCCCAGTTTCCAGACTTTAAAACGTCAATGAGATATTCGGTAGATTGGTTGAGTTGCCTGGCTGCAATAGCATGTCGATAAGCCCACGCGTATTCTTCTTTTGATGATCTTTCAATAAAGTCCACCCGGTTAATTTCGAAATGAGCTATCAAACGTGCAATTTCAGCCTTATAAGCATTCTGAATTTCTTGTGGAAGTTCATGGTATTTCTGTGTCGATACAAACCTGTGTCCCCCTCCGGACCCGAGAAATTTGCCGACTAGCGATTTCATTATTTTCTTTCTTTCTGAATTTTTGTAGGCGGCATCCACTTTATCCAAGTATTTCCAGGCGCTCTGAAGAGAAGTCAAAGGACTGCTGTAGCCGTGGGCGACATCGAATCCGTAGTAGTTGATTTTCCGAACGGCCCTGGACTTCTGATTGAAATTTCGCATCCACCTGACAAGAGCAAGTTGCTCTTTCTCCTTTCCAAATCCCCAGGTGTAGCCCTCCGCATCAATTTTATCCGGATCTTCCGTCCACTGCTTAGGTTCCTCTATTTGTCCTGATACATATTTGTGAACCATTTCCGCTTCTGAAAATCCTGTTTCTTGGGCCACAGCTGTGAAACCCAATTCCTCAATAAGATATTCAATGATCCGGTGGCGCATCTGAATGAACTCGTGGGCCATATGAATGCTCTCACCCAGGGCCACGACTTTCGCGTTCCCACGATTTTCTTCAAAATGCCGAGGTCTTTATAACCGCTGCCAGGGAGGGTTGTGATGATAGGCACAGCATTTGCTTTCGCCCACTGGTCAAAAGAATTGGCGGACGGTTTTCGATTCTCATGTCTCGGCTTGCACAAGGAAATGAGGAGGAAGGCCAAAACAATCGAGAGATATACAGGAAAAAAATTCTTTTTCATAGTGTGCTTCTCCTCGATTTGATAGAAAGAATATAGTCAGGAGAGCGGATAGTCAAATAGAATAATCCATAGAATAATCATTGAATAAAGGGAATAGAAGATTGGTTTTAAGTGCAAAAGAAGGAAGTCTGTTCTTTGAAGTTGTTCTCTTGGACAGCCTACGGAATGTGAAATATCATCTCTTCCCATATGAACATCCAAAAGTGAGCTCGCTCCCTTGCGAACTGCCGCATGGACTCCAGGAATCAGCGGATTATGGGTAGAATGAGGTGCGACGGATGCTTCTTTGAATGGTGAATGGTGTTTTTGGCCGCAAGCCATTCGCTCTCATCATAGTTGTTACCGCCCGTGTTGAGATTTCGATCGAAGCGGGGGAAATTGCTGCTGGCAACTTCGAGGCGAATCCTGTGCCCCTTCTGGAAATAGATGCTTGTGACCGATACATCGATTGTCAATGTGTAGACCTGGCCTCGCTCCATGAACACTTCCCTATTCCAGGCTTCTCTATAACGGGCCCGCAGTATTCCTTCGCAGATATTAAAAGCCGTTCCGTCGGGATAGACATCCACGAGCTTGCCCGTGAAATCGGTGTCCTTAGCCGAGGAGGAGACATAGAGCACCAGCTCTATCGGTCCAGTTACCTCGATGCTCTCTTTGAGGACGGGTGTTGAATAGACCAGAACATCATGGCGCATCTCGATCTCTGACTGGTCGTAGGCGCCTGGCGCAGCGTCCGGGGTGCCGGTGCAGCACACAGGCCCTCCTAGGGTGGGGACCGGTGATCCCGGATCGTAGGTGTATGTGTCTGGCTTCTCATTCCCTGGAGTTTGTGTGCTCAATGCACCTGTTCCGTATCTGCTGTTGGCCTGGCCGTCGCTGTGCAGGTAATATTTCGTGAACTGCGTCTTTGCCAGGGGCCACTCGTCTGCAGAGCGCCATTCGTTTTTGCCCATGAGGAAATACTGCACCTTCGGCGTTGATGTCACAGCGTTGTCAATGCCTTTCAACCAATAGGCCAGCCATCGCTTGAAAAGGCCGAAATAGTCGAATCTGGTGTCCCCAACAGACATGTCACCGATATAGGTATCCTCAGACATATTGGTGGCAAAGTCACAGTGGGCTTGAGGCCCGATGATGACATACTGATGATTTCGGCCCCGGTCGCTGACCGCATTGCGCCGCATGATGTTGAACTCGTAAAAAGTTTCGGGTGTGCATTCGTCATACCAGGTGTTGACGTGCAGCGCCGGCGTGTCGAACTTATCCGTTTCCACTACATAGCCTCTATCGATCCAGTATTCGCTTCCAGGCCCGTTGGAGACAAAATCTTCCCAGTCTGTGTCAGGATAGCCGGCTGCTCTCACCATGTCGATGATGGGAAGAGTTTGCCACATTTGCTGAAAGGCCACATCCGGTGCTATAGGTCCCGGCTCGAAATAGTCGCCGTATTTTGCCCAGAAATCATCGGGGGCATCTGCGGGCGGGTGGAGAAAGACCTTGCTCCCATTCCTGATGAACCAGCCGAATCCGGCCGTGATTTTATTCACGCCCCCCCAACTGAGGCCGAATCCCTTGTGGGGAATGACACCGCCCGCTGCCAGGGGGATCATGCAAGCCAGATGCGGAGGCCTGGCCCTGGCCATCATGATCTGGTTCTCGCCAAGGTAGGAGCATCCGAAGCTTCCGACTTTGCCGTTTGACCAGGGTTGACTGGCCAACCACTCCACGCAGTCATAACCGTCGTAAACGTCGGCTTTAGACACGGTGTATTTCCCTTGGGACTCAAAACGTCCCCGCATATCCTGGACGGCAACGATGTAACCCAGCCTAGCGATCAAATAAGCCATCGAGCCTTCTCTTCGACAGCCTTTTTTGTTGTACGGTGTCCGCATCTGGACCACAGGCCACTTTTCTCCGGCACCTACAGGGAAGTAAAGGTCTGTGGATAGTTTGATACCGTCCCGCATCGGCATCATGACGCTCCTCTCCAATCTCACCTCATACGTAGCTTCCAAGTCTTTGCTGCCTTTGACATCGGCATGCCCTGCCACTCCTAACGGTAACAGCAGAACGATACACAGGCTAATCCACAGAATAGTACGCTGACATTTCATGATAAGCACTCCTTCCACTGTTTTTCGCATTTTTCCTTCGATTGCGGAAAAAATATTCGAGATAATTTCTTTAGCCGCTTATGTGATTACGGTGTTATTCTCTCGAAGAGGAAAGGCCGCAGGTGGTCGGTATTTATACAAAATCCGGTGATTTTGTGGTTGTCGTCCATTTTAAACTCTATTGTATGCAATATGCGAGACCTTCCTGCAAAGTCCCTTTGGTTTTCCGGTCTAAGCGTGATCTCTTTTCCCCTGGGGCTGGTGAGGACAAGTTTATCGTCGAGCAACTTAATGTCATAACGCATGTCCAATGCTTTGTTGACATACGTCCCTTTGTAATTCTTCAGCTGCTCTAGGTTGAGCTCGACGAGCTCTACTCTTGGTGCCGTGTTTCCTTGAACGGTAAATCTGGCAATTCGTCCCTCGGCGTCTTTTTCAAAGTAAACAGGCAGGCCAATTTCTGCTACGATAAACTCCGTCTGCGATAAAGGCATGAGTCGAAAGCTTGCGCCACTGACCTTGGCCAAAAGATTGTCGCCTTCCAGTACAATTTGCAGGTAAGAGCCGGGTTCCATCCGATAATGTCCTTCATAGGTCTTCAATTCACTCGCGCTCATCTCGATAGGTTTCTGTTCTGGCGGGGCGGGTGCGCTCTCCTTTTCTCGGGCTATGCGGGTTTCCAGGAATATCTGGGACAGGCTTTCCGCTGTTCTGACCGGATCATAGACATCATAATCCCAATTGGCGAAAACGACGACACCGAAGGGAATTTCCGGATAATAATGGAAGGCTGTACGGAATCCCCCCCAGCTCCCGTTTTTGTACATGCGCTTCAGGCCTTGATAGGTGTCCAAACAAAAACCGTAAGAATGGCCTGTATCCCGGCCATCGGCCAATTTTCCCGATGCGGCCATCTTTGTCATAAGAGCGGCTGAGCCAATCTCGTGATTTTCCAGATTAAACATCCACTTGATGAAGTCATCAAGAGTCGTGAACAGGGACGTTGACCCGACGACAGCCAAATTGTCTGCGCCGCGCAGGTAGCCCTCATATCCGCTGTAGCTGATGGAATAGGCGCGGTTTTCGATGATTTCCCGGTGGTCATCCCGAACGAGTGTCCGGGTCATTTTGAGCGGTTTGAAAATGTTGTCCCAAGCCCACTCGCGGAAAGATTGGTTGGATATTCGCTTGACCACTTCTGCCAGTACAGTGTAATCGGTCCTGGAATAGAGATATTTTGAACCCGGCTCGAAGAGCGGCTCTGTTTGGTGCGCCAGGAGTTTCCAGACGTGGTCAGGGGTGATGACATCTCTCTCGTTCCAGCCGGCAAGAATGAGGAGGTCAAACCAATCGATCAGTCCGCTTGTGTGATACAGCAAATGGGCGATCGTAATTGAGTCGGTAAAACCGGGCAGCTCAGGAATGTGTTTTCGGACACTATCTGTCGCAGCGACCTCGCCTCGTTCTTCGAGCATGGCTATAGCCATCCCTGTTATGGGTTCTGCCAGATTGGCGATATCATAAACCGTTTTGGGTGTATTGGGATTTTGGTGCTCTGCGTTGGCCTGGCCAAAGCATTTTTTATAGACGATTTTTCCCTCCTGCAAGACGGCCACAACGCCTCCCAGGCGATCCGGTCTGTCCCACTCTTGCATGGCTTGTTTCAGCTTTTCTTCGAGGGATGTCGTTGGGGATGCCTTGCCCGATTCCTGTGCGATGCCTGCAGAGGTAAAAACTATGATTAAAACCAGAGAAAAAATTTTGCCTTTCATTGCTTATCCTCTCCTTTGAACGTGAAATCATTATATGGCAACCAAATTCCCTTTTCAACATTTTGACTTTTGGTGGGCTATTTGCTACAAATTTCATGAACGAGGTTTTAATCCATGAACAAACTAGTGTCTTCTCGGTATCTGCTCTGGGTAATGATGCCGTTACTCCTTATGAATTTTACGGGGTACGCCATGGCCGTGTCTATCGATGATTTTGACAAAGTCCTTCCTGGGGAGATCGATGGTTGGGAAAAAGTGGACAAGCCTGTCACTTATGATAACAAAAGCTTATATGAGTATATTAATGGGGGAGCCGAACTTTATATCGCCTATAACTTCAAAGAAATGTACGCCTTCCGATACACGGCCGGTGATGAGTCAGAGATCGTCATCGATATCTTTGATATGGGTAAATCTTATGATGCTTATGGCATATTTTCCCACGGCCGGGAAGAGGATGACCAAAAACTCGGCCAAGGATCAGAGTATAACTCAGGGCTTCTCACCTTTTGGAAGGATCGCTTTTATGTCTCGATTCTGGCCTTTCCGGAAACGGAAGAAAAGGCACAAACAGTCAAGAAACTGGGCCAGATATTAGCTGACGCCATTCCGGAAACAGGACCGCATCCTCCCATCGTTGATCTTTTGCCGCTCGAAAGTCTCGTTCCCAATAGTGCCCACTACTTCCACCATCATATTTTAGTCAACAGCCATTACTACATTGCCAGTGAGAATATCCTCCGTATAGATGGTACGACACATGCTGTCTTGGCCAGATACAAGAAGGAAGGGAACACTTTCTATATGTTGCTTGTGGACTACCCAAACAGGCCTAAAGCTCAGGAAGCTTATGAGAGTTTTTTGCTGCACTACCTTCCCGATGCCCAGGAAGGGGTCAAAAAGCTGGAGGACGGCAAATGGACCGGCTGCAGGCTGAAGGATAATTTTCTGATCATTGTTTTCAATTCCCCGACTAAAGATGTCCTGAAATCCTATATGAATATGGTTGCGACGGATTGACCATAAAAGATTTTATTGAGGAGGAAAAATGAGCAACAGGAAAGTGATCACCAGACGTGATTTCATAAAGAAAACCTCTGCGGCGGCCATTGGCAGCAGCCTGTTCCTGGCCCACACCGATTCTCTCCTGTCCCAGGACGAGAAAAAATCGAAAGTCGTTTTAGTCCGAAATCTGGATGTGCTCGATGACAACGGTAAGCCAAGAGAGGAAGTCGTGCTGGAGATGCTGGATGCCGCCGTGAAAGATTTAACCGGAAATCAGGACGCTGCACAAGCGTGGCAGTCTATCATAAAACCGGATGATGTCGTCGGTATCAAAAGCAATGTCTGGGGCTACATTCCCACAACGACGCAGGTGGAGAATGCGCTCAAGAGGCGTGTGATGGATGCGGGCGTGAAAGAGGCCGATATCGGGATCGATGATCGGGGTGTTCTGCAGAATCCTGTCTTTAAGAGATCAACGGCCTTGATCAATGCTAGGCCGATGAGGTCTCATCATTGGTCCGGGGTGGGTTCTCTCATCAAAAACTACGTCATGTTTGTCCCGGATCCTTACAATTACCATGATGATTCCTGCGGTCGCCTGGGGGTGATTTGGGATAATCCCCTCTGCAGGGGAAAGACCCGTCTGAATGTCCTGGGCATGCTCACGCCTCAGTTCCACAGCGCAGGCCCCCATGCCTTCAATCCCAAATATGTGAGGAACTACCACGGATTTCTTGTCGGATTCGATCCGGTCGCAGTGGATGCCACCGGCTTGCGCATCATTCAGGCCCTGCGCAACGACCATTATGGCGAAGAAAGGCCTTTGAGCCCTCCCGCCAAGCATATATACCTTGCCGATACCCGCTATCATCTGGGAACAGCGGATCCGAACAAAATTGAAATAGTAAAAATCGGTTACGACAAAGACAGCTTCATTTAGCTTCTTGATAACAGTTGCGGCAACCGTGCATTCCATAAGTGGAACCAGCTCTTATTCTGGATTGATCCAGTGGTTGTGGGTTTGAACTTACTTTCCTGCTTCATTCAGGGAGAGGATATCTTCTGCCACTCTATTTGGATCTAATTTTAGGGCAATCCGTATTGTCCGTTTTTCAGTTCAATTGCCACAATTTCCAGCAATTGTCGGGATGATCCTGCGGCCGGCGGGAATAGATATCTATAGCAAAGAGGAGCTCCGCTTTCAGGTCCAAAAAAAGATATCCAGATATGTCCCTCCCTCCTATCTGTCGAGGCGGCTTTCAAATCCAGAGAATTCAACCTAGTGTCTTTTTGCCAGGTTGCGTCCTGCGGAACCCGTAAAGCAGCATGTGTCGCATAATTCATTGCAGGAAATGACACAGTCTGTATTATCCGTAGGAATTGAAAGTTTAAAGTGGGTGCTAAATTTAATTGCACTAAGATTTGACATTGTGATCGTATCTTGATTTCATGAGCTGAATGGAGGGAAAAATGAAAAGAAGGGCATTTTTAGAGAAAAGCGCTTTGGCTGCAGCAGGCTTAGCTGTAAGCCCCTGTATCTCATCAGGAAGTTCTGGCTTATTTGCAGGAGGAAAAGGAATAGAGACCGGAGCTCTAGACAGTTCTTACATAAAGGTATTGGTTCTGAGCGGATCCCCCCGGCAGAGGGGACGAATTCATGGGGAAGAATTAAGGACAGAGATTGCTGAATTGATTGCTATCTGGAAAGGGGAACTCCACCAAAAACATAAAGTTGACCCGGACAAATATATCGCCGATTTTCTCGCTGATACCCAGTTCGAAAAAGCCGTCGCAAGGTGGTGCCCCGATCTTCTGGAAGAGGTTAAAGGAATCGCTGAGGGCTCGGGAATTGATTATAAAACAATATTCTGCTTTCAGGCCGCTGAAGAAGAATGGTGGTATTCACGCAGCAGAGAATCGGACAGTCCTGGGGTCCCCTCCCGTCAGTGCAGCGGACTCGGAGCATATAACCAGAAAGGCCTGCCTGCGCTCGTGGCCCAGAATCAAGATTTCACCATGAAGGATGGAAACGAAGCTATTCTTCATATCAAACACCAGGACTCTTCTCTTGAATCATTTGTCTTCACCTTGGCCGGATTGGTGGGCATAAATCCGGGAATGAACAGCCGGGCTGTGGCCATGACGTCACATTCACTGCCCCAGCTGGCGAATCGGATTGATGGCCTGCCCGTGGCCTTTGTCCTCCGAGGAGCCCTTGCCCAGAAAAGCTTCAAGCATGCCGTGAAATTTATTCACACGATAGATCATGCCACCGGCCAGAATTATATTCTAGGTGGACCGGAGGAAGTAGGCTCGTTTGAGTGCTCCGCTCACAAAATCAGACGGTTCGTTCCCTATTCCGGAGCTAACCGGACCTATCACACCAACCATCCTCTGGTGAACCATGACTGGGATGAGATGTATGAAAAAACAATCGAAAAAGGCCAATTCGAAGGGATGTTGAAAAATACGAAGAGCAGGTTCGCCGCTCTCGAGAAGAGGCTGAAAGATCCCTCGAAGAAGATCACCCTCGAAGTCGCCAAAGAGGCTCTCAGCTCCCGGGACGATCCGGATAATCCTGTCTGCGTTGCCAGACGAGAAAAATCCCAAACGAGGGGCTTTACCGGAGGATGCGGAATTGCTGTCCTGTCAGATCCTCCGGAATTCCACTTTGCTCCCGGCCCTCCATGTCACACGGCGTTCCAGACGCTGAAATTCTGAATAGATTTTTGTTTGAGCGCTCTAATAGTGAATCCAAACACCAGATAAAAGGAAACATATCAGGGGAAAAATGGAATTAAGTAAGCTGAAAAAGCGAATGAAAGGTGTATTCGTCGTCCAGACAACGCCCTTCAACGAGGATGGCTGTCTCGATCTCGACGGTATGCGCACCAACATGAAGTGGCTGGTTGACCATGCCTCGGACAAAGATTTCGTGCTGATCCCGCTGGGAAGCACGGGCGAATTTTACGCCATGTCTTTGGAAGAGCGGCAGTCTGTTATTGCCATGGCTGTTGAAGAAACACAGGGAAAAGTGTTGACTTTTCCGGGTTGTGGCGCAGCCGGCACTCTCGAATCGATCAGGCTCTGTCAATACGCGGAATCCATCGGCGCCGAAGGAGCGATGATCGTCTCACCTTACTATCATATTCCCAAAGAGGAAGGTATGTTTCGTCACTTTGAACAATTAGCTGAGGGTGTCGGTCCTGATTTCGGCATATTGGTCTACAACAATCCCCTAGTTACCGGATCATGGATCAATCCGCCTTTGATGAGTAGGATATCCAAAATTCCCAACATCATTGCCATTAAGGAAAACACTTCCGATCTCTTCAATTATCATGCTATGCGTTCTGAAATAGATCCCAGCGATGCGCTTGTGGTCACCGGAATGGGTGAGATCATGGCCACGCATCTGGCTGTTTTTGGCTGTCCGGGATTTGTAAGCATCAGCGCAAACTTTGCTCCGGAGATTTCCCATTCGGTTTATGAAGCGCTTGTCCGAGAGGATTTTATAAAAGCGGCCCAAATCTGTCGCATGCTGGTCGAGCCCTTTGATCTGTTCATCGGAAATCTGCAGTCAAAGTACGGGCCACACACCGCTACATTGAAGACTTGGGGAGGGGATCAGGGCTATATGTACATCGGGGCCATAAAGGCGGCTATGGATATTGTCGGACTGCACGGGGGCGAAGTGAGGTCTCCCCTCATCGGCCTCGATGAGGAAGATAAAGCCGAGCTCAAACGAGTTCTTCATTTAATGAAAGTGATTTAGCTGCTTCGACTATCAGGACTTGGTGTGTGATTTGACTTGACATGGGCATTCCAGCGTGTAACATATAGTAATACATCGTAACACAATAAGACATGTCATGAGAAGAGAATCCTATTATAAGATTGGCTCTGTGGCCAAAGTTTTCAAGATAGTCGAGCTGTTGGTTAGCAAAAAAGAATTTGAGTTAAAAAAACTTTCTCAGCTCCTGAATATGCAAAAAACAACAGTGCACAGAATGTTGCTTACCCTGCAGGAATTGGGTTATGTCCGGCAAAACCCTCAAAATCGGAACTATCTCGCCACCATCAAATTTTTTGAGTTGGGCCAAAGTGTTATAAGAAACATACAGCTCATAGATATCGCCCGTCCGCACATTGCCGATCTGTCTAAAAAAGTCGACGAGAATGTCAATTTGGGGATATTGGATGGCATCGATGCCGTCTGCGTCGACCGGGTTGAAGGACAAAATCCATTGAAGGTGGATCAACCCGTTGGATCCAGGTACCCGGCCTATTTTTCGGCTTACGGTAAGGCCATTCTTGCTTTTCTGCCTGAGGATGAACGCACTCAGATGTTTGCAGGCCACAAGATTATCCGGATTACGGATAAAACATACAAATCGATGACTGCATTGGAGAACGATCTCGAGAAAATCAGAGAACGCAGATACGCTCTTGACAACGAAGAAACCGTTGCTGGCGTCCGTTGTGTTGGCACTCCAATCTTTGACCATACGGGAAGAGTCGTTGCTGGTGTCAGTATCGCAGCGCCAGCCATGCGTTTGGACAAGAAAAAGCAAACGCTTTATGTCCATTCTCTCATCAGGACCGCGTCGCTCATTTCCAAAGATTTGGGAAAATATTGAACGAATGGAATGATTAAGCCGACATGAATACATCAAAATTAGATTAAAGGCTTGAGGAGAATCAAAGTGGCTAAGCTGAATTTATCGCGGTCGGAGGCCCTTTTTGAGAAGTCCCTTGGGTATGTTCCTGGAGGAGTTCAGGGGGTGCGCCGTCCGTACAACTATGTTCCGGGGGAATATCCGGTATTCCTGAGCTCGGCCAAAGGAGGCAGGATTACAGATATTGACGGCAATGAATATATCGATATGCTCTGTGCATATGGACCGATCATCATCGGCTATCGTGAAGAGGAGATCGATAATGCAGTCGTGGAACAAATTCGACAGGGCGGTTTTTGCATGACACTCACTCAGGCTGTCCAAACTCAGCTCGCTGAGAAGCTGCATGATGTCATTCCCTGCTGCGAAAAGGCCATATTCGCCAAATCGGGTTCGGATGCCACCACGGCCGCTATCCGTATAGCCAGAGGTTACACCGGACGCAGTAAAATCCTGAGGTGTGGTTATCATGGCTGGCACGATTGGTGTGTGGAAGATAAAGGAGGCATACCAGCCAAGCTCTATGAAGATGTCTTTGAATTTTCCTATAATGACCTCGACCAAGTCAAAGACCTGTTGACCGCCCACGATCCGGATGTGGCCGCGATCATCATCACTCCTGTGGGGCATCCGCTTGCTCAGAAAGTCCAAATGCCGAAACCCGGTTTTCTGGAGGGTGTTCAAGAGCTCAGCCAAAAATATGGCACAGTTCTCATCTTCGATGAGATACGATCGGGATTCCGGGTGGCCATGGGAGGGGCTCAAGAGCGCTTTGGCGTAACGCCGGATATCGCGCTTTTCGGAAAGGCCATGGCCAACGGCTATCCGATCAGCGCTGTAGCCGGGAAGGCTGAAATTATGGATGTGCTTGGAGACGGAAGGGTGTTCATCAGCGCCACCTTTTTCGGAAACTCTCTGGAACAGGTGGCTTCTCTGAAGACGATTGAGCTCCTCGAAACCCAGAGGATGCTGGATGTCATCCAAAAAAAAGGGGAGGAGTTCGGCCAACGCATAGTCCAGCTCATCGAGGACTCACAGCTGCCCTGCACTCTCACAGGTGTGCCCTGGATGCCCTGTTTCACCTTTGATAAAGATCCGGACAAACGCTACAAAGAGCTTCGCAGGGAATTCTTCACTCAGATGATTCGGCAGCGTGTGTTCATGGCGCCCTATCACCACTGCTACATCGCTTTTCGCCATACGGAGGAGGATCTCGATGAGGTCGTGGCTGCCGTCGGCAATGCTCTCGATCATTTGAAGACACTTATTTAAGGGCCTTCCCTTCACAGGAAAGCATGCGATTGAACATTAGATTTTATGGATTCAATCTGGAAGAACGCTTCTGGGATGAGTCACAAATTTGCGTGTGGGCGATAAGGATGACCAATGGAAAAACTCTCGGATAACAAACCTGATACTAAACGTCTGATGCTGGGGAATGTCGCTATTGCCAGAGGAGCCCTTGAGGCCGGCGTTCAGGTTGTCGCCGGGTATCCGGGCACGCCTTCTTCAGAGATAATCGGGAATCTGTCTCCTGTGGCCAGGGAATTGGGCATTCATGTCGAGTGGTCGACAAATGAGATTGTGGCCACAGAAGTGGCCGGAGCCGCTGCCTATGCGGGCTTGCGTTCCATGGCCACGATGAAAAATGCCGGGCTCAACGTGGCCAGCGATTTTTTGACTCACTTCAACTTATCCGGGACAGGTAAAAATGGCGGAGGGATGGTCGTTGTCGTCGTGGATGATCCGGGGTCCTGGTCCAGCGGGGATGAGCTGGACTCCAGATGGATGGCCAAGCTGGCGATCGTTCCCCTTTTGGCGCCGGTAAGTCTTCAAGAGGCCAAGGATATGATGAAATGGGCCTATGAGCTGTCTGAGGAACACAAAGTCTACTGTCTGTTCTGGAGCTACACCCGTCTCTCCCATCGAACCGGGGTTGTTTCCCTTGGCGAAATGCCTGATCCGGAGACTGGGAATACGCCGCATGAGATAACAGAGCTAATTTCCAACGAAGAGCCATTCCAGCAGGAACGGTTGAACATATCTTATGAAAGGCTGGAACTGCTCCGTAAGATTTTTGAAAAGTCGGAATACAATAACTACTCAGGACCTAAAAATCCGGATTTGTTGATCATCAGTTGCGGAAACGGAAGTATGTGTGCCATGGAGGCCTTGGGCCGGATGAAACTGGAGGATAGAGTCGGTCACCTCAAAATCGGTACCGTCTGGCCGCTCCCGACCGATCTCATAACAAAGCATCTCTCTTCGACAGACAAGGTTGTCGTTTTGGAGGAATCGACGCCGTTCATGGAAATTCATATCAAAGAACTCATGGCCGATTCGTCTGATTTGGCAGGAAAAATAAGGGTGATGGGTCGAGACACAGGCCATGTTCCCAGGATCGGGGAGCTTACTCCGGATATTGTCTGTGAATCGCTGGCTGATATTCTGGGTATCTCCTTTCTGCCGAGAGAGGAATCCTACTCTAAAAAGGTTGCCGAAAAAAGCGAGAAAATGCTCATCCGCCGTGGAGGAGCTCAGTGTCCGGGATGCCCTCACCGGGCAAGTTATTGGGCTTTGAAACTTGCTATCAGGAAGAGCAAGAAAAAGACAACCTTTGTCTGCAACGATATCGGCTGCTATGCCTGGGATTTCACACCTTCGGGTCAGCAATTGACCAAAATCGTCAACTGCATGGGCAGCAGTGCCGGAGTTGCCTCTGGTTTCGGTCAACTGCAGCCCTTCGGTTTCGATCAGATTGCCATTTCGACGGTGGGAGATTCCACGTTCTTTCATTCGTCCATACCGGCCATCATCAACAGCGTCTACAACCAATCGGATGCAATGTACATGGTGCTGGACAATCGGGCCACGGCCATGACCGGCTTTCAGCCCAATCCCTCGACAGGCGAGACGGCTCCCGGCGATTCCGCACCAGTGGTCAGCATCGAAGATATATGCCGGGCAGCGGGTTGCTCTGTCGAAGTCTGTGATCCCTTTGATTTGGATACCACCACAGAAGTTTTGACCCGCATGATCAAAGACAGGGGGAAGGTCCGGGTAGCAGTGCTTCGGCGGACCTGCGAATTGATCCGTATGCGCCAGGAGAGGAAAAAACCCTATAAAATGTGGATTGATCATGAAATCTGTAAAGGTGAAGATTGCTATTTCTGTATCGGTCATTTCAAATGTCCCAGTTTCAACATCGACAGAGAAACAGGCAAGGTCATTTTGGGCGAGGATTGCCCCAGCTGCGGAGTTTGTGTGGACATCTGCCCTCACAAGGCCATATTCAGGGAAGAGGTTCAGTCATGAATATAATTTCTCATGATCCTTTGAATATAGTGATCGCAGGTGTGGGCGGCCAGGGGAATGTTTTGTGTGCCCGCATTCTGGGCCGAGCATTGATGAGAAAGGATTATTTTGTCAGCATTGTGGACTCCTTCGGCAGTACCCAAAGGGGTGGTTCGGTACACAGCCGAATTCGGGCCAGTCAGACAAAATGCATTGAAACGGTCATCCCCAAGGGTCTTGCTCATGTCATCGTCAGCTTAGAGCCTCTTGAGACCCTCCGCATGCTCCAGGAATACGGAAATCCTGAAACGTTGACACTGACGAACTCACAGCCTCTGTTCCCCCCTGAAGTGCTGGCCGGAAAACAAGATTATCCGGATCTCGATGAACTCCAACAGGCTATAAAGGAACTATCGCATAAGTCGTGGTTCCTCGATGCGACGGCTATAGCCAGTGATGTCAAGGCACCGCTGGCAGCCAACGTCGTGATGCTTGGGGCCTTGATAAAGACCGGAATAGTCCCTGTGGAAACGGAGGAAATCGAGGAAGAGATCAAGGGCTACTTTTCCGAAAGCAATGCCGGCCCAAACCTAAGGGCGTTTCGGGCTGGCTTCGATGCTATAAAAGGGATCGCTTTTCAACATTTGACTTTTGGATAAGAGATCGGATTTGATATGTGATCTAAGGAATTTAGACGGGCGCAAATTTATATGAATATCAAATGTTGAGAATCGATCCCCAAATATTAGATTGGAGATTGGCCAATGGATGATAGAGATAGAAATAGACCGAAACGCAACAGTCGCGATGTGACTGAAGATTCCATCTATATCAGGAAAGGGCTTTTCAAGTCCATGGGGTTTGACGATCAAGACTTGGATCGGCCGCTGATAGCCATCGTCAACTCCTGGAATGAACTGTTGCCAGGGCATCATCATTTGAGGCAGTTGTCAGAGGCGGTAAAGGCTGGTGTGTGGCAAGCTGGGGGCACTCCCCTGGAATTCAATCATATTGCTGCCTGTGATGGGCTGGCTGATGGAAATCTGGGTATGCACTGGATTTTGCCCAGCAGAGATATCATTGCCGCTTCCATCGAGATGATGGTTCAGGCCAGCCGTGTGGATGGAATCGTTGCTCTTTCCACTTGCGATAAGATCGTTCCTGCCCAGCAAATGGCTCTGGCCCGTATTAATTTACCCTCTATCATGGTCACCGGAGGTTTTATGTTTCCAGGCCGATTCAAAGGCAAGGACAACATTCATGGAGCCCATACGGAGGAGTACTATCCCGAGTGGAAGAAGGGAAGTCTCTCTGATGACGAATACTTCGAACTGGTGGATTGTTGTTGCCCAACCTCGGGAGCCTGCTGCATGATGGGGACAGCCAACACGTTTTGCTGTCTTACAGAGGCTTTGGGATTATCCTTGCCCGGAAATGCCGGAAAACCGGCTGTGGAGGCATCACTCCGTCGTTTAGCCAAGCAGGCGGGCCGGAAAATCATGGAGCTCTTGGAAAGAGATATCCGACCCAAAGACATCATGACCAGAGAGGCTTTCGAAAACGTTATGATGGTTCATTCAGCGATTGGGGGATCGACCAACGCCATTCTCCATCTGCCGGCGATTCTCAACGAAGTGGGTATCGAAATTCCACTCAGTCACTGGAATGACATCAGTGAAAAAGCCCCGCATCTGGCTAACATCACGGCCGGGTCCGAATTTACCATGAAGGATTTCGGGAACGCCGGTGGGATTCAAGCGGTAATGAAGGAGCTTAACTCGATATTGAACTTGGATGTCATGACTTGCACAGGCAAAAATCTCGGCGATAATTTGCAGTCAGCCCTAAACTTGAATCAGGATGTTATAAAACCCATTTCTAATCCTGTTTATAAAGAAGGGGCGACGGCTATTCTCCTGGGCAATATCTCTCCCCACGGAGCCGTCGTTAAGCAGACGGCTGTCCCGGGGGAAATGATGACGCATAGAGGACCGGCCAGAGTCTTCGACGGCGAAGATGCGGCCAAGGAAGCTTTACTCAGCCACAGCCTTAAAGACGGCGATGTGGTCGTGATTCGTTATGAAGGGGCCAGGGGTGGCCCTGGGATGAGGGAGATGTTCACCTTCCAGTCGATTTTGTGTGGGATGGGTCTCGATAAAACCGTTGCTCTAGTCACCGATGGCCGCTTTTCGGGATTCACGCGGGGTCCGGCTATAGGTCATGTTTCCCCTGAGGCTGCCGACAGAGGGCCGATCGCGGCCATCCGCGAAGGAGATATGATCACGTATGACATTCCGTCCAGAAAGCTCAACGTGGAGTTATCGGATGAAGAGATCGAAGACCGTCTGAAAGACTGGAGTCCTCCAGAACTTAAAATTCAGACAGGTTTCCTCGGCACGATCTACCCGAATATCGTAGAATCGGCCGACAGGGGCTGCATTCTGAAAATTCGATAATAGGAGACGCGATCCCTTTGGTGAAAGGAGCACAGATGGAATTTCCAAAAATGATTCGCATCAAACAGAAATTTGAGCATAAAGCATTGACAAATATCACCGGAGAGATCACTGCTCAGATCGACCGGCTGAACTTGGAACAACAAGTCAAGCCGGGACAGTCTGTCGCCGTAGCCTGCAGCAGTAGGGGATTGGCCAACTATGGGACTATTGTCCAATCGGTAATCGCTTCTCTCAAAGATTTAGGACTCATGCCTTTTATTGTGCCGGCCATGGGAAGTCATGGTAGCGCTACAGCTCCCGGGCAAAAAAGTGTTTTGGAACACCTGGGTGTGACAGAAGAGCTTACCGGCGCTCCTATCCGCTCTTCGCTTGAAGTGGTTAAGGTCGGGGAGACAAATTTTGGCCTCCCAGTCTATGTCGATAAACTGGCTTCCGAGGCAGATTGCATTGTCCCCATAAACCGAATAAAGAAGCACACGGATTATGAAGGAGAAATCGAGAGCGGAGTGATGAAAATCATGACCATAGGATTGGGAAAGCAGGTCGGGGCAGAGACGTATCACAGGGCGACGTTTGAACACGGTTACTATAAGGTTATTCTTGAGGTGGCCAGAAAGGTCCTTCAGATAATGAATATTCTCTTCGGCGTGGGAGTGATCGAAGATTCTTATGCCCAGACCTCATCCGTTCATGTACTCCTTGCTGAAGAAATTGAAGAGCGCGAGAGGGAATTATTGAAAATCGCTAAACAGCTTTCAGCGGGTCTTCCCTTTGAGGATGTGGACGTTCTCATAATCGACGAGATGGGAAAAGACATCAGCGGAGCCGGATTTGATACGAAGGTCGTGGGCCGGATCAACTTGCCTTTGTTCACCAAAGAGCCGGAAAGTCCTAGAGTGAAGCGGATAATTGCCTGCGATTTGACAGAAGAAACAGAAGGAAACGCCTCAGGGCTGGGGAATGCCGATTTCATAACGCAAAGACTGATGGATAAAACAGATATCTATGCCACCAACATGAATTGCATCTCTTCCTGCACGCCGGAAGGAGCGAAAATTCCTCCTGTTATGAAAAACGATCGTGAAGCTTTGGAAGAAGCGATTAAATGTGTGGGGATGATTCCCCTCGACAGATTGAGAATCATGAGGATAAAAAACACGCTCCATTTGGATGAAATTGAGGTCTCGGAAGCTTTTCTAGAGGAAATATTGACGAGAGAAGACCTGGAAATTATTACCCATGAGAGGCCTATAGCGTTCGATAAAAAGGACAATCTCGAGCCTTTTTAATGATTTGCTTGAATCGCATCAAGACCATTATCAAGAGATATGTCCAGTGCCTCTCAAATCCAGTTTTTGCTATAATGAACATCCCTGGATGAGTGTATGATAAGGTTTAAGGATAAACTCACTGAAAGGAGAAGTTATGACTTTAGAGCGAGTAAAGCAACTGATTGAAGACAATGACATTCAGTCTATCGATATGAAATATTCCGACTTGATGGGAAACTGGTACCATGTTTCCTTTCCGGTTCGCCGGCTCGAACACGTGATGAGGTATGGCGTCCCCTTTGACGGGTCGAGCATTCCGGGCATGCGATCCGTTGAAGCCGGGGATATGGTGCTCCTTCCGGATCTGACAACGGCCATCATCGATCCGTTCACCAAGCATCCCACTCTGCGCACCCTTTCCTATATCTGTGATGCGGATACGAGACTGGGCGTGGAGAAGGACCCGAGAAGCTTGGCCAAAAGAGCCCAGGACTACTTGGAAAATACCGGCATCGCGGATCAGTCTTTCTGGATAGTCGAATTTGAATTCTATCTCTTCAACGAGGCCGAGATTGACAACGGAAAATTCAGTGCGGGGTATAAATTCACTTCGGCAGAGAACAAAGAAGACCTGCCCGGAGGTTATGAAGACATCGACGGGACGGCTGTGGCCAATAGAAAAGGCTATCATATCGATGTCCCTTTCGATAAATACGCGGATGTCAGAGAGGAAATGGTGGCCATGATCGAGTCCATCGGTTGCCCTGTCCGGTATCATCATCATGAAGTGGGTCTTTCCGGACAACAGGAAATAGAGACTGAAATGATAGCCTTTGAAGAGATCACAGATAAGATGATGTATATCAAGGATATTGTTCACAATGATGCGCTGAGGAACGAATTGACAGCCACATTCATGCCCAAACCACTCTACGATGAACCAGGAAACGGCATGCACTTTCATATTCAACTGAGAAAGGACGGCAAAAATATCTTTTTTAAAAAGGACGGTTATGCGGATTTGAGCGATGAGGCGCTGTATTTTATCGGCGGTATTTTGAAGCATGGCAGCTCATTGACGGCATTCACCAGCCCCAGCACGAATTCCTTTAAAAGATTGCTTCCCGGTTTCGAAGCACCGGTGAAACTCTTCTTCGGATTGGCCAACCGGAGCGCCGCCATCCGGATACCGAAATACGCCACGAGTGAGGAAGCTAAAAGATTTGAATTTCGTACGAGTGATGGAACCTGCAATTACTATCTGGCTATGAGCGCGTTGCTCATGGCGGGTTTGGATGGCGTGAAGAATAAAACCATGCCCACTCCAGAGAACGGGTATGGTCCCTTTGACGACAATGTTTTCGAGTGGTCGGATGAACAGCAGGCAAAATTGCATTCCATCCCGACAAGCCTGGAAGAAGCTCTTGAGGCTCTTCGGGATGATCATGGCTATCTCCTCGAAGGCGGTGTTTTTAACGAAAAATTGATCGAAAGCTGGATAACCGAAAAAACAAAAGAAGTGGTGGCTGTTAAAAACAGGCCCCATCCCTTTGAGATGAATTTGTATTACAGTCTCTAAAATAAATCGGGGGACATCCTACGTAATTAAAACTCATGATCAGCACACAGTCCGAGTGACATTATACTTTATAATCGCAATATATTGAGGCCTAATTTTGAATTTATTAAAGTATCCCCCGATTTGAAAGGGGTGCATCCTTGGTTGACCGATGTTGTCAGCTATGCTATTCGTAAGTGTGTTTTTGAGGATCAGTGGTGTATAAGGGAGAATGTGAATGACGGCCATAAGGATTCATCCAAAAGATAATGTGGCGACTTTGATTAGCGGTATCAAACGCGGTGCAGAAGTCAGCGTAGTTTCCTCTGAGGGGAAGACTGTGCAGATCGTGAAGGCAAGGAATTCCGTTCCGCAGGCCCATAAAATTGCCCTTGAAAAGATAGGGGCCGATGCCGATGTCATCAAGTATGGAGAGGTCATCGGAAGAACGAGAGTGCCGATCGAAGAAGGCATGCATGTTCATGTCCACAACGTGGAAAGCAAGCGAGTGAGGTAAAAGTTCAATGGCTATTCCAGAGAACAAGGATTTTGAGAAAAGGACGTCATTTTTGGGCTATCGGCGGCCTGATGGTTCTGTTGGTGTCCGCAATCATGTGGTTATCATACCCACCGTATACTGTGCTAATGAGCCGGCCAAGCTAATTGCCGGCAAGATCCCAGGTGCCGTCGCTCTCCCGCATCCCTTTGGATGCGATGAACCCGGTCCCGAGCTTTATTATCACGGCCAGGTTATCAACAACCTGGTCGGCATTGCCGAGAATCCCAACGTTACAGGAGTTTTGGTATTGGGATTGGGGTGTGAAGTGCTCCAGTCCGAGGCTTTAATGGAAAGGCTTGCCAAGGCAAAAAAACCGGTCGAATCCTTAGTCATCCAAGAGGAGGGGGGAACGCTCAAGACTTTAAAAAAGGGCATGGAAATTGCCCAAGAAATGGTGGATGCAATCAAAGGTTTACGAAGGGAAGAGTTTGATCTGTGCCATCTGACTGTGGCCGTAGATTGCGGCGGCTCGGACGCCACATCCGGCATTGCGGCCAATCCCGCAGTTGGCGAGGCCATTGATAGGCTGATAGAGACAGGCGGCACAGCCATTTTTACCGAGCCGGGTGAGATGATAGGCGCGGAACACATATTGGCCCGGAGAGCCGTCAACGATGACGTGAAAAAGCGCATTTTCCAAATGGTTGCCAATGAGGAAAAGCGATGGCGATCTTTAGACATCGAGCCGAGGTGGATGTCGCCCGGTAACGTCGAAGGAGGCTTGACGACTATTGAAGAAAAATCTTTGGGTGCTATCCAGAAGGGCGGCACCAAGCCTATTCAGGGAGTCCTGGAGAACAGTCTGCATCGACTCGAGAAGCCGAGAGGTAAGGGGCTGTATCTTCAGGATGGGACGGGAGCCGATGTCCACGGAGTGACACACATGGTGGCGGCCGGAGCTCAGGTCGTCATTTTCACCACCGGGAAGGGTTCAACCATAGGATATGCTGTGGCGCCGGTCATCAAAGTTACCGGAAACCCCAGGACCTACGGAAAAATGGAAGACGATATGGACATCAACGCGGGGACGATTATAACCGGCCACGAGTCGATCAGAGAGGTCGGTGAGCGTATTTTTCACAAGATGGCCAGCGTGGCATCAGGGGAAGAAACTCAATCTGAGGCTTTGGGTTACAAAGATTTCGAAATCTACGGCCCAAATCCTTTTATCAACAAGGCATTAAACATCAAGGAAGGGTTTTGAGTGCGATTTTGAGAAGCTAGAGCATTTCCAAGTCCCTCTTTTTATCGGCGAAAACGACATCGAAATAGCCAAGGCGAACTCCGATAAAAGGCGCTCGCCGAATGCTCAATTTTATCGGAGGAGGATATGAAGGATAAGCACAGACTCAACATACCCAGGTTCCATACCATTTCTCAGGATAAAATCGAGCTCCTGCATCTCTCTACGCTAGAGGTGATGCGGCGAACGGGCGTGGCTGTCAAAGAACCAAAGGCCCTTGAGATTTTGAAGGCGGGTGGTTGTGTTGTCGATGGGGAAAGAGTTAGGATTCCTGCACATCTCATCGAGTGGGCCCTCCGGAATGCTCCTCCACGGGTGACTCTGTGTACTCGTGAAGGCGACCCTGCCGTCTTTCTCGAAGGATGCAACGTCTATTTCGGCACGGGGTCGGATACGCCCAACGTTATCGATCCTTACACCGGCGAGAGGCGAACAGCCGTTCTTCAGGATATCGTCAATGTCTCCAAAATCGTGGATTATCTGGATGAGATAAGCTTCCTGATGTGCTCAGGCATAGCCAGCGATGTGAATTCGAAGACATCAGACCTCTATCATTTCGAGGCGATGGTCAACAACACGAGCAAACCCATCGTCTTCACAGCCTGGAGCATGGACAACCTGAAGACCATCGTAGACATGGCCGAGGTGGTGGCCGGAGGCGAGGAAAAACTGAGAAAAAACCCCTTTATCGCCCTCTACACTGAACCCATATCCCCGCTTCAGCTTGCCGCAGAGTCGACAGAAAAAATCGTGCTCATGGCCGAGAAGTCTTTGCCTGTGGTTTATACGCCTTGCCTCATCACCGGGGCCACTGGTCCGGTCACCCTGGCCGGGGGAATCATTCAGGCCAACGCCGAGATGCTGACCGGATACGTGCTGGCCAACCTCGTCAACGAAGGAACGCCCCTCGTTTACGGCGGAGGCGTCGGCCCTATGGATATGGCCACAGGCGTCTGGAGCTATGCTTCACCCGAGTTTATGCTGGCCACGGCTGCCCTTTCTGATATGGCCAAGCACTACCGGCTTCCCATCTTCAGTTTTGCCGGATGCTCTGATTCCAAACTCTTCGATCACCAGGCCTCATTAGAGAGCGCCCTCTGGATACTGATCGTCAGCCTCCACGGTGGAAACCTTGTTCATGATGTGGGCTACATAGAAAGCGGCTTGACAACGTCCTACGAGCAGCTTGTCGTGTCCAACGAGATCGCAGGCATGGTGCGCCGCATCTGTCAGGGCTTTGAAGTAAATGAAGAGACGCTAGCGATGGATGTGATCGATTCCGTTGGCCCCGGCGGTGAATACCTCACCAGCGGCCACACCCTCCAACATTTCAAAAAAAACTGGTTTCCTGATCTGCTTTCGCGGAGCCCCTATGAGAGATGGGAACATGGAGGTAAACAAGATTTGGGAGCACGGGCCAGAGAGCGTGTAAAAAACATTATCGAAAAACATAGTCCTAAGCCCCTGCCTTCAGAGATGAGGGCCAAATTGCACGAGATAGTCAAATCTAAAGATAAGGGCTAAATCTTCGAATTCACTTCAGTCATTGCGTCCGGCTGATCTAAATGTTGTGAGTGGACATGTCAGTCCTCATTTTTGCGTTGAGTCCCTAATCTTTGCATCGATCTCCTGCCGTTCCTTTTTCTTGTGTGATCGATTATTTTCTCCAAATCTAAAATAAAGGCAGGTGTTTTCTGCTATAGCCTTTGGAAGAGAAGAATACGGCCTCTCTCTTCTGATAAAAATGACAACTCGGAAGAATGGATTGAACATCAGTGGTAAATACGCTTATAATAATAAGTTAAGCCGATTTCAGAATTGTGTGTTAGGATGTTTTAGTTATAGATCGGATATTGACATACCTGAATTCATTATTACTGATCGATCCCCTTTATTCAAAAAGTGAATCGACGTAAGAGGAGACTATCATGATAGGACGAGTCATTCCCCTTGTGACAATCATGCTGATTGTTCTAGCCTCGGGATCTTTTCCCCAGGAGAGACAGTTATCCTTATCACTGGACGAGTGCATTGCCAAAGCCTTGGAGAACAATCTGGGTGTAGCGGTTGAAGTTTTGAATCCAGATATTGCATCTCTATCCATCTCCCGGGCCAAGGAAGTTTTCCTGCCAGGCCTTTCCTTCCACTATGGTGACCAAAGAGAAAATTCCCCCGCATATTCCTGGTTTGATGCGGCAGACCGGGTGAAAACGCTCTATAGCGACTACTCGGCTGCCATAGATCAGTTTATACCGACTGGCGGAAGATTCTCCATCAATCTCTTCGGTTACAAAAATGACACCAACAGAAGATTTCAGACGATCAATCCTCGATACGGAAGCACGATCACATTTGATTTCTCCCAACCTCTTCTGAAGAATTTCGGCTTCAAAATCAACAGAAGAGAGATAATCATAGCTTCAAACAACTGGGAAATATCCGAATACCAGCTCAGTCAGACTCTGCTGGACACCATCTATTCCGTCGAGCAGGCGTATTGGATTCTCGCTTACAGCATTGCCGACCTGGAGGTCAAACAGCAGTCTTTGAAACTGGCTCAGGATCTTCTTGAAGAAAACAAAAGAAAAGTCGAGGTGGGAACCATGGCCCCGATCGAGATCTACACGGCAGAAGCTGAAGTCGCCACGCGAGAAGCTGATATACTGCAAGCCGAAACCATGGTCAAAAACAGTGAAGATCGCCTGAAAACGATCATGAACCTTCCCGCGGCTGATATGGACGAGATGGTAGAGATTTTTCCGGCCGATAGACCCGGTTTTGAAAAAAAAGACATCAATGTCCAGGAGGCGATGGTGACGGCTCTGGCCAATCGCCCGGATTTGAAAGCCATGAAAATCGACCTGAAAAATCAGGAATTGAATTTAAGTTATGCCAAAAATCAACTGCTGCCCGAATTGAATTTCCGAGTGTCCTACTGGAGCCCGGGAGTTTCAGGCGATCAAATTCTGTATGAAGACAACAACCCCATTTCCGGAGTCATAATCGGTACCATCCCCGGATCTCCGGCAGATGCCCTCAAAGATGCTTTCGATTGGAAGTACGACAACTGGTTCCTCGGATTGACTCTGAGCGTGCCTTTCAATACTATAATCTCTCGAGCCCAGCACGCCCAGGCAAAGGTCAATCTGGAGCAGGCTTTGCTTGAAATAAAGAATCAGGAGCAACAAATTTATTTGGAAATCAAGACCGCGGTTCGGAACGCCCAGACAAACTATAAAAGAGTCCAAGCTTACAGAGCGGCGCGCGAATTGGCGCGAAAGAAACTCGAGGCCGAACAGGAAAAATTTAACGTCGGGAAATCGACGAACTACCTTATACTGCTGTTTCAAAGGGATGCATCCAATGCGCGCAGCACGGAGTTAAGAGCCATGGTGGATTATGTCCTTTCCCTGGCTTATCTGGATAAGGTGCTGGGAACGACATTCCAATCAAAAAACATTAAGTTTTCTGATGCTGTGTTGAGGTCGAAACCAAAGCCTTGATCATTTCGTACTTAAAGTGAGCAAAACAATCAGGAATATTGAGGAATGATTAGGGAACAGAGGCAAAGAGTGTGAAAATATTCAGACTTGAGTCTGTTCCTGGAGGATCGAAGTGAAGAAAAAAACAATTTTTATCATAATAGGGGGCCTTGCTGTTGGACTTATTGGTTGGCAGGTCTATCAAAGAGGAATAAAAAACAGGGAAGGAGCCAGTTACCAACGGATGGCTCTTCCTGTGGCCGTAGAAGTTGCACCCATAAAAAAAGGCACTATACGCGATATGGGAAATTTTACAGGAACCCTCATCCCCAAATCTGAGTATATTATCGCTCCTAAAATATCCGGGCGTTTGGAGCAGTTGATGGTCGACATCGGCGATAAAGTGACACGCGGTCAGCTCATTGCCCTTCTCGACAGTGAAGAATACAGCCAGCAGGTACTCCAGGCCGAAGCCGATTTGCAGGTTGCCCAGGCCAACCTCCAGGAGGCGAAAAGCTCTCTGGACACAAGCAAGAGGGAGTATGAGAGAGTCCAGGAATTGCACAGTAGAGGCATATCCTCCGATTCAGAACTGGATTCGGCCAAGGGCATGTTCATCACTCAAGACTCCAAGTTTAAGGTGGCCCAGGCCCAGGTGGCTTACAAAGAGGCTGCTCTAAAGGCAGCCCAGGTTCGTCTCTCGTACACGAAAATCAGGGCTTCCTGGGATGACGGAAGTGCCTATCGTCTCGTCGGCGAGCGGTTTGTCCACGAGGGAGCCATGCTCACTCTTAACTCGCCCATCCTCTCTATCCTTGAGATAGATCCCTTAATCGCTGTCATCCACATCACCGATAAAGACTATTTCAGAGTCAAAACCGGTCAGATGGCATCGATCAGCACAGATGCGCTCCCCGGAGAGAAAGTATCAGGGACGATTGCCCGGATAGCTCCGCTCTTGAAAGAGACCTCAAGAGAAGCCAGGTTGGAGATCGAAATACCCAATACGGAGGAAGTTCTCAAACCTGGCATGTTCATCAATGCCCAGATTGAATTCCTTTCCCGATCCGACACGACGCTTGTCCCGATCGGTTCGTTAGTCAAGAGAGATAATCAGCAGGGAATATTCCTGGCTGATATAGAAAGCGGAAAAGCCCAGTTTGTACCTCTGAACGTCGGCATTACTTCCAGTGAGATGGCGGAAATTCTGGATCCTCCTTCACTATCCGGTTATGTCGTCACACTGGGACAGCATCTTTTGGTTCATGGAAGCCCCCTCATCCTTCCGCAAGGGGATTTGGAGGGAAAGGGCAAAAATCCTCCTGCGACCGTCGAAGCTGGCAAGCCTAGCCCCCAGAAGTCCGGAGATAAGAAATGAAGTTGTCTCAGTTTTCTGTCAACCATCCTGTCTTCACGGTCATGGTCATGCTCATCGTGATCATTCTAGGGGGGGTCGCCTTCAGCCGGCTGCCGATTGATTTGTTGCCGGATATCACCTACCCCACTCTCAGCATCTTCACAACCTATGAAAACGCCAGCCCCGAAGAGGTGGAGGAGCTCATTACGCGACCGATCGAAGGGGCCATGGCTGCTGTGCCCGGGGTCGAGGAAGTGACCTCAGTATCGACCGAAGGAAGCAGTCAGGTCCGGATCATGTTCGGATGGGGAATGGATCTAGATGCAGCGACTGATGATGTGAGAGACCGGCTGGATCGAATCATGCCCATTTTCCCCGAGGATGTGGAGAGGCCGAGACTGTTTAAATTCAATGCGGCCAGTTTTCCGATACTCATACTTGGAGCTTCGTCTGATCTGGATCCCATCCAGACAAGACGCCTTATCGATGATCAGATCAAATATCGGATCGAAAGAGTTCCTGGAGTAGCATCCCTGGGCATATGGGGTGGACAGGAAAGGGAGATCCATGTCAATCTTCAAACGGATAAGATTAAGGCTCTGGGTTTGCCCTTGGATTTGATCCTCAGCAAAATACGTTCCGAGAATGTGGATGTTCCGGCAGGAACTATTGAAAGGGGAAATTTCGAGGTGCTCATCCGAACACCCGGAGTATACACGAGCCTCGATGAGATCAGGGATACGGTCATCGCCATTCGGGACGGCGTCCCGATTCAAGTCAAAGAGATTGCCACCGTCGAAGATCGCTGGCAGAAAATCCGGCGGATTGTCAGGGTTAACGGTAAACCTGGAATTCGATTGGGTGTGAGTAAACAATCAGGAAGGAACACCGTCGAAGTGGCCAGGGCCGTCCTTAAAGAAATCGAACGCATTCATCAAGATTTTCCTCAAATAACGCTTACTCCGATCATCGACTCCTCCGAATACATACAGAATTCGATTTCGAATGTGGGTAGAGCTGCCCTCTACGGTGGATTGCTCGCTATTATCGTGTTGTTATTTTTTCTCCGTAACCTCCGCAGCACGAGTGTTATTGCCACGGCTATCCCTATCTCCATCATCGGCACCTTCGCCTTGATCTATTTTGGCGGTTTCACCCTGAATATTATCACCCTGGGAGGTCTTGCGCTGGGTATAGGGATGTTGGTGGATAATGCCATCGTAGTCCTCGAGAACATCTATCGTCTTCAGGAGTCGGGCAAAAGCCCCTTATCTGCCGCTGTGGAGGGGACGGATGAGGTTTCGAATGCGATCATAGCCAGTACCCTGACCACGCTAGCCGTTTTCCTTCCTATTGTCTTTCTCAAAGGCATGGCCGGGATAATGTTCAAGCAACTCTCCTATGTGGTGGGTTTTGCGCTGCTGTGTTCGTTGGTTGTAGCCCTGACTCTTGTCCCTATGCTGTCCAGTCGCATCCTCCGAACGACCAATATTGAAAACTCCGACTCAAAGTCAGTCAGCCGAAGAATCTTTATCCGGACAGGACATTTCTTCGTCAGATTGGAAGAGAGCTATAAGAACTTGCTCCGTTTTGCTTTGAATCACCGGATGGCTGTGATAGGCGTCACCACTGTGATTCTCCTGGGAAGCCTGTCCCTCTTCAGGCTGGTGGGCAGTGAGTTTATGCCCTCCTCAGATGAAGGTGAAGTGAGGGTGAGTGGAGAGATGGAAGTGGGAACAAGGCTCGGCCTGGTCGATGAGAAATTCCAGACCATGGCTGCCATTGTCAAGAAAGAAGTGCCGGAGATAGAGAGTATGGTGGAGAGTATTGGCGGATCGGATTGGCGGCCGTCTGGATCTCATGTGGGGGAGATGCGGATCTCGCTTGTGCCCCAATCGAAGCGGTCGAGGTCCAGCGAGGATATCGCCACCGAGCTGCGTCAAAAACTCTTCGGTATACCTGGCGTGATCACCAGAATCAGAGCCGGACAGGGATTTTTTCTTTTGCGCATGGGGATGGGTGGCGGCGATTATATTCAAGTGGAGGTTAGAGGCTACGACCTGGAAACGGCGGATGCCCTGGCAATACAGGTCCAGAGGTTGATCGAGCAGGTTGAGGGTATCACGGATGTGCGCATCAGTCGCGAGACCGGGACACCGGAGGAGCTCATCGTCATCGATCGGCAGAAGGCAGCGGATATGAAACTGACCGTTTCCCAGATTGCCAATACACTTCAGACATTCCTTACGGGAACCAGGGCCAGCAATTATCGGGAAGCGGGCGATGAATTCTGGATTCGCGTCCAAATAAAGGATGCCGAAAAGCTGAGCTTGGAAGAGATCTTGGATCTCACCATGACCAATTCAACCGGGCAGCCGGTTATGCTGCGCAATGTCGTAAACGTGAGTCCACGAAAGGGCCCGGTTCGCATCGAGAGGAAAGATCAGGAAAGGATTGTCACTGTTTCCGCTAATTTCACCGGCCGGGACATGGGTTCCGTGATTCGAGATATAAGGGATAGTCTGCGCGGACTCCCGGTGCCTCAAGATTTTGCCATAGTCTTTGCCGGGGACTATGAGGAGCAACAGAAAGCCTTTCGAGAGCTGCTTTTTGGCATTATCCTGGCATTGATTCTGGTTTACATGGTGATGGCCTCTCTCTATGAGTCCTTGCGGGATCCCTTCATCGTGATGTTCTCGATACCTCTGGCGGCCATCGGCGTTATACTCATGCTGTTTTTAACCAACACGACCTTCAATGTGCAATCCTACATCGGTTGTATCATGCTGGGAGGAATCGTGGTCAACAATGCCATATTGCTGGTGGATTACACGAACCTGCTCCGCCGTCGTGATGGATTGTCGGTGAGAGATGCCATCGAAGAGGCCGGCCGCCGGCGCCTGCGACCAATTCTGATGACAGCGACGACGACCATCATCGCTTTGATCCCCTTGGCTCTCGGAATCAATGAAGGCGGAGAAGCGCAGGCCCCTATGGCCAGGGCCGTTATCGGAGGTCTTCTCAGCTCGACTCTCATCACGCTGGTGATCATTCCTGTCATGTACTCGATCGTCGAAGGCATGCGGAAAAAGAACAAAGTCCAATCCTGAAAGACGCGGACTTTTTTGATTACAAAGACAAAAGATGTCTGCAGAAATTGTCAAGTTTGAAGAACAGGGGAGATGCGCTGTCATTCGGCTTAACCGGCCATCGGTGCACAATGCAATCAACGATGTTGCGATGGGCCGTTTGGAGGAGATCCAGGAGATTTTGGGCAACCGTTCTGAAATTTGTGCTGTGATCATCACCGGAACCGGGGATGAATCCTTTTGCTCCGGCGGAGACATCAGGTATTTTGCATCTCTTAAAACTCGAGGCGATGCTTTGGCCATGTCACAAAGGATGCAGGCCATATTGAAGGCGCTCAAAACAGGAAATCAGGTCGTGATTGCGGCGGTCAACGGAAATGCCTTGGGAGGCGGATGTGAAATCCTGACAGCCTGTCACTACCGAATTGCTGAGGAGCATGCCAAGTTTTCCTTCAGGCAGGCAGCCAACGGGATCATAACCGGTTGGGGTGGAGGAGTGAGACTGTTCAATCTGATCGATAGGTCGCATGCACTTCGCCTGCTCACGACATCGGCTACCTTCAATGCGCAGGAAGCCTTGGCCATCCGCTTCGTAAATCAGGTGGTTCCGTCTGGAAAAGCTATGGAAACAGCCTTCGATCTGGCGGGTCTGTTAAGCCGATATTCCCCGTCGGTCGTTCGTGCCTTTTTGCATATCCTTTATAAAGTCGAAAAGGGCGATATCGATGCCGCCGTGGAGTTCGAGACAGAGCGATTTGGGGATTTATGGATTTCCGATGATTTTAAAGAGTGGCTAAAAGCTTTCCTAAAGAACAGTTCTTTGAAGTGACTTTCGTTTCTCTTATTTCTTGAGAACTCCAATTTTTATGTGTGTGGGGTGAGCTTTAGATCGGTACAGGCGCTGTGTGGTTTTGATGAAATCATCTTCCTCAGCCCTAAAGATGTTGGGGACATATTTCTGTGGGTTGCGATCCACAAGAGGGAACCAGGTGCTTTGAATTTGAACCTGAAAACGATGCCCTCGCTTGAACGTGTGGCAAATATCCTGGAGCTCAAAGGAAACTTTTGTGGGTTTGTCGGGCTCAAAAGGTTCCGGATTTTCGTAGCTGTTTCTGAAGCGTCCTCGGATGACTTCGCTCCTGACCATCATGTGGTATCCTTCAAGGCCTTTGTCTGCCGATTCCTTGGACGGCCGGAACCAAGGAACATCCAGTCCCAGATCGTCAGGGAATACATCAACGATCTTGACGATCCAATCCGAGGCTGTTCCCGAGGTGGAAACCCACAGTTCGGCCATAATTGGACCAGCGATCGTCAGGTCTTCATCAAGGATATCGGTCTGGTAGACAAGAACATCGGGGCGGCGGGCGGCGAATCTTTGATCATCGGTCATGTAGGCTTGAGTCATTCCGATGGCGATGTCCTCCGTATAGGGAACCGGTTTTGCCGGATCACTGATGTATTCGTCAAAGACATCTTCCTGCGTCTGCGGTTCACAGAATGCAAGTTTTTCTTTGGCATGACAGTAGAGATTGCGTTCCTCAAGTCTGGGGGGCCATGTTTCAAATGTCCGCCACCGATTAGCTCCGGTCTCGAAAACATAAGCTTCCGGAAGGTTGTGCTCTCCCTTGTTTTTTAAGTAATGATTGAAAAAAGGCAACTGGATGTGTTCCTGGTAGTAGCGAGAGGTCTTGAATCCAAAATCAATGCTGCCTAGTTTCTGTCCATCGGTGAAATTCCAATGGCCGTGGGCCCAGGGTCCCATGACCAGCATATTGAATATGCCGGGATTGTTCTTTTCGGCATGCTGATAGATTTTCAAGGGGCCGTAGAGATCTTCCGCATCAAACCAACCTCCGACGGTCATCACCGCACATTTGATATTTTTGAGATGCGGCAGTATATTGCGCATCTTCCAAAAATCATCATAGTTGGGATGTTCGACGGTTTTGTTCCAAAAGTCGATCTCGCCCTTGAAATACCGCTCGTTGGCATTTTTGAGCGGTCCCAGTTCCAGAAAAAATTTATAGCCGTCGGGTGTGCCGTGATCGAACTGATCCGGGAATTCTGTGCTGGGATCGGGACGCGGCTTGCCGAATACGGACAGAAAATTGAAAGCATGAGGAAGAAAGAAGGCCCCGTGATGGTGGAAATCATCCCAGAACCAGTCTGCGATGGGCGCTTGCGGAGAGACGGCCTTCAAAGCCGGATGAGAGTCGATCATTCCGGCAGCCGTGTAGAATCCCGGATAGGAGATTCCCCACTGACCGACTCGACCGTTGTTGCGGGCAATGTTCTTGATACACCACTCGACTGTATCATATGTATCGGTGCTTTCATCGATGTGCGTCTCATCTGTCTTATTGTCTTTATGGGGTGTCATGTTCACGAAATGGCCCTCTGACATCAGCCGGCCTCGCACATCTTGAAAGACAAAGATGTAGCCCTCATGGTCGAAATGCTCGCTCGGGCCAAGCTGTTCCTTGTAATTGTTAGCCCCGTAGGGATAAACACTGTAGGGCGTCCGAAACATAAGAATCGGGTATTTCTGGGTCTGGTCATTCGGCACATAAACAGCGGTGAAGAGCCTGACGCCATCCCTCATGGGAATGTAGTGCTCGTACTTTGTGTAGTTTTTTCGAACATAGGCCGCATGGTCTTCTTGAGAAGCATAATTCCCGGAACCAAGCAGGAAAGCCAAAAGAAGAAAGGAAAGTATGCTGATGATGCGTCCTTTGAATGAAGTACTTTTGTGGATAGATACCATGGATACCCTCCGTGTAATGGATTGGTTGGTTTGATTTCTTCCTGGCTTATATCACAGACAGGGTACTCGGTCAAACCTCTGTGTTTGTTTTGTCATGGAACCGTAAAAATATCCGGGTATCGGCAAAGCCCAAATCTCCGGTTTCGATTTCAGTTAAATCCTTTTGTCATAATGATTATGATGGAAAGTTAGGGTGTGCCTTCTCCACGCCTGGTCGGTTGTCCTTACCTGAGGTGAAAAATATCTTTACAGTTTTTGCGATGCCCATGCCGATATCAAAGGGTTCCTGAGGCATATGCTGTGCCTCGTTTTGGCACAAAAAGTGCAATACATAACCTGATGGTCAAAGCTCCCCTGCACAGATTTTTGGTGGAACCTGTGCGTATGATTCAGGCGAATTGCGGACAGAACCTCAAAAAATCAGGTTTTATGACGGCTTTCCTTTTAGTCTTGGCCATGCACGTCTCGGGTTCAGAAATCACCTATCACTTCGAAAAGGACATGTCTCTACTCTATACATTAGATTTGGTGACTGAACTCCATTCTGATCCGAATAACCAAAATTTGTTTGTTCCATTTCATTCGCGCTATGATATACACCTGTATGTCCTTAACACCAAGCCGAACGGAGAGGCCTGTTTGGCCCTGACTTCCCAGTTGAACTCAGCCCGGGTGGGCGAAGGTTTGCACAATCTAAAGGGGCGAGATGACAAAGAGATCGATTCCTACAGGAAATGGACTGCCGGTTTTAAAAAAACAGATAGTGCGGCTGTGATTCTCGATCGATACGGGAATATCGTCAGGGGTCGAATGGTGTGGCCGGAGTCTACGTGTTACAATCTCCCCAAAATTCTGGAAGGCATATCTCTCGGCAGAAAGCGGGCGGACCCCCCCCTCGGAGGGAGGTTCCGCATCGACAACAGGATTGCAGAGACGGAAACTCACGAAGGCAAATCCTATACGATTCTCCGAACGCAGAACCGCCTGCTGGATCTCGCTCTCCTGTTCGACAATAAAATGCGGCTTCCACTGAGCTTGGAGGCGAAGTACGGTTACAAAACCTTTGGTTCGGTATTTGTGGAACACCTCAAGCTACGACTTGCCGACGTCTTGCACAACCAAAAGAGGGATTCCTTTCTTGACGATGCGAGCATGATGTCAGCTATCCTGCAGGCTGCATGGCTCGCCAGGTCTTATGACCTAGAGCCCGCATTTGTCCAAAAGGCGCTTTTGTCCCGAAATACCGGGCTGCGCCGGATGGCCGCTTCTTACTGTTCGGTCACTGGTGTTTTGGACGGGTTTGGCCCCGTGAAAGGGGAAAAGGACGAGATCGTGAAGCTCAATCTGGCCAAGGCGGCATTGCGATGGGGAAAAGACTCTGATCCCTTGATAGATTTATCACATAGGGGCGGCCAAGACATTAAATCAAGGGCACAGCAAGTCCTCTCGTATATGCAGTCGGGTTTTGTGAAGGCCACCTCCCCCACGCTTGAATCTTTTCCAGATTTGCTGCCAGAGCTATCCGAAAAAGAGGCGTACCGGATGGCGAGAGATCTGTTAAGCCCTGGAGGGAGAGAGATATCCCATTTAGGACCGAGATCCTTCGGCCTCTCATCCGGTGTGAACGGAAACAGAATATTCCATTACAGTGTGTATGTCCCCGGAGATTACGATCCGCTGGAACGCTATCCTTGTCTGATCGAGCTATCAGGAGGAAACGGCTTTGCTGAATCGGTCTTTCTGCGAACAATGAACATTGTCCCCGATAATTATATCCTGGTTTCGCCCGATGCGGATTACGGGATGTGGTGGGCGGAAGACCAGATCCGGATGTTTAACGATCTTCTCGGTCGAATCCTCCGGGGCTATGCCGTCGATCCAGATAGAATCTACCTCCATGGTTTTTCTAACGGGGGGATGGCCGCCTATCTCTACGGATTTCTCCACCCGGACAGGTTTGCGGCTGTGGCAACATTGGAGGGTTGTGCCCGACCGACCGACGGTGGGAGAGGGGTTGAGACGGAAATGAGCTTGAACATGATCAACACACCCCTCCTCATCATGCATGGCGATAGGGATAGCGTCGTCTCTATCGAGCCGGATCGTCAACTGGCCGAATTCCTGAACAGAAACAGCATACCCTACAGGTTCGTTGAACTTCCAGGTGTGGGGCACACCGTAACTTTTGGGACATACCACGAGAAGATTATGGGTTTTTTTCGAAAGCACAGGAGAAATTCTGTGATTAAGAAACTTCACCTTGTTGTCGATGACATGAAATACAACAGGAATTTCTGGATCAGAGTCGATGCGAAAGCGGATCCTGAACAGAGGGCGAGAGTGAAAGCCGAAGTCAAGAAGGGCCAATTTATCCTAAAGACGAAAAATATCAAAAAAATCAGTCTCCTGTTGAATGATTCCCAATATGATCTCAACACGATCTATGAAATAAAAGTGAACAAAAAAGTTGTTTTCAGAGGCTCTTTGAAGCTCGATCCGGCTCTCCTTATGGAGTCTTTAAGGTCCGAAGACGATGTTGCCAGGCTCTATGGCGTATGCCTTTCCTTCGATATTGATTGAAAGGAAATTCTGCTTCTGTTCACAAAGAAGCCCTGACTTAGTCTTAAGTGACTCGCATCTATTCCTCTTCACACTTTTCAACCACGATGGTCGAAGCCTTTGCTTGGCGGAGAACCGTTGCATCTCCATCGATCTGACCAAAGGGTGATACCTCACTGGCAGCCCGCGGATGGTCATCGGTGGAAACGGGAGTTTTTCCGAAGAAAATGCAGAAGGCATTCCCCGGTGGCCAGTATCCCAGTTCTCCGATTTCCATGATATCCCGACCCTCTTCAATATCCATGTGAACGGGTATGGTAAAGTAGAATTCATCTCCCCAAACATTGTACGCTGATTCGAGGGGCAGGGTGTTGTAGATTGCCCGGGCAGTTTTATTGCCGGACAGAGTTGCCGCGAGAGATATGTCACCGACCTTAATTTTTATCCTCATCCTGACCTCTAGAATTATCTTTGAAAAAGCGAAGCGCTATTTCTATTTCTTCCCCTGTCTTTGGGCGCTGAGGTGATAATCCGTGGCTTTTCGCGCTTCGAAATAGATGCGCGAAAGGACCTTGTACATTTTCTCCCTGTCGAGCTTTTCCGGCGAGGGGACGGCATCGGCCCTGGGGATTCCAAACTCGTCCAGGCCGGGGGCTTTGAATTGCGGATAGAAATAATCGACAAAAAAGATGAAACCGAGAGATAGCTCGAGCCGTAATAACTCAGAAATGGTTAGATCAAATTGATCGGCAATTGTTTCTAAATATTCCTCCATCCAATCCGGCAAGACAACCTGAAACTTCTTTCCCATCTTAATGACTCCTACTCATTTAATCCAAATTATACCATAAACAAACACTCTTGACATTCGGGATATTTAGAGTATAAATAAGATTAATATATATAATCTAAAAAAAAGTATACTTAAAAGTACCGATAGGGTATAGTTCTGAATATGTTATGCGGGCAGGTCCGTTGTCTGCGCTCAAAATAATTCAGGAAGGCATTGTATGGTGATTAGACAACAGCGCTTGATTTAAGGAGATATGCTTGGTTAAAGCTTGGATCGTGCTCATTATCGCGCTTCTGGTTTTTGGTCTTGCCGGACTTCTGGTCCAGTTTGTGCGGAAAAGATGAACTATACCCATAGCTTCAAGAGAGAAGGGGAAAGGCTGGAACCCTCCCTTGCCCAACGCCTAGATCAAATAGCCTCAATTTCCCCTTCCTCTTCTTCTACTTTCATCAGGTAATAACGATCGTTGAAGGGGAGGTTGCCCGCCATCACATTTGAAGTGCAAGCTTGCTTGATTCCATCTTCACATAAAATTCCGTCCCCCAGATCTTGAGTGTGTGATTTTGTGATTTTTCCGTCCCACAGGTGATTATTCGAGGACCCATAACTAGAGAGTCTTTTGTCGATCCGGTGTGGCCATCCAGCTTTATGTATGTCGCATCCCCATCTCGCGGATCAATGATAATCAAGTTGCCCTTTTTAGCTTTGGGTTCTTCGTGCGGTGTCCTAAGGGTTACGATAATCCGGCCATCGTAATAAACGTTAATACTGGAAATCTTCTTTCCCGAGAAGGCGTCGAATGCCTGAGATCGACCCTTTTTGAAGTCAAAAATCAGAATTTTGCTGCTTTGATGTGAGCTTGCGTTTCCCCCTCTATGCATTTCACAAGCGACAGCGAGTTTTTGGTCTTTGGGATAGAGCCTCAAATGGTGAGGATTGCCTTCGATTCCAGAGATGATGTTCACGAGTCCTTTGTCGATATCCCATTGCTTTATAGACCGATCAAGGCTGCTCGAATAAATCATCCCTTGGTAATCCGATGCCAGAGAAATAACCGGTTGCTGATGGCCCTTCCATGTCAGGATATTCTTACCTGTGAAATTCCAGAGTCTGATTTTTCCGTCGGCATGGCCGGTCATAATTTTATCTCTCGGGAGAGATTTCATGACCAAAGCAGGGGAATCCATCCTCCCGAATCGAATTCTTTCATTTTTTTCAAAGGAGAAGGAGGATATCTCTCCCCTAAGATCAATTAAAAATATCTCACGCCCCAACAGACAAATATCCTTATTTTCTTCAGTGGAGGCATAAAATAGGCGACTGTCAAGAAAGGTGAGAACAAAAACACATCCCTTTTCGCCTATGCCGGCAATTTGGTTTTGGGCATAGAATTTGATCTGTTTCGGTGCTAAATCGCTCATAGGGATGGCTAGAAGGAGATTGGGCTGTGATATCAGATCCTCATTCAAATCGGTCTTGAATTTTTTCTCGTCAGAATGAAAAGCTTCTCTTTCTTCGACCGGCCACTTCTCCTCCTGAAAAGAGAAGCTCTCATGTGCAATCGATCGGTTTTCGGATTCGATGGCCAATGATGTCGGCGCTCGCCTAAAATCTCCGATTTTTACCAAGTCACCCCAAGAGTCGATTCGTTTCTTCTGAAACAGTTCTTTGATTTCCTGTCTGCTCAATCTTGATGAGGTGGAATTGTCAAGATCATACAGGATCGCTACGGCCTCTTGGTAGAGGAGAGTATCCTCAAGAGCCGGTTCTTCGAAAAAGTCCAGATGAGTCCGCACGCTTTCCAGCGCGATTTCGCGCTCTTCCAGGTTCAACCGTCGAGTCGAAAGCGTTGCTCGAAAATTCACTTCAACGTCCAATTCGCCTTTAAAATACAAGAGTTCGATAACCCTTTGAAAATAGCACGCATCACGGCAGCCGTCGAGAATAAAAAGCCTTTTATGGGAATTCTGCTCAAAAAACTGGTTAAGAAAAGCGTCGGGATCGTCCTTCTCTTCCTGAACCGGGTAATTCTCATAAAAGCCAGGCTCTACGTTTTTTCTGAGCCACTTCAAGCCGAGGATTCGGTTGAATATTTTTTGATCTCTCTTCCTGTCGCGCATCAAATAGAGAATGTCCTTTTCTTCCAGATCACCGAAACCGGAGATTAGAGACTGGCAGAAATAGGTCTTGCCCGTTCCCGAGTCCCCGTTTATGGCCATGATGACTCTCTTTTTTGATTTGAGCAGGTAGTGAAGCGTCTCAGATAGCTCGTACAATCCTTTTTGGGCTGGCAGCAATCCCAAAATGCTCACCGCTCCCGCGTTGTAAAGGTAGAGGGTATGGATAAAGTGCGGCATCTCGATTTTACGCAGGGCACTCACCGTTTCTTCAAAAATATGCTTATCCCTGGCTTGCATCAGCTTCAAGAGCGCGATCAGGATCTCTACGCTGACGCCCCCCCGTCGCTCCTTTTGAGCCTTGCCCATTTCTCCCAGCGCTCTTGCCAGGTAGGTCCGGAGTCTAGGTGATGAATGCTGGACATAATTTGCCAAAAGAGGGAGGCTTCGGGTCGAGGGCTCTCCGATCTTTCCGAGGGCCCATAATGCCTCCTCTTTTTGTTCCAGCAAAAGACAGGAAAATTTTTCTCCGTCCCTGGTTTCAAAGTGAGACTCATCAGGCTCCTTCAAAACCGCTGTGATAGGATCTACAGCTGCCTCTTCCTTTAGACTACCGAGCGTATATATCAAATTCTCCCTGATTTTTGTGAATTGCAGCGGAATGCGTTTCATGGCGTGAAGAATGTCTTCTGTTGAGCGGGGATCCTTTAAAATACTCAGGATGATCGAGGCTTTATAGGGGAGGCCGCTGGAAACCGGGATCCGTTCGTTATTCAAGATTTTGAGGCAGGGCGATAGGAATGCAGGCGAGGTCTCAGTCACTATACCTTGGGGGGGTTGAATTTTCTCAGCGGCTAGGGCGAAAATCTCTTCTTTATCTCTGGATTTCTGCACTTTGTCCATGAGGGAGGACAGCGTTCGCAGGAGCTTTTCTTCCTCGGCTTTATCTTCTCGAATTTTTAGCAACCAGTCGATGTCGAAGTCGCGCCATCGCTCCAGGAATGAGGATAAAGTAGATTCGTGCGGAGTGTCTTTGCCTGAGGAAGAAAGTGCAACCTGCCACCTGTGGAGTTCAGTCGCGGCCTCTAGCCTGTGTTCTTTAGCTTCATTTTCCCACTCCGGGACGAAAGCCTCGGCGATCAAACGAAGTGCTTCAAGATGGATAACCCAGATAAGGACATCCAGAGTGATGAGAGAAGAAAAGAGTTGAGGTTCGCGTCCGCTGGAAGAATAGATCTGGGCAATTCCCTTGTCGATTCCTGGCGATACCCGGCCTTGACGCTCAACGCGAGATTCCATCAACAAGGCCATTTTGATTCTCTTGACCATCATCCATGTCTCGCGGTCCGCTACCTTCTCCTGAATCGCTTCGGACAAAGCTGATCTTTTTTCGGGTCCCCATTTCCAGGTCTGGAAGAAAAATTCATTGTTTGTTCTCTGCCAAAGATTGAGCGGGTGTTCTTTCCAAAGCCCCTTCGAGTCTAGATAGACGAACTTTCTAGACTGGAATTCACCCATAAGTGTCTCCAGAGTTCGGAGAAGGTTTTCCTGAGATGGAATGGGGAGGTTTTTTCCGTGCATAAAAGCTGTTTTATTCTGAAGGAGTCAGGCCCTTCAGGTCCAAGTTGAGATTGGGCGATTCGATACGAAAGAGCCACCCCTTGACATAAGGATCTTGCCTGAGAAGAGATAAATCCTGCTCCAGTGTGCGGTTGACTTGAATCACTTTTCCAGTGGCCGGAGACCACACACGATGAACATGGCTATCCTTATCGGTAATCCTGACGCAAGCTTCGCCTTGAAAGATATTTTTATTTTCTTGGGGGAGTTCGATCTGAGACACGTATTCCAGAGATTGAATGAACTTGTGCATGACGCCTATGGTGGCCACATTGTTCTCTTCTCTGCGAAGCCAGGTATGTCCTCCCATGCTGAAAAGCCCGGCCGGCATCACAGGCGCAGCGGGAATCTCCCTGGCCTCGCTTTCTTGTGCCTTGAAGGCACGCTGGACCAAGCTTCTCAGCTCATTCGGGGTGAACGGTTTGGGAATATAGTCGAAGGCCCCTATCTTCACCGATTGGACCGCGGTTTTGATCGTAGGGTAGCCTGTAACCAGGATAATGTAGACATCAGGTCGTTCTTCCTTTAAGGATTTCAGGAGATCCATCCCGCTGATTCCCGGCATCATGAGATCGGAGATGACCAGATCATAAGGATTGGCCTTGTCCTTTGTCAGCGCCTCTTCTCCGCTCAGGGCTGTGTCCACTTCATAGTCATCCGCCAGTATCGCTTGACGAATACTTTTGCACACATTGATTTCATCGTCGACGACGAGGATTCTTTTCTTTGCTTTTTCCATTTTTCCCTCCCAGGTTGAATGCCCTTATTTTTTTCCCACAGGCATACTGACTTTAAACGTTGATCCCTCTCCCGGTACGCTGTCGACCTCGATCTTTCCGTTGTGCTGTTCGATAATTCCGTAGGTGACGGCCAATCCAAATCCTGTCCCGCTGGGTTTGGTCGTAAAGAAGGGATCAAACAGTTTACCTGTGTTTTCCTTGGGAATGCCTATCCCTGTGTCTGTGAAAAGGATCTCGATGTACCTTTTGTTTTGTGAAAACTGGCTCGCTATGGTCAACGTTCCGCCGCCCGGCATCGCCTCGGACGCGTTGAGCATCAAATTCCAAAAAACCTGTTTGATTTTGTTGGTGTCGAACTCAATCAGGGGAAGATTCGGATCCAGCTTCTTCACAATCTTTATGTTTTGATAGGAAACCTGGTTCTCCAAGAGGTTGACCGTGCGGATTAGGACTTCATTCAAATCGGCAAAGGACTTCTGCGGCGGCTCCTGTCTTGAAAACTCGAGCAAACCCTTGACGATATGCGTGCATCGGGATGTCTCATCGGCGATCATGCTCAAATTCTCGTAGAATTCATCATTTTCCTTCAATTTTTCCAGCATGAGGTGTGTGTTGATGAGAATGGAGGTCAAGGGATTGTTGACTTCGTGGGCAATGCCTGCCGCCATTTTGCCCAGAGAAGCCAGTTTTTCGGATTGGACCAAAAAGTCTTGCATACCTCTCAATTCTTCGGTCCTTTCTTCGACCCTTTTTTCCAGAGTTTTTCCCCAGTTGAGAAGTTTTTCATTGGCCTCCTTCAAGTTTGTCGTCATTTGATTGAAGGATTGGGCCAGTTGACCGATTTCATCTTTGATGTTGAGTTCGACCTTGTGATTGAGGTCTCCTCGGGCGATTTTCTTTGTGGCCAGAACCATGCCTTGAAGAGGATGGATTATCGTAGATGTGATGAAAAACAGGATGACAAGAAGGATTACGACAGAGATGGCGGCCATCCCGGCAAAGGTGAGCATGACCCTGTTCCGCAAGTCGATATAGGGCTTTTCCAGCATGCCTACGTAGAGTATCCCGATAACCTCATCCTGCATATCCTTTATTGGCTCGTAGGCTGTTATGTACCAGTCATTGACGACGAAGGCCCTGTCGATCCAGGATCTCCCCTCCACGAGGACGGCTTGATTCACTTCTTTAGAGACGCGCGTACCGATGGCTCTCTCTCCCTCCTTGTTTCGGACATTGGTTGAAATGCGCAGATCGTTCTGAAATATGGTGACTGTTCCGATTTCCCTTCCTTTGTATTTCTCCCCTTTGTAGACGATTTCCTTGACGCGGTCGACAATCTCGTAATTCCTGTTGAGCAGGATGCCTCCGTAGAGGACTCCTCTGATGATACCTTGTTCATCGATTATGGGCGCAGCAGCTCTGAGCATCATGCCGTTCTCCTCGTAGTCTTCGATTCGGGGCTTCGCTTTCGGTGTCGGCACGATTCGCAAATAAGCCCGGTTGAGCAAGTCTTCTCCCTCTTTGGACAACTCCGCTCTGGAGATAATCTGGGTCGCCTTAACCGTTTCGCCTCTCAGGGCATTCCGGATCAAAGGATCATTGGATTGATCGTCCCCTGTGTGCATCGGGTTATGCGTTCGCAGGAGAACGTGCCCGCGCAAATCTGTCAGCGTCAGGATATCAAGCCCGAATTCTCGTCGTACCCGGTCGAGATACTTGAAAAGAACATCTCTATCCTCATGCTTGAGAGCGTTCAAAATGGATTCTCGAGTGGAGTTTACGAGGATGATGTCTCGAATATCATTGAGTTTCTCATGGTAGACCATCCAGGCTGCTGCCAAATCGTGCCTGACTTTAGCTTGAGCCAGAGAGAATATGGTTTGATGTTCGATACGCGTGCCGATGGTGAGCGTTACGATTCCTCCGAAAATAATGACCATGAGGAAACTCAGGATGAATTTCATCCTGAGCGGCAGGTTTTTGAAGACTTCGAGCGGCTTTCTTAGAAGCATCTAAGCAAGATCATTCCGGTTACGCCCTCTCTTTGACCTCGATATTTCCGCACGAGGAAGTGTGTTGATCTGTCTCGGCAGGATTCCGAATTATGCGAAGCCTGCAAAGCAATCCCCACTCTCGTTCTAATCGGGGGAGGAGGGACATGCCCTTTCAGGTCTCCCTCTATGGATGCCGTTCTTCAGGATTTCGCCGCCAGGGATGTCCCCACGCTGCACACGAAGTGAATCTCAGGGTGCATCAAAGATATACTCGGAAACAGAAGGGCATTTTGGATGTCCTTCTCATGTTTGTCATTTGTTGATAAGTTTCTCTATTCGTGCGAGAAGATCGTCTGGTTTTACTGGCTTGTCGATGTAGTCATCCGGTCCCACCATTCCCTGGTCGTCCCCCCCGAACTGGAACCTTGATCCTGCAATTTCCTTAACGGCTGAGACGAAAATGACGGGCGTGTTCTTGACCTCTTTAAATTCTTTTCCGGTTTTTAAGCTATGGCACAGGGAAAAGCCGTCGAAAAGGCTATCCATCATGATGTCGAGAAGAATGAGATCTGGCTTTTCTTTCAGTATCTTGTCCTTCCCCTCGGTTGAATCTGAGGCCGTGACCACCTCATACATGGCCGATTGCAAAATTGATGTCACCGCATCTCTAAAATCCGGGTCATCATCGATCACGAGAATCTTTGACTTATCTTTTGTCATATTCTTCCTCCTAATATTTTGTGAAGGCATTATTAATTGCCAACTTCAGTTCCTCGTTTCCGAAAGATTTGATGAAGTAAAAAAACACATCTTGTTCTCTGACTTTAGCTTCAAGCCGCTTGCTGTTTTTTTTTGTGGTCATGATGATCTTTATTTCAGGGTTGATGTTCTTGAGAATGGATACGGCCTCGTAACCTTTCATTTCCGGGATATTGACATCCAGCAGTAAACAATCATAGTCGCCATCGGATAGTTTCTTAATAGCCTCTGCGAGACATTTGCTCGTGTCCACTCGAAAGTGCTCTTTTTCCAAGTATCTCATTGTCGATATTCTATCGTGAAGATCTGCATCTATAATGAGCACTTTTTTTTCTATATTAGTCATTTTCTGTGTCTCTGGCAAATATATTTGCAATTAATGTGCCAATTGTTTCAAATTCGAGGTGTGGTCTTGTCCAATTGTAAGAAATTGATTTCATTAGAGTTAAATCCCTATCGCTTGGGCTGATGATGGACTTAAACAGAAAGAGGGACAGACTGGGGATTTATTCCTCAATAGGCCTGCAGAAATTCCACAATGGATCGAGGTTGGCTCTTGGTCTGTCTCTTGCCTGGGTTGAGAATGCCCGTAAAGTGGAACAGGGGGCCTCATTGGTCTTCCTTCATCCGAGGATGGGCGGCCGAATATGTGATGGCCATACAAGGTCCAAAGAAATAAAATCGTTCTTTGAATTGTCTATTTCCTTACCCCCTTCGATCTCGACAGGGTTACGGAGATTCATTCGCTATCAGATCCTGCAATATCAGCTCTGTGGCCTCAATGGGTGATGACTTCAAAGATCCTTTCAATGGCCGATCGGACAGATTCACTCATATCGTCGCCCTCGGTGATTCTTTCGGGCTGGACGCCCAGCAGATAGGAACGCCGCATCTGGCTGTGATTGGTGATCATGGCCGTAAGGGGAAGAAACCTGTGACTCAATGTTGTGCTGTTGAGCACGTATTGAAGAGGAAGGAGGATGATTTTTCCGGGCTCTGCCTTGAAATCTACAGCGTCAAGGAAAATGAGAGGGTGGCTATCCGGCATTTCCGAAGTCTCCCATTTCTCCATGAACTCTCCCTCCAGCGCCACATTCTTCTGGCCACTCTTGCGCAGCCTTAACGCTAATTCGAGTCCTGCGGCATCATCGGATTGACTGGAACTTCCCACTCCTACGTAAAAGGGAGTGCCTTTTCTTTTGATGGCACTCAACTTCAATTCCCAGTTATCCGCAGGGGCTTTTTTTATTTCTGCCATATGAGCCGAACAGCTGATACAGGGATCGAACGCCCTGACGACGAGATCCATCCGGTCCCGTATTTTATCTTCTTGCCCTTCGTCCAGCAGTTTTTGGGCAGCTATATGGCAATAACGCTCAATATCTTCGGCGTTTTGGGCGGTGGGCGTGATGATATCCACGTTGGAAACCAAACCATTGTCTATTTGGTAATGATGTATCAAGAGGCCTCGAGGGGCTTCAACCAAACCGGTTCCTTTGCCCTCCTTGACAGTGTACTCCACGATTGGGGGATCTTCAGGAATTTTCAGCATAGAATCCACCAATAGGGGGATTCTTTCGAAGCAATAGAGTATCTCCAAGGCCTGGGCGGCATTGTGAAAGAGGGGATTCCGTTTCCAACGCCCGTTAAAATATTTTCTGTACATTTTCCCGGCTTCATTTTCGAGCCTTTCCCCGAGATTGTTGATTCTGGCCAGTGCTCCTACAGAATAGGGTTCTCCGTTGTAGCGGCTGCGCTTGGCATACGAATGAGAGACAACGAATTCATTTGTCAGCTTCGGGTAATCATCTCTGGCAATTTTCTCTCCGGTAGAGAGGCAAATTTCGTCGCCCCAAAACCCATATGCGCTGTTTCCGGGTTCGCAGCAGGCATAAAGAGTGTCTTCCTCAGGAGTATCCGGGTAATCGATCTCGCAGAACAGGTTGACTGTCTTTAAGACGAAAGGCATGAACTGAATCGCCCTGCTTTTGATGAACAAGAGCTCTTTTTGTGATGGGAATTTGCCGAAGCCTCCGATAACGGGATTTTCGCCATGGATGAACCTCCCGCTCAGTGTTTTCATAATGTGATTGGCAAACTCTTTCATTTCGAGCGCAATCTTTACTTCGAGATCATATTTGGAAGCCATGGCGATGGCATTCGGAAAGCCGACATAATCGGGCAGAGCAAGGTAGTAGCAATGGAGAGAATGGCTCTCTATCATCTCGCCCATGTGCATCAGCTCTCTCGCCAACCAGACTTTCGGAGGAACCTTGACGGACAAGGCATTCTCCATAGCTCTTATCACTGCGTTTTTATGGGAGATGCTGCAAATGGCGCATATTCGCGGCGCCATGCTGACATCCTCTTCCGGTGTTCGGCCTACGGTGAGACGTTCGATAAGGCGTGGACCCTCGTAAATGGTGAATTTGACATCTGTGATCATTTTGCCGTCTATCGTCGCCGATATTCCGCCGTTTCCTTCCACCCGAGCCAGATGGTCTATGCTGATCCTTTTTCTGCTCATTTTATCTCCTTTCTCATTTTTGTCATGAACTCGCTGATTTTGGTTCCTGAATAATTGGCCATTTTCTTTGTTATTTCTTCAACACTGTATCCCATATCTTGAAGAAGATAGAACTCTGAAGTGCGGTTGGCCACCTCAAGAGGCCCCCAGCATCCGAAGCAGGGGATATTGTGATTGATGCACACCGATCCGCAACCATCCATGGTGACAGGGCCTAAACACAACTGACCTCTTTTGAGAAGGCAATCGTTTTCATTGTACTTGCAGGTGACGCAAACGGGATTTTGGGATTTTTCAGGAAGACTTCCCTTCACAGCCCGGTTGAAAAAGTTTAAAAACTGATCCTTGCCGATAGGACAACCCGGGAGGTAATAATCGACATCGATGTAGGCATCGATCGGCTTGGATGGAACGGGATTTGTATGCGTCATTTTCTTGTCCCCGTAGACTTTCTTGAGGTTTGCCTCCCATTCTTTGGGATCTGTGAATCTGGCTTGGATTCCGCCTACGGTCGCACAAAGACCGAGAGCGACCACTATCTTTGACCTCTCTCTGATATCCTTCAATTCCTCAATTTCCCTTTCCGTAGTCACCGACCCTTCGACAAGCGCCACATCCAGTTCGCCGTCGATATTATCGCTCTTGGCCATAAGAAAGGATTGGATATCGACGGCTTTGAAAATATCGATGAGTTCTTTTTCACAATCGAGGATGAGTAGGGCATCCCCGGCGCATCCTGTCAGTTCGTAAATTCCGATTTTGAGTTTTCCGTTTTCCATATCATCCCCCTTATATGAGTTCTCTCATGTGAATGACATCCCAGTAGGTGAATACAGGGCCATCGAGACAGGTGTAAATGTAATCGATGGCGCAATGACCGCACTTTCCCACTCCGCATTTCATCCGTCTCTCGAGAGTCATCAAGATCTGATCCTTGGGAATCTGCAGGTTGATCAATTCCTTAAGAACGAACTTGTACATGATCGGTGGGCCGCAGACAAGCGAGAAGGTGTTTGGGGGATCTATTTCCTTGAGAAGCGGGAAGAGTTTGGTGACCACTCCGGTCTTTTCTGTCCATTGACCCGTATCATCTGCATCGACGGTCAGGTGGCATTCGAGGTCTTGCCTTTCTTTCAAATGAAAGAATTCCTCGCGGAATATCATCTCGGCCGGCCTCTTCGCTCCATGAAGCAGAATGACCTTTTGGAACTGGTCTCGGTTATCAAGGCAGTACAGCAGAACGGCTCTCAGCGGTGCCGCACCCAAACCACCCATGACGATAATGACATTTTTGTTGATCATCCTTTCCACCGGGAAGCCGTTACCATAGGGTCCACGCACGCCGATAAGGTCATTTTCCTTCATGTGGAAAAGAGCGTTGGTGACAGTCCCCGCCTTCCTAATACAAAACTCCAAAAGCCCCGGGCGCGATGGCGATGAAGAGATGGAAAAGGGGGCTTCTCCGGCACCGAGAATGGATATCATCGCAAACTGGCCCGGGCGATAGCTGAAGGAGAGGGCTTTTTCCATATCCGCAATGCGAACTTGAAAAAATTTGACATCTTCAGTCAGGTGCTCCATGCGAACGATTCGGGCCGGTTCTGGAAGGAACGGATTTTCATTATCAAAGTTCTTCGTTTCTGTGATCATTTTGTCACCTCTTTACTCAACCGAGACCAGAAGGCATCCACCTCTCTGCCGTCGAGGGCGTGGGCTACAGTCCTGACATTGATATCGACCGGGCAGGTTACGAGACAGCGACCGCAGCCGACGCAGGCCGGTTTTCCGTATTTCGATATATAGGCCTGCAATTTGTGCGTATACCAGAGTTTCAGTCTCTCGGCTCTCTTTTCTCTGAAATTCTCACCCCCTGCCACCTCGGAGTAATTCTCCAAAGTGCAAGCATCCCAGCAGCGGACGATGTCGGAGAAACCTTTCCCTAAAACAGGCTTGTCCAGGACATTGTAACAATTGCAGGTTGGACACACATTGGTGCAGGATCCGCAAGCCAGGCAGGCTTCCCCCAATTTTTCCCAAAGGAGATCTTTGTATTTCAACTCCATCAAGTCAGGCATATGGGTGAAATTCAGCTCCGTTTGGAAAGCTTTATCCCTCTCTTCGCGCCAACGCATAAAGCTTTGGATATCTTGGCTGTCGATTTCCTCTTCAAACAATTCCGGCTTGACGCGGATGAGGTCGTCGCCCCGGCTGGATCCTATCCATACCAGGTAGTAATCATCCAAATCAGTAAAAAAGAGATCGTAACCCTCCTCGATGATCTGTGTATTCGTGCTTTTGCACAGGCAATGCTCGTCTGGCCAGCAGGAATGCCCCAGCAAAAGAGTGTTTCTTCGCGCTTTTAAATAATAGGGGTCATCATACATATAGCTGTAGAATTGGTCGGCAATGAGCAGGCCGTGAAGGTCGCAGGAGTGAACGCCGAAAAGTATTTTTTTAGACACATGGGCAAATTCCTCTTCATAGTTCTTTGGACTTGCCTTGAACATACTGAAGGAGGGAGGGAGCATGATTTTCCTGGGGGGCAGGATGGTCCGCGTGTAGTTTAAATCAATCTCTGCAAAATCCTCGACTTCTGCAAAGATGAATCTGTCAGTGCCTTTTTTCACGGGAGCCCAGAGGTCGGCATCCTCAGAAATGGCTCTCAAAAAGTCAAAAAGTCTTTCGGTTTTTAATTTGACAATTTTCATTCTTTCTTCCTTTTGATTTCACCATATGGTTTTTTGGGATTCTTCATGTTAAGACGTCCTTTCAATCCGAATGTGTATCGGATAGATATAAGCAACACATTGAGGAACCATTGCAATTTGCATGCCTTTTTAAATCGCTGTGCAAAAAAATTAGATTTTTTCCTTATCTCGCCTGGGAAGAAAGGAGGGAGCTTGGTATCAATGCTTTCCAATACCTCAAATTTCAACAGGACCAGTGGGGAATATTTACCCAGGAGATGTTCAATTTTGACCTAATGCATGATCCTGACATTCTAAAGTTAATTAAAGATTTCCTGAATTATATTTTGAACACGTCTCCATTGGACTGATGTTAACCTATGGTGTATACTGAGTTTTCAAAATTGCGAGATCGATTGAAATGACATTTCGCGCTTTTTCGCTCAGAACAAAAATCATACTGAGTTTTCTGGGCGTCATCATTTTTGGCGGAATTCTCACGCTTATTTTTGGCGCACGGTTGGTGAAGAACACGATTATTTCTCAGGCGCAGGCCAAGGTCCAGCATGACCTCTCCGCAGCTTGGATGGTTTTTAACGAAAAGCTTAAAGATATCAATGATGTGGTCCGCTTTACGGCCGATAGAGAGAGCATCCGGGATGCCGTGCAGGATCATCGGATCGACATCCTTTTGAGTTATCTTTCTCGTGTCCGCGAAAGTTCTGACCTTGATGTTCTCACCCTGACCGATGACAAAGGCATCGTTTTCGTAAGAACCAGAAATCCGGCCGTGATCGGGGATGACCAAAGCCAGGATGAAATTGTCAGCAGATCTTTGAAGAAGGGTGTTTTTGCCTCTCCGCAAATTATTTTAAGAGATGAGCTTCTCAAGGAAGGACCGGATCTGGCTGCGAGAGCGTACATCGAGTTTATCGAAACACCCAAAGCAGCACCCCGCCTTGAAAGAAAAGAAGAAAATGGCCTAATGCTCAAAGCCGCCTCTTCGATCGTGGATGAAAATAATAGGGTTATCGGTGTTCTTTATGGCGGCATTTTGTTAAACCGGAATTTTGAGATCGTGGATCGGGTCAAAGAAATAGTCTATAAAGAGGAAAAGTACAAAGGGAGAGAGATCGGAACCGCCACCATTTTTCAGTATGACCTGCGTATCTCGACAAATGTCCGAAATGAGAACGGAGAAAGAGCGATTGGGACGCGCGTCTCCAAAGAAGTGAATCAAGCCGTCCTTATGGAGGGAAGATCTTGGATTGACAAGGCTTTTGTGGTCAATGATTGGTACATCACAGCCTATGAACCCATTCGAAATATCAATGGGGAAATCGTCGGTATACTCTATGTGGGAGTCCTTGAAAGGCCTTACATCGATACGACAAATAAAGTCATGTGTACCTTCATCCTCATCGCCGCTCTGTGCGTTGTTGTGCTGTTGATTCTGCTCTATTTCTCCACATCACGTATAATCAATCCACTCCAAAAGATGGTGACTGCGACACAAGGGATAGCCAAAGGTGATCTTTCCCATACCATTGAGGTGACCTCTCAAGATGAGATCGGATTTTTGGCTGAATCCTTCAATCGGATGACAGCCGATCTGAAAATCGCCAATGAAAAACTCATTGAGTGGGGAAGGACTTTAGAACGTAAGGTCGAGGAACGAACCGAAGAAATCAAGAAGATGCAGGCCTCCCTTATCCAATCGGAAAAGTTGGCGTCCTTGGGAAAATTAGCCGCAGGAATTGCCCATGAGATCAATAATCCACTGGGGGGAATTCTTATCTACAGCAGCCTTCTTCTTGAAGATGCGGCAAAGGAGGCCCCCGAGTACGATAACCTGGAAAAGATTGTCAGGGAGACCACGCGATGCAAGAAAATCGTCAAGGGGCTCCTTGATTTTGCCCGGCCCAAAGATCCGGAAATGTCTGAAACAGATGTTAATGAGACCCTAGAAAGTGCTCTGTCTCTTTTGAAGACGCAGGCCATCTTTCAGAATGTCGAGATACGCAAAGATTATTCCTCCATTCCGCACATCATCGCCGATAAATCCCAGTTGCAGCAGGTGTTCATCAACATAATCCTCAACGCTGTGGACGCTATGGACGGCACCGGCCTATTGACCATAAAAACTTACCTCGGCGAACGAAAACAGTCTGTCCATATTGCCATATCTGACACTGGGCACGGCATCAAAGAAGAAGATAAAGCAAGGTTATTCGAGCCTTTTTTCTCGACAAAAGAGGCGGGAATCGGAACAGGTCTTGGCCTTTCCATCAGCTACAGCATCATCCAGATGCATCAGGGAAAAATCGAGGTGGAAAGCGAAGCGGGTAAAGGAGCGACATTTATAGTGAAGCTTCCATTGGAGAGAGAATCGAAAAATGACTGAAAAATCCAATATCCTCATCATCGACGATGATCAAGCCATACGGGATTCTTGCAGCCAAGTTCTACAGAAAGAGGGATTCACAGTCAAGACAGCTCGGGATGGCCTAGAGGGCTGGGAGATTTTTAAGCAAGAGCTGTTCCATCTTGTTCTTCTGGATTTGAAGTTGCCGGGAATGGATGGATTGGAGCTGTTGGGAGAGCTAAAAAAAGAAAACCCGGAAACTCCTGTCATTATGATCACTGGATATGGCTCTGTTGAGTCCGCTGTCGAAACCATGAAACTCGGAGCCTTTGATTATATGACCAAACCCTTCAGTCCCAAGGAATTGCGAGTCCATGTCCGCAAAGCTTTGCAGAACCGAGCCCTAATCCTAGAAAATATTTATCTGCGCCAGGAGCTCGAGGCCAGGTCGGAATTTGATATGGTTATCGGCGAAGGCCCGGCAATGGCCAAAGTGCTCGATATTGTTAAAAGTGTCAGCCCTTCGGAAAGCACTGTCCTCATCACCGGAGAGAGTGGCACAGGTAAAGAGCTGCTTGCACACGAAATTCATAAGCATAGCTTGCGGTGTGACAATGCTTTTGTTGTCGTTGACTGCGGCGCGCTGGTGGAAACTCTATTTGAAAGCGAGCTTTTCGGACATGTCAAAGGATCCTTCACAGGCGCTCATGAAACCAAACATGGTCGATTTGAAGTGGCGAGCGGCGGCACAATTTTTCTCGATGAGATCAGCAATATCGGTCTCAGCATTCAGGCGAAGCTGCTCAGGGTAATTCAAGAGAGAGAGGTCACTCGGGTCGGAAGCACCAAACCCATCAAGGTCGATGTGCGTATTATCGCAGCCACGAATCAAGATCTCTCCGATGCGGTGAGGGAAGGAAAATTCCGAGAGGATCTATTCTATCGATTGAGTGTTGTCCCCATCCATCTTCCTCCCCTGCGTGATAGAAGGGAAGATATCCCCCAGCTCGTGAATCATTTTTTACACAAATACAACAAAAGGGCCAAAAAGAATGTTCTGGAAGTATCACCGAAGGTCTTCAAGGTTCTGATGAATTACGACTGGCCCGGGAATATACGCGAGCTGGAGAACACCATTGAGCGAGCGATAGTCCTCTCCAAAGGCAATAGGATCAGTTTGGATGCATTGATGTACTATGGGATCAGTCCCAGGCCTTCTTCGATGGCTGCCAATGACGCAGGCTTCAGAACCTTAGAGGAAATAGAGAAGGAATACATCAGGAATGTGCTCCAAGCGCAGCTCGGAAATAAAAGCAAAACAGCCGCAATTTTGGGGATCGACCGCAAGACCCTTCATTCCAAAATAAAGAAATTTCGGTTGCCGTAGGAAGAGGTCCTTCCGAACGGGGAAAAATATTCAAAAAGTGGGGAAAAATTCCACATTGCCAGTGACGAAGAAAACTCGCGAAAAAAAATGTCGTCTTTTTGAGTCAATGCAATTTTATTTTTTTCAGTGACTTATAGATATGGAGAGATGTTTTCCCACCTCTCAAATATCTATCTGGCATAGTGGTTGCAATACACTACAAGGAAGAGTTCTGATTCTGGACTTTAGAATGAAGAGGCCCCCGAAAACGGGGATGTCGGCCCTTGGTTGCCAGGAACAAACCATGCTGTGCTTCTTCCCCGGGCACTGAGAAGTTGAAGATGAGGAAAAATCGACATGCTGAAAAGGCATTTACCCTGGCCAGGTGCAGATTCGAATGGTGCAGACCATCTTTTCATGTTGAATAGGAGGCGAGGTGAATATGGAGAGAAAAGGACGGGTCCTTGTCATCGATGATGAGGAGGCTATGCGCGATTCTTGTTCCCAGATTATCCTGAAAGAAGGAATGACCGCTGATACCGCAGCGAATGGAGAGCTGGGCTTGAATAAAATTGTGGAATTGAAGCCCGACATCGTGCTCATTGACCTGAAAATGCCGGGTATAAGCGGATTGGAAGTTTTGGAAAAACTGAGAGAAATCGATCCTACTGTCATCGCCGTCGTGATAACAGGCTACGGCACAGTCGAGTTGGCTGTAGATGCCATGAAGAGTGGGGCTTATGATTTTCTGCAGAAGCCTTTCACACCTGAAGAGTTGCGTCGAATCATGAGGAGGGGGTTGGAGAGAAGGAAACTCATCCTTGAAACCGAGAGATTGCGAACCGAGAAGAGAATCATAGAAGAAAACTTTATCACCATGGTTTCCCATCAGTTGCGAAGTCCACTCGTGGCGATCCAACAGTACTTTGAGGTAATCCTCTCCGGTATTGCGGGAAGGATTGAGGACAAACAGAAGGAGATGATAGAAAGGGCGAGGGACAGACTGCAGAGTCTCCTCAGCCTTATTAATGACTGGCTTGACATGGCCCGTATGGATAAGGGTTTGATCGCCGAAAGATTAGAGCCTCTCTCACTCGAAGATCTTTTGAAGAAATTGGTTGATTTCATGAAACCCCTGAGTGATGACATGGAGGTTTCAGTGGACCTTTCTCGAGTCTCGGGCAATCCCGCAGTCGATGGCGATGCGGAGACTCTCGAGCAGGTGTTTGCCAACTTGATCAGCAATGCCATCAAATACAATAAGCCCGGAGGTTCCGTGCAGATTGAAATCAGGGAAGAGGATGGCTCTGTAATCACTGAAATCAAGGATACGGGTATAGGGATTGCCAAGGAGCATTTGCCGTTTATTTTTGATCAATTCTATCGAGTGGATAGAAAAGAGGGGCAAAAGATAAAAGGGACTGGTCTGGGGCTGTCGATTGCCAAAAAAATAGTCGATCTTCATGGTGGAGCCATTCAGGCGGACAGTGAATTAGGACAGGGAAGCACATTTACAGTTGTGTTGCCCAAGGCCTCCAAACGGTCTGAGCCGTCGACAAAATAAATAAAAAGACATGTGTATCCATGAAAGAAATTGCCACATACATCCTTAAAAACTGGGTTGTGGAGATAATTTTTTTATTTCTTTTTGGCGATTATTTAAGCTGGAAGACGATCGTCTTTTTTAATTCCAGAGATGAAAAAGCCGGCGACCTGTTGACATCGCGATTTTGTGAGTTTGGTGTTGGTGGCCTTCTGAAATTATTTTTGTGAGTCACATTGATGCAGCGGTGTGGGACGACGACAAGGGGCTAGAGATGCCTGTTAAACCGGGTGGATTCTTGTTCCTTCCCTCCTTCATACTCTTTAGAGAAAGAGGGCAGGTCATCTTTACTTATCAAATTTCGAATTCATGACGGAGACCTGCTCTTCTTTCTCTGTATCATGATTTAAAAGGGCTGATACCTCCAAAAAAATTAGATAGAGAGGGCATGGCGATTTAGTGGCTTGCGCGGACCATGAGGACTGATACAGGAGCATGGTCGGCCACATTGTCAGGGATGGAGCCGAACAAGCGCTGTTTCAGAGTGCTTTCTTCTGTAGCCCCGATCACGATCAGGTCGTGTTCTTCTGAAACGCCAATGATTGTCTTGGCGACATCTGTACCGATTGTGACTTCGACCTTGGCCGGAATGCCGTTTTTTCGAAGTTGATCCTTGCCGAACTCTTCGGCGTGGGATTTGAACAATTCGATGCTCTGGCGTTCAAAATCAGTGCTTTCTTCGGTAACTCCTTTTCCTATCTGGACTTTGAGCGCGGTTATCGAAGCCTGCCATTGGTTGGCTAGCTCATGGGCCAGCCTCAGCCCTAGACTAGCGTGAGGTCCCCCGCCTATAGGGACCAGTATACGCTTGACTTTCTCTAGCCCTCTATCTTTCAGGACCAACACATTTCCTTTGGCAAGACGCAGCACGCCTCCCACATTCGTCCCCCTCCATTGCGGTATTTTAGCCTCTCCCTTCCAGCCCATGAGTATAAAATCGGGGGATTCCATCTCTGCCGCACTGAGTATCGCGGACGGGATATTGTGAGCCACTATGGCACTTGTCCGGGCACGCACTCCCTGCTCGGCCGCATGTTTGGAGGCTATATCCAGAAGGGTTTCTTTTTCCTCTCTTTGTTTTTCGTATTCGATTCGCCCAGCTTCTAGCGGGGTTTGAATGGGTACATTCACGACATTGATCAGCCTTAGTCTCGCCTCGCGGCTCTTGGCTAAGGTGGTGCTGAGTTTGAGCAGAGATTTTTCCGTGTCTGGATTCGCTAAGGGGACAAGAATAACGGGGAAGACTTCTCGCCGCATGGACATGTAGGTTTCGGCTCTAACCGCCAAAGGTTTCAGGACCTTCTGTTGCAGCAGAATGGACGAGGCACCAATCAGTTGTGTTCCCTTGCGCAAAAAGAGCACAAACCAGGCACCGCTGGCGGCCAGAATTAAATAGCCTATGACAAGAGTCGTTCGGCTGGTATTGATAATGACAAATACACATCCGAACAATCCCAGCAGCGGAACAAGAGGAAATCCCGGTGTTTGGAAGGAGGGTTTGTACCAATCGAGCTTAGCGCCCCGCATAATCATACTCCCGACAGTGATAAGGGCGTAGAGGACCAAACTTAAGAAACCCGCCACTTCGGCCAAGAGCTCGAGGTGCCCCCCCAGAATGATGAGAATGAACATGGTCACGCTACCGGTTATGAGTATGGATCGGTAGGGTGTCCGGAATCGTCTGTGGATTTGATTGAACCACTCCGGCATCAACTGGTCCCGGCCCATAGCGAAAGAAATCCGAGACGCAGCCATTATGCTGGCATTGGCCGAGGAGACAGTGGCCAGGATGCCCCCGATCATGATCAAGATAAACCCGCCTCCCCCCATCAGATCCCGAGCAACCTCCATGAGTACTGTTTCCTTCGCAATACTTGGATCTTGGTAGGAGCGTAGTGCCAGAAGGCAAAAAACAACAGCCACGTAGAAGATTGTGACAATAACTACCGAGCCTACAATGCTGCGAGGAAGGTTTCGGCTGGGGTTGTGAATTTCCTCGGAGACGGCCGCTATTTCGGCAAAACCCATAAAAGTGATGAAGAGAATGGGCATAGTTATCAAAACGCCCGAAAATCCGATCTCAGGGGGTACGAAGGGAGTGAGATTCCCGAGGTTTAATGAAAATAAAGCCCGAATGACAAACAAAGCCAAAACGCCCATTAGTATAATAACAATCACCGTCTGAGTTCCTCCGGTCTCTCGAGCTCCGATGTAGTTGAGAAGAACGAGGAAGATTGTCATGCCCAGAGCGATGAGTGTGGGCGATAGGCCGGCAACGTCACTGAGGTAGTGGCCGAAACCAATCATGTAGAATGCTGAGGCGAAGATCAGGCTCAACCATAGGCAAATGCCCATCATCGATCCGACTAATGGCCCAAAGGCTCTGACGATGAACAGATACCCGCCGCCGGCAAAGGGCATCCCTGTGGCCAGTTCTGTCATGCACAGAGCGATGAGTATGGATACGATCCCGCAGGATAAGAAGGAAATGAGAACGGCTGGCCCCGCTTTGCTGACTACGATTCCCGGCAGGACGAAAATGCCGGCGCCGATCATAGTCCCTACGCCGATAGATAATGCAGCCCAAAAACCGAGAGTTCGGGCGAGATGAGTGCTCGTGTTCGAATTAGTGTGTACAGCTGATGCTTTCTCAGTTTTCATGTGTATGGTGTGCAATTTGGCGCGGTTTCTTTAGTCTATCCGCGGCCGTTTTTTTGTCAAGGGCTAATAAGAAGCCTGTTTTTCAAAAAGGTATCAAGCACTTTTTTTATTTTAATGTATGGCAAATTGGGGCATAATGTACAGTCCTATACAATGACGAGATGAATCATCACAGGTCAATTTCAAGGAAGGAGGTATAAAGCATGAGGTGTGCCATCCAGACACTTGTGGTTTTAATCTTTTGTGCATTCTTGATGGCGCCGTTGAACTCCCTTACCGATGAGCTTCAAAACACCGTGGCCCTCAAGGGGGCAACCGTTTTAACGGCTGAAGGCCCTTCGATTCCCAGCGGAATCATTCTTGTCAAAGACGGAAAGATTGCCGCAGTAGGAGCAAATGTGGACATTCCTCAGGGAGTGCAAATCATCGACTGCTCGGGAAAAGAGATAATTCCCGGAATGATCGATGAACATTCCCACATCGGCGCCTACTCAGATGCCAATGAGTTCTCGATGCCGCTCGGCCCAGAGAACAGGGCTATCGATGGGCTGAACTTTGAAGTTCCCCACTGGTACGATGCCATGAAAGCTGGTGTCATCACCGTCATCACCGGTCCTGGCAGTGGCGAGCGCATGGGAGGTCAATCGGTTACCATCAAAACCTGGGGTAAGGACTTAAAGAAAAGAATATTGAAGGAAAACAGGGAGGCCAAAATGGCGGTAAACGCCAGGGATCTCTCGCACATTCCCAACATCCGAATGAAATTGATAAAGGCCCAGGAGTACAGGGAAAAATGGGAAAAATACGAGCAAGGAGATAAGAAGGGCCCAGCTCCGGATCGCGATCTTGCCTTGGAGGCTTTGGTTCCCGTTCTCAAAGGCGAGGAAAAACTCCGGGTCCATATCCATTTTGCCAATGATATGATGACTTTTCTTAAGCTGAAGGACGAATTCGGATTCGACCTCACCTTTATCCATAGCTCTGAAGCCTATAAGGTGGCGGATGAGATTGCCAAAAGAAAGGTTCCGGTGATCACCCTTCCCTTAGCTACGAGGATTGCTATCGATGAGCATTTGCTATCCGGCATCAAGAAGCTCTACGATGCCGGCGTCAAAGTGGCTCTCCACACCGACCACCCCGTTGTTCACCAGAAGTGTCTTCGCCTCAATGCCGCTATGGCCATCCGGTATGGAGTGCCTGAGGATGCTGCCCTGCAGATGGTGACCATTAATCCAGCGGTAAGCAGTAAGATAGCTGATAGAGTGGGGAGTATTGCCGTGGGTAAAGATGCTGACCTGGTGGTGCTCAACGGCACCTGGTACGAACCGAGGACTCGCGTCGATCTGGTCTTTGTCGATGGTATCCTAGCCTATTATCGAATGAAGGATGATAGAGGCCTGGCGGAGGTGGAATGATGCCTATCCCGAGAAAAAAAACTGACCATTTCCGTCCTGTCGGAGTCGTCCTCGCTGCCATCATTTGCGTTGCCGTTCTTGTCCTCTCTCTTCAGTTTATTCAAGCCCAGGACAGATCGATCATTGCAATAAAAGGCGGCACCGTGCTCACCATGGCCGGAGACACAATCGAGGATGGCACGGTAGTAATGTGGGAAGGGAAAATCGCAGCTGTGGGCAAGCAGGTGAGTATTCCCGATGGCGCCAAAATCATTGATGCCTCGGGAAAATTTGTTATGCCAGGCATCATCGACGCCATGACATATTATGGCATAAGGCCTTTCGGACTGAACGATAGAGATAACCCTGTTACTCCTGAGAACAAGGTTATCTCGGCCTATTATCCCTTTGGGAAAATGATGCATGGCGAAAAAGGAATAGTAAAGGATAACGAAATTCTGAGTGGTGGTGTCACAACGGTTTATATTGCTCCCGGAGACCAGCAGGTGATCGGTGGGCAGGGGGCTGTTGTCAAGACTTACGGGGTTGACTACCAGACTTTTACTCTTCGTGAGCCGGCCGCTATCGACATGTGTATCGGTGACCCTCCCAAGCAGCCAATGGGAATGGGAGCAAAACCTCCGGTTACGCGAATGGGAATAGCCACCCTCCTCAGAAAAACACTCCTTGGTGCCCAGCAGTTTGATCAGAAGATAAAAGATTTCGCACAGAAATCTGGGGACGAAAAGGGAAAAACAGCTCCTCCGCCACGCAATCTGGGCATGGAGGCCATGGTCAAGCTTCTGAACAGGGACATCCCTGCGCGCATCGAATCCGATTTTGTCGACGACATCCGGACTGCTATCCGTATCTGTGATGAATTCGACATTGACCTGATAATCGATAGCGGGCTCGGTGCTTACAAAGTGAAAGAAGTCCTGGCCGAGAAGAATATTCCTGTGGTCCTCGGGACACCCACTCATCCTTTCGTTCAGGGGGGCGAGGTAAGCATGACGCCCGATCTTTACAGAGAAATGGATGACTACAATGCAGCCAAATTACTGAAAGCCGGCGTGAAATTAGCTTTGGGAAGTTTTGGTTTCGGGTTTGGGGGTTTTGGCTACGCTACTCAGGGTCGCTGGTTGCTTATCGAAGCTGCTTACCTGACGGGGTACGATGTCTCTGATGAAGATGCCCTCAAAATGATCACTATCAATGCGGCCCAAATCCTCGGTGTGGAAAACAGAGTCGGCAGTTTGGAGAAGGGAAAAGATGCCGATGTGATCATACTCAACGGCTATCCGCTGGACATTAAAACCTGGGTCGATCAGGTTTTTATCGATGGAAAGAGTGTTTACACACGTGAAGGGGGACTGAAATGAGAAACGTAAAGAAAATTGTTCTCTTCATGCTCGCGGTCGTCTTCTTGGCAGGCATTGTTGTTTATTCCGGGAACCGAAATGTGACTATCGCGCTCAAAGGGGCTCTTGTCCACACCGTTACGGGCTCTCCCTTGGAAAATGCCACGATCCTGATTAAAGATGGCAAAATCGAAGCCATAGGGCTGAATGTGAGCATTCCTCCTGGAGCCGAAGTTATAGATGTTACAGGCAAATCGATCATTCCCGGCCTCATCGATACCCACAGTCATATGGGGGCTTATGTGCCCAATGACCTCAACGAGATGCCTCAACCCATTGGACCGGAAAATCGGGCCATCGATGCGCTTCATATGGGAACTCCGGATTGGGATGAGGCCGTCAAAGGTGGAGTCACGACCATCGTCACCGGCCCGGGAAGTGGCGAGAGAATGGGAGGGCAGTCAGTGACCATCAAAACCTTCGGGAAAGATCTGGACAAGAGGGTTTTGAAGGAGTCCGGTGAGCTCAAGATGGCCATCAATGGGGTTAACCTATCCCACATACCCACGATTCACAGTAACTTCCTGAAAGCCAGAGAGTATTTAGAGAAGTGGGAGAAGTACGACTCAGGTGAGAAGAAAGAACCGCCCCCTGTGCGCGATCTGGCCCTGGAAGCTCTGGCTAAAGCTCTCAAAGGGGAGGAAGTGGTCAGGGTTCATATCATGTGGGCCCACGACATCATGTCCTTTCTCAAGCTCAAGGATGAGTTCGGGTTTGAGCTTCAGTTTATTCATGCTCCAGAGGCCTGGAAGGTGGCGGACGAAATTGCCAAAAGAAACGTGCCTGTCATCTGCATGCCCATAGAACTGGCGATCAATGTGCCCGAGTCGCTGCTGAAAGGTATTGTGACCCTGCACAAGGCTGGTGTGAAATTAGCCATGCATTCCGATCATCCTGTTTCTCCTGAAAAGTGGTTCCGCATGAATGCCTCTATAGCCATCCGGTACGGTCTGCCCAAAGAGGAGGCGCTCAAAGCCGTGACCATAAATCCGGCTGAGATTGCCAAAATTGATGACCGCGTCGGCAGCATTGAAAAAGGTAAAGATGCAGATCTTGTCGTGCTCAACGGTCCCTGGTACGAGGCCACGACGGCTGTGGATATGGTCTTTGTCGATGGAATCATGGCATATGATCGTCAGCAGGACGAAGAAATGGCTGAGGAGGGTCTGTGATGCACAGAAAAGCGAAGGATAAACAAAGACAGACGAAAAAGGTATTCCCGTTGATGAGCCTGGTTTTTGGGACTTTGCTCCTCATCGTGTTCACCGTTCATTCGGCCGAACCGGAAGTCATTGCCATAAAGGACGGCAAAATCCTGACCATGACCGGCAAGGTCTTTGAGAAAGGCATCGTCCTGATCAAAAACGGGAAAATCGATGAAGTCGGAAAAAATGCCAGGATTCCCAAGAACGCAATGGTTATCGATGCCAGAGGGAAGTATGTCATGCCCGGAGTTATCGACGCCATGACATACTATGGGGTCCGGCCCTTTGCCAAGAATGTCCCCCAACCGGTTACGCCTCAGAACAGAATTGCCGATGCCTACTATGTCTTCGGTGATCTCTTCCGGGGAGAAGGAGGGATTCAGGCAGAGGCCGAGCTGCTCTGCGGCGGAATAACAACCGTTTACATCGCTCCGGGAAGCAGACAGCTCATCAGCGGTCAGGGAGCTGTTCTCAAGACCAACGGCAAGACCTATGACAGCATGGTGGTTCGTGATCCGGCCAGTATTGATATGACAATGGCTTATGCTCCGGTCGGTCAGTACGGAGCACCCCCATCACCGCAACCGACGCGGATGAGCTCCATGGCACTTCTGCGCAAAACTCTCATGGCTGCCCAGGCCTATTCACAAGAAATCAAGGCCCACAACGAAAAATCCACCGAGGAGAAAGAAAAAACGCCTAAACCACCCCGGGATCTGGGCCATGAAGCTCTGGATAAGCTTCTGAGCAGAAAAATTCCCGCTCGAGTAGAGGCCGATTTTGTCGATGATATCCTTGCTGCCATTCAGGTTGCCGAGGAGTTTGGGTTGGACTTGATTATTGATAGCGGAATTGGGGCCTACAAAGTGAGAGGACTCCTAGCCGAGAAGAATATTTCTGTTGTGCTGGGACCCGTATCTCATCCCATCAGCTCCATTCACTACGATGATACCATTGAAGTTCAGGAATTGGAAAACGAGCGCAACGCTGCTCTTTTAACTGAAGCCGGGGTGAAGATCGCCTTCGGAAGCCATTCTTTGGACTATGGTGGTTCAGGGAAGAACACCCAGGGACGATGGCTTCTGCTGGAGGCGGCTTTAGCCACAAGTTTCGGCCTCTCCGAGGAGGCTGCCCTAAGGGCCCTGACGATCAACGCGGCGGAAATCCTGGGTGTGGATAAGCGCACCGGAAGCCTGGAAAAAGGCAAGGATGCGGACGTGATTGTGCTCAGCGGACACCCTTTGAAGATTGAATCCCATGTCGAGCAGGTGTTCGTTGACGGCATTCTCTCCTTCAGCCGAGAAGAGGGAAAACAGTGAGAGGAGGTGGCACTGTGACACGACGAAAAAGAAACTCTAGGAATGACAGAATGTGTTCCTTTAAAAAAAGAATATTATTGCCTGTCCTCTTTTTCCTGATTGTTCTCATAATACCTGCTCTACTCCAGGCTGAATCTGTGGTCGTGATTAAAGGCGGAACCATCTTGACCATGACAGGGAAATCCATAGTAAGGGGGATTATCCTCATCCGAAACGGAAAAATAGAAGAGGTCGGTATGGATGTGAAGATTCCCGAGGGAGCTCTCGTTTTGGATGCCTCGGACAAATATGTCATGCCAGGAATCGTGGATGCCATGAGCTATTACGGTATCAGGCCTCAGGATCGAAATGACAGCACCAATCCTGTTACGCCGCAGAACAGGATAATACAGGCTTACAATCCTTACGGCGACTATATCAGGGAAAAAGGATACCCGACCAGAAACAAAGAGATTCTCTGCGGAGGTGTTACGGCTTTCTACATCGCTCCCGGAAACCGCCAGGTCATCGGTGGTCAGGGGGCTGTCGTCAAATCCTATGGGAACAAAAATGATGACATAATCCTTCTTGAGCCGGCCAGCATCGATATCACGATGGGTGATCCGGTGAAGTCGGCTTTTGGCGCCAGGAATCAGTCGCCTATGACACGGATGAGTGTTGCCGCTCTGCTTCGAAAAACTCTGGTCGCTGCGCAGGGATATGTTCAGAAACTGGAAAGCGCAGAGAATAAAAAAGAAGAGATGAAGGCATCCGAAGAAACAGAGAACAAAGAAGGCCATAAGAGTTTGGATAAGAAAGAGCAAGAAGATATGGGGGCCGCACAAAAACCAGCCCTGCCTGCTCCTCCTCCGGACCTGGGAATGGAGGCCATGGCCATGGCCCTTCGGAAAGAAGTTCCAGCCCGGTTCGAAGCTAACCTGACCGATGATATTCGAACAGCCCTCCGGATTGCCGAAGAATTTGACTTGCGGATTGTCATTGACGGAGGGACTGGAGCCTATGAAATCAAGGATATTCTCGCCAAGAAACAAATCCCCGTGGTTTTGAGTCCAATTTCCCATCCTTTTGTCTCAGGCCAGCCTGTGGAGTATTCGCCTGAATTGTACACCCTGAGAAATGAGCGGGCTCCTGCTTTGCTGGTCAACGCTGGCGTCAAAATCGCTCTGGCCAGCTTCGGATACGGAACAGGTTATACGGGGAGCACTTATCACGGACGCTGGCTTCTCCTCGAGGCGGCTTTGGCCACTGGATTCGGCCTCTCCGAGGAAGACGCGTTGAAAGCGGTGACCATCAATGCGGCGGAAATTTTGGGTGTTTCCGATCGCATCGGGAGCATTGCGCCAGGAAAAGATGCGGACATCATCATACTTGATGGACACCCGCTGAACATCAAGAGCTGGGTGGAACAAGTCCTCATCGAAGGAGAAATAGTCTACAAGAAATAAATTATCGCGTGAGTGAAAGCGCTGCCCATGGAGAACATGGCTGTGGCTTTTGTTTTGACTAAAAAATAAATCAGTGCTTTTTTATCCAACTGGCAATGTCGACGATGACTTCTTCGCCGACATTGCCGGCTTTGAGGTATTCGGCAGGAGTGCTTAAGCCTTGCCCCATGATGAACAGATGGTTGGCCAGAGGGTAGAACTTGAAATGCACATCATCTCTCGAGGATAGAAACTGTTTCCACCCTTGAAAATCTTTTTTCTTGACTTGGTAGTCTCTACCGCCCTGGAGTATGAGTATTGGCTGTTTCAAATCTGTGGCCGCCTCTGCGGGGTTATAGCCCCGGATGTCCAGCCAGTACCCAGGTCTTGCACCCAGAATTCTGTTGCCGATTGGATCGACCTCAGATTCCTTCATGCTCTTAATCGTGCTCACATCTGCTTTTATTTTTTCCAGGTTCGCCTTTTCTTCGTCCGTCAGGCTTCCGTCCAGCCAGTAGGCAAATTTCATTTGTTCGAGGAAGAGGTCCTCAAGAGGCCTGGTCGGTCCTGCCAGGACTATAAATCCGGCAATTTCTGAATCCCTGAGTCCAATTCTCGGGATCAGCATTCCCCCCAGGCTGTGTCCCAGGACAAAAATTCTCTTTCCGTCGACTTCTTTTGTCTCTCTAAGAAGAGTAACGGCTGCCAGGGCATCGTCGATGGTCTCCTCTTTCACGGTTAAATTCGTCTTCATGGCCGCCATCTTTTTTTGATAGGCCTTTGTTCGCTTGTCATACCTGAGGACAGCAATCCCCCGCGAAGCCAATCCCCAGGCGATATCCTGGAAAGGTTTGTTGGGGCCGATGCTCTCATCGCGGTCGTTGGGTCCTGAACCATGAACGAGAACGAGGGCGGGAAGCGAATCCGCTCCTTTGGGCAGTGTCAGTGTTCCGGGCAATTCCCATTCACCCTCTCCTACAGTCACGTCTCTTTCGATAAAGGTATCCCGCTTGACGTAGGGAGGAAGTTTGTATTCCTGAACAGGGAGAAAGAAGAGCCCGGCGATCTTTTTTTCCCTGTCGAAAACAACCTTCACGTCCATCTTGTCCTTTTCGAATGCACAGACGACATAAACCGCGACGTACTCCCCGATTTGCTCCGTTCTAATCCCTATCTGTGCCTTCAACGTGCCAACCTTCAAGATGAGCGATTCCCAGGTCAGCTTGAGCTTGGATTCGGGCATGACCTCGGTCATCGTGGCATCGAACCAGGCGACACCCTCTGTGTATTTTTCAGCGGCCATCAAATGGACAAATGCCTTGGCCTTATTGATCAACTCAGTGAATTCATCCTTCTCCTTTAAAAAGGACAGTCCAAACAAAAAACTTGCCGAAATCATCACGGTCGCGATAATACTCACGGCGTTTCTTTTCATAGCTATGGGTCCTTTACAGATATTAGTGTCCCTGTCTGGGCTTATTTGTGTTTTGTTTTCCTCAAATCTATCGAAATGGAATTGAAAAGTAAAGGCAATCCGGTATTTTGATCTGTCAATTTATTAAAAAAAATGCACAAGGAATGCACAAGGAATTGACTGTGGGGTTTCCGTGTGATATATACACAGCGCAGGGAGTTGGATGTCAAACCTGCGCTCCGCAGGTTTGACAGTTCAGCGGGGCAATCCTGGATGAAAAACCGCTTTGTTCTTTTCGTTTTATGGGACGGATGTCGGATGCGTTGATTTGATTTTTATGACGATGACAAGCGAAAGACGCACGCTCACCGATCGGAGAGGCATGGGCACAATTCCCTTCAGTCGCTACACATTTCGGGGTCGAAGAAGAAAGCTGCGCCGTTCTGCGGAGCGTCATCACTATTATGTGGATCGGTACAGCCCGCACTATCTCGTTCTGATTGTAGCGATCTTGATCCTGTGTTTTCTTGATGCCTATCTCACTCTTTGTCTCTTGGAAGAGGGAGGGGTAGAGTTGAATCCTTTTATGCTCTACTTCATCAAAAAAGATGTGGTCCTGTCCATGGTTGTGAAGTATGTGATGACGGCTTCAGCTTTGATATTCATTCTGATTCACAAGAATTTCAGGGTTTTCGGGGGATTGAAGGTCAGCAAACTTATCTATGTGATTTTATCGTTGTATTCTGGGTTGGTATTGTTCGAGGCTGTATCATGTTCCAAGATTATGGGATTCAGATTTCTACTGTCAATTTTTTAAATAAAATGGAATTGTTCCGCATCTCGGCTAGAACCAAATGAGATCATTTTTTGCGTAGAAAGTGCGCATCTCGGATTCCAGGTTGTTTGCTTTCTCAATAGCGGCTGGTTCCTTCAATCGGCGTTTGAGGTTCAAGAGAGCTGTTTTAGTGCTGCGGATTTTGCGTATGGCATCATCCACATCGCCGATGGTATCCATCCCCAGTCCTCCTGCTTTGCGTACAGCTTGAAGATACTCTTGGAGAGCCGCATCAAACCTCTGTTCAATGGCTTCGACTTCTTGTTCTTCTCCTGTTAGTGGTTTGAGAAAATGGTTGTAACCGAAATAGCCGATTGCTCCCAGTATCAAGATAATAGCTAATGCCCTCATATTATGCCTCCTATCCCCTGAATTATGTGCTCTCTCTGATCCAGGTGTACTGTTCTTTATTCAAAAACCTGACAATTCCGTATTTATAGGGATTGTAGAGTAGGGGAAACTCATATTTTTTTAACTGGTGATCTCGGTAAAAAATGGTGTACCTGACCCAGTCTCCTTTCATTTTTCTACTTTTTATCTTGACGATTGTATAGCTATCTACCGACCCGTCTTGTTTCCCAAAACCAATAGTTTTATGATTCAACTCCAAGAAGATACCTTGATACTCTTGAGCTTGAGTCGTCCATGTCCCAAGCAGCTCATCCGGAACGGATTTCAAACTCCCGCAATTCGGTAAGATCGTCAATGACAGAAAAATGACGGTTATCCAAGGTTTTTTTATGTTCATTTTTGACCTCATAAAATAATTTTGCATTTTTTTTCAGCACATCGTCCCCTAACGGATAACATTGAGAAATGCCTCTGTCACTCTCGGATCGAATTCTTGACCCGCTTTTTCCTTTATAAATTCGACAGCAGCCTTCTGATCTAACGCTCTTCTGTAAGGCCGATTTGAGGTTAGGGCCTCAAACCGGTCAGCGACGGCAATTATGCGAGCGTAAAGACTGATTTCTTCACCGGCTATTCCATAGGGATAGCCGGTCCCGTTGTAGTTCTCATGATGCTCGAGCACAATGGGTATTATTTCTTTGTAAGCCGCGATAGGCTCGAGAATCCTTGCCCCCAGGAGTACATGTTTCTGCATCTCTGCTTTTTCTTGAGCGTTCAACTCTCCTGGCTTATCCAGAATCTCGTGAGATATGCCGAGTTTGCCTATGTCATGGAGCAACCCGCCCCTATGGAGAACCTCCGATTCATCTGAAGAAAGCCCCAATTTCATTCCAATTTGCATGGCGATTTTGGTGACATTTTCTGAATGTCCTGCCGTCCAAGATGATTTGGCGTCTATGGCTCTCGCCAGCGCCGTAAGTGTTCCCCAATTGAATTGATTCAACTCATCGATCAATTTGGCATTCGACAGGGCCACGGCAACCTGATCTGCAAGCTGTCTTGCCTGGCTAATGTCGTCCGGGTCCAGGGACGGTTTCTCCTCTGAGAAGCCGAGCGCAATGATCCCTGAAAGCTCTTTCTGAATGAATAGGGGAAGCACAATATATGACCGGAGATTTATATCTTTCAATGGATGGAGGTATTGGGGGAGTTCGTCGTTTGAAGAGAAGAACAAAGTTTCCGGATCATTCTTGAGCTGCTGGATCTCTTCATTATTAATCTGACAATACTCCAAGTGGTTATCGTAGTGAGGGTTGCTCATACCTATGTAGGTCTGGATTGAAAATTTTTCACCCGGGTCCAATAGGGAGACAGAGACACCCTTACTGGGAAAAATTCGATTCATTCGTGAAAGCACTGTCGAAACAATTTTTTCGGTGTCCAGGGCAGATAAAATGGCGCGATCGATATCGACCATGGCTGTCAGTGTTTTAAATTGCCTCCCCAGTCTACTGGCCATAGAATTGAATGATGCCGCCACTTCTTCAAATTCATCTCGGCTGCTGACCTCGATTCGGCTGTCAAAATCCCTCCTCGCGATACGCTTTGTGCCTTCTTTGAGCTTTTCAAGTGGTCCCATGCTTCTTCGGATTTGATTGAAACTCAGAAGAAGAACTATCCAAAAAGTAACGAGTATGACAGGTGGAAAAGTCAGTTTGAAATTTGCAAGGGGAGCGAACACGGTGGATTTTGCCTTTGAAACTACGATAATCCATTCCGGAGAGTTAAATTGGCTCATGAGGAATATCGATCTGTAACTGGATATGTATTTGCCTTCGTTGGATGTCCAATTGAATAGACCCATTGCCCGGTTTTGCGTTTGGTTTTTTATTGAATGAGAGAGATTGCCGCCCTCGGGATGTGAGGAGAAGAGAACATTTTTGGCTTGATCCATAATGCTGAGTTCAACACCATTCGGGAGGGGGTCATTATAACCGAAAAGCCAGAGATATGCGGGAATGATTTCAGCAATCAAAACTTCCGTTGCGGAATCCCCGGGATTGACAAGAAACGCCGCAAACACCCTTGATTGATTTTCTGGAATATACTGAGTGAGGATCAGTGTCTCATCGGTGAGAGTTTTCTGTTTGATTATGGATCCAATGGTTGAAATGTCATGGATGCTTCCAAACAGGTTTCGAATCTCGCCTGTCTCGGCTATCAGCGACAAGCCCCTGAAGCGCTTGCTGAGAGAGAGCACATTTTTCGATTCTGAAAGAAGGAAGTTGTCATTCTCTCTTTCCTTGAGATTTGAAGAAATCATTTTCATTTCAACTTCAATGAGGAGCAAACGTTCGAATATGGCCATGCCCATGGATTTGCTTGCTTGAATGAGTTCGCGTTGACTTTGCTCCCTGAGTTGATTTCCCAGGTTTAGATAGGTGATAACAGCAAGGGCAGTTATAGGAAGCAGGGCACAGGCCACAAACAGAAAAAAAACTCGCTTGGCTACTTTGCTGCGCAGAAAGGATATCTCAAGTTTCATGATGTGTCATCTGGGTCAATACTTGGAGGCCAGGCCTATGTAATCTCCGTTATTGGCACGGATAATGTCGTCATAGCTCGCATCGGATGTTAAGGGTGCGACGCTTTCCCCATCTTTTCCCATGCTGTAGAGATCAAAATCATAGTTGAGGGGAACGAGGAAGCGGTCTTTCCTCCATTTTCCACTTATGTCACTTTTTGACTTTCCCAAGATGACGAGGTATTGATAAGGATTTCCCCAGGGATCTGTTAAAATTGGAGGATCGACTCCCTGTAGGGTTTCTGGCAATTCTCCGTAATCCATCAAATGGTCGGTAAGTTTTTGGTTCATGACGGTAATATCACTACAAGCTTTGGAAACTCTAGCCCTGTGGATCATGTTTGAAGTACTCGGAACAGCAACGGATAGCAAAGTGCCGATGATAGCCACGATGAGAAGAAGCTCGACAAGGGTTAATCCTTTCATATGTGTTTTCGAACAAAAAAGATGATCCTGACTTGTTTCGATGTCTTTGGTTGAATGTGTGTTGTCCATGGTTTTTTCGGAGAATGGTATCACGCCATGAAGGGTGCGCTAACTCCCATCAACCTACCTCCATTCATTTCATACAAGTCTGTCCTCACATGGATTTGAATCATACATACAATTCTTATGTTATTGTGAGTTAAGTATTTATCTGGTGACAATAGCCTTTTTGGGTAATTCTGAGGGTGAGATTTCCGGTCAATATCTCACCCGAAAGGGTGATGAATCGATGCCTTGGAGAGAAGTCAGTACTCTATCCAGCTCAGTGTTTTGAGGAAATTCAGGTATCCGATTAATTTGTCGAAGGATAAATCTTTACCCGTATCGGCAATAACACAGTTTCGGATCTTGGCAATGGACCGCTTACCGTTGATAAAATTCTGAATGGATCTCTGCTGAGGCTGACTAATCTTCAGATTCTTCAACACATCCGGATTCTCTTCAATGTATGCCTTGTACCTATTCGATCGGTCAAGCCAGAATTCTTGACTTCGCACATCCTTGTGGATTGAGGGAAATACTCTGCCGTATTTTTGTTCGTCGACTGATGGTGCTGGTTTCGTCGGAGCCTGAACTCCTAGTTCTGAAGCTCTGTGCGCTCCGTATTTCAGGATTTGATTCTCCAGGCTCGCTCCGTAGAGATCCCACTGGAGGGCTCTGTTTTGGATCAACCTGAGAGCCTTTTCCGAACCCGTACAGATATCCTCGACGGTCGCGATGGCTCCTCTCTCGCGCTCAACGGCAAACTGAGCCAAATTCAGCGCTGTCGCTACTTTTTGCTTCAGATTGCTGGCCTTTGCCTCATCGACATATTTGAGGGCTTGCGGGAGCTCCCTCTTGCCTACTCTGGCATAGCCAAAGGTATTGACGGCGTCGAGCAGTGGCGCCAGCACGTCATCGGTACAGTTTGCCGCAGTCCAAACACAGGCTGCGCCCATAAAGGCGGTCCTCTTCAGTTGAGTCGGATCTGCTTTGTCAACGGTATCCGTATCGGCATGATACCACTGGTCCGGCCAGACGTTCATTTCAATACCGGGAACGGCCACAGAGGGATTGTTGAAACAGATGTGATCACTCCCGCCAGTGGTTTTGTGCGTGAAATATCTGAAGGCGTCTCGGGAACCGTTCTTTTCCCAGAGGGGTATGGGGAATATCTGCCCTCTTGGGTTGTTCATAGAATCGGGAGCCGTGACGATATCGTTCGTTCGCCAGAGATAATTCATGATCGAATCACCCAGTCCATCCAGGTAGCAGGGGAGATGATTGGGGCATTCGGTCCAGTCAAATTGAGCATTGTTTTCTCTCAGTCCTTCGCCCACCATGTCCATGTTGATGTTGGCGCTCAGCTTGTCGATAAAACCCTTATGCTGACGGAAATGTTCGAAGGTTCCAATTATTTCATCCGGCCAGAGGAAATAGATGGTCCGGCGGGGTTTGGGGAGATCACCGCGAACAATCAGCCTGGTCAAGGCTCTCAGAATCTCCAGTTGCACCGCGCAGCCACTCATGTTGTCGTTGGCGCCGCGCTTGGTGTAGCCCTCAAAGAGGTGAGCGGTGAAGATAAGACCTTTCTTATCAGGCTCTGTTCCTGGAATCCAACAGAAGACGTTTTCAAATTTATAGGGAAACTCCTCCAGGAGAATTTTGCACTGCACGGTGATTTTTTCCCCTCTCTCAAGATCCTCAAGTAACTCTGTCCACTGTCGCCAGGATATGGTAAGGCCAAATCTGAGGTTTTCTCTCTCCTCGTAAGAACCTCCAGAATAGATGACCTGGTCCGGATCAAAATACCGATCCTGGGCGAAGAAGGATATCACCCCTGCCAGCCCGGAAGCGTCCAGAGCTGCAGCGAATTGTCTTCTGGGATGCGACCACATCAATGCGATTTTTCCTTTGCAGTTCTCTTGGATTCCCTTTTCTGTCCATTCTTTGATATCCGTGGCCTGAAGAGGTGGAAGATAGATGAGTTCACTGGTGATATCTAAGGAGGTAGATCCCTCAGCGATCATGGCTGTATCAGCATCCAACCTGGCGATGAGCCTCTTTTTCGGCTTGATGATCCAAAATTCTCCTTCAAAGGCATAGCGGATCTTTCTCTCGCTCGAAAAGCGGTCCAATCGAACCGTATCAATACCATAACCTTTAACCATATCGTAGATTTTTTGAGCTTCGTAGAGAGTGTCGGAAAATTCCTTCTTGTCCCGTATCCAGGGGGCGCCGGCCAAGATGACTAAGTTGTTGTAGATGAGTTGGCCTGACACTTCATCCGCCAACAGGCTGAGAGTTTTTTGAGAGAGAGGAGTTTTGGGCAGCCTTCCGGTTTGGCCGAGATGAATTTTCGGGATCATGAGGAAGAGGGCAATACTAAGACATATCGCAAAAAAGTTTTTTTTCATGACAAACTCCCACTTTGAGTTGACATCGATTCTTTAGTCTATATCACAGCTAAGAGCAGGGTCAACTCATTAGACACGACCGCTTTTTGTGCTGTCTTGATAAATGGCGTCGAAGGCTATAGATTACAGGCTCTCTTTTTTTGAAAAATTTTAGTATTTTTGTGAGTTATTATTGAGAGGAGAGTGGATGAAATGACAGACAAAAAAGCGGACCTGGCTGGACCAGGAATTGGCAACTATGCAGATTTGGAAAAAATTCTTCCCGATGACTAAGAATCCCTTCTGGATGTGAGAGAGACGCAGTACACCATCTATGCTGTGAAGAATTATATTGAAGAGAACTTGAACAGGAACTCAACTTGATGATCGTGCAGGTCCCCCTGATTGTGGATGTCAATAGCGGAGTCAACGATATGCTGGACCGTGACGGCTCCCGGATACCGATTGAGTTTCATATCTCCAACGACTACGGAAAGAATCCCGTCGATACCCAGGTCCTACTGGCAGCCACCAAGTGGAAGAGAGTGGCCTTGAAACAGTTTAAATGTAAGGTAGGGCAGGGGATTAACACCGATATGCGAGCTGTGCGCAAGGATTACTTCCTCGACCACGACCACAGTGCCTACGTTGACCAATGGAACTGGGAGCAGCTGATGACCGAAGATCAACGAAACCTGGAATTCCTGACGGATATTGTCAAGAAGATCTGGTAAGTCCTCAGAGTTGCCGACGAGCATGTGCGCGGTCTTTTTCCCCAGTTGGACACAGACAAGTACCCGCCCATACCCGAAGAATTGACCTCTCTTCACGCTGAAGAAATTCTGGATATGTACCCGGATTTGCCTCATAAACAGAGAGAAACAGAAGTCATCCAGAAATATCCCGCGATCTTCATCTACGGAGTGGGTTACTTTCTTAAAGACGGCTATCCCCTTGAGATGCGCGCCGCTGACTATGATGACTGGATTGCGGAGACAATCACCAAAGACGGGCAGCTCATGAATGGGCTAAACGGAGATATCCTGGTCTGGAATCCTGTGACCCGCCGCCACCATGAGTTGACCTCTATGGGTATCCGTTTGACAAAAGATACGCTGGTCAAACAACTGGAGATGAGCGGTCAGATGGATTTCCTTGAACTCTCCTATCACAAGGCCATTATGAATGATGAGATTCCGCTCAGTATCGGAGGGGGAATCGGTCAATCCCGAATCCGAATGTACATTCTTCGTAAAGCCCACTTGGGCGAAGTCAGTGTTACCGTGTGGCCTCAGATTCTCAAGGGCATGTGCGCCAAACGGAAAATTTTCGTCCTCGAATAAATCGATAACAGTTTTCAGCCCTTGATATATCTGACAGGGAGAAAAGGAATAAGTCTTCACTTTTCAATCCCGGGTCGGTTCGCCCTTTTCGAAGCAACGATGTGTCTTCTGAGTGAAGGGAGGCAGCCTGTGTCGGTCCGGTACACCTCATTAATGTCATAAAAATCCTCTGGCTGAACACACTTATTTCTTCTAATGGTGATTATCTTGATACCGATGAGTCTAAAGGGAAAAAACCGGTGCTGAGGTAAAAGAATTGATGAAAGGAAGGCCTCTCCTTAGTGAAACACCCTGAATGGATATCGATTTTTTCCACTTCAAGTCATCGAAGTTCTCTGAATATGCACTTGACATTCAAAATCCTACGGATTATCATATTAATGACCGAACGGTCAGTCAATATAAGGCCTTAACTATGCCGAAAATTGTGGATAGGCAGGAGAAGAAAGCGCAAATCCTCGAAGCGGCGATCAAGGTCTTCGCCAAAAAGGGCCTGAGCAAGACCACTATTTCCGACATTGCGGCAGAAGCTGAAATCGGTAAAGGAACAGTTTACGAATACTTCAAGAGCAAAGACGAGGTTTTTTCGGCATCTTTTCTTTATTTCATGGATAAGGTCGAGACCATAATCTCTAAGCGTTTGTCCCGCATTCATAATCCTCTGGAGAAATTGTCGACGGTATTTACAGCCTGGGCTGACATTCTGGACAGCGAATATGTCGAATATATGGAAATTGTGCTCGTTTTTTGGGCTGAGGGGATTCGCTCTAAGGATGAATTTGTGACTGTAGACCTGATGAGCTATTACTTGGAGTTCAGAAAGACTATCGAAGGCCTGCTGGATGAGTGCGTCGCCGGTCGACAAATCAAACCTATCGATACAAATGTGGTTGCCTCTTCTATAATTGGCGGCCTTGACGGCCTCCTGCTGCAGTGGGTCATGGACAGGAATGTTTTTGATATGCGGAAAGCTGTTCAGACATTCGGCCGCATGGTCATCGAAGGTTTAAAGGAAGAAGATTAATTCATGGATTTATTAATCCATCCTGACCAACAAGCAGGTTATCGATGACACAGAAATCAGGTACTGAATAAGAAAGGATTGAGGAGAATAGCCGATGAAAAAAATTATCATGATAACGGTTAGCGCTTTTTTCCTGGCTGGATGGCTGTATTGCCAGGAACTAACCGGCGATGAGATCATTCACAAGGTCAACGATACGATCAATATGGAAACAAGTCATACAAAGTCGATGATGACAATCGTCACGACCTCAGGAAGTGAACGAACTTTTACCATGGAAACCTGGAGCAAGGGTAAAGGTGAAAAAAACCTGGTCCGCTATCTTGAACCGAGTCGTGTCAAGGGGCAGGCTGTCTTGATGCTGAACAATGCTGATGACATCTGGATGTTTTTCCCCCGCACGCAACGGGTTCGGAAGCTGGCCACTCATGCCAAAAAACAGAAAATGCAGGGCAGTGATTTTTCCTACGAGGATATGGGCAGTGGCGATGCCTTTATTGAAGATTATGATGCACAAAGGCTGGAGGACGAAATGAGAGAAGGCCATGATTGCTTTAAGCTGGAACTTACCCGGAAAGAGGGGAGTGACATGTCCTATTCCCGGCTTATTCTTTGGGTGATCAAGGACAATTTTGTGCCTGTCATTATCGACTACTATGATGATGGAGATCCTTCTCGACTGGAAAAACAGCTAGTCCAAAGCGATATTCGGATCATCGATGGCATCCCGGTGGCCATGAAAGCGGTCATGTTCAACAAAAATGACAACACGCAGACCGCGATGGAATTCCTGGAAGTAAAATTCAACGTCGAATTGGCTGATAGCCTGTTCACGGAAAGAGCCTTGAAAAAATGATAAAAGGCGTTTTATGCGCAATACTGGTCATTCTGTGTCTGTCTCCTCTGTTGGCGCAGGAAAAAATCGATCTTTTCGGTTATTATGAAGCCCAATATATGGGCGCAAAGGTTAAGAGCAATACTTATCAGCTCTTTACAAACAAGCTGCGGCTGGATTTAAAGGGTCAAATTGCCGACAACATCACCTTGGCCGCTAATATCAATGTCCTCACCTATCACGGGAAGACAAACTGGGATGTGCTGGAATTTCTCTCCGACGATATCGTCTCCTCCATCCCGGAAGAGCTGAGATCCCTGTATGTCATTCCCTTTGAAAACGATATCGTCCTTGATAATGCCTATGTCAGATTCCGTTTCAAGCCATTCGATCTGACGGTGGGAAAACAGCAGGTTTCTCTGGGGACAGGATATGTGTGGAATCCGACTGATGTCTTCAACATCAAGGATCCGCTCGATCCTACTTACGAACAACCGGGTCACAACGCTCTCCGAGGGGACGTGCCTCTGGGGAGTTTCCACACGGCAACAGTCCTCTATTCACCAGAGGACAATTGGAGATATTCCACTAAGCTTCTCCAGTTTAAGGGTCGGATGGCACACTTTGACTATTACCTGATCGGGGTGGTCAGGGATTGGGTGTTTACCGACTTCACCCGGTTCGATGCGGAGAGCATGAGTTTTGAGGCCACCCGCGAGAGGCGGCAGATGCTGGGTGCCAGCACTGCGGGTGAGTTGCTGGGCCTGGGAGTCTGGGCTGAATACGCCTACAACTGGATGGAGCTTTCCGATGATTTTTACGAGCTTGTGGCGGGCGCGGATTACACCTTTGATTTTCAGACCTTTGTGATGGTGGAGTACTACCGGAATACTCTGGGAAAATCGGATTATCGGGAATATGACCTCAACGATTGGATGCGGTATTACGCTGCGGAGCAAAAAGCAATCTCCCGAGATCAATTGTATGCCTTTGCTCAACATCCCGTGACCGACCTCTTAAATCTCGGTTTGATCAACATCACCAGCTTCTCAGACGGCAGCTTCGCCTTTGTTCCCACCCTGTTTTATTCTCTTTCGGATAATGTCGAAATCTACGGCTACCTGAATATCAATTTTGGAAAGGAAGGGAAAGCTTATTCAAAGTCTCAGGGAAACGGCGCGCTTATTCGGGTCAGGGTTTATTTTTAAGAGGAAAACAGAGAAATATGCGAGAGAAATTCCTGATAATACTAGCGCACTGGCATGCCAGATATCCATGGCGGATGTTCGCTGGCGTGCTTTTGTTGACTCTGTTTTTTGGGTTTTATGCCTCCCAGCTCGAGGTCACCATGCGCTGGTCTGATCTTCTCCCGTCGGGCGACAAGAGAACGATCCAATTCAACAAGATTATCGATGAATTCGTGTCAGCCACCAGCCTCATCGTTGTCGTCCAGGGAGAAGAAGTGCAAATCAAAGTCTTTGCCGATGCTCTGGCGCCACGTATTCTCGAAGCCAATGATTCCAGCCGGAATGGGCAAAAGCTTTTCCGCCGGGTGGACTACAAGACTGAAGTCGGTTTTCTGAAGAATCACGCTTTGATGCTCGTTAAGGTCAAAGATCTGGAAAACATGAAAGGTGTTTTCACGAACCCAAACCTGAGGGAGTTGATCACCAACCTGAACAATTCCATGGAAAAGGAATACGTCGGTCAGGAAGAATCCATCTCCACCCGCGAGAAAGAAGACGAGGCAGTGATGTTTTTGGACGGAATCCAGAGCCTGATGCTCAAACTCCAGGAGGCGGTTCAAGGCAAAACCCTGTCAGGACCTGAAATCCAAGCTGTGGCCGATAAACTCCTCTTTGGGGAACCCTATCTCCTTTCCTATGACAAGAAGGCCTTGATTCTGAACGCCGTTCCTAACTTCACCATGATGGATACGGATCTCATGGTGACGGGAACGGATGCCGTCCAAAAGATTGTCGACGAATTGCTCGAGGATTACCCCGAAGTGGAGGCCGGATTGACCGGAATGATCGCTCTTGGCAGAGACGAAATGGTCTATACCGAGCAAAGCTTGGGTTACACCACGGTGATTGCTGTCGTGGCGATTTTAATCCTGCTCATGGTGTCTTTCCGGATGTGGGTGGCTCCTGTTTTGGCGACCGTGAATCTTTTGGTCGGACTCGTTTGGGCTGTGGGAACGGCGGCTATTGTGGTCGGCCAGCTCAACATCATGACCATGATGATGGCCGTCATCCTGGTGGGGCTGGGAGTGGATTTTGCCATTCATCTGATTTCTGGATTCACGGAATGGCGTGCGGCCGGAGATTCCATTGCTAACGCCATGGAGAAGACTTTCCTCAAAAGCGGCAAAGGCATTTTGACGGGGGCATTCACCACAGCCTCCGCCTTTCTGACGCTGGTCATAAGCCATTCGCGTGGTATGAAGGAGATGGGGCTGGTGACAGGAACGGGACTGCTGGCCATGCTCATTTCCACATTTCTCTTCTTGCCCTTTTTAATGGTGATGAGAGAGCGCCGTTTGGAGAAGAGGCGAGAGAAAAATGATGATGCTCAAATTATCGTTCATCGTGATATTTCTTTCCGGTTTTTGGGCCGAGCGGCTGAATGGCTGAGTCGTCGATATGTGTTCACGCTCCTTCTCTCATTGCTGCTGACGCTGGTTCTCATCTGGTTTGCGCTACAAATAACCTTTGATCACAACTACATGAATATTGAGCCCAAAGGACTTACGTCGATCGTGCTCCAAGACACTGTCCTCGAGAAGTTCGATTTGAGCATGGATTATGCCCTAGTCATTGCCGAAAATGTGGAGGAATCGCGAACATTCTCTGATGAATACAGAGAGATTGGGACGGTGGCCCTCACTGAGGATATTACCCGCTATCTTCCCTCTCAGGCGCAGCAAAAAAATCGAGAAGTCCATATTTTGGATGTACGCGAAAGCATGATGTCAGCCACTGTCAGAGAGTCAATCTTAGTGGAGGAAATTCAAACCTTAAGGCATGAGATATCACGCCTGGAGATGAATGTGATGGAACTCCAGGATATGGCTTTCCTCGGCGGGCAGGATAAGGTGGACAACAAATGCCAAGAGATTGTCGGTGACCCTGAAAATCCCGGCACCGGGAATATCATTCAGGAGTTCCTTGCACTGATTGATAAGGAGAAAGCGGAAGCGGCCGATAGCTTATCCCTGTTCCAGCGGAGTTTTGCCCCCTATTTCCGAGAGGCGGTCATCAGGATGAGCAGCACAGACCCCATTCAGCTAATGGAATTGCCTGAGACAATACTGGACCGCTACAGCAATGAGGACTGCAGCCGGTTCTTGGTAACTGTTTTTCCGGCCGGCAACATCTGGCAGGATGCCACTTTTCTCCACCGTTTTGTGGATGATCTGGAGAGGGTAAGCGACAAGTCTACCGGAATGCCGCCTGTGTTCCGAGCTCTAATCGAAATTATCGGCCGGGATGGCCGGAATGCTGTCCTCTTGACGCTGGTCATCGTCTTCCTTCTGCTCTGGGCGGATTTTAGAAATCCCCTTTATTCGCTCATGGCTGTAATTCCTCTTGCCTGCGGTATATTCTGGATGGTCGGTTTGATGTCTTTAACAGGGCAGCAGATTACGGTGATGAACATCTTGGGTTTGCCAATGATTGTAGGGATCGGGATCGATGATGGCGTGCATATCGTTCATCGCTGGCTGCATGAAGGGAAAGGGAAAATACGAATCGTTTTTGCCAGCACCGGCAAGGCTATATTGCTCACCTCCCTGACTACAATGCTAGCCTTCGGCTCTCTTGTCTTTTCCATCTGGCGGGGATTCGCCCATCTGGGTAGTGCACTTTTTATAGGCGTAGGCACCTGTTTTTTAACCACTGTCCTCATCCTTCCCGGCATTCTGGGCTTTATCGAGCAAAAAAAGAGTAAAAACCAGTAGCAAATGCTTCTCAGAGTGTTGCTATGAACGGGTCCTTTTTAGCCTCAAGAACCGGAAGGAATAATCCAGAAGTCACTCATGAAGGGGATGTCCGAATTTGGCTAATTCTTTCTGTGTAAGGTAAATGGAAATACCTTGGTACCTGCGGGGGGAGTCTCTTCAGGGTGACTTTACCGCTCCTTTTCTCCTGAAGATGAAAAGTGCCGCCAATCCCAACACAATCACGACCGCCATGACCTGTATGAGACAGAGGAAAAAGTGATCCACCACTTCTTTCAATTGAGAACTTGTCTCGGTGAGTGCTTTATAAGTCAGATCATCCAATTCCTTTATGATCTCGACTCTCTCCTTTCTCAATTCCTCCATGACGCCGGTACGCTCCTTCCTCAACTCCGCGATGATGGCTATTCTCTCCGTTTGTATCATATCTAAAACGGCCATCCTTTCGTTTATCAAGTCTTTCATGCTGGAAATCCTTTGTCGGTCGATTTCTTTCAGCAGGGAAACGCGTTCATTCTGGACGAGTTGGGGTAGCTGCTCGATAATGTCCACCGCCCGTTCTGTGGATTGCGCAATAGTGGAAAAATCGTCCAGCCCGCTCTCCAAATCTTCGGGCTTTATAAAATTCTGGGCCATGTATTCCACCTGCCACCTCGCCTGCATAGGCAAAAATCGGGCATAAGCATTCAATCTGCTCGATAGCTCAGCCACATTTTCAGCCATGGAAAAAGCTGCCGAGGTTACACTCATTGACGTTTCTCCCAATACTTCAGCAAAAAGAGCGGTGGTAGATTTTCTAATGAACTGCAAGCTCTTGATAGGATTTCTTTCTGCCCAGGAATAGACAATTTCTTGTTCACCTGAGATGTCGCCTGACTTTGTTACCTCCTTGGCAATGGCCACGATTTCTTTCTCGAGTTCTATCGACGCACCAATGGCTATGGACTGCCATTGGCCGAACGCCTCCTTCCCGGCGCCCGTGCTGAAAAAGTCTTTCATCTGGACACAAAGAGTCTAGACATCGATCAGGGCAGCAAGTGGATCATACTGAAAAATGGCTTTCTGGGCTACCGGAATGGCGTACATTTTCCAGAGAAGTGTGTTTTTCCGGATATCCGGATCCTTGGTTTGTGAAGCGATCTCATCAGCAGCCTTTTCGACGATACTTGAAAATCGTGATTCAAAATGATGATTTCTTATTATCAATTCTACCTTCAAGATCTCAATTTCACCTGCACTGGTCATCAAACGGGTCTGCTTGGGAGCTGTCTGGCAGCTCTCAAACATAAAAAAGCTTAAAATGAGAGCGCAACCCACTCCTGAAACCTGATGTCTTTTCTTCGAAGACATTTTCCGCGCCTCCCTTTGCCAAATTCTTACACGTTGCATATGACCCAATTGTTTCTTACCACAGATATGAGTCATGGTCAAATGGGTCTTTTCTTTGGTGTCTTTTCTTTGGTCGTCCGTCATTGTCGGTTGAAATGGAAGAGTTTTTTCTATTACTATGAAGCGGGTTATTTATCCTTAGGGGGCAGGAAGGCTTTGCTGGCTATCGGATTTAAACGGATGAAGGAGGTAAGGTTATGAAGGTAAGAATCTGCGCATTTGTGCTCGTATTGGGCATTCTCGGCGGGATCTGCCTCTTTGCCCAGGATGATACTAATCCGGCGACAGAGGCAGGGGAAGGACTGGATCTTCACGGAGTCCTTGAATTGTTCCGCACGGCCGAAAGTCTGGAGGCTCTTGAGAAGACACTCAATCAGGAAACGAGCGAAGTGAACAATCTGGATCTGGATGAAAACGGAGAGGTCGACTATATCCGGCTGGAGGAGCATGTGGAAGAGAACACCCATGTCATCGTGCTTCAGGTTCCTCTGGGAGAGAATGATTACCAGGATGTGGCGACGATCGAGATCGAGAAACTGGGTGAAAATGACTACACTTTGCAAATAGTCGGTAATGCAGAGCTCTACGGCGAAAATTACATCGTTGAACCCGATACCGGCTCTCAAAGCGCGTTCGCCCGACATGTGTTTAAGCAAATAATCGATAGCCAAAATGATTATTATCTGCTAAAGCTAGGTGCGAGCGAAGGAGTGTTCTTCAAGTATGATCGTAAAGATTCCAATCTCAGGCTTTACAGTTCAACTGTCGTAATCGTAATAAGCGCACTGCCAATTGTGAAGGCGATTTATAGACCTGGCTACAGACCCTGGATTTCACCCTGGAGATGGCGTCGCTGGCCTGGGTGGTGGAAGCCGTGGAAACCCGTCGCCCGGTCGATTCATCTGTCCAGGGTAAAGAAGTTTCACCAGCAGCATTGGCGGCGTGCAACAATAAGACGCAGTGTGCGCAGTCATAATGTCTACCGGGCGCAAATGAAATCCTCGCCCAAAGCCATAAAGAAGAAAGTCCCACCAGCGAAGCCAGCACCGACAAAGAAAAAGGATCCCAAAAAGAAAAAACCAGCAAAAAAAAAGAAAAAGCAAACGGCATTTTAATAGCCGAAATTAGCCTTCCATTCGGAGTGGATGAAATTCCCAGCTGGAGGTCTCAGTGACCGAGAGAAGGATAACAATCCACACTTGCCTTTCCAAAAACATCCACTCCCAGAAATCTATTTTTTAACTCCCGCACAAATATCCAGGATCTGATCCCTCCTTTGAAGAAGCGCTCGAATCTGCTCTTTTGAAATATAATGTCCAACGAGATTTGCTAGGCCCTTGAATTCCAATTCCCGTAAAGCAAGGTCTAACTCGGGATCAATGGGGCAGTGCAATTCGGTCAGAAACCTTTTCCGGACAGTGGGAGACAGGGAGAATGCTTTGGTGTTGTCGGCCAGCATTATCCGTTTCTCAATCGGAAGGAACATGATCATTCCCTGGCTTCTCTCTTCGACATCGATCAGCGCGGCGAAAACAAATCCCCTCTCCATCGCCGTTTTGTATTCTTTTCTTATCCGCTCCTCTTGGCCATGCTCCTGAACCCATCTCCAATCTATGACTGATTCGAGCCCGATCTGGAGTGACCCATTCTTTCCTGCAATTTTCCTGATAACCGTAACTGGAACCATGGTCAGCTTAAGCTCTTGGTCGATAAGATAGGCGGCCACTTCGTGTTTGTATGTTCGCCAGCGAGCGTTCGGCTCCTCTTCTCCCTTCTTCGGTTCTTCTTCCATTGCCTGAAAAATGGCACGGAGTTCCAGTCCATCTTTCTCTAGTTCCACGATGCTAAAAGGTCGGCCATCCTGGAGTGCTTTCCTGTTAGCGACCGCTTTGACATTTGCTTTTCGAAGATAATCTTCGAGTTGCCGAGCCGATAACTGCTCCTGAATTTTGAACCATTCTTCTCCTGAGGGTATTTCTGGCGTTGGTGTTGTGTATGTGGAAGTCCAGGGATCGTATTCCTTCCATTCTTCATTTTTATAAACCACAGCAAATGGCGCTCGGCCGTAGGCCATGCCCACATCGGAACGTATGAGCTTTTTCCCATTTCGGGTTGTGATGCGCCCTGTGGCTGTGGGTGTATGGGCCACAACTAAGGTATCGGCCTTCAGCATTTTTGAGATGCTTTGGAAGTCGAAACGGATTAATCTTTCATCCTCCAAAGAATTCCCCCTGTACCACAGCGGTCCTCCTGTCGAGAATAGATAAGAATCATTAATCAGCTCGACGATTGCTTTGGCTGCTTCTTTCTGCTGGCTGTTTGGCCTTCCCTGGTATGTTCTGTTGACAATCCGGAAGGCGGTTTCCATGATTTCTTTGAACGTGGCAGGCTCTTTGATCAAGCGTTCCAGTTGTTTGCTACTTCTCATGAATTCATCAAGGCTTTCCCGTACGCGTTGATTAATCCCTTCGATTCCCCCGGCGGACACTTCGGGAGTCAAGCCACCGTGCACAAAAAGTATCTTGTTGATTCTTATGACCGTGGGTAAAGTCAGCAACCAGGATCCGTATTGACCTTCAGCTTCAAAGGCTTTCAGCCGGGCAAAAAAACCGGGAGGATATCGGTCATTGAAGGCAGCCATCACTTTGTCTTTTGGGATTCCTTGCCTTGAATGAATTGCTTTGAACTCTTTCCACGCCCTATCCCGAGCTTCTTTCTGCTCTTCAGAGGCGAAATCGGCATAGCCTTTAGGATGAATGTAGCGTGTGTCCCGCACCAGATTCAAGACATCGTGATTACCCAGGACGACATGAACGCGTCCGCCCTGTGAAGCGGCCTCGCGCTGGAGGCGAATGATCAAATCTAGGACAGGTCTGTCGTCAGGCCCTCGGTCTATCAGGTCTCCGCAGAAAACCAGATGATCCTTCTCCCCAGTCCAGAACAGTTGATCATCGATGAGATCCATGCCACGCAGGAGAGTAACCAATTTTTCGTATGACCCGTGCACATCACCAATAGCCACGATTCGATCGATTCCTTCCCATTCCCATTGGGAAGAGGGCATTGAAGAGATAGAAAGGGCAGTCAAAATAAGCAGGGTTGCCGCGGTCAAGATGGCGAGCTTTTCGGCATATGTCTGCCTGTATTTAAAAGTAGAATAGTCATTTTTCAACCACATCTGACTCTCCCCTGGGCTCGATTACGAATCTAGAAATATCTTATGCGCTTGATAGCCTTTTATGTTCACGTGCCATTAAGACGGCGATACCAATCCAGATGACACAGAGGATTACGTTGAAGGCGGCGAATCCTGAAGTGTTGAGGACGAGATAATTCAGACCCAGAAAGACCACAAGGGCTGACAGCACATCCCCCGCCCTGTGGAAAAAGGTGTCGATGGCCGCTTTAGCTTTGTATTTTTCCTCTCTTGTCGTGACAAGCCACAGAGAATGGCGTGTGGTGTTCATTAACGAATAATCTGTTCCGTTCTCTGCCACTTTGACCCACTTCACCATCATCAATGAGGCGCCTATGGCGATCAGAGAATAGCCACCCAAAGCAATGAAGGGCAGAATAAAAATAGCTCCCCTTATTCCGATCCATCTAAAAATTCGGGACACGAAAAACAGCTGGACGAACATGGCCACAAGATTGAACCATTTCATGAAATCTGCATAGAAAATTCCGATGTATTCAGAAACGTCCGCTCCTCCGGATTCTCCCGCTTCCACAACCTCATGAGCGACCCGTGCGACATACTCGCCCAGTATGAATTCCCCGTTGGTGTTGATGACATTCAACAACAAAACAAAAAATGCCAGATAGAGCAGGTATTTTTTCTTGAAGACCAGACGGAAACCTCCCCCTTTCTCCAAGGGTTTCTCCTGGCTCACTTCAGGTTTGCCCTCTTCTGCAGTTGCTGCCGAAATCTTCCTTTTAATTCGTTCTATTTCTCTGTGGTGGATGACCAACGTCAGAAGGATACAGATTCCCAAGATCCCTCCAGCCACAAGCATCATCTGATATAGCCCCAACGGAGCCACCAACCATCCGGCAATCGTGCTTCCTGAAAAGCCGCCGAAGGTGGCTCCAAATGCAATAAGTGGGAAGAGGCGTTTCCCCGCTTCTTCCGTATAGATATCGTTGGCAAAAGCCCAGAATTGCGCGACAACCAGGACATTGAATATTCCTACCCAGATGAAAAAGATGATACCCATTGTGCCCAAGTCAATTTCTGTGTAGGAAAGGCCATAAAAGATGACGAGATTGGAGATGAAGAACAGCGTGACCCATGAGATCAATTTTTGTCGGGGGAACCGGGAGGAAACACTACTGAAGGCTTTCACGACAAAAATCAGCAGAACAGCAATAGCTGCAGAGAGATAGCTTTTAATTTCTGCTCCTTTGCCGGCCAAGATGAAAGCTTCTCTTACGGGTTTGATTATGTAATAGGCAGCCAGCAATAAAAAGATGTTGAGGGTTAAAAGAAAGGCTGTGATACCTTCGCCGGGGTAGATGACAGTGATAATTTTGAGCAATTTGTACAATATGCTGGAAGATTCTTTCCTTTGGGGTTCTGCAGCTTGGTTGTTCGTGACGTGCATTGGATGCCCTCCCTAATTTATTCTATATACCCTAGCTGCCAAGATATGGCTATCTCCAATTTTTTAAGTTCTCTAAGCATATAAGCTGCATGCGGAATTGTCAAAAAAATCCAAATTGTGAATATTCACTCCTTATGATATTAAATAGAAATATCCGTATCGCCATCAGAATCTGTGGAGACTTTGAACAAAAAAACGCCGGTTTTGAAATCTCCTCATAGGAAACAGGGGGATTTTCCCTTTCTGGCGACAAAAGTTTCCATTCCGCTATTGCGTTCTTCCCTGGTACCAAGGCCTCGGCTGATTCAGTGTTTGAAGGCGGGGATAGAGCGCAAACTGGTGCTCGTCTCGGCTCCAGCCGGTTTTGGGAAGACGACGCTGCTCAGTGATTGGGCGCATCAGTCTAATATGCCAGTCACCTGGTTTTCGATAGACAGCAGCGATAACAATCCGCTGCAGTTCTATTCCTATGTCATTGCCTCTCTGCAGAAAGTGGACAAGAATATGGGCAAGGCTGCTCTCAGCATGCTGCAGTCGCCCCAACCGCCGCCGTTGGAATCGTCCCTCATCACTCTGATCAATTCCATTGCTCCTGATCTTCATCATATGGCGCTTGTTTTAGATGATTATCATCTGGTGGATAGCGCGAAAATCCACGAGTCATTGGCTTTCCTGATTGACCATCTGCCGGCACAGATGCACATTATTATGGCCACCCGCGCCGATCCCTTGCTTCCCTTGGCCAGGCTGAGGGCACGAAATCAGCTGATTGAAATTCGAGCGGCTGAGCTCAGTTTCACCAAAGAAGAGATTGAGGAGTTCTTCAATGGGAAATTGAAATTAGGCCTTTCTTCAGATGAGATTGGAATGCTTGCCTCCCGAACAGAGGGCTGGATATCCGGGCTGCAGCTAGCCGCGCATTCTCTGCGAGAGCGCAGCGACAAATCCGTGTTCATCAAGGAGTTCAAGGGTGATAACCGCCATGTCGTTGACTACCTGGTGGAGGAAGTTCTTAATCGACAGCCGGCGCCCATTCAGAATTTTCTGATGCAGACGTCCATCTTGAGCAGGTTGTCGGCAGGTCTGTGTGAAGCGATTACCAAACAGCGCAACTGTCAGAATCTGCTGGACGAGCTGGAGAGGGCCGACCTCTTTATTTTCCCTCTTGACAACGGGAGAAATTGGTTTCGCTATCATCAGCTTTTTGCGGACCTGCTGCGGCAAAGGTTATTAGGCCAATTCCAGGGGGATAAAGTCAAAGAGCTTCATCGTAATGCCTATGAATGGCATCTCCGGAACGGCTACAGGGAAGAAGCAATGGAACACGCCCTAGCTGCAGAGGATTTCGACCTCGTATCTGATCTGCTGGAGGTGATTGCCGAGTCAGTCTGGGATCGAGATGGGCTGATTAGTCTGTTGAGATGGTTGAATGCGCTCCCAGACAAGGTGTTCTCTTCCAGGTTGAACCTCCTGATCATCCACGCTCGGAGTCTTAACATGGCTGGTAAGCAGGAGGAAGCGGAGGCTAAACTCAGGGTGGCCGAACTCCTGTTGGAATCCTTGAGAGGTGAAACAGTCGAAGTGCCGACTCTCAATTCTAAACACCCGGGAAGATTGAATAAGAGTGAAATCCTGGGAAGGATTGCCACGATCCGGGCATTTATCTCTGCGTACAAAGGGGATTTGGCGGGCATCAAACATCATGCCCGGATGGCGATAATATCTCTGAATAAAAGAGACTTGATGTGGCGAAGCGTTGCCGCGACCACTTTAGGTTTCGCGCACGGCTGGAGCGGTGATGGAGACATGATGTCGGCAAGGTTCGCTTTTTCCGAAGCCATAGCTGTCAGCGAGCAAGGAGGGAACACGTATTTTTACCTGTTTGCCAAGTCCTGTTTAGCCCATATCGACGGGCTGCAAGGAAGATTGAAGCAAGCTGAGGAGAGCTACCGACAATTGCTTAGATTTGCTGAAGATGAGGATTTGTGTCTCACCGGTCTTACGGCTAGCATTATTTCTTCCCTAGGCTTGGTTCTCTGTGAGAAAAATGCTATCGAGGAAGGAACACGGCTTGTTCGGGAGGGCCTTGAACTGGCACAGCGGGGATATGATATGGTGACGCTAGCCTCAAGCAGACTCAATATGGCGAGAGCGTTGTTCTACAGAAGCGACATAGATCAAGCGTTAGCTCAGATCCAAGAATCAGAGAACATATTATCCGAATACGATATTCCTCCTTGGATCACGCATGCAGCTTCAGCTCTGAAAGCCTGGATGTGGCTTCGCCGCGGTCAGCGGAATGATGTTTTGAGGTGGGTGGCCGAGCGAGAGCTGGATTGTGATACCGTGCTCAATTCCAGACGCGAATCTGAATATCTGGTGCTTGTTCGGTTCCTCGTGGTTCAGGGGGAATATGAAGATGCGAGACGATGGCTTGATCGTTTGATCCCGGATGCCGAAGCAGGAATGCGTGTCTCGTCGATGATTCAGATGAGGTTGATCAGGGCCCAGATCTATTATGCTCAAAACATATTGCCGGATGCGTTGGAAGAACTGGGATTAGCTCTGTACCTTGGAGAGCCCGGTAACTTTGTGCGCACATTTGTCGTTGAGGGAAAGCCTATCGCAGAATTACTGGAAAAGATTTGCGATAAGGATAAAAGTGTCCAGGACGAGGGGCAAAAAGGATTTTCACATTCTTATGCGAAGAAACTCTTGTCCGTTTTCAGAACTGAAGCCAAATCCAAGAAAGCCACCTGTCTCGATGAACCGTTGAGCGAGCGCGAGTGCGAGGTGCTGTCTCTCATCGCGGCCGGACTTTCCAACAATGACATCGCGCAGAAACTGTTCCTTTCGCTCAACACAGTCCGGACACACACCAAGAGCATCAATGCCAAGCTCGATGTCCACAGCCGAACCCAGGCCGTAGCTCGCGCCAAAGAGCTGGGTCTGCTGTAAACGTCTCTTCAGTTTTCCATAAGGAACAAAAATCACATCCGAAATTCACATCTTTGTGTGATGATTCTTTCATTTCAGAAACGTATATTGGAAGTGAACAATCGAAGATATGATTGAGGATGATACAATGAACAATCATAACAACAAGGCTCCCGCCCATTACCGTATCAAGATCAAGGGCCATCTCGATCAAAAATGGGAGGACTGGTTCGACGGCATGATCATATCCCATGAAGGGGCATACACCAGTCTTAAAGGAGAAATTGCGGATCAAGCCGCTCTCCACGGTTTGCTCGCCCGGATCAGGGATTTGAACTTGATCCTTGTCTACCTGGAGCGCTTGAAGGACAAGAGGTGATGATGATGAATCAGGAGGTGAGTTGTCATTATCGAGTGGAACCGATATCAGCCAAAAAACTGTATCGAAAGGCTCTGGTTCGCCTGCCGATATTGCTCATTGTCATGGCTGCTATCTTTATCTTCTCTTCTGGGCGTTTCGATTGGTGGATGGCCTGGATCTATCTCGGATTGATGCTTGTGCACATGGTTATCACAGCTATCATTATCGATCCAGGCTTGATCGAAGAGAGAACAAAATTTAAAAAGGATGCCCAGAAATGGGATAAGCATTTCGTCTTTTTTTTGGCGTTGATCGGTCCTTTAGCCGCCTGGATTGTGGCCGGCCTGGATGTGCGCTACGGCTGGACACAGCCTTTGAGTCTTTCTCTCCAAATACTCGGAATCGGGTTGATTATGTGTGGATATGCGCTCGGAGAGTGGGCCGTGTTCAAAAACCGTTTTTTTTCGGCTGTGGTCCGTATCCAGACCGATCGTGGGCACAGGGTGATCACAGATGGACCTTATCACTATATTCGCCACCCAGGCTACGCGGGAGGAATCCTCGGTGCTCTAGGGACACCTCTTGTTCTCGGATCCCTGTGGGCCTATATCGCGATTGGATTCATGATCTTGAGCGTGGTTATCCGGACCGCTCTTGAGGACAAAACGCTCCTCAATGAACTCGACGGGTATCGTGAATATGCCGCCCAGACGCGATATCGTCTCTTCCCCGGAATGTGGTAGGTAATGGCATGATCTTGGAATTCAACATGGCTTCGAGAGGCGAAAGGTATTTACAAAGTGCGGTGAAAAAATGAACAGATGGATGCTTGTCTTTGTCTTTATTTTTTTGTTTTTACTATTTTTATCTCCTCTAACAGGCTGAGATGGAATCGCAGCATTCGATTGCCTGGAGTTCAGTCTGATGAGCGCGGATGTCAAAAATGATCGCTTCCAGCGCAATAGCGTAACATATTGGGTGGACTTGATGTCCGATGCTGAAGAAAATAGCATCTTGGAGAATGAGTGATGAGAGAAAGCTTTTTGAAAAAATTGGCTGCTTGGCATTCCTCTCATCCCTGGCGAATACTGGGAATCATGATTGTCGTTACCATAATGTTGGCTGTATTGGCGGGCCAGCTGAAAGTCTCAACGCACACATCAGACTTGTTACCTGAAGGCGATCCAAAGGTCGTTCAGTACAACAAAATCCTGGATGAGTTTGTCACGGCCACGAGTCTGGTGATTGTCGTTCAGGGAGAGGAGGAAAGAATCAAGACCTTTGCCGATGAGCTAGCTCCACAGGTCTTAGAGCTGAGGGATTCAAGCCAGAATACCGCTTTCCAGAAAAAGATAGATGACCTCGACGTGAAAATAAAGAAACTCAGGGCACGAGGGCAACAGAGTAACAAAATCATCAAGCTCCAATCTCAGCTAGAGGAGTACAGGGAACGAATTGACATGCCGCTTTTCCAAAGGGTGGATTACAGGGCCGAGGTGGACTTTTTGCGTGATCATCTGCTGATGCTGGTCAAAGAGGAAGATCTGAAAAACACCAAAGATATTTTTATGAGTCCCAATGTTTCTGAATTTTTGGTCAATCTAAACAACTCTATGGAGAAGGAATACGTGGGAAAGGAAGAATCCCTATCCACCCGGGAAAAAGAAGATGGGGCTGTGCTGTTCTTGGATGGAATTCAAAATCTGGTCCTTAAGTTGCAAAAATTGTTTAAGGAAGGAGGGCTGCCCGAAGAGGATGTTAGAGATACGGCGGATAGACTTCTCCTTGGAGATCCCTACATGCTCTCCTACGATAAAAAAGCCCTGGTGATGCTTGCCATACCGAATTTTGCGGTTATGGAAAGGGACCTGATAATGGTCGGTACAGATGCAGTCCAAACTCTCGTCGATAAGCTTCTCGAAGACTATACAGACGTACAGGCTGGTCTGAGTGGAACAATCGCTCGAGAGCATGATGAACAGATTTATGCGACCAAAAGCTTGAGCATGTCCACCTATATTGCGCTCATCGTCATTTTGACTCTGCTCATCATATCTTTCAGGATGTGGGCGGCTCCTATCTTTGCCGTCATAACGCTAATAGTTGGGGTCATTTGGGCCATGGGTGTGGCCTGGCTTGCTGTCGGTCAGCTCAACATGATTACCTCCTTATTTTCCATTGTGCTCCTTGGTTTGGGCATAGACTTCGCCATTCATTTGATAACCGGATTCACGGAATGGCGGGCAGCAGGGGACAGCATTGATATTGCTCTGGAAAAGACCTTTCTCAAAAGTGGCAAAGGGATCATTACGGGTGCTCTGACGACGGCCTGTGCCTTTCTGACCCTTGTCATAAGCAACGCCCCAGGCATGAGGGAATTGGGAATCGTGGCTGGGGCAGGGCTGTTGGCCATTCTCATGGCCACAATGCTATTCCTGCCGATTCTTTTGGTTCTCAGAGAACGCCGAATCGATAGAAAGAGGGGAAAAAACGATACGGGCATTAAATTCGTGCGGAAAGACATTTCTTTCCGTTTTTTAGGAAAGATGAGCCAATGGCTAAACAAGAGATATGTTTTCACATCTGTCACTTTTGTTCTGGTTACACTCCTACTTGCATGGACAGCTTCGAAAATGACTTTTGACTACAATTTCATGAACGTCGAACCCAAAGGTCTGGATTCGATCACATTGATGGATACTATAGTCGAGAAGTTTGACTTGAGCATTGAGTATGCGCTCGTATCAGCGGATAGCGTAACCGCCTCCCGTGATCTTGCTGAACAGTACCGTGATTTTAGCTCCGTGGCTCGAACGGATGACATATCCACCTATCTGCCCTCCCCTGAACAGCAGTTGAAAAGGAGTCCCCATATCCTTGATATCAGGGAAAGGATTGGATCTACGGCTGTAAAAAGGGAGGTGCTGTTGAATGACTTGCCTTCCATCCTAAAGGAGATAGAACGCCTCGAGATGAATATCATGGAGATGCAGGACATGGCCTATCTCGGAGGCCAGGATAAGGTCGACAACAAGTGCCAAGCCCTTGTGGGTGACCCGGAAAATCCGGAGTCAAGGAATACTGTTCGTGAACTCCGGGACCTTCTGGAGAGCGAGTATCCTAAAGTGACGGAAGCCCTGTCGGCATTCCAGGGGGTTTTTGGGTCTTATTTCAAAAAAACCGTGCTCCAGATGTGTTCGACAGATCCTATTCATTTGGATGACCTGCCTATAACCATACTGGATCGATACAGCAACACAAATCGAGATCAGTTCCTGGTTAATGTCTTCCCTGCCGGAAATATCTGGGAAAGCAAAGAATCCCTGAATCGGTTTCTTGGCGATTTGGAGAGAGTGAACGCAAATGCCACCGGATTGCCACCGCTTTTTGCCAGCCTTATCAGAATTTTCGGTAGAGATGGCCGGAATGCAATGCTGCTGACACTGCTGATTGTCTTTGTCCTTTTATGGTTGGATTTTCAAAATCCGCGCCATGCCTTATTGGCGCTGATACCTCTGGCAACCGGTCTGCTCTGGATGGTAGGGATTATGTATCTTGTGGGAATGAAGTTCAATTTTATCAATGTGATTGGATTGCCGTTAATCCTGGGTATTGGCATTGATGACGGCGTACACATCATGCACCGCTGGAGATACGAGGGCAAAGGGCAGATTCGGACTGTTTTTGCCAGTACGGGGAAGGCCATCTTCCTGACTTCGCTCACAACCATGTTTGCCTTTGGTTCTCTAGCTTTTTCCATATTTCGCGGGTTTGCTTCCTTTGGATTGGCCCTATTCATCGGTGTCGGTGCCTGTTTTCTCACAACGGTCATCATTCTGCCTGCAATCATCGGTATCAGCGAAAAGAGAAATGCCAAAGAGGAGGGGAAAGGGAAATAAAGAAATTGAGGTTTCACCCAATGGAAAAATACAGAAGGAAGATACACCAAGCCGCCAAAGAGGAATTTTCGGAAAAAGGTTATACCGCCTCTAGTCTTGAGTCAGTTGCATCGCGAGCTGCTCTAGATCTTTGTATTGTCCGTGCTCTGTTTATTGATAAAAATCAACTGTTCAAAGCGGTTCTTAAAGAAATGGTCGAGCCGATGCTGGCGGCAGTCACTCTAGCTGTGGAAAAGATCGAGGACCCAAGGGAGTTCATGCGCAAATCTTTGTCCTTAGCGGATGAATGGCTGTCGGCAAATCCTGAATACGTTAAATTGATTCAGCGCTGTCTTTTGGAGAAATCGTGCGATTTGCAGACCATCTACGAGTGCTCCGTCTACCCTTCGGATTATTACGAGCGCTTGAGAGAAATGATACAGGAAGGCAAACTTCGCTGCCGGGATGTGATGCTGCTGGATTTGCTTTTTGATTCCCTAATCCTCTATCCCCACATGGTTCGACCTTATATGGAAAGATTCTGCAAAAATGAGTCGGTAGAACAGTGTTTGGCACAACGAATCGACTCGATCATGGATTTGTTCGAAAATGGACTTTTCCAATCAAAGCCATCCTCTGTAAGGTCCAGAATTCAGCCACTCTCCGGAGATTGATCCAAAAATCGGAAATTGAGATGGGTGCTTGAAATTAAAAAGAAAGTCTGAAGAGTCAATCTGAACCCAATCGCTCTGATAGGGTTTACTCATAACGCAGCGAGTCGATCGGGTTTGCACGAGTAGCTTTGATGGATTGATAGCTTACTGTCAAGATAGCGATAATGAGCGCAAGCAATCCGGATATCACAAAAACGCCCCATCCTAGGTGAGTCCTGTAGGCAAAATTTTGTAGCCATTTGGACATGGCGAAATAAGCAACGGGCCAGGCGATAAAAACAGCAAGCATGGAAAAAACAAAAAATATTTGGCCCACTTGTCTATCTGCCCTGTACAGCCTGTCAAAATCCTTATCAAGAAAGGAGCAGGTGAAAGGTGTGTCCGGAGCGAAGGACTTCCAAGTCTCTTCGATAAATGCCAGTGTTTTCTCCAGGTTATTTGTCTGAATCCTGACCGACAGAAAGTTCGCCATTTCGGGTTGAAGAAGCATAACCATGGGGTTGATTGGAATATGCAGCGATTCATAGTGAAAGTCTTTAATGACCCCGATAACAGGCATCAACTGTTGTCCGGGTGCGGAAACTTTAATCCGTTTGCCGATGGGATCCATTAAACCTAAAGTCCTGATGGCCGTTTCATTGAGCACAACAGCCTGTGTGTCCGATGGATTGATTCTGCTAAAAAATCGGCCTTCGGCCATTTCCATGCCCATCGTTTCCGCAAAATCCGCATCGATCCGCAGAGCACTGATGCCGTGCGACCAGTCCATCGAAGCTCCTTCACGAGCAACGACGGGCATGTCGAATTTCGTCCCAAGAAGGGTATTGGACGCGGCCGAATGGACAATGTTTGGATTTCTCTGCAGTTCTTGCTTGAAGGTCTCCATACTTTGTCTCAGGCGATCTGCTCCGTGAATGATCACAACGTGCTCTTTATCGAACCCCAGTTTTTTCGTGCGAATATAATCGAGTTGATTTCGGACCACCATGGTGCCTATCAAGAGGATGATAGATATCGTGAACTGAAAGATGACCAGTCCGTTTCTCAAAAGAGGTGTCCGTCCATTTTTTTTCACCGTAGGAGATCCCTTCAAAACATTCACTGGATAGAAAGCGGAGAGGAAAAAAGCGGGGTAACTACCGGCCAGTACCCCAAACATCCCAACGGCAAAAACCAACACAGCCAAAGTAGACCACTGTCCGAGAGAATCAAGATTCAAAGGCCTTCCCAAAAAATTGTTGAAAACAGGGAGTATGAGGCGCACAAGAACAACCGCACAAAATGCCGCAAGGAAACAGACGAGTACAGACTCAGTGAGAAATTGTTTAATGAGCTGAGGGCGTTTTGATCCCAGTACTTTTCTGACCCCGACTTCCTTGGCCCGGCCGGCTGATCTGGCTGTGGCCAGGTTCATGAAATTGATGCAGGCCAGAAAGAGAATAATGATGGCTATGGCAGAAAAGATGAAGACGTATTTGATATCGCTGTTGGCCTCCAGTTCGAATCCCATGTTCGAGTGAAGGTGGATATCTGTCAGAGGCTGCATAAAAAGTCCGTATTTATTCCCGGCCTCAAGAAACTCATCGAATGATTGACCTATGGTGGCCAGGAAATGGGGTCCGGCATATTTTCGGATTATTTCAGCGAATTTCGCTTCCAGACGATATGGCGGGAAATTGTCCTGAAGGAGGATGTAGGTGTAGAGCGCGTTGTTAACCCAACCTTGAGTCCTGCTGAAATCATGAGTGATGAACGAAGCCAGAAAGTCGAAATGGAAGTGAGAGTTGTGGGGGAGATCCTGGATCATCCCCGTTACCACAAAATCACTGTTGTTCACTTTAAGGATTTGACCTACAGGATTTTCGTTGCCGAAGTATTTTTTCGTGGCACTTTGCGTTATGACGATCGAGTTCGGCTCGGATAGGGATGTGCCGGACTTCCCTTCGAGGAAAGGAATGGTGAAGACCTCGAAAAAATTGGCATCGGCATAGAAAAACCGGGTTTCGTTGAAGTTTTTTTCTTTGTATTTTATAACGACATAGGGTTCTTCGAATTCACTGTACAATCGTGTAGCCTTTTTGACTGCTGGAAATTCGGTTAAGAGAGCATTCGCCACCGGAGGGCTCGAGAGCGGAGCGATGAATTCTTTGCCGTTCAAATTGGCATTGATGCCAATCCTGTAAATTTGATGGGCGTTTTTATGGAACCTGTCATAACTCAGCTCGTCGGCGACATAGAAGGCGATGAGAAGACAGCAGGCCAGTCCTATGGCCAGACCGGAAATATTGATGAGTGAGTAACCACGGTGTTTGATTAGATTTCTGTAGGCTGTGCGCAGGTCATTTTTAAACATTGCAATCCTCCAATAGAGCGCTTGTTTTAAAAAATGCGGGCCTGTCATTAAAATCAGTCTCCAGTACCAGATAAAAGCGATGAATGCCCCTTTCTGCCGACGATAGTCCCTGTACACTTCTTCGTAATCTCCCAGCAAATACATCTTGTCGTGTTCGGGGAGGAATAAATCGAGAATTTTTGTTGCAAGCCTGGGCGGTTTGAAACGCATCGCTTTATCCTTTTTGCTCCTTCATGACGAGCTCTCCAGTTCCTTTCCACATCCTTTCATAGACATTTCTGAGATCAGCCAGGGCCTTGGCTCCTTTCTGGGAAATACTGTAATATTTGATGCCCTTTCCTCCGCGCTTTTCGGTCGCTTCTCCTACAGTGCAATGAAGATATCCATTTTTTTCTAACCGTGAGAGGGGAACATAGACAGAACTGAGCGACCATTTTTTATCTGTGACTTTGTTCAAGTGATTCTGAATAGTCACGAGATAAGCATTTTCTCTGAGGTGAAAAACAGAGAGCAAAACCAGTTCTTCCTGTCTGGTGAGATATTTCATTTTAGCCTCATTTCGCCATTTCCTTCAATTATTGAAAGTTATCTATCCTAATATACGTTCCATTTCTTTTAAAAGTTCCAAGAAATTTGAAATAATGGGAAAAAGTTCTCGATATATCTTAAATGAAGTTGAATTCAAGGGGAGAAGAACCTAATAACGACCATTTTCCACGACGGTCTTTACTAGCATATGAATGTTCTCTGGCTTGGTATAGGGGGCGATGGAACAGGCTGTGCTGAGGATGAAACCTCCGCCTGATTTCCCGATGGCTAATCTGTCTGCGATATCTTTTCTCACTTCTTCAACGTTTCCGTGAAGAAGGGTATTGACAGGATCGACGTTCCCTTTGATAAAGATTTTGTGCCCAACGCGTTTCTTTGCTTCCTCCAGGCTTACATTGCCCAGAGGGGGGGGATCGAGACATTCTATTCCCGATGCTCCGGAGTCGACCATTATTTCGAGTCTGTCGTTTATCGCGCCGCAAGTGTGGAGATAGGCATGAACATGGCGGGAGCGAATTGCCTGTATGACTTGGCTTTCATAGGGAAGAACGAACTCTCTGTAAAACTCGGGAGAGATAAAACCAGAGCCTGTATAGGGAGAAGAAATTTTGATGGCGTCGATGTTATGCTCTGTTTGGCCAAGAGCAATTTTCGTGATACCGTCGGTGTATTTCTGGAGTATTTCCTTAGATTTAGCAGGTTGCTCCATGAGGTAAACCAGGGCTTTCTTGATGCCGAAGAGACGGAGGTAATAATCGAAGGGGGACGTAACCTCGCTATGTATGGAGAAGGAGGCACCCGCTCTTTGGTTGATCAGGTCTATAATGCCATAGGGGCGGCTGAGGTCGATCCTAAAATCCAGTCCCTGAGTGACGGGTATGAAATCAATATCCGAGGGGAGAGCGTTTGGATTGAAATCAGAGATCGAAGGGGGGTATTCTTTATCGGCGGGGTAATGCCGGGGGAGATCGTCTTTGGGAAAGACAGTCCGGTCACCGTTTTGCCAGATAATGCTCTCTTCGTCGCGTTCGGATTGGAGTCGGTCGATGTCTTTCATCCAAACAGGGGAGTGGCCGTGGAGGCTGATGAGGATCCCATCGAAACTGTAGAGCTCTCTCATGTCCAGAAGCCCTTCGGCGAAGGCTTCTTTGGCGAACCAGAACTCCGATGGTCGACAATTCGTTTGGAGGAGCATGTGCCCGAGACTCATCTGACACATGACAGGAACCCGGTCCGGGACTTCGAGGTTCATGGCTTTGGCCATCCGTTCTTTTCCATTCATATCAATTGTAGACATATGCGGATTCGACGAACAAGTCAAGTAAAAAACGAGTCACTTTCTGTGCGAAGAGAAGCCCCAGCACTTGCCTTATGCCCTTACCCAGACAATGACTGGCCTTGGCTTGTTTCTCCATCGCACATTGAGTTCACTCAGTACAGTACTCCGAATTCAATACCCTTAGAAATATAAGCATGTTTTCGTCTCTAGGTTTTGAACTGGAATTCGACAAGTGATATGATAAAAAAAACTATTCAACAGGAGGGTAGGATGATGAAGGGTTTGCTAGCAACTTCCAGAATATCTCTTATTGTGGTCATAATCATACTCATTTTTGTTGTGTATTCAGGCACAGCGGACGTCAAAGGCAAGATTTTGGAAATGACCTATCCCTATGACGAAAACACCATCTACTGGCCCACAGCCAAAAGTTTCGAGCTGAAGAAACTCTCTTGGGGGATTTCCGAAGGAGGCTGGTGGTATGCCTCCAATGAGTACAGTGCCTCCGAGCACGGCGGAACGCATGCCGACGCACCCATACATTTTGCTCGGAACGGACGCACCATGGATCAGATCCCTTTACAGGAATGGATCGGGCCTGCCGTTAAAATCGATGTGACGTCCAAGTGCGAGACAAATCGTGATTACTTGCTTTCTGTCGAAGATATCACAAGTTGGGAGAACACTAACGGAAAAATCCCCGATGGAGCCTGGGTGATCATGTACACCGGGATTGGCACCAAATATTATCCGGATAAGTTGAATGTTTTGGGTACGGAAAAATCTGGAGCAGCGGCACTTCCCGAGCTCAGTTTTCCCGGTTTTTCTAAGGAGTCGGTTAAATTCTTGCTCGAAAACAAAAACATCAACGGGCTTGCCATCGACACGCCCAGTATAGACTGCGGTAAGTGTGCCGAGTTCGAGGTGCATCAGATTCTCTTTGCCGCGAATAAGCTGGCTCTGGAAAATATAGCCAATTGTGATAAACTCCCCCCTAAAGGCGCCACTCTGTTTGTGATTCCGATGCTCATCAAGGACGGCACCGGAGCCCCGGCGCGAGTTTTTGCTATTCTACCCTGACCGACTCTCAGTTATTTTTGTTTGCGTTTCAAGTTGAGAGGAAGCGACATCCCGCCCTGTGACCATTCGCCCTCGATGATATCACCCGATTCCTTGAGTTTTCCCTCGTAGGCCCCTTGAGCCGCAGTCAATTCAAAGCTGAATGTGTTGTTTTCGAAAGATACGTTGTCAAGCGGGACATCCATGGCTCCCTGATCAGGACTGTCCAAGGTAGCTTTCAGAGTGCCGTCTGCATCTACTGCAATCTTGACTATGATTTTTAGCGATTGACCCTGGACCTCCAGAGTGCCTTCCCATTCCCCCTCGATCGCTTTTCCGGCATAGCTGAACAAGGCACTACTTGCCAGCAGGAAAAGCACGAGACTGATTAATGCGACCGCTGTCTTCATCATTTACCTCCTTGATTGACGTAGGAAAATGGACTTTTCACTTCAATCTCTTTCTCTATATATACGGATGAAGATCAGTATGGTTCCTATTGTGTTGCCCTTTATGTTGTTTTTGCATGTATTCCTGCCTGTGTCCAAAAAACTTCATCGTGTAGGAATTGAAGAGATTCGGTGCGGAGAAAACGAGCGGGGTTCCAACAAAATGAAAAGAACATTTGAAATGTCTGTTGATTTTGTGAATAATTCAGGTGAATTCCTGGAATCCGGCAGCTGATTTTGGACGCAGAGGCCAGCCTGATTTGGCGTCCGGATCCGGGAAAATGCCGACATGCCAATTCTAGGTATTTGGTTAACCGGAATCGGGAGTTCGGTTGATGTTAGAGGAGAAAAAATTGGGTTTATCCTTTCGGCAAAAAATCAAGCAGAATAAGCTCTGTATCGGGACTTTTCTCACTCTACCCTGTCCTGAAATTGCGGAAATTTGCGCCGAGGCGGGGATGGATTGGGTGCTTGTGGATTTAGAACACACGACTTTGGATGTGAAGGATGTCCAAAGTATTCTTCAGGTCATAAACCGAAAGTGCGCCTGCATCGTCAGAGTCCCTTCTAAGGAGGAGACAACGATCAAGAGAGTTCTTGATACCGGAGTTGACGGCATCATGGTTCCGCATGTCAACACGGCCGAGGAAACGATGTCCATTGTCCAAGCCTGTCTTTATCCGCCTGAAGGCAAACGCAGTGTGGGCATTGCCCGGGCTCAAAAATACGGGCTTGGATTTAAAGACTACCTGGATAAATCCAACGAAGAAATCTTAATCATTCCTCAGGTTGAACATATTCAGGGAGTAGACGGCATCGATGAAATTGCCCATGTCCCTGGAATATCAGCTGTATTCATCGGCCCCTATGATCTTTCCGGGAGTATGGGTATGCTCGGTGAAGTCAAATCCCCTCAAGTCCAAGGAAATATTAACAAAGTCTTTCGATCCTGCTCCAAAGCGGGGATTCCGGTCGGCATTTTTTGCGCTGATGTCGGCTCTGCCTTTCCCTATGTCGAACAGGGCTTCATTCTTATCGCTCTCGGCCTGGATTCGCGCTTTTTGATTGATTCTGTTCGGCGTGTGATAGATCAACTCGGTTAGAAAAAAAGATTTGTGGTGCTGGAGATGAGTTTTAGGCTTTGTTTGAAAAATTAACTCCAATTCTGAAAGGATAGTAACCATGTCTTCAGAAGCGAAAGAGCAAAGAGTCTATGATATCTTGACAGAGCTGGGCTTTTCCTATACGTCTCACACCCATCCGCCCGTCTATACGGTCGAAGAGGCGGAAAAACATTGGGATAAAATAACTGGAGCCCACTGCAAAAACCTCTTCCTGCGCAACAAGAAGGGGACCCGTCATTATCTGGTCGTTGTCGAGAGCAGGAAGCAGGTGGATCTCAGATCTCTGACTGGCCGATTGGGTGCAGACAGGCTGAGCTTCGCCTCGCCGGATCGACTCATGCGTTTTCTGGGGCTTGAACCGGGCTCTGTCTCGCCCTTCGGATTGATCAACGATAAAGAAAAAAAAGTTGAGGTGATCGTCGATCGTAGTCTTCAAGATGCCAATCGAGTAAACTTCCACCCTAATGTCAACACGGCCACGGTAGGCCTCTCCTATGAGGATTTCGAAAAATTCCTGGAATGGTGCGGCAACAAAGTGCGCTATCTTGTCTTTTGATCCTGAAAGGATCAGCCCTAGATCGCCCGTGTGTTTCGCCCCAAACATGTCTACTGAGATATCGTCGCGGATCTGGACGGACTTATTGACTGGTGTGGCTTTGTGCCTTGATTTGCCGGTTTCAAATGAATGAGCAGTTGTTTTACACCATTCTTCTCATCGGATTTGGCAGTCTCGGTCTTGTCACCTTCGTCATCTTGTTTTTCCTAACAGCTCCTTACGGCCGTCATGCCCAATCGGGGTGGGGGCCTATGCTGGGCAACAGATTTGGCTGGTTGGTCATGGAATCTCCCGCGTCTCTTCTGTTTATCCTCCTCTATATTTTGAGTGACCGCAAGGCTGTGCCCGCAGGCATCGTCTTTCTGGTCCTTTGGCAGAGTCATTACCTGTTCCGTGCATTTGTCTATCCCTTCACTCTTCAGAGGAAGAAAAATATGCCTCTGTTGATAATCCTGTTCGGCTTTATGTTCAACCTGTGCAATTCGTATCTCCAAGCCCGTTGGATATATGCCTTTTCTCCCCCTGAGAAATACTCCGTTGAATGGCTCGCCGATTCCCGTTTTATTATCGGAATCGTTCTGTTCTGGGCCGGATATGTGATCAATAAAACCTCTGACAGATCGCTTCATATTATGGGCCGCTCGAGCGACGCTGAATATGGAATTCCGAAGGGAGGCCTGTACAATCTCGTTTCCTGTCCGAATTACTTAGGGGAAGTCATCGAATGGATCGGATGGGCGTTGGCGGTTTGGTCTTGGGCAGGTCTTGTGTTTGCTCTCTGGACCCTCGGCAATCTTCTGCCCAGGTCGAAGGCTCATCATCTGTGGTATCGCAAACGATTTCCGGATTATCCTCTCCGCCGAAAGGCACTCATCCCCTTTCTGTATTAGCAGCATTATCCCTGCTTAACTTCTCCATCAGCTTAATCCGCCAGATCCAGATCAAAAGAATGAGGAGCGACGACCCTATCCTGAACCCAGGCGAGATAGTCAAAAAATTGAACACACCGTGGGAAAGGGCGGCCAGTCCGATTCCAGTTAGACTGGGCCAGATAAGAGGCTTTCCCGCCAGACGGGCTGAGCCTGCCGTGTAGCCCCAGATGGATGAAAAAATTGTATGGGTTAACGGCGATGCAAAGGCTCGGCCGAGAAGTTCAGGGCCATCCATGTAAGCCAGATAATGGATGTTTTCGTAGCTGGCAAAACCGAGCGCGATCATGGAGGCATAAATTATGCCGTCGATGGGCTCATCGAAAGCTCTGAAATTCAGGACAAACACGAGAAATGGAAGGAACTTGAAAAATTCCTCTATCAGACCTGTAACACCTATGGAGTAGAAGAGGTATTCAAGGCTTTGATGTTCCATCAACAAGCTGGGGTCATCCGGTATTCCCAAGAGAGGGAGAAGTTTATAAAGTTGAATCACAGCCAGAGCAGAGCCGATCCCGAGTATGTAAGCTGTTCCTATTTTGAGAAAGGGTTCGGGTTGGAGACGATCCTTGAAGTAGAAATAGGCCATCCAGAAGATGGCCGGGGCGAGAATGCCTGCACATATTATCCAAAGGGGCATTGGAGTTCTGCCCAGCATTGTAGCATAGATATTGAATTGTTCGTATTTTAAAATCCGAGCTGATGTTTGCAGATGGATGGTGGCTTCTTGCCGCTGGGGGGCTTGATCTGGTAGAGTAATTTTATAAAGGTTCTTTGGTATGTTGCAGATTAAGAACGTAGGTTACGCTGTGGGAGAGCGCACTCTATTTCAAGGCATCGATTGGTGCCTCCAGCCTAAAAGACGGGCTGCTCTTATCGGGCCGAACGGGGCGGGTAAAACCACGCTTTTTCGCATCATCACGGGTGAGCTTAAACCGGACTCTGGCGAGGTCATCCAGCCGAAGGGATACCGGATTGGCTATCTGCCTCAGGAAGAGACAGAAGTGAAAGGGGATTCAGTGCTCGATACAGCCATGAAGGGGCACCGGGAGATAGCTCTGTTGGAAGGGGAGCTGGCTGAGGCGCACCAAGCCCTTAACACCGGGCACGCCGATCAGGAAAAAATCCTGGCTAAACTGGGAAATCTGGAACACCGCTACGAAACCTTAGGCGGTTACAAGCTTGAATCGAGAGCAAAGAGCATTCTCACGGGGCTTGGATTCAAAGATTCGGAGTTCCAGAGCCCTCTATCCGAGCATAGCGGAGGTTGGCGAATGAGAGTCTATCTGGCCCGCCTCCTGCTGGATAATCCCAATGTACTCCTTCTTGATGAGCCGACCAACCATTTGGATTTGCCTTCCCTCGAATGGTTGGAGCAATACCTTCTTCAGTTTTCGGGGTGCGTGATCATCATTTCGCATGACCGCTTTTTTATAGACAGGTTGGCGCATGAAATCTATGAATTAGATCGAGGGAAATTTGAGCGATATGCAGGAAATTATCATTTCTATGAGAAAGAACGGGAGAAAAGAATGGAGCTTCTGCTAAAGCTGCGTGAAGCTCAGGAAGCGGAAAGGAAAAGGCAGGAACGTTTTATCGAGCGTTTTCGAGCCAAAGCGACCAAAGCATCCCAAGTCCAGAGCCGGATCAAACACATGGCTAGGGTGGAGGAGGTTATGATTCCACTGCCGCCGCAGCGTATTCATTTCCGATTGCAGGTGCCGGTTTCAAGTTACAAAGATGTGCTCCATATCGAGGATGTGCACTTCCGCTACGATGAACCCTGGGTTCTCAAGGGTATCAATTGTGATCTTTCTCGCGGCGAAAAAGTGGCTCTAGTCGGTCCAAACGGAGCCGGAAAAACAACCTTAACAAAACTGATCGTTCAAAAATTGCAGCCACCGAAGGGCATAATAAGCCTGGGAAAGAGAACAGTGATCGGTTACTATGCCCAGCACCAGCTGGAAATGCTGGACTCTGAAGCTCCGATTTATGATGAAGTGCTCCAGACTGCTGCTTCCAATCACATCCCCCACATCCGTAAAGTCCTGGGTGCCTTTCAGTTCAGCGGAGACGATGTCTATAAGAAGATTAAAATCCTGTCGGGTGGTGAAAAGGCGAGAGTCTCACTGGCCAAAATCCTGCTTTCACCGGTGAATTTTTTAATCATGGACGAGCCCACAAATCACCTGGACATGATGGCCGTTGAAAGCCTGGAACAGGCTCTATCCCAATATGATGGCACTCTTCTGGTCATATCCCATGATCGCTATTTTTTGGATAAGATTGTCAGCAGGGTCTTTGAGCTAAGAGAGGGCCAGCTTCAAATTTTTCACGGGAATTACACGGATTATCTCGAGAAAAGAGATCGGTGTTGGAGTGTCCAACCTTTTCCGAATAAAAGGAAGGAGCCCCTTCCGGCATCCGGCAGGAAAAGCAAAGAACAGAAGCGACTGGAAGCGCAAGCACGTCAAGCTATCAGTGACGAACGCAATCGGTTGGAGAAAGAAATCAATACTCTCGAGGATGCCATCGATAAGCTTGAAGGCAAAAAAAAGATACTGGAAGAGGAAATGTTGCAATCCAAAACATACACATGCGGAAAGCGAGTGGTAGCCCTGCACAGGGAATACCAATCCGTCAAAAAAGAATTGGATGTGTCCTATAAAAAATGGGAAGAAACGAGACTTGCTCACGATGAGCTTTTGCGTCAATTGAGCTGACATTTTCATTTCTATTTTTTTCAGAATTGGGATAAACTAGGGAGGCTTTATCTGTTTCGATTCGATAGAGAACGTGATGTGACAACAGCCACAGCGATAGTATGCATTCGTGGCCGTTTTTATATTTTTCTCTTGGCTTTGACCTAGGCGTGAGGTCCAGATGCAAAAAAAACCCTGGTTCAGCTCTGTTTTAAGAAGTGGCCTCTTTGTCCCGATTGTGTTGGCCTTCTTAAAGCTGACCATCCATTTGCTGGCCAACGGAGGATATGGGTATTTCCGCGATGAATTGTATTATATAGCCTGCAGCGGAAAGTTGGATTTTGGCTATGTCGATCATCCTCCCCTCGTCGCTCTCGCCACCAAACTGTCGCGTTTGCTTCTGGGTGATTCCCTGTTCTCCCTACGCCTTTTTCCCGCTATTGCAGGCGCGCTTGTTGTTTTGTTGACGGGTCTGATTGTTCGAGAGCTCGGAGGGAAAAAATTCGCTCAGGCGCTGGCCTGTCTAGCTGTCATCATCTCTCCTGTATTTCTGGTTACGGGCAATCATATGTCTATGAATGTCTTCGATCATCTCTTTTGGGCACTTTCAGCACTCCTCTTGATTCGCATTTTGAGGACGAAAAGCACAAAGCTCTGGATTGCCCTAGGCATTGTTTTGGGAGTGGGTCTTCAAAACAAACATTCGATATTCTTTTTTGGATTTGGCCTGTTAGTGGGTCTAATGTTATCGTCAGCACGAAAACATCTGTTCACCTTGGAGATGTGGTTGGGTCTGGCTGTGGCCTTTCTCATTTTTCTGCCTCACCTTATCTGGCAATTCATCCATGGATTTCCTTCTGTAGAATTTATCCGTAATGCCAGCCTTTACAAGAATTTATCTCTTTCTCCTCAGGAATTTCTTTTGGGTCAAATAATCGAAATGCATGTTTTTCTGTTCCCTCTTCTCCTTCTGGGGCTCGTTCATTTTCTCTTCCTTAAACCTGCAAAGCCCTATCGGGTTTTCGGCTGGATGTATATTTCGATTTTTGGATTATTCATCCTCACCAGCGCCAAAACATATTACATCGCTCCTCTTTACCCGATGATGTTTGCAGGAGGGGCCGTGTTATTTGAGATCATCATCGAAAGATGGAGCCTGAGTTGGCTTAAACCGGCCACGCTCGCTTTTCTTTGCGGAGGAGGTTTGTTGTCTGCCCCCATGGCTCTTCCTATCCTGCCTGTCGAGACTTTTATCAAGTATGCGGAATATCTTGAATTATCCGCACCTCGATCCGAAGATCATGAAACAGGGCCATTGCCTCAGCATTTTGCTGATATGTTTGGTTGGGAAGAGCTTACCCGATCCGTGAGTGATGTCTACAATGATCTCCCTCCTCGAGATCAGGGTCAATGCGGTATTTTTGCGCAAAACTATGGAGAAGCTGGAGCCATTGATTTCTTCGGTCGAAAGTATGGTCTGCCTGAAGCTGTCTCCGGCCACAACAATTACTGGATTTGGGGTCCGAGGCATTACACGGGTGAAATTATGATTATTATCGGAGGAACCGAGGCCGATTATGAGCGAATTTATGAAAGTGTCGAGCAAGTCGGCCTTTTTATGCATGATTACGTCATGCCCTACGAAAATAATCTGCCCTTGTTTGTGTGCAGGGGTTTGAAAGTATCTATGGAGGAACTGTGGCCGGAAGTGAAGCATTATGAGTGAGATGAGACCTATGCTTTATTGATGAGTGAGTTTATGTTCAATTCGATCCGATCCACCATTAAAGACACGGATGTCATCGACATTCACGTCCATATCGGCGGGCCGCCCGGAGAAAATGAACGTCTTTACTTTTGGTCTGGGACGTTCGAAAAGTCCATTTCCTTCGAAGGGATAAAGCTCGTAACCAGATTGAAAGAATCTCAGCTGACTGGGCTCCGCTATGTCTCTATGCTGTACGATCAGTTGCGGAACTCCCAGTTTGTGGACAAGCTCGTCCTTCTGGGCCTGGACAAGGTGTACTCCGAGGAGGGGATCCCCCTAAAGGAGGCTACCCATCTCTATGTGGCCAATGAATACCTCGTCCACCTGACAAGGATCATTCCCGAATTTTTGTTCGGGTGTTCCGTGCACCCCTTTGCCCCGGATGCTCTGGAAAGACTTTGGCACTGTGTGAATAACGGAGCCGTGCTCTGCAAATGGCTGCCTTCGTCGCAGGCCATAGATCCCACACATCCTTATTCTGTCAGATTCTACAGAGCTCTCGGGGAACTCGATCTGCCTCTCCTCTTACACGTGGGGCCAGAGGCAACAATCCCCAGCGCAATGAAAAGAGAAGAAGAAAGATTGGTTAACGCCGCAGCCGGTCGATTCAGTCAAGATATTGGAGCAGCCATCAACCTGGCATTGAATGCCGGAGCAAAAGTCATCCTTGCTCATTCAGGTACGCCTCTGGGATCATTCCTGGATAGGGATAATTCCTATTGGGAAAGTGTCTTTGAATTTGTTCTGGCATTCTTTCGGGATCAAAGTGCTGAGTCCTCTCTCTACGCTGATGTGTCTGCCTTTTGTTTACCGGGCCGGTTCAAATACGTCAAAGATATCATTTCCCTGGCTAAGGATGCCCCAGAGAGATTTCTTTATGGGAGTGACTTTCCCATTCCCATCGTTTCTTTGAGTGAAAGCAAGGCACTTGAAGATATTCTAAAGGCCTTTGGCTGGCTGGCCGGGCGGGCTCTTCCCCATAACGATTTCGATAAAAACTATCAGCTTTTGAAACCCCATTTTCCTGATCAGACTTTTTCAGAGGCGGCCAAAGTTTTGCGCAACCCTCAAAAAACGCCCCTTGATCTGGGAAAATATCTCAGACGTATGAAAGTGAGAAAGAAACGATTTTTCTGGTTTCAGGGCAGGAGCGGCCGGATAACCTAATGCCCCTCGAGGAGGATTTGAATATGAATGATGATTTTGCGTTTACGGGTTTTTCAAAGGAAACTCTGTCCTTTTTCAGAGGATTGAAAAGGAACAACGCTAAGGTCTGGTTTGACAACCATAAAGCGGAGTACGAAAAGGAGGTTTTGGAGCCTGCCAAGGCCTTCGTGGTTGCTTTAGGCCAAAAGATCAGAGAGAGCGTTCCCGGAATAATAGCCGACCCCAAGATAAACAGGTCGATTTTCCGGATATACCGAGACACAAGATTCAGTCCGGATAAAACGCCCTACAAGACGCATCTGGGGCTTTTTTTATGGGAAGGCGGATTGGCGCGGATGGAGTGCCCCGGCTTTTACTTCCAGCTCGAGCCCGCAAAACTTTTTTTGGGAGCAGGCATTTATATGTTTTCACCCAAGATGCTCAGCCGGTTCCGGAGAGCTGTTGTCGAGCCCGACTTTGGAGCACAGTTGACGAACATCATCCTCAATATCACAAAGGCCAAAGATTTTCAGGTCGGAGGCAAGCATTACAAGAGAATTCCCTCTGGCTTTGAGGCCCAGCATCCCAACGCAGATCTCCTTCTTCACAACGGTCTTCATGTATGGTGGGAAACACCGATACCTGATGAAATATATTCCAATGATCTTGTTCAGTACTGCTGGAAAAAGTACCGTCCCTACCTCCCGCTTCATCAATGGCTGACCTCTCTCATAGGCAGAGAATTTTAAGCAGATTCTTTTTATGGAAAAATCGGATTAAGAGTTGAAAGCGCGTTGTCTAAAGCAGACTTAGATTGTTGATTATTTTTGGATTTGAAGCAAAGGAGATGCTTTACCGCCGTTTTCAGAGAGCGCTTCTCCGTCGCCATCGCTCTCGATTTCCACGCCCAGCAAATGAGCTGCACCCTCATATATCTGTCTGAAGTATTTTTTTGAATCCTGCATCTCTGCCAACCGCTCCCGGATCTTCTGCAGCTCCTCCTCCATCTTCGAATCAATCTCTGTCAGCTCTTTTTTTGCCGCTTCCATGGTTTTTTTGTAAAGCTCTTCTTGTTCTTTACTTACCTTCATTTTTTCACCCATATTTTTATGATTTTTGGAATGTAAAGGATATTGTTTTCCAGACTTTGACTTTAATGCCGTCTTTGAAGGCGGGAACGAATTTCCACTGCTTGATAGCGTTTTCGCATTCTTCATCGAAACCGTATGGACCTTTGATTCCCCTGAGCAATGCGACTTCGATGACATCCCCTTTTTCATCAATGAGGACGTTCAGGATCACTTTCCCCCCCACACCTCTTGAGAGGGCATAACTGGGATATTTGGGCTCGACTCTTCGGGCGATTTCCGGAGGAATATCCACTTCGCTCATTGGGACGAGATCACCAAGTTTTGTTTTAGGTTTTTCGAATGGAGAAGGATTGTCTGTCTCTTCTTGTGGTGCCGTGCTGGTTGCTTCCTCGGATGAATTCTGCGCAGCCATATCTGTGCCGGTGTCGACGCTGCTTTCTGTGTTCTCTGATGGGATATGCTCTGGTTCATTCTCTGTGAGAAGAGGTGCCGCTAGCTCTTCGCTAAGATCTGTCGAAATGACGGCCTTTGATATATCTATCGCATTTAAATCCGGTTTTGGCTTGGACTCCGGTTCTTGAACTTGAAATACCTGGCTGACTCTTGTCTTGACTGAGGTATCTTGAGTGCCCTGATCGGTGCCTGTAGCGTCTTCAGCCGGCTCTTTGGCCTCCTCCTTTACTGCTGAGGTGGAATTTGATTCTTCGTCATTGCCGGGGTTCTCGATGGCCATTTTTTCGAGTGGCGCCATATCTTGAGATGTTACCTGCTGCACAGCTTCGGGTGTTTGCTTGGGGAATGGAATCGGGCGACTGGGCTTGCGGAACACAAATGATGCACTGACTGCGAGAGCCGCCACCAGGGCTCCGGGGATGAGGAATTTCAGAGGATGTTTTTTCAGGAAGAGGATGGAGTTTTTCAGAATTTTTAGAATAGGCCCTTTTTCCTTCTCCTCGATTTCAGCCGCAAATATGCTTTTCTCCCCTTGGATTTCTTTCTCAGGTTTATCTTTGGCTCCCCCGGTCATATCTGGCATTTTGGCCGGCGGTGATTCCGGCTCTTTGACTTTTGGCCCCTGTGTTTCTAATTGCTCAATGTCGCTATTTTCTCTTCCCCTTTCTTCTCTTCCCATTTCTGCAATTTCAGGCTCTTCAGCTTTGAACTCCTTTGCCTCCTTTTTAATCTCTGGAGTGATCCCGGAATCCCTGACTGTGGGTTTTTTGGTTTTTGGCTCCAGTGTCTCTGAATCTTCAATCTTTTTTCCATTCTTGAGCTCTTCAACCAGAGCATCCATTTTCGCCTGGAATTCAATTTTTTCTTCTGCTTTGGGTTTTTCTTTTTTATTGATATTCAAACCGAATTCAGAGAGTGTGTCCTCGAGCATCTTGTCGATTTTGCTGGCATAAACTCTTTCTGTCTTTGGCTGAGGCTCTTCTTGGGGGAAAGCCATTGACTTGTGCGGTTCCTCGTCAAGCACGTCCACCTGATCCTGGGATTTGGGATTTGGAACGTTTATCTCTAATGCCTCAAGCTCGGTATCCGAAATCTCCTCCAGTTCTTGGATATCTTCGGCCATTTCTTCTTCCTCATCTTCTTTGATTTTGTCCTTTAATAGATCTCTGATCGTTTCAAGGATATCAGGGCCCTTAAAAGGTTTACTCAGAAAAGCGGCTGCGCCGTAAGATCGCATGGCTTCAATCTTGAACTGCTCTTCGCGATAGAATTTTGTCAGAATAACAACGGGTATCTTTCCGTTATAATCGTTGGTGACAATACTGCATAGCTCGAAACCATGTAGCTTGGAGATCATCGGTTCCACTACAACCAAATCAGGCATTTCTGCCTTGCATTTTTCCAGGCCAATCTCTCCGTCTACGGCTTCAGATACTTCAAATCCTTCCGTCTTCAAAAACTCTGACAGATAACGACTGGCTTCTTCGTCGAAATCAACAATCAAAATTTTTAATTTTCTCATTTTTCTCACGGGGTCTCGAAGAGAAATCTTCCCTTTCTTTGTATTCCTGTTCATTTATGACACTAGGCGTATTTATGGTCAATCCTCTTTAGCGGTGATATGGAGGGTGATATTTTTGTTTCGCCAGTGACCTGTAGAGGCGAGGATATTAGACAGAACAAATCATGTGTGCTATATAAGAGATAGCTACAGCCAAGACGGCTGCAAATTTCAGTAGACTATTTCAAATCTTAAAGGACTGATAAAATGATCCTCGGATTGGATGTCGGTTCTGTCAGCTGTAAGGCAGTTCTCCTGAATGATGCTTTTCAGGTTTTTAAACAAACAGAAGTGCGCTGTTTGGGTAAGCAAGCCGAGGCAGTCTGCAAGGTCGTATCCTTAATATTCCCCGGCGATGAGAAGGAGGATATTAAGGTTGGAGTGACCGGCTGTGGCCGCCACGCTTTGGACTGGCCCTCCGGATGTGTGCATTTCAACGACATCGTATCCTTAGCTCGAGGTGTAATCCTAACCAATCCGGAGTCGCGTTCTGTCATCGAAATCGGCGGCCAAGCTTCCAGATGGCTGCGTCTCTCGGACGAGAAATCAGGAGATGCAGAGCCCGAAATATTGGATTTTGCCCTGAATGAGCGGTGTGCGGCCGGTTCTGGGGCCTTTATCGAGCAACAGGCTTCTCGGCTGAAAATGAATATTGAAGAATTTTCTGAGATGGCGACCTCAGCCCAAAAGGGAGCCACGATCGCCGGAAGATGTAGCGTTTTTGCCAAAACGGATATGATTCATCTTCAGCAGAAGGGAACTCCTGTTGGCGAAATTGCCTACGGGCTTTGTCTGGCCTTAGCAAGGAATTTTGTGGCCACGATCCTCCGCGGGAGGACGTGCGAGGCTCCGGTCTTGCTCACGGGTGGAGCAGTCCGCAATTTGGGACTAGTGCGCGCCTTTAAGGAAAATCTAGGTCTTGAAACAGAGAACATGAGGGTGGCATCAAATCCCGGTTTTACCAGTGCTTTGGGCGCGGCAGTCAATGTTTCTCTCACCGGAAAATCTATCCCGCAACATCGGTTTTTGCAGGAGATAAAACGCCTAAAGACTAAGGAGGCAAAGGCCATAACCATCCTCTCGCCTTTAGAAGGGATCCAGGTTTCCCGAAGAGGTGAACCCACTCCTGCAGATGAGGGCGTGCTTACAGGGTACCTGGGGGTGGATGTCGGTTCTGTGAGCACAAACCTGGCTTTAGTCGATACGGATGGTCAAGTCAAGGTCGGCGTATATCTTCCCACCAGGGGGCGCCCTCTGGAGGTTGTTCGGGAGGGCTATGACCTTCTCCAAAAAAAATGTCAGGGGCGACTCGAGATTTTAGGGATAGGGACCACGGGAAGTGGCCGGTATCTGACTGGACGATACCTGCAAGCAGACGCTATCCGCAATGAAATCACCTGCCAACTCATAAGCGCCACCCATTATTTTCCCCAAGTAGACACTGTCTTTGAGATAGGAGGGCAAGATTCCAAATTCATAAACATTAAAAACGGCCAGATTTATGATTTTACTATGAACAAAATCTGTGCTGCTGGCACAGGATCTTTCTTGGAGGAACAGGCCGAGCATCTTGGTATAGATATAGTTGGTGAATTTTCGGACTATGCCTCTCAGTCGAAGTCGCCTCGCGATCTCGGTTCTCGATGTACGGTTTTTATGGACACTGAGCTGGTGAATGCTCTCAGCTGTGGTGATTCTGTTCCGGATATCTGTGCAGGTTTGGCCTACTCTATCGTCCGGAACTATCTGGAGAAGGTGGTCGAGGATAGATCCATCGGCAAATGTGTGGTTTTCCAAGGAGGCGTTGCCTCAAATCCCTCTGTGGTCAAGGCCTTTTCTCTCTGGCTAGGGAAAGAAATACTCGTTCATCCTCATAACAGGATATCCGGTGCCATCGGTGCTGCGTTGGTGGCCAAAAAAACAGTTGAAGAGAAGGGGAAAGTCTCCCCGGATAAAGAGTTGCTCGAAGAAAGGCTGCGTCAGTCTTTTTCTGTCTCCAGCTTCCAGTGTCACCATTGTCCTAATCATTGCCAGGTCAATCGCATTTCACTCGAAAACGAGAATATTTATTTCGGTGATACCTGTGAAAGATACACATCTAATCAGGCTTCTTTCTTGGACGAAGAGGCTGGCCAGGTTGATCGTGATCAAGACAAAGTACTGCCTGATCTCTTTAAAAAAAGAGAAGACCTTTTAGCCCATTCAGTCAAGAATCCATCGTCGCCGCCAGCAGTCGTGGGATTGCCTATGGCTTCGTTCATGCTGGAATACCTTCCCTTTTGGTCTACATTTTTCAACCGGCTGGGATATGGCGTTCGTCTGTCTCCTCCCTCCAACAGCGAGATGTTTGAGGATGGCCTTCATAGTCTTTCTGCTGAAACCTGTCTGCCCGTCAAACTCGCCTTTGGTCACATCCGATGGCTACAAAGGGAAAATGTGGATTGGATATTTTTCCCTTCGCTTGTGAACCTGAACAAGGAGTCTCATGAGGCTGTGCATCTCTGTCCCTACACGGAACACATTCCCTTCATGGTGAAATCTCGAAAGATCGGGAACTTATTCACACCCTGTGTCGATATCCATAACAATTCAAAAAATTTTGTGAAAGGAATGGCTGAGATTGGTTGGGTAATGCGCAGAAAACCCGAGGATTTGGCAGAGGCATTTAGTCTGGCTGTCGAGGCGCATAGAGATTTTGTGGAGACCAGAAAGTCCTGCGGAATGGATATTCTTCGTCAGCATCAAAAAGATGACCATCCGACCTGGATCATCCTGGGGAAACCTTACAATGTGCACGATACTTTTTTGAATCTGCGTTTATCAAGACATCTGCAGAGATTGAACGTTCGCGCGATTCCCATGGATTTTGTTCCCTGCGATGATGAGGGTTTTGCAGAATGGCCAGGTATGCCTCCCTGGCATTACAACCGGGAGATGATCAGGGTGGCCCTTTGGGCCAAGAATAAAATGAATGTGTATCCTTTGATCGTGTCTAATTTTGGCTGCGGTCCGGACGCCTTTGTGATGAAACACTTGGGTAAAATATTAGCCGAAAAACCATACCTCTTTCTGGAGTTCGATGAACATAGAGCCGAAGCCGGATTGATCACCCGGCTGGAAGCCTTTTACGACGAAGTCAAAAACTATCGGCATCAGCGGCAGAAAAGCTCTGTCACTGTGATTAAGCCTCGAATGAAATTCGATGTGAAGGACTACAAAAGTCGGAAGTTCTTCATACCCTATTTTGCCGACCATGCCATTGCCTTCTCTGGAGCGCTAAAAGGGATTGGAATCGAAGCTGAGGTCTTGCCGCTCCCGGATAAGAAAACCCTGGCCCTGGGAGAGCAGTTCAGCTCTGGAAAGGAGTGTCATGCGTATGCCATGATCACGGGGGATCTTGTGAAACTCGCTCAATCGCAGCGAGAGGGCAATGAAGTGTATTTTTTTCCGGGGGCCAAATACGACTGCCTCCTTGCCCAGTATAGTGAAGCCATGAGCTATATTCTCATGGACATGAGGGTGGAAGACCTGGAGATACTGGCCCCGCCTCAGGATTATCTCCTTCAAATGTTGGGAATCAAAGGAGCTTCGCTTCTCTGGCGAGGGCTTGTTGCGGTGGACCTTCTCGTAAAAGCTGCCTGTGAAAGAAGACCTTATGAACAGATTAAAGGACAGACTGATGAAGCGCACCGGGCCAATCTGAGAGATATAGAAGAGGGTTTAGCGAACGGGGATTTCCATTCCATCCTGAGACGCTGTGTGCGGCGTTTGCAGGAAATATCCGTTGAAAGGGACCATCGACCATTGATTGGGATTGCCGGAGATATCTACACTCGAATTCATCCCGTTGCCAATCACGACCTTTTCCTGAAACTCGAAGAGCTGGGGTGTGAAGTCTGGCCATCCCCCTTTCTCGTTGACAGCGTTGATTTTGGCATGTGGAAGAGCCTCCATAAGTCTATCAGGGACCTCAATTTTCGTGCCTCGTTTCTACTTGGGCTACTTAACTTAAGGAAAGAGTATGAGACCAAGAGGATTAGAGGCAATTTGCGGGACGCGCTCCCTCGATACGATGAGCCAAGCTTCAGAGAGGTTCTTACAAATGCATCTTCTTATATAGGGTTTGATAACAACAATATCCTGCTCTTGAATATTTCAAAAATGGTCGATTTTGCCAAGAGGGGCGCAGACGGCATTATCAATGCCATTTGCTTTAACTGCATGCTGGGAACTGTTTCCGAGGCCATTTCGACTCGTATAAGAGAAGATTTCCACAATATTCCGATTCCTACATTGGTTTATAGCGGAACCGACAGTTCTGCCGAGAACACAAAGCTCGAAGCCTTTGTCTTTCAAATCCAACAGTTCTATAAAAGAAAGCAATCCGCTTTATTTTCATAACTTGACCACCTCTCCTTATTTTGCATAATTCTGCAATCTGTGCTTAGATAATCTAATAAAAAAATGTTCACCAAAACCAACCGCTGGCTGACTGGCCGCTTTATTGCGAATTTTGATGATATCGACAACAAAGAGGTGCGTATCCGCTACGGATATCTGGCAGGCTGGATCTCGATCATCGCCAGCCTCAGCCTTTTCGTCCTAAAAATGACCCTCGGTCTTATGGCGGGATCTGTTTCTGTTGTTGCCAACGCCTTTCACTTGCTCTCTCATCTCGCCAACTCGATAATTCTTGTTGTGAGCTTTTGGGCGACAGCCCGTCCTGCAACCGCCAAAAATCCATTCGGCCATGGGCGGATGGAGCACTTGGCACCCCTTATCATGTCGATATTCCTCTTTATATCTGGATTTCAGCTGGCCGAAAGGTCTTTTCATCAGGCCTTGAAGCCTCATGCGCTTCACTTCTGGAGCGCTCTTCCTTGGATTCTTTTGGCATCGGTGGCGGTGAAGCAATGGCTGGCCCAATTTCTTGCGTTTTTGGGCAAACGTGTCTCTTCCCATGCCATATTAGTCAATGCTTTTCATCACAAAATTGAGGGAGTGATGTCGCTCACGGTTATCGGAGGTCTGATCGCAAGTCACAACTTCCATCATCCTGAAATTGATGGCTACATCGGGATTCTGGTGTCTATCTGGTTGCTCTATTTGGGATTTAGACATGCACGGGAGGCCATTGTCCCACTCCTTGGAGAAGCTCCGAGTAAGGATATGATTCGGAAAATCAGGGAAACAGCCAAATCCGTTCCCGGCATCGAGGATGTCCACGAAATTATCGTCCATGACTACGGATCCATGTATATGCTCTCCATGCATCTAGAGATTCCTGAGAAATTCGGTCCCTCCGAAATGCACGAGATAACCGAGCGCTGCGAAAGGAAGTTGAGAAGAACCTATGGGGGAGAAGTGGTCTGCCACACGGATCCACTTCTGGAAAAAACTCCTGAAATACAAGACATGGAAGACAAGTTCCGTAATATTGTCAGAGACATACCCGCTATTGTTGGATACCATGATTTTCGTGTGATTGCGGAGTCTGTGGGTAAGAAAATTATCGTCGCAGATATTGACGTCCAAGAGGACGTCCCCGAATCGGAGTATAAGCGCATAAACAACGACATTTCTACACGAATCCACGGGAAAATTCCCAACATCGCCTACAGTTATTTCTACATCACACCCAAGTATGCCTACTGATGTGTTTTTGCCCGCGTGTGTCTTTCTGTGTCTGAAGAAGTTCTTTTCTTTCAGCCTGGTTTGATAATTGTGAAGTGTTGATTTACAATTTTCCCTAGAATTAAAGCGTCTTCACTGATATGAGGAGGACAGGATGGCGATACTGGTCACAGGTGGCGCCGGATATATCGGATCGATCTGTGTGGAGGAGTTGCTCGGACAGGGCTATGACGTTGTGGTCGTCGATAACCTTCAGGAAGGCCATAAAGAAGCCGTACCTCCGGAGGTTGTGTTTTATGAGGGCAATTACGGCAATAGAGGTTTTCTCGAACAGATATTCCAAAAGCATCCTGTCGATATTGTCATGCATTTTGCCGCCGAAGCAACGGTCGGCATTTCCATGACAGATCCCCGGTTATTTTTTGAAAACAACGTCGCTTTCGGTTTGGTTCTTCTCGATGTTATGCAAGCCTTCCGATGCAGCAAGATGATATTTTCATCCACAGCTGCGGTTTTTGGAGTACCCGAGTATATCCCCATAGATGAGAATCACCCGGAAAAACCCATCAATGCCTATGGTGAGTCCAAACTCATGTTTGAGAGGATTCTTGATTGGTATCATAGAGCTTATGGCTTTCAGTACAATGCCTTTCGATACTTCAATGCCGCTGGGGCTTCTGCAAGCTTGGGAGAGGCGCACAGGAATGAGACACACCTTATCCCGATTATCCTCTATACAGCTCTTGGAAAAAGAGAACAAATCGAGATCTTTGGTACCGATTACGACACCAAGGACGGCACGTGCGTCAGGGATTATCTCCACGTCATCGACATAGCTCAGGCGCATATTCTGGGTCTTTCCAACCTAGAAAAAAGACCCCATGCCAAATACAATTTGGGCAATGGCGTGGGATTCTCTAACCTGGAGGTCCTGAAAACCGCTGAGAGAGTGACTGGCCAAAAAATCCCTTTTGCCTTCGCGGACAGACGGAGTGGAGATCCCGATACTCTGGTGGCCTCCTCTCAACTGGCTAGGCAAGAATTGGGATGGGAGCCAAAATATCCAAGATTGGAAAGTATCATCAGCTCCGCCTGGAAATGGCATTCGAAATTTCCCGAAGGATATCCTGAATCAGCTTGAGGACAGCTTTTATGGATATTATGGAATTGTATGGATTGCCAGCCTTGGTCGTGTTTCTTTATATGAGTGGCGTTTTCGCTGCTGCCCTGCTCATTAAAAACAATGCCATCGTGGACGTGGCCTGGGGCCTAGGGTTTATTTGTGTGGCTTTCGTGACGCTTTGCCTCAACGGAAGGATGACTCCAAGGAAAGGGCTCGTGACAGCACTGGTGTTAATCTGGGGGATCCGGCTCGCCATCCATGTCGCTCTTCGGAATGGGGGAAAGCCTGAGGATTTCCGTTATGCGAAATGGCGGAAGCAATGGGGAAAGTGGTTTGTTCCAAGAAGCTACCTCCAGATCTATCTCTTGCAGGGGATTCTTCTCCTGATCATTTCCTCTCCCCTTATTCTTGTGAATCGATCGCAAAGCACAGGAATGACTTTGCTCGATATTATCGGTGTGTTCATCTGGTGTTTGGGATTTTTTTTCGAGAGCGTCAGCGATTATCAACTTGTCCGATTCAAAGGCAATCCCGCCCACAAAGGGCTTATCATGACAAGAGGATTGTGGAAGTTCAGCCGCCACCCCAATTATTTCGGGGAGGCCCTTTTATGGTGGGGGGTTTTTATCATTGCCCTCTCCGTGGAATATGGATGGATCGCTATAGTCAGCCCTTTGCTTATCACCTTTCTCCTCCTCAGGGTTTCAGGTGTAACCATGCTCGAAAAAAAGTATGCCGGCAATAAGGAGTATGCAGCCTATGCCCAAAAAACAAGTGCCTTCGTTCCCTGGATCCCAAAATCAAATTGACACATAGAGAAGCCATGTTTTTTGACTTGACGGCCCCCTCTGTGATATACCTGCAGCGGAAATTAGACCTCAGGAGGAAACTTCAATGAAAGCGAAAACAGTGCGAACAGCTATCCTTTTTTCACTTTTTTGGGCCCTGCTGGTCTTCACGGCCCTGGCACAGGACAAACCCGATACGAAAGAAGATCTCAGACTTCCTTTGCTATCGGCGAAGGATACGCTTCGTATCGCACAAGTTTCATCTCCAGATCTTTCTCCGGATGGCAAATGGGTGTTGTACACCAAGAGTATCAGAGATATGGAACATGAGGATCTGAAAATCACAACGCACATCTGGAGGGTTCGTGTGGACGGGACTGATAGGAGGCAGATGACATTCGGCTCTTCGGATTGCACTTCACCCGCTTGGTTTCCCGATGGCAAGAGGATCGCTTTCCTCTCGACCCGAGGCAAAGCAGGCGATCCTCCTTCAGCAGGAAATCAGCCTGGCGGCGGCCCTAAGAGCCAGATCTTTCTCATGTATGCGGATGGGGGGGAGGCCTGGCAAGCCACCGAGCATGAGGAGGGTATACAGGCCTTTGAAATCTCGTCTGACGGAAAGAATATACTTTTTTTAGCCCTCGATTCTCTCAGCGAGGAAGAGAAGAAAAAGCAAAAGCAGAAAGATGATGTCGAAGTCGTGGATGAAAAATTCCGAATGACCCATATCTGGAATTATTATGTGGAGGAGGATAGAATCGAGCGTCTCACGGAAGGCCAATTTACGGTCAGCGATGCTCACTGGTCACCGGATGGTGGTCAGATAGTCTATGTTGTCAGACCAAATCCCACTATGGAAGACCGTAACCGCTCCGATATCTGTGTCGTGAATGTCACCGATAAAAAAACCCGGAAGCTTTATGATAATCCAGGGCGAGACATATCTCCGCGATGGTCGCCCGATGGAAAACAAATTGCCTTTGCTTCGGACCGGCATGTGGGCGATAACACCTGGTACGATAAACTTTACATCATTCCCGAAGAGGGCGGCGATCCGAAAATTTTCCTCCGGGATTTTGACCTGAATTTTGGAACACCCTTTTGGGCTCCTGACGGAAGTGTCATTTATTGGGGAACAGGATCCAGGACAACCATGACTTTGTTCTCAGTCAATTTAAAAAGCGAGAAGGTCGCGTCGTTGTCTGTTCCAGGGGGACTTAATTTCCAATGGGATCTTGCCAAGGATGGGACGCGTTGGACTTGGATCCACTCCAGCTCAAAAAAACCCTTTGAAGTCTTTACCTCCGATCTGAATTTTCAGAATCCGAGGCGACTGTCCGATGCCAATCCCTGGATGAGAGAGGAAAAAATCAAGGTTGCCGATGTCAAAGTCATCAAGTGGAAAAACAGTGACGGACAGTGGATCGAAGGAGTGCTGACCTTTCCTGTCGATTATCAACCCGGAGAAAAATATCCTCTTATTCTGCATCCTCACGGTGGGCCCAGCGGTGCTGTGATCGAATACTATGGCTCCACCAACCAGTTTTTGGCCGCCAACGGTTTCATGATTCTTCAGCCCAATTTCAGGGGCAGTTCGAACTATGGACAGGAGTTTCTCAATGCGAACCGCAATTACTGGGGAATCCGTGATTACGATGATTGCATGACGGGAGTCGATCACTGCATTCAGGAAGGCCTGGCTGATCCCGAGCGACTGGTCTGTTACGGATGGAGTTATGGTGGCTACATGAGCTTCTGGATTGTGACCCAGACAGATCGATTCAAAGCCGTGTCTCCCGGTGCAGGACTTTCCAACCTCTACAGCATGTACAGCACAACAGATATTCCTCACTATTTGGGTTGGTTTTTCGGCATGCCCTGGGATAATGAAGAGATTTACCTGAAGCTCTCTCCGATCCGGCATGTCAAGCAGGTGAAAAGCCCGGTGCTGATCATGCATGGCTCCAGTGATGCCAGGGTTCCTCCTGAACAGGCTGTGGAATTCTACAGGGCATTGAAGGACCTCGGCAAGGAGGTCACGTTCGTCCGCTATCCAAGGGAAGGGCACGGCATTCGAGAGCCGAGGCACCAAGTGGACCGCTTGCAGCGCTACCTGCACTTCTTCTCCAAACATGTCAATCTGACGCCTGTTACAGATCCTGTTATAGATAAATAGAGAGCTGACAAAAGGGACGCTATCGAGGACGATCAAGCAGGTAGATCAACAAAAATCACCCTTCATATCATCCCAAAAGGCTATAGATTTACTTCATCACGCTCTGGTACATTGGAGAATCCTGTATGATTTGCTGTAGCGAAGCGTTGGCTGGCGGCAAGGATGCAACATACTCTTAGGATTTGTGAATGATGCACGTGCGTCAAAGGCATCAAAAGTTGATCGGATTTGTCCTTGTGGTCTTCACTCTGGCTGCTGCCACGCATGCCTTGATGATCAAGATCCCTCTTAAACGGTTGGCTAGCGAGTCGGATGCGATTTTTATTGGCAGAGTGCAATCCGTGCGGTGCGAGTGGAGCCTGGATAAACGCTTGATCCTATCGATCGTGACCGTTCGGGTTCAGGAGACGCTGAAGGGCCATCGCATCGTTCCAGACATAATTCTAGAGGTGCCGGGGGGGACGCTGGGCGATCTCAGTTTAAAGGTCACAAACATGCCCACCTTCCATGAAAAGGAAGAAGTTTTGGTCTTTCTTCGGTCGATCACGAATGTTGCTGAGGCCAGCCACTCCTTCACTGTCGCTCAGAATTACATCCCTTCCTATGAAGTCTTCGGAAAGGCTCAAGGCAAATACGCTATCGACGCTGATGGAATGGTGCGAAAGAGCGGCTATGAAACTCTGACAGAGGAAGAAAATCCGGAGACTCTGCTCTCTTTAGAGAGCCTAAAAAGCCAGATCCGGTCAACCCTCAAAGAGACCCCCTCGAAAAGGCAAAGGAATAGATGAAAAGGCCGACCACCAGTCTGACCACTGTCTGTGTATGGATGGCTTTTTGTGTTGCTGCGGCAGTCGCTTATAATCTACTGGGCTTTCAGTGGCCTGTGGGAACAAATGTACGCTACTACATTAACGCCAATACCGCCCAGGTCTCTGATGAGGCCTCAGCCGTAAGTAAAGCGGGCAACACGTGGAGTTCTCTCAATTCGACAGGCTTGCGCTTAACCTACCAGGGTTCTACGTCAGCGACGACACACGGCTACAACGGCTCCAACACTGTCAATTGGAGGGATGAAGGAAACAACAGCACCTTGGGCACCTCCTATATCTGGTACAGCGGAAACACCATTTTGGAGACAGATCTGGTATTCAACGATTATTACAACTGGTCGACATCGGGCAGTGATTATGATGTGGAGACTGTGACACTTCATGAGTTCGGTCATTGGGCGGGGCTGGATCACACCTCATCCGGGATTATGCGTCCCAGCTACAGCGGTATTCAACACAAGTTGGATGATGATGCCAAGGAGGGATTTTATGCTCTGTATGGTGGAGGAGGAGGCGAGGAGCCTCCAGAAGAACCGACTCTAAAATTAGACCGTTACACCCTTTTATTCGTAGGAAAACAGGAACTTTTCTTTCGGATTTCGAACTCGGGACCTGGTTCGGTCGATTATGCGATATCCAAGAACAAGAATTGGATTCTCATCTCGCCCACAAGTGGGAATTCTTCAGGAGAGTGGGATACTGTTTATGTGAATGTCGAGACAAAAGGGTTGGACATCGGCAACTATTCGGGGACTATCACTGTTACCTCTGCGAATGCTGTCAACAGTCCGCAAACAATCTCGGTCTCTTTAAAGGTCATCAAAGACCAACCGCCCGAAATATCCATTACCACTCCAAAGAATGGTGCCCTTGTCTCGCAAACGATCCAAGTCAAGGTTAATGTCAAGGATGATGTGGGAGTGAAAAAAGTCGAGTTTTACCTCGATCAGGAATTGAAGAAATCGGATTCCAATGCCCCCTTCATCTGGCTGTGGGACTCGAGCACTGCTTCAAGCGGTTTCCATACGCTTAAAGTTAAAGGCTTCGACACCATCGGCCAGACAGCTGTGGATTCGATACGCGTTAAGGTGGATCAACCGCCGACTATAGTCATCGCCTCTCCGAAGGCCGGTTCTCATATCTCAGGGAGTGTGGAGATCCGTGCGCCAGCCTCAGATGATTTCGGCCTCAGGAGGGTCGAGTTCTACATTGATGGCGAAAAAAAAGGCGCAGACACAACGCCTCCCTTTAATTACACTTGGCAGGCATCGACCTATTACAACGGCAATCATCACCTGAGAGTTGTCGCCGTCGATAGCGTAAATCAAAAGGCAGAAGACACCATCACTATTTTGCTCCTTCCCCATAGCCCGCAGAACTTTACCGGACAGAACCAGAACAACAGCTCTGGTTTGCTGGAAGAATATATCAATGTCCTGAGATGGCAGACGAATCCTTGGAATCAAGATATCGTGAAATATAGACTGTTTGTGAGGAATGCAGGAGATTGGGAATTTCTAGCTGAATTGAACCCGGATGTTTTGGAGCATTTGCACCGAGGAATCAACAAAGATATTGTTTACGAGTATAAGTTGAGAGCCGTAGATTCGAAAAACAGAGAAGGAGAAGCGGCTACTCTAACAATCCGCTAGTTGGAAATGATGAAAGCGAAAACGAGAACGAGGCTTTTTTCGGGGAAAGCACTCCCGGTTGTTTGCGCTGTCTTCATCATGGCCGGATTTCTGCCAGCAAAGGATAGACTCGTCCTCAGCGCATTGAGAGCAAAAAGGGGTTTGATCCATGCCTTGCCAGATATGGATGTCCTAGACAATGGGGGAAATGCCCTGCACTTATCAAGGCCTAACGATAATAAAATGTCCAACTTTGATTGGCCAGACCCGAAAGATGAGGCTGCGACGGGACAAGGGCCTGAATCTGAAGCCGGGGCTGTAAGAAATCTTTCCGTAAAAATTGGCGCTGTCTATGTCATACCTTCGGAGCAATCGTTCAAGGAGATTTACGGTTCTGGTATAGGATTGGGTGGAGAATTTAACTTCGGACTCTGGAAATCTGTCGATATGTGGATTTTCGGCAATTATTATAGGAGTGACGGGAGCCTTCCTGTCACCGAAGAGGCCACAACGCTCTCTCTCTTGGCTTTAGGTGGAGGGCCAAAATTCAGGCTTTCGCGGGCAGGAGTCAGTCCTTATTTCGGAGTCGGCGCTGTGCTCTATGTCTACAAGGAAGAAAACCCGATCGGATTGGCCGAAGGAACGGGACTTGGTTTTGTCGGCCAGGTCGGATTATCTGTCCAGGTTGTCGGAGGCCTACTCTTAGATGCCGGCTTAAATTACACCTATTGCCAGGTCCAGCCCCAGAATATCAAAGCCAATGTCGGCGGGCTCCAGTTGGGACTGAGTTTGGGCTATTCCTTCTAAGCTGGATTATTCATAAAATCTGCCGACACCCTCCTGTTTCAACTTGTTGCTTTTTTTTTGCTCGCTCCTTTCCTTCTCCAGCGGTTTTAACTAAAATAACGACGGTTTTCTTTAAACTCATCACCTAAAATTGGAGGGAGTAATGATAAAAAAATCAGTCTTGATAATTCTGGTGTTGTCTTTTCTGTGTCTTCAGCCTGGGTGTCAAAAAGACTCGGAAGAATGCGGAATTATTAAACCGCCTCTTGCTGAGAGGATCGAAAAAAAACTGACAATACACGGACAGACTCGGACGGATGACTATTACTGGCTGAATGAGAGGAACAATCCTCAGGTCATCGCCTATCTTGAGGCCGAAAATGCCTACAAAGATGCCGTGATGAAACACACGGTGCCTTTGCAGGAGAAGTTATTCGATGAAATTGTGGGAAGGATTAAACAAACCGATATGTCTGTTCCGTTTAAGAAAAATGGCTATTACTACTACACTCGGTATGACACTGGGAAGGAGTATCCGGTCTTTTGCCGGAAAAAAGGGACTTTGGAGGCTGAAGAAGAGGTCATGCTGAATGTGAATGAGATGGCTGCGGGCCATGATTACTATCATGTCATCAGCCCGAGTGTGAGCGCCAACAATGAAATGATTGCCTACGGCGTGGATACCTTGAGTCGTCGGAAGTATACCCTTCACTTTAAAAACGTCACAACGGGCGAAGCGTATGAAGACCAAATTCCCAACACCAATGGCATGGCTGCTTGGGCCAACGACAACAAAACGGTTTTCTATGCCGAAAAAGATGACACTCTCCGGGCCTATAAGATCAAGAAACATGTCCTGGGCTCGAGTGTATCTGACGATAATCTTATTTTTCATGAAGATGATGTGACTTTCGAAGTGTTTGTGTACAGGTCCAAATCTGAGAAATTTATCATCATCAGCTCGCAAAGCACTCTATCGACCGAGTACCGTTTCCTGGATTCGGAGACGCCGGAAGGTCAATTCAGAATCCTGCACCCCAGAGAGCGTGATCTGGAGTACCATATCGAACATTTCGGGGATAAATTTTACATCAGGACAAATTATCAGGCTAAGAATTTCAAATTGATGACCACACCTGTGGCTCGCACGGCCAAAGACAACTGGGTTGATATCTTGCCACACCGTCAAGACGTCTTGGTCGAGAATTTTGAGATTTTCAGGAATCATCTCGTGGTCAGCGAACGCAAGGATGGCCTCATGCAGCTCCGCATTATCCGTTGGGATTCAGGTGAAGACTATTATATGGATTTCGGAGAAGAAGCCTATTATTCCTACATCAGTACAAATCCGGAGTTCAATACCGATATTTTGCGATTCGGGTACACATCTCTCACCACACCTGATTCCATATACGACTACGACATGATTACAAAAGAGAAAAAACTGTTGAAACGAGAAGAAGTCATCGGTGATTTCGATCCGGCAAACTACCATGTGGAAAGGCTCTTAGCCACAGCCAACGACGGCGTGGGAGTTCCGATTTCTTTGGTATACAGAAAAGGTCTGGAAAAGAACGGGCATAATCCTCTGTTGCTTTATGGGTATGGATCTTATGGGTACAGTACGGACCCGACATTCAGCTCCGAGAATTTGAGTCTAATTGATCGAGGTTTTGTCTATGCTATTGCGCACATCCGCGGCGGTTCTGAAATGGGTCGGTCCTGGTATGAAGACGGCAAGCTGCTCAAAAAGAAAAATACCTACACGGATTTTATTGTCTGTGCTGAGTATCTTATCGAAAAAAAACTCACCGAGCCGGGAAGGCTATTTGCGGCCGGGGGCAGCGCAGGAGGCTTGCTCATGGGGGCTGTTGTGAATATGCGGCCGGATCTTTTCAAAGGGATAATTGCTGCAGTTCCTTACGTAGACGTGGTCACGACTATGCTCGATCCCAGTATTCCCTTGACTACCAGCGAATACGATGAGTGGGGGAATCCGGAAAACAAGGAATATTATGACTACATGCTTTCCTATTCGCCCTACGATAATGTCGAAGCCAAAAACTACCCAGCCATGCTTGTCAGTACTGGTCTGCATGATTCCCAAGTTCAGTATTGGGAGCCAGCCAAGTGGGTAGCTAAGCTCAGGGCTCTTAAGACCGACCATAACATCCTGCTTCTTCACACCAATATGGGAGGAGGCCACAGCGGGGTTTCCGGCCGGTTCCGCCGGTACAAAGAAACGGCTTTGGAGTTTGCCTTTTTGCTCGACCTTATCGGCATCGATAATTAAAGGAACGGAGTCGCGACATTCGCAGCATCTAGGCGATTTCAGGGAGGTTTGATATGGATAGTGACTCAAGAAAGATCTTCACCTTTTTGCTGCTGACACTTGTTTTCAGTTCAGTTTTTTACTTCCTTATCATTTCCAACGGAGAACTGGGACTGTTCACCGCCGTCGGCCTGATGTGGTGCCCTGGCCTTGCAGCTGTCCTGACCCGCTTGATTTCCCAAAAGAATCTTCGTGGTTTCGGGTGGTCCTGGGGAAAAACCCGCTATCAGCTTCTCAGTTATGGCTATCCCATAATCTATGCATCAATCGCCTATGGGCTAGTCTGGTTATTTCGATCAGGAAGTTTCAATGCCGAGTTTTCCTCAGGTTTCGGCAATTTTCTCTTAAGGTTTGTATTAATAGGAACGGCATTCAATTGTTTCTCCGCACTTGGGGAGGAATTGGGGTGGAGGGGATTTCTAACGCCCGAACTGGCAAAAAAGTGGACCTTTGCTCAAACGTCCCTCCTTGTCGGGATTGTCTGGTCAGTCTGGCATTATCCCCTAATTCTTTTTGCCAATTACAATTCCGAAGCACCGGTGTTTTATGGGTTGATTTGTTTTACGTTTGGTGTCGTTGGCACGAGCTTTGCCTATACCTGGTTCCGGCTCAAATCAGGCAGTGTGTGGACGGCGATGTTCCTCCATGCCAGCCACAACCTCTATGTTCAGGGCTTCTTTGACCCGCGGACAGATACTTCCGGAATTACCAGGTACGTCACCGGCGAATTCGGAATTGCATTTGCTGTTGTTGGGGTGATAACAGCCTTTATTTTCTGGCAATTACGTCATAAAATTTCTGAAGTTTGAATAGCCCTTTCCTCTTAATGCCTTCAAGTGTTCCTGTTTGTCACTCTATCAACTCTCTGAATGTGAAAGGGATTAAGGATTCTCTACTTTTTATCCGTTTCTACCTCTGGCTTTGGAGGTTCTTCGAATGCGAAGTCGCGACCCATGATGTGTTTGTCCAGCCACTGGAATTCTTTGTTCATCTTGAAGAGGATATGACGAAGCTCGTGGGGTCCATGACCGGATCGAGGGAAGATCACCAATTCCGTCGAAACACCGTTGGCCTTCAGGCCTCTGTACATCTCGACGCTTTGTGGAAGAGGTACCCGCCTGTCGTTCTCGCCGCACAGGATGAGGGTTGGAGTTTTTGCCTTGTGAACGTGAAAGATGGGGGAGTGTTCACGATAAGTCTCGAGAGGCGAGTCGGCCTGCCAGGGATCTCCTAAAAACCAGGGTGTCCGGTAGATGCGGACGTCACTCTGGGCGTACATGGAAATCCAGTTGGAGGCTCCGGCTCCGGATGATGCCGCTTTAAAGCGATCAGTGTAGGTGACAAGCCAGTTCGTCATGTGTCCGCCAGCGCTCCAGCCCAATGTGCCCAGCTTGTCGGGATCTGCGATGCCCTTTTCGATGAGATAATCAATGCCCGTAAGGACGTCTTTATGGGCATTATTGAAGTAATGTCCCACCATATCCCGCAGCACTTCGTTGCCGTATCCCGTGCTTCCTCTGTAATTGACTTTGAGGATAGCATACCCATGCCCGGCCCGGGCGTGGGCGTATCCGTCAAAAGTGAGTTTGTCGGAACCCATGGGACCGCCGTGGGTGTGAGCCAGAAGAGGATAGCGTTTACCTGACTCATAGTCGACGGGGTAGATAAGAATTCCTTCCACCTCTTGCCCGTCTGTGCTTCTCCAGCGGACAGTTTCATATTTCGCCAGCTTGTACTTTTCCATTTCCGGATAGGGGTCGTAAATCAACCGAGGTGAAAAATTATTCATCTCCGTGACCCAGAAAGTGCCGGGATTGTAGGGGGTTACCAGCAGGTAGGCCAAGGACTCAATTTGAGGCACATAGTCAAATCCATAGAGGGCATGTTTGCCATCGGTAAGCTGATTCACTTTTTTTGACTCGAGTTCGAGAGAGAAGATTTCGATATGCACTCCCATATTGGCCACAAAGTAGATTTTCTGCCCATCGGCTGACCATTCGGCGCCGTAGATTTCGTAGTCGAAATCTGGGAGAACGAGTCTGGGTTCGCCTCCCGAGACTGAAACGAGGAACAGAGTTGACTGGCAGTACCATTCGTGCTCTTCGGTGGCGTCAGCCGTGAACAGAATTTGTGAGTTATCAGGGGACAGAGCTACTCCTCCTTCTGCCATCCCATTGTGAGTTATCTGTTTTTTTGAGTTTGTTTCGAGGTCCATATACCAGATCTCAGAGTTGAGAACGTCGTCATAAAGAGGAGTCGGTGCGGCTGTATAGACGACACTCCTTCCATCTCTTGAAAGAGAGAATGACCTGACAGTGAAATCGCCCTCGGTCAGCCTTTGTTCCTCTTTGGTATCGATATCGATGACCCAGAGATGATGGTGTTTGTAGTTTTGCTCGAAAATAAAGGCATCGTCGTTTGCCTTTTTCTTTTTTTCTTCTTCGGCATCGAGAGGCTCTGTGGCCGTGAAGTAGATCTTTTTTCCGCACGGAGACCACATATGCATATTGACGCCGCCCTTATGCTCTGTGAATTCTATGGCCTCCCCACCGCTGTTATTCAAGAGAAAAATTTGTGATTCCTTGTTTCTCTTGGTTATGAAGGAGATGTATTTGCCGTCCGGAGACCAAATTCCGCCGCTTTCTCCGTCTGTGCCGTTTGTCATTTGAACGAGCCCTTCGCTATCCGTGTCTACCCGCCAGATGTGGGAAATTGACTTGTTTTTCTCCCAGTTGGCCTCCACAATCGTAAACAGGATCTGTTTGCCGTCCGGGGAGAGCTGCGGGCTCGAGACTCTTTTGAGATTAATGGTGTCGACAAAGGTCATCGGCCGCTTTTCCTCTGCGCTCACCAACGCACAGAGAATGAAAGACAAGCTAAAGATAAGGACAGTTGACCACTTGGCTTGCTTTCTCATGATTTCCTCCTTTTTTGGGAAATAATTCGTTGATCTATGAGTAGCTATGATACTCAAATCCAGCAGGGAGGTCCATCGTTTAAATCGCAAGTATTATCCAAAGCGGGATCGAACTCAACTCAGGGAGCGCTTTGGGCTGATTAGGCTTTTTGATGGCGAAAACCTTTCATAGCTCGGAGGTGGGCATCAGAAGGCAGCTTGTTGAATGGGCTTTACGCTGATTTGAGGCATTTGTTATAATCTTCAGTTAAGAGAAATGGAGGACAGCATGGCGCACGATCATGATAATGAAGCAAATCATGCTCACGAACACGTCCACAAGCCCGCCAGCTCATCAGAACAGGCGCTGCTCGAAGGAGCTCAGGCCAAGATGCGATCTCTGTTTGCCAACATACCTCATGACCTCCCCCTTTACCTTTTTGCATCGCTTGATGCACGGGATCCCTTCGCAAGGGCTTCAAAAGAAATACTCGAGGCCATTCAGAAATTCACGTCCAAGATAACAGTGGAAGAACATGACCTCTTTGGAGAGCTGGCCAAGAAATGGGATGTCCATCATTCGCCGACCTTGCTGTTCGATCCGGGGCGTTACAACGTGCGATGGCAAGGAGCGCCTCTGGGTGAAGAGGGGCGTACTCTTGTTGAAGCCCTGATCCTGATGGGATACCGGAAATCCGATTTGAGTGATGAATCACTAAAGACATTGTCGAGAATTCAATCCAAGAGGGATATCAAATTGTTCGTGAGCGTTACCTGCCCCTACTGCCCTCAACAAGCCGTTAACGCGCTGAAGGCAGCCGTTGCAAAACCTGACCTGATCTCCCTTGAAATTGTCGATATCCAAGCCAATCCGGACATGGCTGAGAAATATGCCGCTCACGGTGTTCCTATGACATTTGCCAACGAAAAGCTCATCGCCCAAGGAGCTCAGCCTGAGGAACTATTCATGCTATCACTTGAGAAATTGGAACCTAGGACGTTTTTCATCCCCGAAAGCGATGCCAAAGAAATTGAGTCTGACCTTGTGATCGTCGGCGGGGGTCCGGCTGGCTTGACAGCAGGGATATATGCATCGCGCAGCGGATTGCAAGCTGTCGTTGTCGAACGAAACGCGTTGGGCGGACAGGTGGCGCTGACTCCGATTGTGGAAAATTATCCCGGCCTGACGCAGGTCGGCGGAAAAACCCTGGTGGATATCATGGTCCAGCATGCGCTGGAGTATGTGAAGATATTTCCTGGAGAAGAGGTGTTTGATATCCAACAGGAAGAGATTTTTGTCGTTCAAACCAACCGCCGGCGCTTCAAAACGAAAGCGGTTCTCCTGGCCACGGGTGCCTCCCACAAGAGGTTGGGTGTTCCGGGGGAGTCTCGTCTTTCTGGTCGAGGGATCAGCTATTGCAGCACTTGTGATGGCCCGCTCTTCAGGGGTAAAAAGGTCATCCAAGTCGGGGGCGGGAACAGCGCCGTTACAGAGGCACTGCATCTGCACTCGATCGGTGTGGATGTGACGCTCGTGCACAGGAGAGATACCCTGAGGGCTCAAGAATACCTGGTAAAAAATCTCTTCGCCACAGGGGTCCCCATTCTGTGGGATACTGTCGTGAAAGAGATAAAGGGCGAGAAGAAAGTCGAAGAGGTGGTCCTGTACAATGCGAAATCTTCAAAGACGGAGACCCTGCCTTCCGATGGTGTGTTCATCGCCATAGGCTATGAGCCTGCCGTTGAATTGGCCACAAAAATTGGTGTTGAATTGACCCCCGACGGATACATCAAAAGGGATGATCATCACAGAACGAACATTCCCGGCATTTATTCGGCAGGGGACGTTGAAGGGGGATTCAAGCAGATTGTAACGGCGGCTGGCCAGGGGGCCGGGGCCGCCATGTCCATATTTGAGGATCTGATCATTCCTTACTGGAAAAAAAAGGATAATAAAACTAAAGATGAGTCGACTTGATTTCCGTCTCATCGTTCATCCTGAGCTTTGAGATTTTTATTATGGGGATGGAGCCAGAATATCCGTGGTTGAAGTTGGAGAATTTGTAATTATGTAATATAATTACATGTAACGCGAACCTTTTGAAATTTCTTTTCGTATACCGTTATAGATAATCTGAAAGTGGTATCTATGACACCATGGAGACTCGAGACGAGAGAGAGGTTAGTTATGAAAATATTCCTTTGGTTTATTCTGCTGGTCCTTTGCTGGCCGATAGCCCTCTTGGCTCTTTTCCTCTATCCCCTGATCTGGCTGCTCCTGCTGCCTTTCAGGCTCATCGGCATTACAGTCACAGCTGTCTTTGATTTTTTCAAGGCTCTTATCACGTTGCCTGCGAGAGTTCTAAAAAAAATTGGCTGAAATTTTTCCTTCCTAAAAAATTTTTCCATTTTTCCGCACGCATTTAGTGGTAATTTGAGATCTCCTTGCATAAGTGGCTGGGAAAAGTGTAATAATATGAATGCGGACTGAAAATATTCACAAGGGGGATCTCAAGTGGCGAAAAGAATTGGTATTCTGGGTGGCATCAGCCATGAATCGACTATCAAGTACTACGAATATATCCTCGCCAAATACTACGCCATAAGGCGAGATTATCACTATCCCGAGGTTGTTATCTTCAGCTTAGACCTGGCGAAGCTGACTGAGTACGAGGACGAGGGGAATATGGATGGATACGTAGACTATATCACGGCAGGGATAAAATCTCTTGAGAATGCCGGTGCCGAATTCATGGTTATGGCTGCCAATTCACCCCACTCGGTGTTTGATATCGTCCAGAGAAATACAGCAGTTCCCATGATAAGTATTGTCGAAGTCACGGCCAAAGAGGCGAAAAGGCTCGGCATGCGTAAGCTCTTGCTCACAGGAATAAAGTACACCATGCAGTCGCCCTTCTACAAGGATGTGTTCACAAAACATGGGATGGATGTGATCACTCCAGACGAGGAAGAGCAGGAGGAGATCAACAGGATTATTTTTGATGAGCTTGTCATAGGAATCTTCAGAGAAGAGACGAGAAAGCGGCTCCTGGAAATTATCAGCAGCTACGATGAGGATGGTGTCATACTGGGATGTACGGAATTGCCTCTCATACTCAACCGGGAAGACACGGATATCCGTCTTTTAAACACCCTCGAAATTCACGCTCGTGCTGCGCTCGATTATGCCTTAAAGTAATAAAAGATGGGCTGGAAGTCGAAGACTCTTAGATCGTATTGAAATACTTGAAACGGGCTTAATTGTTTACCTTCACAGCCTCTGCAATCAGACGGCGTGCCTCTTCCACATCCCCCCATCCTCTCGAGGCCATTTCTCTTCAATCAATATGATAAAAGTATGCTCATTTTTGATTAAGACATTTACGTCAAGTATCTGCTATGAAGTTGTCTCAGTGGGGCAAATGTCGCGGGCAAATTGACAAGCAAGGGAGGTTTTGTTATAGCTATGCTCTTGATTTTTGTAAGCATTCGCGTAGCATTTTTGAGTCTGTGTGAAAATCCTCCCTCGGAGATTGCCTATGATGGATATCGCCGTAATATCAGGTTCAGGATTTTATGATTTTCCGGATTTGAGCGAAGTTCATAAAAGAGAAATAACGACCAAATTTGGGAGTGCCGTCGTGCATACAGGCCGTTTGCTCGATAAGAAAGTCGCTTTTATCGCTCGACACGGCTTTGATCATCGATTCCTTCCCCATTTAATCAACCATAAGGCCAATTTATTTGCCTTAAAGGAATTGGGATCCAAAGCGATAATCTCCACAACGGTCTGTGGGGTGTTGGATCCTGCCATTCCGCTGGCCAAACCAGTCGTCTTTTCGGACCTCTATTTTCCCGATAACCGACTTCCGGGCGGGGAGTTATGCTCGATCTATGACGAAGCAGGACTTCCGGGCAGAGGACATTACATTTTCAGCCTGCCCTTTTCGAAAGCTCTCCGTCAGCAGCTCATCGCGGCCTCAGAAAGCTGCCTGACCGAAGCTGTCTATGCCCATGTGAACGGTCCCAGATTCAACTCAAAGCCTGAGATCCGGGATCTGCGGAAGCATGCATCCTTTATCAGCCAGACAGCCGGGCCGGAGATTATTTTGGCGGGGGAGCTGGAAATTCCTATCGCTCTTCTCGGCTATGGGGTCGACTATGCCAACGGGGTCTCCCAGCGACCCACTCCTGTTGAGACTCTTCGATCGAATCTGAGGAATAGTCAAAGTGTTTTTTTGGCCATCATTAAAAGAGTGATCCGGAACTACGTTGCTCCTGAATTTGAAGGATTTATTTACAGATTCGGGTAATCTAGTATGAGAATGAGCAAAAGCCAGATCATTCAATCAAGGAGAGCTCCGTGAATGCCTTTGAGACGCAAATTCAAAAGGATTGCGGATTGGATCTCTACGCCATGGATCTCAAAATCCTTCAGGTCAACGTAGGGTCCAGATGCAATTTACGATGCCGTCACTGTCATCATGAATGCGGTCCTGAGCGCACGGAAGTGATGTCTTGGGAAGTCATGGAGGATCTGATCCAACTGGCTGGAGCCATTAGACCCGGATTGGTCGACATAACAGGGGGTTCACCGGAGCTCAATCCTCATTTAAAAAGGTTTATTGTCACCCTCAAGGAAAATGGTCATACCGTTCAAATGAGGACAAACCTCGCTGTCCTCTTTGAGCCTGGAATGGAAAATTTTCCTGAATTTTTGCATCAACATATGGTCCACCTGGTCGCTTCCCTGCCCTGCTATTTGGAAGAGGAAGTCTGCATTCAGCGAGGACAGGGAGTCTTTGAGAGGAGCACAGAGATGCTGAAAAAATTGAATGCGTTAGGCTTTGGCATGGAGATCCAGCTCCCACTGTATCTTGTCTATAATCCTGTCGGTCCTTTTCTACCCCCGAATCAAAGCCAACTTGAGTTGGACTACAGACAGGAACTTGCGAGCCGTTTCGGTATCCAGTTCAGCGGCCTCTTTACCATTGCCAACATGCCTATCGGTCGTTTTCGGGAGCACCTGAAACAGGAAAAAAAGGACAAGGAATACATACGGCTGCTCCGGGATGCGTTCAACTGCCAGACAGTGGCCGGTCTGATGTGCCGGCATCAAATCTGTGTGGCCTGGGATGGATTCCTGTATGACTGTGATTTCAATATGGCCTTGAATTTGGGCCTTGTCGATGGTTTGCCTAGAAGCATCAGGAATTTCGATCATGATTCACTGGTTAACCGAAAGATAAGGACAGGAAATCATTGCTACGGATGTACGGCCGGCTTCGGTTCCTCCTGCGGCGGGGCTCTGACCTCTGAGCCAATTGCATCGGAGATACGAGAATAATCGTGTTCTGTCTTTCGGATGTGAACATTTTCAGATGAGATGGACTGCTTGCCCGTACCGTGAACAAAAAATGCCTCTTTTCTTGAAACAGATGCTCGAGGTACGGTCCGCTTGGGAATATGGAGTGCACATTGCGTCCTCATAAATTGATCATTTTTACCCGCTATCCTGAACCCGGAAAAGTCAAAACCAGACTTGTTCCGGCCGTTGGGACTGAAGGAGCTGCTGCTTTACACAGGGACATGACGTCTTATGTTATGACCTGGGTGACAATCTTGGCTGCCAAGAAGCCAGTGGAGATAGAGCTCCGTTATGATGGTGGCACACAGGCACAGATGGCAAGTTGGCTGGGACCTGGTCTCACATGTGTTGCGCAGGGCAACGGCGACCTCGGTGCCCGGATGGCGAAAGCTTTTCAGGATAATTTTCAGAGCGGGGGAGGACCTGCTGTTCTCATCGGAACGGATTGCCCCCAATTAACTATGTTCCATGTGCAAAAGGCCTTTGATGTTTTGAAGCGGTACGACGTGGTTATCGGACCCTCCGCAGACGGGGGCTATTATTTGATCGGTCTGAAACGGGAGGCTCCAGAGCTTTTTCAATCCGTCGAATGGGGTACTGGAATTGTTCTTCAGCAGACATTGGATAAGGCAAGAGAGAAGAACCTCTCTGTTTGCAGGCTGAATGTGTTGAGCGATGTGGATCTGCCCTCGGATCTTCCTGTTTGGGAGAGGACGATCCTACAGTATTTGTCGATCATCATCCCAACCTTGAATGAGGAAGATTATCTACCGGGGACACTTGAATGCCTGAATGCAGATTGGAACGGAGAGGTCATTGTTGTTGACGGAGAAAGCCATGATAAAACCGTCCAGATAGCGCAAGATTGGGGGGCGAAAGTCCTGGTTGCAGAGCCGTGCCGGGGGAGCCAGATGAATGTCGGCGCACAGGAGGCATCAGGGGATATTCTTCTCTTTCTGCATGCCGATACGCATCTTCCCCAGGATTTTGCGCAACTCATAAGGGAAAAAATGACACATCCCGATGTCCCAGGAGGATCCTTTGCTCTTCGGTTTCATCCAGCGAGCCGGAAGCTGGACACCAAGTTCATAGCTTTTCGAACGACTGTTTTGCACAAACCTTATGGGGATCAGGCTATTTTTATTAGAGCATCTCTATTCCATCTCATGGGAGGCTATGCCGAAATCCCTCTCATGGAGGATCTAGATTTCGTCCGTCGGTTGAACAAACAAGGGCCTTTAGCCTATATTCATGAGCCGGTCATCGCATCCTCTCGTCGCTTCCTCAAACACGGGCATGTCCGGGCAACCATCCGGAACAACTTTACGCAGTTAGGCTTTGCGCTGGGGGTGTCGCCAGAGCGCCTCTCCCGCTTTTACTACAAGTCCTCCAAAAAACACAGTTCCCAAGAAGAAGAGTGATGGATTGCCGTAAGAAGTCCGATGGCGTATAAACACTTCTAAATTCATTCTCGTTTTTGCCGATCCTTCACATATCGTTTCTCGTTTCTCAGTTGACTCTTCTCTCGGGTCTTGGCATTCTTTCGCCGGAATGAAGGGGAGAGTATGACCATTGTCCCGTTTCAATGAACGCAGAACTCAGCGTCTTTAATTTCGTAGTATAAAATAGTCAATAATAGAGAGACATAGCAATCCTTTGCGGAGGTAAATATGAAGGAAGAAAAGCCAACTTCACCGTCCTCACCGGCTCCGTCGATACCCCCCACTCCACCGTCTGCGCCTGCTCCGATGAGTGCGACGGATGCGTCCAGTCAAGTTTCTGGACCTGCCATCGGGCTCTTGATTACGGGCATTATTGGTGGGATATTTTCCTTAGCCAGTTTTTTCTCGATCAGTATCGGCACGGGTCTCAGCACACTCTGGTGGGAGGGATTCCCCGATCGTTACGAGGATCTTTGGGAGGGAGCATTCGGCATCGCGGGGTCTTTAGTCGCCGTAGGCGTGGCAGTCTTTATCATCTATGCAGCCTTGAAAATGAGAGAGCTCAGCCAATGGGGATTAGCCTTAGCGGCAAGTGTTTTGGCTATGATTCCTTGCATAAGTCCCTGCTGCCTTATAGGCTTGCCCGTCGGTATTTGGAGCCTCATAGTCTTAACAAAGCCCGAAATTAAAGCTGCATTTCACTGAGGCGGATAGTGTCTCACAGTCCCAACCAACAGGGTGGACAGTATCCTGATGCGATGCGGAGAAGCCGGTATCTCAGTCCTCATCACGTTGTTCTCTATGTCTGTTTCGTCATAATCTCAGGATCCTTCTTGCTCACGCCTGCCAGATCGGCGGAAGGGCCGCTTTATCTTGGCGCATTGCCCTTTCCCCATACCTGTGTTTTCAAAAACCTAACGGGACTCCCATGCCCCGGCTGCGGTTTAAGCCGATCCATGGTGGCCATCGCTCATGGTGAGCTGAGACAGAGTCTTTATTACCATCGCCTGGGATTGTTGACATTTCTTTATGTTCTGGTGCAGTTTATCTACCGGATCGGAGCGATAGCGGCTCCTGCATTCACAGCTCATATCCGCGGATCGGAGAAGTATCTCAACCGAGGTCTTATCCTTTTGGTTTCTCTATATCTCCTGAATTGGATTGTCCTGCTAATATTTTAAGGTCTTTGGACCTTGTCGAGTTGTTTTCATGTAGAGGCGGTGTTCCTTTTGGAGTTATGCCAACCCATCCCGAATCCTCAAGATAATAGAAGAACCCTGCCTTTTCATGTTTCTCTCTTTTAAACCGTCGAATTGTTCCAATCCGGACTTTTTTAGATTATACTAGCTCTATTAAATGTGAAATCTTCCATCGGGAGTTCAGCATTAAAATTAAAGTTGTGAAGCTCATTCGGCGTAAAAAAAGGTCTGTCGAAAAGATATCTGACAACGGTTCTCTTTCTCTCTCCGGAATGAGGAGGGAGCGGGTCTCACCCCTTAATGATGTTGTGTGGCGGAAGACTCTTTATGTTGCCGGTGGTTGTCTAGCCCTCTGGTCGATCCGGGTGATTTTTGGTTGGGATCAAGCGGCCTTTGTCTGGATCAGCGCGTTTATTGCGCTGACATCTTGGATATTTGCCATCCGGATGCTTCTGATCGACACCAAGTTTAAAAAATTATGGATTCTCTGGCTTAGCTCGAGTGTTTTTTTTGTCCTGGCATCTCCTTCTTCATCTGGCATGTGGGTAGCGGCCGTATCTTTTGCCTTTGTTTTCCTCCTGCTTCGCCTCTATAAACCCTACCGCCATCTGACATCCAAACGCCGTGCCGCTCTGTATCTCATCGGAGTGCTTATCCTTGGTCTTCTCACCGTGGGTTGGGTTGGCAGGGGGGGGGCGGAGATCGCCGTTGCTCAATCCGGAGATGCCGCCCAAGCAGAAGAGTTTCTACTCCCTGCATCGAAGCCGTTCATCGCCAGCCATTTCAGTCATAACCTCGCGAGTTACGCCTTGTGGGCTTTGCGCTTTTTCTGGTTTTTCAGCCTGCTTCACCTTTTTCTGAATATCCGCCTCCATTTCGTGAAGTTGAAGCCCAAATTGGCTGTGAGTGCGATCCTGATCGCTTTTGTCCCCTTCGTGCTTGTGAACCTCATGGGTTTCCTCGTTCTGTACAGCACGCTAGGCGCGAATCGCGCGGACCGGGCCAAAGTAATTCTTCATGATTGGACTGTTCTTGTCGCTGAAGACAAAAATTTTATCCAAGTTCTGTCAGGGCGCCCTTTTTCTTACGAGACAGAGGGAGACACCATCAAGATCGAAGGCACGCCTCCACCATGGTTCCCGCATTTTGCTCAGGCACTGAAAACTGACTCTGCCCGGATGGCTGAGTGGTTGGCGTTGAGGCGTGCTCAGGTTTTTTGGGTGGATTCCGATCTATGGCTCATCCATGTGATGCAGTCTTCCCCGTCAGATCTTTCCGCTAGAGGCTGTCAATTCGATTTCAAAATGATGGACAGGCTTGCTGGGATTCTACACACGGATGTTCTTCTTTCGTTCAATAATCCCATCGATTTGAGTATGAGCCAGGATAATATCATCCGTCTTGTGCCGCAAGATGAATTGACCAATCGACCGCCGATACGAGGCAAATTTGAAAGGGACTTGCCCAAGGGCGATGCCGCTAAGAAGGCAGAGCAATCGAGCTTTCATAAACCTCTTTATTTCGGAATGACTCATCTGAATGTCGTGGCCTTCGATAAAAGGGGTTTTAAGTCGGAAAATATTTTACTGATAACCGAGACCAGTCTCGCTGACATCGCCAGCGACCTGTTCTCCCAACGCAACCCCTTAATCATGGTCGTCATGACCGCTTTGCTGACCTTAGGGGTAATGCTCTTGATTTTGGAAGCTTTTGCACTCTTTTTCGGCCTGCGTATTACGGGGGGAATTACCTCGGCTGTCAAGGCGTTACACAGGGGGACGAGACAGATTGCCAAGGGAGACTTCGATGTTCAGATCGACATCCCCAACGAAGATGAGCTGGGTGACCTGGCCGTTTCCTTTAACGAGATGGCCGCTGCTGTCAAGAGGGGCCAGCAAGAGGCAATCGAGCGAGAGCGTTTGGAAAGGGAACTCTCCACGGCTCGCGAGATACAGGAAAAGCTTCTCCCTCATGAGATGCCCACCGTCACCGGATTTGAAATCACGGGAACCAGCCTTCCCAGTCAGCAGGTAGGAGGAGATTACTTCGATTTTCTGGACATCGGAGAAGCCCTGCTGGGTATTGCTATTGCCGATGTCTCTGGCAAAGGAATTCCTGCTGCTTTGCTCATGGCCAACCTCCAGGCGTCTCTCCATGCTCAGGTGTTTCAGAAAGGAGAGGTCTCTGAAATAGCTCACCGCATTAACAATCTCCTTTACAAATCAACGGATGCCCATATGTTTGTCACCTTCTTCTACGGAATCCTGGACCGCCAAAAGTCCCTGTTCACTTCGACCAATGCCGGACACAATCCGCCTCTGCTCTTCCGATCTGATGGGAGGATCGAACGTTTGAGTGAAGGAGGTCTCATTTTAGGGTTTCAACCCGATGTCCGATATGATCAGCAAACGGTGATGATCGAGCCCGGGGAAATCATAGTGCTCTATACGGACGGCATAACGGAGGCCGTGGATCCGACTTCGGAGATGATCGCTGATGACCTCTTCGGTGTCGAGAGGCTGGTGGATGTGGTTCGTGAGAATTCCGGGAAATCCGCAAGAGAAATTCAGTCTGCAATTTTAGATGCCATTGCAAATCATACAAACAATGCACCTCAGTTTGACGATATCACTCTTGTCGTCATTAAACGAAATACCTGAGCCTGCAGGTTTTTTGACATCGTTTTTTTTCCTTGTTATCATCATCCTTCACAGATGATATCTCATCATATCCTATCGTACGGAAAGGGAGGAATCATGTGCAAATCTGTTGCCGGTGTCGCTTTTTTGATTCTTTTAGCTTGCCTTGTTTCAGTCCACAGCTCCGGAAAAGAAAAAAAATCGGTGGCTTTGGGAAAGTATGATTTCCATCATTATTACGCATATGAGGAACTCACCCGCTATCTTCAAGATATTGTTCACGCTTATCCTCATCTGGCTGAGCTGAAATCCCTCTGTAAATCCCGAATGGGCAGAGATGTCTGGATGCTCATCATCAACAACAGCAGGACGGGAGACCCTGAGGTCAAACCGGGTTTTTTCCTGAATCAAATTCATGCCGGTGAGGTTATCGCTTCGATGTCCTGCAATTACACGATCTGGTATTTGTTGAGCCAGTACGGGAAAAAGGATGAAGTGACCGAGCTTGTAGACAAGCTAGTTTGGTACATCGTTCCCAGGCTTGATGTAGACGGTGCTGAAGCCTATTTGACGGGGAAACCAGCCGGAGAGGATCCCAACCCCATTGATGAGGATGGCGATTTCTTATTCGATGAGGACCCGCCCGAGGATATTGATGGAGATGGATTCCTTGTCCAGATGAGACAGAAAGATCCCAAAGGGGAGTGGAAGATCTCCGAAAATGATCCAAGAATAATGGTCAGGAAGGCTGCCGACGAAACAGGCGGAATCTATTACAAACTGTATAGCGAGGGGATTGATAACGATAAAGACGAAAAAGTCAACGAAGACAGTTTCCGGATGGGGTTTCTCTCCAACAGAAACTACCCGGGAAACTGGAAACCTCAGACTATCCAGAGAGGTTCAGGCAAGTACCCCATGGAGGAAAGCGTGACTCGAGCGGAAGTCGACTTTGTTGCCAGTCACCCCAACATTGCTCTTTATGTTCAACATCACTGCTGCGGGCATGTGATTCTCCGACCGCCGACCACACGGCCGGATAAGGATTTCAAGTATAAGCGGGATTTGGAGCTGTACAAGGTTGCCAGCGCCAGATGTCTCGAGCATTCTGGATGGGATCTGGCCACATCGGTGTTTGATTGGAATTTTCCGAGGGGAATCCCGAATAGGAAACCCACCCAGGTCTATCGAGATAAAGATGGCAAATTGAAAAATACACCTCCCGGTATGTACCCGGAGGAGAGCACTCTTGAATCCCTTGCTGGCTTTGACCCGTGGGAAGGTGAATGTGAATGCGAAAGAGGGTATTTTGCCTGGGGCAGTTCGATTGAGACCATGTATGACCTGTTTGGGATTTTTGCTATGGGGGATGAACATTGGAACATTCCGGATTATGACAAGGATGGAAAAGTAACGACCGAGGAGCGTTTGAAATGGAATGACGAAGAGATGGATGGGAAAATCTTTATTGACTGGCATGCCTATGATCACCCCTCACTCGGCGCTGTTGAAATTGGCGGATGGCGTCGGAGAAAGGTCAGCCCGCCAGAAGGGGAATTGATAGAGCAAGAGTGTGAAATGGGAAACAGGTTTGTTCTCTATCTCGCCAGCCTTGCTCCTGATGTGGCCGTGGGCAAAACCGAGGTCACAGACAAGAAAGGCGGTGTCTTTCGCCTGGATATTACGGCGGTAAACAAAGGATTTCTGCCGACAGCAACGGAACTGGCTCAGGATTTAAACCTGTGTGAATCGGTTCTGCTGGAAGTCATCCCCGATGATAATATCGAGGTCATATACGGCGAATTGAAGGTCAAATTAGAACAGATTGACGGGCGCACTGAAGGCCCCAAAATAACCTATATTCTCCGTCTAAAGGATCAAGCCCGCCGAGGTGGATTGAGGATTCAAGTCGCGTCACAGAAAGGCGGTAAGGACAGCAAGGACATTATCATCGAATGAGTCAGTTTTGGAAAGGGGAGTGAAGAATGACAGAAAGAGACCTGCGCTTTAAAAAGAAAAAAATGACGGATGGGAGAAAGACAGGCATTCTCCTCATTTTGATCGGGATTGGGCTTCCTCTAATCCTGTCTTTTTTTCAGGATGAGGGAGAATTCCGATTTTTTAGCAAATCCTTTGTCGCCGAAAGGAGCCTTGCTCCAGTTGAGATCGCATCCATCAAAAAGGCAATGGCTGAAAAGAAACAACGAATGGACACTCTCCAAAGAGTGTCTGAAGAGGTTAAATCAGCCGCGCGAAAACAATTGGGGGAAGACTATTTTAAAGATAAATGGATAGTGAGGGAATACAGCGGCTTCTCCATCCCATTCAAGTATACGATCGCACTGGGATTGCTTCTGTTTCTTGTCGGAATCGGTAAACTCATCCTCGGCTAAAAAAAAGGCCTGTTCTTTTTTTTATCTGAAATGGGCGACGATGAATTGAGACAGCAGGCTGATCATTTTCTCGAAGTGACGGGGTTGAGAGTAGATGTGGTCTGCGCCCCGTATGATTTCCAGTCGGCAATTGGACATCAGACTGGCGCTGATTTCACTCTGTTCGATGGGAACTGTAAGGTCCTCATCACCATGGACTATCAGCGTTGGAATCCTTATCTTCTTAACCGCTTCATAGCCTTTAATTTTTTCTGCATCCTTATAGAAAGAATAATTCAAGCGGAGGCTCTGTCCGTCGGCGCCAGTTAGCGGGATGGCCCCCTTTTCCTTCCATATATCGATATTTATGCGGTGGTGTTGGGCAATCAACAAGCCCATGTAATCCGAAACAGGCGATTTTAAGGCAAGCACACCAAATTCGTCTCTATCCGAGGCAACGAGAATGCTGACTATTCCGCCAAAACTCGAGCCCATTAGTCCGAATACTGTGTAGCCCAGCCCTTGGAGATATTTCAGTGCCTGCCGGACGTCGTCGACCCCTTCAGAAATCGTGATTTCTTCAAAAAGCCCTTCGCTTTCTCCATGGCCGAAGAAGTCAAAGCGAAATGTGGAAATGTTGTGTTTACTCAGTATCTCTTCCAATCGGGTGTTCGTGCGTCCGTCTTTACCTGTTGAGAAGCCGTGACACAGAATGACCATCGGCTCCTCAGTACTTTTTGATGGATTAGAAAGGATTCCACAGAGCCGTTCGCCTCGACTGTTTTCAAAGTGAGTCTTTTCCCTCATCGTTTCCTCGACTCGATCCTGGATTGTCCAAAGAAGACTGCCCATTATATAATATAAAAGGCCGCCTGAAAAACTCCGGTTTGGAATCAGGTACTCTGTTTCGGCAGCAAGATATCTTGATAAGGAGCTCATGAGCATCCTGGGCATAAAAGAGCGCTCTGAAATCGCATGGGAGGCTTTGGGGCGAGTCCTAATCTGATAGAGCTGGTTTTGCAGAGGCAACTGCTCTGATATAGATAAGGGCACGCGCCCTTCCGTGCTTTTCGAGAATTTGTGTTTTAATGGAGAAGAAGCGTCGGCAGGAGTGAAAGCATGGCGCAATGTCTTTATTGCCACAAAGATTCCGACTTGATTAGCTCTCCTCTTAATCTGTGTGCTGACTGTATCCGTTCACATTTCGATGCGGTCAAACCTCATGTGGACCGTGTCCACGCCCGAGTAAGACAGAGTTTCGCACTTCCCCCATTCCCCCCCCCAAGACCCGGACGGCATACCCTGTCAACTGTGCGCGAATCATTGCCGGATTCCAGAAGGGGGCCGCGGCTACTGTGGTAGCCGATTCAATCGAGAGGGAAAACTCTTCGGAGGTCGGCCAGGAGAAGGTCATTTTTCCAGCTATTTTGATCCTCTGCCCACCAACTGCGTGGCTGACTGGGTATGTCCTGGCGGGTCGGGATGCGGGTTTCCTCAATTTTCCCACGCCAAAACATCCGAATGGGGCTTTAAAAACCTGGCTGTCTTTTTTAAATCCTGCACCTTCAACTGTCTCTTCTGTCAAAATTGGCATTACCGGGAAGAATCGCTCGTGTGGGGTCAGCAGAGCACAGACGAAATTGCCGAATCAGTCGATGACAGGACATCCTGTGTTTGCTACTTTGGAGGCGACCCCTCGTCTCAAATTCTGTATGCTTTGGCCGCATCCAAAAGGGCTATGGAAAGACAGACAAAGGGTATTCTTCGGATTTGCTGGGAGACCAATGGCAGCATGAACACTCCTCTCTTGGATAAAGCGGCTGCCCTTTCCCTGAAAAGCGGTGGCTGTATCAAATTTGACCTTAAGGCTTGGCATGAGGAACTGCATTATGCTCTGTGTGGTGTCTCCAATCAGCAGACCCTTGCCAATTTCGAACACCTGGCCAGGTATTATCAGGATAGGCCTTCTCCGCCTTTGTTGATTGCCTCAACTCTTCTCGTACCCGGCTACATCGATCAGGAAGAAGTCAGGGAAATTGCCTCCTTCATCGCTGCTCTGGATCCTCAAATACCGTACAACCTTCTCGGATTTTACCCGCATTTTGCAATGCAAGATCTTCCGCGAACGTCGGTCAAGCATGCCGAAAGATGCCGGAAGGCCGCGCTTGAGTCGGGATTGGAAAGAGTCAAGCTGGGAAATGCCCATCTTCTGGGTGACAGATATTGATAGTTGTGCTTTCCGTCCTAGATGTTTTGCGTCATCACAGTCGCAGACAGATGTCTTCAGACCAAGCACAAAGCTAGAAAGGAGTTGATAATGTTGAGGGGAATATGGATTCTCATCATACTGTTGATCGCTGGATGTACAGGTTATGGCCCCGATGAATTGACGATTTGCTGTGCTGGGGACAGCTTGATGAGACCAATCCCCACTCACCTGAGAGCATTGATGCTCTCAAAGGGAAGGAGGATAGATATAAAGGATTGGGGGCGAGGAGGATTGAGTTCTCGAACTTATATGCCCTTTTACAGAAAACGCCTTCAAAAACAGATGAGCTCTGATGTAGATTTTATTCTGCTTCAGCTGGGCACCAATGATGTGAGACCACTCTACTCGGGAGAATACAGCTTGGTCCAATTTGAGGCGAATTTGAAATTAATCGTTGATGAATTCAAAAAATTTCCTGCCAGCAGAGACAACCCTGTCAAAATTCTCATGGCAAGCATTCCCCCTTTTTACGCCCCCGAATACAAAGAGATGAATCACTTCATTCAGGGCAAGCTAAATCCCGTCATTAAAAATTTATCTGAGACTGAGGCTGTGTTTTTTGTTGATAATTGGAAAGTATTGAGCAACAGGGCACAACTCTACAGCCCAGATGGTATTCACCCCAATGCGGATGGCGAACGGGTTCTGACTCAGAATTGGATCAGGGCTATGCGCAGAGCAGTCAGGTCCTCATTCGCTTTATCAGATGGATTCCCTTAAGCTTTGCTCTCACCGAACTGGGCCGTAAAAGATCTGAGCTTTTGACCGTTTCGGTTTTGTTTGAGCTTTTTCAAAGCTTTGGACTCGATCTGTCGGATTCTCTCACGGGTAACATTGAACTGTTCACCAACTTCTTCCAGTGTGTACTCATCTCCATCGCAGAGTCCGAATCTCATTTTCAGGATTTCTGTTTCCCTATCTGTTAATTCCCTCAAGGCGGCTTCAATCTGTTCCCTGAGGCTGATGTGGATGACCGTTTCGGGAGGCGAGGGGATTTCTTTGTCCTGGACGAAATGACCGAGAGGGCTATCTCCCTTGTCACCGGCCGGATTGTCGATAGATACAGGGTCTTGAGTGAAGCCCATGATTTCTTGAATTTTTTCCGGTGACAACTTCATTCTAGCTGCCAATTCTGCGCTGGTCGGCTCTCTCCCCTTATCCCGGGCGATATTTCTGGAAATTTTTGTCAATTTTTGAATGGTCTCGGTCATGTGGACGGGCACACGAATCGTCCGGGATTGGTCGGCAATGGCTCTGGTGATGGCTTGCCTGATCCACCAAGTGGCATAGGTCGAAAACTTGTGTCCTCTTCGATAATCATACTTTTCCACGGCTCTCATCAATCCAATGTTGCCTTCTTGAATCAAATCGAGAAAGGGCAGCCCACGGTTCTGGTATTTTTTGGCAATCGAAACGACGAGTCTCAGATTCGCGGAAATCATCTCGGCTTTGGCATTATCGCGAACCCTGAGACCCGCTTCGACTTTATCCAGAGTCGCTTTCAGAGTTTTTGATGACAGCCCACTCTCCTCATAGAAACGACCCAGATGTATGCTGAGATCTGCCAATCGTCGCTTTGATTCTGGGTTGGGGGTTGTGTTTCTGCTCAGCCTCATCTGTGTTTTCAAGTGTTCTTGTTCCCGTGCCCATTGGTCTGCCTTTTTGAGGGTTTGGATGACCTCCTCGATCATTCGTTCCCTACGCAAAGGCCGGAAGTTCAGAGATCGAATGAGTCGTCGCATTTGAATCACGAGCCGGCCCCGGGCAAATGGGCTGTTCTTACTTTCCGGCATCGCCTTTAGCCTTGCAGCCAATTCTTTGATCTTTTCGATTTTTTGGATTATCGATTTCAATCGCTTATTCAATGCCTCGTGGCCGTTCTTGCTATCGTCGAATTCGAAGATTCCTCTGATCATTTCCGGATTTTCTTGAATTCTCCTCTCTATGTCGAGTATGGCTTGATAGATTAGATCGCTTTTTGCCAGAGCATTCAGGATAGCTCGTTCGCCTCTCTCCACCTCTCTTGCTATAGAAACTTCTCCCTCTTTAGTCAGCAGCAGAATGTTTCCCATATCCTTCAAGTAGATTTTGACATTGTCAGTTGTACGCCCATGTTCATCACCCGCATTCATCCTTTTGTCTTTTTTTCTTAAATTTTTGATATCTGTCTTCGGGGTAAATTCTTCTTCATTCTCGTCTTCATGAGCAAAGTGCAATTGCTTCTCTTCCGTTATCGTGCGGTTAAGAAAGAGGGTGCCCTGACTGTCATCTGTTATGAGGAATTCATGTTCCTCATCATGGAGGCGGACTTCATGAAAGCCCTCTTCTCTGTAATCCATTTCGGCTGACACTTTTTATCTCCCTTGTATAAGTATATTAACATATTATAAACTTCCTTCATTTGCATTTCGTTTCATTTTCCATTTAAATTTCTAGGAATTATAAGAATTTTGCGGATTTCGTCTGCCCGAATTAGATTCTTCGCTTATACAGCAGCTAACCAGTGCTTCGCAGCGTGCTCAGTTTAGACAAATGACGGCACTTCTATATTCCCGAATTGGATAGAAGATGTTTACTGTAGAGAAATGTTGTCCATGATACCGTTGCGGTCTTACGTGAATAAAACTTAGCGTATTCTATCGAAGCGCAGGTTTCTGACTCGCCCCCCTGTTAGAAGGAACCCCGTAATTTTCTTGTCTTCATTCCGCGTGAATCTCAGCACGGATAACCACCATTGCCCTCCTGTGAACTGATCTGTATCGGAGGGAATGAGCTCATTATCCCCGTGCCGCCGGTGCCGGGCAACGAGGCTCGTCCCATCGACAAGTAGAGTGTATGTCGTTCCGAGTTCATCGCTGTAGTAATCTCCGGCATACTCCGCCATTTGCTCGGGTGTCAACTCCGGAAACTCCACTCTCTTGCCTTCGATATCTTGCCCTCCCATTTGGAGGGTGAAGCGCTTGACTTTTCCTTTCTTTTCCGGATGAAAGATGATCTGGGCATCGACGATTTTAAGGAAAAACTTGGTTTCAGATTCGGAGAACAACTCAAACTTGGCCTGTCCCACCGCTTCACCCATCAACTTGTCTTCATTCCGTGTGATTTTTACGACCATACCATTATCGAGAGTGTATTTTCCCTCGTAATTATCATAGATGGCGGGATCGACCTTGACTTGCTCTCGCTCTTTTTTTCCCTGTTCATCAGCTTCAATGAGATCGGCGAGGTAAATATCCGCTACTTGGAGAGCCTTCATTCCCGGATTAAAACTACCGAGGTTGCTCAGGATACTCACCGAGAATTTCTGCTCCGGGAACATCACGATGTGTGACCGAAATCCGGCGTCTCCGCCGCTGTGGCTCATAGTTCTCAGTCCCTTGTAATCCTGGATTACCAACCCAAAGGCATATTCCAGCTTTTTGCCGTTGTTAAGGATACCCACTTCGCACATCTGCGCGATGACTGCCTTGCCGCCGACACGAGGATCTTCAAAATTGTGAGCCCATTTAGCCAAATCTTCGACTGTAGTGAACAGGCTGGTTGCCCCCACATTGGCATAACTCAGGACGCTTTTTTTGAATCCTTCTTCGTCCAGGGGCGAATAAGAGTAGGCTCTATTTTTGACAATCATCTCATGGTCGTCATGAAAATGGGTGTTGGTCATCCCGAGTGGCTTGAACATATTTTCTTGGGTCCATTCCCTGAAGGACTGACCAGTCACCCTTTCGACAGTTACCGCTAAAAGAGAGTATCCCATATTGCTGTAGAGATGCTCCTCCCCGGGATTGAAGTTCAGATCCTTTTGATGTTTGACCATGTTGAGAATGTGTTCTTTGGTGATGACATCGTCGAGACGCCATCCGGCCATGGCCAGGAGTTCCCACTGATCGCGTATTCCACTGGTGTGATGTATCAATTGTTTCAGGGTTATAGTTTTGCCAAAGTCAGGGACTTCGGGTACATGTTTCTGAATGGGATCATCCAGCGACAGTTTGCCTTGGTCGGCCAGCATGGTGACGGCAAACGCTGTGAATTGTTTGGAAACAGACGCAACATGAAAAATTGTCGATGGTCTGATAGGGATGTCATACTCTAGATTCGCATATCCATAGCCTTTTTTGTAAATGATTTGGCCGTCTTTCGCCACTGCCAATGATGCACCTGGTGATCCAGGCTTATCCCAGTCTTCGAAGAGTTTATCGACCTCGGCGGCCATGGTGTTCTCTTCGGTGATTGTTCCGGCCTTCAGGTTGATCAACAAAGGAGTTGTGAGTAGACACAATGCTGTAAGGAAAAGCATGAATTTTTTCATGTTACACTCCTTGTCTTGGTGTTCTGTCAGATTTTTATCACATGATCTTCACCCGGTCAATGGCTGGTGGAGCTTTCGCCCAGCACAGATGTTGGATCATAAATTTTGGTCCCTCTTGGCTTTTTGTCTGGCTTGAGGTCAAAAAGCCTTTTATCTATGACCTTAGACCTTGATTTTGACACATTGATGCGGATGAGATAATCTACACATTCCTAGCTATGGCCTCAATAAGACACGCAGGAAAAAGCATTTCTGCTCATAGAGAACGGATCTACGATGATATTTTTGAATGCGAAGATCTCGCCGTTTTTTTCACTTTTTTATCGAAAGGGGAAGGAAAATGATAAAGAGATTATTGTGTCTAGCCCTCGGAGCAGGTGTTGTTTTGGGTCTTCTCATTTTGAGGGTTAATACGATGACCCAAGAAATGTCAGCGGGTGACCTGCGGATTAACGCGCACAGGCTCGAACAACATATCCTTGGGCTTGCCGAATTTGGAAAAAATGAAAAGGGTGGACTTGATCGGGTTGCCTACAGCGATGCCGATATTCGGAGTCGGAAATACCTCATGTCTCTCATGAAAGATGCAGGATTGAGTGTCCGAGTAGATGAAGCGGGCAACATCATCGGTCATAGGGAGGGCCAAAACCCTGAGCTTCCTCCGATCATGTTTGGTTCGCATTCAGATACAGTCCCTAACGGCGGAAAATATGATGGAGCTCTAGGAGTACTCGGTGCCATTGAATGTGCCCACATACTTCAGGAAAATGCCATAGCAACTCGACATCCCTTGGAAGTCATTGTTTTTACAGATGAAGAAGGAGGGTTGGTGGGAAGCCGAGCTATGACGGGCACCCTGACACTGGATGCCCTCGATGTCGTCAGTCACAGCGGAAAAACTGTCAGGGAGGGAATCCGCGCGCTCGAAGGAGACCCGGAAAATCTCTCCAAAGTCATCAGACAGAAGGGAAATATCAAGGCCTTCCTCGAAATCCACATCGAACAGGGCCGCATCCTGGAAACTAAGGGAATCGATATCGGTGTTGTTGAGGGCATCGTGGGGATCAGCTGGTGGGATGTCACCATCGAAGGCTTTGCCAACCATGCCGGAACCACGCCCATGGACATGCGACAGGATGCTATGCTGGCCGCTGCCCATCTGGTGGTTGCCGTCAATCGTGTCGTGACCGGTGTTCCAGGTCGTCAGGTGGGCACAGTAGGGCGCATTCACGCCGAGCCCGGTGCACCCAATGTCATTCCCGGCCGCGTCGTCATGAGCCTGGAGCTGCGTGACCTCTCATCTGAAAAAATTCAATCGCTTTTTGAGAAAATTCAGGAAGAAGCTCGGCAAATATCCAGAGAGACGGATACTCGAATTTCTTTTACTGGGATAGATGCCATGGCCTTGCCGGCCCCAACAGATCCAGCAATCCGAAGGCATATTGCAGCTTCAGCGGAAGAGCTGGGTCTCTCCACACTCTTCATGCCCAGCGGTGCTGGTCATGATGCGCAAGACATGGCCAGGATTGCGCCGACGGGCATGATCTTTATTCCCAGCGTCGGAGGCATCAGCCATTCCCCGAAGGAATTCTCTCGAACCGAAGATATGGTCAACGGCGTCAATGTTCTCCTTCACTCTATTCTTAGGATTGATCGCGATTAGCTTAACTATTTCAGGTCGGTGTCCCTTTTGGCTTTGAATTCCGCCCCTTCGTACCAGTTGGGGAACGTGTCTTCCATACTCAATCTGTAACCCACCTGGAACAGGAGGCGTAGGTCCTCGATGGCTCCGGACAAGTCCCAGCTCGGGTCATATTCATCCGTGACTTTATGATATTTTTCGGCGGAATATTTGTCCTTTTGTTTTCGCGTCCATTCTTTGCCGTGCTCGACATGGTCATTTCCCGTTCCTGCATAGAGAGCCGGAATTCCCTGTTTGGCAAAACTGAAATGATCCGAGCGGTAAAAGGACCCTTTTTCGGGGGTTGGATTAGGTTCCACACGCCGGCCTTGTTCTGAAGCTGCTTCCTCAAGATATTTATCCAGCTCTGATTTTCCATAACCCACGACAGTGATATCCTTCATCGGGCCGTAAATGTTCAGCGCATCCATGTTGATTCCGACAACAGTTTTAGATGTGGGAAAGATGGGATGTGTGGCATAGTAGAGTGAACCGAGCAATCCCTGTTCTTCGGCCGTGACGGCGAGGAAGGCGATCGACCTCCGAGGAAGCGTTCCGAGGTTTTTAAATGCCCTGGCCAATTCGATCAACCCGGCCGTTCCAGTGGCATTGTCGAGAGCACCATTGTAAATCTGATCTCCTTCGAGAGAGGTGTCGATCCCGAAGTGATCCCAGTGTGCCATGTAAAAGATATATTCGTCAGCTCGATCGGAACCAGGGAGAACAGCAATGACATTCCGTGATGTCGATTCGCGAATGGAGTTTTTCATTTTGATCGAGGCTTTCAAGCCGAGAGGGATAGCCTTGAAACCGCCTTTTGTGGCTTGCGCTTGGAGATCTTCGAGATGCTGCCCCGCACTTTCGAGAATACCTTTGGCAATATCCAGACTCAGCCACCCTTCCACAGCACAGCGTGAGAGATTTTTATCCTCGCTTATCAGGTTGAATTTGGGACCCGTGAAACTGTTCCTGACAACACCCCATCCGTAGGCGGCCGGTTCTGTCTCATGAATGATGAAGGCGCCGGCAGCTCCCTGACGGGCCGCCTCTTCGTATTTGTATGTCCAGCGTCCATAATAGGTCATCGCCCGACCTGTGAAAAAATCAGGATCTTCGGTGGCGTAACCAGGATCATTGACCAGCATGACGACGGTTTTTCCCTCCACGTCAATTCCCTCATAGTCATTCCAACCGTACTCTGGCGCGATTATCCCGTAGCCGACAAAGATCATTTCGGAATCTTCGAGAAACACCTCGTCGATCACTTGCATGGTGGAAGCAGTAAATTCGTCCTTGAAGGCATAAGTGCTCGTTTTGCCGGCCCCCTTTATCACCAAATTTTCCACAGGGACCGAGTTGATCTCCACCATCGGAACTTCCTGAAAAAAACTCTCTCCGTTCCCCGGCTTGAGGCCCAATTCTTCGAATTTGTCCTTCATGAAATTGACTGTCAACTCCTCTCCTTTCGAGGCTGGAGCTCGCCCTTCAAATTTGTCTGAGGAAAGAATCTCTGTGTTTTTTGCTAAGCTTTCGACCGTGATGCTGGTCAGAGCACCCTCTAGGTCATGCTCTTTCTTCGCACAGCCAAAGATAAAAAGAGTCAGAAGCAGAAATGAACCGATGATTAAGCGATACCTTATCATGACAAATACCTCCAAAGAAAGCATTAAAGAAGCTTTTGAATTATCACCACTGATGACAAATGTCAAGTTTGGGCATTTCCTAATCCGTGAGGAGGGTCGTTGAGCGACGTGGCCTTCTTTGGATTCTTGAAATCGGCGTTTTGTTCATGCCGAAATTGATCCCTTCAGTTGACATTCGAGGCCCAAGGTTTTAAAGTGAAAACACTTCTATGAAAGGTGAACTCCGATGAAGAAAGTTATCACAAGGCGGGATTTTATCCGCGGAACCACCTATGCTGTTTTGGGTACGGCCGTGGGTTTATCAGCTCAAGAATCGAAGAAATCCAGAGTCGTCCTCATCAGACATCCTGAAGCAGTGGATCAGAACTACAAATTCAATGCTGAGGTGATTCAGCAGATGTTCGATGAAGGCGTGGCCAAGCTCTTTGAAACGACCGATGCCGTCGAGGCTTTTAAAAGCATAATCAAACCTGGTGAAATTGTAGGCATTAAGAGCAATGTTTGGTCATATCTCCCGACTCCGTCTGAAGTTGAACAGGCGATAGTCAATCGATTGTTGGATGTGGGAATCAACAAAGAGGATATAGGCATCGATGATCACACAGTGAGAACAAACCCCATTTTCATAAATTCCACCTCACTTATTAACGTCAGGCCCCTTCGAACCCATTACCTTGCCGGCATCAGCGGTGTCATGAAAAATTACATCATGTTCGCTCAGTCCCAGTCTGCCTATCATCCGAACAGCTGTGCTGACTTGGGTGCCCTCTTCAAGCTGCCCATAACCAAAGGAAAGACCCGTTTGAATATCCTCTGTGCCCTGACGCCTCAGTATCACGGACGTGGCCCCCATCACTTCAGCCGTCGCTATGTTTGGAATTATAAAGGCCTTTTACTGAGCCAAGATCCTGTTGCTGTAGATGCTATAGGGCTAAGGCTTATCATGGCCATGAGAACGCGAAAACTGGGGAAAGAGCGGGCCATTCCCCCAGTCCCCAAGCATATTGAAGAGGCCGATACCAAACATGGAATCGGTACGAGCGATATCAACAAGATAGATTTGATTAAGCTGGGGTGGCCAGAGGATATATTGGTTTAGTCTGTATGGGATATGGAGGATTCCACATGAAATTCCAAAAATACGCTTCTATGGGCACTATCTTTTTGCTGGTTCTCGTTCATTTGAGCTGTGGAGGCGGAACTTCGGGACCGGGCCTCCAGTATGTCGATTCTCTACTCTGGACCAAGGCCTATGATATTAGTCTGGCAGGGGATTATGCCTATTGTGCCTTTCTCAACGGACTCGTCGTTCTCGATATATCCGATAAGGCCAAGCCTGTGTTTGTCTCCCAACTGTATCTGGGGGGAGGTTTCGGTATTGATGCCAAAGACAATCTGGTCTATGTGGCAGCAGGCCAACAAGGATTGAAGATTGTGGATGTGTCAACTCCGGAATCTCCCCGGATTATAAGCAGCCTCGACACTCCGGGCGAGGCAAAGGCTGTTGTTACGGACGGAAAATATGCTTACTTAGCCGATGGGCCATCTGGCTTCCATCTTATTGACATCAGCACCCCTTCGTCGCCTGCCCTTGTTTCTTCTCTGGATACGCCCGGTGTAGCAGCCGGAATCGCGGTGAGAGAGAGTGTTGTCTTCGTTGCTGACGGCGAATCCGGTCTTCAGGCTCTTGATATTAGCGATCCGATATCCCCGAGCTTGTCTCAATCGGTTGACACGCCTGGGACTTCGGAGAGTGTCGTGTTAGAGGGAAATTTTGCCTATGTGGCCGATGGCTACACGGGATTACAGATCTTTGATATCAGTTCTCCCTCAAACCCTGTCCTGTCCACGACGTTCACCACGTCAGGGTATGCTCGAGGTGTAGCTGTCGAAGGGAGTCGAGTTTGTGTGGGGAACCTCTATGATGGAGCCTTTCAAATTGTGGATGTCCGTAATCCTCAGCAGCCTTCTCTTTTGGCGACATTCAAGCACACAATCTATAATGAAGCCTACGGCGTCGCACTCGATGGTGAATATGCTTACATCGTGGATTACTTCGCTGGAATACATATCCTCTCTATCGAAGATCCCAAAAATCCGATAATAACAGGAGTCTTTTACACTCCGGCTTCAATCATCGATGCCTGCCTTGATGGATCCTATGTGTATGCGGTCGGCAACATGTCCGGATTGAAAATGCTGGACATGTCGAATCCTGAGACTCCTAAGGTGATCGGCTCATATGCCCAACTCATCGACGCCAGCGAGAAAAACTATGCCAAGTTCTTGGGTACAATCATTCGCCTCCGTAATGCGCAATCACTGGCTGTGAAAGACAATTTTGTCTTTCAATCCGGCCGTCCGGGTTTAAATGTGTACGATGTCTCCGATCCTTCAAACATAAAAAGTGTCCGGTTCCTGAGGGTTCCCGGCGTCTCTCGACGTTTAGTCCTCCTGGGGGATCTGCTGTACATGACATCCGATCATGCCGGTCTTCACATCATCGACATCTCTGATCCCAGAAAGCCCTCTCTCAAAGGCTCTCTCGAGATGCCAGGGTTCGCTTATGGGCTGGCTGTGGATGGCCAGTACGCCTATATCGCCAACAGTGATACGGGTCTCCATGTTGCGGATATCAGCGATCCCTCGGCGCCGAAACTCATTAAAACGTTCATGACATCCGGACTGCCCTATGGTGTAGCTATAGACAGCCCATATGCCTATGTGGCTGATGGCGAGGCCGGCCTGCAAATTCTGGATATCAGTGATCCCACAGAGCCAAAAGCCGTCGGTTCTTTTCCTGTCGATGGATTTGCCAATGCCGTCACCGTGAGCGGTGATTTCGCCTACCTCTCGGATGAAACCACTGGAATTCTGAAGATTGACATCAAAAATCCCGAAGAGCCGAAGCTCGTCGCCTCCTTCGACACTCCCGGGGAATCGGCCAATGTCGTGGTTTATGGCGAATATGTCATCGTTCCGGATTCTTTTTCCCTGATTATCTTGAAGTAGAGTATTATTTCATCAGATTACAACTGACTCTGATTGAGGACAACTCCTCCCCCCATTCCCTCTGGATCCCACTTGGCACAAAATTTGCCCGTTTGTGTGTTGGATTGTGTCTATCAAGGAGGCTGCAATGAAAAAAATAGCGGTGATAAGCCTATGTTTGCTGGCTGTGGGGTTTCTGAACGCACAGGATGCTGGGAAAGGAATCAAAGAAACATTCGGTACAAAAAAGTCGATAAAACCTGAGGAGATCTTCTCTGATCAATTTTCAGCTTCAATCCAAACGCCTCAAAAGGATTCTCCCCGGGTACTGTTGTTGACGTCCTACATCACAGATGACTATGGGGAGACCATGCAGTGTTTAAAGCTGAATTTGACTGAGACGATATCCTTTTGGATTGAATTCACGGCACTGGCACCCACCGATGTGAAGTTTCACTTTATCTGGACCGGGCCAGAGTTCTACTGGCATGAAACAGACTGGTATTCAGTAAGGTACAACGATTATTACTATCTTTCTGTGGACACCAACACAAATTGGCTCAAGGGAACGTATAAACTGATTATAATCGCTGAACAAGGCGTCAAAGGTTCGGGGACGCAAGCCATGGCCGAGTGTCACCTCAAACTCTACTAAACTGCGGTATCCCAAAATCATCCGACACCTCAATTTAAAAAAACTTTTTTAATCCCATTCTGTTGACCCTGGAATTTGGCTGTGTTATCGTATTGACCATCCCGGCTTCTTCATTAGAGCAAAGGATTTAGGGAGGGTGTACTCCCTAGGAGGAGTTAAAGCTTTATTTCGGCGCGCCATATTAATTTTTAGAAAAAGACAAAGACAGGGAAGGAGAACTTCGATGCCAGGCCCTATAGACCACAATAGACTTTACAGATTACCTTGGAACTACGCGGATAATGGAATTTCTTGGCTTGAACCGACCACAGCCTGCAACATGCAGTGCGAGGGGTGCTATAGAGATACATCCCATGGTGCTCATAAATCTCTTGAGGAAGTTCGATCAGACTTGGAACTGTTCAAAAGCTTGAGGAAAAGTGACTGTATGAGTATCTGTGGAGGAGATCCTCTCGTTCATCCAGAGATCGTTGAGATCGTGAGAATGAGCAAAGACATGGGTTGGAAACCTATCATCAATACCAATGGATTGGCTCTGACAAAAAAGCGTCTTCAGGCTCTCAAAGAGGCAGGAGTTTACGGCTTCACATTTCATATTGACACATCGCAGGCGCGCCCCAAAGTCAACCCGAGTAAAGAGGCCGATCTGAACGATTTGAGACTTCACTACGCTCGAATGCTCGATGAGAGCGGAGGGTTGGCCTGTTCTTTCAATTCGACTGTTTCCGACAGGACCGTTGATGATACCGCCGAGATTGTCCGTTGGGCTCAGAAATATCCAAAAATCGTGCACACTGTCGTTTTTATTCTTTACCGTTCACCCAACATCGCAGGAGACAAATTCAATGTCTACGCTCAGGGGAAAAAAATAGATTTCGGTGATACCTACAAGGAAACTGAATGGGGAGGGAAAAGAGTACTCTTGTCTCCAGAGGTGGCCGAAAAGATCAAAGAAGCTGATCCTCTGTATGAACCATCTGCCTATTTGAACGGCACTGCCGATCCGAGTTCTCTCAAATGGCTTTTAGCCACCCGTGTCGTTTTCAACGGGAAAGTAATGGGCTATGTCTCTCCTAAGTTTCAAGAGCTTGTTCAGGGGATAACTCATTTGGTTAAAGGAAGGTATCTTTCCTACACAAAGCCCAAATTCACCAGGAAGGCAAGATTGGCTTCATTTTTCGCCGGGATCGTGGATAAAAGGATGAGACGCATATTTTTCCGTATTTGCGGTGAGATCCTCAAAAATCCGTTGAATCTCTTCAGGCGGGCCCATTTTCAGTCGTTCATGATCATCCAACCCATCACCGTCATGGCTGACGGGAGAGAGGATATGTGTGATGCCTGCCCGGATATTACTGTCCACAACGGTCGTTTACTCTGGAGTTGTCGTCTCGAAGAGATCAACCACTATGACTGTTTTTTTACTTTGACGCCAAAATCCAAAGATTTGAACCACTAGGGAATCAAGACAAGCTTTCCCTTTGTCATCCCCGATTGAAGGTCTTTATGGGCCTGAATCACGGAATCTAGAGGATATTCTGTGATCTCAGGGAGACCTATAGTCCCATCTTCCAGCATCCCCACCAGTGATTTCATGGCAATCTTGAGAAGGTCTTTTCTATCGAAGAGAAAGGAGAGGTTGAACGTTACCAGGCTGCTATTGTTGGTGTGCATGCGCAGGGGACTGAAACGCGGAGTCCGGAGATAGTCGAAGAACAGCTTGAAGTAGTTCGGGATGCCGTGCTTTTTGGGAAACATCGAATGAAAGCCGTAGGAAATAAGCTTTCCGGTAGGCTTGAGGTGTTTGAAACTTTTTCTCAGCGTTGAGACGCCGTTGCCATCCAGGATAACGTCGCATCCATCCGGAGCATGCCTTTTCACTTCCTTCCAGAGGTCTTGTCGACTCCGGTCGATCACAATATCCGCACCCATGTTTTTGGCGGCCTGCACTTTGTGAGCGCTTCCCACCACACCAATGGTATACCAACCGGCTGCTTTGCCGAGCTGGAGCAGGGCGCTGCCTACTCCGCCGGCCGCGGAATGAACGAGAACGATTGATCCGGGGAAGATTTTAACAGTCATGTGGATTGCGTAATAGGCCGTAAGATAAATGGTTGGAAATCCTGCCGCCTGTGAGAAAGACACGTTGTCTGGAATTGGGAACACTTGATCTCGGGGGGCCACCACATGAGTGGCATAGCCGTTAAACCGGGTAACGCCGAAGACCTGGGTCCCTATTGCTAGATCCGTCACATCTTTCCCGCGGTCTGTGACAATCCCTGAAAAGTCAAAACCTGGGGTGATGGGCCATCCCACATATTTTTTAGCCGAGGAATAGAATCCCATCCGTACCACACAGTCCGCGTAGTTTACGCCGACGGCTTTAGTTTCTATGAGAACCTCTTTCCCTTTGGGTTTTGGGTCTGGGAATGATTCTATCTTGAGCTGTCGAAAGCTTCCCGGCCGGTGAATGACAATCTTTCTCATGAATGATCCTGCTCCCTACAATAGCACAAGAATTGAGATGAGAAAAACATTTTTCTGGAAAATCATGCTAAAATGATATGGCTTCATAGTGCAAAGCGACATGTGAGGGCATAGATTCGCGATGGGTGTGGATGTGCGTGAATTGGATACACCATGAAGGAAAGAAAATCAGCGTTGGATGCCAAAAGCATACTCTTCGTCTGTTACGGCAATGTCTGCCGGAGCCCTATGGCCGAAGGAATGGCAAAAAAAGTCATGGATGAAGGCATCAGGATAGAAAGCGCTGGATTGTCCCCTGTCTTGCATGGTGCGGCCGATGAGGCCATACTGGTTATGAGAGAACTCTATGACGCCGATATCTCAGGGCACGTACCGAGAAATATCATAGAGACACCTTTCAGAGAATTTGACCTGATTATCATCTTGGATAACTATGTCCACAAAACGATGAAACGATTGGCTCCAGACCTGGCCGATAGGCTTATGCTCTGGAGCATTCCAGACCCTTATGGAAGTGATGTGACTGTTTATCGCCAGGTGGCCGCAGAGATTTGGAACAAAATCCAGGAGCAGCTTCTTTAAGCCTATTCTTTCCTCATCTTCTCATAGTACTTCTGATGGTACTCCTCGGCTTTGTAAAACTCTGAAAAAGGGATGACTTGGGTCATAATCGGATTTTTAAATCGGCCGGATTTATTCAGATTCTCAATCACTTTGAGCGCTGTCGTTTTCTGCTCCTCGGTGTGGTAAAAGATGACGGATCGATACTGGCTCCCCACATCCGGTCCCTGTCTGTTGAGTTGCGTGGGATCATGGATGCTGAAGAAGAAATTCAGCAACTCCTCATAGCTTATTCGGATGGGATCGTAGAGGACATGTACGGCCTCGGCATGGCCTGTCGAGTCCGAACAGACCTGTCTATAAGTCGGATTCTTCACATCGCCCCCTGAGTATCCCACAGTTGTGACGAGGACGCCTTTGAGCTTCCCGAACTTGTATTCAACACCCCAAAAACAACCGGCAGCAAAGGTTGCAGTCTCTGAGGATTGTTTTTCACCCTTCTGTGGCTCTCGGTGTTTCGGAGAAATCTCTCCAGTTCCTTCGGCTTCGAACTGGAGCGCCACTGAGTTGATACAGTAATGCTTGTGGGTAGGAGGAGGGCCGTCGTCGAAGACATGGCCAAGATGTGAATCACACACAGCGCATCTCACTTCGGTTCTTTTCATAAGAAGCGAGTAATCTGGCCGTCTATCGATATGCTTTTCATCGAGCGGAGCTGTGAAGCTCGGCCAGCCAGTTCCATGGTCATATTTGGCCTTGGAGCTGAAGAGTGGAGTGCCACAACCAGCACACAAATAAAGCCCTTGCTCATAAAAATTGTCGTATTTGCCCGTGAAGGCTCTCTCCGTTCCACTCTTTCGCAGAACGTTATACTGTTCGGGAGTCAAAATCTCCTTCCACTCCTCATTTGTTTTTTTGACTGTTTTCATCACTCTGCCTTCTCCATTTAAAAAAAATGTCTCTTGATGCGTTTCTTTCGCGGTTGAGGTAAACAATGCCCATCCCAAGAGGAGGACAATGATAACAATTATTCCTCCGATTTTTTGGCTCATGACCACTCCTGCATAATATAAAACCTATAGTTATAGTATAAATTAAGCTGTGAAGTTAGTCAACCCAAGGGCCTCCTTGGGTTTTATTGAAAATGAGATCGCAGTTCTAGAGGGATTTTAAAAGTTCTTCGAAATTGAACTTTGGATTGAATTTGAGTCTCTCTACGGCCTTGTCTGTGACATAGACGCGATCGATGCTTTGAGGGAACTTCCAGCCTCGTTTCAAAAAGATTTTGTCGAGAGCAGGGAAGTGTCGGATGAGAACACCTGGAGCATCCAGGAGCAACTGCTCTGTTTCCTCCTCTGCGAATGGCGACAGAGCGGATATGTTGAATACATCATAGCCCTCTGTGAGTGCATGCACTGCCAGGATGTGCGCATCGGCCGCGTCGCGCGAATCGATGCCTCTATAGAGCCGGTAGATGGCCATGAAATAATCGGATTCCTGGAAAAACCTGGATACGCGGAGACTTATGCAAGATAGACCATGATTGAAAGAAAACAACTTGCAGAGGTTTTCTGCGGCAATTTTCGTGATGTCATAGATATCCCGGGGCTCTGGTACGAGTTCTTCGCTGACCCAGACGGCCCTTTTTTGAGGAACCATAGCATATCCGTACAGCGAAGTCGTGCTAGTATAGACAAACCGACGGATCCCATGTTCGACAGCTGCCTCCAGCAGGTTGAGAGTGCCCTGAATATTGATATCCACAAACTCGTCCTTGGAGTGGGAATTGATGTGAGGCGCATGAAGCGAGGCCGTATGCACAATGGCATCGATATCTTTACAGAGTGGAAACAACACCGCCCGGTCTGTGATACTCCGCACATGTGTTGTGTGTTTGCCGGGAATCAGGTCAATTCCCCGGACTGAATGGGTTGATCCGAGCTTTTTGACGATGAGCGAACCTATCTGTCCCGAGGAACCGGTCACCAAAATCCGCATTTCTGATGCGTTTTAAAAGCTTATCCTATTGATCGGCAAGCGTGTAGGCGGTCAGATAGGTTAGCCGGATGATTTTTTCCATTAGTTCCGGATTGATTTTGTCTATGGTGTCGCTGGGTTGGTGGTAATCCTCCGTAAAACCTGCGCTGAAAAAAGCCCAGGGCAAGTTGCTCATGGCAAAAGGGGCGTGATCGCTTCCACCCATGGCCTCTTGTGACTGGCGCAAATACACTTGAAGCCCGACATAGTCATTGTTGGCCCGCACGATTTCAGCCAACCCTGGCGTATCGGCGTCGTAGGAGCAGTTGATGAAATTATCGGGATTGATTTTTTTGAGCGTCTCTTTGTCGAGCTTCATTCCGAACATCCTGGCCATCATTTTCAGGTAATCCTCTTTCCAGGATCGGCTGATCATATCCAGATTCAGATTTGCGACAGTTTTATCTAGCGGGAAGTAGGGATTGGCCACATAGTACCGAGATCCCAGCAATCCTTTCTCTTCTCCTGTCCAGAGTGCGAAGAGGATGGATCGCTTGGGTTTAACAGGATTTTTGACAAAAGCCTCCGCGATTTCCATGACTCCCACACATCCGGAGCCATCATCATCTGCTCCATTGAAAATATAATCCCCTCTTCTGCCGAGATGATCAAGGTGAGCACCGATGACAACGACTTCTTTTTTTAATTCGGGATCCGAGCCTTCAACATAACCCACAACATTCTTGCAGCTGACCAGCTTGGTCTTGGCTTTGTTCTCGAGGGTGAAGGTGACCCCTTGAAGAGGCATGGAATGGGACTGAAGTGTGCTCTCGATCTTACCTTTAAGCGATTCGATGTCTTGAGCCACGAGATCCAGAATAGCATCAGTCATTTCCCTGGAGATGCGGATAGTCGGGATCGTATCCCAGGGCATTGGCAATCCTTTTCCTTCGATGAGTGATATTCTCCGCTCTTTTTCCGGGAAAATCGGGCGCTCATCGAATATTCTCTCCGAGTCAAGCATACGGCGAGCCACATCGGGATTGTTGTCGGGGGAGTTCTCCACTAGAAGGACGGCCACTGCGCCCAGCTCTTTGGCCAGTTTTGTCTTCGGGTTGCTCATCCGTCTCATCATACGGGGCGGATAGTATTTTCTCAGCAGTTCGCCTTTTTTGAAGGGCGACTTGGGATCATCTTTTCCGGGCGTTTCAGAGAGCATCATGACGATCTTGCCTTTGACATCCATATCTTTGTATTCATCAAACTTGAGCGATTCCTCCTGAATGCCGTAGCCGACGAACACCACTGGAGCGGTCAGGGTTTGAGATGCGGATGCAAAAAAAGTGAAATCAATATCCGGATAGAAGGTTTTTGTCTGTCTCAGCGGCCCCTTTTGCCAATCGACCGTGGCCATACCCTCATGGTCGATGTGTTCTCTCAGGGCCATGTTCTGGAAATAGCTCTTTTTGCTTTTTTGTCCCCCCTTCATCATATCGAGGAAGCTGCGGCGCGGGGGGCGGTCCATATCTCCGGCCGGCTTTATGTCCCAGAGTTCGAACATGGTTGCCGCATAGAGAGCGGCAATATCGTAGCCATGACTGGCCGTATCTCTTCCTTCGAGGAGGTCAGAAGACAGGAATTGCAGATAGTTCACCGCATCTTCGGATGTGATGGAATCAAAACCACCTTTCATCCGTTCAGGGACTGGTTTTATCTCATCGACGAAGGAAAAATTTGCTTGAGGATCGAGTTCCGTCTCCTCCTTCTCCTGTTGTCCTATCAGTAATGAAAATACGAACACAAAGAAAATGACCATAAACGATAGTGTTTTTCGCATAGCTTGCCTCCCGGATTTTGACAACTCGATTCGCGAAATCATTGTTTCCCGAAGAAGAATCGAATATAGCATACACGTTCCAGAGACTCAATATCAAACATATGATGGGAAGTAATCCAAAATCCTAAATGAGCAGAAGATGATGAAGGAAGATGGCGCGTGGGTCTATAGTTGAAAAGCGAAAGGACTTAAGTCATTGTGGAGGCTGTTCCTGGAAAATTTATGTCTGAGGGGCATTCGACTCCGAAAAGAACACTTCTGAAGCAGGCTGATCAAGCTGACGCTAAACTTAACAAAATCGAGACGTTCCTGGATGGGAGGACATCCGCTTCTTTAAGAAGAAATCGTAAAAATGAAATCTTTGACGACATCCACAGCCTCTTTCGGTTCGTAGGCTTTAATACCTCTCATCGTGATGGCCAAGTCATTCTGTTCCAGTTTTTCCTTGAGCAGGCGGATGAACACGCCCGGGCCCTGCTTTTCTTCATCATTTGCCCAGGTCAACTCGACACCGCAGGAAGGAGATCCATTCATTCCCACTAAGCCCGTAATTGTGAAGCCGTTTTTTTGGTACTCCAGAAGCTGGAAGATCAGGTCGTCGGCAATCTTGTGAAGGATCAACTGACTCTGATCCTCGATCAACCGGATTGCGATGCGCGTATCCTCTTCCTCGACCGTTGGTGTAATCCCTTTTTTTACCTGCCGGTCGAGACCAAGGCAGAGAAGCTCCGGGCAGGGCATTTGAAGAAGCCCGAGGTCCGAATCGATCAGCACCTCGGCAACTTCGCGGATGACTCCCGGATAGAAGGCGCATTGATCCAGTTTTGCGCTTTGGTTGAGAGCGCAGTGTGCCACTAAAAGGATTTTTTTGCTTCTCTTGTCTTCAAACATTGATCACCTCGTTTCCCTCAATCGAATCAAAGAGATCTAACCTCCTTTCTCTTTTATTCAGCGGATGTAGCTATTTTTTGTATAGGACTTTACCGCCGACGATAGTGTAAAGGACTTCGGTCTTCAAAATCTCATCTTCAGGGACGGTCAGGATATCCTTGGAGAGAACGACTATATCGGCCAACTTACCCAGCGTGAGTGAACCGAGGATATCCTCTTGAAAAGCAGCATAGGCACCGTTGATTGTGTAGGATTGCAGCGCTTCTTCGCGGGTCATCCGCTGATCGGGATAGAAGACCCTCCCGTCTTTCAACTTCCTGCTTACGGAAGCATAGAAGGAAGGTATCGGGGCCACATCTTCGACCGGTGCGTCTGTTCCGTTACAGATAATAGCTCCCGTATCCATGAGCTTTCGCCAGACATAGGCACCCTCTTCTGCCCGCTTCTCGCCCAATCTCTTCCACACCCAAGGACCGTCCGAGGTACAATGGATTCCCTGCATGGAAGCGATAACATGAAGCTGACCAAACCGTGGAATATCGCTGGGGTGGAGATGTTGGGAGTGTTCATCCCGCCACCGCAGATCGGTCTTATCGGGATGTTCGGTAAATGTTTCCTCGAAAATATTCAAGACCTCTCTGTTTCCCCTGTCCCCGATGGCATGGACACAAAGCTGGAAGTCGTTTGCGATTGCGATTTTAGCCGTTTCGCGAATGACGTCGACGGGTGTGGTATTCAAGCCTGTACTTGTGGGAAGGCTTTCATAGGGCTCAAGAAGCCAGGCCCCATGGGGCCCCAATGCGCCATCGATTAGCCGCTTGATGGACCGGACCGTCAGATGATTGTTTCCCATGCCTATGATCTTGTAGTCTGGGAGTTTCTTCTGCAGCTGGCTATTGTCCTCTCTAATCATCACGTAGAGCCTTACGCCGAGTTTGCCGTTCCGGACAAACTCTTTGAAAAGATCGATCGTCTCGAAGGAAGAGCCGGCATCGTGCACGCTAGTGAGTCCTTTAGAAAGGCATTCTTTATCGGCCAGCTCAATGATGTAACGCTGTTCCGTCTCTTTCTGCTCAGGAGTGAGTTTTTCATGGTCGGTGTAATAGGCCTCACGAAGGGGCCACTGTGCCGTCTCCCTGAACGCGCCGATAGGATTACCTCCGGCATCTTTAACGATCTCTCCCCCAGGTGGGGCCTCTGTGCTACCAGTGATTCCAGCCAAATCCATAGCCTTTGCGTTGGCTAAGGAGGAATGGCCGCTGGCATGGGTGAGCAGGACTGGATTATCAGGAGAAATCTTAGACAATTCGTCATGAAGGGGCAAACCATCCACGTTTGGCTCCGGCGTTGCATCCCATTTTTCCTGATGCCACCCCCGTCCCAGGATCCATTCCCCCGGTTGGGCTTTTTGAACCGCTTCCGCCACCATGTTTACGATTTCATCCCAGTTCTTGACATGCATCAGGTCCAAAGCCATTTTTGCCTGGCCGATGCTGGTGAAATGGAGATGGCTGTCGATGAAACCGGGGATGGCCAGCTTCCCCCCCAGGTCGATCACCTCGGTCGAATCACCGACATAGCCCTCGATCTCCTTATCTGATCCGACTGCTACGATTTTATCCCCGCGAACAGCGAGGGCTTCGGCCTCGGGTTTAGCCTCATCGACGGTTACGATCTTGGCTCCCCTAAGCACCAAGTCTGCCGGTTCTTTTTTCGAACAGCTAGTGGCCACTACGGCGATTGTGAGACATACAATGATAGTAAAAGCACGTGACATCCATTTTTTAGCCATGGTGATTTCCCTCCATTTCAAAAAAGTTGTTCGTATTGGCATGATAGGCATGAGATGTGTATTAGAATAGCATATTTTAACCTTGCCGTCAGTATCTTCAGTATCTTCAGAATTGAACTTGCTCATTCCTTGTGATATAAAAGGCGCTTCCAAGTCTGGCTGGGCCCGGCAAGAGCGCTGTCAGTAGATAGTGGTAATTTTAATTCGATTCAGCACGAGTTCATGGTTGTGCTGATGGCTATGTTCTCAAGGGAGGCATGATGAAAAACCGTATTTTGATTTTAATGGCATTGATAATTGCCAACTTGTGTATGAGCGGATGTTCGACGAAAGCCCCGGATGACAGCCTTGCTCACATCCAGGCGGTTGAGAATAACCTCAGGCCGGCCATGTACATTAAGGACCAGCCGCTTCCAGCTCTGAACATTCTGGACAGGATGAAGCACTATAAGGTGCCTGGAGTGAGTGTTGCTGTCATTTACGAAGGAAAAATCGAATGGGCCAAAGGCTATGGTGTTAAGGAAGCCGAAGGAGGCGACCCCGTTACTCCTGAGACACTTTTTCAAGCTGCGTCCATCAGCAAACCTATTGCCTCCCTGGGCGTCCTTCATCTTGTCGATGAGGGCCTGCTTGATCTCGATGCACCCGTCAATGATAAACTTCAATCATGGAAAGTTCCTGAGAATGAATTCACGGCAAAGGAAAAAGTTACTCTGCGCCGTCTATTGACTCATAGTGCTGGTTTAACCGTCCATGGTTTTCCCGGCTATGCCGCATCAAAAGAGTTCCCCACCACTGTTCAGGTGCTCGATGGAGAAAAACCGGCAAACACCCCTCCCGTTCGTGTCGACATCCTTCCCGGATCTCAATGGCGGTACTCCGGGGGTGGATACACCGTGGCTCAACTCCTAGTGGCAGACGTATCGGGCCGGCCTTTTCCTGACTACATGAAGGCGACAGTCCTTGATGCAATCGGGATGGCCGACAGCACCTTTCAACAACCACTGACCCCGGAAAAGGCTGTTCAGGCTGCCTCGGCCCACCGTGGCAATGGCAAGGTGATCAAGGGCAAGTGGCATGTCTATCCTGAAATGGCTGCAGCAGGTTTGTGGACAACGCCTTCCGATCTATGCCTCTATGCCATCGAGATTCAGAGATCTTTAAGCGGGCAATCCAACAAGGTGATTTCACGGTCCTTGACGGAGCAGATGTTGTCCCCTGGAATAGGAGGCCATGGATTGGGTCCCGCTCTTTCAGGCTCTGGTGAGAATAGGACTTTCAGCCATGGAGGGTCGAATATGGGATTCAAGTGTCAGATGATTGCTTTTGCCGATAAGGGGCAAGGTGCAGCGGTGATGACCAACGCAGACCGAGGGGGTGAACTGGCAGATGAAATTCTTCGCAGTATCGCATCTGTGTATGGATGGTCGGATTATCAGTCCAAAGAAGTGGCTGTGATCGAAATCGATCCCGCGAAACTAGAGCCCTATATCGGAGATTTTCGCTTAGACAGTCAACCCAACATGCCGATCCTCGTTTCCATAGAAGAAGGCCGTCTTTGTGTTAAGTCTATGGCCACAGGAAAAATGTCATTGCTGCCCATGTCAGAAACGGAGTTTGTCTATCTTGAGGGAGGAATATTCTTCACTTTCGTTCGGGGAGCCGATAAGAGTATTAATCAGATAAAAGTCAGACCGGCTGATTCATCCATGGAGATGCTTTTTTCCAGAAAAAAGGAAGAATGATTCCGGCTTGAAGTCTCGGTCATGTCTTATTTCCTGGAAAGGGACCTGCCTTAGTGTTTCCCTTTGAGACCTGGAGTTCTTTCTGATGTAGTCAAACGCACTAAACTCAAAAATCGGATAAATCGCATTCTGTGCAATTGCCAACCTTTAGCCTTTTCTAAACGTCTGAGTTAGTGGAGAGGGCCATGATAAAAAACTATCTCAGAGTCATTTGGCGCAATATTAAAAAGCACAAAGGCTATTCCTTCATCAACATCACCGGGTTGGCTATTGGCATAGCCTGCTGTCTGCTCATCAGCATCTGGGTGCTGGACGAGTTGAGCTATGACAGGTTCCATGAGAATGCAGACACTATCTACAGGGTTGAAGAGAACCAGTACTATTCTCAGGGAGAGTATCATGTGACCGTGACACCCTATCCCATAGCCCCTGCTCTCAAAGAGGAAATCCCCGGCATCAAGGATGCCGCCCGCTATGTTTGGGCCGGCGGGAGTATGTATCGATACGGGGAGAATGCTTTTTTCGAGTACAATGTCAGGGCAGTCGATCCCTCTTTTTTCGAGATCTTCACTTTTCCTTTGCTTAAAGGGGATAAAAAGAAAGTTTTTGATTCGCCCCATTCGCTCGTCATTTCAGAAAAAATGGCGGAAAAATATTTTGGTCACGATGACCCTATCGGCAAGGTGATTACGGTTAATAATCAACTTGAGTTCACCGTAAGGGGAGTGATGAAAAACATCCCTCACAACTCTTTTATCCAGTTCGACATCGCGATTCCCTATGTGTTTCTGGAAAAACTTGGTGTGACAAGTGACCAGTGGGATAGCAACTCGATTTTCACCTTTGTCCAGCTTGAGGCATCCGCATCCGCAGAGGGCGTCAATGCCAAGATTAAGGATTTCATTCGAACCAGAGTCAAAGAAAGCAGAACCGACCTTGTCCTGTTTCCCTTCACCAAAATACATCTTCATGAATATTTCGGCTATGAGAGGAACCCCGGTCCCATTCAGTATGTTTATATCTTTTCTGCGGTTGCCCTGTTCGTGCTTTTGATTGCCTGCATCAACTTCATGAACCTTTCCACAGCTCGCTCGGCAACCAGGGCAAAAGAGGTTGGTATGAGGAAAGTGGTGGGAGCTCTGAAAGCTCACCTTATCCGCCAGTTTTTTGGCGAGTCGATCGTGTTTTCGATCATTGCCCTAGCCCTGGCTGGGATCATTGTCACCTTATTGCTACCGGCATTCAGCACGTTTACAGCCAAGGACCTGTCCTGGACAGTATCCGGAGTTGGGGCCATTGTGATCGGGTTGCTGGCCATCACACTCTTTGCAGGGCTTGTCGCTGGAAGCTACCCGGCGCTCTTCTTGTCTGCCTTCCAACCCGTGAAAGTGCTTCGCGGTTCGCTTAAATCGGGTGCGGCAAGTTCCCGTTTCCGGAAAATACTGGTCGTCGTTCAATTTTCCCTCTCTGTGCTCCTTATCATCGGGACCATTGTCGTCTACAGACAACTGAATTTCATGCAGGAAAAAAGACTGGGTTGGGATCGGGAGCACCTGATCTACGTTCCCATGCAGAGAGATATCAAAAAATCCTATTCCGTCTTGAAGAATGAGCTTGTCAAAGATTCCCATGTCTTAGGAGTTACGGCCACCGCCGAGCTTCCGTCGCACATCGGGAGTAACTCCAGTGGTGTGGATTGGGATGGAAAAGATCCTGAACTGGATGTCCTGATTGGAACGAACTGTGTTGATTTTGACTTTGTGGATACCCTGCGGATTGAAATGGCCGAAGGACGAAGTTTTAACCGAGAATATGCTAATGACAACGGAAAAACGTTCATCGTCAATGAGGAAGTTGCCAAGATAATGGGAAAGGATTCGGTTGTCGGCGAACGGTTCAAGTTCTGGGGAGTAAATGGAACCATCGTCGGAGTCATGAAGAATTTCCACTTCAAGCCTATCAGAGATAAAATTGAACCTCTGGCTCTTATCGTCTCTCCGGAATGGACGAATTACATGCTCATCCGCTTATCTCCTGGAAAAATATCTGACTCCCTTAAGTCCATCGAGAGCATCTGGAAAAAAGTTATCCCCGGCTATCCCTTTGAATCCTATTTCATAGATGAGAATTTTGACCGGATGTACAGGGCCGAAGAGAAAGTTGGCGCGTTGATGCAGTATTTTGCGGTGCTGGCCGTGTTTATAGCCTGTCTTGGGTTGTTCGGGTTGGCGTCTTTTACAGCCGAACAGCGCACCAAAGAAATCGGCATCCGCAAGGTTCTCGGCGCCAGCGTGAGCAATATAACGGTGCTGCTTTGCCGAGAATTTTTGATGCTGGTGATTTTGGCCAATCTGATTGCCTGGCCAGCAGCCTATCTTGTCATGAAGAGATGGCTTCAAAGTTACGCCTATCAAACCGGTCTTGAAGTCCTGTTTTTCTTAGCCGCTCTCGGTGTTGCCATTGGAGTGGCCCTTCTGTCCGTCAGCTTTCAGGCTGTTCGGGCTGCGGTCTCCAATCCTGCGGTCTCTCTACGCTACGAATAAATAGACGGCTGACACGATCCTGATATTTGACTAATCCCTCTTCCCTAGGTATCTTTAGACCGTACTCTCTGATGGGTTTTGATTCATGAAATGCCATGATTGCTATTTTGACAATCCTCCTGAAGCAGTATTTTGCCAGAAGTGCGGCCTAAGGCTTTCATTTATGGATGAAACCGTATCACAGATGAAGTCAGTCGTTGATGAAAGGCCCGTCCCGAAAAAAATCATAGGCGGGAAGTATAGACTCATCAATGAGCTGGGCAGGGGAGGGATGGGTGTCGTCTATAAAGCTGAGGATGTCAAACTCAAGCGCAGTGTCGCCCTTAAGTTTTTGCCCCGGGATTTAACCCGAGACCCGGAAGCCCGCGAGCGGTTTATCCACGAGGCGCAGGCTGCCTCCCAGCTCGATCACACCAACATTTGTACGGTCCATGAAATCGATGATGATGACGGGCAGATGTACATAGCTATGGCCTGCTATCAGGGTGAAAGCCTGAAGGAAAAGCTCAAGCGTGGTCCCTTGAGTCTGGCCGATGCTGTCGATATTGCCCTTCAAACAGCGGGCGGCCTGACCAAAGCCCATGAACAGGGCATTGTCCATAGAGATGTGAAGCCGGCCAATATTCTTATCACTGAAGATGGCTCTGTGAAAATTGTCGATTTCGGCTTGGCCAAGCTGTCAGACCAGACTCGGATCACCCGGTCCGGGACCACAATGGGAACCGTCGCCTACATGTCTCCGGAACAGGCAAAGGGTGTTGTGGTTGACCAAAGAGCGGACGTCTGGTCTTTGGGTGCGGTCCTCTACGAGATGTTGACCGGTGAGCTCCCGTTCCAAGGGAATAAAGAAACAGCCGTTGTGTATTCCATCCTGAACGAGGATCCCAAGCCGCTTCATTCGGTCATCCCCCATGTGCCTTACGAATTGGAAGAAATAATCAAAAAAGCCTTGAAGAAGGAGCCCTCTGATCGATTCCTTTCGGCCAAAGAGATGGCTGCTGCCCTTCATGCGGTACAGCTCGAAATGACTTCCGGCATCATCTTGGATACTGCTCGCCAGAGAAAGCGCCGGTCTCTTAAATACCTGTTGGCCGGAGTGGCCGCAGGAGTCATCATTGTCGTCGGCATCCTGCTCATGCTGTCCTCAATCCGACCCGGCATCGCCTTTACTGAACGAGATGCGTTACTCGTTGCCGATGTCGATAATCAAACGGGGGAAGCTGTGTTTGATCTGGCCTTGCGGACAGCCATTGAGGCGGACCTCGACCAGTCACCTTATGTCAGAATATTTGACAAGGGCCAGGTGGCGGAAACCCTGCGCTTGATGAAAGTCAATCCTTCCTCTAAGATTGATGAAGCTTTGGGCATAGATATCTGTCGTTTTGCCAAAGTCAGGGCTCTGATTCTGCCGCGAATGCTATCTGCAGGGGAAGCGTACGAATTGCAGGCCATTCTGGTCGATCCCAAGAGAAACCGCCACGTGGACCGGATTCGGATAACCGCCCGCGGAAGGGAAGAAGTTTTGCTTGAAGCGATTGATGAATTGGCTCGCAAAGTGAGAACCCAGTTGGGGGAATCCCTTCCTTCCATAGAAGAGGCAGATAAATCCGTTGTTAAGGCCACGACATCCTCTTGGGAAGCTCTGAACTATTTGTCCATGGGCCAGACCAAATGGCATGAAGGAAAGTTCAAGGAAGCGGCAACTTTTTTCGAGTTAGCCCTCGAGAAAGATCCCCATTTCGTCATCGCCCGCGGCTCTCTCGGTCTGGTCCAGATTCAATTTCTCCAGCAAAAAGAGGAGGGAAAAGAAATGCTCAAGCAGGCATTGGCCGATGCCGATGACCTTCCGCAAAAAGAGCATCTCATGATCAAAGCCGTCAATTTGCAGTTTGTCGATGAAGAGCTGGATGCCGCTCTGGATGCTTACCGGATGATTCGCGAAATTTTTCCTGACGAGATGAGTGCCTACAACAATGCCGCTTTAATAATGAGGAGCCGAGGCCGATTTGATGAAGCCGCTGCGATGTTCGAAAGAGCAGCCGAGGTCGCGCCCCGGAACAGTCTGCCTCTGGTTAACCTCTGGTATACGCATTTGTTTTGGAGAAGAGATCCCCGGTCTGCAGAAATATCGGCTCAGCGAATGATAACGATTGGGCCTGAAATTGCCAATCACTATCACCATCTAAGCTTTGCGTTTGTTGCTCAACGAAGATTTGAAGAAGCCGTATCCGGTTACAGAAAGGTATTGTCCATTGAGCCTGAACACGCCTACGCGTTGCCGAATCTCGCTCATTTACTGCTGGCCACCGGAAAGGCGGCAGAGGCCATCCCTTTGTATGAGGAAGTGCGTAATCTCGTGCAACAGGAGCGAATTCCAGGTTACTATCCCTACGCCTGCTTTGATTTGGCCATAGCCCTGAGAGAAGCTGGTGATTGTGAACAGGCCCAAAGAGTCGTCGATCAAGGAGAGCAAGATCTGCTCACAAAAATCAGTAAAGTGCCGCAACAAACCTGGATGTATCTGTCAAAGGCGGGTTTGAAGGCTGTGGTCGACGATGCCGATCAGGCACGAGATTTGGTAGATCTGGCTTTGGAAACAGGATTAAAAAGTCCGAGCGAGCACGTCAGTCTCGGCGGTGTCTATGCCCTGTTAGGAGATAGCGCCAAGGCGATCGAATCTCTCAAAAAGGGATTGGAATTGGGCTACCTTGACTTCTACTTTCCGATCATTCTGCCCGCGTATCAATCCGTTCGCCATGATCCCCGTTTCATCGCCTTGTTTGAATAGATTTCGTTCATGTGTTAAGGAGAGTGACATGCCATCCACATATCCATTTTACTCAAGAAGAGAATTTCTTTGCCGAGGTATCCCCGGAGTCGCCCTGATCGGCATTCAGGGGCTGTGCGGGCGTGGATTGTTCGCCCGGTCTTTAAAAAGTTATTCATTGTCTGCTGAAGGACCGAATCAGGAAGGTGATAGAGGATTCATGGCAGGATTGCGGAAAAAGTATTTCAGCGCTTTGAATCAGCGTTTGGAGGAAATTTTTCCAGAAGATGCCGAAGCCATAGGTGATGAAGTCAAGAAGATGGACCAAACCATCGTAAGCGAGAATCGATCCTGGATCGTGGATCCCCCTTCAGAGTTTCACCTCTTTTTAACATCGATCGTTATGGCCACATATCAAGTGCTCAGGAAGAAAACGAAAAATAAGGATACGGCCCTGGACACCACACGATTTGCGTTTTTTGAAGCACAACAGCACGAAGCAGTCAAGGCTTACATTATCTCTATGGTTGAGAAGGAACCCGATCCCTATGCGATGATGGTCAAGATTTCAAAGTCTAAAGAGGAGAAGCAGTACAGGAAAACCTTTATTTTTGAACGTGAAAGGGATGATGAAAACTATTACTTTCTGAACGTTAAAAAATGCTTTTATCATGATTTTTTCTCTGCTCATGGCGCATCTGAACTGACGCCTGTTTTTTGCGATTGGGATAATGTCTGGGGAGATGAGCTCAAAGATGGCCGGTTCGGTGTGAGATTCGAGAGGCCGGAAACGATCGGTTACGGTGGCTCAGTCTGCCGTTTTCAGTTCACCCGAACGGAGAAACAGAGCAGCCCTTGAATTTTCCTTAGAGAATGGTCTGAAGTTTTCAAAATGCTAATCAGAGACGAGGCCCACACAACGCAATAATGTCCTCATTCACTGTTCTCGGCGTGGATCTTGCGGGTGCAGTCCACCGTGCTACCGGTATGTGTGTGCTGAAGGATATGATGGCCACAACCTTTATCAGCCATTCCGACGAGGAGATCTTGGAGTGTGCTGAACGAGAAAAACCCGGGCTGATAGCTGTAGACGCCCCTTTGAATCTTCCGCCGGGCAGGAAATCCATCGAAGACAGAAATGGCACTCATTTTCGTGTCTGCGACATCGAGTTGCGAAAGCGCAACATTCGTTTTTTTCCTATAACCTTGGGCCCTATGCGGATGCTTACCGTGCGAGGGATCTCCTTAAGAAAAAAATTAGAGATAAGAGGATTCCGCGTGGCCGAAATATATCCTGGGGGGGCACAGGATGTGTGGCAAATTCCCCGTGCCCGCCGCGATAAGGACGGACTGCGGCGTGGCCTTCAGCAATTGGGTATAAAGGGATTCAAGATAGACATCTGCGATCATGAACTGGATGCGGCCAGCGGCGCCCTTGTCGGATTGCTTTTTCTCCAGGATAAGGCCGATGTACTGGGCAATTTTTCCGAAGGCGCCATCCTCATGCCCCAACCTCAGGATTAAACCTCCTGCTTTTATTCTTTGTATTAGTTCGTGATTTTTACTATGATAAGAACCTTGGAAAATTGAGCAGGATAGATTTGATCATCTTTAATGCTTTCCTGATACCAAGTGGAGGTGTCCATCATGAAGTCTAAAGGGTTTTGTCTATTCATCGTTTTGGCAATAGCTTGGCTAGTGCATCCCGGTGTTTCCGGGGAAGCACGGTTGTTGAGGGATCCGACAGTGAGCCAGGAGAATGTGGCTTTCGTCTATGCCAATGACATCTGGGTAGTTTCTAGGAAGGGTGGCGAAGCTTATCGAATCACTACCCATATCGGAACGGAATCAAACCCGAGGTTTTCCCCTGATGGGAAAAGCATCGCCTTCACCGGACAGTATGACGGCAACACGGATGTCTACATCGTTCCTACAGCGGGAGGGGAGCCCCAACGGTTGACGTATCATCCCTATGCCGACGTCGTCCGCGGTTGGACGCCTGATGGCCAGCGGGTTTTCTTTGCCTCTGGTAGAGAGGGGGTTCCTATCCCTTATAACAGGCTTTGGACAGTCTCTACCGAGGGAGACATGCCCAGAGCATTGCCTCTGCCTATGGCTAACAAAGGCGTGTACTCGCCCGATGGAAAGCGTATGGCCTATGTGCGTGTTCCTGAGGCTTTCGATGCCTGGCGTCATTATAGAGGAGGCCGAACGACTGCTGTCTGGCTCATCGATTTGGATGATTATGACCTGGAAAAAATCCCCCGTGATAACAGCAATGACACAGATCCCATGTGGATAGGGGATACGGTCTATTTTATCTCCGACCGGAATCACACCATGAACCTCTTTTCCTACAGCCCAACGACAAAAGAGGTCAAACAGCTGACAGCCCATGAGGATTTTGATATCAAACGGGCCTCTGCTGGCGGAGGTATTATCGTCTATGAACAGGCCGGTTATATTCACCTATACGATCCCGAAGCCAAACAATCAACTCAACTTCATGTCGATATTAAAGGTGATCTTCCAGGCAGGCGACCGCATTTTGCCAATGTTTCCAAACTAATAAGGGGTGCAGACATTTCGCCCACGGGAAAGCGAGCGGTAATCTCGGCCCGAGGCGACATCTTTACCGTCCCTGCGGAAAAGGGTGATTACCGCAATCTGACCAAGACTTCTGGTGCCAACGACCGCTATCCCGCCTGGTCACCGGACGGGACAAAAATCGCCTGGTTCTCCGACCAGAGCGGCGAATACCAGTTGATGATCAGCGATCAGAAGGGAGAAAAACAGGCCCAGAGCATTGCCCTGGCCAATCCATCCTTCTACTACAAGACGGTTTGGTCGCCCGATTCGCAAAAAATTCTCTTTGCTGACAAGCGCCTCAACCTCTGGTTTGTCGATGTGGCCAGCGAAAAAGCAATTAAAATTGACAAAGATACGTATGATCATCCTTATCGTTCGCTGGATCACGTCTGGTCGCCCGATTCGAAATGGGTGGCCTATTCCAAGCGTCTCGACAATCGCATGCATGCCATTTTCATCTATTCTCTCGAGCAGGGGAAATCCTATCAGGTAACGGACGGCCTGTCCGATGCCCTATCTCCTTCTTTCGACAGAGACGGTAAGTATCTTTACTTCTTGGCCAGTACGAATTTTGGCCTGAACACAGGCTGGCTGGATATGAACTCCTTTGAGCGTCCCTTCACGAGAGGGATCTATCTTGTCGTCCTTAGCTCTGACGACCCATCGCCGCTCCTTCCTGAGAGTGACGAAGAAAAAGTTAAAGAGGAGAAGGGCGAGGAGATCGCAAAAAAAGATCCGCCAAAAAAGGCCGAAGAGGCTAAAGAGGATGCCAAGAAAGAGGACACAGGAGCTGACTTCCGTGTCGATATCAACGGAATCAGCCAGAGAATTCTGGCCGTCGATGTGCCGTTGAGGGATTACAGCCTTTTGAAAGCCGGTCCGGCTGGCGTTTTCTTCTACGCAGAGAGCATTCCCAACACTCCGGGATTATCGCTCCACCGCTATGACTTGAAGAAGCGGGAATCCAAGCCTTTTCTGTCTGGAATTACCGGATATGAAGTATCTGCCGACAGACAGAAGATGCTCTATCTTGGCATGGGGGGATTGCTGGGGATTGTGGATACAACCGGACAACCCAAGGTCGGTGACGGAAAGCTCAACACGCAGGACCTCATGATGAAGGTCAATCCTGTCGAAGAATGGAATCAGATCTATCACGAAGGCTGGCGGATAAACAGGGATTTTCTCTACGATCCGAACATGCACGGCGCGGATTGGGATGCCATGTACACAAAGTATGAGCCATTCCTGGCGCATGTCGCGCATCGGTCCGATTTGAGTTACATCCTGGCCAACCTGATAGGCGAATTGACGATCGGGCACTCTTGGGCGCGCGGCGGAGTACTGCCGATGCCAAAGGAGGTTCCTGTTGGCCTTCTCGGCGCCGATTATGTCATCGAAAACGGCTACTACAAGATAAAAAGGATTTACACTGGCGAAAGCTGGAATCCGACGCTGAGAGCGCCTCTGACAGCGCCCGGTTTGAATGTGTCTGAAGGGGATTATATACTGGCCGTCAATGGCAGAGAACTCAAAGCCCCGGCCAACATCTATAAATTCTTTGAAGGAACCGTCGATAAGCAGATCTCTTTAAGAATCAACGATATGCCATCTCTCGATGGATCGCGTCTCATCACGGTTGTTCCGGTAGGCAATGAGTGGCAGTTGAGAGCTTACACCTGGATCGAAGACAACCGCCGCCAGGTTGAGAAGCTGTCCAATGGAAGATTGGCTTACGTCTATCTCCCGAACACTTCCGGAGCGGGGTACGTCAATTTCAACCGGTATTACTTTGCCCAGCAGCACAAGGAAGGCGCTGTCATCGATGAGCGTTTCAACGGCGGAGGTGCAGCCGCGGATTACTTTGTGGATATGATGTCGCGTCCTTTGATGAGCTATTTTGCTACGAGGGACGGCAAAGAAAACACGACTCCCATGGCACAGATTTTCGGACCCAAGGTGATGATTATCAATGAATATGCCGGTTCTGGGGGAGATGCTCTGCCCTATTTCTTCCGGTTCAGGAAGGTCGGGCCCCTGATCGGCAAGACTACCTGGGGTGGACTTGTCGGTCACCACGGCGGGTGCGACTTGATCGACGGGGGCGTTATTTCCTCGCCTAACCTGGCATTCTACGATATCGAAGGCAGATGGTCTGTCGAGAACGAAGGCGTACCTCCCGATATTGAAGTGGAAATGACACCCAAGCTGGTCATCCAGGGACAGGACCCCCAATTGGAGAGAGCCGTCGAGGAAGCACTGAAAATGCTGGAGAAAAATCCGGTCAAACACACACCTCGCCCTGCGCCCATCGACCGTGTCTCCAAGAAAAAATAAGGGGAGTTTCAGTCTACTGAATCGTTTTTGAATCTGACTCTTTCAGGAGAAGGATAGCCTGGGGAAATTCCGATTTCAGGGTTTTCAGGATCCGTTCTTTGGATCCTTCCTGGAGGCCATAAAGCATTGGGACGACATGCTTCGCCTTGATGCCTTCTTTTACCGCGCTGTGCAAATCCGGGTTTGTAAAATACCAGTAGGGGACAAAGGCAACGTCAATCTTTTCCTTTGAGAGCTTATAGTTTTGCAAATATTCTAGCTGCCCGGCTGAATCACCCATGTGAAGAAATTTCTTTCTTCCCACTTTAACCAGAAATCCCAGGTTGGTGATGTACGAATCTCTGCTGAGCGGTAAACTCATCGCTTCGATATTAACGCCCATGTGAGATTCCTTGATTTTCTCGCCATCCATGGGAAACACGGCTTTGATTCTCTCTGCTGCACTCGCGAAGTCATAGATGTAGGCCCGGACATGTGAGGCCGCCTCGTCATTGGAAATGAACACAGCTTTCTTGTTTTTATCCATGTGTTTTGCGACCAGTTCAGGGCTGAAATGATCGGCATGACTTTGTGTGGCCAGAATGATATCCACTTTGTCAAAGGGAGGTTCCGCACTCGTCATTTTTGTCATCAATTCGGATGAAACTCCAGTGTGCAGAGCATCGATGAGGATTTTTTTGTCACCGATCTCTATGAGATAACCTTCATTGGCTATGTACACTATTTTGGTTTGATCCGATTCATCAAAGCTTATGGGTGCAGGGGTCGTCTTTGGCACATATCCTGTGAGAAGCCATGAAATAATTCCCGTTATCAGTATACTTCTCAAAACCCTTTTACCTGGGCTTCGTTGATCAGTCATCATGGAAAGTTCTCCTTTTTTTCTAGACCCTCAAATCTTTACTCAAGTGCAACCTCTTGTCAACTCTCTTGTCAAAGGGCAGGAGTGTCCCTTATGGATTCTAGAGCTATCCCGGTAATCTTGATATAATGTCAACGATGCTTTATTCGGATGATAAGACCGTTCACGGAGGGAAGGATTTCAAGGCTTTGCATGCCGTCCCTTTAAGGAGATAGACCAAATGAAAAAGATCTATATCGTTGTTTTGTCGATTTTAATCGCTTCAGGAATAGTCAGTGCTGGAGAATTCACCATTCAAGCCAAGGGTATGTATTTCAATCCCGCGGATCAGGTATTCAAAGACATCTACGGAAGCGGATTCATGTACGGCGGAGAAGTTGGGTTCGGACTAGGGGAAGGGATTGAGTTGTGGATTGAGGGGATGCATTTCAGCAAAACAGGCGAAACAACTTTTACTCAGGATGAGACAAGATTCACTCTTTTTCCCTTGAGCGGAGGCGTGAAAGCAACCTTTGATTTTGGCATCTTTAATCTTTATGTGGGCGGCGGTATCAGTTACTTTCAGTACAAAGAGTCCAGTCCCATTGGAGAGGTCAAAGAAAACAAATGGGGATGGTTGATCAGGGCAGGAACCTATATAGACATAACCTACTTTTTTTTCCTAGACCTTCAAGCCGCATTCAATCATGCAAAAATCACGGCAGGAGATCTCGAGGCCAATCTTGGCGGCTTCTCGTTCGGGGCTGGCCTCGGATTTCGTTTTTAGACACTCTCACTTTCTTTTGGCTGGCTATTCCTGGTACAATAAACCTTAGAGGCTCTCTTGAGGAGGAGAAAATAATGGCTGAAGAACAACCCAAACTTTCTGAGGAAGAATTCTTCCGCCGGGCTGTGAAAAAGCTCAGAGGGAATTACAAAGGGATACACAGCGTTTACACGGGATTCAACACCGCTTTCAAAGAGTATTTCGGATCAAATCCCGTCGAAGCCACGCAGCGACTGGTCAGTGAAGGAAAAATTGTCACGCGCCCTGTCAAGGGTGGCGTCATTATCTATCTGCCCGAGGACGCGCCGAATCCAGCAGGAAATGTCCTGAGCAAGATTCTCGAAGACGACGAATAATCCCGTTCATTCTTGTCATTTCTTTTTCCACTTGGGAACGCCTCTACCTGGGGTCCAGGGCGCACCTGCCGCTTCCATATCTTCTCCAAGCTTCTTCAAATCCACGTCAATCACCTGCCTGAGATCTTCGAGGAACTGTTCAAACTCGTTCGCCGCAATCGTGTAATTCTTCTTAACGGTTTCGGTTATGGATGCCGTCGAGCTCAGCTGGGCGCTCACTCTCTCCATGATGCCCGGAGAAATTGCTTCCCCCCTCATCATTTTGGACCAATCTCCAAAAAGAATTATTGTCAGGTCCTGGATGCGTTCTTCGAGTTCACGCACACGATCCCCGAGCTTGGGTCCTGCCTCGGCCGTATCCAACAGCGCCTTTTTCATGAATTGGATATTCTTTAAGGCCTCTTGCGCCGCCTGCCCGGCTCCCATCATTGCCCGTTGGAGTTCTCCCGCTTTTTTCTGGAACGCCAGGAGTTCTCCTCTGTCTTTGGCCGGCAGACTTTGCAAGCCCAGAGACTCAACCGTAAAAGGCTGAGATTCTGTCAAGGCAGACAGCTTCCCATCTAGCCTCTTGGAAATACTCACTGTGAAAGTTCCCGGAACAACCAGGGGACCTTCAGGCGGTTCAAACCATGGGTTTCTCGGAGGAGTCTCGATCTGAGTCGGACTTAGAGATGGGTACCGCAAGTTCCAGGCCACACGGTTCATGCCCTTATTCACCGGACCTGTCAAACGACTCACGATTTGTCCAGTTTCGTCTTTGATCGTGATGATGATGGCCGGATCCTCCTCGCGTTGTTCCTTTTGGAGTCTTTCCCAACCTGGAAATGCGACTGACTTTTTTTCTTTTTCCAGCTTCTTTTCTTCCTCCCGTCTTTTGTCAACCTCTTTTTTGAGCGTGTCCTTCAGATGATAGGTAAAGACCGCTCCAAAAGGAGGGTTGGCTGCGAGGTAAAAAGAATCGCCCAGAAAGGCTTTTCCCTTCAAATCCAGCGGCCGTCTCTCTATGTACATCAACGCTTTTTTAACGGGAAACAGGAAACACTCCTGCTTTAGCGTTTCAGTGCTGACGTGCCGAAGAGGTGAATAGTCATCTAGAATGTAGAATCCTCTGCCGAATGAGGCGCCGACCAAATCGCTTTCCCGCTCATGAACTTCAAGATCTCTGAAAGATATGGTCGGCACACCGCCGGATAGCTTAATCCAGTGTTTCCCTTCGTCCAGCGTGAAATAGATCCCGAACTCTGCCCCGATAAAGAGCATGCCTTTTTTGACAGGATCTTCTGTTATGGCCCAGACTATGGTTTCTTTGGGCAAGTCGCCGACAATGGCTGACCATGTCCTTCCTCTGTCTGTACTCTTCAAGAGATAGGGTTGAAGATCGCCTGTTTTGTGGTTGTCCAATGCGGCATACACCGTGTCCTTGTCATGTTTGGAAGCTCGGATTTCGTTGACGAAATAATACTCCGGCACTCCCGGGATTTTCTCGACTTTTCGCCAGGTCTTTCCGCCGTCTTCAGTGACTTGAATCAATCCGTCATCCGTTCCGGCGTAGATCAGCCCCTCGACAAGAGGTGATTCGGAGATGCTGGTTATCGTGCTGTAAAGGGACATGGCGCCAAGATCCCAGAGGGCATCGACGCTCCATGTCTTTTCCATGATGGGTTGTTCCAATCGTCGGATATTGCGGGTGAGATCAGGGCTGATGGCTGTCCAGGAATCGCCACGATTGTCACTTCTGTAGACTCTTTGTGACGCGAAGTAGAGCCGTGTATGGGAGTGGGGACTGATGATCACAGGGGAATCCCAGTTCCAGCGTGGCGGGTCCTCTCCTTTTTCCGGTTGGGGTTGAATGAAAACTCTCTCACCGCTGCGTTTGTCATACCTCGACATGCGTCCGACCTGCCACTCGGAGTAGATGATGTTGGGATCTTCAGGATCGATGACACAGGCATAGCCATCCCCACCTGTGGTGATCTCCCAATCGCTGTTTCGTATGCCATTCTCGTTCAGTGTCCGAGACGGCCCCAGTTGGGTCGAGTTATCCTGTGTGCCGCCGAGGACATTGTAAAATGGTTCGTCATTATCCAAGGCCATTTTATAGAACTGCGTTACTGGGAAATTGGCCAGAAACTTCCAGGTTTTTCCCAGATCCCAGGTTTCATAGAGCCCGCCATCACATCCCGAAAGCAAATAATTGGGATCATTCGGATCGAATGCCAGAGCATGGTTGTCAGAATGCTTGTAATATTCGCCGACTTCCTTGAATGTTTTGCCTCCGTCATGGGTGACGTGCATCCAGACATCCATCTGGTAGACCCGGTCGAAGTTGTGAGGATCGGCAAATATTTCCTGGTAGTAATGGGGACCCGTGCCGTTGCTGAGGTAGTCGCTGCGCTTTTCCCAGCTTTCCCCTCTGTTGTCCGAGCGATAGAATCCCCTCTCTTTCGGCTCGGCTTCGATAGTGGCGTAAACCACAAGAGGATCTTGAGGGGATACGGCCAAACCGATTCGCCCCATATCTCCCTTAGGAAGGCCAACTGCGAGCTTGCGCCAGTTCTTGCCTCCATCCTCTGTCTTATAAATACCGGACTCTGGCCCGCCGGCCATAAAGGCCGCCACATTGCGCCGCCTTTGGTAAGCCGCGGCATAGAGAATATTGGAATTCTCCGGATCCATAGCTATGTCTGTAACTCCCGTGTCTTTGCTGATCTCCAGAGAAACCTCCCATTTTGTGCCTCCATCCTCGCTCCTGTAAACTCCTCGCTCCCCGCCCGAAGACCAGAGTGGTCCTTCTGAAGCCACATAGATAACATCGGAGTCCTCCGGATCCACAATGATTTTGGAGATGTGTTGGGATGCTTTCAACCCCATGTTCGTCCATGTTTTGCCGCCGTTCAGGCTTTTGTAGATCCCATCTCCCCAGCCAACATGGCGACCGCTCACGTTCTCTCCTGTCCCAATCCAGACTACCTCCGGATTGTTCGGATCAAGGGTGACACATCCGATGGAGTAGACAGGTTGAGCATCGAATATCGGGGTAAACGTCGTTCCTGCATTTTCCGTCTTCCACACCCCGCCTGAACCTACAGCTACGTACCATACACTCTGGTCCTCCGGGTGAATGGCGATATCAGAGATCCTTCCCGACATAAGCGCCGGACCGATACCCCTGAACTGTAAGCCCGCGTAGGTTTCGGGACTCGTTAAGGGCGACTTTGTTTCTTCTGTCTTTTCTGTGCTCCATCCGGTCAAACCGAGGGCAAAGCAGAGCACACATAGCCATAGGCTTGTTTTCTTCATAATAGACCTCCCATGGTGATTGAGATAAGAAAATGTTGTCGTGAAAAAGTTCGGTAAGCTCATTTGAGAGAGGAATCATTATATATCAATCTTGATACTCTGTATCAAGAAAAAAATAACTTGAGATAAACCATCATAGAAACGGTTTGCGGCTTTGGCGAGATGTCTGCTGTTGAGCGAAGTGGCGTGGGATGCTGCAAAGCGCGTTGAATAGAAAATTTCATCAAGACATGAATATTCCCGTTAATCCTGTTCTTTTCCCCGGGTTAATTGGATCCAATAGGGAAGGCAGAATTTCTGGTTCGTGGCAACAGCAGCCACGTAGCCTGTCAGATGTTCTTTTCGGCGGCGACATTCCAGGAGCAGGATATGAGGGGCTCGCATCGCATCCGGAGTTGTTATACGCAGCATAAAGAGAGCTCTGAATGAATTGCCTTGAAAACCCATTTCTCCCAGCGGTGTCGCGATTTTAAGCTGCGTGGCTGATCTTCCGTTGATTTGCAGCCGGGTTTTTTTGCCTTGAGCAACCGCCAGCTTTACGGGAAGTGATCCGCCAGGTGTTTTCAAGCTGCCTGACCAGATACCCAGGAATGCTTCTGGGGGATCGGGATCATACTCTGTTTTTTCCGAAGCCTTTTCGCTCTGGCCTTTGTCGATTCCCTCTAATCCGGGCAGAAGCGCTTCGAGTACGGCTTTCTCCACCTCCCATAGGTCAATGTTGTCCCCATTGGTTAAAACTGCGGTGACGATATTCTCCGATGGAACAAGCGCCAGCCTGGATACGGCTCCCGGCATCGAACCCGTTGTGGCCTCAATGCGGTATTCTCCATAATCTAACCCGGCGAAACTTCCCAGCAGATAATCAAATCCGATCTGGTCTTTGAGGTTGGGCAGTTGAGCATAGGTCTCGCTGTGCAAGCGGTCAATTGTCGAGTTCTTAAGTATGGCCTTTTGATCAGGCAGAGGATTTTTGCTGTGGAACATTCCAAACCGAAGCAAGTCGCGGACACTGGACAGGACAGCCGAAGCGCCGCGGTGATCGAAATCGTAAGGGGGGATTGGCTTTTTCCCAGCTGCATACATCTGAGCTATGTTGGCGTGCACACTTGAATCTGTTTGGACCGATGAGTGCTTCATGCCCAGAGGCGCAAACACTTCTTCAGCCATGAATTCCGCGTAGTCTTTTTGAGAAACACGGGAAATGATGTGATCGATGAGGCCGTAGCCGAAATTGGAATAGGTGTACGTTTCGCCGGGTGCCGTGACCAGGATTCCATACCGGCTGATGGATTCCTGAATAGGCGGTCTGCGATGGGGGCCTTCCAAATCGAAGAAATTCCAATACATGGGAAGACCTGCCGTGTGATACATAAGCCGTCTGATTGTAGCATCGTCGGCATTGCCTAGATGGGCAATAAGTTTTTCCTCACCCAGGTAATCATTTGCAGGTCTATCGAGGTCGATGGCCCCTCGCTCTACGAGCACCATCAATCCCGTTGCTGTCATAGCCTTTGAGATGGAAGCCAAATGGTAAATTGTATCGGGCACAGCTCTAATCTTTTTTTCTCTGTCAGCCCACCCGTAACCCTGCTCCCAGAGCATCTTTCCATCTTTGGCCACGGCGATTGTGATGGAGACAGCCCCTTTTTTCTCAATGAGCTGCTGAATGAGGATGTGCACCTCTTCAAATGGATCCGGAACATGAGAGAGATCTTCCGCTTTTGATACATGATCCCGGGCGAGAAGAGGGGTTAGTGCTGCTTCGGGATCAACCAAGGCCATTGTTGGGGCAATGTATACAGCTAAGGCCATAAAGACCGCAATGGGAAATCCTTTAATTCTATTTTTCATTACTCTCACCCTCCCGGTATTATGAGCGATATTCTAACACAGCCTCTGTCCGGTTTCGCTCTCCCTTGTCATTGCTGAGATGGGTTTGATCGCCGTGTCCGGAATCCAATAAGGAATACTCTGGATTTCCAGCCGGGTTGCAATCCGATATAAGCGGTTATTTCTCAGATTTGCGATGGACGATCTTTCCGTTTTTGATGACCAAATAGGGATCGCGAATGTTCTTGATGTCTTCGAGTGGATTCCTGTCAACGATCGAAATGTTCGCTTGCTTTCCAGGCGCAATAGAACCCAGACGCTCTTCCACTCCCAGCCAACGGGCGGGATAGAGCGTGGCCCCTCTAATGACCTCAGATTCATCCATTCCGCACTCACCCAGCAGTTTCATTTCGACCAGGGTTCCCATCGGATTCATGTTGTCTTGGCCGACCAGAAGCTTGATTTTTCTTCTGGCCATCTGTCCAACGAAATAGGGCCCCACTTCCTTTATTGCGGCTAAACGCTTTTTCCTTGGCTCGTATTTTTCCTTCGGTTCACCTTTGGGTGGCGGCTGTCTTGACATGAATTCAAAAACATAGAGTGTGGGACAGAGATAGGCATCGTTGGCCAGCATTTTATCGATTATTTTTTCGAGGTTCTCAATAGAAACCGAATCCATTCCCAGTTCAGCCACTTGGGCCATGAAGGTTTCCCTTGCCGTTTCGTCACTGCCTTCTTTGAGGATGCGATCGTGTTCCTCTTTGAGCTCATCTTTCAAAGAGACAGACCAGAGGGCTGTGGCATGCTCGATACTCGTTACACCCAGGTCAATTGCCTTATCCATAGGAATACTTTGAAACATGGGTTTTCCCGGGTCATGGACGACACGAAGGGAATGCAATCGTGCCTGGTCCAGGAGATACTCATACACATCCGGGTCGAACTTGTTGAATGTCTTGACCAGCTGGGCTCCGCCTGCGACGAGCTCCGGAATGATTCGATCCACATCTGCTTTGCTGTCAACAGGGACGGTGAATCCCGGCAAGATTTTGTTATGCTCCTCCCAAATGAGCGGTGGCTTTTCGAGCATAGGGCCGGTATAGAAGAATTCCGGACCCAGCATCTCTCCACTGGAAATAGCCTCGTTCATGTCACGGAGAACTTTGATCGGACCTCCCACATCTCGGACCTGGGTGACTCCGTTTTGCACGAACTGGGCAAGCATAGTTTTGAGAGTTGCTTTTCCCATCTTGGTCAGAAAGGCTAAATGTGTGTGACAGTCGAAGAGTCCCGGGACAGCAAACTTCCCTGTACAATCGAGCTGTTGGATTTCTTTTTGCGATGAGATCACATTGGGGCTGATTGATTTGATGCGGGCGCCCTCGATGAGAATGTTCTGTGGAGAGCGCATCTTTCCACTGTGCACGTCGAAAACGTGCACATTCCTCAGTAGTATTCCCTGATAAGAGTCCGCCTCAGCATATTCCTGGCCTGGAGTGATAAGGGCAATTCCCATTGCCAGCCAGGCAAAAATCAATCCAAGGATTAAGCGTTTTTTCATATGATGTCCTCCTTGATCGAATCGTGTTAGGCTCTTACGATTCTATCCCTCTTCACCACCGGGTTTTATCAACCTCCCCATGAAAAGGATGGTCTTGGTCGCCTTGTCTCGAATGAGGAACAGGAAGGGATGATCAGCCTTGAACACAGGAGCTTTCTCGCTCGGAAGGGCTGATGTCACTCCCACAACCACCGCTGTTGCCGCTGCGGCTTCTGTTCCCATCTCATCGACATCGATCAAGGCCTTATGAACGGCATCCGTGATGAAAAGTTCCTTTCTGGATTCCATACCGGATAAATCTGCTTCAGAGTTAAAGGCGTCGACCATTCCCATAGAACGCAGGTTCTCCTTCAGGTTCAAGCTTTCCATTGTCTTGAATTTAGGTAGGAACACTTCGACTTCCTGGCCTCTGAGATCAGAAGTCCACTCCTCCAAGTTCTCTCGGCTCAGTTGAGATTCCACGTCCGATAGGCCATCGACTGTTTTCGGCAGTACAATGACCATGGCCAGAGCGCGTCCCTTATAGGGCATTTCCAGGACCTGCACTATTTCATGGTCTTTGTAGCCGTATCGGGCCTTTTGATTCATCATCAGGACCATCATCTTTTTCCCTGGTGCCAGCCAGAAGTCATCCGGCTTGGTTCTTTGTTTTGAGAACTGTTTGTCCCATTCTGCCTTAAAATAAATGGTATTGGTCAGAACGAGTCGAGTTAGAGTCTTGACGACTCCTTCTGAGAGAAGGTCCTTTATCTTCCCCTCTGTTTTTGTGGCGATCCAATCATTGATCTTGAAGCGTGCCCCCTCAGGATCCATTATGAAATCGAGGTGGAACAGGTTTGCTCCGTAGTACCGGCGATTTATGTCCAGAAAATCGGATAGGAGTTCATAGCTCTTCTCTATCCACAGGGCATTGGCGATGTTCAGGTTAAATTCATATTGCTTCTGCAGACTCAAGAGTTTGGATAGCAGACTGCTGAAGGCCGGGTGAAGTTGCTCCTGACTGAGGGAAAAATGAAGAGCCTGGGCCATCTGTCTCTCTGTTTCACCCCGAGCGCCCGCAAAGGCCATGGCCAAAGCGGTCGAGATGCTGTAGGGCGAAAAAAACACATTGCCGCTCTCCTGTCGTATCTTCTGGTAGAGTTCAATGGCAAAATCTGTGTTTCCCTGCACGACACGCATAACATCTGGTTCCTGAGAAAAACTGATCGTGGCACAGACAACAATGAGGAGCAATACTCTTATTTTCATTGCTTGTCCCTTTCCTGTTTTAATATTAGTATAACATTATGAAAAAGAAAACGAGATCATTTTTCAGACTGGGAATAGTATGGATTACTTCTCTTTCGGTTCTGTTCTCATTGGCCTGTCAGCCAACTCAAAAAACAGAAGAGCAAATCCCTGTCGTCGATGTCGAAGCGCTGAAATCAAGACTCGTCATAACGCCTGAAGAGGATACGAAATCCGGAACCCAGGTATCCAGGGGGACATTCTCTGTCTTTGAGGACAGAGATGCCCAGAAAGGCCGGATGATTAAACTAGATGTCGTGGTGCTTCATGCTACCGGCTCTGAACCGAAGCACGATCCCGTCTTTTATCTGGCCGGGGGTCCCGGTCAGGATGTCACTCAGAATGAAAGAGGACTTCGGGGCTACTGGATCCGCAAAGATCGGGATATCGTGCTCGTCAGTCAGAGGGGAACCGGTGGGGACAATAGACTGGACTGTGAATTAACATCGTCCGACGACAATATTCAATGCTATCTAGATCCGCTGTTCAATGTGGATACCTTCCATGTCTGTCTCGAAGAGCTTCAAAAAAAGTATGACCTGACAAAATTCTCGACCTGTATGGCGGCGGATGATTTGAATGAGATTCGATTGGCTCTTGGATATGACACCATAAACTTGATCGGAGGTTCATACGGGACACGCATGGCACTTGTTTATATGAGGCGGCATCCGGAAACCGTCAGGACGGCGATTCTGAATGGCGTTGCGCCCATCGCTTTTAAAAATCCACTGTTTCATGCCCCTGCTATTCAGGAGGCTCTTCAGCTTCTTTTCGGCGAGTGTGCCAACGATCCTGACTGCAGTGCGGCTTTCCCGAATTTTGAAGATGAGTTCAGAATCGTTATCCAAAGGCTCGAGGAGTACCCTGTCGAGGTGGCCGTTTCGCACCCCGTCACTAAAGAAAGAACTGTTGTGAAGATGAGCCGCGAAGCCTTTGTCGAGGCAACACGGGCCATGATGTATATCATGGATTACAACAGACGAATTCCCTCTATGGTCCACAAAGCTTTCGAGGGCAATTACGAACCCTTCGCCCAGTTAGGTGTGGACACGGAACGGATGATACGGAAGATGCTGGCTATGGGAATGCTGCTCAGCGTCACCTGTGCCGAGGACCTGGATCGCATATCGGAAAAAGATATTGTCGAATTTACTGGTGGAACCTTCATGGGCGACGGCCGGGTGCGACGGCAGAAGACTGTCTGTGAATTCTGGCCAAGATCCCTTCTTCCAGACAATTATGGGGATCCTGTGAGCGTGGGAGTGCCTGTGCTACTTTTATCCGGGACTATGGATCCGGTGACCCCTCCACGGTGGGGGGAAGAAGCAGCCAGCCATTTGCCCAACAGCTTACACCTTGTTGTCCCGGGGTCGCATGGCGTCGGAGGAAGATGTATCCTATCTATTCAGAAACGGTTTCTAGAAACCGGCTCTGTGGAGGGATTGGATGTATCCTGCATTCAGTCAACGAAACTGCCGCGATTTCAAATACCTCGGCTCTAATTGAAGGGGGAGATTGGGATGGGAGAATTTTCGGCGCGGGCTCTAAGACGGATCATAAGGGAAACGGGTGCCAGGGCCAGCAGGCGAGCAGCAAGGGAACTGGCGCTTTCCATGGCCGAGATAGCCAGAGAAATTGCCGAGCGAAGCAGAGACCTCGCCGAACACGCAGGGAGGCGTACTGTCAAGGATACAGATGTCAGACTTGCTGTTAAAGAATGGAGGGCCCGCTAGATCATCAAGCGAATGCCGTATAGCTTTTTTGACCACCTTGTAGCGGATGATGGTCCAGTATTGGGAAGGATCGGAAACCATCCCCGGTCCCTTGAGGTACTCCTCTTCGTGAGGGCCAGCGATCACATAACCCTGGGCGGTGATGAATGACTGCAGCCGTTCTATGGTTGATGTCTCATCGCTGTAGGATCCGATGTGGAGAATTTCCGCCACTTCTCCATACTCCCACTCCTCAATCTTGGCCCCTTCGGTACCGGCGGGGAGGGAAGTGACGGGCTCGGGAAGAGGGAGTGCGTAGAATCCGACCCAATTCTCTTTAGGACCGGCGAGGTCCGCCAGCCACCGGGCTCTTGGAGCTGCCATTTTAGCCCCTGGCAGCTTAAAAAAGATGCTGAATAACTCGGTGAAGGCGGCTTTAGCCACGGCATTGGGATCTCCTTTGGCTTCTACGACCAGCATTTTCTGATGGGGCTTCTGGCTGATCTGAGGATCCTTCAGTTTTTCATATTGACTGAAGTCCTGGGCTTTCAGGCTTAGGTTAAGAAATAGAACGGCAGCCGTGCAGAGGCCGAGTGTCGATATTCGCATCGGATTTATCCTCCTTCCCCATATTGTTGGCCTAATTATGTCATTTCTCAATCCGGGATTTTGTTTTCGATGCGTCGGAAGGGGTTCCGGCTTCGTTCCTCAGCATAGGGACTCAGCGAATACTCCAAATCATACTGGCCGTGCATCCAGATATCGTCAATATTCATGTCTGCTGCCCGTTGGTAGTGCTTGATCGCTTCCGCTCTTTTTTCCAGCAGGTCACACATGTGCCCCTGCCAGATCAAGGCTGCCGCTTCTCGTTCAGCGCTTTTTTCTTCCGCGGCAACTTGGTGCATGCGCTGAAAAACGTATAAAGCCTCTTCATATCTCTCGACATCATAGAGGGCCAGTCCGATCCGCATCAACATTTTGGGATTGTCTGTTTTGTCCAGCCAGTCCTTTGTGTATCTGCGGGCGATATTGCGGCTGGATTTCAACCCCCAGCCAAAGGATTCAACCATGTATTCGGGAGAAGCTTTCCTCCGCTCATCCCAGACCTTCAGGATTTGTTTATAGCCGGCGATCTCTTCTGGTGTAACTTCCGGGAGGTTCTGAATGAAGTCTTTGAGGACAGTGAAGAACGGCTCCGGATCTTCGTCATAGATGCCGTGACCGGCCTGTTCGAAAAGGACCATTTCGGCCTTCGGATGATTTGTGTGCAGCATTTCTGATTTTTTCTCGCTCCAGGTCAGGTCCCATTTTCCCTCCAGGATCAATGTGGGAATCGGATTTCCTTCAAAGGCCCCCGTCAAGTCGATTTTATTTGCGCTGCTGTTCATGATTTCATTGAAATTCTGGTCGTGATCCCATTCGTAAAGGGCCATTTGAGCCAGCCTCTCCGCCGAAGGCCTGTAATAGTTCTGCCGTTTCCAATCTCCGTTGAGAAAGTTGTTGTAAATCGTGAGCTGGATGATGCGTTTTCTGGACATCTTTGTTTTGAGTGATAATTTCTGGAGTTCTAACCGGATTTCCTTCTTGCGTGATTTTTCCTCTTCGGATAGAAATTCATTTTGCCGGGAGGGACCCATATCGGCCCGCATTCCAGGTGAAGCACCGAGCAGGATCAGCCCGGCTGTGTGTTCAGGATGGGTGATCGTGTAATACTGTCCCAAAAAGCCGCCATAGGAATAACCCAGAATGACCCATTTCTTGATGTCGAGGGCTTTGCGGATGGCGTCCAGATCCTCGACCGCCTGGCCCACCGAATACCCGCTGCTGCCGGGTTTGAAATCAGAGAGGCCGCAACCGCGCTGGTCATAGTAAATGACGCGGGCATAACCCTTTGCCCGGGAAAACCAGGGGTGGAAATAGTGATGCGTTCCACCCGGGCCGCCGTTGATGAGAACAAGAGGTATCCCTTTTCCTTCTTCTTCGACGTAAAGATCGGCATCGCCGACAGTGATGCGATGTTTTTTGAGATCCAGCCGATCGCACCAGCGGGAGACTTCAGGTATGTCTGTGATGAGCTCGGGTTCGATATGAACCACCTTATCATGGATGGATTCTCGCTGCTTTGGTGACTCTCCCCAGGAGTTTTCATTTTTGCAGGAACTGTGGAGAGTCAATGCCGTCGCTATGACAAGCGTTATATTGACATAGCGCCTCATGTCATACCCCTTCATTTGAATTTTTATCTATGTGAATGATGCCATAAAGAGATGTTCTTACGCAAACTGGATAGCCCTTATACCGTCAATGTGTGCGTATGCGCACGCCTTTTTCACAAAACAAAGAACTCCGCATTCAATTTTTTGATAAAATAGGTGTTGGCACGTTTCTGATATAGTATTATAAAAGAGATTGCGTCTTTTTGTAAGGCGAAGACAGATGACAGCGGATGGGCCGGTGAAGATCCCAGTTGACGGAGTATTGGACCTGCATGCGTTTCATCCCAAAGATGTGAAGGATCTTGTTCCGGAATACCTGAGAGAATGCCGGCGCCAAGGCATTTTTAGAGTCCGGATCATCCACGGTAAAGGGACAGGCACACTCCGAGAGATAGTACATAGCATCCTTAGGAGAGATTCTCATGTCGTGACTTTCAACACCTCCCACTACGGAGGGGGGAGTTGGGGGGCTACAGAAGTCGAACTTCATCCTGAATGAAGTATTGCGCAATAAACAAAATACTGAGGAGGAGAGATAACGATGCGCATATTGTGTTCGATTTTAGGGGTTGGGGTGATGGGTATGGCCTTTTTGATGGGTTCTTTTCCCGATTTTGAAAGGGATGTTTTTCCCACCTCACGGGGCGATTTGACGATCACCTGCATCGGACATGGCACTCTCATGTTTGACTTTGAGGGGATGATAATCCATGTCGATCCTGTCTCCAGGTATGCGGATTACACACAAATGCCCAAGGCTGACATCGTTCTTGTGACGCACCACCATGGCGATCATTTGGATGATGTCGCGATTAAAGACCTGACCAAAGCAGGGACAGCGGTTGTGCTGGCTGAAAAATGTTTGGAGCAGGCAAAGGTGGAGGGAGCCATCATCATGGTCAATGGGGATGTGAAAACAGTCCAGGGAATCGAGATTGAAGCTGTCCCAGCCTATAACATCAAGCATATGCGGAGCGGCCGTAATCCCTTCCATCCCAAAGGAGAGGGAAACGGATACATCATGACTTTCGGCGATAAACGGGTGTATGTGGCCGGCGATACGGAAAACACACCGGAGATGAAGGCGTTGAAAAATATCGATGTGGCTTTCTTACCCATGAATCTCCCTTACACGATGACTCCGGAGATGGTAGCAGATGCGGCCAAGGCGTTTACACCAAAGGTCCTTTACCCCTATCATTACGGGGATACGGACCCCTCACAGCTTGTGTCTCTTTTAAAAGCCACCCCAGAGATTGACGTCCGGATTCGTAACCTTAAATAGGCGAGAATGATCGATTTCTATCAATTCGGTCGCATCAGCATTAACCGTGAGATATTTGCCAAAGATGTGATCGTTTTTCCGGATCGAATTCAGGGTAACTGGTGGCGAAAAGAAGGGCATCTTCTTCAGCTCGAGGACATCCGCCAGGCTGTTGAAGAATCAGATCCTGAAGTCGTTGTCGTGGGCAGGGGGAAGTTCGGTGTGATGAAGATCAGTGCTGAAGTGAAGGAATATCTCCAAAACAGGAACATTCGCCTATATGCGGAAAAGTCGGATAGAGCCGTAAAGACCTATAATCAGCTCCTAAAATCTGGAAAACGTGTGCTCGCCGCCTTTCATTTGACCTGCTAGATGGAAACAGAAGATAATACCCGACGAACCTGTGAAAAAGAAATCCTGGGAGGTTCCCTTTTTCGGTACGTGTTTCACCGTTCGAAGACGACGGTGCCGTTGACAATGACTGTTTGGGATTCACCCCAAGTGCTCAGGGGGTGATTTTTCCAGATAACGAGATCAGCATCTTTTCCTGGCTCTATGCTGCCCAAACGGTCCTCCACACCTAATATTTCCGCAGCATCCAGTGTGACGGCTTTCAAAGCCGCATTTTCGGGAAGGCCGTGGCTTTTAGCGATAAGACCTTCCAGAAGCACCGAGCGGCCATAGGCCATGTCTGTGCAGATGGCAACTTTGACACCGGCCTTATGGAGGAGACCGGCGTTTTCCGGTGTGTGCGCATACATTTCTAGAGGGCCGCCGCTTCCGAGGCCCATAATGCTCGGGCCGACAACCACAGGAATCTCTGCTCTAGCTAAGTAATTGGCGACCTGATGAGCTCCTGCACCCAGGTCTATCACTAATTCGAGGTTGAACTCATCGGCAAACCGCAGCGCTGACATGATATCATCCGGCATGTGAGCCACTGCGCGCAAGGGGACCTCTCGACGCAAGACTTTGCCTATGGCCTGAAGCTGAATATCCTCTTCTGCCGCTCCAGGTTCGTTTTTGTGTTGGTCCATATGCTCTTTGGCCCGGACAAACTCCAGTCGCAGTTGACCCAGCATTCCCTGGCGCGTTGTCGGACTATTTCTTGAGGGGAATTGAAGAGCCGCTTCTCCAAAAGAAAGATTCATCCCAGCCTCTGCCTTGATGACTGCTTTATCCGTGTCCCCAACCAGCTTCACAACAGCCCCAAAACCTCCGAGCAGGCTTGTTGGTGGAGGTGTGACATAGACTGCGGTTACCCCCCCTTTGAGCCACCGCGAATTTTCTCTCTGTTTGAAGGCATCAACGACTCTGCTGGCTGGCTGAATGAATTCTGTGCGGGCTCCAAAGCGCTGGAGACCATAATACGTGCGAGCATCGATAATTCCAGGAGTGACGATCATGCCCGTGGCATCTATCAACTTGGCACCCTTGGGGATTGCGAGTTGCCTCCCTACCGCACGGATTGTTGCACCTTCGATGAGGATTATTCCATCTTTAAGAATTCCGGTTGACAGGGTATGAATCTCGCCCCCTCTGATAGCGAGCACTTTGTGCCTGGCCTCAACAGTCTGGAGGGGGATGACAAAGATGAACCAGAGAACGATGACCATTTTGAGTTGTCTTGTCATATTGAAATCCTTTTGCGAAGCAGATGATTTTTTAATTTGAATTGAACACATTGTGTCGGGTTCTCCGGTTGTACACTTCTTTCCCTTCAATAAAGACCTGTTCGACGAGGCTCTCCATTTCGATGGGGGGGCCGTTGAGAATGAGGAAATCGGCGTCTTTTCCTGCCTCTAAGCTGCCGACGCGGTCCTTAATCCGCAACAGTTCAGCCGGATTTATCGTCAGTGCCTCGAGCGCCTCGTGCACCGGCATTCCGCGACGGACAAAAAGAGCGGCTGCGTGTCGTATGTAATACTGATGGCCATCGGGGTGGTCTTGATGAATGCTCAATCTGCCCCCTTGTTTAGCGAAGCGCACAGCTCCATCCAAAGCGTCGTTCTCACGTCCCATAATTGGAAATACAGGTCCGTAGCTGATGGGAATGCTCCGTTTGGCCAGTTCTTCGGCATGCACCGTGACTCCATAACCATGGATGATGTACAGATCCAGGTTGAATTCCTTTTGCAGGTCCATCGCGATACTCATCTCCTTGGCGGTAGTGGCGTGAACTCCGACAAACCATTCCCGAGTAACGACTTTGCTTAACGCCTCCAATTTGAGATTTCGGGCTGGCGTTCTCCCGGCCGGGGTCACCGATCCGTGCTGTTCGATCGCTGCCATATATTCTTGAGCTTCCTTGAGCTTAACCCTTAAAAGTTCTCCCACCTCTTCGATGCTTTTTGGAAAATTCGGCCGCCGCTCAGTCGCACGTATGGCAAATTTCATACCTCCGTGAGCGAAAAACAATTCTTCTGCGGAACCGCCTCTTAACTTTACCACGACTGCCTGGCCGCTGTTAGGGCTTCGGCTTCCCGGGATGATGTTCATGGTTGTGACTCCCGCTTCCAAGGCCATCGGAAAGGCGATATCGTGTGTATTCAATCCATCGATGGCCAGGCAGTGAGCGTTTACGGGATCGGATAGCTCATTGTTGTTTGAGTGGGTAACCGGTCCCTGCCAGAGTTGCTTCTGACCCATATGGGAGTGGCTTTCAACGATTCCGGGCATGACATGCTTGCCGTTGGCATCAATCACCTCTGCTCCTTGAGGAATAGTTAAATTCTTGCCCACAGCCAGAATTTTCGTCCCCTTCAACAGCAGAATGCCTGCCGGAATTTCGTCCTGGGATATGGGATATATGTGAGCATTGGTGACAGCCAGGACTTTTTCCCGACTCCCGGATAAATTGACACACAGAAATACGACCACGCAGATCCCTGAAAGAATCCAGATTGTTGCCTTTACATTTATCTTCTCACGTGTTTGCACTGACGGTAATCCTCCCTTCACGAAGTAGATAAGGACAAGTTTATTTACCACAGCGAAAGACTTGGGTCAATGCCGTGCCAACGGTGTGCCAACGGTGCCAACGGTTGCGGATAACTCCGCGTATTCCGGTTTTAGTCTGACGATCTCTTCTTGACAATAACCTATTAACAATATAAAATTAGTAGTAATTAATACCCCATCTGCACCGGAGCTTCACATGGTCAATGTCAGAAAAATCGAAGGCGTTTTGGAAAGCAAGCCGACAATTGAAGGGGCGGGTGTCCGTCTACACCGCGTTTTCGGCTACAATGAAGTTCCCCGACTGGATCCTTTTTTGCTTTTAGACGATTTTTCCTCCGATAATCCTGACGAGTATCTGCCAGGCTTTCCATTGCATCCCCATCGGGGTATTGAGACAGTGACCTATATGCTTCATGGCGAGGTCAAACATGGCGACAGCATTGGGAACAGCGGCATAATCGAGGGTGGCGATGTCCAATGGATGACGGCAGGGAGCGGAATCATTCATTCGGAGATGCCTCAAAAGGGTGACGGGAGATTGACCGGGTTTCAATTGTGGGTCAACCTCCCCGCCAGCCAGAAAATGATGCCTCCCCGCTACCAAGATGTGAAGGGATCCGAGATCCCGGAGATTCGTTTGAACAATTCGGTATCCATTCGCGTGATTTGCGGCGAACTTGAAGGAACCAAGGGGCCTGTCGGGGATATTGTTGTCGATCCTGAATACCTCAATGTCACCGTCCCTCCTCTAACCGAATTCAGGCATTCCGTGAAACTAGGATACAAAGTCTTGGCCTATGTGTATGACGGGGAGGGATATTTCGATATGGAAAAAGAGAAGCTTTATCACTCCGGCCAGCTTGTGATCTTCGATAATGGTGAATGCGTTGAGATCAATGCAGGAGAGAAGGCTGTCCGATTCCTTTTGATTTCAGGAAAACCGATAGAGGAACCCGTGGCTTGGTATGGGCCGATCGTGATGAATACAGAGCAGCAATTGCGGGTCGCCTTCGAGGAGTATCAAAACGGGACCTTCATCAAACCACAGAAATGAAGGAATCATGAATACGGCCACCTTCTGCGTCTCTTCTGTGGCCATTGCCTGTTAGCCTGTTTTTTCGAGGTTTTTAAGCCATCAGTTTTCATCATGTGACCTTTCCTTGTTTTGTCAACCCGGGTTTTTTTATTCGCTGAGATAGTGTACACTGTTGACGACAGGAGTCAGTAAAATGGGTCTGACACTCGCTGATTATGTGTTTGGGCTGTTGATCATAGGGCTTTTGATCATTATCCTCCATCTTTACAGAAGAAACAAACAATCTCTAAGGTCCAACATCAGAGCGATTATCGAAGAATACAGGGAACTCAAAGAGATCACGGAAAAGCTTCGAAAGGATGCCGATGCCGTTATCGCCCGGGCTGAAAAAGCAGATGGCATGCATGAAAACCTTCAGTCTGAGAGCGATAAATTGAAAGAGGCTCTTTTTGATGTCAGGCAGAGGAGCAAGGCCGATATTGATAAAGCCATTATCGCCATGAAGAAGGAATTTAGAGGGGAACTGGCCAAAGAAATTGACAGAATCACACCCCAGCTCCAGCTTCAGAAAGATATGCCAACGACAAAGGAGCTGGAGCTCTCCGATAAACGCGTCAACGTTCTTCATAAGTTGGCGGGTCTCAAGGAGGAACTATCACTGTCAGCCCTGTATGACCACTATTTGGGGCTGTTTCCGAACAGCGAAAAAAAGGACTTTCAGGTTGTGATTAGAGAACTCACGGAAAACAACCTGATCCGAGAAGCTTACGCCGAGGCCGGTGATTTTTTCTACATGATCTCAAACGAAGGAATTTTGCATCTCCAGAATCGAATGAAATAATCAAAAAATACAGCAAAGGGGAAGAAAGATGGATCCAATCATAGCTAAATATATCGCCAGTTTTAAATTCGGAGAGCTTCAGTGCTATAGAAACATGGCGGTCATTCCTCTGTTGACATCTTTAGATGGTTCTCCGGAATACCTCACTCTCAAAGAGGCTCTCGAGCAAAAGAAATTGAAAATAACAGAAGTGAGCCAGCAGGGAACCGTTCCCGAGATCAAAGTTATGAATGATGCCGACATTCCTGTCCTCCTTCTGGATGGTGAAGAAGTCGTCGGAGCAAAGCAGAATCGCGTGCTCAACACCACGATTCTGCTCAAGGAAAAGTCTGAGACAATCATTCCTGTGAGCTGTACAGAGCGCGGAAGATGGGCGTATTCTTCGAGAGAATTTGCCGATTCGGACACAGTGATGTCCACAAGATTGAGAAGCATCAAAGCCAGGACCGTGTCCGATACGCTGGCTGATTCTCAGGAATACCGTTCTGATCAGGGAACGGTCTGGACCGCCATCCACGAGCTGTCTATGGATGCCGATGCCCAGTCAGAAACGGGAGCCATGAAGGCCGTCTTTGAAGGTAAAAAGAAGGATCTCGATGCCTTCCTGGCAGCCTTTGTTTCCGCCCCGGAGCAAAAGGGATTGCTTGCTTTCATGGATGGTGAGGTCGTGGGATGTGATTATATCTCGCTCCAATCCGCATACAGCCTTCTTCACCCCAAACTCATCAAAAGCTATGCGGTTGATGCTCTCATGCAAAAAGAGCCGAATACCTGCCAGCCGGATGTGAAAAAGGCCGAATCATTTTTAGCCAATGTTGTGGAGTGTCAGGAAAAACGGTATGAATCCATCGGAAAAGGATGGGATTACAGGTTCGAGGGCAAAGCTCTTGTCGGCTCGGCACTCAAATTCGGTAAAAAAGTGATCCATTTGGCCTTCTTTGCCGTTTCTGAAAGCGATAAGAGCGGGGAGATGGCAGGTTATCGCCGCCGGACCCGCTTTCGCACCTGACGAGAAACACAAAAGGCTTCCATTATTTTATATGGGCCCTTTTTTCCGTTTGCACTTCCCATTCCAAAGTCCTATGGTATAGAAAAAATACGTTGTGTTGCGCGAGGTGAACATGAGCGACAAGAGAAGCGGAAAGATGGTTGTGGTGTCACACTGCATTTTGAATGTTCACTCACTCGAGGATAACCTAGCTATCTACCCGGGTCTTGAGCAGGAAGTTGTGGAGCTTCTGATTAAAAAGGGAGTCGGGATTTATCAGATACCATGTCCGGAAGTGGAGCTTTCCGGGATATTCCGGAAAGCCCTGCCCAAGGAATCTTACGACCATCCTAAAATTAGGGGTTTCTACGGAAAACTGGCAGAAAACATCGCCAAGACTCTCAAATGGTATGTGAAAAAGGGCTATGACATAAGCGCTGTCATTGGAGCCCAAGGCAGCCCGACTTGCGGAATAGATTTTGTGGGACGATGGAAAGATAACAGCGAAGGCAACAGAGAGTTCCCTCGTGATATAGAGTTTGTTTCCGGAATGGGTGTCTTTATGGAAGAGTTTAAAGTTGCCCTGGAAAGAATTGATGTTTATCCTGAATGGATTGGCATTCCCGGGAAGTCGCTTAGGAGTATAAGACCAGAAAGCTTCAAGGAGACCCTGCTCGAATTGGGAAGGCTTTTGCAGCCTGGAAATTCCGGAGAAAATTTCTAGAGAGAACGGCAAGGAGGTCCAGAGTGCGCCGACGATTCTCGTTCCGATTGTTTATTCTGAGTGTTTTAGTCTTATCCTTTTTCTGTTCCTGCCAAAAAGGTGAACTCACCGAGCTTGAACGGATGGAGAAAATGGCCCAATCAGTGACCATTTACCGTGACACATACGGTGTCCCCCACATATTCGGACCTACGGATGCCAGTTGTGTGTTTGGGTTTCAGTATGCCAGAGCCGAGGATCGAATCCACAGAGTGGAGGGGCTTTTTAATCTGTTCCTCGGAAGGAATGCGGAAGTGATGGGAGAGGAGGGGTTGGCCATGGATATTTTGGTGAGGTCTCTTGAGCTAGAACAGCGGGCAATTAAGCTCTACGAAGAGGCCACACCAGAGGTCCGGGCTATCTGTGAGGCCTTTGCCGATGGACTCAACTTTTATCTTCACAAACATCCAGAGTACAAACCCAGACTGATTAATCACTATGAACCTTGGTATGCCTACGCCACGGGATTGATGTTCGGAGTTGCCGGAGTCCAGATCGATCCGGAAGAAATCAAAGCTGTTACTTCAGCAAAACCAGCCGAACTCCAAGATGGCTCAAACATGTGGGCGGTCAGCCCCAGCAAGAGCGCCTCCGGGAATGCCATGCTGTTCATGAATCCTCACATTCCGCTTCATGAACCCTATGAATTGCATCTCCACAGCGAGGAAGGACTGAACGTTTCGGGCATGACAGCTTACGGAATGGGCCTGTTCCCTGTGATAGGACGCAATGCACATATCGGATGGAGCCTCACCGTAAATTACCCTGATATTGTGGATCTCTATGAGGTGAGCTTCGATGATCCTGAGAATCCTTTAGCCTATCGTTATGGGGAAGACCATCGCACAGCCACAGAGTGGGAAGAAGTTGTGCTGGTAAAAACCGATGATGGGATGGAGGAGCGAACAGTCACCCTTCGCAAAACCCATCATGGACCTATCATCCGCCAAAAAGACGGCAAACACATTGCGGTTCGAATAGCCAAAATCGAAGACAGCCATCTGTTTGAACAGTGGCACGCCATGGCTCGGGCGCAAAATCTCAAAGAGTTCAAAGATGCCTTATCCATTTTTGGCCTTGTCTATCACAATGTCATGTACGCTGATCAAGAGGGAAACATATTTTATGTCTATAACGGGGCCATACCTAAAAGAGATCCCAACTTCAATTGGACACAGGCCGTAGACGGGGGCAATCCGGCTACGGAGTGGCAGGGTTACCATAGCCTTGAGGAACTGCCCATGGTTCTGAATCCTGAATGTGGTTGGATTCAGAATTGCAACTCTACTCCCTTCCGAAGTTCAGCCGAAGGCGACAATCCGGACAAGGACGATTTTCCCAAATACATAACAGTCTTTGAAAGGGACAATGCTCGGGCAAAGGTGTCACGTCAAATCCTCTCTTCCACAGAGAAATTCACTTATGCGGAGTGGTCAAGCCTTGCTTTTGACCGCTTTGTTTTTGAAGCTGAGAAGTCTATAAACAGCTTGGTCAAGGAATGGGAAAAACTCAAAACGAGCGATCCGAAAAGGGCGGGAGACCTTGAAGATGTCATCCACAATCTCGAATCCTGGGACCAAAAAAGCAGTCTTGAATCGATCCCCATGACAGTGTTCTCTATCTGGTGGCTTAAAGTCAGATCGCCAGAAACGCAGAAGGACAAAAAGCCTCTACTTCAGTTGCGCACGCTCGAAGAGGTGATCGCCAAGCTGAACGAGGACTGGGGATCTTGGCGAGTGGGGTGGGGTGAGTACAACAGACACCAGAGGCGAGACATGAAGGCTGAAGAGACCTTTAGCGATGAGAGGATGAGCTGGCCGCATCCTGGTGGTCACGGTGCTATGGGGATCGTGAATTGCTTTATCGCATTGCCCGTCGAAGGCCAAAAACGGGCATATGGTATCCACGGGCATTCCTATGTGGGTATAGTTGATTTCGGTGATCCTGTTGAAGCTAAGACAATCATCCCTTTTGGACAGAGTTCCGATTTCCATTCGCCGCATTATGCGGATCAGGCCCCCCTTTATGTCAAAGGCCAATTCAAACCGTCCTGGTTCACACTCAAGGAAATAAGAGCCAACCTGGAACAGGTCTATCATCCCGGAGAAGAAGCATTAAGGAAGTGAAATCGACAAAGCCAGCCAGTCTGTTCTATTTTTCCCAGGAATAGCGGTAGCGTTTAATGACCTTATACCCTTCTTCTGTGTCTTCGATGGAGTAGGCTTTGTTGTTTTTCCAGACTCTTGAGTTCACTCTGGTAGGGATCTGCGCAACGTAGCGTCCCTTTTGGTCAAAGATGTCGAGGACATACTCTCCCTCATTTTTTCCTTTTTTGTAAGTTCTGACGATTAATCGGTCCCCCTCATCCAGGGCGAAGAATTCGTAGGCTGGGAAATATTCCGGAAACTTCATACCCTGTTTAAAGCCAGGACCCATGTCCGGGATCTCATTCAGTATCCTGTCTTCATCTTCTTTGGTGATTTTAATCGGATCGTGTTTCTTCAGGATTTTTCTTATCAATTTTCCCTGGGGCGTGTAGATCTTGATCTCATAATCCTTGCCGTCCCCGTAATAAATCTCGTCATTGTGGCCGAAAATGTAGACGGCGAGTACGCCGAACGGATTGAAATTGCCCTGCATGGGATTTTGAAATTCCGCTTTATCCAAAACAAACATCGGATTCAAATCCTTGTCATATTTTTTCAACTCGAAAAAGAGCTGGTTTCCCTCCATCATGAGTTCTCTGGCCATGAAGTTCCCTTTGGAATCCATGACGACATTTAAGGTGGATAAGGAGCGCTCCAGAACTTCGTTCCTGAGAAACTCGCCATCCAGCGAAAAATAAGACAGCCTCCTGTTCATCAAATCTTCGACCAGCAGCTCGTTGTTCGGAGTGATAATGATGCCTAGCGGAACGCTGAATTCACCGGGGCCTTCACCCTTTTTACCGATCGCTCTCACAAATTGGCCTGTTCTGTCAAACACCTTAACATTGCTGGCCTCCATGTCCACAATGTACATGGTCCCCTTATTATCGACATCCATATAGCCGGGCTGACCCACCATTTCCTCTTCGATTTCGCTGTCTCCGACCGCAATTTCTTCTTCAAAAACAAGTTTTGTCAAGCTATCCTTGGGAGGCTTGGGAGTTTTGCCGTTCTCGACAACTTGAACGCCGTCGGTAGTCTTGATCTTCTGGCCCTGAAGCGGATTGTAAACAACCAAGGCCAGGAAAAGACTCAAAATAACGCCAATAGCTTTTCGCATTGTGGTCCTCTCATTTAAAGGTGTTAATTGTAATCCTGACAAAAGCTTATTATATGTCACCTTTCTTATCCGTTAAAGACAAAGTGCTGGCTGTTTCAGCAAAAGGGGGGTTATGAAATGCTAAAGGATGGGTCCTTGCCCAGCCAGCACAGCAAGGTCATTATTATATTAATAAATTTTTTTGGCTGAGTCAAAAATTTTTTTTCCTCAAAATCCTTCTCTCCTGTGCGCATCGTGGATTGACAAAACTCGAAGGCCTGTCGTACAGTATTGGCGCTGTTCCTGGGAGAAGAGAAAATAGGGTTAATGTGAGGAGATAGGCGTTATATGAAATCCTTAGAGCGGCTACCCGCTGGAATTAAACTGCTTATTTATGCTCTCTTGCTTATCTTTGCGTTCCTTCTTACAGGGGTCATGAACCATTCTCATGATAATCATAATCACGGAAGGATCCTTGAGGTCAATCTTGAACAGAGAGATTAGAGTTGCTTCAGCTCTCTTTGTGTCTCTCATTTTGATCTTTGTGATCGGATCTTGTAATGAAAAGTCAGAGGAAGATGTCATTCTCGATTTGATGGAAGAGATCGGAGAGCTTGTCGAGAGTAGAGATACCGAAAATCTGTTAAAGCATTTCGCAGAGGATTATCAGGATTTTGAAGGTCGGAACAAAAGCCAGACAGAGGATATGATCGACCAGTATTTCCGGGAATTCCACGGCATTGTCAGTCACGTCTTGAGCACCCATATCGATGAACTCACACCGATCGAAGCATCCATTCGGACAGATGTTCTCATATCCTCGGGTGGCGCAAAGCTGTTCCGGAAATTTGTGAGGTATGCCGGTGACTATTATCGGGTTAAGGCCAGGCTCGTGAATAAAGATGGCCTGTGGCAGTTGCAGTATGCTGAATGGTCTTACATAAGTCTCGAGGAGCTTTTTCCCGGATCTGTTTCTATTCTCAAAAAGATCTTCCCGCAAGTGTGAAGATGAGTTGTCTGACTAACCTTCGACATTGCATAAGAGGTGAATGATCTGTTAGAATTGGTTTTAAAAAAAGGAGGCGAAAATGTCTGGAAAATGGCTGAAATCAAAGTATTTTCTGCTTGTCATTGGATTTATTTGCCTGACATTTACTCTTATTCTTCAAGGGGATGAGATAAAACCAGTTACTGTCTGGCAAACAATGCCTGATTTCACTCTCCCCGCTTATCAGGGCGGCGAAGTCAGCCTCTCCAAGCTGAGAGGAAAAAACATACTTCTCATCTTCCCCCGAGGGCTGGCAGGGAAAGACCATTGGTGTCATGTCTGTAATTATCAGTATGCCGAATTAGCTGAGCTGGAAATGAGAGATCAGATTCGTGATAAGCATAACGTTGAGATACTCTTTGTTCTTCCCTATGGGATGGAGATGGTCAAGGAATGGGTGGCCAAGTTCCCGGATCAACTGGCTGATATCGAAAAATGGAAGAATCCCGATGATCCCGAGAAACTCGATGACAAGGGAAAACAGAGAATGGCCATGGTCAGAAAACTCTTTCCAAAGAGTTTTTCTCACAAAGAGGGGGAAGTCCCCTTGCCATTCCCGGTACTCATCGATGAAAATGCGAAAATTTCCAAGGGCTTAGGTTTGTTCACCACCGAATGGGGTGGTAGCAAAATAGAGCAGAATGTTCCTACGATTTATGTTATTTGTAAAAAGGGCATACTCCAGTTGAAGTACATCAGCCAGAACACTTTCGACCGGCCGGGCCCTGAATATCTCATGAATGTCCTATCCGTTCTCAATAAAAATGAATAAGAACATGTGAAGTCAGAAATCTAGCATTTCTTTGTGAATAATCCTGATTTTTTTTGGGGGGGATAACTCCATGAAAGCTTTCTCAAAAAAACGAATTGTTCTGGGAATCATCCTCCTCGTCATATTTCTTGTTGGCGGCTTTATCTTATCCAAAGCCCATTTGCTGAGGCAGGGAGCAATCGGGGCAGGGTACAAGGCTCACATCCTCTGTTCGGGTGTTTTTGTATCCGGTCGCGATCCAGAATCGATCTTGCGTGAAGATCTTTCTTTCCATCCTTCATTTGATCTGTTAAAAGCTAAAGTCGATTATGGCGGCAAGTCGGTAACAGCCTCGCTGTTCGGCTTGGTGAAGGCGCAGGCTGTGTTCCGGGAAGGTATCGGGACAACACTTATGGCCGGGAGGAAAACAGGGCAATTCTTGTCCCAAGCCGTTCGGAGGGTTCCTCCCATACCCGAAAACCCGGAATCTATCCCTTGGCCAAGAGGGGATCAGATATCGACAGATGACATTCCCCCTAACGTGGATTTAAGGAGACTCCATCGGGCGCTGAACAGGGCCTTTGATGAGACCGAACCAGAGCGGCTCAAACGAACAAGGGCTCTGGTCGTCGTTTATGATGGAAGGCTTGTTGCCGAACGGTACGCCCATGGTCTTAAAAAAGAAACGCCTCTGATTGGGTGGTCTATGACGAAAAGTGTGACCAACGCTCTGGTCGGAATTTTGGTCAAAGAGAATAAGCTTGCTCTTGAAGATTACGTAAACGTTCCCGAATGGAAGGGGAAAGGGGATGCTCGATGCCGCATCACTCTGGACCAGCTTCTGCGAATGAGCAGCGGACTGAAATTTGTAGAAGAATATGAAGGCAATCCAGTTTCGGACGTGAATCGCATGCTCTTTACCCAAGCCGATATGGCTGCTTTTGCCGCCAGCATGCCCCTCGAGGCGGAGCCGGATACGAGGTGGCATTATTCGAGCGGAACGACCAATATTATCCAACGCATCATTCGTCAGGCATTTAGCAGCCATGAATGCTACGTGTCCTTTCCGAGGCGAGCGCTCTTCAACCGCCTAGGAATGCGAAGCGCTGTCCTGGAGATGGATGCATCCGGAACATTCATCGGCTCCTCCTTCATGTTTGCTTCAGCCAGAGATTGGGCGCGGATTGGACTCCTTTTTATGCAAGACGGAATATGGGAAGGGGAGCGAATCCTCCCTGAAGGCTGGGTGGCCTATTCAACCACTCCCACTCCTATGGCTCCCCTCGGAGAGTATGGAGCTCATTTATGGCTGAACAGAGGCAATCCTGAGAATCCTGAGGAAAGGTTGTTTCCAAAACTTCCGGAAGATGCTTTTTTCATGCTTGGATACCAGCACCAGAATGTGGTCATCATTCCCGCAAGAAGGCTGGTCGTCGTCCGCCTGGGAATGACCCTTTCGGACGGAATATGGGACTTGGAAGCCTTTATATCCGATGTTCTGATTGCTATAGGTGAATAATGCGAAAAGAAGAGTCGACAACCATTTTACCGCACTGAAATAAATTTGCGTTTCTTGAATAAACAGAACCGGATAACTGCATATCCGTATGTAAACATAGAACCTTCCCAAACAGGGAGTTAGTATAGAGAGATATTGAAACGGTGGAGGATAGGCAATGATGAAAAGAACGACCTTACTCTGTGCCCTCATTTTATTTGTTTTCAGTTCAGTGGTCTTTTACGGTCAATCACAGACAATCGACGAGATTCGCGCCAAAATGATCGATGTCCAGGGAGGAAAAAGCGCCTTGGAAAACATTAAGGACAGGACCATAACTGGGGATATCGAGATTGTTCAACAAGGTTTAAGCGGCGCCATAACCATCTACAAGAAAGAGCCGGACAAAAGACGTGCTGATATCGAAGTCATGGGCATGGTGATCACCCAGGCCTATGACGGTCAGGTGGCCTGGTTTACGAATCCGCAGACCGGAGGTTCCGAAGAAGTGACGGGCGATCAAGCTGCAATCATGAAAAGGCAGGCTCTCCCCGCTGAAGCTTCCTTGAATCCTGAGAAATACGGAATCAAATGGGCCTACATAGGAAAGGAAGCGGTGGATGGGAAGGACTGTTTTGTCCTCGAACAGACTTTTGCCGACGGATTGACTGTGACACACTATGTCGATTCAACGACCTACTTGACGCACAAATCAAAGTCCATGATGACCAACCAAATGGGCGTAGAGGTAGAAACGGAGCAGGTGTATTCCGATTTCAAAAAGGTCGATGGGGTGCTTATGGCTCATTCCGTCACAAGTTATCAGGATGGCGAAGAATACACGGTTATCACTTTCTCGGAAGTGAAATTCAACACCGGTTTAGAGGATTCTCTATTCAAGATGGAATAAGCTAGGCTTTCTAGGTCCGGTAGAGTTCTCCCTCGAGGAGAGATTTTATCCGCCTTCCAATGTTGATCCCTGTTCGGCAGGCCGCCTTACAGGCTTGACAGTTCTGGCAGGCGGTCAGGCCTTTGTTTGGCGGCAGTTCGGCTATTGTGGATCGCGCTTGAGAAAGGTTCCCGTAAGCCTTTGCGTACATATAGGCCCGCATCAGCTTGGGAATTTCCACTCCGTTCGGGCATGATGGTGTGCAAGCCCGGCAATTCTGGCAGTAGATTTTCCCTGTTAGGTTTGCAGTCTGCTCCAGCCTGGTTCTTTCCGTGTCCGACAAAGCCAGGGCGTTCATGACACTGATGTCCGTATCCAGCTGATCGAAGGTTGTGATTCCCGGAATGGTGGTGCAGACATTCTCATCTTCCAGAACCCATTTGAGCGCAGCCTTGTGATCGACTTCGAATTCGCCCTCTTCCTGCAACCTTCGTCCTCCCTGCGTTTTCATAGCCACCACTCCCACACCGTTTTTGGCCGCGTAGGCTATTGATTTCTTCACTTCCTCCTTGTGTTCTTGCACGTAGTTATAGGCGGTGAGCACAACATCGTAAATTTTGGCATCGACAGTGGCACGGATGATATTGGGCTCGTCGTGATGAGTAGATGTTCCGATAAATCTGGCTTTTCCCTGCTTTTTGACTTTGACCAGGGCATCCATCAGAGGTTCGTAGGTGACCATTTGGGGAGTGTAGATGCTGTGCAGGTAGAGAATGTCCACATAATCGGTCCGCAATCGTTTGAGACTGAGGTCAAGCTGTTTGTACAAGCTTTCGGCGGTGGCCGGGGGCTCTCGGTCTGTTCCTTCCAGGCTGAAAACTCCTTTTTCCCGGTCGCGTGCAAGCCGCATCTTTGTTGCAATATAAATCTTGTCTCTGTCACCTCTTTGTTCCAGCACCTCCCCGATAACCCGCTCGGAATTTCCTCTCAAATAGAGATGGGCCGTATCCAGATGTTTGACGCCCATATCCAACGCCTGGTTTAGAAGGTCAGGGCTGTCAGAATTCATCACTCCAAAGCTGACCAGGGGTATCCTGAGGCCAGTCCGTCCCAGCGTCCGATAGATAATCTTGTTGGGTTTCGGTGCGCTCAAAGAGTCGCCTTTGAGCAGTGGAATGCCGAGGCTTGTGGAGATGACTCCCAGAGCCGTTTTACCGAGAAATTCTCTTCTTTTCATGTTCGAATGACCCATATGCTTTTCCTCCCTTGCGGTGATTTTTGATTGAAATGTTTCCCCAAATTCACAGGCTTTAGATAAACGAGCTGGGGTCGTTTTCCAAATCGAATGACCTTTTAATATATACCATCTCCCTCAACCCTGTAAAGAAGCCTCGTTTTGCTGTGCTGTGGATCCCTTCTGAATCACCACGTGCGGGGTGCTCGGCAAAAGTGTTTTTGCCTCTGTGGGAGGCACATGTGATGGGCATACCTGAGGCAGCTCGTGGTGTCGTCTTTGCCGAATACAGATAATGACTAACCCAAGAATGTTTGATACGGTCAACGAATATCGGCAAGGATTTGGCTTGGCCTCCCAATGAGGATGTGTCTTGACAGAGAATTTGGATTTTGAGAAAGTTTAGATTCACTTTATCAAATGAAGGCCATGAGAGAAGAATGATCACGAAGTTCAGCCATTCCCGCCTGAGCTCATTCGAGATATGCCCGTTGAGATACAAGTTTGCTTACATCGATAGGGTAAAAGTCGAAGCTGAGGACACTGTGGAGACGTTTCTTGGCTCGCGGGTTCATGAAGCCCTGGAAAAGCTCTACCGTAATCTTCAGTTTGAACGGCTCTTGACATTGGACGGTGTGTTAGCCTTTTTCAACAGAGAATGGGAAAAGAACTGGAATGACTCCATCATCATTGTCAACATAGACTACACTCGGGAAAATTACAGAAAGATGGGGGAAAGGTATCTCATAGATTATTATCAAAGATACAAACCCTTTTCAGAAGGGAAAATTCTCGGGCTGGAAACGACGGATACCCTTTCTCTTGACGAAGACGGAAAATATGGGTTCTATATCCGGATAGACAGGTTGATGGATATGGGGAACGGCCTTTATGAAATCCACGATTACAAGACGAACATGACCTTGCCGCGGCAAGAGGACCTGGATAAGGACAGGCAGTTGGCCATGTACTCTCTCTGGGTAAGAGAGCAATTTAAGGACTTTAAAAATGCCCGGCTCGTCTGGCACTTTTTAGCTTTCGACAAGGAGATGGAATCGTACAGGACGAAGGAACAGCTTGAGGATTTGAGGAAGCAAGTGCTGGACGAAATTGAGGAGATCGAAGAGGCAAGGGAGTTCCCTGCGAGGGTGACTCAGCTGTGCAACTGGTGCTTGTATAAGGGAATTTGCCCTGAATGGAAGCATGAGGCTCAGATCGAAGGCAAGCCTTTAAACGAATTTTTACACGATCCTGGTGTCAAACTGGTCGATGAGTATGTCAAAGTAAAGACAGAACTGGATGCACATAAAACGGAAGCAGAAGCGAGATTGGACAAGCTGAAAGAGGCGCTCATTGCCTTTTGCGAGAGGGAGGGTGTTTCGACAGTTTTTGGTTCGGAAAAGAGGATCTCGGTCAGGAAATACGAGTCTTTTAGATTTCCCCCTAAAAATACTGAAGAAAGGGCGGCTCTTGTTGCCTTCTTGCGAGACATCGACCGGCTGCAGGATTTGACTGACCTCGATGTTAGAAACCTGATCAGTATTTTAAAGGGCAAAGAGTGGAAGGATGCCGAACTTTTGAAGCTAAGGGAATTTGCCACGCAGGAAATAAGCTACAGACTGAGTATTGCCAAGCATGAACAATCTAAGGAGTGATTTATGGAAAAGCCAAAGGAAGTCAGGATAAGATCCGCGGAAATTTTAATCATAGGAGGGGGAGCAGCCGGATTGTCGGCAGCCATCTATGCCGCTCGTGCCGGGCGGAAGACCTTCGTGCTTGAAGGACGAGCCTCATCCCGGTTAAAACTCGGGTACAGCGTTGAAAATTATCCGGGTTTTATCTCCGTTGACAGCCTCGAGCTGCTTCAAAAATTCCGAGATCATGCCGTGCATTTTGGAGCTGAGATTATTGGTGAAGAAGCTGTCACATTCAGCCTTGCATCAGATCCCAAGTATGTCACGACACGAGACATGCTGTACGAGGGAAAAGCTGTGGTTGTTGCCTCGGGCAAGCCCATTTCCTCTGGGAGAATGATTCCCGGAGAAGAGAAGCTGTTGGGCATGGGAGTCAGCTACTGCTCGACGTGTGACGGTCCTCTTTACCGGGGGCGTAAAGTCGCCGCCATCGGAAATTCCGATGAAGCGGCAGAGGATGTCCTGGCTTTGGATCAGATGGGTTGTGACGTCTGCTGGTTTTTGGGGGATAAAAAGGATCCGCATGTGTCTGAAGGCCTGCTTTCAGAAGTCAGGGAAAAGAACATCGCAGTCTATGAGAATTGTCGGGTCAATGAGATCAGGGGAGAAGGCAGAGTCGAGGCTGTGGCCTTTGAAAAGAATGCCATCGTTGATGAGCTTAAGGTGTCAGGAGTTTTTATCTTCAGGGAAGTATTCTCGGCGACTCAGCTCAGCAAAGCAGGAGTCGATCTGGATCATCGTCAGTGCATTAATGTCGACCGCTTTCAACGAACGAGCCTGGAGGGGGTATTCGCTGCCGGAGATATCACTTGTGGGGGAATGCAAATCGTTTCTGCCGCCGGAGAGGGATGTGTGGCAGCCATTCAGGCTATCAAGTATTTGAGAAGAATGGATGACCAATCTTGAAATAAAAGAAGGACAGGCTGAAATCAACCTGTCCTTCCTCTGTTTGCAGGGCTATGGCCCGCCTTTTGACGGGCCCATTTCCTGAAAGGGTCTTTACCCTCTATCTATGTATTACACACGGGGGCTTTCTACAGCCGCCGTTGTGGCTTCCTCGGCCAAGTAGTTGGAAATGATCTTGTTTCCGGCTTTTTTGCCCACTTTGAGTATATCCACCGATGGCGAGGCGATTAGACTGAATCCGACAAAGGTGATCAAACAAGCGAGCATGAAAATGACTAATTTATCTCTTAATTTCATTTCTGTTCTCCTTTTATCATCTTTTGTTTCTCATTTATATAGACGTTAACTGGGCCCAATTGGTTCCCGTTTTTTTTGTTTTATTGAGATGTCTTGACTTCGGAACTCAGGCTGAGATATTCTCCCTCCGGGTGATACTTCGGCCGAGAGCGGGAATCTGCATAAGATGGAGGTCCTCAATGATTACGAAATTCAATCTTGTGCCAAGAAGGAAATTTTTGCGGCAGGGGATTGGGGTGAGCGCTTTATTCTTTCTCGTGCCCAGGGAAGTGGTGGCTTTTCTCACAAAGCCTTTCAATAGGAACAAACATAGCGGTGCCGATTCATGCGCTGATGTACTCCTCGCTGTCACCCAGAGATACGGAGCCGAGTTTGGGGATATCAAGCCTCATGGAAGGAAGGTGACCTATGGCCGTGTTTGAAGTGGAGAGCTGGCTGGTTAAAGAGGGAAAAGAGGAGGAGCATGGAAAAGCGCTGCGGCAGTGGTTCAAGTGGGTGGGCGAGCACAGAGAGTTGTTCAAGGAATGGAAAAGCGTACGTTATTTTGAGAAAACGGTCGCTGGCGAGGAGTCGGGCCGCCATCTCATCATATGGGAGTACGAGAGCTTGGCCGACTTCGAAGCCTACAAGAAACGCCGGGCTGATTATCCTGGGCCCTATAAAGAGTACAAAGCAAACGATCCTTACCATATGGGCCTTTTTGAGCACAGCCGGATGAAAGTGGAATTCTGGAAGGATTTGGAGCGGAACTTCTGGATTGAATAGGCTGTCGTCAAATTCTCACTTCTAACGCCAGCCGCATCAACGGCGCTTGATGGCCTTTTCGCCGAATTTATCCTTTATGATGTCCATGGCTTTATGGAGACGCTCTTTTTGGTTATCCCATTGGGCATTGTCGTCGAATAGACTCGGTTGCGCTTCTTGATTCTGAAGGTGAGAGACACGGATTCCAAGCAGGCGAACGGGTTTCCTTTCTGGCTGGAATTTGTTCACCTGTTGGGCGACGCAGGCATAGATGTCTTCGACAAAGTTTGTCGCCCTGTCGAGTGTTTCGGCTCTCGTGTATGTCTTGAAATCGGAAAATCTGATTTTAAGGGTTACAGTTCTTCCTTGAAGGCCCCTTTTTCTCAGACGCCGGGAAACCTTTTCACTCAAATACATCAGGATATCCAAAATAACTTTTAATTGAGTTTCATCTTGGTCGAAGGTGTGCTCGTTGCTCACAGATTTGACCGAGTCCTCCACCTTCACTTCCCTGGGATCAATACCGTTAGCGAGCTTCCAGGCATGCTCGCCGGCTTTCCCGTATTTTCGAATAAACGGCTGTGGATCCTGCCTAGCCAGATCGCCGATGGTATGAACCCCGATTCTCTTAAAGGCCTCTTGTGTCTTTTGGCCGACTCCCCACAATTTTTCGACCGGAAGGCGATGGAGAAAATCGAGGAGGTTTTCTTGATCCACGACGACTAAACCATCAGGCTTTTCCAGGTCGGATGCGATTTTTGCGGTCATCTTGTTGGGCGCCATTCCGAGCGAGGCCGTAAGGCCTGTGTTGTCTTTGATGGCAGCCTTGATTTTTAAACAGGTCTCTTCGGGTGTGCCGAACAGGTGGTGGCTTGACGTGATATCGAGGAAGGCTTCGTCGATGCTGACGGGTTCTATATCCGGGGTGAACTGTTCCAATGTCTTAAAAAGAATCCTTGATTCCCGGACGTATTTTTTCATGTTGACGGGAAGATAGACGGCATGCTGGCATTTTCTGTAGGCTTTGGAGATGGGCATAGCCGAATGAATCCCGTATTCCCGAGCTTCGTAGGAACAGGTTGAGACCACACCTCGTCCTCTGCCGCCCTTGGGGTCTGCTCCAACCACAACGGGTTTTCCCCGGAGAGAAGGACTATCCCTCTGCTCTATGGCGGCATAAAAAGCGTCCATGTCCACATGGACAATGAAGGGCTGTTGAATCACCTCATGATTGTACAATCAATGCCGCGACCAGGCAAATTTTTTCGGGGCAGAGATAGAATTCCGTAATCAGTGATGCCGATTGTCGAGAGAGGACATCCCGATTCATGATGTCCTCTCAAGATAACACTGTAAAAAAAGCCCGGTTTACCAACCGGTGTTTCCGAAGATAGGATCTCCGTTCTCATCCAGCATCCCTCTCTCCATCGGAGAGTTCAGGATGTCCTCAACTTCTGTTTGGGAGAGATATTGTGCCTCATAATCAAGCCCCAGATTTTCGAGCTGGTGCCCAAAGGCTCGCAGATGATTTCTCGAGCCTTTCATCAGGTTCTGGTACACAGTGCGGATGTCTGTATTGTCGGCTTCATTCAAATACTCGATCAGATCATAGATGTCGAGATCTTCGATGGTAGCCCCTACTCGGAGGGCCTTTTCGAGCGAAAGGCCTCCTTCTGAAGTGAGGTCGTAATAGAGATTTTGTATCTCCGGTTTTGAGAAATAACCGACAGTGTCATGTTCGACAGGAAGGGGAATAAAATATTTTTCCAGAAGTCTTTTCACCGCTTCCATGTGACGTTGTTCGCTTTGCGCGATGTTTTGAAAGATCCGTGGCTTCCACTTTTCTTGCAGCGTCAGGTACACATCTCGGGCTAGTTTTTCCTCTTCATACATATGAAGCAGACTAGTTCTTTCTTGTGTACTGACATCTTCATAGGGAAGGCTAGCAATGAGTTCTGCTATCCCGCCACCGAAACCGCTCTTGGGTCCGTTGCCGTTTCCGTTCCCGCCGCCATTCCCGTTTCCTTGAGCCCAGACAGGAATGATCAGGAACCCGAGCAGAGTCAAAATTGAAAAAGTTTTTTTGATCATTCGAATCTCCTTTCTTTGCATAGACGTCATCTAAAGCAAATGGCGTGCCATCCTTAAATTATTGAAATTAAAATAATTAAAAACTGATTATCTTGGTGGGGCTGACATTTTTGTCAGATGGCTGACAATTTTGTAGAGGAATTCAGGGATTCTATATGAGTAGTGATCCCTTTGAAAAAAACATTGTCTTTTAAAAAAAGATATTGGAAATTTTGCGGAGACTTCTATAATATCGTTGAGGTTTTTCTGTCAAAAAACCCGACTAAGGCAAGGTCATGGTTGTGTTGATCATTCTTGGTGTTATCAGTCTGCTCATTGGACTGATCGGTTGTGTAATTCCCGGTATCGCTGGGCCGCCTTTCAGTTTTTTAGCCCTAATCCTGCTGTCTATGGCCAGGAAATGGGAGCCATTCAGCGCCAAATTCTTAATGGTGATGGCTGTTCTAACGGTTATCGTCACCGTCTTGGATTACATAGTCCCAGCGGCGGGCGCAAAAAAGTTCGGTGCGTCGAAAGCGGGATTTTGGGGAGCCCTTTGCGGACTTCTCGTAGGACTCATCTGGTTTCCCCCTTTTGGCATGATCCTCGGTGCTTTTCTCGGGGCTATCATAGGGGAGCTAACCGGAGGCAAGCAGGGGCATGAGGCGCTAAAGGCGGGCTGGGGTGTTTTTGTGGGTGTTATGTTTGGGATGGTATTGAAGCTGATCCTTTCCGGGATTATGACTTTTTATTTTTTCAAAGCCCTTCTCTAGTCAAATCTCCTTTATATAGATACTGCCGCCGGAAGTGTGCAAATAGAGCAGGGGGCCGCCTCCGTTGAATTGAGTCTTTAGGTTTCTTGGATTGATTTTCCCTTTAACAGTCACCGGGAATTCCGTGTGGACGCTTCCACCGCTTGTTCCGGCATCCACATTAACCGCGATGTCTTCAGCCAGGTAAACGGTCACGCTGCCGCCGGATGTGGTCAAACGGCAGTCGGAATCTGGCTGTCGCGAGATGCGGGCTTTGATAGAGCCTCCAGAAGTATTGGCGTTGATAGTTCCCATCACTTCGTTCACGGTAATGCTTCCTCCTGAGGTATGGGCATCGACTTCTCCTCGCGCGCGGTCTATTTTGATGGAGCCTCCAGATGTGTTGACATCGATATGTCCGTTGACCTCGCCTATCTGAATGCCTCCTCCCGAAGTTTTTCCCCATACTGGCCCCGTGATGTTATGGAGTTCAAGACTTCCTCCTGAAGTTTTGATGTTGACCTCTCCTTCGATATCTTCGACTGAGATGCTGCCTCCGCTTGTCTTGAGCTTGACATTGTAAATCTCGGGTACGCTGACGATAAATTTGATATTCAGGTGATTCCAGATTTTATCCCAAAGACTCTCTCTCTTTTCCCTTTCCCCGATGATATAGACATCCTTGCCGCTCTGCTTGAACTCGATCTTGAAATTGTCCAATACTTTTTCAGCCTTCTCTGTGTCCGGTGTCCTCACTTTTCGAATGACTTCGATCTCAACTGTGTTTCCGCTAATACCTCGGACTTCTATGGAGCCTCTCTCCGTATCAATATCCAAAGTTCCTCCTGAATCGACAGTGAAGGATTTTTGGATGGTGTCGTCGATACCGGCCGATGCAAAGCCCGTTCCCACGAATACTAAAGCAGCATAAAATAGGATTGCCAGACGTATCGACCGAAGTATGATTTTCATTTGAACCTCCCTCTTATAGGTTTTTCTTTTTTTAGGACGCATGTGTATGTCATAATGCATCCCCTGCATCGATTATGCTCATCTCCTTAATTTAAGACGCATTTCAGTGGATAAAGGTTCATTTTTTATTTGGGAAAAAAGGAAGTGCTGGCTGTTTTCAAGGGATCTCATTTTAAAGGGGGTTTAAGAAGGAGTACGGCCTTTCCAGCCAGCGAGGCAGGCATACAATTTCTATCATAGCATAAAAACTATAGATTTACTAGTAATTAAATAAAATATCTTAATTAGCTGCGAAATTAGACAGCCTGCATGACGATTTTACTGCAAAAGTGAAGTTTACCGGATCATCATCAAATCCTTTTCAGCTTGCGTTGGAAGATTTAGTGTATTACTGTAGTTCATCTTCAATCGCGATTGTTGACTTGTGTATGGCGAGTCATGCAATGGTGAGTGCCAAAAGAACTATCTCAATGGACGGGCTCACTGTAAAAATTTTATGCAAACTTTGAGTTTTTGAGGGAAAAAGATGAGACAATTCACAGCGATTATATTCGACTTGGACGGAACGCTCATCGATTCCATCGAAGATCTGGCTGATTCGATGAACACTGTTTTAGAGAACCTGGGCTTTCCGACACATGAGACAGAATCCTATAAGCATATGGTGGGAGATGGAGTCCGTGCCCTTGTGGAACGTGCGGTGATGGGAAACGTGCTTGAGGAGGCAGATCTGGAGTTCAGCCTGCAGAAATTTCAAGAAGAATATGCCACCCGTTGGCAGACCAAGACCCGTCCTTATGCGGGAATACCAGAATTATTGGACGCACTTGAGTCTGAAGACATTCGGATGAATATCCTCTCCAACAAGTTGGACCATTTCACGAAACTGACTGTATCCAGATTCTTCCCCCGACACAAGTTCAGTTGCGTGATGGGAGCGGTGCCTTCAATACCAAAAAAGCCCGATCCGGCTGGCGCCCTTTTTATCGCGCATGCGCTGGAAATCCCTCCGCAGAGATTTCTGTTTCTCGGAGATTCCAACACAGACATGATGACGGCCGTTGCTGCAGGCATGTATCCCGTCGGGGCGCTCTGGGGCTTTCGCTCGGAAAAAGAACTTCTTGAAAGCGGTGCTTCTGAAGTGATTGCCAGCCCCTTAGCGCTTCTTCCCTTTTTTAAAGGCTTGGAGTGATCTCACTCCGACCAATTCTATTTAGGGTAATGTGAGAATCTTGCCTTTAAAAATGCGATCTCCAGCAAAGAGAGAAGGCGAAATTCTTTCTGTCTGAGTCAAACAGTTGTGGTGGAGGATCTTCGGTCCTGGTTCTCTTAGGGTCATGGCCTCATCTTACTAGATTACGATTAAAGACTCATCTCCTTACGGCTGTCTCCGTCAACGATCAGCATCACGGGTTTGCGGATTCTGCCTAAATTTTATAGCCGGTGGAGTTTTCATCTGGATCGGTATAAAATACTATAATCTTGTTCTGGGGATAGATATCTCCAGTTATTATGAGAGAACCGGATTCCGAATTGAAGCTAATAACAGAGGGAAAGGAGAAAAATTATGCTCATGAGTTTACGAATGATTCACATAGCTTGGAAACCTTTGATACTCATTTTAATGCTGCTTTTGGCATCGAGTAAAATGACAGCTCTGCGCACTGAGAAACCTGTGCTTCATGGCAGGCACTGGGTAGCCATAACGGGAAAGCCCCTGGCTGCTACGGCAGGGGCCAAGCTCTTTATTCAGGGAGGCAATGCCGTTGATGCAGCCTGTTCTATGCTGGCCGCGACATGCACCATGTGGGATGTGCTGGGTTGGGGAGGGGAGACCCAAGTCCTGATCTACAATCCTCACACACAACAGGTTATCGGTGTCAATGCACTCGGTGTCGCCCCCACGGGAGCAACCGCAGAGTTTTTCAAGGAGAGGGATTTGGAGTATCCTCCGGCCTACGGGCCTTTGGCGGCCGTGACACCGGGGACCCCCGGCGGTCTGTTGGTCATGCTGGCTGAATTCGGCCGTCTGAGCCTCAAAGAGGTTTTGCAGCCATCTATCGAGATGGCCGAGGGATATCCTATCGAGAGGCAGGCCGCCGACAGCATAGAAAGACAAAAGGAACGCATCAAGGAATGGCCCTATTCCAAGGATGTCTTTCTCCCCCATCTAGGTGAGGAACGTGAAGCCCCGCAGGCGGGTGAGATTTTTCGGCAGCCCGATCTCTTGGACACCCTGAAGAAGCTGGTGGAAGCCGAACAAAAGGCACTGGAAGAGGGGAAATCACGAAAAGAAGCCATCTATGCAGCCTACGATCGTTTCTACAAGGGGGATATTGCTGAAGAATTCGTTCGAGGGAGTCAGGAGCAAGGAGGGTTGATCACTTTGGAAGATTTGGCCAATTGGCAGGTTTATCTCGAAGATCCCGTCAAAACGACTTACAAGGGAATCGATGTGTACAAACTCACCTCGTGGGTCCAGGGCCCAGTGATGCTCCAAATGCTCAACATGTTGGAAGACATCGACCTGAAAAAAATGGGCCATAACAGCGTGAATTACATCCACACCCTCTACCAGGTGATGAACCTGGCTTACGCCGACAGGGATTTTTACTATGGCGATCCTTATTTCCCGCCGGAGGAGCCCATCGAAGGCCTGCTTTCAAAGGAGTATGCCAAAGAGCGGGTGAAACTCATCAACTGGAACGTGAACGACGCTGAAGTGAAGCCAGGAGATCCCTATCCCTTTCAAGGGAAAGAGAATCCGTTTAAAGATCTTCTCGAGAAGTGGACCAATGTCGGGAAAGTGGAAGAAGAAAACATGAGAGCTGAGCGATGGGCAAAGTTCCAAGAAGAGTTTTTTCTGGGCACTACATCTATTCAAGCCTGTGATGAGGAGGGGTGGATCGTTTCCGCCACGCCCTCAGGTGCCTGGATCCCAGCCTGTATTGCCGGAAAAACCGGGATTGGCATGAGCCAGCGAATGCAGAGTTTTGTGCTTCATGGAGAGATGAATCCCTTCAACGTGGTTGAGCCTGGAAAGAGACCCCGCGCCACTCTCACGCCCGGACTGGCTATCAAAGATGGCAAACCCTATCTTTCCTTTGCCGTTCAGGGAGGGGATACCCAGGATCAGAATCTTGTCCAGTTTTTTCTGAATGTTGTTGAATTCGGTATGGGTGTCCAGGAAGCCTGCGAAGCGCCTAACATTGTCAGCTATCAAATGCAGAGTTCCTTCGGGGAGCATGAAGCCTGGCCGGGTAAGCTCACTCTAAATGAAAAAACTCCGCCAACGGTTAAAGAAAACCTTGAGCTTATTGGTTATGATGTCAATTTGAGCTCCCATACCTCAGGCCCTATCAATGCCATTTTCTTCGACTGGGCTCACGGGACTTTTTGGGGTGGTTCGAGCAACCATGGTGAGGATTATGGTATCGCCTGGTGATGTGCGATCATTAATTTTGCTTTGTTTTCTAATTCTGCGGAGTCGAGGTAGTCAAAATGCCTAGAAAATGGAGATTCATCCTTCTCATCAGCGTTGTTTTTTTTCTGGCGCCTCCTCTTTTTCTGTCTGGGGATGAGAAGCGGGACGATGCAGTTGTCGGGAAAAACGGGATGGTGGTCTCGGTGGATGAGTATGCCTCCCGAGTCGGGGTAGAAATTCTGAAAAAGGGAGGGAATGCCGTCGATGCCGCCGTGGCCGTTGGTTTTGCTCTAGCTGTGACCTACCCTCCTGCCGGGAACATAGGCGGCGGTGGATTCATGATTATCCGGGATCCCAGGACTGGAGAATGTGCTGCTCTGGATTTTCGCGAGAAAGCACCGGGAAAAGCGAGGCCAGACATGTATCTCGATGACAAGGGAGAGTACGTTCAGGATAGAAGTTTTTTCGGTCATCTTGCTGTGGGCGTGCCGGGAACGGTCAAAGGCTTTGAACTGGCCATGAAGAAATTTGGGCGTCTCGATTGGCCAGTGGTCTTAGCGCCAGCCATCGCCTTGGCCGAAAATGGATTTCGACTGAACCAGAAAATGGCCATGTCTTTCAACGGGATAAGAAGCTTCAAGAAGAAGGCGGGAGAGCAGTTTCAGAAGATATTCATAAAGCCGGATGGGTCTGCGTTCAGGGAAGGGGATCTTTTCGTCCAGAGGGAACTTGCCGAATCCTTGAAGCTCATTGCCGAGCAGGGTGCGGATGCCTTCTATAGAGGTCAAATAGCGAATTTGATCGTGAGAGACATGGAGAGACATGGAGGGCTGATCACTAAGAGAGATCTCCTTGAATATGACGCCGTATTCCGAAAACCATTGAAAGGCACTTACCGAGGGTTCGAGGTCGTGTCCATGCCTCCCCCCAGTTCTGGTGGAACAATCCTGCTCGAAATGCTGAACATCCTCGAAGGATATAAGTTGGAAGATATGGAACGGTTTGCGCCGGAGACTTTGCGGCTCATGGCGGAGACCATGAAATTCGCTTATTTTGACAGGGCCAGGTACATGGGAGATGAAGACTTCGGTGAGATTCCTGTGGAAAGGCTGACTTCTAAAGATTATGCCCAAAGCATCAGGGATAAAATCAGGGTGAAAAACATCATCCCCAGCCTTGAGATAGGAGCCGAGATCTTGACCGTGGAGAAAGGCAAGGAAACAACACACTATTCAGTCATTGATAAGACCGGTATGGCTGTTTCGACGACATACACTTTGAACGGAGGATATGGGGCATTTGTCGTAGCCGAGGGAACAGGTGTTTTGCTCAACAATGAAATGGCGGATTTCAACATGAAGCCGGGCCATACCGATGGCCAAGGCCTGATCGGAACGCCACCAAACCTGATTGCGCCTTACAAACGCATGTTGAGCTCTATGACTCCGACGATTGTTATTAAAGGAGGGAAGACTTTCCTGGTTACAGGGAGTCCGGGTGGTCGGACCATCATTAACACGGTTCTGAATGTTCTCATCAACGTGATTGACTTTCGAATGCCGATCCAAGAGTCTGTCAATGCTTTGCGGATGAACCATGAATGGATGCCGGACTGCCTTTATTTGGAGCCGGGGGATGAAACGGAGGATGTGATCGGAGCACTCAAAGCCATGGGATATAACCTCAAAAGGAGACGTCAAGGTGATGCGCACACCATTCTGATTGATCCCAAGACGGGCCTCTATTACGGTGCTGCCGACAAACGCTTTATGGGATCGGCTATCGGGTACTGATCTAAAAATTCAGGTCACACACGACGCACAAGGACATTCAGGTCCCCGACGAACAATACTGGTGAAACAGGAAAAGGAGAGTGTGCATATCCGTGCCCATCTTGTGCCGCTCAGGCTGGCTTAGGTGTGCCGGATCAGACCACCTGTTGCAGATAAAATGGAAAGGACTAATCCTACTGTCTTCGATAATGGATGCCACGAGTTCGGATATGATTCCCGGCGATCCGATGATGGTTGCGCATAGTCAACGTTTTTGCTATAACTGAGGCAAAATCAAGTGTATCATGTGGTCATCGCAGGAAGGGGTAGAGAGGAACGGCTCTGAGTTTTCGAGGTGGCCCAATTTTCTTTGCGATCATTGACTTTCTGGAAAGACTAAATAGGTAAAGGAGGAACACGTGAGCAACACCCGGTCGACTTTGAGATTGACGTTAATGATATTTTTCTTGATCTTCACCCTTTTTCCCTCGCTGGCGGTCCAGGAGGAGGAAGCGGAGATTATCCGCCCCAGGTCTGTCGAGGGCGAGGGGATCTTCAACAACAATGTGAAGCTTTTGATCGATGGGCAATCTCCAGCTGAGGGCAGCCCTTGGGATTCCCCGCATAGCATTTATTGGGAAAACACCGATACATATTTTATGCTGGATCTTGGCGGAATCTTCCAAATTACTGGGCTCTTGATTCAGGTCGACGGAAACGACGATTACAATATCGATTATTCCGAGGATGGGCTGGAGTATATTCCTCTAATCCAAATTTTAGAGGGGCATGGTGATATCGCCTCGGGTATGGACACTGTTAGCACCGTATTCACAGACCCCCATTACGTCGATGATTTAGAATTTGGACCGGTATCCGCACGCTTTGTCAAAGTCTATGCCACAGGAGGGGACTATCATTTTTCCCTCTCCGAAATCCAGGTTTTTGGCTATCGAGGGGAGTCATCGGAGGAAGAGGTCGATGCAGAAGAAGGCCAAATAATCCGCCCAGTGGGGATAGAGCCCTCCGGGAATTTCAACAATGACGCTCAACTCATCGTGGATGGACGAATTCCTTATGAGGAAAGCAGCTGGAATGCGTCTGAATGTGTTTATTGGCAAGATGTCAGCACTTCTTTTGTCATTGATTTAGGCGACGTCTATGAGATCTCAGGCATCGTTGTTCAAGTTGACGCTGATGATGATTACAGGATGGATTTTTCTTTGGCCGGTGATGACTATATCCCACTCCTGGATATTTTAAGGGATGATGGAGAAGTGGGAAAGGGAATGGATACGATGAGTTCGATTCCCGGTCATTCCGAGTTCATAACCGAATTGGAGTTTTTTCCCGTTCAGGCCCGCTATATCAGAATATATGCACTCGATGGGAACGGGGAGTTTTCTGTTTCGGAGGTCCAAGTTTTTGGCCGACGCCCTTCGATCTGAACGGTATTTGTCAATCAACCTCTGCGGGATGATGTGGTTTCTTCTGTGTCTCAGTTAGCTTTTTAATCAAGAGAAAGAGAATGGCGGTAACGCAAAAGGCGGGAAAACAACCTAGCAAAAAAGGAACCTGCTCAAAGCAGGATAATGCCCGCTTAACCACGTCCGGCTACCGCACGAGGAAGATGGAAGCGGCATTAAAAGAGAGCGAAGAAAAATACCACAATTTGTTCGAGCATTCGAACGATGCCATTTTTGTTCACGATTTGGACGGAAATATTATCGATGTGAATCAGAAAGCTTTAGACCTGTTCGGGTATACAAAATCACAAATGCTATCCCTCAAAGTATCCAACCTCCACCCCAATACTGTTTTGATTAAATCCCAGCTTGCGTTTGAGACCATTGCCCAAGCGGGTTCGGTCAATTTTGAGATCGAATTCAGGAAAAAAGATGGCTCAATCTTTCCCGCCTCTGTATCTTCAAGTCAGTTTGAGGCAAGGGGGAAGGTCTTGATTCAAGGCTTGGTTCGCGATATCACCAGACAGAGGAAGGTCGAACAAATACAAACTGTTCTCTTTAACATAACTCAGGCCACAAGCTCTGCCGAAAATTTGGATAATCTGCTTCAGATCATCCATCAGCAGCTGGGCACACTCATCGACACCACAAATTTTTATGTGGCTCTATACGACAAAGAGAGCGACCTCTATTCTTTTCCATTCGTTGTGGATGAGTTTGAACAGAATGATACTTTTTCTCCCCTGGAGCTGAAAAAAAGCCTTACGGATTACGTGAGAAGAACAGGCATGGCGCTCCTTGCCGATGACGATGTCCATCATAGACTCATGGCTGACGGTGAGGTTGAACTGGTTGGGACCGATTCAAAAGTCTGGATGGGAGCTCCGCTAAAAACGCCTGAGGGTATCACCGGAGTTGTTGCGGTACAGAGCTATCGTGATGATGCCATATATTCCGAAAGGGATTTGGAACTTCTTTCCTATATTTCAGAACATATCGCTATGGCCATAAACAGAAAGCGGGCTGAAGAAAAGATAAAGGCATCGCTCAAGGAAAAAGATGTCCTTCTCAAAGAAATCCATCACAGGGTCAAAAACAACATGCAGATCATTTCCAGCCTGATAAGACTTCAGTCCAGAGAAGTCAAGGATGAAAAATCCCAGAAAATACTTCAAATAAGCCAGAACCGGATTCGATCCATCGCCCTCATCCATGAAACCCTTTACCAATCTGAAGACCTCTCACAGATTGATTTTTCAGACTATATCCGTAGATTGACCACTCATCTCCTTTCCATCTACCGTCCTAGTGGAACAGCGCTGCGACTCAATTTGGACCTTCAGGAAGTGCTCTTGGATATCAACCGGGCGATTCCCTGCGGATTGATCATCAATGAGCTTGTCTCCAACGCTATGAAGCACGCCTTTCCCCTTGATAAAGGGGGAGAAATCTTGGTGCATTTGGCTGAAAAGGATGGCGCGTTCACCCTCATTGTGAAGGATAATGGAGGCGGTTTTCCCGAAGGGGTGGATTTTAAAACAACCGAATCGCTAGGACTTCAGATTGTGAGTGATTTAGTCCGGCAACTTGAGGGCGATGTCCGCCTGGTACAGAATGAAGGATCTGCGTTTATCATAACCTTCGGAGGTTCTCAATAGCTTAGTCATTCCCATTGTATCCCTGCTCTTCTCGGTAATTCACCGATGGGCTTCCTATTAGGATCCTGACAATTTGTTGGACAGTTTCGTTCCCTTTTGATAAAAAGTGGTAGAAAAACGGACGCGATCGATGTTATAAACTAGAATTTTTACTAGAAGATGGATTTAGTCGGGTGGGTTCTCAAAGGAAAAGGACCGGCAAGTGAATTTCCGCTTATTTCTCAAAAGAAGGTGTCCGAATAATTTTGTGAATAATTCAGGAAAGGATTGAACAAATGAGTGAGGATGTGTACAAACGATTAGCCGCTCACTTGGATGATCTTCCCGGCGGATTTCCTCCCACTGAGACAGGAGTTGAGTTGCGGATTCTGCGTCGTCTTTTTACTCCTAAAGAGGCGGAGATGGCTCTTCATTTGGCTCTGATTCCAGAAGAGGCCAAAGTTATTGCGCACCGGGCCAGACGATCTGTGGAAGAGACGACAAGCCTTTTGGATGAGATGTTTCAGAAAGGGCTTATCTCGAAGCTAAAGAAAAAGGAAGGTCCGTCGGTGTATATGGCTCTCCAGTACGTCATCGGCATATGGGAATACCATGTCAATGCCGTCGATAAGGGACTCGCGAAGGATATGGAGGAATATATCCCTTATCTTTTGGATTTTGATGTCTGGAAAAAGACCCCTCAGCTCCGGACAATCCCTGTCGGTCAGAGTATTGATCACCAACTCGAAATCATGCCCTATGAAGAGGCCGAGGAACTGGTTAAAAATCAGAGCAAATGTCTTGTGGCTCCCTGCATTTGCCGGCAGGAACAGTCTCTTCTGGGAAAGGGATGTGATAGACCTGAAGAAAGCTGCCTTGTTTTTGGCAGGGGAGCAATGATCTACGAGGATCGAGGCATCGGGAGGGTCATCGATAACGCGGAGGCATTGGAGATCCTCAGGAAAGCGGATGAGGCCGGTCTTGTCCTTCAACCCAGCAATTCCAAGGACATTGTCAACATATGTTGTTGTTGCGGCTGTTGTTGCGGTATTCTTAGAACCCTGAAGGCCCATCCCAAGCCTTCTGCGATAGTTTCCAGTCCTTTTGTCTGTTCGGCAGAGGAGGAAAAATGTATTGGGTGCGGAGTGTGCGTTCATCGCTGTCCGATGGATGCTTTGGAACTCCAAAGTGATAAAGTCGTGCTCAATACAGATCGATGTATCGGATGCGGACTGTGTGTCTCCACCTGCCTTGGTGATGCCCTTTCTCTTAAGAGGAAACCTGAGTCAGAGCAGAAGAAAGTGCCTGAAACCTTTCGGAGTGCCATGATCAATTTAGCTCAGGAGAGAGGTAAACTCAAGCCATCTTCAGCAGCGAAGATGGTTCTAAGGTCCAAGAGGGACCGCCTTCGAACCCGAAATCAATCTTATAAACAGAAGTGAGCTGCAGCATGCATCGCGAGAACCGAGACTATCGTCGGAATAAAGGGGGAGCTGCCTCAACTCTGTTTTTCGCTCTCTTCATTTTCATCACTCTTGTCTGTTTCCCGGGAGTGGAGGAAGGCAAGGAGAAGGATGAAAAGAAATCCAAAGATAGTCACTTTTTTGCGCTTCCAGTCATCTTTTATACACCTGAAACCAAGCTGGCTTTGGGAGCCGGAGGGGGCTACTATTTTCGCACATCTAAAGTAGACTCTGTAACAAAGCTTTCCCGGCTGGATGGTTTTATGGTTTATACTTTAAGAAATCAATTTAAAGTTACCCTTGCACCTGATGTCTATTTTAAACGGAATGTTTATCGGTTTCAGAGTGCACTTAGCTTCAGCTATTTCACGGATAAGTTTTTCGGGATTGGACCGGATACCACTAAAGATATGGAGGAAAATTACATATCGCGCATCTACACATTCCAATTCAATTTTCAACGGAAAATTTTTCTCCAGTTGAACGCAGGCCTGAAGTATGAACTGGGGCGGTTTCGGCTTGTAGAGATCGATGAAGATGGCCTTCTGTCCACGGGGACGATTTCAGGGAGCAGAGGGGGAATTGGCAGCGGGATTGGGTTCTTTATGAGCAGGGATACAAGGGACAACATCTATTTTCCTTCTTCGGGAAGCTATCATGAAGCTTCTGTCCTATTCTTCCGCAGGACATTCGGCAGTGATTTTCATTTCAACAGGTATATTCTTGATCTTAGAAAATATGTCACGTTTTTAGCTTCCCACGTTCTGGCTATCCAGGGATATTTCAGTTTCATCACTGGAGATCCCCCATTCCAAATGATGTCCTTGATGGGCGGGCAAAATAACATGCGTGGATACTGGTTTGGCCGGTTTCGTGACAAAAACTTGATTACTTTTCAAGCGGAATATCGCATCCCGCTGGTGAAGCGTATAGGCGTAGTCGGATTTGCAGGCTTGGGAAATGTGGCGGATCGCCTGAGCCGTTTTGGCCGCAGTGATTTGAAATACAGTTTGGGCTTTGGCTTGCGTTACGCCTTCAACCCGAAAGAGAAGCTTAACATAAGACTGGATTTTGGCTTTACAAAAGAGGGTTTGGGATTTTATGTGACGGCGACGGAAGCCTTCTGATCTGCCTCTTTATATCTTCCCTTACCTTTGTTATGAAGAGATTGCGAATCGTGTTGAATTGTTATACTTTATAGGGACCTATGAGCAAGAAGAGGAAAAAGGGCCGGCAATTTTGGTAAGGCTGATTGAGCAATCGTCCGGATGAAAGGAGATTTGAAATGGATGATTCAATCCGCTTTCTGAGGAAGTCCAAGCAATTTATTCCCGGTGGTTGTTCGACAGAGAGTAAGAAATTACAGGCTCTTTTTGTTTCGGATTGGGGACCATTTTTTTTTAGGTCAGCCACCGGTGCCGAGTTGACCGACCTCGATGGCAACCATTATATCGATTTCAATATGGGATTTGGTTCCTGTCTTCTTGGATATAATCATCCGGTCGTCGTGGAGGCCATAAACAAGCAGTTGACAAACGGTATTGCCGCCACCCTGTCTTCCCCTCTGGAGCCTCAGCTTGCCGAGTTGATCGTGAACATGATTCCATCGGTAGAGCAGGTTCGCTTTCTTAAGACCGGAGCCGAAGCCAGCAGTGCGGCTATCCGATTAGCACGAGCATACACGTATCGGGAATTCATCCTAGCTTCCGGCTATTTCGGGTGGCATGACTGGAACAATAAGGATGCCGGAGTCCCCATATCGACGCGAAACCTCTGTCTGGAATTCCTGTTTAACGATTCCGCTGATTTCCTAGAGAAATTCAATAAGCTGCCAGAGTATCCCGCGGCTGTTATCATCGAGCCGGTCATGGACGGCCCTCCTGACATGGATTTCTTGAAAACAGTGAGAGAAATTTGCACCAAATGTGGGATTGTGCTGATCTGCGATGAGTGCAAAACCGGAGTTAGACTCGGCCCTGGGGGCGCACAGGAATATTATGGTTTTAGGCCGGACTTGACCGTTTTAGGAAATAGTATTGCGGGAGGCATGCCCTTGGCAGCCGTTGGCGGGGAGAAGGATATTTTGGATACGTGGCGGAAGTTGTGGATTTCTTCAAGCCTGGCGGGAGAAAGCCTTAGCCTTGCCGCAGCTGTGGCGACACTCCGATTTGTTCGGGATAATCCTGTGAGCGAGCACATCCATAAATTGGGAACCGAGCTCTTGAATGGGTTCCAAAGATTGGCCGCCGAATTCCCCGACAGTGTTGAATATTCGGGCATTCCTCATATGAACAAGATTGGTATCAAGGGAATTTCACCTAATCTTAAAAGCTATAAAGCGGAGTTTTATCAGGAAATTTTGAGAGCCGGTTTTATCATCACCCATAGCGGATACAATTATCCCTCTTATTCTCACACGGAAGAGCACGTCAAGGAATTTCTGGAAATACTCCACCGGACCTTCGAATGGATCCAGCGTCAAATCTAGCCGATGACATAGACTGGAAGAAATTATATCTGTATTTGACGTTGTCCCTGACATCCATATCGGGCCATTCAGACAGACAAAATCTCTCCCTTCTGCTATCCAGCTCATTCTTACCTTGGAGTCTTCTTATAGCTTTTCCACCTTTAAAACTCTGCTTAATACCAGCCCGCTCCTTTACTGGTTTGCATATTTCCGGACATGTAGTAATATGAAGGGGCAATAGGCGGAGAGGCTGTTTTACATCTTATCTCTTTAATGATCTTCAGTGCCTATCTTGGAGTTGAAGGCTGGAAAATTCTCTTGAACATGATCAATCAGCAAACATTCCGGCGAATCGTTTTCGTAGATCTTCTTCTAGCAGGGGCAAAAATTATGTTCTGAGGGAATAAAAATCTTTATTGATTCGTTGGCTATAATAGTGAGGCCGGCTCCCAAGCGATCCGTCCGGTTTGTTCGGATAAATACTATGGTCTGCTGGATGGTTTGACACATCTTAAAGGAGACTTCCTATGAAAAGGATGTTTGTGCTTTTTTCTGTATGTTTCCTGTTATCAAATGCAGCGGGGGGTTCTACTCTGAGCATGCGTATTGTGGATTATAGGATCAAAGCGAGGCTCATCCCGGAGGAGAAAGCAGTTGCCGGGCATGAAATCTTAACCTGGCTCAATAATTCGGATGTCCCTGTTTCCGAGCTGCAATTTCATCTCTACCTCAATGCCTTCAAAAACAATCACTCCACTCTCATGAGAGAGAGGGGGGGAGTCAGCCTCTCCTTCAAGCGGGATAAGATAAATTGGGGTTATAACGAGATCCGGAACATACGCATTCGGAATGGTGCTGATTTGACTCCATTTACGGACTATATCCAACCCGATGACGGAAATGAACATGATCAGACTGTCATGCGGATTCTACTTCCTGAACCCGTTTTGCCGAAAGAAAAGATTGCCTTGGAGATAGAATTCTATGCCAAGCTGCCCAAGTATTTTGAGCGGGCTGGTTTCTTCGATAATATTTTTATCGTCATGCAGTGGTATCCTAAAATCGGTGTGTTTCAAGGGGGAGAGTGGAACTGCCACCAGTACCATAGCCATTCGGAATTCTTTGCCGATTTCGGTGTCTATGAAGTGGAGCTGACCCTTCCGAAAGACTATGTCCTGGGGGCAACAGGACAGAGAATCAAGGAGAAGGATAATGGGGATGGAACCGTAACCTTCACCCATTATCAAGAGGATGTGCACGATTTTGCCTGGTCGGCATCTCCGGATTATGTGGAGATCAGGGAACCCTTTGTGCTGGATAGTCCCCCAGTAAAAACCGAGATGATACTGATATTGTACAGGGATCATCTCCGGATTAAGGATAGATTTCTGGAGTCTTTGAAAAACGCGATCACATTTTACAGCCAGAATTACGGTGCCTACCCCTATCCGACCATCACCCTGGTCGATCCTCCCTTTGTCGTCAGCGGGGGGGGAGCCATGGAATATCCTACTCTGTTCACGACAATTGGAGCTTGGTTCATGCCCAGAGGCATGCGGTTGCCGGAGGCGGTCACTATCCATGAGTTCGGACACAATTATTGGTATGGGATGGTGGCCTCCAACGAGTTTGAGGAAGCCTGGCTGGATGAGGGAATAAACTCCTATTCCGAGATCAAGGCGATGGAGGAATATTATGGCACTCGTGGAAATATGTTCGACGTGGGTCCACTAGAGATAAACAATTTTGACTACAATCGATTCCAGGTGATCGCTTCAGGGAGGAGTGATCCAATCCTCAGGAAAAGCTGGGAGTTTTATAACGGGATGAGTTATACGCTGAATGTCTACTCCAAGGCGGCGCTCACCCTTTTGACTCTAGAGAGATACTTGGGAGAGGAAGTTATGTCACGGGTGATGAGAACCTATTTTGAACGATGGAAGTTCAGGCATCCCAAGTCCGAGGATTTCATAGCCGTGGCCGAAGAGGTGAGCGGACAGGATCTGGGATGGTTTTTTGATCAATTCCTGAGAAGTCCGGACAAACTGGATTATGCCATTGGCCGATTCCGGTCTCTCGAACTCAGGGAACCGGCGGGCTTTTTTGACGGGCAGTTCAAAAAGCCTCAAGAAAGTCAAGGTGATAATAAGGGAAAGAAGTTCCGGAATGATATTTCGATCATGAGGAAAGGAGAATTGACCTTCCCTCAGGAAATACTGATCATCTTCGAAAACGGGGAAGAGGTCCGCGAAACATGGGATGGAAAGAGTCGGTGGAAAAAGTTCAGTTATGTGAGGCCCTACCGGTTCAAAGAGGCCCGCCTGGATCCGGAGAACAAGATGGTGCTCGATATCAACAGGATGAACAACTCCGCCCTGATGAATCCAAACAAAAACACACCGTTGAAATATGGTTTGAGTCTGATGCTCAAATTTCAGAAGTTGCTGAGTTTTATTGCCATGTAAGGGGAGCAGAGAGATGAACACTCTAAAAATCTACAAGTTAGGAATTAAGAAGGCAACCGCAGAGAAAAAAATGATGTTTCTTCTCTGGGTCGTCAACATTGCCTTTGCTTCAGCGGTGTATTTCCTGGTCTCTGGGTATGTGGGGAAGGCACTGGGGAATAGTCAGTCCTCGGAGGCTCTACTGAAGAGGTTTGATTTTGGCTTTGTTCTCGAAATGCTGATCCACGAAGGGGGCCCGGTCCTGAACATCGCTTTAGCTGCTTTCATTCTTGCCGCGCTCTATTTTTGGACTTCTGTTTTTCTGAATGGAGGCATCCTTTTTTCCCTGATCGAATCTGGAAGATCAGATGGGCCGGCTGACCGGAAGCGGCCTTTTATGCCTCTTTTCTTCGAGGGGGCTGGCAAATACTTCGGGCGCTTCTTTCGACTCACCCTGTATACCCTTTTGCTTTGGCTCGTCTCTATCCTCATATTTCTCTTGTTGAATGCGGTCACAAAGCCCATGATGGCCAGCGGATTAAACGAAAAAGCTGTATTCTATGTCACTCTAATCAAAGTCATTCTGGCCCTATTTTTGTTTTTTTTGATAAGAATGATCCTGGATTATGCACGTATCGCGATCGTTACCGAAGACTCACGTTATGTCTTTCGCGCTCTTTTTCAAGCTGTGGGTTTTGTTGGGAGAAGGATCGGGAGCACTCTGGGATTGTACTATGTCCTGCTTCTTACAGGCATGATCCTCTTCGCTGTCTTTTGGGTTTTGAACAAATTTATCCCTACAGATTCTTATTTTCCGATAATGCTCTCCTTTCTAGTCGGTCAAATCTTCATTCTCAGTAGAGGCTGGCTTAAAATCACCTTTCAAACATCGCAGCTCAGGTTGTATTCACTAAAGCGCTAAGGCCCTGTCGTTCCTCTCTAGGTTCGGCTCCAGCAGAGTGTGCGTCGAATCGAGCGTTATGACGGTTAGATTGGACTGTTATCCCCCTGTCGATTTTCACACCCTAAGCATTGCGCTCTAGAATTTGACGATTCAACCGGGATGAGATTCAATGGGTTTGATAGGGTGGTATCTGCCTTTTTTCTCGCCTCAGAGACAAGTCAACTATGCCTTGGCAAAGCGGGCACACCGCAGAGGAGTAAGAAACCTCGTGTGTACTGAGTCATTTGATGGTGCCGAACAGGTTTTGAAACTAGAAGCGATGCAGCTCGGCACACAAGATGTCATCGGTGCGGCTGAAATCAGCAGCAGGGATGACTTGGCCGTTGACGACCTCGAGGAACTGAATGACAAAATCGAAAAGAAAATCAGGGGGGTTATCCATGTTTTCTGCTGAATGGACATGATTTGAAATATCCAAATCTTTGTATTTTCAATCCAAGGGAATCAAGTCAACTTTGGCCTTCTTTTCCGAATAAATCTTATTCAGCAGTTTTGTGCAGGCATTGACCGCTTCAATGGCGGGAATCTGTGTTTGTGTCATGTGCGCAAGCTCGAGGACAGATCCGATAAGGGCGTCTGTTTCCAAGGATCTCCCTGCCTCCACATCTTGCAGCATGGATGTCTTGTGGGCTCCGACTCCCTCAGCCCCGGCGATCCTTTTTTCGATTGTGTGACGGAATTCAATACCCAATTTTCCGGCCACGATCTGTGCCTCCTGCATCATTTGGGCAGCCAGGTTCTTTGTTTCTGGGAACCGGCAGATATCTTGAAGGGTGGCATGAGTCAATGCGCTTATGGGGTTGAAAGACAGGGTTCCCCAGGCCTTGAGCCAGATTTCTGAACGGACATTGTCCAGTATGTAGGATTTGAATCCGGCCTCGATCAAGGCTTTTTGAAGTTTGAGACAGCGCTCACTTTCAGAGCCGTCCAGCTCACCTATGGAGAAACGGATGCCTTCAACATGCTTTATCACACCCGGTTCAATCGTAGCTGCTCCAGGGTAGGCGATGCAGCCGATGATACGATCAGCGTCTATATTGGCTGTTATCACACCTGAAGGATCAAGGGATGCCAAGCGGGTCCCTTCATACTCGCCTCCATGTTTCTGGAAATACCACCAGGGGATTCCATTTTGGACTGTGACCACCGATGTCTTCCTGTCGAAGAGCAAAGGTAGTTTTTCTGCAACCTCGCATATATGATGGGCTTTCACAGCAAGAATGACGTAATCTTGGGGTCCGGCCTGGTCATACTGACTCGTGAAATGGGCATCCGTAACATGGTGCTCAGTTCCATCTTCCATGATCAGGTGCAATCCCTTTTCCTGCAGGGCTTTCAGTTGCTCTCCTTGATCGATAAAAGTGAGCTCTTGTCCTGAGACAGCTAGTTTGGCGCCTAAAAACCCACCCATGGCACCTGTCCCCACGATACAAATTCGCATGGCACTCTCCTTATTATTGATGGCTGGCTATCTTATGCCTGAGCTTATCTTTCATGTACAGAATTATGAATGCATATCATAGATGAAGGGAGTGGTTTTGCCAAGTCAAAAGCGAGAATAAGTTTTGGACTTTGTGTTGTGTCGAATTCCTGTGTTGCCGAGGATCTGTACGCCGATTATCCCCACCGGCAATGTGAAATTCAGTCGGATGATGTGTGATCGTGGATGATACGCCAGCCCTCAGGTTGGCGCTGGATGACAAGTGTGAAAAGCCCGCCCTTTATTGAATCTTTTGTCTGGACTTCCCACCGGCCCAAAACGAGAACGATGTCATTCGATAAAACCTTGATATCCAAATCAGAAAAATTCAGTTTCCCCATGTTCTCGCCCGAATAACTTTCCTGGTATCGCCGTCTCAGGCTTTCCCAGCCTTCGAGTCTATTGCCTCCGGACTGGAATGTGAATCTGTCTGATTTCCAGTAGAAGGACATGAAGCTTTCCAGATCCCCTTTATTCCAGCTGATTTTCTGGTGAGCGAGGAGGCGGGTGATTTCCTTTTCGATTTCCGAGTTGCTGAACACGAAAATTGAAGAGGGGACCAGGAAGACGAATAGCCAGATGAGCATCTTTTTCATGATTCCTCCTTTTTCTGTCTTTTTGTCCCGTTCTCTTGCTTTTGAAATTCCTCCAGATAGTCTTCCGGGTAATCAATATCCTTGAGAATGGCCGGCAATTCAACAGCCACTTCCTCCACATCCTCTGGATGCTCATGAATTAGAGCTCTGAGTCCTACAGCCGGATCGAGATCCGCCACCTCATTCCGGTACTTGCAGTCGATGAGGACAGGGTGCCCTCGCCTGTTCTGGTAGATGGGAAGGACGATTCCTTTCCCGGAGCCATGGTAAGCATCGATGATGCTGTCGATGACTTCTTTAGGGATGGTCGGTTGATCGCCCAGGATTATGATCGCCGCGGTCGCATCTTTGGCCATCGCTTCGAATCCACACTGGACAGAGGAGAGCATGCCATTTCGATAGTGCGAATTAAAGACCATCGATACTGGATATCTTGCCAGTTTCTCTGCAATGGACTCCCTGTGTGATCCGAGGACGACCGTGACTTCATCTAACCTTGATTGGAGTGCATGTTCGAGAACCACTTCGATCAGAGTCTGGTTGCCGAAGGGGAGGAGCTGCTTGGGACAACCCATCCTTTTTGATTCCCCTGCTGCCAGGATTATTCCACAGATCATGTTGCGCCCCGTAATTGAGACTGTACTTCGTTTCGAATAAGGATCAGTTGAGCCGCAATGCTGACAGCAATTTCTTGAACCGTTTTCGACTGAATCTCTAGACCGATCGGAGCGTGGACTCGATTCCATTGAGCAGTCGTTGCCCATCCCTCGGTGATGAATTTATCCCGCATAATTTTTATTTTATGTGCGCTTCCTATCATCCCGATGTAAGCAGCCTCTGAAGCCACGCACGCTCGAAGAGCGTCCGCGTCATGGCTGTGTCCGCGGGTGACAATCACCACATAGGAGTCCTTGGATAGGGGAATATTCCGGATAGCCATCCCGATGTCATCGACGATTATCTTGTCCGCTTCGGGGAGGCTGTTGACATTTGCATAGTCAGCTCTGTCATCAATCACGCTGACCTCGAAATCGAGGAGACTTGCCAGATGAGTCAGCGCCTGACCTATGTGCCCCGCCCCAGCGATCACAAGGTGAGACGGAGGAAAGATTGGCTCAAGAAAAAATAGGTGTTGCTTTTCTGTTGAATCGTTTGGTTTCTTCGGAGATTTCATCAGGAGGGGTTTTCCAGTCGAAAAGGATTCTTTCAATTTCTCATAGAAGAGTGGTCTAAATTCCTCTTTGTCTTCCCCGTAGATTTGGTTTTTTCTGATCCATTGTCTAGAGATCGAGACCTGATTTTTCTGCAGAGCTTGGATGCATGTTACCAAGACTCCAGGGTTTCTCTTAACGAGGCTTTCGTCCAGGGATCTGAATATATCCTGGTGATGTCCCGCCATGGCATCGACGAGCACTGTCGCTTCACCTCCGCATATGGCTTCTTCCTCCGAGGTGAATTCTTCTCCAGTCATGCTCACGGGAAGAAGCAGAGAGGTTTTTTCTTGAATCGCTCGAAGAGCCATGCGATGTGTTTTGGCCTCGAGAAGTCCACCCCCCACGGTGCCTTCTGCCAGGCCCTGGAGGGAAAAGATGGCTGATGCTCCCGGAACTTGAGGACTCGATCCCCTTGTCTCGACAATCGTCGTCAGGGCCAGCGGTTTTCCTTTTTCCAGTTCGGATAAGAAGGCTCTATAAATGTTTGCCATGCGAATGATCCTTTATTTAGCGGATGAATTTCTGCTCCAAATGGGCCATGATTTTCGGAAGGGCTTCCTCATCCTTGACATCAAAAATTTTATCGACGTTCTTTTCCAGTTTTTCCAGAAAGGCATTGAGAAGCCCAGTCCTAACCGTGAGAAAAAGAACCGGGATTCGACGCTCGAGTATTGTGGCCAGCGTCGGCCAGAGTCCCTTTCCCTCGAGTTCATAAGGACCAACTTCGTCAACGAAACAGATGTCGTTGCTTTCAGCTTGGAGGAGAATGCTTCTGGCCCGTTCAAGGGTGTCAGGAATGAAAGAATATGGACCAATTTTTTCCCAATGCGTTCGACCGCCTTTCCTTAGGAAAGGGTGCTGCGTCTCCTCTTTTAAGTCATAGAGATCGTAGCCGATGATTTTATCATTCTCGTATACCGATAGATTGAGGAATCCTCCGACTCCGATGCCCCTTTTTTTTAGCTCTAAAGTGATTTTTCTAAGGAGCGTTGTTTTCCCTGTTTGGACTTGCCCGCTCAGGATATCTATGATCAACGTAAATTTCTTTAAAAGTTTACACCAGGGACATTATAGAATGGGCAACGATGACTTCAGCGAGTTCCACTTTATAGGCGTTTTCAGCCAGAGGTTTTGCGTCGGCCATGGCCGTTTCAATCGCGTTCCTGACGATTTCTTCTGTTGCGTTCTTCCCTTTGATGAGTTTTTCAGCCTTGTCCAACCGCCAGGGAATCGGAGCTACCCCACCCATAATAATTTTGATGTCATTGAAAACGCCCCCGGAGATAATTCCGTTGACGGCCACCGAAACCACGGCAAAATCCCAGGTTCCTCTCTCTTTAAATTTGAAGTAGGTGCTCTTGGCTCCCTTTTTGGGTGGAGGGATCCGGATTTCTTTCACTAATTCGTTCGGCTTGAGGATGTTCTCTCTACGGACATCGGTCTTTGGCAGTACATAAAATTCATCGAGAGGTATGGTTTTATCCCCTTTATTTGTGCCGATCGTCACTTCAGAGTCGAGACTGATAAAGGCCGGAGCCAGGTCCGAGGGATAGACGATGTAGCAGATGCCTCCACCGAAAATGGCATGATATTTGTTCTTGCCGTTAAAGGCATAGCAGCGGCTTCCGCCTTTTTTTCGACACCTCACTTGCGGATCGCGGTAGTACCAGCATCGAGGTCGCTGGCAGATGTTTCCTCCTACAGTCCCCGCATTCCTGAGTTGAGGAGTAGCCAAAGATTGGGCGGCTTCATGGAGAACCGGATAGCTCTGTGCGATCTGCGGATTATCCGCCAGTTCTGCGACTTTTGTCAGTGTCCCGATGTGCATGCCTTTATCCGTACTATTGATGTAAGCGAGGTCCGGAATGGTGTTCAAGTCGATGATGGTTTCTGGTTCTACGATTTCGTTCTTTATCTCATCGAGCAGATCCGTCCCTCCGGCCAGGGGATAATATTTTTTTTCGGGCGGTAGAGAGATGACCTGGTCAACTGATTTCGGCTGAGCTATTTTGAAGTTGTTCATAAGCTTGCCTCCTTTTGCCTCAGGGCATTGAGGACTTTATCCGGAGTCATCGGAATCTCCCGCACGTGGACTCCGACGGCGTTGAATACGGCGTTGGCAATCGCGGCGGCGATAGGAATCCGTGGGGGTTCACCCAGTCCCTTTGTCCCTAAGATGTTAATCCTTGGATCGACCATATCCACAAAGAGGGGGATGATCTCGGGCATATCCATTGCAGTGGCTATCTTGTAATCGCGCATATTGGGATTTACGAGAGTTCCCGTTGCCTCATCAAGGATCCTCTGTTCGAACAGCGCTGTGCTGATGCCCTGTGTGATTCCGCCTATGACCTGGCTTTCAGCCGTCTGCTTGTTCATGATCCGGCCCGATTCGTGCGCAGCAACCACTTTGATAACCCTTATTTGACCCGTTTTGGTGTTGACTTCGACTTCCACAAAATGGGCGCCAAAGCTGTTATACGCATATCCCTGAGGGAGCCCCAGTCTTTCCCCGTGAAAGACGGTTTCCCTCCGCAGATTGCGGGCGATCTTCGTGAAGTCGATCGTCTTTTCCGGATTGCTTTTTGACATGAGCTTTTTGTCGCTGAGAATAATGTCCGAAGCAGGCACTTTGAGCAAGCCAGTGGCCATCTCCTTCAGATGGTTCGCTGCTTCGAGTGCTGCCCGCCTCACGGCCGGTGCTACGGATGGAACCGTCAAACTGCCTCCGGATAGGATCGCCCAGGGATAGTCCGTATTCCCAATTTTGACGGTGATGTCCTGGGGTTCAAGACCCAGGGTTTCAGCCGTTATCATAGCCATAAAGGTCCTTGTGCCGCAACCGATATCCTGTGTGCCGCTGATGACGTCAACGCTCCCGTCAGGATAGATTCTAACATCGGCCAGAGTGCCCGGAACTCCACCACCCCACCAGATCTGTGATGCCATTCCCAGGCCATGCCGTACTGTGCCAGTCCCGTCACCAGGTTTCTTATTCCGTCTATGCCATCCAATATTTTCTGCTCCTAGCTCATAGCATTTCTCCAATCCCTTGGAGGAATAGGGGATGCCAGTGTCGCCCTGGTTTTTGAGGGTGTAATTTTTGCGCCGCAACTCCAAAGGATCCATGTCGATTTGATTGGCCAGTTCATCCAGGAATCCCTCAAAACCGAAGGTCCCCTGCACATGACCGGGCGCTCTTGCGGGTCTCTGAGGTCCTGTGTTAGTGTAGACGGAATATTCTTTAACGCTCACGTTGGCGCACTTGTAGACATCCCAGATCGGTTCGGCACACCTGTCGCCTTGCTCGATACCGCCCGAGGTGTAGTTGATCAAAGAGAGGGCAGTCAGGGTTCCATCTTTTTTAACACCTCCCTTGTAGGTTTGAAGGCTCGATGGACGGTTGCCGACGCACAGGGCGTTTTCTCTGCGCGTGAGCACGATTTTCACCGGTTGTTTGGCCTGTTTGGCCAGCAGTGCAGCGGCAACAGTGTGTTCGCTCACGAAAAGTTTGCTGCCAAAGCCTCCTCCCATGTAGTGTTTGATAACCTTGACTTTGCTGATGGGGATATTCAAAGCCTGGGCAAGGCCGTCTCTGACGCTGTGGACGCCTTGTGTGGAATCCCAGACTGTGAGACGGTCTCCATCCCATTTGGCGATGCTGGCGTGCGTTTCTGCAGGATGGTGAATCTCAACAGGCGTTCTGTAGGTGTGTTCTGCCGTCACGTCAGCTTCCGCAAAACCAGTCTCAACATCCCCTCTTTTCTGGTCGTTGAACTTGTGGATGTTCTTTCGTTTCTCATGGACCTGAGGAGAGCCTTCTTCTTTGGATTTTTCTTCCGTAACAGCGTAGGGGAGAGGATTGTATTCCACCTTGATCAGTTTGAGGGCATTCTCAGCGGTCTGTTCATCGGCAGCTGCGACAGCGGCAACTCTATCACCGAGGTAGCTCACTTTTTTGACACCGAGTTCGATGGCCGCCTTGACTCCTGGTAAGCTTTCGGCCTGACTCAAGTCGATGGAAACAATTTCGGCCTTTGGATGAGGGGACCTCAGGATCTTTCCGTGGAGCATGTCTCGCAATTTGAGGTCATGCGTGTAGGGCGCTTTACCGGTGACAATTTTGTGGCCATCAACTCTTGGTGTGTGTGTGCTGATGATCTTGAACTCCTGCTGTTCCATCTCTTCGGAAGCTGCGGGGATCTCGGGTCTTGTATCTCTTGCCGTTTCTATGTAGCTGAGGTTACTGTTTTTGATGTCTTCCAAATGTCTGTGTTTGGCCATTTTAAACTCCCCTCATTTTTTTGGCCGCTTCCGCGACGCTCTTGTGGATGCGCACATAGTTACCGCACCGGCAGATATTGCCGGACAGAGCTTTTTGGATCTCACCGGGGCTGGGATCGGGATTTGATTGCAGAAACTGTGTGGCCGCCATTATGAATCCAGGGGTGCAGAATCCACACTGATAGCCATCATAGTCGATGAAAGTCTGTTGGACAGGATGCAATTTATCTCCTTCTGCCAGACCTTCTATTGTCTTGATCTTCTTGCCATCGGCTAGGACTGCCAAATAGAGGCACGCATAGATGGGTTTGTTGTCCACTAGAACCGTGCAGCCTCCACATTCTCCTTGGTTGCATATGCGCTTTGTTCCTGTCAAGTTGAGCCTTTCTCTGAGGACATCGAGGAGAGTTTCTCTGGATTCGACCAGGAGAGTGTGTTTTTGGTCATTGACAGATAGGGTGATTTGTTTTCTGGAATAGACTGGAATTTCACCTCGTTTTGTCTGGATTGAGTTGACCTCCTGGGCCAAAAGCTTTGGGGCAATGGCTGCACCAACAGCGCCCCCTCCAAACCCTTTGATGAAATCCCTCCTGGAGACTGGGTTAACTTTTTTGTGTTCCGTTTTTTCCATTGTGTTTCTCCATCGAAGTTGATTTGACAGAAATCAACCAAGCCTGATCAGGACCATGATAACCAAGCAGCCCAATACTATTGCTGGTGAGAAAACAGCATTGAGTTTTCTGGATAGTCGGGCATCTGTCGTTACCGCGGTGAATTCTTCAATCTTTGTCCCGATCCACATTCCGGCGGGCAAAGTTATGAGTGAAACGAGGACGGCATAGTGCATGTAGTACAGCGACAGAGGATAGGCTGTGCCTGGGATGACACAGGCCGGAATTCCGGTTGCAAATCGTACCAATGGAAAAAGGTTTGCTGCCAGAAGGGCCGCCATACCACCTGCGAGTGCCTGGCCTGTCGGAGTCCTTTTCAATCTGTCTTTGAGTATCGTCAACACCAAGAGAAAAGCTGCCCCTTCTGTGATGAAGGCAAAAATCGGGTTGGCAATGGCGCCGTGCAGGATGGGATATCCAAGCAGAAGCGCATCGAACATTTTAATCAGAGAGGCGATGAGAATGAGCAGAGCCACACCAAGGATTCGTTTGGAGATAATCCAGCTGGCTCCGATGAAGAGAAGGGCCACACCTGTCATCAATGAACCCGAAACATTCGAGGCGCAGCGTTTAAGGTACATGCCCAGAGCTGCTTCGGATAATCCCCAAAGGGCTCCAAGCATGACAACGAGGCCCAAATAAAACTTGGGGTTTTTGTTTTGCATATCTTCCTCCATGGGGGGATGAAATTCCCTCTGTTAATTTTTTAAATTATAATTCTCTTCCTCATGTTTGGCAACTTTATTTCTTTCCTCCCTATTGTTCGTAAATCCAGGATCGCCGGAAACGAAATAAAGCGAGATCCCGTCCTCCGGAACCGTCTGGTGTTGGCTTGGTCATTGACGTGTGCAAATTCAACCTGCCCCACAGAAGGACGTGTGCAACCAGAGGGGTATTCCAATCTTTCAACCAGTGTCTTGATTCAGACATGACTTTCTTGATCCGGCGGCAGGCTTGCCGGTGGCTTAAATTGAGAAAACACGAAGGAGAAGGAGCCCGATGAGTGCAGCCACTATGAGATAGTATGTCATGGGAATTAGGGTTTTCCTGATAAGAAGACCTTCTTTTCCCAGGAGGCCTACTACAGCCGAAGCCGCTACCACGTTATGCACGCAGATCATGTTTCCCGCTGCACCTCCCACTGCTTGCAGGGCGACAATAACTCCGGGGATGGCCTCAGTCCTGATGGCTGTGGTGAACTGAAAGAGGGAAAACATCATGTTCGAAAAAGTGTTGCTTCCGGCGATAAAGGCTCCCAATGCGCCTATTGCAGGCGCGAATAAACTCCATGCTTTGCCGGCGAGTCCAGCCGCTCCGGCGGCCAGCACAACGGGCATTTTTTCCAGCCCGCCTGGGGTGCCGCTGTTGATGAAGACCTTGACCATGGGGACGGCAAATCCCAGAGCTATGGTGGGCCCGAGGAGTGTTTTGAAAGAATCGGATATTGCCCTGCCTGTCTGCACCAGTGAAATCTTTTGGATGAAAAGAGTCATCGCTGCGGCCACAAAAAACCAGAATCCAGGAAGAAATATGGGCTGGAAGCTGGTGGAAATCGAAGTCTGAAACATGTCCGCCCATTTCAGGTTAACAGAGGACAGCAGACTTTTCAGGGGAATCCAAAGACGGCTGCAGAGGAGGAAGAGGGCAACAATGATATAAGGAAGCCATGCCTTCAAGATGTTCATTTCGGTGTCCATCACATCGACTTTTTCAATGTTTTGGCCGTTCCACTCATCCAGCCAGGTGTCCTTTGGCGGGAACTCCCATTTGTTGTTCGGCAGAAGAAAGCCTTTTTTTGCCAAGGGAATGATGACGAGCAATCCCAGGAGAGAGCCCACCAAGCTCGGGAATTCAGGCCCGAGAAAGATGCCAACAAGTGTGTAGGGAACCGTGAAACAGAGTCCGGCAAAGAGGGCGAAAGGAAGGATGGAAAGTCCTTCGGTCCAACTTCGTTTTGGGCCGAAAAAGCGTGTCATCATCATCACCAGGATGAGAGGAATTAAGGTTCCTGTAATGCCGTGGATTATGGCTACTTTGCTGCCGATCATCGTTAAATAAACTGAAAAATCAATGTTGTGGGCAGCGAGGTAGTTCATGACCTCTGTTTGACCGCTCAGGCCGGCGTTGACACCGATGAGGATGGGCGTCCCTATGGCGCCGAAAGAGACAGGAGTACTCTGTATGATCAAGGCCACCATGACGGCCGCCATTGCAGGGAATCCGATGGCTACTAGAAGCGGAGCTGCGACAGCCGCTGGCGTGCCGAAACCGGCCGAGGCTTCGATGAAGGCCCCGAAAAAGAAGGCGATAATAATGGCTTGGACCCTCCTGTCAGGAGAAATGATGAACATGCTGCGCCGGATGGCCGAGATGGCCCCGCTCTCCCGCTGCAGATTGAGGAGAAAAATGGCTCCGAGAACGATGTAAAGGATAGACCCGGCTGTGACCAGTCCGTCGACGGAGGCCGCCGCCACTTGGAGCAGGGGTGTCTTCCATACACTCACGGCCAGCAAACATGTGAAGAGGAAGGCTATGGGCATGGCTTTTGTGGCCGGCCATCGAAAGAGAACGATGAGCGCGAATACGGTCAGAATGGGCAAGAGTGCGAGAACAGGCATTTTCGTTGCTCATGTTTATATAAAAACCGCACCGCCCTGTCAAATTCCTTACATCACAATAGGGAGTCTCTGAAATCGATAGAAAGATGAAATTGAAAGGAGGTCTACGCTCAGCCCAGATTTTTTGCGTCATTCCCTCCTCCTTCTTCTTCGGTTCTGCGAACTCCGCAAGTTGATCTTGTTTCACACTCTACTCCTTGAATGATGATGTGCCCATTATCGTTATTGAGATGAAAGCAGAGAGACGGCAACTCGGATTATTTAGGAATTGATAAAACATGACTATTGCTTGATAATGAAAGAAAACAAAATTTATGCTTTTATCGATAAGAGATATCGATGAGTGTCATTCATGGAGAAAACAATGTGGACTAGGAATCTCTTTCTGATACTACTGCTCGTACCGGCGGCCATAGTTTGTTCAGCTATTAGCGGCTCATCCGATAAAACTGGCAGTCCTGGTTCTATTCCTGCTACGGGAAGCAAAGGGATGGTCAGTTCTGCTCATCCTTTAGCCACCGAAGCCGGCTTGACCATTTTAAAATCCGGAGGAAATGCTTTCGATGCCGCTGTTGCCACGGCCTCTGTGCTCAACGTAGTCGAGCCCATGATGTCCGGAATCGGGGGGTATGGCACGATTCTCGTCTATGATGCCGACAGGAGGGAAATTCGTTTTCTCGATTCCAGCGGCAAAATACCCCGGGCCGTCGATTCCGATGCTTTCCGGCCGCCAACGCTAGATTATCTCGAGAACAGAAGAGGCCCCAAAGCGGTGTCAACACCTGGAAATGTCAATGCATGGAAGGCCATGTCTGCAGGGTATGGCAAGCTGGAATGGTCAGCACTTTTCCAGATAGCCATCAAGTTGGCGCGGGAGGGGTTCATCCTCGATAATAACACTGCTGGGGGTATTGCGCATGCCTTCAAAGAATTTCCCGATCATGCTAAAGCCTTCTACGGGAAGAACGGTAATCCTCTTGCGGCCGGGGAATTGCTGGTTCAGCGGGACCTGGCAAGATCACTGGAAATGATTGCCGAGCAGGGAGCAGAAGCCGTTTATGGCGGAAGTATTGGACAGGCTATAGATACGGAGATGAAGAACACCGGTGGCTTCCTATCCATCAAAGATCTCGAAGCGGATAGGGCGGAATGGTGGCCACCCATTCATATATCCTATAGAGGATATGAGGTTTATACGGCCTCGCCGCCTTCCACCGCCTTTCCTTCTCTCATCCGTTTGGGAATGATGAGCCAATACGACAACGCAGCCCTCGGACATAACAGCATGGAATATCTTCACAGGTATGCTGAAGTCACCAAGCATGCCTTCTGGTGCCGGCTCGCTTATGCCGGCGATCCGGAGATCAATCCACCTCCTTTAAAGAAGCTGCTTAGCGTCGCTTACTGGAAGGATGCCGTCGGTGCCATACGAATGGATAGAGTAAAGCCTTTTGTGCCTCCAAGTGCAGCCATGAATCAGGGGAAGCACACGACTCATTTTGTCGTAGCAGATGGGTGGGGAAATATCGTTTGTGCCACTCAGACACTCGGCAATGCCTTCGGCAGCCGGATTATGCCCGAAGGTACCGGGATCTGGCTGAATAATTCCCTGGCTTATTGCACCTTTGAGCCCAAAGGAAATCCTATGGATGCCCATGCCGGGCACAGGAAATTATCCGGGGATTGCCCCACGATCATCATCAAGGATGGAAAACCTTGGGTTGCTCTCGGTACTCCCGGTGGACACACCATCGGCCAAACCGTTCCCCAGATGGTGATGAACCTCGTCGATTTTAAGATGAATATTCAAGAAGCTATCGCTGCGCCCAGGATGAGCTTCATTGAACCGGATATCATCGCCCTGGAGAGGGATATTCCGGAGAAGGTTCGGGAAGAATTGAGGAATCTGGGACACAATATTCATGTTGTCAGGGGGTTAGGTAATGCACACGGCCTGGCCATCGTGTACGACGGGAAGGGGCGTACCGCCCGTTTTGAAGGCGGAGCCGATCCCCGGGGTTCTGGTAAAGCGGCTGGATATTAGTTGCCCGTTAAAGTCAAGTCTAAAAATCGGCGCTCGAGTCAGTTGAATGTATGAGGTGCTGGATAAATTCTTTTTTGTTTTTCATACGGCCCTAATCGCCTTCAACCTTTTCGGATGGATCTGGAAGAAAACGCGAAAAGCCAATCTCGTGACCCTTCTGCTGACGGTTTCATCCTGGTTTCTCCTGGGGATTTGGTATGGGTTCGGCTATTGCCCAAGTACTGACTGGCACTGGCAAGTGAGGATAAAATTAGGCCATTATGACATGCCACCCTCTTATTTAACTTTTCTTATTCGGTCTCTGACAGGATTAGAGGCCAATAAAACTCTAGTTGATATTTTTGCTGTGTTTTTTCTCTTTTTTGCCTTGGCCGCCTCTCTCTGGACTAATCTTCGTGACCGAAAATACAGAGACTGACTTGGATAGGTTTAATTCTAGGGGAACTTTTTGATAAAAGATACGTATAAAAACGTGAAAAGAATCCTGTCATATTCGATTTATGTGTACTTCCTACATAATCGACAATTCAATTAAAGATGATGGAGGGCTTATGAGAACAAAAACATCAGCATGGGCATTGAGTGTCTTTTTTTTAGTGCTGATATTGGGGTGGGCGTACAGCTTTCAGACCGATATCAGCGGAACATGGGTTGGTGAAACGGAAATACCTGATCAAGGCACTGACGAGATGACTCTCGTGCTTGAAAAGGCGGACGGTGACTATACAGGGACGATTTCCGACTCGTTCGGCATGCTCATGGATACGGAGTGCGAAGAACTCGAATTTAATGATGATACGCTCTCGTTCAAAATCACTATCTTTGACGGTTATTCGGATATGACGGTCTACATCACTCTCGAGGTCGAAGGGGAGACCATGGTCGGCCATTGGGAGACAGAAGACGGGAATACCGGCGAGATCACCATGGCCAAACAAACCGGATAATCCTGTTTCAAGTCTTTCTATTGACCTCTTTTTGTCAAACCTGTTACATTGAGGCCTGGTATTCAGATGATTGTGCGTTTTGGTCTGCCTTTTGCCCAAACCATGATTGTGCTCGATCGAAAAAGGAACAAGAGGATGAAAGTTGCATCTCGAATTGTCTGGGCTTTTGTATGTCTTCTCGTTCTATTTTCTCCAAGCCGTGCGCAGTGTCTTCCTGATGCCAAGCCTGAAAATGTGGGCATGTGCTCCTCCCACCTCTACAGAGTCCGTCCTCTCATCCTTGATGCCATCGACCGCGGGGATTTTCCGGGTGCCGTCCTCTTGGTCGGAAGACAGGGACATATTGTCTTCAGAGAAGCTTTCGGCCTTAGCCAATTGATTCCGGAGCGCCGTTCTATGGACACCGGGATGATTTTTGACCTGGCCTCGTTAACGAAACCGATTGTAACGGCTACATCCATTATGATCCTTGTGGAGCGGGGAGAGATCGGACTTTGGGACAAAGTGACAGAATATGTTCCGGGGTATATCCCCTACAGGGGAAAAAACGCGAGAGAAGGTCAACAAACCCGAATATGGCATCTGCTGACGCATACGTCTGGACTTCCTTCCTATACGGAAGTCAAAGAGGTCGCCGGCAAGTTTGATGATCATGTCTCGACAGAATCGCTGGTGAAATATATCTCTCAACTGGAGAAGACGAACGAACCGGGAAAGGCCTTTGTCTATAGCTGTCTCGGCTTCATCACGCTGGCCCATATTTTGGAGCAAGTCACCGGCAAAGAAATCGATCTTTTTGCGCAGCAAAATATCTTTGATCCTCTTCAAATGAATCACACTTTTTTTAATCCGCCGGAAGAACACCGGGACTATTTGGTTCCGACACAGGTCTATGACGGAAAACCCTTGATCGGAATCGCTCACGATCCGCTGACCAGGTTACAGTCGGGAGTTTCCGGGAATGCCGGTCTTTTCTCTACTGTTGATGACTTATCCGTTTTTGCCCAGATGATGCTCAATGGAGGGACCTTCCGCGGCCACAGAGTGCTGAGTCCGTTATCTGTAGATCGGATGACCACAGTCTATCCTGAAGTGCCTTTTTCAGGGCGTGGATTGGGATGGGATCTCGATTCCTCCTATGCGACATGCGGGGGAGATGTTTTTGGCCCCAACTCTTACGGACACACGGGTTACACGGGCACTTCTATCTGGATCGATCCCGACACAGCAATGTTTGTTATCTTCCTCACCAACCGGATTCACCCTTACGATGAGGGGACTGTTATCTCCATGAGGAGCAAAGTGGCCAACATTGTCGCCAGCTCTATCACAACCAAGTAGGGAGAAATCGGCCTCTCTCTTCTTTGACAACTGAATTCCGCTTTGGTATAAGCTTCAGTTGAATAACATTCAAGAACAATGATCAAAAAGACTGGATTGGCACACGCAGGAAAAATTCCAAAACAGGCTTTTCTCTTGTTTTTTTTGGCGTTAAGTTTATTCACCTGCGCAAAGAATCAGTCCGGCCCGGAAACTCTCCTCGTCATTCACTCCAATGACACACACGGAACGTATCTTCCCTATATGCTTAAAATTGATGGGAACAAAAGACCGGTAGGGGGAATGGAGGCAGTCAGTCACTACCTCAATGTCTTGAGAGGGCGTGAACAGAACGTTCTTTTGATCGACACCGGTGATGTCATGACGGGGACCCTGGCCACGAAGATCGAATACAAAGGCGTAAAAGGCGGAGTTATGATGGAGTTCATGAATCGCCTTGGGTATGATGTCTGGTGTCTGGGCAATCATGCCTTCGATCAAGGGCAAGAGAACGCCAAAGCTCTTCTGTCAATGGCGGCCTTTCCCACTGTTCTGTGTAACCTCGTCTACAAAAACGACAAACGGCTCTTTGCTCCCCATCCTTATGCTGTCTTTAAAATGGGTAATTTAAAGGTTGGGATCATCGGAGTGATGGAAAAGAGGTTTATGATTGAGGTGGCTAAGAAATTCATCAAGGACCTGGAAGTGCTGCCGGCTATTCCCACCCTCAACGGCTATCTTCCGGAGTTGGATAAGCAAACCGATCTTATCATTGTTCTCGCCCATGGCAAATTCACTTTCGGAGAACTCATAGCTAGAGAAGTGGCGGGGATTGACGTCATCCTTATTGCCCAGGAAGATGACCAATTCAAAGAAATCAACGGGGTACTGTTGAAGTCAACTCTCGGGCATCAGAGAACTTTGGGGACTCTTGTCCTTAAGGTCCAAGATGATCGAATTTTGGACTACGAACAGGGATTGACCTGGCTTTGGGCTGATGTCGATCTCAAGCCCTCTGCCCAGATAAGCACTTTGGTTCAGAAGTTCGATGCTTTGGTCAAGGCTGAGTATGACAAGGTCATAGGCAGATGTGAATTCGACAGGACACGTGAAGGAAGCCCGGTTGAGAATGCGCTGGGCAATTGGATTACGGACGCCATGCGGTGGAAGACTGAAACGGACATCGCCTTCCAAAACAGTGGAGGTATCAGGGCCGACATCACTGCCGGTCCCATTACGATTGCGGACATACATGCCATCTCTCCCTTCAACAACATGCTGGTTGTCTTTGAGATGACCGGCCAAGAGATCAAAGATGCCCTGGAGAACGATGTGGAAAGAGGCTGGGATAGGCTTCAAGTTTCCGGGATAAAATACAGGCATTACGCCAAAGAAATGCGCCCTAGAGGTCAGAGAGTGGAGTACGTGGATGTGGGGGGAGAGGTTTTAGTCCAAAAGGGCGAACTTCTTTTGCCCGATAAAATATTCACGGTGGTGACCAATGACTATGTTTATAGTCAGGCCAAGGAAAAATACTTCGGGTTTTCACCCGGTCCTGCGAGGGAGACAGGATTTCCTCTGAATCAAGTCCTTGTGGATTGGATAGAGAAGAATGGAGTCCTGGTTTGTGAAATCGAAGACCGGATTATTCTCTTAGAATAGCTCAGACCAATTCCGTTTAGAACTGGGAATCGCGAAGAACTTCCTCTCCCAGGTTGCCGATTTTTGGCAGCGGCTTGTGCGTGGAGTTTCCGGCCCTGATAATCCGGATAGCTCTTATGCGCAATGCCTGGGCGGCTCGAATATCCGAATCGGAATCCCCGTAGTAAATCTGAATGTCGTTTTCCCTGAGAGGACTCATCTTAGGATTTTCCGTGTTCGAGGATCCAGTGAAGATCACGGCGTTTGGATTTTCTAAGCCAAACGTCCTGGCCAGGAGCGCAGTCAAAGTCTCTGTCTCTGTGGGTTCCCGACCGGTGATGAAAAAGATGGAATCACCTCTTTCGGTATGAAATGCAATGAGTTTCCGCGCGATATCTTTGGGAATGCTGTAAGCATCGAGACCGTTGTTCATTTCGTACCAAAAGTCATTCATAGTGAGATAAGAGTTGTTCCCCGGTGAGTATCGCATCTGACCATAATAGTATCCGGGACTCGAGAAGAGGATGGTGTCGTCGATATCAAATCCGACATTCATCGGAGGATGGTTTTGAAGGCTTGACACGATGTCGTTTAGAGTCACCCACCGGATATTGTCTTCTCGATTGATGGGCGAACAACTCCACAAAAATAGGCAAATAATTATGGCCAGAGCCACACTCTTTTTGAGCATCAGTTTATCTCCGTGCACAGATCAAATCACATAAACATTAAGGCTTATTATAAAAATAGAAGTCCAAATCGTAAAGCCTTCCATATACTTCTGTCTTGAAATTATAATAAGGTAATGAATAATAAAGGCATGAACAAAGGGGAAAAGAAGAAGCTCGAAACTCAACTCGCGGATTTTTACGACCGTTTCAGCGAAAAGAACCGCTTGTTTGAAGGAGTGGGAAAGCTGGAGCTGGCCCGGACTCAAGATATCATCATGCGTTATCTGACGCCTCCCCCGGCTGTGGTCTACGATATCGGCGGTGCTGCCGGAGTTTATTCTCTGTGGCTTTCTAGGGAGGGCTATACCGTTCACCTGGTAGACCCCGTGCCAGCCCACATCGCGCAAGCTATCCGAGCATCTGAAAGGCAAGTCCACTATCCTGTCGCCAGTTGTCGTGTGGGCGATGCTCGCCGCTTAGACTTTCCGGATGAGAGCGCCGATGCCATACTTTTAATGGGACCCCTGTATCATCTGACCGAGCGCTCGCAGCGCCGGCGGGCATTGCGCGAATCAGTCAGGATCCTGCGCCCTGGGGGCACAATGTTTGTGGCCGTAATTTCGCGCTTTGCATCAATCTTGGACGGGCTTGTCCATGGTTTAATAGACGATCCCGACTTCGTGGAGATCGTTAAACAAGATTTGATCGACGGGCAGCATCGGAACACCACCGGCAACCCCCTTTATTTCACCGATGCATTCTTCCACCATCCAGATGAACTGTGTGCAGAAATTGAATGTGTTGACCTTCAATGCGAAAAAATACTACCCGTCGAGGGTATAGGCGGCCTTCTTCAGGGTTTTGACGAACAGTGGTGTGGTGATCAACGCCGGGCACGCCTCCTGGAAGCTGTGCGATGGACAGAGGATGAGGCTTCTCTACTCGGTGCCAGCCAACACATTTTGGCTGTAGCCAAAAAACCTGTGAGGTGAACCATGATTTCAATCCAAGTCAAACGATACGGCATGTACTTGTGTGTCTTTCTTGTCATGGCATTATTGATCCCTGCCTGTCGCCCCTCAGCTCCCGTCCGTACGGAAGGGATGCCTCGAGTGGAGCCTATCGAGGCCAGCGATTTGGAGGAGAGAATCCACCAGTTCCCAACTGTCCCTTTGGCTCACCTGCCGACACCTCTGGAGTATATGCCCTCGTTGACTCGAGTGCTGAGGGGACCTAAGGTGTATATCAAAAGAGATGATCAGACAGGTTTAGCTTTCGGAGGCAACAAAGCCCGCAAGCTGGAATTCATCATGGCCGATGTCCTCGAGAAGAAATCGGATGTGGTTATCACAGCCGGCGGTGTCCAGTCGAACTGGTGCCGATCCACCGCGGCTGCGGCCTGTCGTTTAAAAGTCAAGCCGATTCTGGTGTTGTTCAAAAGCCCCGATTCACCCGTTGGCACAGGTGGTAACCTGCTCCTGGACCGCCTATTCGGAGCGGATGTGCGGATAGTGGAGATTGGTGATGGATCTGAGATCGATACGGATGTCCTCTTTCACAGAATCAGTGAAGAAGAAAAGAATCACGGACGCAATCCCTACATAATCCCTATCGGAGGTTCGAGCACAGGCGAATCTATGACTGAACCTCTCGGGGCCATAAGCTACACCAAAGCCTTTCTTGAGATTTTAAAAGAAGTCGATAGACGAAAGATTAAAGTCGACTATATCCTTTTGGCTTCAGGTTCGGGGGGAACACAGGCAGGATTGGTCGTAGGAGCCAAGGCCCTGGGTTCATCCATCAAGATTGTGGGCATAAGTCTTTCGCGAGAAAAAAAGCCCATGCAGGAAAATATTTCAGCTATTGCCAATGAAACAGCCGGCATATTGAAGCTGGATCTGACCATTTCACCCGAGGAAATCTTGGTGCTGGACGAATATGTCTTTGAGGGTTACGGCATATTGACCCCTGAAATAGCTCAAGCTATGGAGAAGGTGGCTCGAACCGAAGGCATTCTCCTTGATCCAGTTTATACGGGAAAAGCCATGGCGGGACTGATAGATCTGGTGAGCAGAGGTTTCTTCAGAAAAAATGACGGGGTGGTTTTTCTACACAGCGGTGGAACACCGGCTCTGTTTGTTTACCAGGATGAAATTCTGGAGATGATTCAGGACAACTGAGCTTGAACCGATCGGAACAGAAGCGCGCTATGAAACAATTGCTGCCGAATTAGAAGTAGTATTTAATACCAATCAAAGCACCCAAATAGCTTAAATTGACTTTGAATATTTCAGTCCCCCCCGTTAAAAAATACGTTTCCACATCAGTCTTTCTGTAAAGGTAATAAGCCTCTAAATAGACTTTGAATCTCTCCGTGATGCGGATATCGCCTCCGATTCCTCCCAGGAATCCCAAACCGTCCTTGACATCCTGTTTGGTGATGTTTGCCTCAGGAACGCTTGCCCGCTCATCCGGTCTGAAATTGCTGAACACAAGGCCGATTCCACCGAAGATATAGGGAGAGAAGGAAGCACCGGGCATGAAATAATACCGGAGGCTGCCGAAAATTGGAGTGATGTTCAGAGTCCCGTTCAAAAAGGCGTTTTCGACCTTGTCGACGGAATATCGGCCGTATTTAAATTCCAACGAAAAGACGAAATTTCTGGTGAGCATGAATGTTGCGCCAAGACCGGTTCCGTACCCCGAAGTTATGTTATCCTCAACAGGTGAGTAATAATCCAGATTGAAAAAGAAACTGGTTCTTTGAGAAAAGCCAGGTAGAGAGACGAGAATTATAGCGAAGCTCAGTACTCCAATTCTTGCGATTTTATTCACGATTTCCTCCTTGTGGGGATGAGCTTGTATGGATTTTCAATATTGCATAATCCCATCTTGCTGTCAAATCATATGCGCCCGGGTAAACATCTCCAAGGCGCTGATTGGAATCAGAGGGATAGACACTGCGAGTGGATGTCCGCCATCACCAGCGCAAGAGATGGTTGAGAGCGGATAGGCCACGAGTGTTTGTCAGAAGGATCAGGGGTTAGCCTGGATTTGACATGGCCTGACCTGTGTGTTAATAATCCAAATTGGAGTTCCTGAAACTGGAGGTCACAATGAAAAAAGGATTAATTGTCTTTCTCTTAATACTTTTATTTTCACCACTGCTTGTTTTGGCCGATGTCTACGTAAAGAAGAAGGTCCATACGGATGAGGTCAGCATGATGGGGCAAAAACAGCCCGCAACAGATCTGATTACTCATCAATGGATCACAGATAATAAACTGGCCAACCTGACCGAAGACCAATCGTTCATCATTGATTTAGAAAAGAATGTGGTGTATTGGATCAACAATAAAAAGAAAAGCTACCTGGAGATCACCCTCCCTCTGGATATCACACAATACCTGCCTGAACAAGCTGCCCAGATGATGAAAGACATGAGTTTTGATGTTTCGGTCCAACCTACGGAAGAGACTCTGACGGTAGCAGGGAAGAAGTGCAAGAGGTATGATCTCACAATGACCATCATGACCATGATGACAGTTGAAATGAATATGAAGATTTGGGCAACAACCGATGTCCCCTTCGACTGGAAAAAATTTCAGGATAAAATGGTTCAGATGATCAACCCGATGATGCCGATGGGACAGGAAGCCATCGATGCGTTCATGAAGATAGAGGGATTCCACATGAAGATGGAGATGGTCATGAACATGATGGGAACCGATATGAAGACTTATGATGAGGTCATCGAGATCACTGAGAAAACAGCCCCTCCTGGAACCTATTCGGTTCCTGAAGGATACAGCAAACAAGAAAAGTTCACCTTTGAGGATATGCAGCGACGCTGATTTTCCCAGGCAGAGGGCATGCGAAGGGTCTACTCTTCAGGAGTAGACCCTTTTTATTTCATGGGAATGTCCGATACCGAGGCAACTTGAGAAGTGTGACCGAGTCTTTGATTACGAGTGTCTAATTTCCCGTGCAGCAAGGAATAGCCCTGAATCCGGAGGACGTTAAATACTCGATAGCCAGGATATGAGTTCAAAAAGAGAGAAAACGGTTTTAAGAGGTCAAGTTATTCTTCCCAATGAAGTCATAAGGGAGGGGGGAGTGGAAATTGAGGGAGAGAGGATATCAGACGTCTTCCGTTCCATTGACCGAACTTGGGACGGGCAGAGCCATATCATTGACTATGGCGAAAATTTCATTTCTCCCGGCTTCATAGATCTTCATGTCCACGGGGCTCTTGGTCGAAATGTCATGGATGCCGACATCGAGAGCCTCAACATCATAGGCTCCCATTTGATTCGATCTGGAGTTACAGGTTTTCTTCCGACAACGCTATCATCCTCAACAGATGCCGTTAACAGAGCCGTCGAGACAGTGAAGAGGGCACCGGGATTTCCTCTGGTCTCCAAACCTTTAGGTGTGCATCTCGAAGGGCCTTACCTTAATTCAAGACAAAAAGGAGCACAGGATTCGCGTTTTATCAGGAATATGACAGAGATGGATGTCGAGAATTTGGCAGAGTCCATCAAAAGCATCAAGACAGTTATAACCATGGCTCCTGAGTGCGGTCAAAACCTCAATTTTATTTCTCGGCTTCGGGATATGGGTGTGATCGTCGCCATCGGTCACTCCGCGGCGACTTACGAGCAAACCCGTGCGGGCATTGCCGAGGGAATCACGCAGGCCACACATCTATTCAATGCCATGACAAAATTCCATCACCGTGAGCCCGGAGTTGTGGGTGCCGTCCTCGAATCTGACAAGGTCATGGCCGAAATCATTGCGGACGGTGTCCATGTGCATTCTGCCTTATTGAACCTTGTCCTGAAAATGAAGGGGCACGAAAAGGTTTGCCTTGTATCCGACTCTGTCGACCCGGCTGGCCTGGGAGAAGGAGATTTTACTTTGTGGAATACTCCTGTCGAAGTGAAGGAAGGTTGTGTGTTACTCCGCGGCACCAAGACACTTGCCGGGAGCGTTTTGCGGATGAACGTGGCGGTGAAAAATGCCCTGGCCTGGACCAGCCTCTCGATTAGCCAGGCGGTTCAGATGGCTTCCTTAGTTCCGGCACAAGTTCTTGGTTTGGCTGAGGAGATAGGAAGTATCGTCAAGGGAAAATATGCAAACTTGACTGTGTTTGATCAGGAATTTCAGATTATACAGAGTTATGTCAGTGGAAAGCCCATGTTTTGAGGCAGTCCTGGGATCAAGATTCGCCTGTGAGCTGAAATCAGATCTGTTTGATAATGTCTGTTGATCACAAGTCAGAGTTGAGGAGCATGTGATGAAAGTCAAGAGAGGGCGTTTTGGAATAGAGCCTTTTTCGATTTTTATGCTGACGGGCTGCTGCTTCCTCTGTGCCTTGAGTCTCGAAGACGGAACTCGAGGGCATAACCTGATGCCTGTTCCCAAAGAGCTGTTATATTCCCAGGGGAAATTGCGGATCACGCCTGAATTCCGGATGGACTTGATTGGCTATTCAGATCTGCGGCTTGAGCGTGCCCTGTTCAGGCTGAGGCAGAGGTTGAGTACCGAGACGGGAATCCCCTTGAGAGCCAAAGGGATGGACAAAAGCTCGAATGCAGATTTTACTATTCATTGCGCTTCTCCCGGAGAAGCCCTTCCATCAATTAGGGACGATGAATCTTACAGTTTGCAGGTGACCCCTGCCCAGGCCAGGCTCAAAGCCGCCACACCCATAGGCGTGCTGAGGGGAATGGAGACATTTATCCAGCTTCTCGCCATTGATTCAGAGGGTTTTTATGTTCCAGCTATCCGGATAGTGGATAAGCCGCGTTTCGTTTGGAGAGGTTTACTCTTGGATGTCTGCCGCCACTGGCTGCCCCTTGAGATCATCAAGCGGACGCTGGACGGCATGGCGGCCGTCAAAATGAATGTCCTGCACTGGCATCTCTCTGAGGATCAGGGCTTTCGTGTCGAATGCCAGGCTTTTCCGAAGCTTCATCAACTGGGCTCGGACGGACAATTCTACAACCAGGATCAGATTCGGGATGTGGTGGAATATGCCCGTGATCGAGGAATTCGTGTCGTTCCCGAGTTTGATATGCCCGCACACACCACCTCTTGGTTTGCGGGTTATCCAGAGCTGGCCAGCGCTCCCGGCCCTTATGCCATAGCCCGTGATTGGGGGGTTCATGATCCGTGCTTCGATCCCAGTAGAGATGAAACCTATGAATTCTTGGATGTCTTTCTGGGTGAGATGGCTGGCCTATTTCCGGACGTCTACTTTCATATCGGTGGAGACGAAGTCAGCGGCAAACACTGGGATCTGAATTCGCAGATCATGACTTTTAAGAAAAAAATGGGCTTGAAAGACAATCATGATTTGCAGGCTTACTTCAACCAGAGAGTGCAGGCTATTCTCCACAAATATGGAAAGACGATGATAGGTTGGGATGAAATTATCCACCCTGACCTGCCACAAGGCGTGGTCGTCCAAAGCTGGAGAGGGCCGGGTTATCTTGTCGAAAGCATCCGATCAGGGCATGAGGGAATCCTTTCCCATGGCTATTATCTTGACCTTTTTCTTTCCGCTGAGAAGCACTACAATGTTGATCCTTTGAGTAATTCCGTCGGTTCTTTGACACCCGAGCAGCGCGAACGGATTTTGGGTGGAGAGGCCTGTCTGTGGACTGAACTGGTCAATATGGAGACAGTTGATTCCAGAATCTGGCCAAGATTGGCGGTCATAGCGGAGAGATTGTGGTCGCCATCGGAATTGAACGATATCGAGGATATGTACCGGAGGCTGTCGGTCATGGACCGGAAGCTGGAATGGCTGGGGCTTACCCATCGCATCAATTCCGAGAAAATGCTTGTTCGTTTGGCTGGGAATGAACCTGTCTCAGACCTTAAAGTTCTGGCAGAGATTGTCGAACCCGTGAAGTCCTATAACCGTCATCGATCCCGGGAATACACTCAAATGACTCCTCTAATCCGTCTGGTTGATGCTGTAAGGCCGGAGAGCGAGAGAGCCAGGCAGTTCAGCCGCATTGTTGACCACATCCTGACAGAATCGCCACATAGGGCGGGAAGTAATGAGGCCTGTCGTGCCTGGCTTGTCAAATGGCGTGATAACCACACCAGGCTTAAAACAGTCATGCAATCTTCATTTTTGCTTCAAGAAATCATTCCGCTATCCGAGACTGTCAGATCTTTGGCCAGCGTTGGGTTGGAAGCCTTGGAGTATCTGGAGAGGGGAGAGGCTGCACCCAAAGAGTGGATTGGTCAGGTGTCAGGTTTATTCCATCAGCCCCAAAGGCCCCATCACGAGCTGTTAATCGCCATTGTCCCAGCCATCCGGAGGCTGGCTGAAGCCGCCGCTGAAGCCGCCGGCTCAACGCCGACAACAGTCCGGCGATGATAACTTCGCCTATCCTTTAGACATAAGGATGAATCTGGGAGTCCGTCTAATCTCTGCTCCGATATTCAAAGCCTTTGCCCCAACAATTCGATCCTCTCCCAATGAAATCCCCTGAGCTGGAGGAGAACCTCATTGCGGTGTCTCCGATTTGAGGTCCTTGAGCATGTCGATGATGTTTTTTATTCCGCCTGATATGACAAAGATGACGAGCAGTGAATATCCGGCCAGGGTCAGGATGAGGATGGACTTCCAGAAAAGCGGCCAATTCATAGACTGTCCTCCTTCTGCTCCGTTTTATCCGGAAAAAGCAGTGAACCTATGATCATCCCCAGAAAAGCAACCAGAAAAGTTATGAGTCCAATGAATTTATCGGTGAGATAAACAGGAACATTTTCCCCCTGGGTCCAAGGGCCTATCCCAAGAATGGCCAGGAGTCCTGCAAAAAGCGCGATGGTTGCGCCTATTTTACTGGCCTTTTTCCAGTACAGCCCCGCCGTGACGACCGTGAAGGCACCGGCAAGATAAATCGTTCCAGTCACAGCCATGTAGTTCCAAAGCGAAACGGGAGCCTCAAACCAAAGTCCCCATATGAGTAAGAATATGCCAATGCTGACAATACAAATTCGAGTGATAAAGATCCGTCCTTTGTCCGAGAGTCCCCTTTTTCTCAGGGGCGCGATAATGTCCTGGGTTATCACAGAACTCCAGCTCAGGAGATAGCTATCGTGAGTAGACATGAATGCGGCAAACATTCCAGCCGCGATCAAACCCAGAAAACCGCTCGGGAGGATCTTGGCAATAAAAAGGGGCATCCCATACTGAGCGTTGAGAGCATCTGGGCCTTGGAATGCCGCTAGGAGTTGGGGAGATCGCGAAACAAAGATAAAGGCACAGATACCCCAAAGCATGGGAATGACACGGCGAGCAAGGTAGGAAATCGAGCCCCATGCATAAAGCTGCTTGGCCACCTGCGGTGTTTTGGCCGAAAGCGCACGCAAAGTCCCGGACTGCCATAGAGCTCCGGCTGAGAAAGTGAGAATCACCATGAAGAGGACGTAGGACGACCCAAAGCCTGAACCTTCGGCTAAAGGGTTGAACCAGGAGAGCGCGTCCACCGTAGCGGGAGCTTTGAAGAGGTCATTCCAGCCTATGGTTTTTATGGCGAAATAGGAGCCGATGAGCATTCCTGCTGAGAGGACGACGAACTGGAGAAAATCATTCAAAACAACCGAAATCATACCGCCTAGCACTGTATAGATAAGAACCATTATCAGCATAGCGGACATGAAAAGCTTGAGCCCTGCAGGATGGCTGTAACCCGTAACCCCCATCATGAAGCGGGCTCCAGCCTGGAGAAAGAGGCCCATGTTCAGGATGCCTCCCAGGGTCAGGAGAATCCCTCCGATGACCCGCACATTTTTTCCGAATCGCATTTCATAGAACTCGGGAATTGTCAGTATGCGGAGTTGACGGAGTTTGTAGACAATGAAACCGGTCAGCCCGATGGCCAGGATGCAAACTGTTTCTATGATTCCGATATGGAAAGCGGATAGACCGTGTTTGAACCCGAGCTCTGCATTGTACATGACTGTCACCAATCCCAGCTCTGTCCCGGTCAGTGTCGCTATGGCGATGAATAGCCTGAGTGAGCGCCCGGCCACGATAAAATCACTCAAATGCCGGACGTATTTCCTGACCATTATCCCGATAACAACTGGGATACAGATGTAGATCGTGACAATGATCCAGTCGATGGTCCGGAAGTTCGTGCTGAAAACATCCATTGATTACAGCCTCAAACTGAGATCACCCGTCTTTTTGTCGGTGTTCTAAACATTATATATGCATAAAGGAGGCAATAAAAGGTTTGACATTGGGGGTGGAAAGAATTAAATTTTTTTTATCCCGACAAAAAATCTCTTGGAAAGGGGGATAGACATGGAAAGCGTCTACAAAGTCATTGAGGTTATCGGCACCAGCCCTACCTCCTGGGAGGAAGCGGCGAAGAATGCGGTGGAGACAGCTTCGAAGTCTCTTACGGACCTGAGAGTTGCAGAAGCCGTGGAATTCGATATGAGGGTGGAAGAAGGCAAGGTGGTTGCCTATCGCGCTAAAGTCAAAGTTTCGTTCAAGTTTAAAGAATAGCTTTCTGAACGGAGTCAGGTTTTGACAGGCTTGATAAATGCCTGTCTCACAGCTTGGGATATTTTTTCATCTGTTCTGGGCTTTGTCGGTTGTTGGAGTGAATAAATTTCGCCAGTAGTTGAAATTAAATTCTCAAGAAAGAATGTGTGAAATTTGTCGAAACCTGTTTCTGATGAAAAAAGGAGATCTCCAATGCAAATAATGAGTGCCGCCTTTAAAGACGGTGGTGAAATTCCAGAAAGATACACCTGTGACGGCGAGAATGTGTCTCCTCCTTTAGAGTGGGTCTCCGTACCCGAAGAAACCCTGAGTTTTGCGATCGTTTGTGATGATCCTGATGCTCCCATGGGGACCTGGGTGCATTGGGTTGTCTTTAATGTTCCGGGAGATGTTATGCAGCTTCCTGAGAATGTCCCTCCGGAAAGAGAATTGTCAATCGGGGCCATCCAGGGTATGAATGATTTTAAAAAAATAGGCTATGATGGGCCTTGCCCGCCATCAGGAACTCACAGATATTTTTTCAAAATTTATGCCTTGGATACCAAACTCGATCTGCCCTCTGGTGCGACAAAAACCCATCTCATGCTCTCCTTGGAGGAGCATGTTCTAGAGGAAGCCCACCTCATGGGTACCTACCGGCGTTAAGATTCACGGCTTCATGTCCATAGCCTTCGACCTGTCGTGCTGCGAAAGAAATCTGTCTATTTAACCAATGCCTGACCCTATGGCTGAGGAACGACTGGCTTCACTGGACGCCTTCCGCGGCTTGACGATAGCGGGTATGATCCTGGTTAACAACCCGGGAAGTTGGGAATTCATCTATCCGCCGTTGCGTCACGCTGATTGGCATGGATGGACGCCCACGGATTTGGTTTTCCCTTTTTTTCTTTTCATCGTAGGAATCTCCCTGTCTCTCTCTCTGAGCAAGAGAAAGAGCCGAGGATCTGGAGGTCTTCAACTCTACGGAAATATTTTCCGTAGAGCTTTGGTTTTATTCATGGTGGGCCTTCTCCTTAACTTGATTCCGACCTTTAATTTCCATTCGGTTCGGATTCCGGGAGTTCTTCAGCGAATTGCTGTCTGCTACCTTGTGGCTGCACTGCTCTTCCTCAAGGCCAGTACAAAAACAAGAATACTGATTGCTTCAGGAGTTCTAGCCACCTACTGGTTGATTTTAACTTTTATCCCTGTTCCCGGAGTGGGCGCCGGTATTTTGACTTTGGAAGGAAACCTCTGTGCACACATCGATACCAGGCTTCTTGCCGGTCACCTCTACACACCAGGTTTTGATCCCGAGGGAATTCTGAGCACTTTTCCCGCCTTAGCCACCACTTTGATTGGAACCTTGTGTGGAGATTGGCTCCGCCGTTCCCAGAGGAGTGCTCTAAAAATTACCGGTTTTTTGGTATCGGGCATGGGCCTTGTTGTTATAGGGCAAGCGCTCCACGCGTATTTCCCCATAAACAAGCAACTCTGGACGAGCACATATGTGCTGCTCACAGCCGGAGTGGCTTTTATCGTGATGGCGATTTGCTACGGATTCATCGACCGTTTAGGATTCAAAAAATGGGCGCTCCCTTTTCTTGTCTTCGGGGGGAATGCCATCACAGTTTTTATTGGCTCTTCGCTGTTGGCGAGGATAATGCTCTCAATCGAAATTCCCTTCAACGGTAGTACTCAACCTCTGAAAGCCCTCCTTTATGAACGGATTCTATCACCCGGGTTTGGGGATTACCTCGGGTCGCTCCTGTTTCCGGTTATCCTCCTGTTCATCTGGTTTTTGCTTATGTTTCCGCTTTATAGAAGAAATATACATATTAAGATCTAAACTGAATTATTCATGATAAAATCCGACAGTCCTTAAACGGAGCCCATTTATATGGCCGTTTCGACAAAAATGCTTAGACCTTTCTGCCGACATTGCATAGGAATTATACACTTGGCCATGCAATACTTTCGGACTCAAGAAAGTCTAAACATATGTCCTGAATAGGAGACAGATATTTTCAATCGTGCGGGCGTACTCAGGCCTGAAATCTTGGCACAAAAATTGCTATATTTAAACGTGATTGATTTTAGTTGTTTTGATTTTTCCGTTTGGTTGCATTTTTATCATAGACTGCGCATAATGAAGTTCCTGACCGAAAAAAAGAGGATGGCTGAGAACGGCTGATGTTTGGTTCTGTGCTATAATGTATTTACCCGATAGAAAAAATAAGAAGGGACGATAAAGATTATCAGGAGGAAACGATGACCTCAAGAATACGCTTTAAAGCGATTGTCATAGCCACTCTACTGGTGATTTGTTTTGGTACGATGCCTACAATCCTTGAGGCTCAGTATTTTGGGCGGAACAAAGTACAGTATGAGCGCTTTGATTTCAAGATTATGAAAACAGAGCACTTTGATGTGTATTTCTACCCTGAAATGACGCAGGCGGCCGAACAGGCGGCCAGGATGGCCGAGAGATGGTATGCGCGTCTGAGCCGCTTGCTCAGTCATGAACTGCGGGGACGCCAGCCCCTTATTCTTTACGCCGCCTCCCCGCATTTCCAGCAAACCACAGCCATTCCCGGGATTCTCGGTGAAGGAACCGGCGGTGTGACCGAATCCGGAAAACGCCGCATCATTCTTCCCCTCGGGCCATCGCTGGAAGCGTCGGACCACGTCATCGGACACGAACTGGTTCACGCGTTTCAGTATGATATGACCTCCTTTAACCATTCTCCCATGGGTTACAGCGCCGCAGCCATAAACAGGATTCCCCTGTGGATGATCGAAGGAATGGCTGAGTATCTCGCGCATGGACCCAAGTCGCCACTGACGGCCATGTGGATGCGGGATGCGACACAGCGCCAGGATGTCCCCCAATTGGCCAAAATGGATGATCCGAGGTATTTTCCTTACCGGTGGGGCCATTCATTCTGGGCTTATGTGACGGGTAAATATGGCGATCAGACCATCGGCCGAATCATGAGAGGTCTTGGAAGGGTCGGCGATTATCGCGTTGCCGTTGAAAAAGTTTTGGGTGTTTCTCTGGATGACCTGTCCAAGGAGTGGCAGGAAGCCATGCAGAAGAGATATGAGCTGATTGCCCAAAAGACGAACCTAAGGGACGAGCAGAGTCAACTCCTCATCGAAGGAACAAAAAAGAACATGTACAATGTCAGCCCTTCCATAAGCCCCGACGGAAAAAAAGTCGTCTTCTTTTCGGCTCGAGATCTGTTTTCGATGGATCTCTACATGATCGATGTAGAGACAAAAAAGATCGAGAAGAAGCTGATCAATATGGCCTTAAGCGCCCACTTCGAGAGCTTGCAGTTTATTAAATCTTCTGGGAGTTGGGGGCCTGAGGGAAAGAGGTTCGTCTTTGCCGCTGTGAGCAAAGGCCAGCCGATCATCACCATTTTCAATGCGGAAGGCCGAAAAGAGGAGGAGTACAAGTTTAAAGAAATCGGAGAGATCTTCAATCCCACTTGGTCACCGGATGGGAAGAAAATTGCCTTTGCCGGCCTTGTCGGCGGGTTTACCGATCTGTACATCTTTGACTTGGAGAGTGAACAACTGAGGCGCATGACCGAAGACCCCTACTCTGCACTTCAACCTGCCTGGTCTCCTGACGGGAGCAAAATCGCCTTTGTGACGGAACGTTTCAGCACAGACCTGGCCGTGCTGGATATCGGACATATGGATTTGGCTTTGATGGATGTCGACACAGGAGAGATCACCAGAATCCCCGGCTTTGAGGGAGCGACGAATTACAATCCCCAGTGGACTCCTGACTCGAAAAGCATCGCCTTCCTGTCAGATAGAAATGGAATATCCAACCTCTACCGGATTTACCTGGATTCGGGAGAGATCCGCCAGATATCCAATCTCTACACCGGAGTGAGCGGGATCACGGAGACGAGTCCGGCTCTCTCTGTCGCGCAAACGAGCGGGCGGATCGTCTACAGCTACTATGAGGGAGATATGTACAGCCTTTACACGAGAGACGTGACTGCAGAGGAAGCCGCCGGATATTCGCCTATGGAAAATTTTGATCCTAATGAAGCGGAAGTGTTGCCACCGAGGGAAGAATCTGAAGGCGACCTTCAAGGTCTTTTGAAAAACCCGATTTTCGGTCTTCCTGATGAGGCCGAGTTTCCTGTGGAGGATTACAGTGCGAAATTAAAGCTCGACTACCTCTCCCCCCCAACTATGGCCATCGGAGTCGACAGGTTTGGCACTTATGCCGGAGGGGGCATCGCCATGTTCTTCAGCGATATGATGGGTTACCACAGCCTTTCCACCGCGTTTGCCATCAACAGCCGAATAAAGGATTCGACGGTTCTTGTCGGGTACCAGAACAGCAGCCGGCGCTTGAATTGGGGCGCAGCTATCCAGAGAGTATCCTATCCTTATGCGTATTACGGCACGCAAATTGATTATGAGAATGAATTGATTATTGACCAGGAGTTGATATTCCGGCAGATCAATTACCAGTTTGCAGGTTATTTGTGGTATCCTTTTAACCAGGTCTCCCGCCTTGAATTTTCCAGTGGATACCGCATGATTGATTTCGACCTGGAGCTGCGCAGCCGGACTTATGACCTGAATACGGGACAAGAAATAGATGCCACGCGAGAGGACCTGCCGTCCCAAGACACTCTGTACATGCCCTATTTCTCCAGTGCATTTGTTCATGATAACTCCTTCTTTGGGGCAACGGCCCCCATCCTTGGCCAGATGGCCGTTATGCAGGTATCCCCCTTATTCGGAACTATCCAATATGTGGGCGCTCTGGCTGATTTTCGGAAATACTTCATGCCGGTCAGACCCTTCACCTTGGCTTTCCGGGTCATGCACACAGGGCGTTATGGCCCAGGCGGTGAGGACAGCAGGCTGTATCCTCTCTTTATGGGATATGAAAACCTTGTTAGAGGCTATTCATACTATTCCTTCAACAGCCGGGAACTTACCTCCGAAGAAGGGATCAGGACCTACAACAGTTTGTTCGGAAGCAAGATGGCCATCGTGAACGCTGAAGTGAGGTTCCCCTTATTCGGAGCCCTTGGTATAGGAAGAGGATTTTACGGAATTCTTCCCATAGACTTCCTCGCTTTTTTAGATGGCGGGGTGGCTTGGTATGATGATGATAAACCGACCTTTCTCGGTGGTGAAAGAGATCCTGTGTTCAGCACAGGAGTAGGCCTCAGGATGAATCTCTTCGGCTACATGATTATCGGTGTCCATTACGTGTATCCCTTTAACAGACCGGATAAAAATCCCTACTTCGAACTGACATTCTATCCCGGATTCTAGAGCGCAGGCGCGGTCAGTATATTCCGAAGAGTTTGAGGGCCATTATGACTATGGCAATGGCCAGAACGATACGAATGGCTGCCTCCCCACCCTTGACTGAAACGTGAGCTCCCCACCATCCACCGAAAGCGGTCCCCAAAGCAAGAGCCAATCCATACTCCCATAATACGTTTCCGGTAAAGATGAAAATGAGCAAAGCAGGAATAGTGTAGATTAGTATGATGAACACCTTGTGCATGTTGACTTTGACAAGGTTGTTGGATAAGAGGTGATAGAGAGCAGCCATGAACAAAAAGCCGACCCCCACTTGGAGAAACCCCCCATAAAAACCTATCCCTAGGAGGGAGGGATATATGAGCCAGTTCGGACGGGCGTCTTGGCGCGTGTCCTTATCCCCGTAAGACCGAGAAAAGAACATCGAAACGACGATGAAGATAAGGACCACACCCAGAATCCGTTGGAAGAGGACATTGCTGACTCTCGTGGCCACAACAGCTCCCACGATAGCGCCAGGCAGTGTGAAGAGTGAGAGCTTCAAGCTTATTTTGTAGGCATGGAATTTTTCTTTATGAAAAGAGGCGACCGCTGAGATGTTTTGAATGAGGATGGCAATCCTGTTTGTGCCGTTGGCAACGGCAGCATCGAGCCCCATAAAAATGAGTATGGGCACGGATATACTGGACCCTCCTCCCGCATTGACATTGATGAAGCCGGCAGCCGTGCCGATGGCAAAGAGTAGGGCAATGTGTCCAATATCCATCTTTTGATAACCTCCCGAATCATACTTATCTTTACCGGAAAACTCAACCCCGGGAAACACTGTGTTTGTGTTTCCAAATCCGTACGCAGATCTAGACTTGCCCTGAATATTCTCCATCTGTTGCCGCTTTTCTCAATCATACTTCTTGACGGTACGATGAGATCCCCTTTGAAACATGTCATCGCGGATTGGGAAATGATTGAGCGCGGTGGTCTAGATTTGCAATCCCGCTTGGGACCATGATATTTTGATTTATGAGGGAGAATGCCTAAGTCATGACAAAGATTCATCCACTGCTCGATAGAGAAAAGCAGATTAAAGCCAAACAGTACGAAAAGGAGAAGCGGGTTATAGGTCTTTTTGGCCTTATCCTCTCTTTTTTTATCTTGCTCGCTTTTTATTACAGCGGGTTGAGCGCCTGGCTTGCTCAACTTTTTCCCCGAAAGCATGTTTTATGGGTTATTTTGGTTTATGTCCTTGTGTTCCAGGTCGTATTGGCTTTTGCGGGTTTCCCTGTCAGCTTTTACAGCGGTTATCTTCATGAGCACAAATGGAAATTTTCTAACCAGACCTTGAAGAGTTGGCTCTGGGAACAGATGAAGTCTTTCTGTGTGGGATTGTGTGTGTTTAGTCTCCTTCTTGGGCTTCTTTTCTGGCTGTGGGCTTTTTATCCACAGGGATGGTGGTGGATGGCGGGATTGGTCATGGCCGCTGTCAGTGTAATCTTTGCCACCTTGTTTCCTGTCGTGATTTTCCCCTTATTTAACAAATACACGCCCATCGAAGAGAAGGAGTTGACGGATTCCTTAGAAAAGACTCTAGAGAAAGGTGGACTGAAGAGCAGTGGCTTTTTTATGGAGGACATGAGCCGGCAGACAAAGAAGGAGAATGCATTTTTAGCGGGCTTGGGCCGAACTCGCAGGGTAATTTTAGGAGATAATTTGCTGAAAAACATGTCCTTTGCTGAAACTGAATCTATAATCGCTCATGAGGTGGGACATTATAGACATAAACATTTCTGGAAGCAGATAACGGCAGGTACTGTCCAGCAACTCGCGGTTTTTTTCCTTCTGAATATCCTCATGGGCAAGTACTTTCTGTCATTCCTCGAATCTCCAAGGGCCAACCTGGTTCTTTTTCCTATTTTTGTCCTCATGTTTGGCGGGATATCAGGCCTTCTTTTCAATCCTCTAAGCAACTGGCTCAGCCGTCATTTCGAAAGGCAGGCTGACTGGTATGCTCTTGCTGCGATTCCGAATCCTGAGGCTTTCTCTACGGCTTTGGCCGGGCTGGCGGATCGGAATTTATCCAACGCCTACCCTGTTTGGTGGGTGAAGTTGCTTTTTTATTCCCACCCTCCGATTGGAGAACGACTCCTTATTGCTGATCAATGGAAAAGAGGTGGAAAACGCAGTTCGTAACCTTCACCCTGTTTCCTCAAATCTTCATAGTCGTCTCAACGCTCATCAATGAATATCCGAACGTTCATTACGATGTGCACCCGAAATAATCGCGATCTTTCATTATTCAGGAAGTCCCTATATACACGGCAAGTCTTATCTTTGGACTAAAAAAGGGCACTCAAGTTGACAAAAAATGGCATTAGGTGGACCTCACGAATTGTAGGAAATATGTAATTGCAATAATATCAATAGGTTAAAATAATTTATGTCTTGGCATAAAAATTGCTCAAAAATTTCTTAGAATTCTGTGGATTAAGCCTGGGAAGCAGGGCTGACATGAGCATTTCTGAAAAAACAAAGAAAGATAATTCTACTGACTTAAAAAAGCTGACGAAACGGATAGACGAGTTGGAAACCGCTCTTGTCGAATGCAAACTGAGCGAGGATTCACTCAAAAAGAGCGAAAAAAATCTTCTTTCACTCCTCTTTTCTCTGGATGATATGGTCTTTGTTATGGGGATGGATGGAACCTTTAACAAGTATTTTCAATCAAGCGATAGGAGAGATCTCTTTGCTCCACCGAAGGCATTTCTTGGAAAACACTTTCGTGACGTTTTGCCTGATGATTTGGCAGAATCCTTCCAGAATGCGATCTACAAAATTGAGGATTACGGTAATGCCCAAGAATTTGATTTCACCCTAGAAATAGACCGTCGCGATATGTGGTTCCACACCAGCATCTGCCCACTCCAGAAACACTCCAGGGATTATTTCGGTTATGTGGTCGTGATGCGCAACATCACCGAGAGGAAACAGCGCGAGGAGGCTGTTAAAGAGAGCGAAGAACGATACCGGGCGGTGATGCAACAAAACACAGAGTGTATTTTTCTCGCCGATGTGGAGACCAGGGTGATTTTGGAGTCCAATCATGCTCTTCAGAGGATGCTGGGCTATTCACTTGAGGAGATACCCGGATTGAGCCTGTATGATTTCGTTGCCAACGGCGAAGATGATATCTACACCAAAATTATGCAAATTCTCAAAGATAGAAAATACTACAAAGGAGAGCTCCAGTACCGTCGAAAGGATGGCACTCTTGTCGATGTCGAGATCAGTGTGAACTTGATATCCTACCGAGGCAAGAAAGTCTTCTGCGTCATTTCTCGTGATATTACTCCGCGAAGGCTGGCCGAGAGACAATTGATCCATACGGCAACTCATGATCCATTGACCGGATTGACGAATAGATTGCTCTTTTATGACCGCATCGCCGTGGAGCTGGCAAGAGCGCGTAGAAATCAGACAAAAATCGCGCTTATCTACATCGATTTGGATAATTTTAAAGTGATCAACGATACCCTGGGACATAGCGCCGGAGATCAGCTTTTGAAGGATGTGGCTGAAAGATTGAGTCACCATATGCGTGAGAGCGATACTTTGGCTCGAATGGGAGGGGATGAATTTATGTATATCATATCTGATGTCAGTACTGCAGTTGATGCGGAGAGAGTGGCTCAAAAAGTCTTGGAAGCGGTGCGCAAACCCTTTTTGCTTGATGGCTCTTATCACCATGTTACGGCAAGCATAGGCATTGCTATCTATCCAGAAGACGGTAAGGATTCCGAAGCTTTGATGAAAGCCGCAGATTTGGCCATGTACTTTGCCAAGGATAAGGGAAGAGATAACTTTCTCCCATATGCTCCTGAAATGACGGTCAAAAACCTAGGATAGACTCAAATGCTCACCTCAAAAATCACCCCTAAAGGCTATTGACGGAAAAGGAGAGATTCGGCTACTTTAAGAGATGACATTAAAATAATTGTTACGATAAGTAACAAAAAATGTAACTTGGGAGCGGGAATGATCACTACAAGCAGGGGATTCATCCAAATTACTAAGAATGCTATTTGCGGGCCAAGGGATTTCGCAAAAAACTCAACCTTCAAAAAAATAGGGTGCAAAAATGATTCCAATGGGAAATAAAGTTATAAGAATCGTTTTCTTTTTTGCTCTGGTTCTCCTCGCGCAATCTGTTTTTTCAATTTCGTCTGGGAAAAAACTTATTGTCGTTTCCAATCAAGCTCCTGTCTATCTCGAGCCTGATCTGAAGAGCACGGTTATCGCGATGCTCGATAAGGGCTCCATTCTGACGTTGAGCAGCGAGCAAAAATTCAGACGAATCTTCAATTATGTCTATTTTACCTCCCAAAAAACCGGCTGCACAAAATCAGGTTACATACATGATTCCTATGTGGATAAGCTCTTCAATGTGACCAAGGTGATCACCATACAGGGTCAGTCTCAAAATACGAAGAACTCTATCAAATCGGACCTCTATTTGGACCAGTCCCTCTGGAGTATGAACAGCGCTCAGCTCCGGAACCTCAGAGGAGAGCCCATACACGAAGGGCAATCTCAGGGATACAGCATCATAGGGTACCGTCAAACGATCATGGATAGGGAATGTTTGATCGGGTTTTATTTTGAGGGAGGACGGTTAGTCGGTGCCAAATTCAGTTTTGTAGAGCAACGTGATAATAAAAACCAGAATATTGTGGACTACAAGAAGATCAAAGAGCTCATGATCCAGAAATACGGAAAGCCAGAGGAGGATAACATCTCCTGGAAAGATGCGGTCCACAAAGACAATATAGAGGAGTGGGGAAATGCCATCGGAATGGGCCACCTCAAATACTCTTCCAAATGGAGAAATGGGCGGGCTGAAGTTCTGCTCCAGCTCGCTGGCGCCGATGAGGAAATTTCGCTTGAGCTGACCTATAAGGTCACATCCTAACAAAATTTACTTGTTTTCTACGCCATCCCAACAGTAGGTGCACAATTTCTCTTTTGCCAACCCTATTGCCTGGACTAAATCGGAAAGCCGTTGATAGCGCAATGACGTCAGTTTAAGCCTTTTTCTGATCTGCTCAACCATGTTCTCGTATTTTTCTGAGTCAGGATTTGAATAGCTTGTGGGATCACCTTTTGTCCCTTCCAGCTCATAGATGGCTTTGCGGCCGGCCAGATCCAGCTCGGACCTCGATCGGGAAAAATTCAAGAATTTACAGCCATACACAAGAGGCGGGCAGGCAGGTCGCATGTGAACTTCACGAGCTCTCGATTCAAACAGACGCTGGATAGTATCTTGGAGTTGTGTGCCTCTGACAATTGAATCTTCACAGAACAGCAAACGCTTGTCTTCGATCAGTCCCTGGATAGGGATGAGCTTCATCTTGGCCACCAAATCTCTGATATCCTGGTTTTGCGGCATGAAGCTGCGGGGCCAGGTGGGTGTGTATTTAACGAATGGTCTTTTGAAAGGTATTCCAGCCTCGTTGGCATAACCCAGGCCGTGGCCTGTTCCAGAATCAGGTATTCCGGCAACCAGATCGATCTGCCGATCTTCTCTCTTTGCCAGGAATGCTCCACATTTGTTTCTGACGCTTTCGACGTTAATATGTTCATAGCTTGAAGCAGGAAAGCCATAATAGACCCAGAGGAAAGCACAGATTTGCATCTTGTCTCCGGGTTTCTTTTTTTGCTCCCATCCGTCCTCAGTCATGAGAACGATCTCACCCGGCCCCAGGTATCTCAGCACTTCATACTCCAGATTGGGGAATGCGCAGGTTTCTGAAGTTGCTGCGTAACCGGATGGTTTTTTTCCGATTATAACCGGAGTTCGGCCGTATTTGTCTCTGGCTGCAAATATACCTTCGTCGCTCAGCAACAGCAGAGAACAGGAGCCTTCGATAGCATCGAATGCCTTTTGTATACCATCTTCGATAGTCATTTCTTGATTGATTAAAGACGCGACCAGTTCTGTTGGGTTGATCTCGCCTCCGCTCATCTCAGCGAAATGAGTTACTTTTTGGCCGAATAGCTTTTTTGCTAGAGTTTCGGTGTTTTGAATAACGCCCACGGTGACAATCGCATAATTCCCCAGATGGGAACGGATGAGCACAGGTTGGTCTTCGAAGTCGCTGATAATCCCAATCCCTCGATTGCCACGCAGCTTGCTGATGTCATCCTCGAATTTAGAACGAAACTGTGCATTCTCAATATTATGAATGAACCTGGATATCCCTTCTGAGTTCTTAACAGCAAGGCCCCCCCGTTTGGTGCCTAGATGAGAGTGATAATCGGTACCGAAGAAAAGGTCGCTGACACAATCACCTTTAGAAGCCACACCAAATAAACCGCCCATATATTGCCTCCGCGTTTTTTCTGATGGATGAAGATATCCACCATCATCTCAGTCCACCGATTCAATATGACAGAAAACACAACCGGAGGCAAGAAGAATTCAACAGGGGTAAACATTTTCACATCCGGGAGAGAAAAGATCAGGCCGGATGAGAATTTGCTCACAGCAGCTTTGGCGGGGCGTTCTATCGGCGACTGGAAAATGCTCCCTCAGAAAAAAGATTTTGACTTGGGTTGAGATTGCGCTTTCCTTCTTGATCTGAAAGATTTAAAATAAAAACAGGAGGCGTAAAAGACGGATATGGAAGAAAACAAAAAAGTCTGGATAACAGGAATTGGTGTAATCATTCTAATCGTTGCGGTTGTGGCCATTTATTACCTTTTCTTTCAGGGTAAGACGAAAGAGGCGGCTCAAGCTGAAGAAGTCGTAGAGGCTAAACCAGTAGAATCCGTGGAGGAAGAGAAGTCTTTGGAAGGCCTGCCTGTGGAGCCCTTGGATGTGGCTCTGGATGAGAGTGATTCTGTCATTCGGGATCTCATCAAGGGTCTCTCCTCGCATCCCAAGCTTGCGGATTGGGCGGTCACTACCGATTTTGTCAGAAAGTTTGTCGCTGCCGTGGATAATGTTGCGAACGGCCAGAGTCCGCGTGCGCAGCTTGATTTTTTCAGGAGAGAGGGGAATTTTAAAGTCGTCGAGAAATCCGGACGCATTTATATCGACCCGTCCAGTTATTCCCGTTACAATCAGGTTGCCGAAGCTTTCGCCTCGCTGGATACAGAAGGGATTGTTCGTCTTTTGAGGCAGTCAAAGCTCATGATTCAAGAGGCCTACCGTGATTTAGGGTATCCAGACCAGGATTTTCAAGATACTCTGGTCAGGGCCATTCGAGAACTGCTTCGAGTCCCGGTTGTCAAAGATGTTCTCGTGCAAAAAAAAGTGGTTTCTTACGAAATGGTAGATCCCAACCTGGAGAAACTCAGCCAGGCCCAGAAACACCTCCTCCGGATGGGGCCCGAAAACGTTCAGAAGATTCAGTCCAAGCTGCGAGAGTTGGCTCTTGCTCTGGGAGTCTCCTCGTCCAAGCTTCCCTCTGGATAATTCCGAGAGTATTGTTTCAGAGCAGAGGCTGGTCTCTTTTTAGCCCTGCCGTGATGAGAGGAATTCTACTCATTACTCTCTTGGAAGGCCACAGGCAGCTGTAACTTCACGCGCAGTGTCATCAGAAGAGAAATAATCCATCAGGTTTGTCCACTTCTTCTGAAGTTTCAGGAGTTGTTGGAACAGATCCGTTTTAGACTGCAAATTATCATGGGCCAGGGCGATGTTGTGCAGGCATTCCATCGCACCGTCTTTATCGTCTTGACTCAGAAGCTCAACGGCCAGCATCTGGTTGGACCGGAATATTTTTTCCTCCAAATCCCCTCTCAAAAACTCTCCTGGATAGGGATCCAGATCTTCAGGAAAAACTCTGCTCAATCCCGAAATATCGACCTGAGCATCGAGCTTTTTTTTCTCAAAGACAAACCGAAGGATGTCTTCTCTCAGTCGCCGCCAGACTGGATATGCTTTCGGCGGTGCATCATGCTTGATCGAAAGTTGGTTATCCAGATAGGTCCTGTAACCGAACATCAGGGCGTTGATGAGGAAATCAATATCCTCGCCGCGGGGGATTGAGGGATCAAAAGGGACCCGGGTAAAAAGATCACGATGGATGACCATATTGCCTCCGAAGGCAAAGGGCGTTGCCTTCACACGAGGCGTTTTTGATATGATTTTTCTGAAGGCCCGGTTCATGCAATCGATTTTATTCCAGTAAGTCATCCAGGGTTCGATCCCTCTGTTAAGCAGGAAGTCATTATCTGGGTTTATGTAATAACCCGCCACAGCCAGTATTCGCTCGCCGTCAACGGTCTGACCAATATATTCTTGTGCTTTGTCCATGAAGCAGGGATCTTCAAATATTTCATCATCGTCGATAAGCACGGCAATGTCCGATCCCAGAATGTGGGGCAAAAGGACACACTGATTTCTGACGTTGGAGTAGCCGTTCAGCTGGATGAGAACATTCAGTTCATCGAGACCGTTTTGGGTTAAGTGGCGATGGATGTTTTGCTGTTGGGAATAGGAGTAAAGATAGGTCGGAATTTCCAGTTTCGCATCTTGAATGATTGAAGACAACTTCTGTTCAACGGCCTCTCGAATGTCCTCGGATGTGGCAACTCCGAGGATGACGCAATTGAAATTCGTATTTTGGAGGATAGAAAAACTGTCGAGGAGCCTCCCCAGAGTTCCCTCTTCATCGAGGGGAGTAGGGTGATCATACACTGAATCCATAGGTTGCCATCCGTCATCTTTTCTTCTTCCCCAGTAACTGGGAATGACCATTGTTGCTTTCATTCTGACCTCCTGACTGAGAGGGGCGCATTTTTTGGGGGTTTATCCATCATTCCTGTCAAAATGGCCTCGAGCACTTTGACCCCTTTCTCCCAAGCGAATTTTTCCTCAACGAGTTTTCGGCCAAGAGTGCGGATTTGATTGTACAGGGTGTTGTCGTGCAGCAGTCTATCGATTCCATACGAAAAATCCTCAGGATTGTCGGCTAGGATGATGTTTTTTCCGTTTTGAGCTGGAATTCCCTCCGATCCTAAAGATGTGGAAACAATCGGTCTGCCTACGGCCATCGCCTCGAGAATTTTGCCCCTGAACCCACCGCCAAGCCGAACGGGACAGATGAATATAGTACTCTTTTTGAGATAGGGCATCACATTATCGACACGGCCGGTGACCACGATCGCGGGGTCGTCTTCGAGTTTTTTGATCTCAGGCGGAGGGGCTTGGCCTACGACATAAAACTTCAATTCCGGAGACAGTTTTTTAACCGTTGGCCAAATTTCACGGGCAAAATAGAGCACAGCATCTGCATTGGGGTAGTGAAGGTAGTTGCCGACAAAGATGATGCTTTTCTCCTTTTCATCCGTATTTGAAAATGAAAAATGATCGACATCAACACCATGAGGTACGATATCAATGTCTAGAGTCCCCCGAATTTTCAAGAGCTCATTTTTTCCCTGCTGAGTCAGGGCGAGAACTTTATCGGCTTCCTCGTACATGTTGAATTCAAATTGCTTGAGGCCCTTCAGGTTCACGGCCTCTTGAAGCTTTCTCTTTCCCCAGCGGTGGTGACGAAAATCTTTAAGCCGCGCCAAGTAATAGCATTCGTGAACAGACATAACCCTGCGGACGGGTGGCAGCAATGGGTTTCTGTGGATGAACTGGCCCATCACCGAATATTCGGCAATGACGAAATCATACCGGTCTTTACACACCATATCGGCTATGGTTTTCGACATTTCAGGAGATTTGTGGACTCTCAAGAAATAATGGGGGACCGGCGAGAAAAAAAAGTCTTTGATTGCAGTTAGACTGGTTCGCTTCGGAGGGGGTGGGATGAGCCTCAAGTCATGGCAGTAATCCTGTACCGAGGGAATGTATTTCTTATCCTCTTCCTTAATGAAAGCCGCAAGGGATACTGTGTGGTTTTCAGAAAGGTGTTTGAGCCTGTTATAGATGATGATAGGACCACCTATAACTTTGGAATGGGGAAATTCTTTACAGGTGAGTAGAATCTTCATCAAGGCTCCTTTTTATCAAGATTGTTCATACCACTGGCCTCGATCCCTTGTCAACTTTCCCTCTCTAAAAGACGGATTTTCATCACAATGATAAAAAACAATGAGGGAAACCATCTCTTTCAGTGCTGTCAATATCTTGATCTTGCATTTGGCGTGTCCATCAGTTCAATCAGTCCTGCCAATTGAAAGGATCATCTCGGTCGAAATTGGGAATTAAAGATTTTCCTGGATTGATGGACACAGGTTGGAAGAAGAGTACGGCTGAATCCAGCTCCTTGGCCTTGACTAGAACAGCTTCGTATTCTGCGGGTGTGAGTGTCCGCTGCAAGTCTTGTGGCGCCAAGAAGCAGGGTTTGTATTGACTCATAAGGCTGAGGCCGATTGAATCATCGATATTCCGTTTCAGCCACTCTATCACGGCTTGCGAATCTTCTGTCTGTCCGGGCAGGACCAAGTGACGGATGATAACTCCTTCTTGAGCGATTTCTCGCTCATCGGTGATTAAGACAGGCCGCTGTTTGACCATTTCCTGAACGGCGTCTTTTGCGAACCGTGCATAGTTATCTACGTTTGAATATCTTTGAGCGACAGTGTCGGAAAAATATTTGAAATCGGGCAGGTAAAGATCCATAATACCTTCTAGCCGGCGAAGGATGTCCTTTTTTTCATAGCCGTTGGAATTGTAAACTAGCGGAAGGCGTAATCCCTTTGTGTAGGCGATTTTGAGAGCTTTCAAAATGGGGATGATCAGATGAGTCGGCGATACAAAGTTGATGTTTAGGGCCCCATTGTTTTGCAGATTCAACATCATGGACGCCAGTTCACTCTCTGATACAGGTTTGCCCTTTCCCTGCCAGCTCAGTTGGTAATTCTGGCAGAACAGGCATTTGAGGTGGCATCCCGTAAAAAAGATCGTTCCAGAGCCACAAGATCGACCGGCCCTTTTTGTCACCCGGCAGTCGGAATAGCCGCTTAGGATAGGCTCCTCACCCAGATGGAGCAACGTATGAGAGAGAGAAGCGCTGATTCCGGTTCGACAGTAGCCTCTCTCACCCTTTTTCCTGTTGACGCCGCATTCTCTCGGGCAGAGTCCGCAGTGTTCTTCGTGGACTGCTAAGCTGTCCAGGGCTTTGTCAATCCGTTCTATCTTGGTTGGGTTGTTCATGCTGTTCAGCGTGTATTGTCCGAGGACAGAAGAGTTGGAAAACAAAAGGTTGATTATCTCCAACTAAAAAACATATTTTATGATTAGGAATCCTGCCAGCAGCAGGACAAAGAACAAGAGGGCAAGCCAGTTAAAATACCTGTCAATAAATCCTTTGATGCCGGGTCCATACTTCCTGAACAGAGATGCCACGGCAAAAAATCGGAGTGAGCGGCTGATTGTGGATGCAATAATAAACAAGATGAAGTTCATTTTGAAGACGCCGGAGGCAATGGTGAAGATTTTATAGGGAATGGGTGTCAGGCCGGCCAGGAACACATACCAAAAACCTTGCACTTGATAATGGTTAAGGACATTCTGAAAACTTTCCGGCGAGAACCCGGGGATATATTTGAAGAAGAAGGAATCGACGGCTTCCCAAACACTGAAACCTATCAGGTAGCCAATCATTCCTCCGATCACGGATGCGACTGCTGTGTAGAGGGCAAAACGGAGTGATTTTTTGGGAGATCCCAGGCAGAGTGCGATCAAAAGAGGATCAGGAGGCACAGGGAAAAATGAGCTTTCGGCCAAGGAGAGCAAGGACAGGGCTTGAGGACCTCTTGGCGTATCGGCCCAATGGAGAACCCAATCGTACAGTTTTCTAAATAGTGTCATTTCAGATAGTGGAAAAAACGTCTAAAAAGTCCCTGTTTTTCAGTGTCTCGTAATCTGTAAGATCTTTGTGCAAGGGGGTGATCGTCACATATCCCTGCTTGATGACCATGACATCACTGTCCGCTTCGCCAATAGCTTTGGGATTGCCAGTACCAATCCAGTAATAGATTCTGTTTCTTGGATCTTGCCTTTCTGATATTTCTGGATTGTATCTTTTCTGCCCGAGTTTGACGAACCTGACACCCTTGATCGGAGGAGGCGGGATGTTTATGTTCAGAGTTGTCCCTTCGGGAAGTGAGTTCGTAAGAATTTTATTCATCAGGGAGAGGCAGATTTTGACTGCGTGATCATAGCGAAATTCACCGTTGTCATCGTGCAGGACAGATACGGCCATGCTCGGAATCTGAAGAAATGAACCTTGGAGAGCACCTGCCACTGTACCTGAATAGGAAATGTCCTGCTGGCCGAGGTTGGGGCCGGGATTGATTCCCGATATGAGCAAGTCCGGTTTCCGGGGCAAGATTTTTTGGATTGCCAGATAGACGCAGTCGGCCGGTGTCCCATCCACGGCGTATATGTTGTCTCTGATGTTTTTCACACGAAGAGGACGGTGCAGGTTCAATGCAAGAGACGTGGCGCTTCGCTCCTGGTCTGGCGCCACGATGTATGTCAGTGCTTCTTTTTCAAGATGACGGGCAAGGGCCTCCATGCCCTGCGAGTAGAATCCGTCATCATTCGTTAAAAGTATGAGTGGCTTTGCCATATCCGTTTTCTTTTTTCAGTCATTCCAGTGATATCCACTGACTACAAAGGCTCGAATGACAGTGCATTTTAACATCCCTTTTCCAATAATAAAACCAATTTTTCCGGGATCAAGACATCTCTGTTTTTGTGCCTTCCGAAATTGCAGGATAGGATCTGAACCGGCATCTTTCTGTTTGTCTGTCTCGTAGGGGGATGGAGTCGTCTTCGGCTGGGGTGAACGGTAATTGGCGCAATTCCTTTTGTCATGAATGTGCGGCGGTTAAGAAGATGAAGGACGGTCTTTGGGGATCGATCCAGTGATGAGACCGAGTGACGTACGCAGCTGATCGATGTCTGTTGTGGGTTTTTGACAGGTGTGATTCGAACAGACGTAGGCAGTGGCCTTCCCTTCAAGACTTTGGTATTGGGCCGTGAATGGCGCTAAGCCATGAATGGGAAGATCGCCGGCCTCCGCCGGGACGAACAAGACGATCATATTGGGGAGAAATTCTTTGCGCAGCGAATTCAGCATCAAGGTTGTATCTTGAGCTTTGGGTGCTCCGGAAATGACGACTTCATGAGAAGGACCTAACAAAAAGTCGGTAGCGCTGAGCATCATGGTGAATCCGGATGGGTAGGCGCCTACTTTCATGCCAAACTGAGCACTGATCCGTTCGGCTTTTTCCTCGAGATCTCCGTTAGAAGCCATCCGGGCCAAGCGAAGAAAATTCAGCATGGATACGGAGTTACTCGATGGCACTGCGCCGTCAAAGCCTTCCTTCTCACGCAGCAAGAGAGGCTCCCCTGATTCGGGTGTGAAATAAAGCCCCCCCTTTTCTTTGTCCCAGAAGTGATGGATGAAGTACTGATTAAGCTCTAGTGCCGACTGAAGATGCCGCTCATCAAATGTGGCTTCATAAAGCTCGATCAATCCCCACACCATAAAGGAATAGTCATCGGCAAAGCCGTTGGTTCTAGATTCACCATCACAGTGACTATGGAGAAGGCCGCCGTCTGGTTGGCGAAGGGAATCCAAGATGAAATCGGCTGCTCGGGCTGCAGCCCTGGCTAAGTCAGGCCTGTTGAAAGCCTGGGCTGCCTTTGACAGGGCTGCGATCATAAGGCCATTCCAGTCAGATAGAATCTTAGTATCCTTTAAAGGATGAACTCTTTTTCGGCGGATCTCAAACATTTTTTTTTGGAGATCTTGAACTTGATTCTCCAATTGTAGGTGTTTCATTTTTTTTTGTGACGCCAATTCCTCCAGAGACATGATTTGATGAGGAATGTTGACATCCATTTTTTCTGCTGTGCTCTCCGCAGTGAAATTTCCCTCCTTTCTGATGGCGAACACTTTTCTGGCCAGCTGAGCCTCCTCTTCACTGCATTCTCTTTGGATTTCGTCCCAGGACCAGGTGTAAAATTTGCCTTCGACTCCTTCACTGTCGGCGTCTTCAGCGGAAAAAAAGGCGCCTTCCGATGATGTCATATCGCGGAGAACATAGGTCAAAATTTCTTCGGCCGTTTTTTTGTAAAAAGGCTTTTTGGTGGCTTGGTAGGCTTCGGTATACGCCATGACAAGAAGGGCCTGGTCATAGATCATTTTTTCAAAATGAGGAAGGAACCACTTGGTGTCCGTCGAATAGCGATGATAGCCATATCCGATGTGGTCGAAGATACCACCCATCCTCATGGCCTGAAGCGTCTTTTCGACCATCTCGAGAGCAAAATCATTTCCCCGGCGTTTCCAATAGCGGAGCAGAAAGAGAAGAGTGTGCGGCGTCGGGAATTTAGGGGCTTGACCGAAACCGCCGTTTTGGGCATCAAAGCTCCGTGCCAACTGCTGGTAGGCCAAATCCAGTGTCTTTTCTCCCAGTGGCTGTATTCCGAGGGTCGTAGATTGCTGCTTGAGGGCGTCTATGATTTTGTCGGTAGAGGAGAGGAGATCATGGCGATTTTTTTTCCACATATCTCCCACACGAGGAACTAGCTCCAACATCCCGAGCTGATTGGCTCTTCCTTTTCTTGGGATGTATGTGCCGGCGAAGAAGGGCTTTTTTTCAGCGGTCATGATGATGGTGAGCGGCCACCCCCCGCTTCCTGTCATGAGTTGACAGACCTTCATGTAGACATTATCGACATCGGGCCGCTCTTCGCGATCCACTTTAATGGAAATGAAAACCTCGTTCATCAATGTGGCTACTCCCCTGTCTTCGAAGGATTCCCGTTCCATCACATGGCACCAGTGACAGGTGGAATAGCCGATAGATAGAAAGATAGGCTTGTCCTCTTGACGGGCCTTGATGAAGGCCTCTTCTCCCCACGGAAACCAGTCGACGGGATTAGAGGCATGCTGACGCAAATAAGGGCTCTTTTCGTTGGCGAGACGGTTCTGTGTCATCTGGATATTCCTTACGCTCTGATCATGATCAAAAGCATTTTGAAGGGAGAAACCGCTCGAAGAGCATGGGGTTTCTTGGCGGGCATGATGACCATCTCTCCCGATTTGATGGGGATGGGATTACCCGAAATGGTGATTTCTGCTTCTCCGTCTACACAAAAGACCGTGGCATCAAAAGGCGCAGTGTGTTCAGATAGACCTTGCCCTTCATCGAAGGCAAACAGCGTCAAAGTTCCGGTTTTCTGTGAAATAATCTCCCGGCTGACCACAGAGCCTTTCTGGTAATCGATGAAGTCCAATAAGTTGAATGCTTTTGTTTTCAAGTCATCCATGTTTAACTCCTGGCGTCAATCATACAAGCGTTATTATACGACTAAAACTATATTTTTTCTAATGTTAATAAAATCTTTTCCGCGCAGGAAAGACTTTCCCAGACCTGGATTAAGAGTGGTCGGGACGGGCGGATTTGAACCGCCGACCCCACGCACCCCAAGCGTGTGCGCTACCAGGCTGCGCCACGTCCCGACCAAAGAGCACTTATTATATCAAAAAACATCAAAACTCCAAACGGACTTTTCTCCTGGATTAGTTCCCTATCGAGGAATAAATGCAATTTGAAACTGATTTTTATTCTTCGAGGGCAGAAGCGATATCTTTTAACTGCTCACGGACACTATAGAGGGTTTTCCTCAAGCGGTCTGGGTGGATGTTGGCCGCTTTGGTGATTCCCAATTCTGCTTCCAATTTCCGCTTGGCACCGGCTAAAGTGAGTCCCTCTTCTTCCACAAGCTCTTTCAGCCTCAAAATAATAGAGAGATCTTTTTTCCTGAATATTTTGTGGCCTGTGCCTGTTTGGCCGGATTGGATGAAATAGAATTCATTTTCCCAGGATTCAATAATTTTGGTGTCAAGTTTTGTTATTCGGCTTACTTCGTCCAGCTTGTAAACGAGTTTGTCCGAATCATCAACTGTTTTCATCTGCGCTTAACTATATCGTATTGCTTTTAGGAATAATTGCGTAAATTCAATCGCTACATTAACATGGATGATTGACAACGTCAAGATCCCTTTTTCCCGATCTGTTTTCTCAAATGACATTTAATGAAAGCCGAAAAAGGAAGTCCTTTCCGGACGTCGTGCGCAAGGGGAAAGGTTGGCTAAAGCACGTTTTAATCCCCTTTCATCGATGACTCTTGAAGCACCCTGCGTGATTTAAAAGGGCCGAGACTCGCTCCAGGTTGGCCAATTTGATCTTCGAATATCAGGGCAGGCTTTAGACTGTTTTTCCTGAATCCTGATGGAGGTGACCAATCGATGATGATTCTGTATAATTCATTATAGTCATGAAAAGCGATGAGAAAAGGCATACTCCGTTAGCGGAGAGGATGCGGCCCGAAAACCTCGACCAATTCTATGGCCAGGAACACCTGATAGGGGAGGGAAAAATTCTTTCCCAGCTTATCAAGGCGGATCAACTGGTGTCCATCATTTTTTGGGGACCTCCTGGATCCGGTAAAACGACACTTGGTCATATCTTGGCCAAGAACTTCAATTTCCCCTGTCTCTTTTTCAGCGCTGTCCTGTCCAGCATCAAGGATGTGAAAGCCGTGATGGCCAAAGCAGAGGATCATAAGAGGCTTTTTGGACAGCCTTCAGTTCTGTTTATCGATGAGATCCATCGCTTCAACAAGGCGCAGCAGGGGGCCTTTTTACCTTATGTCGAGAAGGGAGACATCATCCTTTTCGGCTCCACGACAGAAAACCCGTCTTTTGAGGTCATCGCCCCCCTGTTATCCCGTACTCGTGTTCTTCTGCTGAATCCTCTGTCCGAAGAAACGCTTGAACGGATTTGCCACGAGGCATTGAAAGATAAGGAACGGGGATTGGGCCAATTGGACCTGAAGATAAATGCCGAGGCTCTTCAAATGATCATCGATTATGCCAATGGAGACGCACGGAGGGCCTTGAACACTCTTGAGATATCAGCCAATCTAGCTCAATCCGGTCAAATCACCTCTGGTGTGGTCAAAGAAGCCCTGCAAAAACGGGTTCTTCTTTACGATAAGGATGGGGAAGAGCACTTTAATCTCATATCGGCCCTGCACAAGAGTCTGCGGAACAGTGATGTGGATGCCTCCCTGTACTGGCTGGCACGCATGATTTCCGCAGGGGAAGATCCTCTCTACATAGCCAGAAGGATGATTCGTTTTGCTTCCGAAGATATAGGGCTCGCCGATCCTCAAGCGCTAGCCATTGCCCTGAATGCCAAGGAGGCTTATGACTTTATCGGTTCTCCTGAAGGAGAGTTGGCCCTTGCTGAGGCTATCATCTATATGGCCTCCGCTCCCAAAAGCAACAGCGCTTACATAGCCTTTTTGCGGGCTAAAAGGGATGTCGAGTCCAGCCCCTACGAACCTGTTCCCCTTCATCTCCGTAATCCGGTGACCAAGCTGATGAAGGACGTCGGGTACGGAGAGGACTATCAATACGCGCATGATTATGAGCATTCCACGACAGACATGGAGACCTTTCCCGAGAAACTCAAAGGCAGGAAATACTATCAACCGGGTAGTTTAGGGCTGGAAAAAGAAATCAAGAAGCGAATCGAGTGGTGGAACAATCTCAAAAAATCGATCAAGCACAAGTCAAAGTGTGAACCCAAGGAAAACATCACTTCCGAATCGAAAGACAAATAATTACCCGACATATGCAATGAAATTTTATTTGAATTACGACTTGGGGGTTGATTCCTTGAGAAGGTAGTAAATCTCCCAGGAGATTTCGTCAGCTACACAGCCGATACAGGATTTTTCTGTGGTGGCCAATTCCTCATCTTCGATCTTTTCTTTGATGATTTTTTTGACCCTCTTTTTTATCTTGTAGAGTAGGATGTAATTGATCATTTCTTTCCTTCGAATGATAGCAACTTCCCCTTCGGATGTAAAGTTTGAGGAAGAGGAGAAAAAAATGCTATCATATCTTTTCTTTAAGAGAATGAAAAAGCCTATTCTCGTTGCATTTCTCGCTCTAATCTTAGCCTCGTGTTCTCTGTTTCGAGCGAAGATTCCCCCCTATCCCACAGGTATTGTTTTTCCTCTGGAGATAGCCTCCGAAATTGAGTATCAAGGAGAAATCATCAATCCCATGCAGACAGAGGAGAGTCGTATTTATGTCGCGACAAGAAGCGGTTTTCTGTACTGCTTTGACGGCATTAAAAAACAAAAAATATGGGAGCTTAGAGTATCGCGGAATCTTGACATTTCTCCCTGCCTTGGGCAGGATTCTCTCTATGTTTTTGACAATAAGAGTACTCTATTCTGTGTGGATAAAAACGGGAGTCTGCTCTGGCAGAAAAGTATCGGTGCCCGTATCACAAGCGATGTCGTCAATAAAGGAGATCGGATATTCCTGGGAACTCAAGATGGAAGATTGATAACTTTCAGATCCAGTCAGGGAGAAAAAATCTGGGAGTATCAAGCCGGGACGGCCATCCAATCCAATTTGGTCGTGACGTCGGGATCGCTTGCCTTCGGGGGAGAGGATGGCCATCTTTATCTTCTGGACTTGGGGGGCAAACTCATTAAAAAATTCGATATTGGAGGGATAACCGGACATACGTTGGCCGCAGACGGCCCTTATCTTTATCTCGGGACAGAAACCAAAGAAATTTTCTGTTTCGATTTGGTGAAGAACAAACAGAAATGGAAGATCAAGGCTGGAGGAAGACTTCTCATCCCCCCGGTCTTTGATGAAAAAAGGGGTTTCTTCTCCTGTCTGAACAATGTCCTCTACTGTTTGAACAAAAAAAACGGAACAATCGAGTGGTGGAGTGCAGTCCCCTCGAGGAGTGTGTACCCTTTGGTCATTATCGAAAAAAGAATTGTCGTCACCTCTCTCTCTTCTGTGTTGATGAGTTTTAACACCCACACCGGAGAGACCATCGGCACGTTTGAGGCTGAGCGTGAAATCCGTTCGAATCCCCTATGGATTCAGCCCTATCTCCTCATTAACCTCTATGACCCCCGTTATGACAAAGGGACGTTGCTCATCGTCCAAAAAAAGGTGGCTGTAACATTGAAGGCGTCCTTGACATCTCCACAAAAGATCAACACCCAGATCCTGTTTACAGCGACACCCTCAGGATTCCATCTGCCAGAGTACAAATTCTCTATCAGCCGTTTGCAGAAAGTGTATATCAATCCCACCTTTTTTATCTTTTTTAAAGAAGAGGGGACGGAAGAGATCGTTCAGGAGAAGTCAGAAAAAAACACTTGGGAATGGTTTCCTGAGAAAGAAGGGCTCTATGGCATCGGAGTCAAGGTGACCGATGAGAAGGAAGAAACCCAGACGGCTGTTCCCTTTCTGATCCAAAAAGAAGAACCGCAAGTGACGCTGGCCTTTTCAAAGACTTCTCCTCAACCGGTGGGTGAGGACATTCAATTCACGGCCACAGTTAAGGGATTTGAAGAGCCTTCTCTTGAGTTCATTCTTCATCGAGTTTTTATAATGCGCTTTCATGCTACGTCTTTCATTTTTCTGAGCAGGCAAAAAAGCGTTGTCCAGGAAAAATCCAATTCCAACCTGTGGACCTGGAGCCCTGATAAAACAGGGCTGTTTGCCGTTGAAGTTGTGGTTGAAGACAAAGCGGAGAAGAAAACGGCCCTCTCCTTATTCCGGATAAAAAAGAAGGCCGAATCCGGGGAGGAGAAAAAATGAACCGTAATCCGCTGAAGTGACTTGCCTTAGGCGACAATTTATGGAAAGTTACTTAAATAAAAAGAGTGAATGACCACGGATGTATTCTGCAAAAAAAATCACAAAGGAGGATTGATATGAATCGTGATGAAGCCTTATCGCTGGTCAAACAGCATCTTAAAAACAAGAATCTCGTCAAACATTCTCTCGCTGTCGAAGCTTGTATGAGAGCTATGGCCGAGAGATTCGAGGGAGACACGGATAAATGGGGTCTTGCAGGCCTCCTGCACGATCTTGACTATGAGATAACTGAAAAAAGCCCCGAGCTACACACGACAGAAACGGTTAAAGTTCTGGAAGAGCACGGCATCGATCCTGACATCATACATACTGTCAAAGCCCACGCGGCGATGGTTCCCTGTGAGAGCAAAATGGATTACTCGATTTTTTCCATCGATCCACTCACAGGCCTTATTATTGCGGCCACTCTCATGCACCCGACCAAGAAACTGAATGATGTGGACTTGGGATTTGTAAAGAGGCGTTACAAGGAAAAGAGCTTTGCCCGGGGTGCCAAAAGGGAGGAGATCGAGCAAATCACGAATATTGGTATGGATTTGGACGAATTTATCACCATATGTCTAGAGGCCATGCAGGGTATCCATAAGGACCTCGGTCTTTAAGTTGGCTCATCAAATTCAGCTTGTCGATAGATGCGGAGATGCTGGGTTGAATCATTATCTGCGGTCGGCGAAGAACCCCCCATTGACATTATCCACCTTTCACAGACAATGACTCATTTTGCTGATTCTTCCGCCTCCTGCGGCTCAAAAGGATGAACATTCACCTAGTGTGTATCTCCGGTCAAAGACCTTTAAACGCTCCGGTTAATCAAATATTGTCCGATGGATATTGCGCTGGAAGAGGAAAGACCCAGGGCATTAATCCTTTTGATGAACTCTTTCCGTGAATAATGTATAATTGTGGCCCCTTGGTGCCAATGTTCAGAGAGATGCTTTTTAATCTGGATGCACAGGGAATGAATTCTCAATGAATTTTTATAACGAAAGGAGGATTTTTCAATGAACGGAATCATACAAATACCTCGTCCCTCGAACGAGCCAATTCTGGGCTATGGACCCGGATCGCCAGAGAAAGCTTCGTTAAAGGCTCAGTTGACAAAGATGCTGGGCGAAGAAATTGAGATCCCTCTCATTATTGGAGGGAACGAGGTCAAAACAGCGAACTTGGCCGACTGTCGAGTTCCGCATGACCATCAGCATGTTTTGGGTCGTTACCATAAGGCAGGGCCTGCAGAGATCGACATGGCTGTCGAAGCAGCGATTGCAGCCTGGAAAGAGTGGTCGGAAATGGATTGGGTTTCCCGGGCCTCTATCTTTCTGCGGGCAGCTGAATTGCTGGCGACGAAATATCGCGATATTTTAAATGCCTCGACGATGCTCGGGCAATCCAAGACAGCCCATCAAGCGGAGATCGATTCTGCCTGCGAACTCATCGATTTTTACCGCTATAACCCGTATTACATGACCACTATCTACAAAGAGCAACCGGATAATTCTGCGGCGACCTGGAATTACATGGAATACCGTCCTCTGGAAGGTTTTGTGTTTGCGGTAACGCCCTTCAATTTTACCTCGATCGCGGGGAATCTGCCCACTTCGCCGGCAATGATGGGAAATGTTGTCCTGTGGAAGCCCGCTTCGTCCGCTGTCTATTCAGCTTATTTCCTAATGAAGCTCTGGAAGGAAGCAGGCTTACCCGACGGTGTCATCAATTTCATTCCTGGACCGGGCCGGTATGTGGGAGATCCTGTTCTGGAAAAGACCGAGCTGGCAGGTGTCCACTTCACTGGCAGTACGGCCGTGTTTCAGGGTATGTGGAAAACCGTCGGAGCCAGCATCATGAACTATAAAAGTTATCCGAGGATTGTCGGCGAGACGGGAGGCAAGGATTTTGTCTTTGTCCATTCGTCCGCGGATATCGCAGCAACCGCCACTGCTCTCATTCGAGGCGCTTTTGAATACCAGGGACAGAAGTGTTCGGCAGCCAGCCGCGCTTATGTGCCTGCGGATATCTGGCCTGCCCTGAAAGAAAATCTCTTGGATGAGCTCAAAACCGTAAAAATGGGAGATATCACCGACTTCACCAATTTCATGGGAGCTGTCATCGATAAGCCCGCTTTTGACACGATCGTTGAATATATTGAATTCGCCAAACAATCGGAAGCGGCCGAAATCATTTTTGGCGGAGAATACGACGATTCCAAGGGGTATTTCATAAGCCCCACAGTCGTGGTGGCTTCAGATCCCAGGCACAAACTCATGGTCGAAGAGATATTTGGTCCTGTCCTGACTATCTATGTCTATCCTGAAAGCCGGTATACCGAGACCCTTGAGCTCTGTGATACCACATCTCCCTACGGATTGACAGGGGCGATTTATGCCAATGACCGGAAGGCAATCGTCGAAGCCTTCAGAGCGCTTCGTCATTCAGCAGGCAATTTTTACATCAACGACAAGCCCACTGGAGCGGTCGTCGGACAGCAGCCCTTTGGGGGAGCCCGAGGCTCGGGCACCAACGATAAAGCCGGATCATTCATGAATTTGCTCCGTTGGGTGAGTGCCCGAACGATCAAGGAAAACCTCAACCCGCCCAAAGATTACCGGTATCCTTTCCTGGGTTAAGTGTAAATATGGAAAGGGCCATACCTTGGATATGGATATTGCTGTGTAGCTTTATTTGGGTCCTGTTTGAGGTTCTAACCGACGGAGTTTTATTCGAGGAAATGATGCCGCATTCCTCTGTCTGGCTTTCAGCATGGGTGCCGTTTGTGCATGCGGTGGGGAGGGGAGTCACGAACAAGCCGGATTCCTTTGCTCTTTGTTTGAATAATTAAAAAAAATGGCGAAGCCGGACTTGGATGAACCTGAGGATAGAAAAGCGAATATTGGGGAGGCAATATGAGAATTAAGGTAAATCGAGACAAATGTACCGGCTGCAGGCTTTGCTTGCAGGTTTGTGCTATCGAGCACTTTATGGAGATAAATCCGAAGAAAGCAGCGCTGCGAGTCGAAGCAAAATTTCCCGAGCCAGGAAAATTTCGCCCGTTTATCTGCACTCAATGCGGCAAATGTGCTGAAGTATGCCCGGAGGATGCTGTTTACAGGAATGAGGCCGGCGGCTATGTCGTCGATAAGGATAAGTGCACGAATTGCGGAGATTGTGTCATAGCCTGCTCAGTGAAGGTTATCTGCCAGCACCCGGACCTTGAATATGTGATTAAGTGTGACTTTTGTATGGAATGCACTAAAGTGTGCAACACGGGCGCTCTTGTTGAATGGGAGAGGAAGCCGGCTGTCAAGGAAAAGGAGGCTAGAAATGAATAACGGACTTGCTGGAACAACTTTGCGAGTCAACCTTACCACTGGTGAAATACAGCACCTCCCAACCGATGAAGAGCTTTTTCGGCGTTGGCATGGCGGCCGTGGTGTGATAGCAAAGGTTTTGTATGATGAGGTGCCCCGTGACAGCGATCCCCTCGGTCCGGAAAACATTTTTATCGTGAATGTCGGGGTCATGAGCGGTTGTTATATACCTGCGGGTTCCAAGACCGAATTCGGATCGATATCGCCGCTCACCAACGGGCATGGTGATTCCAATATGGGCGGCCATTTTGGTCCAATGCTCAAATTTGCAGGATACGATATGATCATCTTCAGCGGCATTTCGCCAAAACCAGTTTTTCTCTTTGTGGATAATGATACGGTTGAGTTGCGGGATGCGTCTCAGTACTGGGGAAAAGGATCACTCGATACCGAGAAACAAATGAAAGATGACCTCGGTGAAGATTTTGAAATTGCGACTATCGGCCCTGCGGGGGAGAACGGAGTTTTGTTTTCATGCATCACGCATGATTTCGGCCGCCAGGCGGGAAGAACAGGACAGGGAGCTGTCATGGGCTCAAAAAAATTGAAGGCCATAGCTGTACGCGGGAATCGCTCCATTCGTGTCCATGACCTCGAAACGCTCAAAAGACAGGTTGCGGATATAATCCAACGTACGAAAAAGCACCCGAACATGGAACCCTGGCAGAAATATGGCACGTCGTTTTTCATCCGGTGGTCGAATGACAATGCCGTTCTTCCGGCCTATAATTTTAAAACAACCTATTACGAAGATGCGGATAAGATCGACGGTGACCAGCTTATTGAGAAATGCCTTGTTACGCATAAGGCATGCTTTGGCTGTTGGATGAACTGTGGTAAGTACACTAAGGCGGTTGTTCCAGGAAAACCCGCTGTCTATCTTGAAGGCCCTGAATACGAAACGGGTGCAACCTGCGGTTCCAACCTGGGAATGAAAGATATCAATCATGTCGCGTACATCAACTGGATGCTGGATAACCTGGGGATGGATTCGATGTCCGGCGGTGGGGTTACCGCTTTTGCCATGGAGTGTTTTGAGCGGGGGCTTATCACCAAAGATGACCTCGAAGGGCACACTTTGAATTGGGGGTCCTTGGATGATGTCGAACATTTCCTGGATATGATAGCCTACAAGCGGAATAGGGGAGCATGGTTTGCCGGAGGGAGCAAGAGGGCAGCTGAAACGATAGGGCATGACAGTGAAAAGTTCGCCATGCAGGTAAAGGGCCAGGAGATGTCCGGGTACGACGGTCGCTGGGCTCCGGGCATGCTGCTTTCCTACATGACGGCTGACATCGGTGCCCATCATAACCGTTCCTGGACGATCACCGTCGATATGGCGGAGGGAAGGGAGAGCGTCGAAGGCAGGGCAAAAATAGTGGTATACCTTCAACATATTCGCCCGCTTTTCGATACCTGGTGTATTTGCCGTCTGTTCTGGGGAGAGCTGGACATCTCACCGGAGGAGATTGTCGAATCGCTCAATCACATAACCGGGTGGGGCGTGACTGTGGACGATTCCCTGCGAACCTCTGAAATGATCTGGAACTTGAACCGCTGTCATTACATAGAGAGGAACCTGGACAACGGCCGCGCTTTTGACTATCCTCCGGCCCGCTCCTGGGAGGATAAAATATCCAGTGGCCCGGGAAAAGGAAAAGGTTTGACCAAAGATCAAGTGGAAAAGATGCTGGATGAATATTACGAAGCACGCGGATGGGACGAAAATGGCAACCCGACACGGGATGTTTTAGAGGATTTGGGACTGGACTTTGCCGCCGACAACTTGGAAAGAATCGGATTTCTCGGGAATCCCATACTAGGCGGAATACCGCCTGTGCGAGGTGAAAAATACAAACCAAAGGCGTTCTAGCCTTTCCGGACCTGGATTATTTTCGAGTCATGAGAGAGTGGATAGATGGTCATATACCTTAAGGCCGGAGGCAATCTGCGAGTTAGCTTGAAGCCGGACATCGATTATTACACCCGCCGCGTGGTGACAGAAGAAGGGAAAAGCATAAGGGAAATCTTGACAGATATCGATATAAATCCTGCGCTTATCGCTTTTGTGTATACCGATGGCAAAGTGAAAGGGTTGCATTATATTCCTTCAGACGGCCAAACCTTAACACTCCAACCACCCGTGGCAGGAGGATAGCTCGGGTGCGGAAGGAAGTTTTTTCTTGTCCTTCAAGTGCATGTCCGCCAAAGCAGAGCAGAACCACCTTTTACTCGGTGAGACGAACTGGCCTTTGCAAGGCCTAAAATGGATATCGCTGAATGCATCTTGCGGCTAGAATTTGGATTCTGGAGACGATCAATTGACACAGGAAAAGAAGATTTCCCTGGATATTCAGGTTGAAGATCTTGCCCTGCAGTACCCGGAAGCCGTTGGCTTTTTGATAAAACAGGGAGTACGGTGCATCCGATGCGGAGAACCTGTCTGGGGAACGCTGGGCGACCTTCTCAAGGAAACAGGAATTAAAAATCCGCAAGCCTTAGTCGATAGGTTGAGCACATATATCAAACAACGCCGCAAGAATTTCTCGTGAATCGGCCTTGGTGTTGGCTGCTTGAGCCCAAGCGTATTTGCTTGAATTTCTGTTACTCCCCTATTGCAAATCTGCTTTTTGTCAATTTCCTAAGCAGGGCAAGCCCTTCAGTTTGGCAGCCTTCAAAAAAGAAATGCAGCCTCTAAAGAGTGAACGAATGGAGAGAAATTTCGTATTATATATATTGACGAATAAAAAAAATACTCGAGAATTTCAGTATAAAAGTGGAGATAATGATGGCAAAAAAATTGTTTAGATCTCAAAACAAAAAGATATTCGGCGGTGTCTGCGGAGGGCTCGCCGATTACTTTGACATCGATGTTTCTCTGCTGCGCCTTCTCTTTGTGGCCTTCACTTTGTTGACCGCAGTTCTGCCTTTCGCTATCTTTTACATCATAGCCTGGATTATCGTCCCCTTGCAGAGGGAGGTTGTGTCCGCCGCGAAAAAGGAGTCCTAAGGCTGTCATGTTGTTTTTTTCGGATAAAATGCCTGCATAGATCTGGTATTGCCAGCATTAGAAGGGAATGCTGGGATATCGCTTTCCTGCATCATCCAAAAGGGATTCACAGCTTCTTCCGATAAGGGGAAACGGATTGACTTCAGAGGAATATTTCGCTATTGTAAAGGGACTATTTTGAACACCTAATTGAAAAAACCTGGATGATTTAGGCACAGAAGGATATGTCCGATAACAAGGAGATTCCATTCAGGCACATTGCCATTGATGGCTTGTTGCGCAGCGGAAAAACACAGCTGGCGAACATTTTGGCCAAGCGGATCAGTGGCCGGGTCATCCTAGACAGCACAGAGAATCCCTATCTGAAGGATTTTTATGAAGAAAAAGAAGGGGCCGCATTCCTGACCCAACTTGTTTTTTTGGTGAACAGATACCATCAGCAGTCGGGATTAATGCAAAGAAGCCTGTTCGATGAACGCATCATCTGTGACTATATTTTTGAAAAGGATAAAATTTACGCCTACCAAACACTAACGGATGATGAACTCATTGTCTATGAGAAAATTTACAGTGTGTTTTCCGAAAGGATTAGCAGACCCGATCTGACGATTTACCTTCAGATTTCTCTGCCTGTACTCATGAGAAAAATTGAGAAGGAGGGGAGTGAACTGGAGAAGAATATCTCCGAGAAATACCTTGAGGACATCGTCGAGGCGTATGACTATTTTTTCTTCAATTATCAAGCAACGCCACTCCTCGTGGTCAAATCTGATAATCTTGATTTCAGAAGAGATGAAGATGTCGAAGACCTCATCGAAAAAATATTCCAGATGAAGAAGGATACGCTTTATTATGTCCCTTTGAGCCAAGCGACCAAAGGTTTGAAGGAAAAATAGACAAAATTAACATACATATCGGTCGGAAGTTAGCTGACTTTACCTCAATCCTGGTTGAAGAGACAGGATGGGGAGAAAGGAATGATCATGCCTGATAAGAAAAACCAAAAAGTGACAGTGCCAATCCTTTTGGAGATGAAGAGTAAGGGGGAGAAAATCACGGCTCTCACCGCCTATGATTTTCCCACAGCTAAGATTTTGGATGCGGCAGGTGTGGATGTCATCCTGGTGGGCGATTCTTTGGGGATGGTTGTATTGGGATATGATAACACCATTCCGGTAACCATGGAGGATATGATTCATCACACGAAAGCCGTAGCAAGGGGAACCAGGAGAGCACTCATCGTGGGCGATATGCCCTATTTTTCGTACCATGTCTCAGAAGCAGAATCCGTCCGCAACGCCTCTCGATTCCTGAAGGAGGCAGGCGCCCATGCTGTGAAGATTGAGGGGGCCTCGAGGCCCCGCTTGAACTTGGTCAGGGCTCTTGTCGAGGCTGAAATCCCGGTTATGGGCCACATCGGTTTGACTCCACAGTCCATCCTACATTTAGGCCAATTTAAGGTGAGGGGAAAGGAACTCGAGGAAGCTAAACGGATTATGAAAGAAGCGCAAAATCTGGAACGGGCGGGCGTATTTTCAGTCATTCTGGAGTGTGTCCCCCTGGAATTGGCCCGGATCATAACCGATAAACTCAACATCCCTACTATCGGTATCGGTGCCGGCCCCGATTGTGATGGTCAGATTCTTGTCTTTCATGATCTTGTCGGTTACCTGGATACCTACATGCCGAAATTCGTTAAAAAATATGCCAATCTCTATGAATCACTGATACAAACCGTTCACACCTACAGTGAAGAGGTTAAAAGTGGCGGCTTCCCCGATGATAGATACTCCTATCACTTCAAATCCGATCAAAACCTGGAAGTTTTACTGAAATCGAAGCCCTCCAAAGAGTGAGGTGTTGTGCATAGATCGCTCGACATAACAGGTGACTATGATTCTTGAGGGCATTCGGCAGTGAAGGGAATCTGATGAATAGGATTCAGACACCTGCGGAGATGACGGCCGTTGTCGAGGAGCTGAAATCCCGGGAGAAAACGGTGGGTCTCGTCCCCACTATGGGCTTTTTACATGATGGCCATCTCAGCTTGGTGAGGGCGTCACTGGAAAAAACTGACGTTACCGTGGTGAGTGTTTTTGTCAACCCCGCCCAGTTCGGCCCATCCGAAGATTTCCGGGAATACCCAAGAGATTTGAACCGTGACTCGGAATTGCTGGAGAAGCTTGGGGTTGACTATCTCTTTTGCCCGGACAATGAGGCAATCTACCCTTCGAATTACCAGACTTTTGTCGAGGTCCGTAATTTGCAGGATAAGCTCTGTGGAAAATCCCGGCCAGGTCATTTCAGAGGAGTGTGCACTGTGGTGCTGAAACTCTTCAATATCGTTCAGCCTGACATGGCCTTCTTCGGTCAGAAGGACGCCCAGCAGGTCATCATTCTGAAAAAGATGGTTCGTGATTTGAATTGCCGTGTGAACATTTTAACTCTCCCCATAGTGAGAGAAGAAGACGGCTTGGCCCTGAGTTCTCGCAACGCGTATTTGAATTCTCGGCAGAGGCAGGCAGCGCTCTGTCTTTACAGGAGTTTGCAGGAGGCCGGACGCATGATAGGCGAAGGCGAGCGTCGGACAGCTCCGATTTGCCAAAGGATGGAAGAGGTCATCCTGGCCGAAGCGGAAACACGTATTGATTACATAGCCATTGTCCACAGCGCTTCTCTCGAACCGGTGGAGAAAGTGTCGAGTGACTGCCTCATTGCTTTAGCCGTGTTCGTGGGGAGGGTTCGGTTGATAGACAATCTTATGACGTCAGATTTACCCGCTTTCCGCATCGACCAGGAGTAGGCCTGGATTTTCGAGGTATTTGACGAGATCATTCATAAACCGTCCCACTTCAGCACCGTCGACCACCCTGTGATCGAACGACAGGCATAGGGGCAAGATTGTTTTGATCTTGATCTCTTTGTTTTCCACGCGAGGCCGGTCGTCTATCTTCAGAGTGGCCAGAATGGCGACCTCTGGATAGTTGATGATGGGAGTCGCGTATTCTCCGCCGATCATCCCGACATTGGTTATGGAAAACGTTCCGCCCTTTAGATCGGCCATGTCGAGTTTCCGATCCTTGGCCGCTTTGGCTAAGTTTTGAATTTCTTCGGCAAGCTGGAAAAGAGTTTTGTGTTCGGCCAGCTTGATCACGGGAACGATTAAGCCGTCTGGCACATCGACGGCAATCCCGATGTTGAAGTATTTCTTGACAATGATTTCTTCATCCTCTTCATCCAGAGTGGCGTTGAGCATAGGATGTTCTCTGAGTGCGGAAATCACAGCTTTCACGATAAAGGGGAGAAAGGTGAGTTTGACCCCCTTTTCGTCCGCCCGCACTTTGAGCTCCTCCCGAATCTTGGCCAACTCAGTGACATCGGCTTCATCAAAGTGGGTCACATGAGCAGCCTTTGAGACAGATTCGGCCATCCGTTTTGCCGTCGCCCTCCTCACTCCCCTCAAAGGGATTCTGTCAATATATCCATAAAAATCATATTTTGTCTTCACCTGTACGGCTGGTTTTTTGGCCCCCGCCTCAGGCTTCTTAGCTCCTGCTCGATGGATATCCGCTTCCACAATTCGACCCTGGGGGCCGCTTCCTTTCATGGATTTGAGATCGATACCGAGTTCTTTGGCCAGCTTCCTGACTTTTGGTGTCGCCAAAATCTCCCGGATCTCTTCTTTTGTCTCCGAGATCTCACCCACAATTCCCGCGGCCGGGGTCGCTTCTGCTGTTTCTTTTTTTTCGACAGGTGGTTTGGATTCTGGCTTTTCCTCCAGCTTCTCTCCCTTTTCTCCGATAACAACGAGAACTTCTCCGACTTTCACGATATCCTTTTCCTTGAATTTAATCTGGAGGACAGTGCCCGCATAAGGAGAAGGAACTTCGACGATGGCTTTATCTGTTTCGATCTCGGCTATTGTCTGATCCTCTTCGATCTCATCACCCACCTTGACGTGCCATTTAACGATTTCACCTTCGGTAATGCCTTCTCCGACGTCCGGAAACTTGAATTCCTGGGTCATTTTAAAACTCCATTGTTTTTTTTATCCCCCGAACAATGCGTTCTGGAGTGGGATAGTAGTAATCCTCTCGCTTAGGGAGTGGAACGATGATGTCTTGCCCTGTAATGCGAAGAACCGGTGCCTCAAGGCTCAATAGGGCACGCTCGTTTATGAGGGCGGCAATTTCTGCGCCTAACCCGCATGTTTTTGGCGCTTCGTGGACAACGATCGCCCTGCCGGTGTTTTTCACCGATTGGATGATAGTCTCATGGTCCAGCGGAGAGACGGTTCTCATATCTATGATCTCCGGAAAGATTCCGTCATCCTCAACGCGTTCGGCTGCTTTTTGAACTTGAGCAACCATAGCTCCCCAGCAGATGATCGTCAGCCTTTCCCCCTCGCGCACTATTTTTGCCGACCCCAGAGGAATGGCATAGTCCTCTTCGGGGATTTCCTGCCGCCCCGCCCTGTACAAACGTTTGGGTTCCAAAAAAATGACCGGATCATCAGTCCGGATGGCAGCGATGAGCAGCCCTTTGGCATCGTAGGGATTAGAGGGAACGACCACCTTGAGGCCGGGAATGTGGCAGAACAGGGCTTCGGTGCTTTCGGAGTGAAGTTCCAGCGCTCTGACCCCTGCTCCGTAGGGCATTCTGAGCACGACTGGCAGTTGGAATCGACCCCGGGACCTGTTACGCATTCGAGATAGATGAGAAACTATCTGGTTAAACGCTGGATAGACGAAACCCATAAACTGAATCTCGGCGACCGGACGAAGTCCGTAAACGGCCATCCCGATAGCGGCGCCGACAATGCCAGATTCCGCCAGGGGGGTGTCGATAACTCGTGCCTGGCCATATTTCTGGATGAGTCCATCGCTGACTCTGAAGACACCACCGTCAACGCCCACATCCTCGCCCAGGAGAACAACATTTTCATCCTGTTTCATTGTCAGATCGAGAGCATGATTGAGTGCCTGAACCATGTTGGCTATCATTGGCCATTCTCCTGCACTTCCGTTTTAAGCTCTTCCAATTGTTCCTTCAGTTTCAGAGGCATATCAGCATACACATGGATGAAAAGCTCCTCAGCGCTGAGAGGGGGCGTCTTTTCTGCCTCTTGGACTTCCTTATCCACAAATGTCTCGGCCTCTTTCACAATTTTAGCTTCGATTTCATCATTCCAGAGGCCTTTTTTGCCGAGGTAGATCCTGAATCGATCAACGGGATCCCTCTTTGCCCATTCTTTGACCTCTTCTTCGGTTCTGTACTTTAAGGCATCATCGGATGTGGTGTGGTTGCTCATCCGGTAAGTGTACGCTTCGATGAGTGTCGGGCCGCCCCCTTTTTTGGCCTTCAAGAGAGCTTCCTTTGTGGCTGCATACACGGCCAGCACATCGTTTCCGTCGACAAGTATGCCCTGGAATCCATAAGCTATGGCTTTTTGGGCTAGAGTTTGGGATGCCGTTTGCTTCGCTCTAGGCATAGAGATGGCATATTGGTTGTTGTAGCAGAGGAAGACGTTCGGCGTGCGATACACACCGGCAAAATTCATGGCCTCGTGAAAGTCTCCCTCCGATGTCGCGCCATCGCTGAATGTACTCAACACGGCGGCTTTGCCTTTTTTGATATTGATGGCCATGCCCAGTCCCACTGCTTGAGGCAGCTGAGAGCCGACGGGGACGGTAATGGTGTAGAGGTTTAGCTCTTTGGGGATGTTGCCCCCTTTTTCATTTCCCATCCAGTACAGAAACCACTGTCTCAGGGGATATTCAAGGACGATATAGGTCCCCAAATCCCGGAAATAGGGAACAACCCAATCCTCCTTTGCGAGGGCATAGGCGGATCCTATCTGGCAGGCCTCATGGCCCAGGCTTTGGGCAAAAGTCCCCATCCGGCCCTGCCGTTGCAGTTTGAGAGCTTTGGTATCGGCAACTCTGGTTGTGACCATAAAGCGGAAGATCTCTCTCAGATCTTCTTCGGATAGAGAAGGTTCCAGATCGGTGCGAACTTCACCTTTTTCGTTCACGATCTGGAACATATCACCTTTGAGCGGGTCATAGTTATCGATGGACACAGTCATCCCCTCCTCAATGTCACAGGTGTCATGCGGTTCTTTTGACAAAATATCTCGACTCTCAAGTGAGGAGCAGAGCTCATCACAATATTGAGTGCATGATTCAATTAATACCGATGAGCCAGAAACAGTGTGTCATGCGTATTAGTTATGACCTATCGGTCGTCCGAATCACCTGTGGTCTTATTTGTCTCTTCAGGCAGAGGTTTTCCCTGACAAAATCAAAAGCTACAGTTTATCTGGTTGCCCATTCTTTGAGCTTTTCGTATTCCACTTCTCCGCAGATAATATCATTCGTCTCTGTGTTCATAAAGGTTGGAGTTCGGAGTTGTCCGCCGCATTTTGGCTCTATAATAGCCCTGTATGATCTCATCAAATCGGCATTTTTCTCGTTGTGCCAGACTTCCTTTTTGTCCAGCGCTAGGCCTTCCTCTTTTTCCAGCCTATCCACCAAGGGCATCATAACCTGACAATGGGGGCATTCCTTTCCATGAAACATGATCAGCTTACTCATCTTTTTTTCTCCTTACAAAAAGCCCGCACCAGCACTCTCCGTCTTCTTTGTCCTTGTAGGTTTCATGGATCAGGAAATTGCATGGACAGACGAGCTTTATATCCTCCTCAAACTCTTTGGTGATGAGCCGACAGGGGCAGTATTTCATCCCTTGGTTCTTTTCACAATTGAAGGTTCCTTCGATGAGCATGTCCACCCGGCTCTTGTCGGGATTCACCTGGAACTCATTTTTAGAGGCAAACTCTCCGATGGCCTGACGAAATTCGTCCTTATCCATCGGTTTCTTTATGGCATTAACAATGGCCTGAGCTTCTTCAGAACAGATTTCCACGTAGGCGTTCCTAAAACCGCATGTCGGGCATATTTCGGGAGGTTTGATCCCGAGGTGGATATCGTTACAGACGTGACAGCGCCAGAATTTTTTCATGTGAATCTAATACTCTTGGGTAAAAACATAAATATGGATTATACAGAATTTTCTGACATATTGAAACAACTCACAGCTTGAACATCTGCCTTACAAAAGGAAATTAATGCATCCTGCAGGATACAGGAGTCACATTTTCTTGGCTATCTCCTGTTCCATTTCGGATTTTCTGGTGCAGTAATAGCCGTTTTTCATCTCCATTTTTTTGTAGACCGGGCACTGCGGGCAGTGGCATCCTCTCTCGTCTTTGATGATCTTGCTCTTGCTGATGAAAGGGTGGCAGAAGGCGACTTCTGTTTCTTCTTTCACGAAAGTTGGGCAGGATTTGCAGATACACATATTCTTGACCATGGAAAGCTTTTCTTCCAATTCAGTGAGCATGGCGTCTGCCTCAGCTTCTGTTTTGCCCATTTTCGTCATGAGCATCTTCTTGACTATCTCTTTTCTTTCCTCAAGGTCACCACCAAGTGGAAAAGCTTTCAGTCCCATTTGTGAGAGCGTCACGGCCAGAATACCGCATCCTGTCTTCTCGATAAATTCCCTTCGTTTCATGGTTCCTCCAAAAGTTCTAATGTTTATTTCTATTTATGTTAGCAGAAACATAGGAAAACTCAAGTTGTAACTGAATAAATATTTTAAAAATGTCAATTTCCTTTGAAATGCAGTCCTTAAAAAAAATAAATGTTTCCCTTGAAGGGCCTCCGAATTCCGCTTCAGAGCGTTTTTATGTAAGCAATAAGATCGGCCGCATCCTGTTTGGTGAGATCCTTGAAAGCTGGCATTGTCAGCACCGGTTTTTCGAGTTGGAACAGCACGTTTTCAACGGTTGCAGGCCGGCCGCTGTGGGGGAGTGTGTCCTTGTACAGAAGATCTTTGAGTCCTGGGCCCATTTTTTTCTCCTCGCTATCGGCCAGATGGCACGAAGCGCATTTTGTGTCAAAAAGCGCTTTGCCGACCTCGATGTTCCCTTGGACTTGCACGTCAGTCACCTGGGTTGTCTCTGGCGGCGGACTGTATGCAAGGAAAGTCCTCAAGGCGAAGTAGCCACCCGAAATGAAGAAAATAACAAAGGACAGGCAAAAAACGGTCATCCCTAGCGAAGGAACAAACCTCAGAAATTGTTTATAGAATTTAATGATCCCTATCTTTAAGATGAAAATGATGAACAACCCAGCGGCAAGCACAGCGTGGAAGACAGCCCTCGTTGAAATTCCGTCACCTGTTGTTGCCCAGAATTTGGACCCCATGACCCCCAGTATCAGAAACAAGGTTAGAAAAAGAAGGCCGAACATTTTGTGCATCCTTCGCAAGGTTACACCGCTCATCCTTTTTTCCGCTTTGCCCATAACCGTCAACATGGTTAAGCTGGCTCCAAGGCCGGCGAGGAGAAAAATCGATCCCAAAATGAGCTTGATTGTGAAGTATGACATCACAGTCTCCCTTTCATCCAGGCTTTATTCTTCGGCTCCAATTTCACAATAATACAATTTCTCCAGCGCGTATTCGGCCGTCAGAGGGCACGTTCCACATAGACACCCATTTTTATTAAATGAACAGGCACTTTTTCCCTCGGCACAGTAAAAGCCCTCCTCCTTGTCTCTCATGCATTGGTCATAGGAAGGACAATCCTCGCAAATGCATTTTTCCATGTTTTCTTGGGTGTTTGGCACTTTGGTCATGTCTCCCTCCTTGGGTTTAATCGATCTTCAAAGAAAATGATATCTTTTCACTGAGACAAAGGCAAAGATTTTATCATCGGGCAAGGATTAAGATTCGTTTTTTCGAGCAAAGATGAGAGTGTACATGGCAGGGACGACGATCAACGTCAGTATCGTCGCGAAGGCCAATCCAAAGATAATAGTCCAGGCAAGAGGATTCCAGAATGCGGCGTTATCTCCACCCAGATAGAATTGGGGATCAAATTCCGTGAAAAGAGTCTGGAAATTGAAATTCACACCAACGGCTAGGGGAAGAAGTCCGAGGATTGTCGATAAGGCGGTGAGGAGGACAGGCGTGAGTCGGGTGGCGCCCGCTTGAATGATGGCCTCCTTTTTTCCCATTCCAGAGCTAATGAGCTTATCCGTATAATCGATGATAATGATGCCGTTTTTGACCACAATCCCTGCCACGGCAATAATTCCCATTCCTGTCATCAGCACCGAAATGTCGATGCTGAAGATCGAAAATCCCAACAATACGCCAGTCAAACTGAAAAAAATCTGGATGATGATGATCAGGGGTTTGGATAGAGAATTGAACTGGGCGACCAGGATGGCAAAAATGAGGCCGATGGCGATGAAAAGCGCTTTGATGAAGTAAGCCGCAATTTCGGCCTGAATATCCTGCTCGCCCGTAAACGTGATTGCGTAACCTTGTTTGAGTTCGAATTTTGGCAGGTCTCTTCTGATTTTTCGAATGATCTCGTTGGCATTGTAGCCGGTGAGTACGTTGGAGGAGAGGGTGATAACCCGTTTGTTGTCGATACGCGTGATGCTTCCGTAACTGGATACGTAAGAGACATCGGCAATGGCGGAGAGAGGGATTCGCGCCGGCGGGCCGCCGGAATTGGAGCGAACTTCGATGGTCTGACTGAGAAGCACATCGATGTCGGTCCGGTATTTCCTGGCTAATCGAAGCTGGATGGGGTACTCATCCTCTCCCTCTCTGAATGTGGAGACTTCGGACCCATAAATAGCTGTTCTCAGAGCCATTCCAATTTGAGCGGTGCTGATTCCCAGTTGGTTGGCTTTTATTCTGTTGACGTGGAGGATGATTTCGGGTTTGCTGATTTCTATGCTCGATTTAAGCTCCTCAATTCCCTGAATGTCCAGAGTCTTGATGAACGTTTCAAGGTTTTCGGATATGGCTATCAGTTCTTCAATCTCGTCACCGCTTATTTCAATATTGATGGGCATTCCCGCGGGCGGTCCCATTGCCTCCCTGTCAATTCGGATTTCCGCACCCGGTATGCCCTTCAGTTCGGCACGCAGATTGTCCAATATCACTTGGGTCGATTTGGGGCCTCGACGCAGTTTGTATTCGACGAAGTTAACGGTCACTTTGGCTAGCTTGTCCTCTGTAAAGCGCTCAAAGCGTTGGCTCCCGGCATTGGCCGCCACATTGGTTACAACGGACTCGACGTCGGGATTGTCCCTCCCAATCAATTCATAGACTTTTTCCTCTACTCTTCGAGCCACGTGATTGGTGACGTCGATATGCGTACCTTCGGGCATAGTGATGTAGATATCCAGCGAATTCGGATCTCCGCTGGGCATGAACACGATTTTGGGCGTTCTCACCCTCAGCAGGACAACAGAGAGAATGAGTAGAATCACAATGGAAAAAATCACCGCATAGGGTCGTTTGCCATTCAAGCAGAAGGCCAGCGTTTTCCTGTAGAGATCCATGAAAACGGGGAGGACACAGCATTGAAATTTTTGGATAAGAAAGCGCAGTACATATTTTGCCAGATAGTAAACTATAAGGCAAAAGGCAATAAGATTTCCCGCAAGCGTTACTCCTAAGGCATAAAAAAGGAGAGCCGCTCCCATCGCGACGAGAGTGAGTACCATATTCCTCTTGCCCAATTTTTTAGGCCCTGGATTTTCATCGGCCAGATTCCTGTATTTCATGAAGGAAACAGCGAAGACGGGATTCATGATATAAGCCACAAACATAGAAGCGGCAAGGGCGATGATGATGGTGATGGGGAGAAAGGACATGAACCTTCCCGGAATCCCCGGGGTGAAAATCAACGGGAAAAAGGGGGCTATGGTCGTCAAGGTCCCGGAGAAGACAGCCAAGGCCACCTCTCCCACGGCCTTCTTTGTGGCCGGCAAAATGGGTAAATTGTCCGTCGTCGTGAAATGCCGGTAGATGTTCTCGACAACGACGATGGCATTGTCCACGACGATTCCGAGGACGAGGATGAAGGCCATCAGGACGACTCTGTTCAGAGTGAAACCGACCAGGGGGATAAAAATAAAGGCGATGATCATGGAAAGCGGAATGGCAACCCCGACAAAGATTGCGTTTGTCTCACCCATGAAGAACATCAGGACGAAGACGACGACGACAAAACCCAAAATGATGGTGTTGATAAGATCGCTGATGCTGTTTTTGGTTTTTTCGCTGCTGTCTCCCGATAAGGTGATGATTAAATTTTGGGGAGATGTTTTTTTGAAGTCGTTAAGAATCCCGTTGATCTTGTCCACAGCATAGATGAGGTTTTTCCCGCCTCTTTTGATGACGTTCAGAGTGATGACATCCTTGGAATTCAATCGCGAATAACTCTCTCTGTCGGCATGGCTGTCCACCACTTCGGCGATATCTTTGACATATATCCCTTCGGCGAGAAGGATATTCGCAATTTCCTCGACTCTTTTGAATTCGCCGACGATACGGAGATTTCTCTTCATGTTGTCTTTATCGATCTGTCCGCCGGAGATGGTCAAATTCTCTGCGGCAATGGCATTTTGGAGAGTGGTAAAGGTAAAACCCGCAGCCTGCATTTTATAAAGGTCGACGTTCACCTGGATTTCTCTGTCCAGGGCTCCTACGATATCCGCGCGCAGGATCTCTTCCAGGCCTTCGATCTCCTCTTGGAGGTCCTCTGCGAGCTGTTTAAGTTTGACTAAACCCAGATCTCCCGTAAGGTTGATGTACAGAATAGGCCTCTCCGATAACTCGATCTGAGTGATTTCCGGCTCCTGGAACAGATCCGAAGGCAGCTCTGCCCGGGCGGTGTCCACGGCTTTTTTGACATCGAGGTAGGCCTGAGTTTCATCCGCATCTACATCGAATTCGATAAAAATGGACGAGAAATCCTGGATCGATTTACTGCTTATTTCCTTAACGCCATCGATTCCTTTAAGATGCTTCTCAATCGGGCGTGTAATCAAGTTCTCCATTTCAAGAGGCGATGTTCCTGGGTGTAGATTGGCAATCACAAAGAAAGGGAACACGATTTCCGGAAATTCTTCCTTTGGCGTCGCCTTGTATTGCATAAAACCGAAGATAATCAACAGAACGAGAAAAATATAGACGGTGGTCTTGTTCTCTACAGCTGCATTTGTAAGCTTAAATTCCCTGTTTTTCATGGCTTTCTTTTCTTTCAAATAGTGGCAGCAGGCTATTTTCAATCCGAAATTTCAACGGTAATCCGCTGATTGTCCGCCAAGTTCTGGAACCCAAAGGTGACGATATAGTCACCCTCCTGAAGTCCTTCTTGGATTTCCGTTTCTCCGCCATAATTTTCACCTGCCTGGATGATCCTTTTTTGGGCAATCCACTGCCCGTTGTCTTCCAAGGCGACGAACACAAATTTTTCGGTTCCCGTTCTCTGGATAATGTTTTCTGGGACGACCAAAGCTCGAGAATTCGAGTAATCATTGATCGTCACCACGGCGAGCATGTTCGGCCTCAGGTCTTTTGCTTGGGGTGGGATCTTGATTTCAATATCGAAGGTCCTGTTGTCTGGATCGATCACCTGGGATACGGCATCGATGGTCAGATCAAACTCTTTGCCAATCACAGGAACATCCACGTGGACGATGTCGTTGCGCTTGACGCGGGAGATGTAGTTCTCTGATAGGGAAGCGGTGATCTTAAGCTGAGACAATTGAACGATGCGAATGGCCCCCCGCCCAGCCACGGCCATCTCGCCTTCTTTGATCATGACGTCATCGACAGTCCCGCTGATGGGCGATGTGATCTCTGTCAACTTGTACTGCTCATGGAGAGTTTCCAGTTTTTTCTCCAGGTTCTCTTTGTTGTTTTTTGCCCTTAAATACTCGATTTCGCTGCCGATATTCTTTGACCAAAGCCGCTCCTGTCGTTCAAAAATCGTTCGGGCTAGCCCTAAGGAGTTCTCGACCTCCGCGATATTTCTTTCTAAAATCGCCCCATCCAGTTCAGCCAGCAATGTTCCTTTTGAAACGCGAGCGCCTTCCTCGACATGGATTTTTTTCACAAGACCCGTTGTTTGGGCGGGAATCAGAATGTTGTTGTCCGATTCAACCGTCCCCTGCATACGGATGTAGCGTTTGAATAGGGTGAAACCGACCTGCCGGACAGTCACATAGGTTGTTCTTCCCTCTCCCGCTATGGCTCCGTCGTCTTGGTCTAATTCCGCTTTAAGCTTTTCAATTTGCTGATTCAATCTATCTCTTTGACGTTCTAAGTTTGCCAGCTGTGTCCGTTTATCTCGAGGTCCGCAGGCGGCAACGACCAAAAGGATTACAATAGCAAAAATGTGGATGTGTTTCATGATCATTATCCTTGATAACAAACTAATATTTGCTCCTGATTCGATCCAGCGTGTTTTTGGCATTCAGGAGTTCAGAAAGGGCACGAATGTAATTTGACTGCACCAGAAGATACCTGTCATTAGCCTGGGTGAGCTCCAGGCTTGAGGCAAGTCCTTCCTCGTATTTTGTCAGCGTAGCCTGGTAGACTTTCTGAGTTAGGCCCATATTGCTCTTGACATTGAGATAGTTCTCATAAGCCGCCGAAAGATTGTTTCTGGCATTGGCATCCTCCAGAAGAATTCCTTGAGAGGCCTGTTCCTTGGATGTGCGTGCCTGCTCTAGAGCGATGGCGGCTTGCTGCACTCTTGCTCTTTGGCCTCCGCTCTTGAAGATGGGAATCCGGACATTGACACCGAGAACTTGGCTGCGAAACCATTCTTTGTCGGTGCTGAATATATTGAACGAATCCCTGAAAGCACTCTGCTGGTATGTGTAAAAGGCTGACATGGAGGGCCAGTATTTAGCTTTTTCGTTTTTGAGCGATAACTCGGCCAGCTTTTCCTGAGTCTCCAAAAGCTGAAAATCAATGTTGTGGCTCAGATTGAATTCAGCCGCAAGTGTCTCGCCTATGTCGATTTGCCTCAAAATGTCCGCCAGCTTATCGTCAAGCGTGAGATCTTCGTCCAAAGGAAGGCCCAGCTGAAAATTGAGCATTTTATAGGCAACATCCGTTTGTTTGAGCGTGTTCTGGAGGCTATTTTCCAGCTGCGTGAGAGAGACCTGAAGATTATCAACGTCTGTCTCTTCAACAAATCCTTCCTTATATCTTTCCTTGGTTTCATACAACGTTTTTTCCAGATTGGCAATGTTGGCGCGAATGATCCGTTCCGTCTCTTCCGTAACCAGAATCAGAAAATAGGCACTGGTGACCGACTCTTTGACGTCAAGCTTGGTGCGTTCGAATCCCTGATCAGCAAATTGTTGATAGACTTTGGATGCATGGAGTCCGACCAGATAACTGAAATCAAAGATCTTTTGCTCGACCGTGATCCCGAAATCGATGTTGTGCTGGGTGCCGAATTGCACGGGTATTTTTTCCTCAAATTTCCCTTCAAAAAAATTGGGTATCAAGACTGTCCGCAATTCCAGGTTATTCAGGTAGGCAACGGATGAATTGATTTGAGGAAATCCGTCCGCCACGGTTTGTTTGCGTCGTTTTTTCGATGCCTCGACATCCAGTTGGGATTTAATGGCATCATAGTTGTGTTGGACGGCATAATCTTGAGCTTCTTTCAAGCTGAATTTTTTGCTTTCCGCCTGTTGTGCGTCAATGAACACTGGCGCGACAGCCTGCAAAAGCCACACAATCAGGATAAAAGGCCAGCGCAGTCGTTTTCTGTTTGACTTGAATCCCGTCTGATCTGTCATTTTTACTTCCTTTTAGATTAAATCCATCATGAGCACTATGGATTGGTTTTAAGATTGGAGGATTGGCTATTGACTTAGACTATTTTAGAATGAATTTCTCGCCCAATCTCATATAAAAGGACATATAATACCACAAAATACCTCGTGAAGAAATTGAGGAAAGATCAATCCAGGCGGTAGTTGGGGGCTTCTTTGGTGATGATGACGTCGTGGACGTGGCTTTCTCTGAAGCCAGAGCTGGTGATTTTTATGAACTTCGCCTTTTTCTGCATCTCTTCCAGGGTTTTGCATCCTGCATAACCCATTCCCGCTTTGAGTCCTCCCACCATCATCTGGATAATATTGGCCACGCTTCCTTTGTATGGAATACGGCCTTCGATGCCTTCAGGAACGAGCTTCGCCTGAGTTGGTAGAGAGTCCTGGAAATACCTGTCCCGCCCCCCCTGACGCATGGCTTCTACGGATCCCATACCACGGTAAGTTTTGTAAGATCGCCCTTGATAGATGACTACCTCTCCCGGAGATTCCTCGGTGCCGGCTAGCATGTTACCAAGCATCACGGAGTCTGCTCCGGCACTTATGGCTTTGGTGATATCTCCAGAATACTTGATCCCTCCGTCCGCTATAAGGGGAATCCCTTTGGCCTGAGTCACCTTATAAACATCCGCTATAGCCGTTATTTGGGGAATGCCTGCACCAGTTACCACTCGTGTTGTACAGATAGAACCCGGGCCCACCCCGACTTTGACGGCATCGACGCCTGCCGCGATGAGATCAGTCGCCGCCTCGGTCGTTCCGATGTTGCCAGCGATGAGTTCTTGCTCAGGGAACTCTTTCCGGAGTTTCTCCACGGTATCCAGAACTTTTTGGGAATGTCCATGGGCTGTGTCGACAATGAGAACATCCACATTGGCTCGAATGAGGGCTTTGGCCCTGTCGATTGTCTCTTCGGCAACACCGATGGCTGCCCCCACGCGCAATCGACCGAACTTGTCCTTGGCCGCATTGGGGTACTGTATCCTCTTGAGAATATCTTTGTACGTGATCAATCCCTTCAAATGGCCCTCTTCATCCACCATCAGGATTTTTTCGATTTTGTGCTTGTGGAAAAGCTTTTCAGCCTCTTCGAGAGATGTCCCCAGAGGAACAGTGATGAGATCCTTGGTCATGGCCTCTTCTATGGGGAGATTCAAGCGCGTTTCAAAACGGATGTCGCGGTTGGTCAAGATTCCAACCAGAATGTTGTTATCGTTGATGATAGGCAGGCCTGAAATTCCGTGCTTTTTCATAACCTCTTGGGCTTCAAAGATCTTGTTTTGGGGATTCATCGTGATCGGGTTCACAATCATCCCGCTCTCATGCCGCTTGACCTTGTCCACTTCCTCGGCTTGTTTATCGATGTCCATGTTGCGGTGAATGATACCGATGCCACCCTGTTGGGCCATGGTGATCGCCATTCGGGACTCCGTGACTGTGTCCATGGCTGAGCTGATGAAAGGCGTGTTAAGGAAAATATTCCGGCTGAGCCTGGTCGTGATGTCGGCGTCGGCCGGCAGTACACCGCTCTTGGCTGGGAGTACGAGCACATCATCGAATGTCAGGCCTTCTTTGATCTTATCATCGAGCATTGTTCCCCCTATCGTCGCTTTTTTTTCTTTTTTCTCTTTTTAGGAATCGTAGACCTAGCTTTTTTGGCGCTTCCCCCTGGTACATTTTGAGGCTGTTGGAAGTACATGGGTTGTTCCTTCCTTTCGGGGAGTTCTTCTTCAACAACAGGCTGTAACAGGTAGAGATAGCGGATGGTTTCATCTTCGATACGCTCCATCATGCCCTGGTACATGTCGAAACTCTCTTTTTTGTATTCGACCAGAGGGTCTCTCTGTCCGTATCCCCGGAGTCCGATCCCTTCCTTCAGGTAGTCCATGCCCAGGAGATGATCCTTCCATTGTGTGTCTATAATTTGGAGCATGATCACCCGTTCGAACTCTCTCATGCGTTCCCTACCGATGATCCTTTCTTTCTCTTCGTAGGCCGAATGCAGGGCCATCAACACTTTCTCTCTCAACTCGAGATGGTTAATGGTATCCCAGTCAATGCTCAGCTCTTCGAGGTCCATCCCGAATTGGGCCCCTATGGCCCGCTTGAAGCCTTCCACATCCCAATCATCGGGGGATTGGTCCTTATTGGCGTGGGTGTCCATTGCCCAATCAACGAGCGTCTCGGTGAGCTGATGAATGTCGTCCTTCAAATCTTTTCCGTGAAGGATTTCCCGCCTCAGGCTATATATGGACTCCCTTTGTTTGTTCATCACGTCGTCGTATTCAAGGAGGTGTTTTCGGATGGAGAAATTCTGCCCTTCCACTTGCCTTTGGGCTCTTTCGATGGCCTTGCTCACCATCCTGTGTTCGATCGGGATACCCTCTTCCATACCGATGCGCGACATCAAACCGGCCATTCGTTCACTGGCAAAAATGCGCATGAGATCGTCTTCCAAGGAGAGGTAGAACCGGGATGATCCCGGATCACCCTGTCTGCCGGCGCGTCCCCTCAGCTGGTTGTCGATCCGACGGGCTTCGTGCCTCTCTGTGCCGATGATGTGTAGTCCACCCATCTCCACGACTTTCACGTGTTCCGGATCTGTCACTTTTCTGGCTCCAGCAATTTCCTTTTCCAGCTCCTCTTCCGGGATCTCCTCTGTCCCTCTGTATTTTTTAACCAGGGTTTCCTTGGCTATGTGTTCGGGATTTCCGCCCAGAAGAATATCGACACCGCGACCAGCCATGTTTGTGGCCAGGGTTGTGGCCCCGACGCGGCCAGCCTGGGCGATTATTTTGGCTTCCTGTTCGTGGTATTTGGCGTTCAACACGACATGCTTGACGCCCTTCTTTCTCAACAGCGAGCTGAGGTGCTCTGAGTTTTCGATGGAAATGGTGCCCACCAGGACCGGTCGCCCCTTTTCAATATTATCCTTGATTTCTTCAACGACAGCATTCCATTTTTCTCCGGCCGTTCGGTAGATGACATCGTTGTATTCCCTACGAATGAGCGGTTTGTTGGTGGGAATTTCAATGACATCCAGTTTGTAGATAGACTGAAATTCTGTCGCCTCAGTTGCGGCTGTTCCTGTCATTCCTGCCAGCTTCTCATACATCCGGAAATAATTTTGGAAGGTTACAGAGGCTAGAGTCTGGTATTCCTCCTCGATACGTACTTTTTCCTTGGCCTCCAGTGCCTGGTGGAGTCCGTCGCTGTAGCGCCTGCCGGGCATCAGCCTACCGGTGAACTCATCGACGATAACGACTTTCCCCTCCTTGACCATGTAGTCCACGTCTTTCCGGAAGAGGTTATGGGCCTTGAGTGCTTGGTTGATGGCGTGAATCTGGTCCATATGGTGGAGGTCATAAAGGTTGGATACGTTCAAATGCTTTTCGGAAGAAGCCACGCCATCTTCCGTGAGGTGAACGGTTCGTGTCTTTTCGTCCACCTGGAAGTCCTTGTCCTTGTGGAGCCTGCGGACAAGGTTGTCCACCTGATAGTAGATAGCCGTAGATTCCTCTGTCGGTCCCGAAATGATAAGAGGTGTTCGGGCCTCATCGATGAGGATACTGTCCACTTCGTCCACTATGGCATAATGGTGATCTCTTTGGACCAGGTCGGAGAGCCGGAACTTCATGTTGTCCCGGAGGTAGTCAAAGCCGAATTCATTGTTCGTCCCATAGGTGATATCACTCCGGTAGGCTGCGTGTCGTTCATATTCGGGCATATCGTGCTGGATGGTGCCTACGCTCAATCCCAGAAAAGTGAAAATCGGGCCCATCCACTCAGTGTCTCTTTTGGCCAAATAGTCGTTGACCGTGACGATGTGGACACCCTTTCCGTTGAGAGCGTTGAGGTAGGCGGGGAGGGTAGCCACCAGGGTTTTCCCTTCTCCGGTCTTCATTTCGGCAATTTTTCCCTGATGAAGGACGACACCGCCCATAAGTTGAACATCGAAGTGCCGCATGCCCAACCTGCGCACGGAAACTTCACGCACTACGGCGAAGGCCTCGAAGAGGATGTCCTCGAGAGTGGCCCCTTGCTTTAGTTTTTCCTTGAACTCGGCCGTCTTGGCCTTGAGCTGCTCGTCATTGAGTGATTTGATTTGGGGTTCCAAGTCGTTGATGGCGGAGACGAAGGGCTGGAGTTTTTTTATGTCTCTTTCGGTTTGGGTGCCGAAGATCTTTCTGGCAATATACTTGTACATTTCCTATTTTGTAGCAAAAACCCCCCCTCTTGTCAATTGGAGCCGGTTCAGATGTCGGCTCAGAGTTGATTTTTTCAGCGAGTTTCTTTATCATCACATGTAATATTCTGGGGCAACCCTCAATAGGACAGAAAGGAAACGTGCGTATAGATGATCAGTCTGACCGATGCGCCTGGCAATAAACGTCTCAAAATCATTGAAATTTTAGGAGGATATGGCATCCGCCGTAAACTGCTCTCCTTGGGATTTCATAAGAACGACATCATAGAGCTGGATTCAAAGACCATATTCAAGGGGCCTGTTCTGGTCAAAGACGTGTCGTCGGGGACGTCTGTCGCTTTGGGCAGGGGGATTGCCCAAAAAATTATGGTAGAGATCGTTGGCGAAAAACAATAAGCATCCCGACATCATATTTCTCGGGCAGCCCAACTCAGGGAAAAGCACGCTGTTCAACGCTATTGCCGGCTTAAAGGCGGATACGTCCAACTTTCCGGGAACTACCCTCAAACACACGCACAGTGAAGTCAATGTCGCGGGAAAGATCCTCGATATCATCGACTTGCCTGGAACATATTCCTTAAACCCGTCCGAAGAGGCGGAGAAAGTCGCGCTGACCCATCTGTTCGGAGAAAAGCCGGATTTAATCATCAACGTCATCGATGCCTCCATACTGGGCCGGAGCCTGGAACTCACTCAAGAGCTCATCGAGCTGGGCTATCCCATGATCATTGCCCTCAACATGGTCGATCTTGCGGAGAAAAAGGGCATTCAGACCGATGTGGGGAAGCTTGAAAAGATTTTGGGTGTCCCGGTTATCCCGACTATTGCCACGCACGGCCGGGGAATCAAACAACTCTTGGTCAAGGCTATCGAAATCCTGGCTAAGGGCACGAAACCTCATCCCTTGAGATGGGCGCGTGATGTGGAGGAGAAGGTCTCGGAGTTCGAGGAGGCCATACCCGAGGATTTCCCCATCGTAGCCAACAGGCGATTCACTGCCGTCAAGATGCTCGAGGTGAGGAAACCCTTTTTCATTAAAACCTTAAGGGATATGCATCCTGAGGTGAAGGAAGTCAGGGATAAGGTTTCAAAGGAGTTGGAAGAACGCCACGGCGAACCGGCTTATGAGGTTATCGCCGCCGAGAGGCATCACCTGGCCATGAAGATTTTTGAAGAGAGCAGCGAAGTGGTCCGGCGGACGAAAGTCGATTGGCTGGAACGCGCCGACGATTTCATCATGCATCCGTTTCTGGGCTACATAATTCTGCTTGCTGTTTTTCTGGCCTTTTTCTTGATAATTTTTCAGGTGGGCAATCCACTTGAGGAACTGCTGCTTCGGCCTGTCAGCTACATGAGAAGCCTGCTGTCTTCTCATCTGGGCTCGAGTGTGGTCTTTTACCTTGTGGATGGATTGCTCCAGGGCATCGGGGGGGGTATTGCCATTGTCCTTCCGTATTTTGTGCCCTTAATTTTTTTGATGTCCATTCTCGAAGATATCGGTTACCTGGCCCGGGCCAGTTTTCTGATGGACACCTTCATGCACCGGATAGGTCTTCACGGAAAATCGGTGTCGCCGTTCATTCTCGGTTTCGGGTGCAACGTTCCGGCGATTATCTCCACGCGCATGTTGGAATCGCGCCGCGACAGAGTCCTCACGGCCCTGCTGATCCCCTTCATTCCCTGCTCGGCGAGGACAACCATCATCCTGGCCCTGGTTGCCTTTTATCTGGGGCCTCTCTGGGCTCTGGGCTTCTATGTGTTCAATATCCTGCTTTTGGGCGTGTTGGGACGGATCCTGACCTTCTTTTTCAAGAGTCCCTCTCCCGGCCTTATCCTTGAAATCCCCTCCTTGAAAATTCCCTCCCTGAAAAATATCTGGAAAAAGACCTATTTCCAACTGTCTGCTTTTGTCAGATTCGCCTGGCCTGTCTTGATTGCCGGAAGTATCGTGCTGGCTCTGATGCAGTTCTTTCACATGGACAGAATGGTCAACATCGTCCTTTCTCCTTTAGTCGAAAAGGCCTTGGGACTGCCTCAGGAGTTGGGCGTGACACTCGTCTTCGGCTTTTTGCGGAAGGAACTTTCCCTGATCATGATGCTCCAGGCCCTCGGCGTCAGCTACCATGGATTGATGGCTGTCATCAGCAAACAGCAGCTGATTGTGTTCACCGTCTTCGTGAGCTTTTTCATTCCCTGCCTGTCCACCGTGGCCATCATCTGGAAAGAGATAGGGAGAAAGATCGCTTTTCTTTCGATGGCCTTGAATATTGTTGTGGCCATTGTTCTGAGCTTTGCGATCCGGATGATCATCAGCCTTTAGCTCATCAGCCGGTTCTTCCTAATCGGCCCAGGAAGATATTCATTTTTTTACTTGAGAAGGCGCATGGGTGAAAAATCGTGATGACTCGTCAATCATGAAGAGATGATTTTTGCTGAACGATGAGAAATTTGCGTCTGACCTCAAATGATTGGGATTGCAGCATTGATTAACCTTTCTAATTTATATACAATGCATCTCAATTAAGTATATACGATTTTTGCATTCTTCCCTAGATACCAGTGCTGAGAGGAGGGGATGAAAATTAAAGTTCAATATGTGTTAGGTGTGTCAGTTGCGCTGCTGTTTTATTCCTGTGGTTCAAAAGTTCCTTCTTCTGCGGCTCCTCCGGATATACGCGTATTCCAGACAAGAGGCCAGAATATTCCTGTATACCAGGAATTTGTCGGGCAGATCTCCGGTTTCAAAGATATAGCTATCCGGGCGAGGTTAGAAGGTTATTTGGAAGGAATCCATTTTCAAGAAGGCTCTCGGGTCAGAAAAGACACATTGCTCTATGAAATTGAAAGCCAGCCCTTCGAGGAAAAAGTGGCGGCCCAAATGAGCCGGCTTGCCGAAGCGAAAACCATGATGGCCAAAGCGGAAAGCGATCTGAACAGGATTAAGCCGCTCGCGGAACAAAAAGCGGTCAGCCAGAGCGATTTAGATGCGGCATTGGCTCAGTATGATGCTTCAGTGGCTTCGGTCGAAGCGGCGGAGGCGAATCTGAGAGCAGCCAAAATTCAACTAAGCTACACGAAAATTTATTCTCCCATTACCGGCATTATCGGACGGACAAAAGCAAAGGTCGGAGATTTTGTAGGCCGGGAACCCAATCCGGTCATCCTCAATACTGTGTCCAGTATCGAGACTGTCCTGGTGCAGTCTTTTATTACGGAGAGACAGTATTTACTGCTGGCCCGTCGCTATGTCGCCCAAGAGGAATTGGTTGAAAAACCTGCCCGGGAAGCCAATCTGGAACTGATCTTGGCAGATGGTTCTCTCTATCCTCACAAGGGGAGGGTCGATTTTATAGACAGAGAGGTGGATCCATCGACCGGCGCCATCCTGTTCCAGGTGTCGTTTCCCAATCCGGATGAATTGCTCCGTCCGGGGCAATTTGCCAAATTGAAGGCCAAGGTGAGTGTTGTCAAAGACGGCATCCTGATACCGCAAAGATGTGTGATGGAACTGCAGGGCATGTACAGCGTCTTCGTTGTTGACAACAACAACACAGTGGCCAAAAGGGAGGTTACAGTAGGGCCGAAGATCGCTCAGTTCTGGCTGATCACGGAGGGATTAAAACCGGGGGAAAATGTGGTGTACGAAGGTCTTCAGAAAGTGAAGAGCGGGTTGGTTGTGAATCCCGTCATTCGGGAAATTCAATTGCCGAATGAATAACATGACGAATTTGAATAAATCAAGTCAGGATAATTTTTTCGTTAGACGCCCGATTGTGGCCATGGTCATCGCCATGGTCATCGTCATTGTCGGTATAGTCTCCCTGGGCACCCTCCCCATCGAACAGTATCCCAATATAACACCCCCGATAGTACAGGTGCGGGCCACCTACACGGGAGCAGATGCCATTAGTGTGGAACAGTCGGTTGCGACGCCGTTGGAGCAGGACATCAACGGCGTTGAAAATATGATCTATATGAAGTCCACCAATTCAAACGACGGCATGATGACAATCGATGTCTCCTTTAGAATTGGGACCGATCCTGACATGAACACGGTGTTCACACAAAACAGAGTCGCTGCCGCGACGGCAAAATTGCCGGAAGAAGTCAAAAGACTCGGAGTCACGACCCAGAAATCACTTCCCAATATTCTTATGCTGATAGCGCTGACATCGGAGGATGACAAGCACACGCAACAATTTCTCGGCAACTATGCACTGATTAACATTGCGGACATCTTGGCCCGCATAAAAGGCATGGGACGCGTCAATATCATCGGTGCGAGTAATTATTCCATGCGCATATGGATCGAACCCGAACGTTTGGCCCAGCTGGGAATTAGCATAACCGAAATAATCGACGCGATTCGAGCCCAGAGTGTCATTGTGCCGGGTGGAAAATTCGGCGCAGAGCCTGCCCCTCCAGGAATAGATTTCACCTACACGGTCAGACTGCCCGAGCGTCTGCAGTCCGAAGAGGAGTTTGGCGAGATCGCTATCAGAACGACTGAGGCGGGGTCTCAGGTAAAAATAAAACATATAGCACGTGTTGAATTGGGATTTGAAAGATATGACGCTTTCACCCGGTTCGAAGACAGAGAATGTGCCATGATCGCCCTGTATCAAATGCCAGGGTCTAATGCTGTTGAACTGGCTGGAGAGATCACGAGGACCATGGAAGACCTGTCCAAGTCGTTCCCGGATGGGTTCAAATATAACATTGCCCTGGACACCACGCTGGCCATCACGGCCGGGATCGCTGAAATCGTGCAAACGTTGTTCATCGCCCTGGCTTTGGTGATTTTTGTCGTCTTCATTTTCATTCAAGATTGGCGAGCAGCCCTGATCCCGACCATCGCCATACCCGTTTCTCTGGTCGGCGCGTTCATTGTTTTTCCATTGATCGGGTTTACGATCAATGTGCTTTCGCTTCTGGGCTTGGTTCTGGCCATTGGTATTGTTGTTGACGATGCCATTGTGGTCGTCGAAGCGGTTCAGGTCAAAGTTGAAAAAGGCCTGAATCCGAAAGAAGCCACAGCTGCCGCCATGAAGGAAGTGACGGCGCCCGTGATTGCCACCACTTTGGTTTTAGTGGCGGTGTTCATACCCGTTGCGGGCATGGGGGGTATAACGGGAAGGCTCTACCAACAATTTGCGATCACGGTTGCCATTTCGGTGTGCTTCTCTTCTGTCAATGCCTTGACTCTAAGTCCGGCCCTGTGCTCCTTGTTGATCCGAAAACACAGATCCTATCCCGGTCTTCTGGGGAAGTTCTTCAGTGGTTTTAATAAAGCTTTTGACAGGTCTACAGACACCTATATGCGCTTCACGAATGTCGTGTCCCGCAAAATCACCAGGGGACTTGTGTTCATCCTCATTCTGGTCATTGCCATGGGTGTTCTGGGGAGAATGGTTCCGGGTGGATTCATGCCCGAAGAGGATATGGGGTATTTCTTTGTGAATATCCAATTGCCGGACGCGGCATCCCTGAAAAGGACCGATGCTGTTACCAAGAGGGTGGAAGAGGTCCTCAACACCTACGAGGAAGTGGAGTACATCACGACAGCGGCGGGATTCAGTTTGATTTCGGGAAGCCTGGCGCCCAATTACGGCTTTATTTTTGTTTCGCTCAAGGATTGGGCTGAGCGAAAGCCAACCGCCAATGAACTCGTTGCTCGCCTGAACAGAGATTTTAGTGCCAAGATCAGCGAAGCGGAGGTCTTCGCCTTTGGTCCTCCAGCCATTCCGGGGCTGGGAAGCGGTTCCGGATTTTCCTTGATGATCGAGGATAAGGGGGGGAATACGCCGGCCTACTTAGCCGAACAAACAGCGGGATTCATCCAGGCTGCGAAAGAACGGCCGGAGGTGGGATCCATATTCACGACGTTCCGGGCCAGTGTCCCGCAGAGATATATGGAAATCAATACGGATAAAGTCCTGCAAGCGGGGGTCGCACTGCACAGCATTTATGCCACGGTCGGTGCCTTCCTGGGCGGTTCGTATGTCAATGATTTTAACCGGTTCGGGAGGCTATACAGAGCGTATATACAGGCCGAACCGGAATACAGATTGAGCGAAGACCAGATCAATCTGTTCTATATAAAAAACAAAAGCGGTGAAAGTGTACCGTTATCCGCCTTTGTGAGTGTCCATGAAATCGCGGGCCCGGATTATACGACTCGCTTCAATCTCTACAGGGCTATCGAACTGAGTGGAGGGCCGGCAAAAGGTTACACCTCAGCTCAGACTATGAATGCCCTGGAGGAAGTGGCTGATGAGGTCCTACCGGACGATATGGGGTACGAGTGGAGCAATATGTCGTATCAGGAAAAAATGGCCGCCGGAAAGGGCTCGGTCGTTTTTGTGTTTGCCCTGGTGTTCGTTTTCCTCATCCTTGCCGCTCAGTATGAAAGCTGGTCATTGCCTTTCAGTATTCTGCTGGGGACGCCGTTTGCTATCCTGGGCGCCTTTACAGCTTTGTTCCTGGCGCGGCTGTTCAGCCAGAGTTATGAGCTCAACGTTTTTGCTCAAATCGCGTTAGTGATGCTTATTGCCATGGCGGCCAAGAACGCCATTCTCATTGTTGAGTTTGCCAAGCTGGAATTTGACAAAGGTCTTTCTTTGTTCGAGGCAGCGGTTAAAGCCGCCAAGCTGCGTTTCAGACCGATATTGATGACAGCGTTTTCCTTCATTCTGGGTGTCTTGCCGTTGGTTTTCGCTTCTGGAGCCGGATCTGAAGCCAGAGTCGTCATGGGTATGGCCCTCTTGGGGGGAATGTCTTTAGCGACGGTATTAGGCGTTTTCTTTTATCCCATGCTTTTTGTCTTTATAGGGAAAGTGGCCGGATATGAGCACAGGCGCAATCTCCAAAAACCTGATTTGAGTCTTTAAGGAAATGAACAAATTAGCTAAAGTAACTGCCCTCATAGGGACTCTATTCCTGGGGGGATGTATGGTGGGCCCCGATTTTAAGAAACCTGAGATAGAGACACCCGAACAGTTTATCCACGAACCCTTAACCGTCGAGCCTCAGGAAGAATTAAAATGGTGGGAATTGTTTAAAGATCCTGCTCTCGAATCCCTCGTGACCATTGCTCTGAACGAGAATAAAAATGTTTTGATAGCAGCCAGCCGAATCGAAGAGGCTCGTGCGGTATTGGGATTCACTAAGACGGACGGTCTTCCCAGAGTGGATATTGAAGCGAGCGCTACAAGAGGGAACCTTGCCGGACAATCGAAGATAGAGTCTGTTTTCAATAATTTCTATATCGCCCCGGTATTGAGATGGGAGATAGATTTTTGGGGGAAATTCCGGAGAGCCAACGAATCGGCCCGGGCAGAGTTACTGGCGTCTTTCTCTGGATTGCGAATTGTGCAAATTAGTCTGATAGCGGACGTCGTGAGCACCTATTTTTTGCTTCTGGACTATAACCGCAGGTTAGAAATATCCAAGCAAACACTCGAATCGAGAATGAATAGTCTCGATATTATCCAGAAGCGTTTTGATTATGGAACCATCCCCGAGATTGATGTGAATCAGGCTGAAATTCAGAAGGAAATTGCCGCTGCCGCGATCCCCGTTCACGAGCGTCTGATTGCCAAAACGGAAAATGCCTTGAACGTCCTGCTGGGCAGACTCCCCGGGAAAATCAAGAAGGGGTCTGATCTTTATGGCCAAATCATCCCTCCCTACATCCCGGCTGGATTGCCTTCGACTCTTCTGGAACGCCGGCCCGATATAGTCCAGGCCGAATACTTTGTGCAGGCTCAGAATGCCCGAATAGGAGTGGCTGAAGCCCTGAGACTGCCGTCGATCAGTTTAACAGGTATATTCGGTTTAGCCAGCGATGAGTTGTCCTCGCTGACTTCGGGAGGAGCGGCGTGGTCTATTAGCGGTGGGTTATTCAGTCCACTGCTCAACTTTGGCAAAAATAAGAGGCGTGTCGAAATTGAAAAAGAAAGGACCAAACAGGCCTACCTGAACTATGAAAACACAGCGCTGCAGGCATTCCGGGAAGTCGAAGACGCTCTGGTCGAAATCCAGACTTTCAAGAAACAGATGGTATCGGTCGAAAAAAAATTAGCAGCGGCGCAGAACGCCGCATTTCTTTCAAAGGAACGCTACGACAAGGGCGTGACGAGTTATCTGGAAGTATTGGAGACCGAGCGAACGTTGTTTAATGTCGAGCTGGAACTTTCCGAATTGAAACAACTGTATTTGAACGCCTATGTCAGGTTATATAAGGCCTTAGGCGGAGGGTGGATCTCCAAGGAAGAAATGGAGATGCTGCCGAATCAGGAGAAGGAGTAAAACGACAAGCTTATTCCTGTTGTGCCTTTTTATGTTGCAAGAGTTGTTTTTCAGATCCCATGAATTTTAATTTCTTTCCCTCTCGAAAGGAATTGACCGATGCGAGCAAAGAGGGAATTTAAGAAAGAAAAATGAAGATATTCAGAGAGCATGAGGGGGGAGCTGTTAACGCATTGCGGAAATACCCCAAATTCGCGACATACAAATACACCTACCTTGTTATCGCTATTTTGGCACAGTTCGTGCTGGCCCCACTCTTGGAAGAACGAATGCCGCTCATCGTCCCCCTTTTGTTCTTTATACTGATGATTGCCGTACTGGTCACTCTCAACCTCAAGAAATTGTTTTTTCGTGTTTTGCTGGGATTGGGTTGTCTGTCTTTTGTCTTTTCCCTCACGGCGAGAGTTATTCAGCTCCCCTACAGAGAAGCGCTCAGTTTTTATGCGATCGGATTGAGTACCTTAGCAGCTTTTTTCTCCATCGCTATTGTTGTCCTGGTCGTGAGGATTTTTTCAGAAAAGGTGATTACGGGAGAGACGATCAAAGGCGGCATTGCCGTGTATTTCATGATGGGCTTCTTGTGGGCTTTTTTGTACTCGCTCTTGGTCCTCTTAAGTCCTGAATCCATTTCTCTTTCCATGGAAAGTCTAAAGTACTCGGGAATCACCTATTTTTCGTTCACGACGCTCACCACCCTGGGATATGGAGAAATCACCCCTGTGAGTTGGCTGGCACGGAATCTGACGATCCTGGAATCCACGAGCGGCCAGATTTACCTCACGGTCCTTATTGCCCGTCTTGTGGGCCTCCACATCGCTGGCAGCAAGCTTCACTCCGGCAAGCCATAGGCCCAAAGGTCTCCTTAAGTCACATTCCTGCTCAATTTGTGCGGCTAACTCTAGAAAAGTGGAGTGCAAAAAACACCTGATTCGGAAAATTCATCCGTTGATGCCGGAAACGGGAATCCATTCCTTTTGAACGAACGTTGGCTATGGTCTCTGGCGGGAATTTTCGACTTGTTCGAGGAGTTTAAGGGTTTTGCTGTTCCGAAAGAGGCTGTAATCTTTGCGCAGGAGTTGTGACGCCATCTCTTTATCGTCTATGGTGATGTAGAAATTCGCGGCATGGATAAGAACCTGGTGGTTTTGCGGAAAGAGACGAAGCATTTCGGTGACGATTTTTCTCCCCTCTTCGGACTCCCCTTTGTAAGCCAAAAAAGTGGCGTAGGTAAAATAAGAAAACTGAGACTGAACATCTCGCGTCCGGAACAGGCGGTTGAAGTACTCCTCAGCCTTGTCGAGATCTTTTTTGTGCGTGAAGTAAGCGGCAAGTTCCTCGTAGACCCTGATCTGGAATGTTTCATATTGATGATGGTCTTTTTGATGGAGAATATCATTGTACACGGCTAAGGCTTTTTGTTCATCTTTGTTCAGCAGCTGTTGGGCGATGTTCATTTTGGCTACTAAATCTTCTTTACGGATGTTTTCGATGCCAAGCCAGAAATTGCGTTCGCTCTGTCCAAAATTTGTATTTTTGGGATATATCTCTGTACCATAGAGAATACAAATCAAGGCTAGAACGACGATGGGGACAGCTTTTACCTTAATTTTATTGAAAAGCACATAGGATAGATAGGCAACAAAAACAGCCGAAGGGAGGTAGATGAACCTCCAGCCCATGTAAGAGATGGTGAGAGAGGAAAAGATGACTAAAACCGACGGCAGGAGGAGCAGAAAGAAAGCGAATGGACCGAACTCCCATTTCATGTGGGGGGAAGGCCGTTTCTTGAGCAATCTGATAGCCAGGAGGATAAAACCAAGGGTGAAGATCCCGCCCAGCCCGACAAAAATAGTAGTGTTGAACACTTGTGCTGAGTCGATCGTGTAGCTGATCTTGAAAGGAAGGACAGTTTTGAAGGAATAAAAGCCGATGGCAGCCAAAAAATCCGACAGAGTTCTTCCGGAATAACCCATAACAAAGGACCCGAGAGCGATTCTTCTCAGGAGGAACCAGATCATGACACTGGCCCCGAGAGGAAGAAGAATGACCGCTGATCTTTTGGCCGTGAGGCCCTTTTGCCAGACAAAGACAAAGTAGATTCCGATGATCATCAGGCTGTTTTCTTTGGAGAGAAGGGCAAACAGCAGGAAGACCGCTGAAACCATCAGGTATACATAGTTCGCTTTTTTGAAATAAGCGAGGAAAAACAGAACAGATAGCGCGACAAAGACAAAGGAAAGCAAATCCGTCCTTCCCGTTATCCAGGATACGTTTTCAAAGTGAAGAGGGAACAGGGCGAAAAGCAATCCGCTCATGAACGCCGGAATCTGGTGCATGCCAAGTTGAAGCAAGATGACATAGAGGAGGATTGTGCTTGCGACATGCAGGAGGATGTTGGTCAGATGAAACCCGGCTGGATTCAACCTCCAGGCTTTGAAATCCAGCCAGTAGGAGAGAGACGTCATCGGTCGGTAAAATTGCATGACCCGGTTCAAGAGCACACTATTTTCATCCAGCCCGATGTTCCCGCCGAACGGGCTGGTGAGAAAGTTCTTCAAGAAGGTGCTTCCCAAGATATTCGGATTTTCAGTGATGAAAAGTTTATCGTCCCAAAGAAAATCGCCCTCCATGGCTGGGAGAAAAATGAACAAGATAACGGCCAGGTAGACCAGTATAAAGATAACCGTCAGTCTTGTCTTTTTCTTCATTTCATTCAACCTTTCTCGTTTTTGAATATGGCCCTAATTTTAGTGGCTGTTTTGGGCCCTACCCATTTGGCCAGTTGGGCCTGGGAGGCTTTTTTTATGCCTTCTATTCCTTTGAATTCTCTGAGCAGTAAAGCCTTCCTCTTAGGACCGATTCCTTGAATGTTATCCAGAGTTGAAACAAAGCTCTTTTTTTGTCTTCTTCTCCGATGATAGGAGATGGCGAAACGATGGGCTTCATCTCTGATGCTTTGGATGAGTTTCAGGGCAGGAGAGGTGCGATCCAGTAAGATTCCGGTTTTGCGTGAGGGCACAAAGATGATTTCCTCTTTTTTAGCTATAGATGCTACAGCCTGGTCTTTTATCCCCAGCTCAGAAAGGGCCTTCAGAGCGGCGCCGAGCTGACCCTTTCCGCCGTCGACCAGGATGAGATCCGGGAAAAACTCTCTTCCTTGAGTGAGCAATGACGAGTATCGCCTGCGCAGGACTTCTCCCAGACTGGCCACATCATCAGGCCCGGCAACCGTTTTGATTTTGTACTTTTTGTATTTGCTTCTGAGCGGCCTCCCCCCTTCAAAAACGACCAGAGATCCGACTGATTCATCGCCGCCGGTGTTGGAGATGTCGAACCCTTCTATGCGATGAGGCGGGGATTTTAATTCCAGGGCGTTTTTCAGATCGAGGAGTAGATACAGTTCTTCGGATTCTTCCCGATGGTAAATTGCGGCATTCCTGGTGGCCAGCTCCATCAGTTTTTTATTTTCTCCCCTTACGGGAGTGATGAATTCCACTTTCTTTGCCTTTGTCCGAGACAGGATTTCGACAAGCTCTTCGGGTTTTTCCAGGTGAAAAGGGAGGATGATTTTATCCGGGATATCTTTTGGCTGCCTGTAATAATCCATCAGTTTTGAAGCAAGAAGCGCTGCGGCCGTCTGTCCCGCTTCCCTCTTGGCCGGAATGATCTCAGATTCGATGACTTTTCCCTCTCTCATTCGGAAGAGTGATATGTACGCTATGTCTGCTACTGTCGAAAAACCTAAAATATCCTTGTCTTCTTTTTTAACGGAGATGAGCTTTGGCTTTTCCTTTAGCTGTTCAAGGGATAGGATGAGATCACGCCAAAGAGCCGCTCGCTCGAATTCTTGACTGTCGGCTGCTTCTCTCATCTTGTGTTTGAGTATTTTAAGCAGCTCCTCTGACTTCCCTTCCAGAAACAGGAGTGCAGAGTCGACCTGGCTTTTGTATTCTTCCTCCGAGATGTATCCGACGCAGGGGGCTGAACAGAATTCGAGGTCATACTCGAGACAGGGCCGTTTTCGCTTTCCCGTTATGGTTTCAAGACAGTTCCGGATCCCGAAGTATTTGTTGACGAGATGGATGTTTTTCCTTGCCTGATGGGCCGGGGAAAATGGCCCGAAGTACCTGGCCCCGTCAGCCTCGACTCTTCGTGTCAGATAGATTCCCGGAAACTTGTCCTGACAGGAGACCTTCAGGAAAGGGAAGGCCTTATCGTCTTTCAGTTTGATATTGAATTTGGGCTGGTACTGCTGGATAAAGTTGTTTTCGAGAAAAGAGGCTTCTTTTTCCGAATCTGTGAGCAGGTAGTCGATGTCAATGGTTTCTGCCAGAATGCTGTGTACTTTAGGGTCTGTTGTGGGCGCCCAGTAGGATTTAACTCGTTCTCGCAACGACCGGGCTTTTCCGATGTAGACGACGACACCCTCCTTGTTCTTGAAAAAATAGATACCCGGTTTTCGAGGAAGGCGGTTGACTTTAGCCTTCAATTCAATCCGGTCTTCTCTCCCCATTCTCGTCTCTCATATTGAATGAATTGGTCGCCGTCAATTGTCCGTAAGCTCCAATGCCCCTTTTTTGAGTTTCTTGAGCTCGTCTCTGAATTTGGCCGCTTTTTCGAACTCTAAATTTTCAGCCGCCCTGTTCATCTGTCTTTCCAGCTCTTCCATGCGCTCCTGCCTCTTCTGGGGAGAGAGATAAATATCCTTTTCTTCGGCGATGCGGGTGTAGTCAAAGTAGTCTCTCTCGTAAACACTTGTCAGAACTTCATCGATGCGTTTGCGTATGGATTGAGGCGTTATACCGTTCTCTGTGTTGAAGTCTTGTTGAATACGGCGCCGCCTGTCAGTTTCCTCTATGGCCGTGCGCATGGTATCCGTGATCGAGTCGGCATAGAGAATAACCTTTCCAGATGTATTCCTGGCAGCTCGTCCGAAAGTCTGAATCAGCGAGGTTGTCGAACGAAGAAACCCCTCCTTATCCGCATCCAGTATAGCGACGAGTGAAACCTCGGGAAGATCCAGCCCCTCTCTCAGAAGATTTATTCCGATTAAGGTGTCAAACTGGCCTTTCCTCAGATCTCGCAATATTTTTACTCTATCCAAAGTGTTGATCTCCGAATGGAGATAACGAACGCGGAGTCCCAGATCGTGATAATAGCGCGTGAGATCCTCAGCCATGCGCTTTGTTAGAGTTGTGACTAGAGTTCGTTCCTTTGCTCTTACTCTTTTCTGGATTTCTCCCATCAAGTCATCAATTTGTCCTTTGATCGGTCTTACCTCGACTTCCGGGTCGATGAGCCCTGTCGGCCTGATAATCTGTTCGGTTACCTTGTTCTTTGTTTTCTTTAACTCATATGGCCCTGGTGTTGCCGAAACATAGAGCACCTGATGCACACGTTTCTCGAACTCCTGGAAGTTGAGCGGCCGATTATCCAGAGCTGATGGAAGCCTGAAGCCATGCTCGACCAGAGTTCTCTTCCGTGACTGGTCACCATGGTACATTCCGCCGATTTGAGGGATTGTGGCGTGGGCTTCATCGATGATGGTTATGAAATCTTCCGGAAAATAGTTCATGAGGGTATACGGGGCCTCACCAGGTTTTCGCAGACTCAAGTAGAGTGAATAATTTTCGATGCCCGGGCACCAGCCGAATTCACGCATCATTTCCAGGTCATACAGTGTTCGCTCTTCTATTCTGTTGGCTTCCAGAATTTGCCCCTCTTTCTGGAAATAGGCAATACGCTCTGCCAGTTCTTTTTCAATGCTATCCACTGTATACTCGAGAATCTCCCTGGGGGTGGAGAAAAAGGTCCGGGGGTACACCATGATTTTATCAAGTGTATCCAGTTCTTTTCCGAGAAGCGGATCGAGGATTGCGATGTTCCGGATTCGTCCGTCCTCCAATTGAATCCGGTAGGCATAATCATCGTAGGCAGGAAAAACATCGATGATATCACCGCGCACCCGAAAGGTGCCTCTCTTGAAATCTGTTTCTTTGCGGGCATACTGGATGTCGACCAATTTCTTGAGTAGGTTTTTTCGTGTGATCGGCTGATGTGTCTCTATCCGAAAACTCATCGAGTTGTAAGTCTGTGGAGACCCTATACCATAGATACAAGAGACGGAGGCGACGATGATCACATCCCTCCTCTGGGATAACGAATTGGTCGCACTGAGCCTCATACGGTCGATCTCGTCATTGATGTAGGCCTCTTTGGCGATGTAGGTGTTTGAGGCTGGAATGAATGCTTCCGGCTGGTAATAATCGTAATAGCTCACGAAGTATCCTACGGCATTCTCGGGGAAGTATCTCCGGAATTCCTGGTAAAGCTGGGCGGCCAATGTCTTGTTATGGGAGATAATGAGAACGGGTCTGTTGACTTTATCGATGATGTTCGCCATGGTGAAGGTCTTTCCGGATCCCGTAACCCCCATGAGAACCTGATGCTCCTTCCCCTCGATGATACCCTGATAAAGTTCCTGGATAGCTTTAGTCTGGTCTCCCCTAGGCGCGTACTCAGAGTGCAGCCTGAATTTGCTCATCAGCCCCATTATATGCGACGTGTCGTATGCGAGCAAGGAGCCAATGGTTCTGGGTAACATCTTCGAATCCGTGATGAACAAGAAAAGCAGGAAGAATGAAGCGGGTCATTGAGCGTGTTCGGCGAAGTCCTCACCCACGATGCTGCTCAACCAGATATGATTTTGGCCCCCACTCCTCCTATTGCGGTTGGATCCGGGAAATCATCTTCATGCTGCCTTTGTACTGGGCTCCTTCCATGATGGAGATGCGGGCAGCAGATAAGTCGCCGAATACCTGAGCTTCTCTTTCGATATACACTTTGCCGGAAGCGAATATATTACCTTTGACTTTTCCTCTAACGGTGATGTTTCGGGCCCGAATTTCGGCATCGACCACAGCTCCTTTTTCGATGACGAGGTTGTTGTTTTGAATGTCAATATGTCCTCGAAACTTCCCCGCTATGGTGAGGTCTTCATCACACTTCAGCTCGGCATGAATGTCGACCGTGGGACCAATAAGAGTCGCTTTTGCTGGAATGGCCTTTTCCGGAGTGATTTGAATGTCCTGGTTTTTTTTCTCTGGTTCCTGCACCTAATCCTCGCAAGCTTTCAGGAAAGACTGTGCCGATTATAGATTGACCTCTCGGATAAGTCAAATACCGCATCTTATCGATTTTACGCTCCAAACGCCTCCCGGAGGAAGCCATATTGAATGATGTGGAGGCTGAAAATGAACAGATCTCAGTTGGTTTCAAGGAAACACTCTTATTCCTATGAATAAAGTGTTATAATTCATTTTAAAATGACTAGAAGGAGAACCGTATGAGCGAAAAAGAAAGAGATATTTTTGAAGAAATAGGAGAAAAAATAAAGGAACTCGGTAAGGAGCTCAAGCCTTATGTCGATAAGGCCGAAGCTAAGCTCAACGATTTTGATAAAGCGGTTGAACCCTCTCTGGAGAGTCTCAGCGAGAAACTCAGGGAATTGGGTAAGGTGCTGCGACCTCCACTGGATGATGTCGGCAAGCGCCTCAAAGACTGGGGAAACTCAGTCAAACCAGTGGTCGACGATATGGGAAACCGTATTCGTGATTGGAAGAAGAAAAATAAAGAGGACCGGGAAAATTAAGGAGACGAATGAAATGGAGTCCGGAAACATTCCCGTCCTGTACGTCAATGAAGATACGATTCCGCGAGCTTACGAGAAAGCGATAAAGGAAGTCTGGGAGAAAGGTATCGGCATACGCACGGAGTATGATCGCCCTGAAGATCCCCCGAGTAAGGATGCCACTGTCATCATCACGGTGCAGAACCCTTTTGGACAGCCCCGTTTTCACCGTTCCTTTGCCGATGGTTTAGGCGGTTTGGCCGAATATGTGATGGAAGTGGTTCACGGCGCGCATGATTATTGGGTTAAGCCTGTGGAAGAGATTCTAAAGGGAACAGATAGTGAGGATACCCGCTGGACGTACACTTACCATGGCCGATTGTTCGATTACAGAATCGAAGACAAAGTTATCAATCAGGTTGACTACATCATCAATAAGCTCAGCGAGACAGGTCATTCTCGCCGGGCACAGGCCATAACCTGGAATGCCAAGCTGGATCCTCCGACCGATGATCCACCATGCTTGCAGAGATTGTGGGGGCGTCTCTGTGATGACGATCAGGGAAGCTATGTCTTCAACATGAACACCCACTGGAGAAGCCGCGATTTATTCAAGGCCTGGTTTGAGAATGTGATTGCTCTGACAACACTCATGCGGAAAATAGCAGAAGCTATTGCGGATAAGACCGGCAAGACGGTCAGGCTAGGGAGGTATGTGGATATCAGCGACTCCCTCCACATATATGGCTCCTATTTCCGTGAGATAGAGGGGGATCCTGAAAAGGGGATCAAATGCTTTTTCGAACGCCTGGAAAGTCGGCCGTATGAAAAGAGAACTTGGGATTCACATTTTGTGAAAGCGTTTTTTATCGATGATGGAATCGGGAAGGGATTGAAGCCCATGTTGGAGAGAGAGCACGCTATGCCCAGTCAAGTGCGCGAGCTTGTGGAAGAAGAGCTCCGTCAAATGCAGAAAGACGATTACGTCGTTTAAAGCCGCTATTGTTCGAGAACGCTCCCCGTAGAGTAATCGCAGAGGGGGATATGTCCGCTTTGATGAGGAAATAAAAAAAATTGGAAAAAAGGTTGACAAATAAGAATTAATATTATCTAATAATATTATGCAATTAGAAGAAGCAGAAAAAAAGCTCGAAAACTTCAGGTTGATGTGCAAAAAACACAACTTGAAGATAACGCCTCAACGGATCGCCATTTACAAAGAGCTTCTCCATTCAGGCACGCATCCTTCGGCTGATGATGTGTTTCAAAACTTGAAGGGTGATTTTGCCAATATTTCTTATGACACCGTCAACAGGACGCTTTTATCCCTGGCTGAGATCGGTCTTATTGATGTCGTTAAATCTCCCGGTGGTGCGAGACGGTTCGATCCGAATACCGATAGTCATCACCACCTTCACTGTGTGAAGTGCGGTAAAATTATGGACTTTTACAGTGACGTGTGTGATAAACTGAACGTTCCTGAGGAAATCCAGAGTCATTTCACCGTTCTCAGCAAAAGAGTTGTCGTCAACGGGATCTGCAAAGCATGCCGTCAAAAGCATACAGCTTTAGATGCATAAATTCACAACACATCAATACCATTAAAGGAGTTAAAAAATGAGCAAAACCGAAGAAAACATCAAGGCAGCATTTGCCGGGGAATCACAAGCTAGGAACAAGTACACTTACTTCGCCGAAGTTGCCAGGGAGGAAGGCTACCATTACATTGCCAAAATTTTCGAAGAAACAGCCGCCAATGAACGGGAACATGCCCGAGATCACTTCAATCTTCTCAAAGGAGTAGGAACCACCGAGGAGAACCTGCAAGCAGCTATCAGCGGTGAGCATTATGAAACAGTCGAGATGTACCCCAATTTTGCCAAGGAGGCCGAGGAAGAAGGGCAGACGGAAGCGGCTATCCTTTTCAAGATGATCGGCAAAATCGAGGAAAAGCATCGGGAGCGCTACAAAAGATTGCTGGAAATGGTCAAGAATGGGACAGTCTTCAAGAGAGAACAGCCCATCAAGTGGAAATGCAGTATCTGCGGCTACACCTTCGAAGGCACGGAGCCTCCGCCAAAGTGTCCGTCCTGCAAAAATCCCAGAGAGTACTACGAGCCGGCAAGTTTGGATATCTAAGAGGATAACATGGCTGTCTACAAATGCTCTGTCTGCGATACCGAATTTGACGAAGAGAATCACGGCAAAAAATGGGATGAGCTTGCAGATGATTGGGCATGTCATGTTTGTGAGTCAGGAAAATCACTCTGGAAAAAAGTTGGAGAGGAAGCGCAAGGCCCGGATGAGTCCAAAGAGGCAGGGGATGCATCCGGGCCCCTCGATGAATACAAACGCCTTTCGGATGACCTGGAAGTCCACATGGAGGATATCCATGAGATGGCCGAAACCGGGCAGTCGCTTATCGAGCCCATGCGGACCAGAAAACCCACCCCCTCCTGGGATGACATTCTTATCAAAGGTGCTCAACTGGCAAAAATCCCTCTCAATCACGATGCGGCCGTCAACACGCGGACGGTCATTGGCCCGAAGGCCAAGCATCCCCTGGTCATAGAGACTCCAGTCTATGTCACGCATATGTCTTTCGGAGCTCTTTCTAAAGAGGCCAAGCTGGCTCTCGCTAAGGGAAGTGCCGCTGTGAAAACGGCGATGTGCTCGGGTGAGGGTGGTATTCTTCCTGAATCTATGGCCAGTTCCTATAAATACATCTTCGAATATGTGCCGAACCAGTACAGTGTGACCGATGAGAATCTGAAAAGAATCGATGCTGTAGAGATCAAGATCGGACAGTCAGCTAAACCCGGTATGGGTGGACATTTACCTGGAAAGAAGGTGACCAAAGAAATTGCCGAAATCCGGGGTTTCCCAGAGGGAACAGATATCATAAGCCCTTCCCATTTTGAAGATATCCGAACACGGGAGGAATTGAAGTCCAAAGTGGACTGGTTGAGAGAGGCTAGTGGCGGGAAGCCCGTCGGTGTCAAATTCGCAGCCGGGAATGTCGAGGCGGACCTAGAGGTGGCTCTGTTTGCCAAGCCTGATTTTATCACCATCGACGGCAGACCTGGCGCCACCGGCGCCTCACCCAAGTTCGTCAAAGCGGCCACATCCATTCCTTCGATGTTTGCCCTTTACAGAGCGCGGAAATTCCTGGATGACAACGGCATCAAAGATGTCTCATTGCTGATTACCGGGGGACACAGAGTCTCGGCCGATTTTGCCAAGGCTATAGCTCTTGGAGCAGACGCCGTAGCTATAGGAACAGCCGCCCTGATGGCTATCGGCTGCCAGCAGTACCGCATATGCAACACGGGGAAATGCCCCATGGGTATCACCACACAGGATCCTGAATTGCGTGCCAGACTCGATGTCGACAAATCCGCCCGGATGCTCGCAAACTTTTTGCGTGCATCCACCGAGGAATTGAAAGATTTTACCAGGCTCACAGGCAAGAACGACATCCATGATCTGGCCATCGATGATCTCTGCACGACCAATTCTGAAATATCCACCCACACAGCCATTGAGCACGTCTGACCAAAATGGGGCGCGACAACATTTGAGATTCTGCGAAACAAAGAAGGAGCGTGCGTTGTCAATATGCGGTGATCTTTTATATTCAACATTGTCTTAATCCTTCTAGAGTATCATTCCGCCAAGATTCACTGGATTATCCGTGTTTGGGCTGGCTGCGGGCTCATTTCTAACTGATATCTTCTTCAAAAGATCTTTTTACTTGAAGAGTTATCCTTTTTCTGCCATAAATTGTGTTTGTGGATTCAGGATCACGGAAATGAGAGGAGGAGTGAGTATGCCAAAATATAAGCCTGCGTTTTCTATAGCATTTAGCCTGATTTTTGTCTTGAGTTCTCACTTGCTGGTGTCTTCTGCTGAAAGAATAGTCATCCGCGCCGATCGTATGCTGGATGTTGTGAGCGGAGAGATTATCAAGGATGCGTATATTGTCGTAGAAGGTCAGAAAATTATCGAAGTCGGTGATTCCAGCTTACCTAAGGGGGCTGAAGTCGTTGATTTGGGCGATATGACTCTGCTTCCCGGATTGATCGATATGCATGTCCATTTGGGCTATGATATTGACCCGGGATTTGTTTATCGAGCTATAAAAGAAACGGTCGCCGATGATGCCTTTCGGGCTACAAGAAATGCCCGGCGCACGCTCATGGCCGGATTCACGACCGTACGTGAAGCCGGCTCACGTGACTTCATGGATGTCTCTCTCATGCGGGCCGTCGAGTCTGGAATTGTCGAAGGCCCCTGGATCTTTCCCTGCGGCCACGGCATAGGCATCACCGGGGGGCATTCGGATGAGATCGGCTATCAGCCGGGCATACTCGAAAGTGAGCCGGAGTTTGGTATAGCCGATGGTCCTGAAGAATGCTTGAGGGCTGTCCGCTACCAAATCAAACACGGGGCCAAGGTCATCAAAATCATGGCCACTGCTGGGGTGCTTTCCTTCGAGGAATCTGTAGGTGCCCAGCAGTATTCCTATGAAGAAATGCGGATCATGGTAGAGGAAGCAGCTCGTCATGGTCTCAAGGTTTTTGCCCATGCCCACGGAACTGAAGGAATTATTGCTGCGGTGAAAGCCGGCGTAGCCTCCATCGAACACGGGTCGATGGTCAATGATGAGGCTATTAGGCTTATGAAGGAGCGGGGAACTTATCTTGTGCCGACATCCTATCTTAGAGATTCCATCAACCTGGAGGCACTTCCTCCCAAACTGCGGGCTAAGGCCGAATCCATTCTTCCCATTGCGAGAAATAATCTCCGTAATGCCATTGCCTCTCAAGTTAATATTGCCTTCGGTACGGATGCGGCTGTCTTTCCTCATGGGGACAACGCCAAAGAATTTGCTGTCTATGTCAAGCTTGGGATGTCTCCGATTGAGGCCATCCGAACAGCCACTGTCAAGGCCGTCGATCTCCTCGGCGTAGAGGATCGCGGAATCATCGCTAAAGGGCTTTTGGCTGATCTTATCGCCGTCAAGGGCAATCCGCTCGAAGATATCACTGTCCTAGAGGATGTTCAATTCGTGATGCAGGGGGGACGAATCGTCAAAAAATAGGCTGGAATTTCAGTAGATGTTATGAAGGAGGAATCAAAATGACAACAGTTCGCATGGAGGACATGAACTGGCCGGACATTAAAGACAAAATAGAAAACGGATACACAACAGCCGTTTTCGCCATCGGTTCGACCGAACAACACGGGCCTCATCTACCCCTGATTACAGACTCGTTGATCGGGGATGTGGTTGCCTTAAAAGTGGCTGAGAGATTGGGAAATGCTCTTCAGGCGCCGACGATAAGAGTTGGCTTGTCAGAGCACCATCTGGCCTTTCCGGGCACCATTTCGCTTAAGCCTGAAACCCTGAAGGCCGTCATCAATGATTTTGTGGACAGTCTGAAGACGCACGGTTTCAAAACGATTATCCTTCTGCCCAGCCATGGAGGGAATTTTACCACAGTCGGGAAAGTCGTAGAGGAACTCCAGCACAAGCATCCAGATCTAAAGATCGTGGGCTTCACCGACCTTCAAGCTTTTGTGGATGCCATGATTTCTTATTCCGAAGAGTACGGCGTTACGGCTTATGACGCCGGAGCCCACGCCGGTGAAAGCGAAACGTCCTTTATTCTGGCTCTTGCCGGCCATTTGGTCCAGACAGACCGGTACGCGCCAGGCTACCTCGGCCCTTTGGGTGAAAAAGAAATGAACATCATATTCGAGCAAGGCATGCCTGCGTTATCCGCAAAGGGGGTTCTGGGAGATCCGACAACCGCAACCTTGGAAAAGGGCAAAGTTTATATCGAAAAAATGGCAGATTTTGTGGCCAACGAATTGAAAACGCGACTCTGAATTTAGTAATACTCTCTGAATTTCATAATACTATCGCAATTTAATATTATTCTACACACTCTCAGCTTGAGGTAAATGATCGTGAACATCACAACTCTCCTCTCTGAGGTGAAGAATCACTACCCCAAGTGTGATTCGAAATTGTTGCGGCGGATTTATGATTTTTCCGAACGTGCGCACGAGGGACAGAAAGCAAAATCAGGTCGCCCCCATATTCAACACGCCTTGGGGACAGCCCTGTTGCTGGCTGAGCTCCGGCTCGATCCAGATGCCGTCGCGGCCGCTTTGCTCCATGATGTCATTGTCCTAGCCGGTGTGACGCCCAAGACTGTCAAAGACAATTTTGGCGAAGAAATCGCCAAACTTGTCGAGGGTGCGACTCAACTGAGTTTGGTTACCTGGGACAAACTGGACCGGGAAAAAGTCGAGAGGCTGCAGAAAATGTTTCTGGCTATGGTGGACGATGTGAGGGTCGTCATCATCAAATTGGCCGAACAACTGGACGGAATGCGCCACTTGAAATCCCTTTCTCCGGCCGATCAGATGAAAAGTGCTAGAGAAACTCTGAATATTTTTTCCCCGCTGGCCAATAAATTGGGAATCTGGTCGATGAAGAGGGAGCTGGAAGATCTTTCACTTAAATATCTCGAGCCGGAAAAGTATGCGGAGATTGCCGATCTCCTGGCCGAGTCAAAGGAGAACAGAGAGAGGGTAGTTGAAGACACCGTCCAGCATCTTGCGAAAGAGTTCGAAAAACATGGCATCAAGGCGGAAATGACCGGCCGATCCAAACATATCTACAGCATTCACAATAAGATAAAAGCAACACAGCGGGATTTTTCTAGTATTTACGATCTGCATGCTGTGCGCATTATTGTCGAGGGTGTTAAAGATTGTTACCAGACTCTGGACCTCATTCACGGGATTTGGAGACCTATTCTGGAACAATTTGACGATTACATCGCCAACCCAAAAACGAATAATTACCGAGCGTTGCATACAGCCGTTATCGGTCCTCGAAATAAACCCCTGGAAATCCAGATCAGGACTCAAGAGATGCACCAGTTTGCAGAGTTTGGCTATGCCAGCCATTGGAGGTACAAAGAGAGATCTGGGTACGATCCGGGAATCGATGCCAAAATATCCTATCTCAGGATCCTGTTGGAGTGGCAGCAGGAATTGGCTGAATCAAAAGTGTACACGGAATCCCTCAAAACGCCTCCTTTTTCGGAGTATGTGTATGTTTTCACGCCAAAAGGGGATATTTTCGACCTCATCAAAGGAGCCACCCCTCTTGACTTTGCCTACCGTGTCCACACGAATGTCGGTCATCGCTGCCGTGGGGCAAAGGTCAACGGCAAGTTGGTCGCCCTGGACTACAAACTGCAGAATGGAGATCGCGTGGAGATCATCAAAGCCAAGGAAGCGCGCCCCAGCCGGGATTGGCTGAATCCTCGCCTGGGATACGTTTACACACCTCGGGTCAAACAAAAAATCCGGCAGTGGTTTCGGGCGCGTGATAGAGCAGGTAATATCGCTCGTGGCCGGGACGTTTTGGACCGCGAATTGAAGAGATTGGGAATAAAGGGAAAAAATTACGAAGAGATCGCGCTCCGGTTCAAGTTTGACAAACCGGATGATTTGTTCGAAGCGATCGGTCATGGTGATTTGAGTGGTCATCGCCTCAAAACGAAGTTATCGCGTTACTATGAGGACAAGGTGGATAAAACTGAGCCCGAATATATTGCCCCTGTAACTAAGGATATATCCCAAGTTCTTGTCAGGGGCGATACGGATTTTTTGACCCGGACAGCCCAGTGCTGCCTGCCTCTGCCGGGAGATGAAATCGTCGGGTTTGTCACCAAGGGGAAGGGCGTGACCATCCACCGGAGAGATTGTCATAATATCCTTCGCCAGGATGATAGGGATCGGTTGATTGACGTGAGATGGGGGCAGGGCAGACAATCCTACGGCGTGAGCGTCAGGATTGAAGGCATGGATGCCAAAAAAATCCTCAAGGAAATGGCGACGATTGTCGAGACAGAGCATGCCAGGATCATTACCTCCAGCTTGAATTCACAACAGAAGGATCCGGTCGCTGTCATAGACGCCATGCTTGAAATATCCAGCATTCTACAATTGAACCGCATTCTCAATAAAATAAAAGCTTTGCCATCCGTGATCGAGGCAAAAAAGCAGACGCACTGAAGCATAGAAGCATTTCTAAAACTGTGATGCCCCCAAATTTGAAGAATACAAGGGTTGTAGCGAGTCATTATCCGTTTTCGGCGAAGACCCCGCCACCCACCCTATGCGCCTCAAGCAGAAAATGACTCGCTTTAATGCTTTCCCTCCCATTTTGTACTTCAAACGATTTTCTCCACCACACATCCTGATCACTCGATAACGCACACTGGTTTTAGTACCATCAAGGAAATAGAGATGCTTACTTATTACGTTCAAAATTTGACTAAGTAGGGGGTCCTTTGATATATCTCAAGGAGCTAAAACAAAGGGAAACTCAAGGAGTTGTGGTTTTTCATTAAAAAATGATCGGCAAAACCATCTCTCACTACAAGATCCTCGAGAAGATCGGGGAAGGCGGGATGGGTGTGGTATATAAAGCCGAGGATACAAAGCTCAAGAGGTCTGTGGCGCTCAAGTTTTTGCCGCCGGAGTGGACACGGGACCAAGAAGCCAAACAACGTTTTATTCAAGAGGCCCACGCTGCAGCAGCTTTAGACCATCCGAACATCTGCACTGTGTATGAGATCAATGAAGCAGAGGGAAGGATTTTCATTGCCATGGCCTATATCGAAGGGCAAAGCCTGAAGGATCGGCTTCCCTCGGGTCCTCTGGGTACAGATGAAGCCTTAGAAATAGTGACTCAAGTTGCCGAGGGTCTCAAAAAAGCCCACGCCAAGGGAATCATCCACCGGGATATTAAACCGGCCAACATAATGCTCACAGACGATGGACTAGCTAAGATCATGGATTTTGGCCTGGCCAAACTGGAGTGGGGAGTCGACCTGACGAAAACCGCGACCATTATGGGCACAGCCGCCTACATGTCACCTGAACAGGCCAAAGGCCAGCAGGTGGACCATCGGACAGATATCTGGTCCCTGGGAGCCATGCTGTATGAGATGCTGTCCGGACAACGCCCCTTTAAGAGCGATCATGACCAGGCCGTATTTTACAGCATTTTGCATGATGATCCTGTTCCCATCACAAAAATCCGGAAGGATATTCCTCAAAAATTGGAGAAGATAACCTCTAAATCATTGGAAAAGAATCCTCATAAAAGATATGCCGATATGTCTGCGATGTCAGATGAATTAAAAGATGTCGGACAAAAGCCCAGATCAACATCTTCCGAAAAGCCCTCCATCGCCGTTCTTCCCTTTGTCAACATGAGCGCTGATCCGGAGAACGAGTATTTCAGCGATGGCTTGGCTGAGGAACTCATAAATGCCCTGACAAAAATCACGGATTTGCATGTTGTCGCCAGGACATCATCCTTTGCCTTCAAGGGTGAAAAGGTGGATATTCGAGAGATCGGGCAAAAGCTGAACGTGAAGACACTGCTGGAGGGGAGTGTGCGGAAGGCAGGAAATCAAGTGCGTATCACAGCTCAGTTGATAAAAGTGGAGGATGGATACCACCTCTGGTCCGACCGGTATGACCGAAACATGGAAGATATTTTTGCCATACAAGATGAGATAACAGAAAAAATCGTCGATAATTTGAAATTGACACTTGACCTTCCAGCCCAGGTTCGGAAGAAGCGACAGGATGTCAATCTCGAGGCTTACGACCTCTATCTCAAAGGGCGGTACTACTGGAGTAAATTCTCTCCGGAGTGGGTGAACAAAGCCATAGAGTACTACAATCAAGCCATTGCCAAGGATCCAGATTTTGCTCTTCCTTACACAGCCCTCGCCGAAGCTTACGTCATGTTTTCCACAGGTTTCGACCTCTTACCCAGCAGGGATGCCATGCCAAAGGCGAGAGAAGCAGCCAATAAGGCATTGGAGCTGGATCCAGAGCTGGCAGAGGCCCATGTGTCCTTGGGGCTTGTTGCCACCTGCTATGACTGGGACCGCACCTCTGCTAAAAAACACTTCCAGAGGGCACTCGACCTCAATCCAAACTCAACCATGGTGCACCAGTGGATTGAGTATTATGTGACTTTCCTGGAAAACGAGTTCCAGGAAGGCATTGCTCATCTTGAGCGTGCCCAAGAGCTGGATCCGCTTAATCTGTTCATTAAAATCCGGTTGGCCTTTATGAACTACTATCTTTGGGATTTTGATCGCTCCCTTGATATGCTGAAGGATATAGAGGCGTCAGATCCGCGCTACCCAATTTTATATATTTGCCTTATGGACGTCTACGGCCAGAAAGGCATGTATGACGAAGCTATTGCTGCCGGAGAAAAAATGCTGGCGCTGGGAGTGCGAGCCACGAGTACATTGGGAGTACTGGGCGCGTATTGCAGCCAAAAAGGTGAAAAAGAAAAGTCTCTGGAGCTGCTTTCCGAACTGAACGAACGACAGGAAAAGGGCTATGTGTCATCCTTCTGGATGGGAACTGTGTATCATTTTCTCGGAGATTTGGAGCAGGCCTTCGAATGGTTTGAAAGGGCTTTTGACGAGCAAGATGGAAACCTGATCTATATAACGGCCCCGCCGCCTTTTAGGTCACTTTGGCCTGATCCTCGGTACAAGAAATTATTGAAAAAAATGGGGCTGACGAATATTTTGAAAAAGCAGGAATCCGGGGAACTGGATCCCAAGGAAAACAATCGCCCGGATTGAACGATTGAATTGTTTCGCAAATTTCGTATGAAACCATTAGGGCATAAGAGGTGAGAATGAAAACCAAATTTTGTTTAAGTTCGGCCTTGATTCTGCTGTTATTGTTGATGATCTTCTTGATTCCCAGTGTTTGGGGAGAAAGGGGCGAAAAGTCCCTGAAAGAGGAGACGACAGTGGCTTTCGTGAATGTCAACGTCATACCTATGGATAGCGAGCGGATTCTCGAGAACCACACAGTCATCGTCAGCAATGGTTTGATTGAACAGGTTGGCCTCACTCATGAGGTGCAAATTCCAGAGAAGGCTGTGAAGATAGACGGATCGGGGAAGTATTTGATGCCCGGAATAGCCGATATGCATGTCCATGCCTGGAGTGAAAATGACCTCAAGCTCTTTATCGCCAACGGTGTGACCATGATTCGCAATATGTGGGGCTCTCCCCAGCATTTGACGTGGAAAGAGATGATAGCCAAGGGAGAGCTGTTCAGTCCCTCCATATATACCGCTGGTCCGCTTATGGATGGGCCTCCTCCGATTTGGGAGGGCAGCGAGCTTATCGAAACCCCCGAGCAGGCAGTGAAATCCGTTGAAGAGCAGGTGAAACTGGGTTATGACTTCATCAAGGTCTACAACAGGCTGTCCAAGGAATCTTTTGATGCCATTATGGCCACGGCCAAGAAGCACGGCATTCCTGTAGCCGGGCATGTGCCCGATAGGGTCGGCATCGAATATGTTTTGAAATCCGGGTTGAGTGCCGATGAACATCTGACCGGCTATATCGAACTGCTGGAGGCCGATGATTCTCCAGTCAAGGACAGCGAGGATTTCGCGGATAAAATAAGGAAATGGAAGTATGTGGATGAATCAAAGATTCCGGAGGCTGTCTCAGCCACCCTGAAATCCGGAATGTGGAACTGTGTGACACTTGTGGTTTATCAAAAGTTTGTCTCAGCCGAGGATGCCAAGGAATTGCGGAAGCGTCCCGAGATGAAATATGTCGATCCCATGATACTGGGCATGTGGGATCCCACCAAGGATTTCAGAGCCAAAAAACTGACTGCCGAGGACTTTGACACATTGAGAAGAGCTGATGCCCTTCGCTTGAAATTGACCGGCGCTCTCCATAAGGCTGGAGCACCCATCTTACTCGGGACAGACACGCCCAATCCCTTTGTCGTGCCCGGATTTGCCATCCATGAGGAGCTTCAAAATTTGGTTAATGCCGGATTAACGCCGTATGAAGCCTTTAAAGCGGGAACAGTCGACGGCGCTGAGTTTTTAGGACAGTCGGATATGTGGGGAACAATTGAACATGGTAAGCGAGCCGACCTCGTGTTGCTCGAGGCCAATCCTCTCGCGGATGTGGCCCATTTCAACAGGCGCACAGGCGTTATGGTCAGGGGGAAATGGAACACAGAGCCGGAGCTGAAGAAAATGCTGGAAGATCTGGCTGCCTCCTACAAGGCTCCCAAGAACCGCTTTGCGGAGATTCCTGCTTTGCCCAGTGAGGGCCAGCGGGAATTTTCAGGCCGCTATGAGATGAAATTCAATAAGTACGTCATCGGCGAAGAACGTTTTGTCGTCGAAAAACTGGCCAATGACAGAATCGTCGTCTTGGCTCAGTCCGTCACTGATGCCCCTTATGATGCCAAGGGATTCATGAGGCTGGAATTGGACAAAGATGGGAAATGCTACATTGTCGATTTCCAGAATGAGACGAGAACCGGAGTCAACAAAGTCAGGATGGAGAGAATCGGCACTTCTTTGAAGATCACCGGCAAGCTTGCCTCCGGAGCGACAATCGAACAGGAGGTGATCGTGCCTGAAGATATTGTTTTAGGCTCCTCCATGGTCGGGGCGGTCGTTCCGGTCGTTGCCCTTGCTGAGTCTTTAAAGGTTGGTGAAACAAAGACGGTGAAAGGCAAATCCTTCGAAGTCTCGCCGGCCTTTCAGATCCCGGATGAAGCATTGACCATCGAACGCCAGGCCGACGCCATGAAGCAGACACCCAAAGGCGTTGTGCCCGTTCGTGTTTTTCACGTCGATGTCGTATCTCCGACCGCGCAAATCCAACAGATCATCTTGCTGAATGCCCAGGGGGAGCTTTTAGAACTCGAGCTTCAATCCCAGATGGGAAGCATAACCTTCCATCGCGTGGAATAGCCAGTTTCTCTGAAACGGCTGAGACTTTCAAGTCCCTCATAAACGAATTTTCCTGAACAAAGATAAATGGCGAGTCATTCTCTGTGTTCGTCAAAGGCGACGCCACGCGCCTCTATCTAGTTGAGCCGAAGACCCCTCCTCCCATCACTATGCGGTTCTTATAGACATAGGCTTGCTGCGTCGGATTTACCCACCCTCTATGGATTACACAGACCAAGTCTGGCTTCGGCAAGTTGTGCCCTTCCGCCATGATTCAGGCTTGCTGCGAGTCGCTCCCGGGTTTTCCGTTTTAGCCAATCCGAGATGTCGTTTTTGAAAGCCCCATCCTGGCGGCAGCATATCCCGAGAATTCTTAACAAACTTTTAACAAACTCTTGACATCTCCCTGACAACTTATTCCCCCGAGAGGATTACCTTAGGAGTGGACATGAGAAAAGAAATGATGGCAAATCAAGCAAACAGAGTCTTTGACACAAAGACAAGCATCATCACGGCCGGATTGCGTTTCTCTCGCTGGTTGGCCTTGACGGCGCCGGCCCCCAGACCAGCTGTCAAGTTCATGAGTCTGACATTCTGGAAGGCATTCTGGCTCACGATGCGCCCCTATCTCATTTTTATCTCGGGCGCAGCTGGCCTTGTCGGACTCTCTTTCATCGAGCATCCGCACCCGTACAGAATCATGCTGGCCTTTTGGCCTTTGCTCTTTTCGTATGGCTTTGGACAGGCTCTTACCGATTGCTTCCAGATAGATACCGACACCCTCTCATCACCTTACCGCCCATTGGTGAGAGGAGTCATTACGCGAAAACAGGTTCTGAGAACAAGTCTGGCTGGCTTGATCTCTGGCATCGTTCTCCTGACTTGTTTGAATCCCCTCATTCTTGTTCCGGGAATTGGCGCTGTTCTCGGCCTTCTCGGATACACGTTTTTCAAGAAAAGATGGTGGGGCGGACCTTTCTGGAATTCCTGGATCGTGGCTCTCCTCCCCATCATCGGCAGGATGACCGACGGTCATCTTCGCTTGACCGAAGTTGCTGCCTCATTCAATGCCGATTCCGGGGCGTTTCTTTTTGCCGTGTTGGCGATCCTGTTTAGCTACGGGAATTTTGTGGTCATGGGCTATCTCAAGGATATTTCGCCAGACCGTCAAACGGGCTACAAGACTTTTCCTGTTGTTTTTGGCTGGAGGGCAACAGCCGTTTACAGCGATGCCCTTGCTCTCGCTGCGGCTGCCTTTACCGGTTTGGCTCTGTACGGAGTTCACGCAAATTTTATAGGAGTGGCAATTTATGTCGTAGCTGTGACCGTGAACACCTCCGCTCAGGTCAGGATTCATGGCCTGCGTGATGAACACAAAGCCTTCGGTCCGATTGCCAACGTGGTTCGGGCTTTAATCCTCTATTCTTTGGCCGTTGTTGTGGCCAAGCAAATCGATTGGCTGGCTTTTGGCGCCGTTTTTTATCTTCTCTTCGAAACGGCTTTGAGATACAGACCGGAAAAATCTCAGGTGTAAAACAATGATTATTCTGCTCAACAAATACGCAAACGGCACAGGCGGTCTAAACAAGTGGGCTAAGCTAAAGTCCGGTTTGGAAGAGAAGCATTTGGGGAACGAGTACTCTCTCATCACGAGTTTTGAAAAGTTTCAGAGGGCTTTTGACCGCGAGATCGCAGAAGGGGAGCGCCTCTTTGTGGCCGCAGGCGGAGACGGCACAGTAAACTTCCTTCTGAACCAGATGATGAGAAAGGAGAATCAATGCCGATCTCAGTTTATTCTCGGGGCCATTGGGTTGGGATCCAGCAATGACTTCCACAAATCCTTTTCCGGAAGCGGCAATGGGCAGTCCAACGTAAATAGGAATGCCCCCTTCAAGCTTAACTTCAACAAAGCTGTTCTCCACAACGTGGGATCGATCGAATACAAAGACATGCATAACCGGTGGCAAAAAAAGTACTTTATCGTCAACTGCAGTCTCGGCTTGGTTGCCCAGGCAAACTATTTCTTCAATTCCGGCGATAAAATCGCGCACTGGCTCAAACCCAAATGGGTGGAAGGGACGATCTGGTATTCGGCTCTTAAGACTCTCCTCACGGCGAAAAACATACCGGTGCGGATGCGCGTGGGACATGAGGTCTTCGAGACCGAACTCACAACCTGCAGCGTCTTTATCAATCCGAACGTCAGCGGCGATTTCCGTTACGACATCGAGATCTCGCCCCAGAGTGATTATCTGGGTGTTGCCCTCTGTGAACGAATGGGTATTCCGACTAGAGTGAGAACTCTGCTTGCGATGGCCAAAGGGAGATTTGTCGGCTTGCCAAAGACGCGGGCCTGGCAGGCCAAAGAAGTCGAAATTCTGCCTGCGGTGCCGATAGCATTGGAAATGGACGGGGAGGTTTCTCTAGCCCGCCATATTAGAATCGCGCTGCTCCACAGAGCATTGAGGGTGTGCCAATGATAGATAAAATTTTAGAGACGGCCAAAATCGATCTCTTAGTCAAGAATTTTGCCCAAGCGCCCCATAAAATTGGCCAGACGCATGAAGCCGATGCGGAGATTATCGACCTGGGGAATGAGTGCCCGAATTATCTGGCCATCACGACGGACGCCCTTGTCGAAGAGGTTTCCAGTGGCCTGTACGATGATCCCTATCTCATCGGCTGGATGCTGGCCATGAGCAATTTTTCGGATTTGGCGGCAGTGGGAGCGGATCCTTTGGGGCTGCTGCTGTCGGTTTCCTATCCTTCGAACGGGAATGATCGGTTTGCCGGCCAATTCGCCAGAGGTGTCTCCAAGGCCTGCGAAAAACTAGGCACCTTTGTTCTCGGCGGTGATACGAATCATGGACAGGACTTCCTTTTTTCCGGGACAGCCGTCGGGCTTGTCCCTAAACAGTCGGTATTGACCCGAAAGGGTGCGAAGGTTAATGACAGACTCTATTTGACTCATCTTGCCGGATTGGGCAATGTTTTTGCATTTTTGAAGCTGAGTAGGATGAATGCCCTCGTCCCCGGTTCTCTGTATAAGCCTATCGCCAGGATAAGGGAAGGTCGATTGCTCAGAGGCTTTGCCTCATGCTGTATGGATACCAGCGATGGTGTTCTGCACACGGTGGACACTCTGATGAGACTCAACAGCTGTCGGTTTACTCTGTCTAATGATTGGGCTCGAATTTGTCATCCCATGGCTTGCAGGATATGTCGGATCAAAAACATCCCTCCCTGGCTTGTCTTGGCCGGATTACACGGGGAATTTGAGCTTGTGTTTACAGTGAGCCCTCAGCGGGAGCAGGCATTTCTCGAAGCTGCAGGTAAAATCGGGTGGATACCGGTCCTGATCGGAGACGTTTGTGAAGGCAGAGGCATCGCGATCCAGAATTCGGGCCGTTTTATCCCTATAGATACGACGGCAATCAGGAATCTATCAGAACATACTGGCCCAGATGTCCATTCCTATATTGACCGTCTGATTCAATTTGCCCGGGAGACCGGAATTGCCTGATTTGGGGAATTGATCATGAAAAAATGTGTACCGAGACTCAAAGATAAGGTCGCTGTCATCACAGGTGCAGCCGGGGGCATAGGGCAGGCTGTCGCTCGGCTTTTTAGCCAGCATGAGGCGATCTTGATTTTGACCGATATCCGCAGGCCAGGTTGGGAGGAATTAGGTGGTTCCGAAAACGACGGAAGTGCAGAGGTGTTGTTTGCTGAGCATAACGTCCGAGATCCCCAATCATGGCAGCTTCTCATGGATAAAATTCTGAAGATCTACGGCCGTCTGGACATCTTAGTCAACAATGCGGGAGTTCTCCATCCCTGCGCTGCTGAAGAGCTTTCTCTCGAGCAGGTCCAGCAGCAAGTTGGCGTGAACCTCCTGGGAACAATTTATGGCTGTCAGGCTGCATTGCGGATAATGAAGAGTCAGCAACACGGGAAAATTATTAACGTGGCCTCTCTGGGTGGGATTGTACCGATGCCCTGGGTAGCCGTATACAGCGCCACCAAGTATGCCATCCGGGGCTACAGTCTTTCGCTTTACGCGGAGCTCCTCGATTCACCTGTTCAAATTTCCGTAGTCTGCCCCGATTCTGTAGCCACGCCTCAGCTTGCTTATGAACTGACTTGTGATGACGCTGTAATGTCCTTTATCGGCAAGCCAATGAATCCAGCTCACGTTGCCCGCGCTATCTTGAAAGTAGCTGTGAACGATATGTCTGAGATGTTGATCCCAACAGGGATGGGTGTTATGGCCCGGATGGGAATGGCTTTCCCGGGTATATTCTTTGCTCTCTTCCCCTTTTTGAGACAAATCGGGAAACGGACAATGATTAAAATGCGAGAAGGAGAAGGAAAATGGCAATGTCATTCTACGCTTCATTGAATTACCGTATTTTGAGAAGGTTGGGCGGTGTTCGAGCCAAAGCCAAAAAGGCCGCTCCGGTGATTGCTGTTCTGGAATTGGCTGTGGCCTTTGGGATTATTGCCTTTTGGGTGGCTTTTTTTTCCACGGACATGGTGAACATAGAAGATTCCCAGCTTGCGGATGTCTACCTGGCTTTTGAATCGGCGTTCCCCTTGGCAGATCTCTATTTGTCCCTCATGTTGGTTATCGGAGGGATCGGACTTCTCAAAAAGAAATTCTATGGATTCTTGTTCTCACTCATGGGCGGCGCAGCATTGATTTTTCTCGGAATCCTGGACATTTCCTTCAATACGCAGCAGGGCATATATTTTTTAGGACTCGGAGAAGCGGTGACGAACATCTTCATCAACGGCCTGTGTGTGGGCTTTGGCCTCTATCTGGTCCGCTCACTCTGGAAGTCCAGGGGCGAACTGGCTGCTATTCATGCTTGAGAGGAATGCTATGAGCAGATCAAAACTACAGATAATAGTGCTTTTCCAGAATCTTGGAGAGAAGGAGGCCTATTTCGCCCGATCCCCGGCTCCTCCGCTTGCAGGAGCGCTGGTGGCAGGGCTCACACCCGATATTGTTGAGGTGGAGCTTTGTCATGAGATGGTCAGGCCCATCGATTATAAAACCGATGCGGATTTCATCGCTCTCAGCTTCATGGATTATTGTGCCCCCCATGCCTTTGATGTGGCCAGGAAGTTCAGACAGCTGGGGAAGAAAGTCATTGCCGGTGGCAAATACGCATCGACATTCCCGGATGCGGTCAGGCCGCATGTGGATTCAGTGGTTATCGGGGAGGCTGAGCCGGTATGGCCGCAGGTCGTGGAAGATCTGGTGCGCGGCCGGTTGAAGAAAGCCTACAGGTCTCCATTTGCGCCTTCCCTCAACAACATTCCTCCACCGCGCTATGACCTCATAGAGCCGGAATATGCTGTGCCCGTCGTTACAGAGGCGACCCGGGGCTGCAAGTACAACTGCAGCTTCTGTCAACTCACCATCGAGCGTAAACCTTATCGCATGAGGCCGATTGAAGATGTGATCCGTGACCTGAGCGCGACTGAAAAGCTTCCCTTCCACAAGCGCAAGATGGCCATGCTTTTGGACAATAATTTAGGCGGTGATATGGACTATGCCAAAGATCTGTTGAGGGAGATGGCTAAACTCAAACTTTGGGGATTAGGGGCTCAGTTCAGCTTCGATTGTCTCCACGATGATGAATTTCTAGACCTTCTAGTCGGGGCGCACTGCGGGATGGCCTTTATCGGACTAGAGTCTTTGAACGAGCCCAGCCTGTCAGCCGTACATAAAAAGCAGAATAAAGTTGCGGAATACAAAGAGCTTTTTGAAAAGCTGAAGGAGCGCGGCATCCTGACATTTACCGGGATGATGCTGGCTCTGGATGAAGATACACCCGCCTATTATCAGAGTCTTCCGAAAAAACTGGATGACATAGATCCCAGCTCCATTCTCCTCTCCATTTCGATCCCTATTCCAGGAACTCCTTTCCACAGGCAGGTTGAATCAGAGGGTCGTCTGGTCGATAAAGACCTTTCTCACTATGAAGGAGATCACCTCGTTTTCAAGCCGAGGAGGGTCACAGAGGAGGACGTTTTCTCTGCCTTCAGGAACATCAATGCCTACTTTTATTCTTGGAAGAGCATATTGAAGCGCTGGTTTCGATTTATCACCAAGCAGAACAGAAGTGCCAAAATGTTTCAGAGGATTGTGAGAGCTGTGCTGCTGTCTGTCATTTTTTTGCGCTTATCTGTTTTCCAGAGAGATCATGCCAAAAAACGAGTCTTTCCCATGACTCGGAAGAGGCGGATAGCCGTTTTGGGTAGATCGGCATACAAGTCCGGAGCAGCGGCGCCGTGAGCCAGAACCTTTCAGAACCGAAGATTTCCGCTTCGTCTTCTTCGCGCCTCAAGTGGATAGAAGCTCGTCGCGACTGGTTCGCCCATCCAGTGCGCTTCTCAGAAGCAACGATTCGACTACAGAGCTCATCGCTTTGTTTGTGCCGCATTTCCCCGCGATTTAAACGGACCATGAGTCGTTTGAGCTGATTCAAACACCGTAGCGCACATCGCACAGACGGGATTAAGCCTTCTTAATCTGTTAGCTATAGTATGAAATCAGAGGTGAAAACCGTTATTTGGGAAATTTGCAAAGCGGATCAAAAATGATAGAATATTTGTATTTATGCTTCGGCATATCCTGAAGTGGAGGTGAGTTTATGATAAAGACGCTTTCGCGCAGAAATTTTTTCAGCCATAGTCTTAAGCTTGGAGCTGGCGCTTTTTTAGCAAGAGGATTTCCGGCACTGAAGAGTGGGCAGACCGGCAGCATTCCGTTGATTATCACCAGTCATTGGAATGAAACCGGGAAGAAAGCCGTGGAAGCCGGTTGGGAGATTTTGACGAATAAGGGAAAAATTCTGGATGCGGTTGAGAAAGCAGCCAACGTCATCGAATTGGATGCCGAGGGATTGGGCGTCGGTTATGGAGGGCTGCCGAATGAGGATGGTGTCGTTCAGCTGGATGCCTCCATTATGGATGGACAAACGTACAATGCGGGCTCTGTGGCCGCCTTGGAAAACATTAAAACTCCCAGTTCCGTAGCGCGTATCGTCATGGAACGGACGGATCATGTCATGCTGGTTGGCCAAGATGCTCTGAAATTCGCCAGAAAATGGAGTTTTAAAGAAGAAGACCTGCTGACTGAAAAGGCGCGCGAAATCTGGCTGAAGTGGAAAGAAGACGCCAGTACGATCGATGATTGGGGTCCGCCTGATCATATAAAAACGATAAAAAAGGGACAATCGGGTCAAAACAGCGATGGTGACGTGGAGCGCATAACAGGAACGACAAACGTGTTAGCCGTCGATGGGGACGGCAACATCGCCGGGATCACGACAACCAGCGGACTCGCCTTTAAAATTGCCGGGAGAATCGGTGATTCTCCGATTATAGGCGCAGGCCTGTATGTGGACAATGACGTCGGTGCCGCTGGGGCTACGGGGAGGGGAGAGGATGTGATCAAATCCTGTGGCTCTTACTATGTTGTCATGAGAATGAAGCAAGGTCGCTCTCCCCAGCAAGCTTGTGAAGACGCCATAAAGATGATTGCAGATAAATACAAGAGCATAAATTCGACTTACCTTCCTGGAGAAAAATTTGTCGCCATCAACAAAAAGGGCGAAATAGGATGTGCCGCGATGCGATATTCCGAACCTCCACAAATGTCAGTGCTTAATGACAGGGGTTTTGTTTTACATCAAGGAACGCTCGCTTTTCCCAGGGAGAAAAAGTAAGCCAAATCAATTGAATTCGTCAGTAAAAATTCCGGTTTTGATTTAGAGATATCGCAACAGCCTGGTGTTCTTGACAAAGAAGGCGATTCCATATAAATTTATCCTTCGATTCTGAACATTTCCCAGTTGAGGGAAGAGCGAGCGGGCATAACTCAGCGGTAGAGTACGAGCTTCCCAAGCTCGGGGTCGCGGGTTCAAATCCCGTTGCCCGCTCACTCTTTCTTGTCTCATCGGAACCAAATTCTCACAATTTAAAGATTTTATCTTTGAGGTTTCAACAGTGTCCCCTCTGAATATTTGCGCATTGCCTCGGCCGGCTCATTCCCAACATCCATTTTCATTCATTTATCTGACTCTGCGAATTTATTTTTTGGTACAATGATAGAGGCCATAAAGGCCTGACCTTGTCGTGGAGTGACATCGCTGTGGATTGACAATGAACAAATGGGATTTGATTGTAGACAGTGAGCCCGGTGTGGGCTCTTGGAATATGGCCGTGGATGAATTCCTTTTCCATTCGCTTGGCAACGAAGCCGCTCACACCGTCCTGAGGTTTTATTCGTGGAAAAATCCGACTGTTTCCATCGGTTACTCACAAAAGGCTGAGGATATTGTCGATATGGAATTCTGTCGGTTGAAGGGGATAGATATCGTCAGACGCATAACGGGAGGAAAACTTGTCTTGCACTCTGATGAGGTTACCTATTCACTGGTGTCTTCGGATAACGATACCTTTCCCCCCACCGTGGGCGATTCGTACAGGCAAGTCTCCGAAGCCCTGATGGTTGGGCTGAGGGAGATGGGGTTGAATCCCTGCTTAGCCCAGGTGCCTCCTGAAGAGTACGCTCGAGAGCACCGCCTCTGCTTTTCCTACCCAGCCAGGAATGAGGTCGAGGTGTCGGGGAAAAAAATTATCGGGAGCGCTCAAAAACGATTCGGGCCGAAGTTTATCCAGCATGGGCTCATTCCGCTTAAAGACAATGAGAAACTCCTGAGGTCCGTAGCGTTGTCTAAAGAGAAGGAAAAAATTCAGATGATTTCCCTTTCTCAAGCGCTTGGCAAGGATGTTGATTTTGATTGGACTGTTTCCATCCTCTGCGCGGGGATTTCTGATTATTTTGATGCTGATTTGAAAGTACGTATCCTGACTCAGGAGGAGAAAAAAGCGATCCGTTATATCCAAAAAGAACGGTACACCGATCCAGGTTGGACCTTTGGGACAGGGGGTTAATTTGCTTTTTTTCCAGTCACATGATAAGATTTTTCCCAAGTTACTGGGAACGGAACAATGAATGAGATAGAAGAACTCTCCAAGCTGAGCATGAAAGATATGCCCGAGTTGAGCGATATGCTCTTGGATGACCTCCACGAAAACGTCATGAAGCATCTTTATCTCGAACTGGGGACTGGCCCTGTCCTTTACCTCCTTTCCCCCTCCTACACGGTCATCAACCCCACTCCGAACGAAAAAGTGAGTGATTTCATAAGGAAAAAGGAAGATGTGCTCCGATACCTTAAAGAGTGTATCATGCAGAGTCTATCGGTGTATTCGGTCCTTCTGGATGTGAACAGCTATTTTGTCGAGCAGAATAACTTCCTTGTTCTTGCCAGGCTCAGAGAAAGGGATTCAGACGGAAGACGGTATGAGATCAAATTCTATACCCATTCTCCCCGGGAATTGATGACGAATTATCGAGATAAAATTTATATCGGCAGAGATTTTTTGGATCTTTTTCAGTTCAGGAGAAAGCATTTCGGCGTCAAGGATTTTATCCAGTCATTGCAGGACCAGTACGAGATGCTGCTCGATAAGGCGGAGGAGAAACTCAAGAATCCTATGGCCTATAAATCGTTTTTCCAGGAAATCAAGGAATACGTTAACGATTTGCGCACGGAGAGTCTCAACATAATCCAGATACTGCCGCCTTATCTTGATTTCAAAAAGATATCCGGGCAGGATTTGATCGATATCAATGCTCAATACAGAATAATCAACCACTATATCATTGAGCTCCGTGATGAAGTGGATGAGTTCGAAAGCCGTTTGCGGGACAAGCAAGAAACCGATTTCGTCCGCTATGTGACGAAATACAAAAAAGACATCGCCAACCTTATCTCTTTTTTCAACATCAAAATCAACGGTTTTCTGGCCGACAAGATCCACACTCTGAAAGCCAGGCACTAAAAAGGTGCCAGGCACCTTTTCTCCTGAAATTTCTGTTTAATCTTTATTTGTGATAAAAAAAAGCCCGCTCAAAGAACGGGCTCTTCGTTTTTAATCAGAATTCAGCTGCTCCTGGCAGCTCAATTCAATGGGAAACGAGTTTTTCGATCCTGATTGTGCCGTATTTTGTCGAGAGGAAAATTCTGGGATTGGCCGTCTCTGTTTCGAAGGCCTTGATAACCGTTACGCTGTTTTCCTTCTCATAAGAGAGCTCGTCGGGCATTTCCCATTTGATGTCGCCACCCTTGTTTTGGGCTTCGAAGGGATATTTTTCACCTTCGGGCCAGTAAAGGTTGATGTCCGAGTAGCTTCCGGTAACTTCTATGGGATATGTCAGCGGCGAGGGGGTTAAAAAGATATTCCCGTTGGAATGAATTATTTCTGTTTTGCCTGCAAATTTCTCCAGTGCAATATCTCTGTAGGTTGTGGAGATAGTAATCGCTTTACCGGAGATTGAGCGGCCAAACACACTCATGTTTTTCCCATCAATTCTAAGGTCCCCCTCCAAATTGATCACCTCAACTCTTCCGTAGCTATCCTTAACGTCGCAGTATCCCTGTGCACTGTCGATTTCAATATCGCAATTGCTGCACCTCACTGTTGTCGGCCCTACATCGCGCAAGAATACTTCTGCATAAGAGCTTTCGGCGTTCACCGATCCGCCAACCTTTTTGCACGAAATGTCAGAGTTGGAGCCGTCGACGCTCACGTTGTTGGCAATATCCACAAGCTCGACTCTTCCGTATCTGTGACGGACTTCGGCATTCCCTCCGACATTGCTGATGTACACATCGCTGTTGTTGCTATCAACGAAACAGTCGGATTGGACGTTGGCAATCTCGACATCTTCATACTTGTTTTTCAATGTCAGCGTTCCTGCCACCTCCGTCACGATCGTGGTTCCGTTAGGATTATCTATGTCCGTGTTTCCCGTGTTGGACACCTTAACCTGGCCATAGGTGTTTTTGACTTTGATATCGACTCCTTCGGGAACATAGACAGTGAAATAGGTATTGAATCTCCCTCTCCTTATCTCCTCTCTGTTTGTCCTGAAGAGAATCTTCATGCCGTCTCTTTCCGTGATCATTTTCAGCGCATCCGCTGCTTCTTGGGCATCCGCTTCATCTCTTCGCCAGATTTTTTTCTTGAGTCTGATAAAAATTTTGTTTTGCTCGGTTCCCTGGATTTCCACTTCTCCGTTTCTGTTGACGACATGAATTTCGGCCGGAAAGGGCGGCTCTATTTCGTGTGTCTCCTCGAATTCAAAGGGCTCTAAGAAAAAGAAAAACTCCTCATCCCAGTAGATGTCAAAGTCGAGTTTTCCCGTGTAAGCGTGGTATAAGAACACACCCGCTGCGACAATCAGAATCAGGAGTATGATCTCTCTTGCTTTCATTTTGGATCCTGATTATTCTTGAACGATTTCTGTGTCTGGTTCTTCGTTGCGCTCTTTCAAGCCATAGTAGAGCTTAAAAGCACCCCAGATGATGAGAATGACCGGCCAAAAATGAGCCAAAACGTACCAGATGTCGACGTTCAAAAGGAACAAAACGCCTATTGTGATGAGGATCACTCCCCAGATCAATGGGTCTTTCCGAACTTTCTTTGCCATTTTTGTCTCCTCTACTCCGCCTCTTTGCTTTTGGCATAATAGTCTGCGATAAGCTTCACGCCGACGATGATAACCACCAGGGGCCAGAGATTCCAGATCCGGTCATAGCTGATGAGGAACTCGAAGTTGGCCATGAGGAGAACCACGCCCAAAACCATTAGGACGACGCCCCAGAATACCGAACCGGTTCTTACGAACTCGGGGAGTTCTTCCACAGTGATCTCTTCTGTTTCTCCGCGCAGGGCCTTCCGGTTGATCATATTAGACGTCATGACGGCATCGATAAGCTGGTAGAAATAGAGAGCGCCGAGCATGAGCCCGAGAAAAACCGGACTGCCGACCCCTTGTGCAAGCATGGTGATTATGATTGCCGTGGCGACAATGATAACCAGAAACTTTCCCGGCTGTGCGTTGTACAGAGCTCCTGTGCCTGGGAAAAAGAACGACAGTATACCCGCCAGTGCCGGAGATTTGGGGGGTTTTGTGACCACAACTTTTTCTTCCATGTCATACCTCCATATTTATGCAGCTATTCCTCGCCTCTCCCAAAAAGCTTATTGCTTTTAAGGGAATCAAGGATAGTATCCTTGTGTTGTCCCAATGAAACGGCAAAAGATTCGGCCTTGGCATACAGGCTGCCAATCGTTCTGTAACCCTGATGGAACTGCCGGTTGATGGATTTATCGATGGCCACCTTATCGGGGTGAAAGGTGTAAAAAGAAATGAGGGTCATCAGCACCGTGGCCGCGGCCAATATCGGCTGAAGCGATGGTTTCAACAGGAGATCGATACTCAACCTGAATTTTCTCTTCGTCTGCGGGATCGCATAGAGCTTTCCCATCAGGTCATCGCTTACCTTTAATTCAGGGAATTCGGACAGAGATGTGGTTGTCTCTTGCAGAAGAGAAAGAAGGGAGGCGCAATCGGTGCATATCCTCAGGTGGGAATCGACGGCCTTCCTGTCTTCAGCCGTCAATTCGTCCTCAATATAAGGGGACAAAAGCTCTTCAATCTGTTCACATGTCATTTTGTTCCTCCTTGTTTTTTCTGAGGATTTTCGCCAGCTGGAGTCTTCCTCGGTTGACACGGGATTTGACCGTCCCTAACGGAAGCTCCATGATTTCTGCGATTTCTTCATACTTTTTTCCCTGGATATCCCTGAGGATAACGGCCATTCTGATTTCGTTGGAAAGAGAGTTAAATCCTTCCCAGACCAATCTTTTGCTTTCCTCTCTGAGAACTGTTTCCTCTGGGCCTGACACCGTATCGGCACTCAACGTGTATTCGTTAAAGTCGTCCCGCGACTTTTTCTCCCATTTCGTGCGTCGGTATTCGTCGATGAGGTGGTTGCGGGCCAGCGTGAGGAGCCAGGCGTCGAAGTTTTTGCTGAAATCGTATTTGACCAGGGCATGATAAAGCTTAAGGAATATTTCCTGGGTCATATCCTCGGCTTCTTCCCGGGTGCCTGAGAATTGGTAGGCCAGGTTGAAGATCCGACGAGAATACGTGTTAACCAACATTTGCCAAGCTCCTTCGTCTCCTTTCAAACATTGTCTTATGATCCTCTCTGTCTGCAATTATCACACCTCAGTAGACGAGATTCTGCTCAAAAAAGTTCCTTGAATCCATTTTTTTGGTCTCTTGACAAACATAAGTGCTGGCGTCCGTTGTTTGGGGGACATTTTTCAGTTTTCTCCATTCTATTTTTATCGTGACAACCTGTCAATTTTTACTCCCCAATTTTAAAGCTTTTGCATTTCATCACGATACTGGAGCTTCTCTTGCTGTGGAAGAAAATCTATTGACATGTTTTTTTTATTTTTGTTAAAGTAGGCAACCTCAATTGTTCATCTGAACAATTGTCGAATTCTCTCGATGAATGAGACACGTTCTCCGAGTCAAAGGAGCTAAAGCTTTTTGTCATGCCCTTTGACCGTTAGGGTAGGGCTGGAAACGGCCTTGCCTTCCGTGTTTGAAAAGGAGGAACAGTGAAACATTTTCCCACGTCCATTTCCAAATGTGTTTTTTTTATCCTTGTCGCCTTTGTTTTAGTTCTTTGGCCTCAAAGCGGATATTCCCAGGAGGAGCAGTCGGCAAAAACGGAGGAAGAGGAGGAGCAAAAGGTCGTCATCACCGAAGAGATTATTGTTGTCGGCCAGGCCCCTAAGGATCGCCCCGTATCTACGGTGACCGTACTGGGCGAGACGCAGATCGAACAGGTGAAACCTCTCGATCTCTCCGAATCGATCAGATACGCTCCCGGAGTATCTGTCACTTTTGGAGATAAATCCGTCTACACCCTTAAACTCAGGGGCGTGGATTCGCGGCGAATCGCTCTTTTGGTCGACGGCATTCCCGTCTACGAGCCCTATTACAGTACGTTTGACCTAAAGACTGTCTCCGCGGACGGGATCGATTCTTTGAATCTCACCAAGGGCCCCTCATCCGTCCTCTACGGTTCCAACACGCTGGGCGGTATTGTCAATGTTGTGACGCGACGTCCGGCGGGAAAACCAGACCTTTCCCTTCATGTTTCCTATGGTGAGCTCAACACCCGCAGTGTTGGGCTCCAATCTGGATTTCAAGTGAACCGCTGGTCCTTTACCGGAAGCCTCTTCTATCAGGATTCGGATGGGTACTACTACCCGGACGAGTCGACCGGAGATCAGCTCCGGCGTCCCAACACCGACTACCAGAGGTGGAATATCAACGGAAAGATCTATTTCAATCCCTCCAGCGGCTCTGAATTGCTCATCAATGCCGGCATCCATCTGTCCGATTACGGGATGCCGCCGGATCTCAGCGCGTCCAGACCGCGGTACTGGCGGTTCCAGAAATGGAACCGCTATTCGTTGAATGCCGGGGGATTCACGGCTCTCGGGGAGAATTCGATCATCCGCTACAGGGCGTATTATGTCCAGCATGACAATGTGCTGGATATGTTTAATGACCTGGAATTGACGCAGCGTCGGTTTGAGAGCACGCATGACAATTCCGTTTACGGTGTTTTCGGCCTTGTCGATCTCTTTGTCGCAGCCAACAACCAGTTGAAGTTCAGCCTCGATTACAGACGAGACGTGGCACGCACCCAGGACGATATCGGTGACCCCTGGAGTAATTACGACCAGGGCACTTTTTCCCTGGGAGTTGAGGATCATTTCTCATTTTTCGATGATTGGGTACTGGTTGCCGGCTTAAGCCTGGATTACCTGGACAAGTTCACAGGTGAAAACACAACCCGGGTCAATCCCTTGGTTGGCGTCAAATACACGCCTCTCCCTCAGCTAGATCTCCATGTGTCCTTTTCCCAGAAATCCAGGTTTCCCTCCATGCGCTCTATGTATTCGCCCTCATCCGGAAATCCGGATCTTCTGAGTGAAAGAGGCACTCTCTGGGAGCTGGGCTTCACCTACAACGATCGATTTCTGCTCACAGGTGCTTTTTTCCTATCCCGGTTCAAAGACTTGATCGACAGCGTCCGTCTGCCGGAATATGATTTTCAGCGCATTTACTTCAACATCGGTGAAGCCCGGATTGATGGTTTTGAAGTGCAGCTTCAAAAAACATTCCAGAGATTGGCCCTGACCTTCAATTACACTTTTCTCGACCATTGGAACCAGAGTGACGATCAGCCTCTAACCGTCATTTCCAAGCACAATCTCAATTTTGACACCCAGATTTACCCGCTCCCGAGGCTTCGTTTGGGACTGTTGGGTTTATGGGCCTCATCATCCCACTGGCTTGACTTCGACACCAATGAATTGGTGGACATTCCCTCTTATTTCAACCTGGATGCTGTTCTGGCCTATCGATGGAATCGTGTGGAGATATTCCTGAAAGTCACCAATATCTTCGACGAATTCATCTACTCAGAACTTGGATTTCCCTGGAGAGGCCGCTACTTCGAAGTGGGAATCAGAGCCGATGTGTTGAACTAGCTGCTTATCCCAAGCGCCTGTGTTCCGTTTGAAACGTAAAGGTGTTGACGAATGGAATCCGGACAGGCTAAAATGCAGATGTTTCTCTCCTGCCTGAATCACTGTTGAGAGAAAATCAGGGGCTTGGATGCTCGAATCGGATAAGAAATTTTTGCAGCCGTTCATCGAGGAACGAAAGGGGCCTTCCGGCGAAAAGTTCAGTTCACTGCCCTTGAAGTCTACTCAGGAAGCTGCCCATCAGAGGAATTGCCCTCTCAAGGAAATCGAGATTCTTGCGCTTCAGAACCAGATTATTCCAGAAAGGTATCAGAGGAATATCGGGACGGTCGGTCTTGAAGGGCAAATCACGCTTCTCCAGTCTCAGGTTGCGATCCTTGGATTGGGAGGCCTGGGGGGATCCGTATTGGAAATGCTCCTTCGGTGGGGAGTTGGCGACTTGGTCGTTATCGACGGGGACATCTTTACGGACAGCAACTTGAACCGGCAGGCTTTAAGCCATTCGGCCAACCTCGGGATAAGCAAAGCCGAGGTGGCCAGGCTGAGAGGGGCAGAGGTGAATCCGGCTGTAGAGTTAAAGGCCTACGCGGTAACCGCGGATGAGCAAAATCTGCCTCGGATGCTCCAGGGTTGCCATGCGGTTGTGGACGGACTGGATAATATCCGAACCCGTTTTGTCCTGGAGAAAGCCTGCAGGAGTCTGAAAATCCCCTTGGTCCACGGGGCAGTTGCCGGGTTTATGGGTCAGGTGTCTTCGATATTTCCTGAAGACGCAGGGCTTGAGGCTGTTTATGGCTCTCAGAATGTCGTCGAATACGGAGCCGAAAAGGACCTGGGCACTCCCTGTGTCACGCCCACAGCCGTAGCCGCTTGGCAGGTTTCTGAAGTTGTGAAAATCCTTCTCGGCTGGGAGAGCACATTGAGGAATAAAATCCTCTTTATTGATTTCAAGGAGCTTACCATAACCATCTTAGAGCTTTCCTGACCTGCTGGATATGAAGTTGAGGAATGATATCCCGGGAGAGAAACGCGGCACAACATATCTTAAATTTATCATTCCTTCACTCTTCGGCGTTTTTATTTTTCTAATTCCTGTTCTTTTTGAAGAAAAAATCACCATCCCCATGGGGGTTCTCGTTGACCTCGTCGAAGCCGGGATAGGCCAATATCTTCCCCTATTCAGTACGATCATTATTGTCTTTTCAGCCGCTGTGACGGCCTTCATGGCATTGAAAAAGCCGCAGGCGTCAAACCCAGATACATATACCCGGAAAATATTATCCATCTTTGATGTGAGCGGTCCCTGGATCGCACTGCGCATTCTAGGTGCCGTGTTCGCCTGTCTCGTTTACTTCAAAACCGGTCCTGAATGGATTTGGTCCTCAGAGACGGGGGGGGTTGTGCTCTATGATTTGACGACTGTCATTCTCGTCATTTTCGTGTTTGCCTCTGTATTGCTCCCGCTGCTTACTGATTATGGTTTGATGGAGTTCATCGGCACCCTGCTTCGTCAATTTTTCAGAAAGGCTTTTCGTCTTCCGGGAAGATCGGCCATCGATTCTCTGGCTTCCTGGCTGGGATCCGGCACCGTGGGTGTTCTCATCACAGTCCAGCAGTATCAAGCAGGCTTTTATGCTCTTCGTGAGACGGCCGTCATTGCCACTTCTTTTTCTGTTGTGTCTGTCGCTTTCTGTTTGGTTGTCGCGCAATTCAGCGGGATTGATCATATGTTTCCCCAGTTCTATCTCACCGTCGTCGTGTCAGGGCTAGTGGCAGCTTTTGTGACCTCCCGGATTCCTCCTTTGTCTCTCAAAAAAGATACCTATTTCGGACCGGTCGGAAAACGAATTCACGAAGAAGCGCCTCGCGGGAAGTCTCTTTTGAGGTGGGGGGTGGAACAGGCCCTGGAAAGAGCCGAGAAGGCTCCAGGTCCATTGGACGTAGCCAAAAAGGGCGTCTACAACACTCTGGACATTTGGTTCGGTTTATTGCCTTCGGTGATGGCTATCGGGACCGTCACTCTCGCCCTGGCCAAGAGAACCTCTCTCTTCCGCTTTCTGTCCTATCCTTTTATTCCCCTTTTGAAGCTTCTTCGAATCCCGGAGGCGGCCAAGGCCGCGCCGGCTATGGTGGTTGGTTTCGCCGATCAGTTTCTTCCTGCTATCTTGACTGAGGGGATTGAGAGCGAGTTAACCCGCTTTGTGATCGCCGTTATGGCCGTCGTCCAATTGATCTACATGTCTGAGATCGGCGTGCTCATTCTGAAGTCCAAGATTTCGCTGAGCCTTCTGGACCTCTTCGCCATATTTCTTCTGAGGACAATCATCTGCCTTCCGGTCGTCGCCCTAATGGCCCATTTGTTATTTTTTTGAAATTGAGAGTACTATATCGTGTGGATTTTCGGGGATCTCATCCAGGGCGTTTACCAGGCCCGTAATGATATTCCGAGTTACCCTTTGAACGAAGGGGTTCATGCGGATGTCCTGCCCCTCAACTGATAAGGCTGCGTCTGAATCGACAACAAGAGATATCGCCACTGCTTGAGGGTTCTCCGGAATATCGTCCAGAGAGTCGATAAGACTCCAGATTATGTTCGACAGGAATTTCTGAACAAAGGCATTCGTCCGTATCCGTTTTCCGTCAATTTCCAATTTCATGACTCGTGGCCTCCTTAAACCGTATTTTCGATGAAATCGGCAAGCGGACCGATCTGATCGGGTTGGAAAACGCGTGTATCCACTTCAAGGATTATGTCACTCACGATGGCCAGGAGCTCGTCTTTGGGTGTTTCAGTTGTCTCGGAAACACCCCTTCTCAAAACTTCTATCTTCCTGATATTCCTTGCCTTGTGTCCGCCTTCGATGATCACAATGTCTGAAGAGGGGAAAACAGTCTCGGCAATCTTTAAAAAATCTGGCTCGCCTTCAATTTTATTGATGGTCGCAATTTTATCTGGAGACACCATGGAAACATTATCTGCGCCTGCTGCCATGAATTGCCAAGTGTCTTTCCCTTCGATATCCAGTGTGAACCCGTGGCTGCAGTGTTTTATGACTGAAACAGATCGCTCCCTTCGCTTCCATTCGACAATCAATCTCTTGATCAGTTGCGTTTTTCCTGTGTCGGATTTTCCTACGAAAGCAATGACTTTCATCTTATCCCAAAGTTTCGTGATTTTTTTATCTTATTCGCATAACCGCTTTCTGTCAATTCCGCCAGAGGCCGAAACGGGGTTATCCGAATCCGTAATGCAGCTTCGAAAAAAGAGGAAAATGGCGAGGCCATGTCCGTTTGGGTCCCACCTTTGCTGATCACTCCCAATGACTCGCTTTAACTGAACTTACTCGCACTACGAATATCGTTAAGAATTGAAAATGCTGTAATTATCGAACGGGATCATAAACTCCGCTTGACAAAACAGCGTGGCTGAAAAAAAATGATGGCTCGTGGCCACAATCTTTAAAGGAGGCACACATGTCCTACATGGGTAAATGTGTAACGATAGATTTGTCATCGGGTAAACATGAGGTCAAACGAACTGATCAAACATTGTTGGATAGCTACCTGGGTGGTAAAGGACTCGGATTTGCACTACTCGAAAATTATGCGCCATATCCTGACCCCCTGGGACCGGACAACCCCCTGATCTTTGTCAACGGACCCTTCACAGGAACAAAGGTCCAGACGAGTGCCCGCACCTGTGTTGTGACCAGGTCACCGCTGACAGGTTCCATTCATGATTCTCACTGCGGCGGCCGATTCGGGCCACGGCTGAAAGCGGCTGGATTTGACTATGTTTTCATCACAGGGAAATCGGCGACTCCGGTATACCTTTATATAAAGAATGAGAGTGTAGAGATTCGAGATGCTTCTCATATTTGGGGCCAGGGAATATTTCACACCAATGATGAACTGAAAAAACAACATTCCGGTATCGATCCGCGAGTTGCCTGTATCGGTCCTGCCGGTGAAAACTTGGTGTGTATTGCGTGCATAGGCGTGGACCGGGATCGCCAGTACGGCAGAGGAGGCGTGGGGGCCGTGATGGGCTCCAAGAATCTTAAAGCCCTGGTTGTGGATGGCGATTTGCCCATAACCTATCAAGATGAGCAGCTTTTCTCCGAGTTAAACACCAGACTCACCAAAGAAATTTTGACAAATGAAGGTGTCATCTACCGCCGGCAAAAGGGAACAATGAAATGGATTCGTCAAGCCCAGGAATATGAATTTCTCCCCACTCGGAACTTCCAGAAATGTGTGTTCGAGGATTTCGAACGGATTTCCTCAGAGGCCTGCCGGGAAGAGCTGGAGTGGGAGGATGTGGGGTGCTTCAACTGTGCCATTCGGTGTTCCAAGCTGGCCAAATGGAATGGCCACGAGATGGAAGGCCCGGAATACGAGACAGCGGCTTTTCTCGGATCCGGATGCGAGATTGCTGACGCCAAAGACCTGGCCACAGCCAATTTTATCTGTGACGATCTAGGCTTAGACACGATCAGCGCCGGAGTCACCTGCTCCTTTGCCATGGAGTGCTATGAGAAGGGGCTTGTCCGTGACTGGGGTGGTCTTGAGCTTGCCTGGGGAAATGCCAAGGCGCAGCAGGAGATGTTGAAGATGATGGCCTATCGTCAGGGCGTGGGTGCAATTTTTGCTGACGGCACGAGGATCGCCTCTCAAAAAATAGGCCAGGGTAGCGAGGAATTTGCCATCAACATCTTCGGGATGGAGATGTCGGGCGTGAATCCCCTTGGCTCTCTGACCATGGGGGTCGCCCTCAGTGTAGCCGATTTTGCCAGTCATACCCGATTGTGGTTGACGGAGGCTGAGATGGGCTCGGAGTTTAAAATCGAAGATATCCCCCCTTCCGTTGTTGCGGGCCTGGATACGGTTAACGTCCGGAACAGCATGATTGTCTGTGATTTTGTTCCCAGTGGTCTCGAAGAGATAGCTCCGGTTTTAAACGCGGCGACCGGCTTCAATCACACGGTTGAATCTTTGCTGAAAATCGGCACACGCCTTACTCATCTGGCGAGACGCTACAACTTGAGAAACGGGCGAACGCACAGCGATGACATCATGCCGGAACGGTTTTTCAAGGAAAAGTCGTGTTCGGGATTTATGCGCGGAAAACACACGGACAAAGAATTGTTCAAAAGCTTGATAAGGAAATACTACGCTCTCAGGGGATGGGATGAGCAAGGAAGGCCGACTGAAGACATACTACGGGAACACGGCTTATAGGAGAAGATACGCCATGAAAAAGATATTCTACCCAGACAGTGTGGCCGTCATCGGGGTCTCTTCCAAGCCCACCAACCTAGGGCGCAACATTGTGGATAACCTCATCGATTTTGGGTTCGATGGCCTGGTCTATGCCGTGGGTCCGTCCGGCGGAATCATATCCACCCGCCGGATTTACAAATCGGTCCTGGATATTCCGGATTTTGTCGATCTGGCCATCATCCTGACTCCAGCCCACACTATTCCCGCCATTTTCGAAGAGTGCGGCCAAAAGGGGATTCGCTGGGCTGTGGTGGAAACGGCTGGATTTCGCGAGTACGGTGAAAAGGGTCGGGAGATCGAGCAAGAAATGCTGCGTGTGGCCGAACAATACGGAATCCGCTTTGTCGGTCCGAATTGTATCGGAATCATCAACATGGAAAACGGGCTGAGCCTGCCCTTTGCCCGGCTCACACCCTTTGTCAAGCATGGGGATGTCTCTCTCATCTCTCAGAGCGGAGGTGTCGGGATCAGTGTCCTCAATTTCATGGCCAACGAGGGTCTCGGGCTGAACAAATTCGTCTCTGCTGGCAATATGCTGAGCATAGGCGCCGAAGAGCTGTTGGCGTTCATGATCGATGATCCGGGAACCCGGCTCATTTTTCTCTACCTGGAAGGCATTCAAGACGGGCGCCGCTTGATGGAGGTCGCGCGCCGATCAACTAAGCCCATCGTGGGGTTCAAGGCCAACGTGGGTAATCTGGGGAAACGCATCGCATCCTCACACACAGCTTCGCTCTCCAGCGACGACAAGGTCGTGGATTCGGCGTTCCGACAAAGCGGCATAACTCGCGTCCACGATGCTACCAGCTTGCTCAATCTGATGAAAGTGCTTCATCTTCCCCCTATGAAGGGAAAAAACCTGGCCATTATATCCCGTTCCGGCGGCCATGCCGTTGTGGCTGCTGATGCCTGTGAATTATCGGGTTTTGAACTGGCTGAGTTTCCTTCGGATTTTATCAAGGAAATCGAAAGCCATTTTCGAGCTTCTGTCATAAAACTCTCGAATCCTCTTGATTTGGGTGATCTCTTTGACCTCGATGTTTATGACGACATTGTCGAAAGAACGGTTAGGCAGCCCTGGGTAGACGGTGTCTTCTTCCTGCACACGTCGGTTTCAGATGTCGAGCGTGACGACACGCGTGAGTTGGTTCGTCGCTTGAATGATATCTCCAAAAGATATGACAAGCCGGTGGCCACGTATGTTTCGACTGCGGCTGATGAGATAACCTACTTAAAAAAATCGTCACAATTCCCCATATTTACGACGATAGTGGAAACGATGCGGGCACTGGAGTACAGCTACAAATATCATACGGAACTGAATACGGTTAGAGCCGATGAGGATATTACGACTTTCGAGGTCAACAGGGAGGCAGTGAAGGGCATAATCACGAATGCGCAAGAAGAGGTGCGGGATCTTCTCTTACCCGAAGCTGTTCAGGTTTTGTCACATTTTGGAATTCATATGGTGCCGAGTATCAAAGCAGGCAATGTCGATGAGGTGCAGGATGCCGCAGAGCGACTTGGCTATCCCGTTGCGGTTAAAGTCGTGTCGGAGAGCATTTCCCACAAATCCGATGTAGGTGGCGTTCAGTTGAATCTCCGCAATAAATCGGCGGTGGCCGAAGCATTTGAAGACATGACTCTGCGCATCCAACGGGCGTATCCCCAGGCCAAAATAGACGGAGTGCTTGTCCAGTCCATGGTTACAGGAGGCCGTGAGCTGATCGTCGGAGGACGTCAGGATGCCCAGTTCGGGCCGATCGTGATGGTTGGAATGGGTGGTGTTTATGTCGAAATTTTTGAAGAGGTTTCTCTGCGTGTAGCACCTATCTCTCAAAGGGAAGCCCTGTCGATGATTGAAGAACTCCGCAGTGCCCCTATATTGATGGGTGCGCGGGGCCACAAACGCTCTGATATCGATGCCGTCGTCGATGTGGTCCTCCGGGTTTCTCAATTGCTCTGTGATTTTCCCGGAATTCTTGAATTGGATATCAATCCCTTGCGTGTTTTTCATGAGGACGAAGGCTGTCAAGCCCTCGACGCCCGTATTTTACTGAATAAAAAGGGGTAGCCTCTCAACATTTGACATTTTGAACCGGTATGTTGTTTGCGCAGGTTTATTCGCAAGCTCATGACCCCAAATCGGAGTAAACGGAAAGCATTCAACCGATATTACCCGATTTCGAACCCAACCTCGTCACTCCGCATAGACCGGTATCGTGAATGTCAAATGTTGAGACGCAACCCCTGCGAGTAAAAATCTTGACACAAATGAGAAGTTGTGCAACGATAGGTTGCTTTTTTTGGATGGTTATGTGCTCTAAATCAACGCAACAAACATATCTACAGGAAGGGAGGCTCTAAATGGAAGGTATTGTTGGTTATGGGGCATACATTCCCCGGAACAGGATCAAGGTCGAAGAGATCGCCAAGGTCTGGGGAGCGGATGCGCCAAGTTACAAAAAAGGTCTTATGCTCGAAGAGAAGTCAGTCCCATCACCCGATCAGGACACCATCACGATGTCAGTAGAAGCGTCGAAGAATGCTTTGAAACGGGCAAAAATTGATCCTTCAGAAATCGGCGCGGTCTACGTAGGATCCGAGTCTCATCCGTATGCGGTTAAGCCGAGCGGGACTGTTCTGGCCGAAGCCCTTGGATCGACACCGGATGTCCACACAGCTGACTTGGAATTTGCCTGCAAAGCTGGTACAGAGGGGATGTTCATGGCTCTCAATTTGGTCAAGACTGAAGTTGTGAAGTATGGACTCGGAGTCGGAGCCGACACATCTCAAGGAGCACCGGGCGATGCTCTGGAGTACTCTGCTGCCGCCGGTGCCGCTGCCTTTATCTTCGGAAGGGAAAATTTGGTGGCGAAATCCCTGGAGACATACTCTTACATGACAGACACTCCGGATTTCTGGAGGCGTGAATACCAGTACTACCCGCAGCATGGAGGCCGGTTCACGGGCGATCCTGCTTATTTTACGCACATAACCGGTTCGGCACGCGGGATAATGGCAAAATCGGGGACAAAACCCGAAGATTTCGATTACGTGATCTTCCATCAGCCCAACGGAAAGTTCCCCTTCAGAGTAGGGAAGATGCTGGGATTCAAGGATGAGCAGATTCAGCCCGGATGGCTGGTGAACCTGCTCGGCAACACCTATTCCGGTTCATCACCGATGGGTTTGACATCGACACTCGATATCGCCAAACCGGGAGATGTTATTCTGCTCGTTTCCTACGGATCAGGCGCAGGCAGCGACTCCTTTATCTTCGAGGTCACCGACAGAATCGATGAAGTGCGGGACTTGGCTCCCAGGACAAGGTATCTTCTTGAAAACAACCGAAGGTACCTCGAGTATGGTGAATATGCCAAATTCAGGCACAAAATTCGGAAGGCGGATTAGGAGGCAAACATGAGAGAAGTCGCAGCAATCGGTGTTGGTATGACGAAATGGGGGGAACTCTGGAAAAAATCTTTCCGGGATATCTATGTTGAAACAGCGCTTCTGGCCTTAGAGGATGCCGGTGTGGATAAGATCGATTCGATGTATGTGGGTTCCATGACTCCTGGTCTTTTCGTAGGCCAAGAGCACATAGCCCCCTTATTGACCGATTACCTCGGACAGGCATCCATTCCCTCTGCCCGTGTGGAGACGGCCTGTGCTTCGGGTGCACTCGCCCTGAAGCTGGGCTTCATGGAAGTGGCCTCGGGAATGAGTGATGTGGTGCTTGTCAGCGGAGTGGAGAAAATGACAGATGTCGGGGGCAACGAGGCGACCTATGCGTTGGGAACTGCCGCTGACCAGGAATATGAAGGCTATCACGGCCTGACCTTTCCCGGACTCTATGCTTTGATTGCCACAGCTCATATGGCAAAATACGGGACGACCCGCGAACAATTAGCCCTCGTCTCGGTGAAAAACCACAAAAACGGATCCAAGAACCCTCTCGCCCAGTATCCTTTCGAAGTGACTGTGGAACAGGTTTTAAGCTCAGTCAAGGTGGCCGATCCCCTGAGAATCCTGGATTGTTCGCCCATCACGGACGGTGCAGCCGCGATTATCCTCTGTCCGGTGGAAATGGCCAGAGACTTGGGTAAACCGGTGATCAAGATCATCGGCATGGGCCATGCCACCGATACGATCGAGCTCAGCCAGCGCAAGGATATCACCTGGCTGGAATCCGTTTACCTGGCAGCTCAGAGAGCCTATAAAATGGCCGGGAAAAAACCGGAGGATATCGATGTGACGGAGGTTCACGATTGCTTCACGATAGCGGAAATCTGTGTGATGGAAGCTCTGGGCTATGTCGAGAAAGGAAAGGGTGGTCTGGCCGTTGAGGAGGGATTGACTGCCATAGGTGGCAAATTCCCGATCAACACCAGCGGCGGATTGAAAGCCAAGGGGCATCCTGTGGGTGCCTCAGGGATAGCTCAGGTTTACGAGATCGTGAAGCAACTCAGGGGAGATTGCGGTGAGCGGCAGTGTTCGGATGCCCGCATTGGCTTGACTCAGAACATGGGTGGCAGCGGGGCCAGTTGTCTGGTCCATATTTTTGAGAGAGAATAGGGAGGGAAGATAAGATGTCGACACCATCGAGATACTGGAGAGAGATTCCTCAGAGATACCGTCTAGAAGCCAACAAGTGTCAAGGATGCGGGAAAATATCCTTCCCGCCGCGATTGATCTGTGATAACTGCGGTGGCCGCGAGTTTGAGCCTGTGAAGCTGGCAGAGACCGGGAAGGTCATGACTTACACCATAATCCGCGTCCCTCCCCGTCAGTTTGTGGATCAGGCGCCCTATGCCGTGGGAATCATTGAGTTGGATGATGGCGTGAGAATTGCCGGCCAGATTGTGGACTGTGATTTTGAGGATATCAAGGTCGGGTTGGATGTGAAAGTGGAGTTCAGAAAACTCTACGATGTGGGAGAGTCAGGCATTCTCTGTTACGGCTATAAGTTCGTTCCGGTTTAGGTCTTTTTTTGACACCGGCGAAGGCCTTTTTAAAATAATGTATAATCAGGAACACTGATTAACATCTTCAGAGATAACAACGCTCTAAAATTACTCTAAGTCATAGATTATGTTCAAATTATGACTTAGAGTCATATTCAGAGAGGGCGTTTTTATTCAGATTTTTTGTGTCGAATTGGAGAGGCGAATTCTGTCCGGGGTCTTCTCTTTATAGCCATCACTGGCTTTTATGCATATAATATTAAAGCCTTGACTTAGGGATTATGAGGTAAAACATGTTTAGAATTGACAGCAAAGTCGATACACAGAGTGATGAATACAAAAAAAATTACGATCACATGATTAAGATTGTGGCCGAGTATAAGGAACGGGCCGCTAAAATCGAGGAAGGAGGCCCGAAAAAATACAGGGAGCTCCAGAAAAAAAGAGGCAAGCTTCTGGTTAGAGAGCGCCTGGAAAAACTATTCGACCGCAACACGCCGTTTCTCGAATTAAGCCCTCTGGCCGCTTATGATATGTATGACAATGAGGCGCCTGCTGCGGGAATGGTGACAGGCATCGGTGTTGTCCATGGGCGGGAGGTTCTGGTCGTGGCCAACGACGCCACCGTGAAGGGGGGGACTTATTTCCCCATGACGATCAAAAAGCATATCCGCGCCCAAACTATCGCTCGTGAAAACCGGCTTCCCTGCATCTATCTCGTCGATTCCGGCGGGATCTTTCTTCCTTTGCAAGCGGGCACATTTCCGGATAAAGAACATTTCGGGAATATCTTTTACAATCAAGCCAGGCTCTCGGCCCTGGGAATACCCCAGATTTCTGTGGTTTTGGGTTCCTGCACGGCCGGAGGTGCCTACGTACCGGCCATGAGTGATGAAACGGTCATCGTGAGGGAACAGGGCACTATTTTCATCGGAGGTCCGCCACTGGTCAAAGCCGCCACAGGTGTGGACGTTTCCGACGAGGAACTGGGAGGGGCGGATGTCCATTGCCGCATATCCGGTGTTTCCGATTATTACGCCCAGAACGACACTCATGCCCTTGACATTGCACGGAACATTGTGGAGACCCTCGATCCGGCAAAAAAATTTCAACTGGATACGGCCGAGCCCGAAGACCCCTATTATGATCCTCAGGAAATCTACGGCATCGTTCCCACAGATGTGCGCAAACCCTACAATGTCAAAGAAATTATCGCTCGTCTGGTGGATGGGAGCCGCTTCCAAGAATTCAAAGAGCTTTACGGACAGACCATTGTCTGCGGGTTTGCCCGGATCATGGGCTATCCAGTGGGGATTGTGGCTAACAACGGCGTACTCTTTTCCGAAAGCGCCGTCAAAGGTGCCCATTTCGTGACCCTCTGTGCGATGCGGAAGATCCCTCTCATCTTTCTTCAGAACATCACTGGGTTTATCGTGGGCAAGCAGTACGAACACGGCGGAATCGCCAAGGACGGCGCCAAGCTGGTGCACGCCGTGGCCAATGCCGATGTGCCCAAGCTAACGCTCATCCTCGGTGCATCCAACGGTGCAGGGAACTATGCCATGTGCGGACGGGGTTATATGCCCAGGCTTCTCTGGATGTGGCCCAATGCCCGAATTAGTGTCATGGGTGGAGAGCAGGCTGCTGATGTTTTGGTCACGGTCAAAGTCAACCGGCTGAAGGAACAGGGCCAGAAAATGACACCCGAAGAGATAGAGCAAATGAAGAGACCCATTCTCGAAAAATACGAGCATGAGGGCAGCCCCTATTTCAGCACGGCTCGTATCTGGGATGATGGGATTATCGATCCCTTGGAAACACGAGAAGCCCTCGCCTTGGGAATATCGATGAGCCTGAATGCACCCATACCCGACTACAAAGTTGGAATTTTCAGGATGTAGCATGGCCAATCAATCGTATACGACAATCGTTCTGGATCAAAAGGAGGGCATCCTTCGCCTGACGTTGAACCGGCCTGAGGTTCACAATGCTTTCAATTCCACCCTGATCTTGGAAGTCACCGATGCTGTTGAAAGGGCAAAGGATGATGACGCCATTCGCGTTGTGATTATTACCGGGCAAGGAAAGTCCTTCTGCGCAGGAGCGGACATCCATTGGATGCGGGAGATCATTCGCTACTCATTTGAGCAAAACCTGGAAGAATCCCTTCAATTGGCCGAAGTTTTGCATCAGATCTATACCCTTCCTAAGCCGACGATTGCCATGGTCAACGGTTCTGCCATAGGAGGAGGCACGGGATTTCTCTCAGCCTGTGACATCGCCATTGCCTCTGAAGGAGCGAAATTTGGCCTCAGTGAAGTCAAAATAGGCTTGGTCCCGGCAGCCATTTCACCTTATGTGATTCGAAAAATCGGGGAGAGCAAGGCTAGAGAGTATTTTTTGACTGGAAATCGGATGACGGCAGAGCGGGCAGTCGAGATTGGATTGATTAACGAAGCCGTCCCTCCGAACAAGCTTGAACAGAGAGTGACGGAACTGGTTTATCATCTTCTCACCTCGGGCCCGGATGCCATAGCCAACTGCAAAGAACTCATTCGGCGGGTTCCCAGTATGACTTTTGAGGAAGCCAAAGTTTACACGGCGCGCATGATCGCAAACCTCCGTGTTTCAGAAGAAGGGCAAGAGGGAATGGCGGCCTTTCTCGAAAAACGGAAGCCTCGTTGGATCCAGAGTTTTAAGCCAAAATCTGAAGAAGAGTAATTGGGTAAAGCTATGTTCAAAAAAATACTAATCGCAAACCGTGGTGAGATAGCAGTCAGGATTATTAAAGCCTGTCAGGAAATGGGGATCGCCTCTGTTGCTGTCTATTCTGAAGCGGACCGGAACAGCCTCCATGTGATCACGGCGGATGAGGCGTTGTGCATCGGAGCGCCTCCTGCCATCGAGAGTTACCTCAGCGTGGACAGCATCATCGAGGCGGCCAAGCAATCCGGTGCCGAAGCCATACACCCTGGATACGGTTTTCTTGCGGAAAATGCTGAATTCGCCCGCCGCTGTGAGGAAGAAAAGATCACCTTTATCGGCCCCAACTCGAAAGCCATGGAGCTCGTAGGCGATAAGGTTCGCTCACGACAGACTATGGAGAAGGCTGGGGTCCCGATCATCCCCGGCATGAAGGATATCTATAAATCCATCGAGGACTATGAGAGAGAAGCCAAAAAAATCGGGTACCCCGTTATGATAAAAGCCTCGGCCGGCGGTGGCGGGAAGGGAATGCGGGTAGTCCGTGACGAGGGCCAATTGAAAGCCGGTCTGGAGGCGGGAATGCGGGAGGCCAAATCGGCTTTTGGTAATGAATCTGTCTATCTCGAAAGATACATTGAGGAGCCGCGACATGTCGAGTTCCAAGTTGTGGCCGATAATTATGGCCAGGCTGTTCACCTTTTCGAGAGAGAGTGCTCTATCCAGCGGCGACATCAAAAGATAATTGAGGAATCTCCCTCTAAGGCCTTAGACCCGGACCTGCGCTTTCGTATGGGCGAAACAGCCAAGAAGGTCATTCAGGTTTCCGGCTATAATAATGCCGGAACAGTCGAGTTTCTCCTCGATAAAGATAAAAACTATTATTTCTTGGAGGTCAATGCCCGACTTCAGGTTGAGCATCCTGTTACAGAACTCATAACCGGAATCGATCTGGTTCATCAACAGATCAAGATTGCCGCGGGTGAAAAGCTGGCTATCAATCAGAATGAACTGAAGCAAAATGGCCATGCCATCGAATGCCGGATCTATGCCGAGGATCCGCTCAATAACTTTCTCCCCTCTGCGGGCAAGGTCCTCTTTCTCAAAGAGCCAAGAGGCCCGGGTATCCGCCATGATTGTGGCATTTACGCCGGCAGTGATGTTCCCATTTTTTATGATCCGATTTTGGCCAAACTGATCGTTTGGGCTGAAGATAGAGATTTGGCTTGCCAGAGAATGATCAACGCCTTGGGGGATTACGTTGTCTTGGGCATCCAAACGTCCATCGATTTTCTCAAGGATGTGATTGCCCATCCCGCCTTCCAAAAAGGGGAGACGACGACGCACTTCATCGAAAGATACTTTGCGGCCTGGAAAGGCAAAGAAGTGACCGAAGAAGCCCAAAAACTGGCTGCGCTGGCGGCTGTCTTTGACACCACCAACAGGACTTTCATTCCTTCTGGGGCATCCGGACAAAAAGAAATCTATTCACCATGGTTGACATTGGGCAAGTGGCGATTGGGAGGCAGGTAAAGTGGATTATGAATTTTTAGTCGACAACATCGTGCAGAAAATATCTGTAGACAAGAAGGACAATCTGTTTCTTGTATCCGATGGTGATCAAGAGTATAACGCAGACATCAAATGTCTATCTCCCGGTATCCTCTCTATCCTCATAAGAGATAGATCCTTCCAGCTCTTTTATGCCAGAGACGGAGAAAAGTTGCACGTCTACTTAGACGGACAGCATTTGGTCGTCCGAGAACCGACAGCGGATCAGACAAGCTTTGAGGGAGGAGAAGCGAAGTCCAAAGAAGACATGCTCCGGGTGAAGGCCCCCATGCCCGGAAAAGTCATAAAAATCAATGTCGAAGAAAAAGAGGAAGTCCGCAAGAATCAGACACTGGCTATAGTGGAAGCGATGAAAATGGAAAACGAGATCAAATCTTCAATTGAAGGCATCGTTAAAAAGATCTTTGTCTCAACCGGAGACCTTGTTGATTCGGACAAGCCTCTTATGGAGCTCGATTTCAAAACCTGAATTTTTTGGTTGACTTATCAGATCTCCGTTTGCCACATTTGAACAAGGTTTTATTCCCCTGTATGCTCTTGACTTTATATTTATTATTATATAAATATATATATCTATTGACTTAACCTCGTCATTGGTTTTTTAGTAATAAATAAGGAAAAGAGGATCGGATTGAAGCCATGAAACTTGATGCACAGAAGGAACAGAGCAGAGCTGTCGAAAGATTCACGCAAATTCCCAAGCTGAATCTGACCTGTCTGTCCACGCCTGTAGAAAAATGTGTCCGCCTTGGAAAAGCAATTCCAGGCGCCCCTAACATCTATATCAAGAGGGATGATCATCTCGGTTATCTTTGCGGAGGAAACAAGATCCGAAAACTGGAATATGTTATGTCGGATGTTTTGGCGAAGGGTGCCACTACGGTGGTGACTGTCGGATCCTTCCAATCCAACCACGCCAGGGCTACGGCCATGGTGGCCAGACGGTTGGGGCTGGAATGCGTTCTCGTCCTGAATGGTGAGGAACCCGGTGAGCCACGGGGAAATTACCGGATAAGTCATCTGCTCAAAGCAAAAGTTGTGCCTGTCTCTTCCAGGGAGGAGCGGTGCCCCAAGATGGATGAAGTCGTGCTCGGTTTAGAAAATGAAGGAGAAAAGGTCTATAAAGTCTCGCTCGGAGCCTCTGATGATCTCGGGGCCTTTGGCTTTGTCAAGGCTTTAGAGGAGTTGAACTATCAGCAGCAGAAAATGGAGATCCGGTTCGATGCCCTATTTATCGGAAGCTCTTCAGGAGGGACACAGGCGGGTCTCGAAGTCGGGAAGAAAATATTCGATCTTCCTGATTTGCGCATATTGGGAATCAGCCCTGACGATCCTGCTGATGATATCAGAAACACCATGGCCAATATCATAAGGCCAATGCTGGCCAGGCTGGGCACGGAACAGAATTTGAATCCTGACCACTTTGTGGTGGACGATAGCTATATTGGTGATGGTTACGGTCGAGGAACTTCTCTTTCCAAAGAAGCGGCAGGTCTCTTTCTGGAGACAGAGGGTGTGCTCTTGGATCCTGTTTACACCAGCAAAACGGCTGCCGCCCTGATCGATTACTGCCGGAATGGTGTGTTTACCCCTAAAGACAATGTGCTCTTCTGGCACACCGGTGGCCTCATCAACCTTTTTAAATAACCTAAGGGGTCGCGACTCCTTTTTTATTTTTTAGATTCGAACAGGGGAAAAAGATTTTTAAACAGGTATTCTTTGATGGCTCTGTCTGCGTCTCGGGTGCTCTGTTCCTTGTCTAAGGCAAGTGTGTTGAACCCGACGACGTATGTGGTGCGGGATTCAGGCCGCAGGAAAAAATGGGTCACAAAGGAGTTCTGTCCGCCGCTGTGGCAGACGAACCGCATGCCAAAGTTTTCCTCGATGAAGAAGGTGAGGGCCATGAAGTCCTTCCGGTTTTCCCCGGGAAAATCCTTTTCGAAGAGTGGGATTTCGATCTGGTTCTGCCACATCTCCTCCAGGGAAGAGCGCTTGAGTACCTGGTCGTAGATGTCTTGTTTTTCGGGATTGCCCATTAAGAAGTTCATATACTTGATGAAATCCGGAAAGGGGCACTTCCAGCCTCCGTTGGACACTGTAATCCCCGTGTTGACATCCGGATCGGCGGGTATCAGTTCGCCTTTTTTTATTGTATAACTCTGGGCCTTGTGTTTCATGAGGTGATAGGGCGTTGTGTCAAAGTAGCTGCGGTACATCTCCAATGGTTTAAATATGTTTTTGTCGATGTAGACTTCCCAGTCGTCAGTTGTCAGAAGTTCGATGACACGCCCCAGAAAAATTATGCCAGGATTGGAATACTGCCATTTGGATCCCGGCTTGAACTCCACTTCGGTGTAGGGAAACATGGCCACAAGCTGCTCCCAGTGCAGCGGCTCATGCGGGTGCCACGGTTTGTTCTTCCAGGGCCATGTGGGGCTGCGGAAACCGGCGCTGTGGCTCAACAGGTGGCGGAGTGTGATCTCGCCCATGTCGCCGTAGGGATTGTGCACTTCTCGCAGTTCGGGGATGTATTTGATGATGGGGTCGTCCAGCTTCAGCCGTCCTCGGTCGCGCAGCTGCATAATGGCGATTCCGGTCAAGGTTTTGGTGATGGATGCCCATTGATAGATCGTGTTTTCATCCACTTTTCTGTTTTGTTCGATGTTGGCCAAACCGTAGAATTCCTTGGCAAGGATTTCATTGTCGTGAAGAAACATGAAAGTACCGCCCACTATGCCATGAGTTTTGAGTGTATCCAGATAGAATGTTTTGAACCGTGCCATCGCTTCGTCAAAACCTTCTGGTTTTTTGCCTGCTGCGCTCAAGTGGCTGCTCAGGAAAACCAGGCCAATGATTAGGATTAAGACTAAGCTTTTCGTATAGTTTTTTCCTGTGTTCATGATAGGACCTCCTATTTCATATATCCTTGCGTCGGAAAGCCTCCGATCACGATGACTCAAAATAGATGATGTCACGCATTTCATCTTACGCAGCATCAGGAACGGATATTCTTGTCATGCGTGGTATTCCAAATTTTCCTGACGAAGACGTTGTTCACAAATATTTTAGCAATATTTGACATTTCTTCATGATTGTTTCAGAGTAAAATGTTTTACAATTATATAGATATAGAAAAAGGAGGTCAAATGGTAGTTGCGGATAAACCCGAAAAAAAATGGTTTTTTTTGATCATTCTGTTATCCCTCTCCCTTACCGCATGGGGACAGACCAAAAGGATTAGGCCGGACACAGAACATGTGGTGTTCAAGGCCAAAAGGCTTATCAATCCGGGTACGGGGAAAACGACCGACAACGTCATGATCGAGGTCAACAGCGGCCGGATTCTGAGAGTAACGAGCGCTGATAACTTCCAGGCAAAAGAAGGCGTTCCGGTTTTCGATTTGAGCACTAAGTACGTGATTCCGGGGCTCATCGATACCCACGGCCATCTGTATGGCGGCCTAACCACCCGCCATACCACCTGCGATATGCATGCCGCTTTTTATCTCGCCTCCGGTGTGACCACAGTCCGATCACCCGGATCTATGGAACCGGAAGGTGATTTAGGCTTGCAGAACCGCATCAATTCCGGCCGGTTCATTGGCCCCAGGTATTTCCACTCAGGACCCTATGTCGAAGGGGATCCGGTCACAGTGGCCTGGATGAACCCCGTGGTCACGCCTGAGGAGGTCAGGTTGAAAATCGATCAGCTCCTCCGAAATGGAGCCACTTCCGTGAAGATCTATGCCGGGATGAAAGGGGAGGTCTTGAGAACCGCCATTGCGCATGGACATGCTCATGGGGTGAAGGTTATCGGGCACATAGGTGCGGTGTCCTATAAGGAAGCTATGGGTATGGGGATTGACGAACTCTTCCACGGAATCCTGGCCATGCCTGATGTCGTTCCCGAAGACCTTACGCCGACAGACTATAAAAAAGTCATGCAGTACTTATCCGCGATAGATGTGACCAGCCCGGAGATGAATGAAATTGTGTGCCTCGCCGCTCAGTACAGGGTCGTGATCACGCCTACGGCCGGTGTTTTCGAGCCCATGGAGATGGAGAGAAATCATATGGCAGAGCAGCAGGCCTATTTCACGCCCAAGGCATGGGAGATATTGCTCAAGAGGATAGAGAAACCCATGTTTCCTGAGGCAGGAGCTATACTGGAAAAAAACAAGGAGTTTATCCGACTGGCCCACGAGGCAGGCTGTATTTTAACGACCGGAACAGACCAAGTGGGCTTTGGTATGCTGCCAGGGTTTGCCCTCTGGAGAGAGATGGAGATCTTCGCCGAAGCCGGGCTGGAGCCCATGGACGTGCTCAAGGCCGCCACCATAAACGGTGCTCAAGCCATCGGCTGGAGTGATCTTCTTGGCGCTGTGGAGCCGGGTAAACTGGCTGATTTTGTCGTGCTTGATGCCAATCCTCTCGAGAATATAAGCCATGTGCGTATGGTTCATAAAGTTATCAAGGGCGGTGTTGTCTATGAGCCTGAATCCCTTTTGAGACCTCTCTTGGGGAAGTATCACTGATATGAGGAGAGAAGGCATGAAGCGGAGATTCACTGGCACTGACATCGATAAGATTAGGGGAGGGAACCGGGTTTGTGTTTTATCCGGATCTCTGGGATAGGCAGGCCGAAGGCGATTCGGCCGCAGGAATGTAAATGTGGGATTGACAAAAGCCCTTATAAATAGATATAAATGGTAAGCCATACGCAGGTAGAAAGCCTGCCAATATTGGATCTATGAGAAAATTTTTCTGCTTGAAATCTTAAAGTTTTTATCATTTTAACAAATAAGGAGGTCCCATGTTCAGATCGAAACTCACCTTAACCGGCGTAATCTGTCTTATCGGAGTCTTGTTTTCAGCAGGACATTTGTTTTCCATGGAAGCAGGAGATCCTGGGGAGAATCTCTTCAAGCACTTGAAATGGCGTCAGATCGGGCCGGCTGTCTTTGGGGGGCGAATTGATGATGTCGAAGCGGTCGTCGACGATCCCAAAGTCTTTTTTGTGGCTACAGCCTCGGGTGGGATCTGGAAAACAGTTAACAACGGAACAACCTGGAAACCGGTCTTCGATGAGGAGGGGACCTCTCTCTCCATCGGGGATATCGCCATCGCCCCCTCCGACTCGGCCGTTGTCTGGGCCGGCACGGGAGAGGCCAACGGCAGGCAAAGTTCTTCCTGGGGGGATGGAGTCTACAAATCTCTGGATGCCGGGGAAAACTGGATTTATATGGGGCTCAAGGATACCCACCGGATTGGCAGGATTGTTATCCATCCCCAGAATCCGGATATCGTGTTCGTGGCAGCCTTAGGCCATCTCTGGGGGCCAAACCCGGAAAGAGGTCTCTACCGGACAAAAGACGGAGGGAAGAATTGGGACAAAGTCCTCGAGATCAATTCCGATACCGGAGTTGTGGACGTGGCCATGGAGGCCAACGGCCGCGTCCTGTATGCGGCAGCCTACCAGAGCCGGCGAAGAGCCTGGGGGTTTGTGGGCGGCGGCCCTCACAGCGGACTTTATCGATCCCTTGATGGTGGTGATTCCTGGGAAAAATTGACCAAGGGTCTTCCCGAGGGAGACACAGGAAGGATCGGATTGTCCATCGCCGAGAGCCAGCCAAACATTGTCTACGCCATCATCGAGAATAAAAACGGAGGGGTTTTTCGCAGCGAGGACCGTGGCGAGAGCTGGACAAAGATGAGCAGCTTCAACCATCGCCCCATGTATTACAGCCAGATCCGCGTCGACCCCATGCATCCGGATAAAATCTGGGCCTTAGGAAGCCCTCTTTTCGTATCGATAGATGCCGGGAAAACGTTCACCAGTGAGGGAACCGGAGTCAAAATCCATGTGGATCACCATGCTCTCTGGATCAATCCCAACGACTCCAATCATATGATCCTGGGGAATGACGGAGGATTGTACATGACCTATGACGGCAGCAAGAACTGGCATTTTCTGGATAACCTTCCCATCGGCCAGTACTATGCCATCGGTATTGATACGCGGACACCCTACTGGATTTACGGCGGGACTCAGGACAACGGAAGCTGGGGAATTCCCAGCCGGACATACAGCCAGCTGGGGATCATAGAAAGTGATGTGGTGAATATCTCTTACGGAGACGGGTTTTATGCCGCCGTCGATCCTACCGACCACACGACCATTTACAATGAGTCGCAGACGGGCCGGTTCTACCGGATCGATCTCACGACGAGAGAGGAAAAGGGCATTAAACCAGTGCCGGAGGATCCTGAGGAGAAATACCGCTGGAACTGGAGCTGTCCGCTTCTCATCTCTCCTCATGATCCGAAGACACTGTACTATGGGGGTAACAAGCTCTTCAAAACAACGGACAGAGCCCACTCCTGGGAGGAGATCAGCCCCGACCTCACCAAGAATCAAGACTGGAAGAAAATTCCCATTATGGGCATTGTGCGGGATGACAACACCCTTTCCCGTGACGACGGAACTTCTCACTACGGAACCCTCACCACCATATCAGAGTCTCCTGTACAGGCCGGTCTGATCTATGTGGGAACCGATGACGGGAATGTTCAGATGACCAGGGACGGCGGGAAGACCTGGACAGACCTCACAAAAAATTTCCAACTACCGGGAGATCGCTGGGTTACGCGCGTGCTGGCCTCGCACCACGGGGAAGGAACAGCCTATGTCTCCTTCTCCGGCCATCAAGATGATGATTTTACTCCTTATATATTCAAAACCACTGATTTCGGAGCCACCTGGAAGATGATTGCCAAGAACATTCCCGACGGAATGGTGGTCAATGCTGTTGCCGAACATCCCAGAAACCCGAATCTTCTTTTGGCCGGGACGGAATTTGGTCTGTTCGTCACTGTTGATGGGGGAGTCAACTGGATGCTGGCAGGCGGAGATTTGCCCCGTGCGCCGATAGACGACATCATCGTCAATGCCAGAGAGAATGATGTTATCCTGGGAACTCACGGCCGCAGCATCATTATCCTGGACGACATCGCTTTTCTCGAGAAGATGGATAAGGGTGTGCTGGCTTCTGAGGCCTATCTCTTTCCGCCGAGAGAATCCGTCCAATACTATGAAAAGAGGATGCTCCCCAGGCCAGGAGCTTCAGAATTTATGGGGCCTAATCCGGAATACGGAGCTCTGATCACCTATTATCTCAAAAATGATCCACCCCTGGAGGATCCCCAGCCCAAGGTCGAAGAAGGGAAAGAAAAGCAGGAAAAGGCCGAGAAAAAGAAGTGTCAAAAGCCAGAGGTGAAGATTACTATACTGGATGGCCAGGGGAATGTTGTCCGGGAACTTGCGGGTCCGGACAAAAAAGGCATCCAGCGCATCAACTGGGACCTCCGGTATCCTCTATCCTTCAAGGCTGGAGAAAGTGATGAAGGGTGGTTTGGCCCTCATAAAGGACCGTTCGCACTTCCTGGAGAATACACGGTCAGGCTGGCTGCTAGAGGTCAAGAATTGACTCAGAAGGTCAGTGTCATCGTGGATCCTCAGGCTAAAACGAGCCCGGAAGCACTCAAGGCCAGGTTTGAGGCCAGTATGGAGGCCAGCGAATTGCAGAGGGCCTTTAAAGATGCTCAAAAAGCGTCGGAGAAAGTGGCCAAGGAAATGGAACGGATTGAGGAAATGGTCAAAGAGAGAAAGGATATTCCGGAAGAGATATCGACCAAACTTGAAGACATTGATAAGAAATTCGAGGAGCTGAACAAAGATTTCAAAGGAGGCTGGGGTGGGCCCGAGTTCCTGATTATGGATCTTGCCGGTCAACTGCAGGCCTCGACCTCAGCTCCCACAGAGGCGCAGTTAAGATCCATAGTTCAACTCAGGAATAAACTGACTGAAGGTATCGCAAAGCTGAATGTACTCATCACCAAAGATTATGTCGAGTTGCAGAATCTCCTGACGAGCAAAGGCATAAAAGCGGCTGTGGCGGAACCCGTGAAGCCTCCCGAAAAGAAATGAAAAGATCGATGGGCGAGTCTGAGGGCCGCGGAGTTGAAGATCCCTCCGCCAACACCGTGTAGCTCAGAGGCTCTCAGACTCGTCCACAAAAACTCAATCCCACCTCCCTTCAAGCCAGGAAATAGACAGGCATTTGGGGCATCTCCCGTAAAATGCGGAAGGAGAGCCAAAATGAAAAAATTTGACATTTGGATCAAGTTTGTTGATATATACTAAGACAGACGTTTCTCTATAAGTCCCAGAGCAAGGAGGCTTCGTATGTTTCGGTCAAAGTTTGTGAGGGTTATTTTGGTTGTGACCGGAATAGCATTCATCATAGGTCCGGCGTTTTCACAGGAAAAGACGAAACTCGCTACGGATCTGTTCGATCACCTTAAGTGGCGTCAGATCGGACCGGCGGCATTTGGCGGGCGGATCGATGACGTCGAAGCTGTGGTGGAAAAGCCTCATATCATGTTCATCGCGTCCGCTTCTGGCGGAATATTCAAGAGTGAAGACAACGGAGTGACTTGGAAAGCGGTGTTTGATGAGGTAGGAACCTCTCTCTCGATCGGAGATATAGCCATCGCACCCTCGGATGCCAATGTTATCTGGGCCGGCACGGGCGAACCCAACAACCGTCAGAGTTCATCCTGGGGAGACGGCGTCTACAAGTCTTTGGATGGAGGAGAGACGTGGCAGTTTATGGGATTGCCGGACACGCACCATATTGGACGGGTCGTGATCCACCCTCAAAATCCTGATATTGTTTTCGTCGCCGCTTTGGGTCATCTTTGGGGTCCGAATGAAGAGCGTGGGCTGTTCCGGACAAAGGATGGCGGAAAGACCTGGGAAAAGGTTCTCTATCTCAATGAGGATACCGGTGCAGTCGACGTGGCCATCGAAGACAACGGCCGGATTATGTATGCGGCCATGTACCAAAGGCGGAGGCGCGCCTGGGGGTTCGTGGGCGGCGGTCCGCACAGTGGACTGTTCCGTTCTATGGATGGAGGCGACACCTGGCAGAAACTGGACAACGGTTTACCCCAGGGAGATACGGGAAGGATCGGAGTTTCCATCGCTAAAAGCCATCCCAACATCGTCTATGCTATCCTGGAGCATAAAAACGGAGGCATTTTTAAATCTGAAAATCGGGGCAAGACCTGGGTTTTTGTCAATAAACTGAACCCTCGTCCCATGTACTACAGTCAGATTCGTGTGGACCCGACAAACCCGAACAAGGTGTGGGTGCTGGGAACGTATCTGTATGTCTCCATCGATGGCGGGAAAACCTTTAGCAAAGAAAAGACGGGTGAGAAAATCCATGTCGATCATCATGCTCTCTGGATAAACCCAAACGATCCGGACCATTTGCTTCTGGGAAATGATGGCGGGTTTTACATTTCGTACAACGGGAGCAAAACATGGGATTTCATCGATAACATTCCCATTGCCCAGTTCTATGCCATCGGGGTCGATACCAGGAATCCATACTGGATCTATGGCGGAGCGCAAGACCACGGGGCCTACGGATTGCCGAGCAAGACCCACAGCAGCCTGGGAATAACCAACTCCGATTGCGTAAACATTGTTTACGGCGATGCTTTTCATGTTGTCGTGGATCCTGAAAATCCACATCTTATCTATGCTGAGAATCAGGAAGGACGGCTGCTCTTCATCAACCGGAATACAGGTGAGGAGCGATATATTTCTCCTCTCCCCGAAAATCCGGAGGAAAAATACCGGTTCGCTTGGAAATGTCCGCTCATCATGTCCCCTCATGATTCCTTGACCGTGTATTACGGCGGCAATAAAGTCTTCAAAACGACTAACCAGGGCAATAGCTGGCAGGTGATCAGCCCCGATCTCACTAAAAATCAAGATTGGGAAAAATTGCCCATTATGGGAATAGAGAGAAATGACAACACCCTTTCTCGTGATGACGGTGTCGGCAACTACGGAACACTGTCCTCCATATCCGAATCGCCTCTTAAAAATGGTTTGATCTTCGTTGGCACGGACGACGGCAATGTGCATAAAACAAAGGATGGGGGAACGACATGGGAAAATTTGACGCCGCGTTTCCGTCTGCCGGAATCCCGTTGGGTCAGTTGTGTCCTGGCTTCAACCCACAATGAAGCCACAGCCTATGTCACCTTTGATGGCCATCGGGATAATGATTTCACTCCCTATGTCTTTAAAACCGTCGATGCCGGCGCGACCTGGACTTTGATAACGGGCGGTATTCCCCCAGGGATGGTCGTCAACGTCATCAGGGAGCATCCCTGGAATCCCAATCTTCTTTTTTTGGGCACTGAGTTTGGCCTATTCCTGTCCGTCAACGGAGGTAAGGAGTGGGTGATGGTCAAGGGGGACTTGCCGCGGGCACCCATAGATGATATTGTCGTCAGCGAAGAAGCAAACGATCTGATCCTGGGGACGCATGGCAGAGGTTTTATTATCCTGGATGATCTGGCCTTTCTTGAAGAATTGGAAGAGTCGATGCTTGATAATAAGGCTCATCTCTTTCCAGTTAAGGAGGCTTTCCAGTATTTCGAGACGAGAGAATTGCCCAACCCGGGGGCATCCCAGTTTTCAGGGCCAAATCCGGAATATGGAGCCTTGATCACCTACTATCTGAAAAGTGGTCCCCCCCAACCGGCTCAAAAAGGGACAGGAGATGAAAAGCCTGGTAGTGAAAAGCCGTACAAGAGCCCATACTCAAGCGTGAAGGTCATCATTTCCGATGCTCAAGGGAATGTTATCCGAGAGATTGAGGGGCCGGATCGAAAGGGCTTTAACCGAGTCAGTTGGGATCTGCGCTATCCACTCTCTTTTGACCCCGAAGGAACCAGTGCCGGCTATTTTGAGCCGAAGAAAGGTGTCTTTGTGCTTCCGGATGAATATGAAGTCAAGCTCCGGGCGCGCGGATTGGAATTCATGGAAGTCATTAAGGTGAGGGTTGATCCCAGGATAAACACCAATCTCTACTGGCTCCGCCAGAGATTCGAAATCAGCATGGTCGTGAGCGACATGCAAAGGGCCTTCTCGGAAGGACGTGAGGCCACACGACAGATGAGCGATGAACTGAAACGCATCGAGAATGCCCTGAAAAACAGAGATGACGTTCCCAAAAAGGTCAGACAAAAAATGACCGAGATTTCAAACGAGCTTGAAGAGGTCGGGAAAGCTTTCAAACAGGATTGGCGGGGCATGGAATTTGCGATCATGGACCTGGCCGGAAAGCTCCAGGCTACGACTGCCCCCCCGACCCAAGCGCAGAGGACCCTGGTCAAAAGACTGAGTGAAAAGCTGGAGAGCCATATTAAAAGGATCAACGAGCTTATCACTCGTGAATTCCCTGATTTGCAGGTGGAATTGGTCAGCAAGGGCGTCAGTCTTTTCATCGAGGAGCCCATTGAATTCCCTAAGCGCGACTAGGAATACGGGAAGCTATAACTCAGAAAGCGAGATGTCTTGTATAGATTCAGGCTTAGTCTCTCGACTTCCCTCCTTTGATTCGGTATGCCCGGCTCTTGACAATTTTTGGCATTCCCTCCATTATAAATAGTCGAGAAACATGGCCAAAAAAAAGCGTAAGAAAACACAGAAAAAGAAAGCAGCGGCCCCGTCTTCAACCTTGGAAAAAGAGGTGATCCAACCCTCATCATCACCCTCGCTAGAGCCTGAAACTCCTCCAGAGCGCCCAACAAAGAAAAAGCCAAAGAAAAAATATGTTCTCTATCTTGTTCCAATTATCCTTGTCGCGGCAGCGGTTGTCATCTATTTGTCCACCCTCAAGCGCGAATCCCCCTATCAAATCATCAAGGATAATGATTTGAACATGCTGCTCATCACCTTGGATACGACGCGGGCAGACCGAATCGGCTGTTACGGATACGAGAGAGCTGAGACACCGAATTTGGACGGCCTGGCAGCAGGAGGCGTCAGGTTCGCGAATGCCTATTGCCAGGTTCCTCTCACATTGCCCTCCCACTGCTCCATTTTAACCGGGACGTATCCTCTTTATCACAGAGTGCACAACAACGGATTTTATTATCTCAACCCCGATTTCACAACTCTTGCTGAAGTCCTCAAAGCGGAGGGTTTCAGCACGGCCGCCTTTGTCGCCTCTTTTACTGTGGACTCCCGGTTCGGAGTGGATCAGGGCTTTGATGTTTTTAACGATGATTTTCTGGAAAGAGGAGTCTCGAAAAATTTTACCTCCGAGCGAAAGGCAGGGGAAGTCTTTACCGACTTTGCGGAATGGCTCGATGAGAACCACAGTAAGAAATTTTTTAGCTGGATTCATTTCTACGACCCTCACGTCCCCTATAATCCTCCATCGCCTTTCAAGGAAACGTATGCCGACCGGCCGTATGACGGCGAGATAGCCTACATGGATCAATATGTGGGAAAAATCGTGGAGAAGCTGAAAGAACACAATCTTCTAGAGAGCACCCTGATCATTGCGGCTGGCGATCACGGTGAGGCTCTCGGGGAAAAGAATGAGGTGGATCATGGCCTCTACATTTACGATATCACCATGCGCGTTCCCTTCATAATCTATGCCCCGAATCATCTCCCTCAGGGCTTGACGATAGATGGCAAAGTCAGGTTGATCGACATCATGCCTACGGTCTGTGATATGCTCGGCCTGCCCATTCACGAGGACGTTCAAGGTACAACCCTTCTTCCTTATGCGAGCGGACGAAAAAGCGAGGATCTCCCCTCTTATATCGAGACCTATATGCCGAGAGAGTATTACGGCTGGTCGGAGCTTTTAGGCCTCATTGAGGGGGATTGGAAGTATATCAAGGCTCCCAAGCCGGAGCTGTATAACCTCAAAACCGATCCGAGCGAGGAGAACAACCTGTATTATGAGCAGGAGAGAGTTGCCTCAGATCTCAAAGGAAAACTGGAAGATATGCGTGAAAAATTATCTTCGACCGGGGATGCGAGCAAAAAAACTCTATCGCGGGAAGAGCAGGAAAGACTCCGCTCTTTGGGTTATATCGCCGGTGAGTTTGAAGGCAATACGGCAAAACAAGACCTCCCCGACCCCAAAGACAAGGTCGAAGTCTATGCCATCTTTGCTCATGCCCGCAGGTATGAATACGAGCAGGATTACGAGCGAGCGGAGAGAAACTACCGGGAACTGCTTGAGTTGAATCCTGAGACGCCTTGGAACTATGTCTACCTGGCCCTGCTGTACGAGAAGATGGACAGGCTTGACGATTCTGTGCAAGTACTGGAACAGGGGAGGGACAGGCTTCCGGATTCCATTGTGATTCTGTCTCGGTTAGCCCTGTTCTACATGAAAAAAGCGAGAGTCGAGGAAGCTTATCAGACGAGTCAGGTTGTCCTGAGGATCGACCCCAAGTATTTCGACGCCCTGTACATGTCGGGCGTGGCCCTCGTCAACATGGGGAGATGGGAAGAGGCCCTGGAATATGTCGAAAGAGCCCTGGCCATTGAGCCGGAAAACAAACCTCTGCGGATTCAGTACGCCTATTGTCTCTTTGCTCTCAACAGAGGAGAGGATGCTCTCGAGGTTTATCAGCAATTGAAGGTGGAATTCCCTGAAGATCCCGTTATTTACAGGGAGATCGGGATCCTCTATGACTCTATGGGAGATCTGGAAAAGGCCAGAGAGAACCTCAGCAAGGCTGTTGAGCTCAGTCCTTCGCCGAATACGTATTTCAACTATGCCGTAGTGTTGGAGAAAAGCGGACAGTTGGACGAAGCCATCCGCTATCTGAAGCTTTACTTGGAGACAACGCGGGAAGGCAACACCGACCGAAAGAATCAGGCAGCACAGGCTTTGGCCCAGTGGGAAGCCAAACTGCGGCGCCAGTAAGCCTCCGCATCCGAAAACCATCCATTTTTTTACCGAAAAACCATTTTATTGGATTAACATCCAAACTTTTGGATACTTATGTAAATATGAGACTTTGTTAAATTATTACAAAGTATTTATTATAAATGGGTTATATAAATTGTGCGTTTAACCGGATATGGCATAAATATTGCTTATGATGTCTGAAGTAATGGATTGCATATATATTTTTGTATTTGAACTCTTTACACAATCAGAAATAAGAGAATCAAAACAAGGAGGTGTTCATAGAGGAGAACATTCTATTGGCTAATGTTTTGGGGCATGCGTGACGGAGGTCACATGCCCTGTGGGTAAGGAATCAATTGTTCAATGTCCAACAAATTGAACAGCCTTCATTTCAGAAGGAGGGAATTGAGTGAAGTTTAAAAAACTACCTATTTTATTATCGCTACTTTTGCTCGTCTCCTCGTTCGCTCTCGCCCAGTCCGGTGACACGGGAACTTTTGTTGGTACAGTAACCGATGAAGAGGGAATGCCCCTTCCCGGTGTCGAGGTATCAGCAGAGAACATTCAGACCGGTTTGACGCAGAGCACGATCACGAACGAGAGAGGACGCTACCGTATGGAACGCATTCCCCGTGGCTTCTACACGCTGACTGCAAGTCTGGAAGGATTCAAGACAACTGTCAGGAAGGGTCTTGAGCTGTTCGGCGGTGCTGTGACCACGATCAACCTCAAGATGCAGATCGGTACGCTGGAAGAGGAAGTCACGGTCATCGGCGTGACGCCGATCGTCGAGACGACACGTTCCGAGGTCTCAACGGTCATGACCGAGAAAGAGCTCCTGAGTTATCCTCAGCAGAACCGGAATTACCTGCATTTGATGGCTTATGCTCCGGGAACTCAGCCTGATGCTCCTGTTATCGGTGCGACGACAGGCTATGCCATCAACGGGATGAGAGGGGAGTCCAACAACTACATGCTCGACGGTCTGAACAACAACGACATGACCGACAACACCATGCAGACCACCCTGCTTCCCCCCGAAGCGATCCAGGAGTTCCGTCTGACAACCAACAACTTCAACGCAGAGTACGGCCGGAACACCGGTGGAATCCTGAACGTGGTCATGAAGTCCGGAACCAATGAGCTCCACGGGAGCGCCTGGGGATTCTACAGGGGAGACAGCGCTCTCTTCAGGTCGGCAGACTGGCTGACCGGTGAAAGGGAACCCTACAAGCGCTATCAGTATGGCGCCACCTTGGGCGGTCCGATCGTCAAGGACAGGACCTTTTTCTTTGCCACCTTCGAGGGAACTGATGAGGAAATCGACTACTCGAATTCCTGGTGGTTCTTGACGCCGCAGGCTCTGGCTACGGCCACAGGGCCGGCCAAGCAGCTTATGGACAGCTTCGGCTCCAACTACCCCACGCCGACCTATGAATTCGTGGACAAGAACGGTGACGGTGTTCCCGATTACGGTCGGGGAGCCTACACCTATACCGACTCGTTGAAAGCCTACATGGGTGGCCTTAAGCTGGACCACATCTTCAGTGAGAAAGATCGAATTGCACTGCGCTGGATGTACAACTACCGGAAGACAGCCAGCGGAAACGGCTATGCCGGTTATTACTGGACTCCGGGCAAAGAACTGGAACAGCCCAACAAGTTCCACACGGGCGGGCTGACCTGGCTGCACATCTTCAGCCCCACAGCCTACAATGAAGTCAGACTCGGCTACCACCATGATAACTGGCAGTGGTCGATTCAGGACGACACGATCACCTATGTGGCCTTTAACGATGAGCTGCATCCTTTCGGAGATCCCGGTTATCCCATGACCCAGATCAACAATACCTATCAATTGGTCGACGTGCTGAACATCCAGGCCAAGGACCACAACTTGAAGTTCGGAGCGGAATTCCGGCTCTGGAACGTAGAGTCCTCGTTCGATGCCTATATCAACGGCTACTACCTGTTTGAGGATGGCCTTTCCTTTCTGGCCAACGAATCCGTTCCTTGGATGCTTCTCGGAGCAGACCCTCCGGATAATCCCGACAATCCCTATCTGCCGGGCGATTCTTCGCAAGCAGATCAGTGGAATACCGGATTCGGCCTGACCTTGAGAAAGTGGAAGGGCTACGAGATCGCTCTCTTTGCTCAGGATGATTGGAGAGTCAGCGATCGGTTGACCGTATCTGCCGGAGTGAGATGGGAGTTCTACTCGGTTCCCCAGGAGTACTCCGGTGTGGGCGTCGCCCAGCCCTCATTCGGCACGGAACAAGGCTATCTCAACACCCAGGCCGGGAATCGTGACCTGACCGAAGGCGTCTGGGATGATGAGGGTATCAGGTACATGATCTTCGGCGGCCGCGAGTTCAACGACGCGGGACTCTGGAACAAATACTACGGAAACGTTGCCCCCAAGGTCAGCTTTGCCTATGACCTCACCGGCGACGGAAAGACGTCGTTAAGGGGCGGTTACGGCATTTCCTACGACAGGCAGATGAACCGGTCCTACGAGAACGACCGCTTCAACTATCCCAACTTCGCCTTTAACTCCTTTACGGGAGCTCCCTGGGGTGGTGCGGCTGACTTTTACCTCAAGGTACCGGGACTTCAGGTTCCCGTCGAAGCTGCCGGGGATGTCCGAGTGTCCCTGCGCTGGATGGATCCCGAACTGAAGCCCCAGATGGCCCACAACTGGATGGTCGGTATCCAGCGTGAGCTCGGACCCAACTTCAGTATCGAGATTGACTACACAGGCTCTGCGGGCAAAAGGATCGGCGGCATCATGAGGATCAGCAGACAGACAGGTGATGGAGCGGACGGAACCTATGATGGGATCAATCCCTTCGTCAGCATAAATGACGGCAACTACCGAACCAACAGCTTCTATTCCAACTACCACGCTTTTCAGGTAATCCTCAACAAGAGATTCTCCAACGGCTGGTCCTGGTATAGCGCCTATACCTATGGCGTGGCCAAGGACCTCTCCTCCATCTACCAGGGTATCGTTTTGAGCCAGGCTGCTGAAAGAGAGTATTGGGATACGGACTACGGCTACGCTCAATACGACCACAGACACCGCATCGTCGGAGGGTTCGTGTGGGAATTTCCTTGGTTTAGAGAATCAGAAAGCTGGGCGCTGCGAAATATCATCGGTGGCTGGCAGATCGGAGTTTCTTATCACTACACTTCTGGCCGACGGTTCAACATTGTTACACCAAGTGGATACGCAAACGACTGGAATCTTGATGGACAGTACGGTACTGACAGGCCTGTCTGGCTCGGCGGAGACGATTACAATGAAGCTATCACCTGGAATGCCGGACGACCCAGCGTGAATCCGGACCTGTTCGAGGTTCCCAATCCTCCCGAATATCTCCAAGACTTCAGCTATTACGACCAGAACATCGTACCCAGAAATGCCTTCACCTGGTATCCCACCTACAATGTCGACATCTCGATCCAGAAGAACTTCATAATTCCCGGCGGCAGCAGAGATTACAACCTCCAGTTGATCTTCGATGTGTTCAACCTGTTCAAACACCAGTTCTGGAATCTTCCCAACATGGCTTATGGGCTCAGCACTTTCGGCACAACGAATCAAAAGACAGGAGACAGAGTCGCGCAGATATCCATCAGGTTCATGTTCTAAGCAGTTCTAGCGCACACACAAAGCCCTGCCCTCTAGCCGGGGGCAGGGCTTTTTTTTTCGGAGTAGTGGAGGAGGGGAGTTTACCACTATTTTCGGTGAAGACCCTGCCGTCCACCCTAGGCATCGTCCTGTGGCCAAAAATCATTTTTTTGGATATAAAATTCAAACTTTTGAACTATTTACTATATTTCACATCAACGATAAATGAGTTAGCTTTATTATTATCAATATGTTATAAAATTATCGGGATGTGATTAATTTGGCATAAATATTGCACTTTATTGGAGACAGAAGGATTTTTTGTAAAGGCAAAAAGTCCAAAAGAGCGAGTTAAAAGCTCTTTAAGCCAGCTGACTGGATAATCAGAGGCTGTTTGAGATTCTAAGGAATCTCGGACAGCCTCTTTTTTTTTGTCAAGTAAATTAACAATGTCAGGTGAAAAAGGACTTGACAGAGTGATTGATAGAGCAATGTTTGCGATGAAAAAACAAAATTACGAAGGAGGTGCTGCAAGAATATATGAATTTTTGGGCTATGGTTTGGAGCATGCTCTCTGTCTTTGGCTACAGCGGAACTTGATAAATCGATCACCAGTATGTCCATTCAAAGAGGCGCATGCTCTGTGGGTTAAAAATCAAAGAATTGTTCAAATTTATTGAACATAACGAAAAAAAATATGGAGGAAATTGAGTGAAAATCAAGTATCTCTCAATTTTAGCATCTTTATTGCTGCTCCTTTCCTCTTTCGCTCTAGCTCAGATTGGAGAAACAGGGACTTTTGTTGGCTCGGTGACGGACCAGGAGGGGATGCCCCTTCCCGGAGTCGAAGTGACTGCACGCAACATTCAGACCGGACTGACACAGAGCACGGTGACCAATACCAGCGGCAATTACCGGATTGAACGGCTTCCCCGTGGTTTTTACGAGCTGGCAGCTTCTCTACAAGGATTCAAGACCACTATCCGAAAGGGATTGGAGCTCTTTGGCGGTGCCGTGACCACGATCAACCTCGAGATGGAGTTGGGTAGGCTGGAAGAGGAAGTCACGGTCATCGGTGTGACACCCATAGTCGAGACCACTCGATCCGAAGTCTCGACTGTTATGACGGAAAAGGAGCTGTTGAGTTATCCTCAGCAAAACCGCAATTACCTGAATCTCATGCAGTACGCACCGGGAACTCAGCCGGATGCGCCCATGACCAGTGCCACAGGTACAGGATTCGCCGTCAATGGGATGAGGGGCGAGTCGAATAACTACATGCTGGACGGTCTGAATAACAACGACATGACCGACAACACCATGGATACCACCCTGCTTCCCCCTGAAGCCATTCAAGAATTCCGGCTCGTGACCAACAACTTCAACGCCGAATACGGCCGCAATACGGGCGGCATACTGAACGTCGTCATGAAATCCGGCACCAACGAACTTCATGGCAGCGCCTGGGGATTTTTCCGCGGCGACAGCGGCTTTTTCCGTTCATCGGACTGGCTCACAGGAGAAAGGGAGCCCTACAAAAGATATCAGTACGGCGCAACCGTGGGCGGACCTATCATCAAGGATAAGACCTTCTTCTTTGCGACCTTTGAGGGCATTAACCAGGAAATCGACCAGGTCCAGGCACAGTTTTTTCTCACACCCAACGCCATAGCGACGGCTCAGGGTGCGGCGCGGCAGTTCTTTGACAAGTACAGCAATGCCTACCCCGTCCCAACCTACGACTTCAGAGACATCGATGACGACGGCGTTATGGATTACGGCCGGGCCGCCCTCTCCTACACCGACAATTTCAAAGGCTACATGGGAGGGATCAAACTGGACCATATCTTCAACGAAAAAGATCGGATCGCCTTCCGCTGGATGTACAATTTCCGCGAGAACAGCAGCGGCTACGGATACCAGGGTTATTATTGGGTACCGGGAGAGCAGCTCGTCCAGCCTTTCAAATACCATACCGGCGGTCTGACCTGGCTTCATATCTTCAGCCCCACCTCTTACAACGAAGTCAGGCTCGGTTACCACAGGGACAAATGGGAATGGAAAACTCAGGATACGGAAATCGCGTATTTTGGTTTTTCGGACGGCCTCCTGGGATTCGGTGACCCCGGCTATCCCATGCTCCAGATCAACAACACCTACCAGCTCTCCGATGTCTTGAACATTCAGGCCAGCGATCACAACTTGAAATTCGGCGCTGATTTCCGTTACTGGCACGTCACATCTTCATTTGATGCCTATGTCAATGGCTATTACATCTACGATGACGGCATGGCCTTTTTGCGGAACGATCCGGCGGCTTATCTGATTCTCGGCGCGGACCCTCCGGACAATCCGGACGATCCCTACAGACCCAGCGGAGATCTCTCGGATCCAGATGCCTGGGGAACCGGATTCGGTCTATCGGAACGGAAATGGAGAGGTTACGAGATCGGCCTTTTCGCTCAAGATGACTGGAGAGTCAGCGACAGATTAACCGTTTCCTATGGCTTGCGCTGGGAATTCTACTCGGTCCCCGAGGAATATTCAGGCGTGGGTATTAACCAGCCATCCTTCGGAACAGAGCAAGGCTACCTGAACAATGAACTCGTTGAAGGCGAGTGGAACGAAGAGGGTATTCGCTACACCATCTTTGACGGACGCCAGTTGATGGGCAAAGGTATTTGGAACAACTATTACGGTAATATCGCTCCCAAAGTGAGCTTCGCCTATGACCTCACGGGTGACGGAAAGACCTCCCTGAGAGGCGGATATGGAATCTCCTACGACAGACAAATGAATCGTTCCTACGAAAACGACCGCTTCAACTATCCCGACTTCGCCTTCAATTCATTCCTGGGAAGCCCCTGGGGCGGACCGATTGACTTCTATGCGCAATTGGGCGGAGCTACCGTTCCTGTTGAAGCAGCGGGTGCTGTTGCTGTTTCTTTGAGATGGATGGATCCCAACCTGAAGCCCCAGATGGCCCACAACTGGATGGTCGGCATTCAGCGGGAGCTGGGTCCGAACTTCAGTGTGGAAGTGGACTACACGGGGTCTGCCGGACGAAGGATCGGCGGCATCATGCGTCTCAACCGGTTCACCGGCGACGGTGCGGACGGTGTCTATGACGGAATCAATCCCTATATCAGTCCGCGAGACGGGAACTTCCGGACGAACAGCTTCTACTCCAATTACCATGCCGGTCAGATCATTCTGAACAAGAGATTCTCCGGCGGCTGGTCCTGGTATACAGCCTACACCTACGGCGTGGCCAAAGACCTTTCCTCAAGCTATCAGGGCATCATCCTGTCCCAGGCTGTCGAGGACGAGCTCTGGGATACGGACTACGGTTATGCATCCTATGACCACAGACACCGCGTCGTGGGCGGCATTGTCTGGGAATTTCCCTGGTTCAGGAATTCGGAAAGCTGGGCTCTGCGGAATTTGATCGGCGGGTGGCAGCTGGGCGTCTCTTATCACTGGACCTCGGGACGGAGGTTTTCCCTCTTTACTCCCGCCGGCCCCGACTATGACTACAATCTGGATGCCCAATGGGGAAGCGATAGGCCTGTCTGGCTCGGTGGTTCCGATTACAACGAAGCCATCAAGTGGGAGCAAGGACGACCGCTGATCGACTCGACACTCTTCACTGAGCCCGAACCACCGGCTAGCGAAAGGGATTTGACTTACTACAACCAGAATCTCCTTCCCAGAAACGCCTTCACCTGGTTCCCCACCTACAACATCGATATCTCGCTCCAGAAAAACTTCGCCCTGCCTATGGGCGGCAGAGATGTCAATCTCCAGTTGATCTTGGATGTCTTCAATCTGCTCAAGAACCAGTTCTGGATTTGGCCCGGTTCCGCCTCCTACTCGATCAATGTCTACGGCTCGAACTCTTTCGGTGAAATCCCGAGAAAGGTCGGAGACAGAATTGCGCAGTTGTCTATCCGGCTCATGTTCTAAGCTCTGAGTCAAATTAGAGTTCAAGCCCTGTCCTCGTTCAGAGGGCAGGGCTTTTTTTTGGAGTAGTGGAAAAGGCGAGTTACCACTATCTTCGGTGAAGACCCCGCCACCCACCCTATTCACCAAGCAAAGTGGTAAACTCGCCTCCTCAGGACACCCAACCAATGTGCAACTCAAATGGCCATAGACGCGCCTCTCCGCGGTTTCCCTCTCTATACTCTGAAAAAAGATGCTATCTTCACGCCAGCGCACCCCCCTCAGCATCTCCCAAAAAAATAAAGGCTGGTCACAAGAGGACAAACCACTCAGTATGCAGGAAACAAAAACAGATCGCCTTGTAGGGGGCTCTCTTGTCAATTTATCCGGCCGCTGAGGTGGGTATCTCAACATTGTCAGCATATTGTCAGCATTATCTGTAGCAGCAACGTGATAATTTCCGGTTTTAGCAAAGTAAAAGTTTCCGGTTTTTAAAGTTTGGGTTTTTCTTCAGACTCAAGTGAAGGAGAGCCCAGATGAGAGAGGAATATATCACGTTG